>Ga0180216_1000002_pt1 | contig 570262 bp, 487 predicted proteins | sample eDN3rd37CBELigMG_FD_128879 | JGI IMG/M metagenome (GOLD analysis project Ga0180216, IMG submission 128879) | Enriched Miracle-Growth compost microbial communities from Emeryville, California, USA - eDNA 3rd pass 37_C BE-Lig MG (version 2)... ...
CCAGCATCTCGTTCACCGAGAAATGCCGCCCGATATCGCGCAGGAAAGGAATGTATTCGAGCTGCAACAGCCAGTCGGCGTTATTCAGGAGAAGCGCCGCCGGGTTGTTGCCGAACTGGTCGCCGTCGAAATCAAGGTATCGCGCAAGCTGGATGGAGATGCCGGACACATTCCGCTCGAGATCCTCGACATGGATCATCTCCCGCGTAGACGTCCGCCCGGTCGGATCGCCGACCATCGCGGTGCCGCCGCCCGCAAGCGCGATCGGACGATGACCGAAGCGCTGGAGCGTCGCCAGCAGCATGATCGTCGCCATATGCCCGGCGTGGAGCGATGGTCCGGTCGGATCGAAACCGATGTAGTAGGTCACCGGCCCCTTCTCGAACTCGGCCCTCAGCCCGTCTTCATCGACGATGTCGTGAACGAACCCGCGCTGGCGCAGATAATCGACCGGGTTCATTCCCTGCGCGCGGGCATACTCGGGCGCACTGATGCGTCCGCTCGGCGTCCTCGGCATGGCTTGGTCGACTGCTTCCACCACGATGATGTTCCTTTGCTCTCAACAAAAAACGGGTGCCACCGCAAGCTGGCGGCGACACCCATTGTACGTGGTTCTGCTCACGAATTTGCCGGGCTGCTCACCGATGGGGAGCGATCGGCCGCAGGCTCGTCGCCCACCGACATGAAGGGCTCCATCTGGGCCCGAATGCCGATCGCCCGGCCAGAGGGATCACTCCCCGGCGAGCCACCCCTGGATGTACCCGGGCAACATCGACCAATCGGCCTGATACACCCACATCCCGCTGGCCGTGGTATCGCCCCAGAGATACTCCGTCATCGTTCCCCAGACGACGTTGGCCGGGTCGATCGCCTCGACCGCGTCGATCAGGTGCTCCTGCACGGCCTGTGGGATGTTCGTCGTCACCCCGTCCCGCGTCGCCTCCACCAAATCGGCGAGTTGATCCGCGTTGACCGGCTCCTGCGCCTTCTCCAGCAAGCCGGAGAGAATCAACTGCTGGCGCATCACGCGGCCATCGTCGCCGTCCTGATGCCGGGTACGTCCGAATTCCAGCGCCTGCTCGCCGTCCAGATGCAGCGAGCCTCCAGGGTAGAAGATCTCCTTCACCCCGTAATCCTCGGTCGGATACTGCGCATCGTACAGATCGTACGGGTTCTCGACATCGACGCCGCCGAGCGCGTCAATGACCTTCGGCAGCCCCTTGAAGTTGGTCGAGATCACGGCGTCGATCTCGATACCGAAGTTGTGCTCGAACGTCTGCTCCATCAACGCGACGCCGGCGTTCCAGTCGTGATCGTTCGCCTTCGAGCCATAGTCGTAGGCCCGGTTGATCTTGTCGAGACCGACGCCAGGAATCTCGAGATAGAGATCCCGCGGAAACGACATCGAGCGCACGGTGCCGTTCGCCACATCCACCCGCGACACCATCATGACATCGGTGTTCTCAGGTTCTTCCACGACACGGGTATCCAGTCCGCAGACGAGGAAGGTGTAGACATCCTTCGGCGCGACATCGGCCGGAACGATCTCCTGCCCCTGTGCGGAGACAGATCCCGCTTCACCGGCAATCGCCAGCGCAGCGGCAGCGAACATCAGGTGGCGGCGGGTCAACTGGATTTCGAAAGGACGATGCGACATTGGGTACTCCTGCAAGGACGATCGAGACGTTTGAGCCGAACTGTACGTTCATTCGCGCTCCAGCCTAGCACGTTCGCGCGTCAAAGGCTCTCTTTCATTCGAACGCGCCATTATCCCCGCGGTTTCCCTGGAATGGCGATCGATGGCATACTTCCCATATGAAAGTATCGTTTTACGGGAGGCAGACGCCATGACCGACATTACCGCTCCCCCACTTACCTGGCTCACCGACTGGGATACCGCCGTCGAGGAAGCGCGCAAAACGAAGAAGCCGATCCTGATCGATGTCTATCAGGACGACTGCGGCGGCTGCGTCCGTCTCGCCGAGGAAACACTGGCCGATCCGGCGATCGTCGCCGAGATCGCCGAGCGATTCATCCCGGTCAAGCTGCATCTCTTCAACGACCGCGCCGTCACCCGGCCGTGGCAGGTCTTCTGGACCCCGACCGTATTGTTCGCCGACCGCAGCGGCAAGATTCGCTACACGTCGGTCAACTACCTGCCGGTTCCCGAGTTTCTCGACGTCATGGATATCGGCGAGGCACTCGTCGCCATGCGCTGGCGGGAGTACGACGCCTGCATCGACCGCCTGAAGGCAGTCGAAGAGCGCCATCCGGATGGTCCACTCACCGCGGAAGCGATGTACTGGCGCGGTATGGCGGAATACTTCAAGGAAGGGAACAACCCGGCCGCATCGAGACGCGTCTGGACGGAGATCCAGGAACGATTCCCGAACTCCATCTGGGCCAAACGCCAGCCGTAGGGAGCTCATGCGAGACGCGCCGAACGTCGATCCAGCCGACATCGCACGCACGTTGCGCGACGGGTACGGCATCGCGACACGCGCGATCCGGCATCTCCCCCTCGGTCTCGATACCGACGCCGCCGTCTACCGTGCCGAAACGACGGGCGGCGACGCGCTCTTCGTCAAGGTCAGGACGGGTCACAGGAACGATGCAGGGCTCGCGCTCGTCCGGGCGCTCGTCGAGCATGGTGTGTCCGACATCCTCGCCCCGATCCCGGCGCGTTCCGGCGAATTGACGACGCTGCTATCCGGTGATCCGGGTCGCTCGATGACGCTGTTTCCCTTTATCGAGGGAGACAGCGCTATGGAGCGCGGGATGACACCAGAGCAGTGGCGTCGCTTCGGCACTGCTCTTCGCGCTGTCCACGATTTCCCATGCCCCACGGAAATCAGGACCCGGATTCCCGCGAGCACATTCGCGCTCCCTTCCGCCGTTCTTGTCCGCGAGATTTCGGGGCTCATCGGAAGCACGTCGTTTTCCAGCCATGCCGCAGCGCGGTTTGCCGCGTTCTGGCGCGAGCATCAGACGAAGATCGACGATATCCTGACCCGCGCGCTCCACCTGGGACATATCCTGTCCGCGAGACGATTTGCCCATGTCCCCTGTCACGCCGATATCCACAGCGCCAACATCCTGGTGGGCGACGATGGCAGGATCTGGTTGGTCGACTGGGATGCACCGCTTCTCGCCCCGCGGGAGCGGGACCTCATCTTCGTCATCGGCTCCCGCATCGCGCGCACCGTCACCCCCGACGAAGAGGTCGCGTTCTTCGAAGGATATGGCCCCACTGAAATCGATGCGGAGGCGTTGATCTACTACCGATACGAACGGATCATCGAGGATATCGGCGAATTCGGCAAAAGCATCCTGACAGATGCGCACGCGAGCGAGGAATCCCGAGCTTACGAAGCCCGGCTTGCGATGAGCCTCTTCGAACCCGGTGCCGACATCGACCGTGCCGAAACCGTTGTGCCCGCATCCCAAGACGTCCGAATCCGGCCCACCGCCTGACGACGCAACGCCCTCATTCAGTCCTTATACGAGTATTTCGGTGCGGGCGACGGCTGGAGGAATGCCTCATCGACGTAGCACCAGGCCCAATCGTCCTCGGGCTCGAACGACGCGATCAACGGATGACCGGTCTCGTGAAAATGCCTGGTGGCGTGCTTGTTCTTCGACGAGTCGCAGCAGCCGACATGACCGCAGATCAGGCATATCCGAAGGTGAACCCAGCTGTCGCCCATTTTCAGGCACTCCTCGCACCCCTGGGCGCTTGGCGTGACGTCACGAATCTGGTCGAGATGGGTGCAGGTTGTATTCTGGCTCACGGAAATCCTCCACGACGCGTTTCCAAACAGAGTCGCGATCTGTACAGCACATCCGGTGCCGGAATCACCCCACAAAACTCGTACGGGCAATGTTCCGAGACTGACTGATAACTGATCTCGGCTACATCACCTGCCGCATCAGCCACACAGCGCCGATCCCCGCAACAAGGGCGAGGAAGAGGTTGTTCCAGCGACGCATCACGAGGGCGACGGCCGCCAGCCCGACGATACCCGGCCACCCTGCATCGATCGCGGAGGGCACGACCAGCGCCGTGATCACCGCTCCCGGCAGGTACGCGAGTCCCGCCTCGATCCGCGGCGAGAGCGTCACCCGCCCCATCAGCCAGTACCCTCCGGCCCGCAACGCATAGGTGACGACGCCCATCAGGAGGATGAGCACGAGAGCCGATCCATGGAGGGTCATGGCATTGCCCCGTTGACATCTGGCTCGGTTACATCGAGTTGCGGGCGAGGATCCGGCCGCAGCACGGCCACGACGACGCCAGCCAGGCCACCGGCGATCACGTACCATGTCCCCGGCACCAGCCACCACACCAGCCAGGCGACCAGACCGGATGCGGCCCACGGCGCGAGATCGTACTTTCCGCGGTATCCCCCGAACAGCATCGCCGCAAACACAGCGGTGAAGGCAAAGTCGAGTCCCAGCCGCTCCGGCGCGCCAATCTGCGATCCCAGCAGATGTCCGATCACCGTCGCCGGAAACCACGCCAGTGCGATGGCCATGTTGCAACCGAGCACCACACCGGCGTCACGCTCCCCGTTCCGGTAGCGCGTCATCGCCACCGCCCAGGATTCATCGCTCAGGATGTGCAACGTCGGGTAGACGATCCGGTTCGGCAACGAGCGCAGCCACGGCCGCATGGCAGCGCCCAGCATGATCAGCCGCAGGTTGATCAGAAGCGTGAGGACGACGATCGACAGCATCGGCAGCGGGTAGGACCACATGTCCATCGCGGCCATCTGGGCGGCGCCGGCAAACACGAAGGTATTCAGGAGAGTGGCTTCCAGGACGGAGACTCCCGCCTGATTTGCCAGCACGCCGTAGACCGCGCCATAGGTCGCCACGGCAATCGCCAGCGGCGCCGTCGCGCGTATCCCCCGGGCAATCCCCTGGCGTGTGAACGTGACCCGGTTTTCCGGCCCTTCCCCATCCTGTTTCATGTCCTGAATTGTCGCATATCGGTACGGCACAGCTGATGCGAAACCAACCCGGAGCGCAACGCGTCTGGATAGGCGGAAGGGACTTCACAACACCACATACGCGGATGCCTGGGGCTGGGCATCTGGGGAGGATATGTCGAGAAGTATTATCGTGTCACGATATAAACGAGATCGAAACACGAACAGCCATGGACGAGTTTTCCATGCTGGACGAAAGAGATTCGTCATGAACACTACCCACGCTTGTACTCGCCGCTCGCTGGTCCGCCATGCCGCCCTTGGGGGCGTTGCCCTTCTTGGCGCGACCTTCCTGCCGAAAGCACGGTTTGCCGGTGCGCAGGATCTCGCCCGCTACGTCTGCGAGTACAACGATGTCAATCTCCGGGACGATTACGGGCTTGAAAGCAACATCATCGGTCAGGTGAACTACGGCGATGTCGTGTACTTCAGCGCCGGACCGATCGAAGCCGACGGCTACACCTGGCGCGGTATCGTCGTCGAAGCCACCGGCGCCTCCGGTTGGGCGGTCCAGGATTACTTTAGCCGTGCAGGAAACGAATACGGCTGGCAACCGGGAGCCGTGGTCCATGTCACCTCCGATGACGTCAACATGCGTGCCGGAGCCGGACTCGACCAGACCGTGATCGCCGCTTTCAACACCGGCGCCACCGGTACCATCACCGCTGGCCCATTCCCGAACGATGGATATGACTGGTACGAGCTCTCCATCAATGGCACTGCTGGATACATGGCCGCCGACTTCCTGGCCGAGGGCTCAGGCGAGGGAGGTGGCGGCATTCCGGCAGGAACAATCATGCACGTTGCGACTGACGAGCTGAACCTCCGCTCCGCTCCCGGCGTTGGGGCCAGTGTGGTGAAATCGCTTGAATTCGGCACCACCGTCACCATCGCAGCCGGTCCAGAGTACGCTGATGACTACGCATGGTACGAGGTTACCCTTTCCGGCGGCGGCTCCGGCTGGGTGGCCGGGGAGTACCTGGCTGACGGACCGGGGAGTTCCGAGCCAACCGGTAACCGCCTCCAGGTCGTTGACGGACCATTGAATCTGCGATCCGGGCCGAGCCTGGAGAACGAGGCGATCAGGTCATTGGCGTATGGCACCATCGTTGTTGTCGCGGATGCATCATTCGTCAACGCCGATGGCTACACGTGGATAAACGTCTACCTGGAGGACGACCCTTCGACCGCTGGCTGGATCGCGCAGGGATTCACTGACGAGATCTGACCGGCACAATAGCTCAGGTCTCAACAGCTCAGGTCTCAACCGCAGAAACTGGCCGATTGAATCCGGCCAGTTTCTGCGGTCTGTCCGGCGCCCGGCGGTACACTGAACGGTGGTCACCGGGTGTGACCCTCGCCGCTTCGCACCGACAGGACATTCGCATGCCCGAACAGGACCTGAACGCCTTTCTCAAGAGCCACATCCGGGACATTCCGGACTTCCCCGAGCCCGGCATCATGTTCCGCGACATCACCACGCTTCTCGCCGATGCCGCCGTCTTCCGGACGACGATCGACGCCATGATCGAACCCTATCGGGATGCCCGCGTCGACAAGGTCATCGTCATCGAAAGCCGGGGTTTCATCTTCGGCACGCCGATCGCCTATTTGCTCGACGCGGGGGTCGTCCCGGTACGCAAACCCGGCAAGCTCCCGGCGGAGACGTGGTCCGAGGAGTACGCGCTCGAATACGGCACGAACACGCTCGAGATCCACCAGGACGCCATCCAGCCGGGAGAGCGCGTCATCATCGTCGATGATTTGCTCGCAACTGGCGGCACCGTCGAGGCGACGATCCGGCTCGTCCAGCGTTTCGGCGGCGAAATCGCCGGCATCAGCGTCCTCGCGGAACTTCTCGCGCTCCATGGACGCGACCGCCTCGGCGACCATCCGGTTCACAGCCTCGTCACCTACTAGGGTGTGTCAACACACAATGGACATGTCCCTCCTCCGTCATCCCGAGCGAAGTCGAGGGATCTCGGAACTGAGTAGTCTGGCCGCTCTGCGACCGCATCGGCACAGGATGACGAACAGGGAAGCCGTAACGCACCATTAGAGCGGTTTGCAAGAAGGTTGACATGGTTACCTGGTGATCGACTCCCTCCGGGAGTCGATGGGCGGCGAGTCCTTCGGACCGCCCGCCCCTACGTGCTGCGATATATTCGGCAATCCGCTCCAGAGAGTGTTCCCGCCGGTCGAAAACCGGCACCCCATTGACATTCTTCGCGAGCGCTGCGATACCCCATTCGCAAGAGACACACGTATGGGCGACGCTCATCGTCACCTGTACCATCGGCAATGACCGAAGCAGTTCGATCGTCGAACCCTGCGAAACCCGGGAGGCTCCATGTCCAGCTCCAGCACAGATATCATCGTCGTCGGTGGAGGCGTCGTCGGCACCTCGATTGCCTGGCACCTCGCTCGCAAGGGCGCGAGCGTCACCCTGCTGGAGGAGCGGAACATCGCTGCCGCAGCGTCGGGCGCCAGCGCCGGCGGTGTCCGCCAGCAGGGGCGCGACCCGCGAGAGATGCCACTCGCGATCGCCGCCATCGCCCGCTGGGAGCATCTGGAAGACGAGCTTGGGGCCGATCTCCACTACTACCGCGAAGGCCACCTCGTCGCCTACGGACACGAGGATGACCTTCCCGTCGCCCGGCAGCGCGTCGCTGACCAGCGGGAACTCGGGCTGGAGATCGAGCTCGTCGAGGGTCGCGATCTTCGTGAACTGTGCCCGGGTCTCGCCGAGGATATCTCCATCGGGACCTACACTCCGACCGACGGTCACGCCAACCCAACGCTGACCACGCAGGCATTCGCCAACGCTGCCCGGCGGGAGGGTGCCAAAACGATGCTCGGGGTCCGCGTGACAGGGCTGGCCAAGGAGGGAGACCGCATCATCGGCGTTGACACGGAGGATGGCGTGCTCGAGGCCGATCACGTGATCCTCGCCACGGGCGCCTGGACCCGCGACCTCGTCGCTCCCCTCGGCGTGGACCTGCCGATCATTCCCACCGGGCTCCAGATGATCCTCAGCCGCCCGATGCCGAAGCAACTCCGGCAGGTCGTCGGTGCGTACGGGCGATCGCTCAGCCTGAAACAGCTCCGGGAAGGCAACTATCTCATCGGCGGCGGATGGCCCGGCGATATCGACATGCTCGCCGGCGTCGGGACCACGCGCCCCGAGAGCATCGCCGGAAGCCGGGAAACAGCCGCGGCGATCTACCCGGTCCTCGATGAGATGGAGATCGAGCGAAGCTGGGTCGGTGTCGAAGGCATCGCCTTCGACGAGATCCCGGTCATCGACGGGCTTCCCGGTTATCGGAGTGTCACCGTCGCCGCCGGATTCTCCGGACATGGCTTCGCCCTCAGCCCGATCACCGGTCAGCTCGTTGCCGAATGGGTGCTGGACGGCGCTCCCTCCATCCCTCTCGACGCCTTCTCTGCCACCCGCTTCGCGAATCTGGACGCGACACAGATGCCCACCCCCAGCGCGGGCTGATCATCATCGACCTCACGTGGCAGGGTCCCGGTAGTACCGCCCCGCAGTCCCGGTAGCACCGACCCGAAGTGGTCGGTGTCTACGGATTCCCGGATCGTTCGCGTTTGCCCACACACCGGGCACTGCGGCCCGGTGCTACCAGATTCGTACGGGCGAAGGATGAGAAGAAGGGCGCCGTCCGTATCGTCAGGACACCGTGCGGCCTACATCCCCCACGTCTCGGCGAGGACGCGAACCCAGTTCTTGTAGCCGATCTTCAACAGCGCCTCATCGTCGTAGCCACGACCGCGCAGCTCGTCGATCAGGTTCGGCAGCTTGCTGCAGTCCGACACGCCATTCGGCATCATCGCGCCGTCGAAGTCGGAACCCATCGCCACACCGTCGATACCGAGCTTGTCGACCAGGTAATCGACGTGATCCGCCATGATCGACAGGGGCATGTCCGCATCCTTCTTGCCCTCGGGATGCAGGAACGGCACGTTGAAGTTCAGACCAACCACACCGCCGCTCTCGGCGATCGCATCGAGCTGCTTGTCGGTCAGGTTCCGCGTGGACGGGCAGATCGCGTGAACGTTGGAGTGCGTCGCCACGATCGGCGCCGCGGTGATCTCCGCGATATCCCAGAAGCCCTTCTCGTTGAGGTGCGAGACATCGACGAGGATCCCGAGCGCGTTGCACGCCCGCACCAGCTCCTTGCCGAGATCCGTCAGACCCGGTCCGGTATCCGGGCTCTGGCCGAAGGCGAACGGCACACCGTGGGCGAAGATATTCGATCGCGACCAGACCGGTCCCAGCGAGCGGAGACCCGCCGAGTGGTACATCTCCAGCGCGTAGAGGTTCTCGTCGATCATCTCCGCGCCCTCGAAGTGCATGATCGCCGAAAAAACGCCGCTCTCGACGTTCTCCGCGATCTCCTCCGCGAACTGCACGACGCTGATCGGGTCGTCCACCGGATCCGGCACATCCTCGCGCGCCAGGTCCCGCACCGAGATACCCCCGGTCTCGAGCTGCAGCAGCTTCGCGATCATCGCGTTCGTGAACTGCTGGGCATACGCGAGGGAGGGTCCGCCCCACTCGTTCGCCACATCGACACCCTTCAGCCCCGAGCCGAGCAGCGTCTCTGTATCCGCCGACCATGTATCGCCCGATGCCGAGGGGACGAAGCAGGCGAAGAATCCGCCGACGAGGTTTCCTTCGCGCGCCTTGACATCGTCGATATGCCCCTCGTCGCCACGCTCGTAGTAGTTCTCCCCCGTTTTCAGGAGGCGAAGCAACGTGTCGTTATGTCCGTCGAAAACGGGAACCCGGGTCTTGTCAGTCATCCAGTAAATCCTTTCCTGTCTCTATCCACTCAATCCGCAGTGCCACGGGCACAGGGTCGGAGAGCTGGCGGCCATCCGCCCTATCGGTTCCCGCAGGGAGTCGATAATCGGGAACGATGCTCCCGATTCCCAAGGGTATCGCCCGAGTCACCATGCCCGCGCCATGCAACCTTGGGTATCATGCAGCAGAATACGTGATCGCGCGATGGTGTTTGTCGTAAGAATCGATCATCGCGTACATCCTGAAGGGGAGGAAGAACCATGGCTGAAGGTACGCTGTCCGGAAAAACCGCCGTCGTGATGGGCGTCCAGAATCAGTGGAGCATCGCGTGGAAGATCGCCGCCGCCCTCGCCGAGGCGGGCGCGCAGGTCGCGATCACCTACATCGACGACCGCGCCAAGAAGAACGCCGATCAGCTCGCCGCCACCGTCGAGGGCATGAAGACATTCGTCTGCAACGTCCAGGATGACGAGGAGATCGCCACGCTGCGCGAGTCCCTCAAGAGCGAGTACGGCAGCATCGATATCCTCGTCCACAGCATCGCCTTCGCTCCGGCGGACGAGCTGAAGAACCGCTTCCTCGAGACCTCCCGCGAGGGCTTCAAGATCGCGCACGAGGTCAGCGTCTACTCGCTGATCGCCGTTGCCCGCGAGCTGACGCCGATCATGAACGAGGGCGGCAGCATCATGACGATGACCTACCTCGGCTCCGACCGCGTCTTCCCGAAGTACAACGTGATGGGCGTGGCCAAGGCCGCGCTGGAGTCGACCGTCCGCTACCTCGCCGCCGATCTCGGCGAGGCGAAGATCCGCGTCAACGCCATCTCGGCAGGTCCGATCAAGACCGCGTCGGCGCGCGGCATCCCCGGCTTCTCCGCAATGCAGAACGAAGCCGTCGAGCGCTCGCCGCTCGGTGACGTCTACACCCCGGAGCATGTCGCCGGCACCGCCGTCTTCCTCGCCAGCGACGCCTCGCAGGGCCTCACCGGCGACGTCATCTTCGTCGATGGCGGCTACCACGCGATGGGCATCTAGGAAGGCCAACCTCCGGTAGCACCGCGCCGGAGTGCGCGGTGTTCGTCACCGGCCACTTCGGGCCGGTGCTACCACGGCATCGCAGGACCGCCCCTCCGTGAAAGATCGATTCACGGAGGGGCGGCTGGCCGAAAGCTCAGCGCCCTATCGACCGAAGGCCGATTCCCGCCACGAAACCGGGCCCGGCGAATCAGCCGCCTGCCTGACACCGCGCCCGTGCGATCTCGGCGCTCGTGTACGCCGGCCAGACCACGGGGATCAACAACAAGGCCACCACCGTGCTGAACCAGAACGGGGAGGCCAATCCGAACTGCACCGCCAGGAAGCCGCCCAGCAACGCGCCCGGAGCCGCCGTGCCATTCTCGATCAATCCGTGGACGCTCTGGATGCGCCCGCGCATCGCGTCCGGCGTCAGCTCCTGACGCAGCGAGACGAGGACCGATCCCCATGTGATCGCATGAACGCCGAAGACGAAGAGCACACCTCCGGCAACGAAGGCGTTCCCCGTCAGCGCGATAGCGGCGGGAATGACCGCCTCGATCAGCACCGCCAGCCGCAGGTATCTCGCCTCCCCGATCGCCGTCACGATTCGTTCGGCGACCAGACTCCCGATGACTCCGCCAAGCCCCGACATCGTCAGAAGCAGACCGTAGCCGGCAGGACCGAGTCCCAAACGCTCCTCCGCGTACAGCACCATGATCGAGACTTGCGCGACGAGGACGAGGTTCAGCACCCCAAGCGTGATCGCCGTAGTCCGCAACAAACGATGATGCAGCAACCAACGCACGCCATCGCCGATCTCGGCGCGGAATCCCCGTGCCGGTCGGGCATCATCTTGCCCGGCACGGAACGAGCCACGAAGCGTGGACAACACCCCTGCCGCAGCTCCCAACCCCGCCACACCGAGCGTGAAGGGCAATGCCGCCGCCCGCGCGAAGAGGAACCCACCGAGAGGCAGGCCGACGAACTGGTTGGTGACGCTGATCGTTCCCGCCAACCTGGCGTTCGCCTTCTTCAATTGGTCCCGCGGCACGATTGCCGGAACCAGCGCCGTCGATGATGTGTCGAAGAGCGTCTCCGCGGCGGTGATCAGGAAGAACAGTGCGTACAGCAACGGCAGGGAGACCGTCCCCGTCAGCACCGTGATGGCGAGAATGGCGACGAGTGTGGCGCGAAAGAGCGTCGCCCCGACCATCGTCTTGCGCCGGTCGAGCCTGTCCGCCAGGACTCCGCTAAAAAGGGGAAAGAGCAGCCAGGGAATCCGCTGTGCGAAAACGAGCCCGGCGATCAGCGCCGGATTCCGCGTCAACGTCGCCGCCAGCAGTGGCGCAGCCACGAGCCAGATCCCGTCACCGAGATTCGAGAGCCCGGTCGCGGTCCACAACTTGAGAAATTCCTGGCCAAGCCCCGTTCGGGACAAGGCGGATGATGGACGTGAGGTCATGAAGGAATCCTTGCGAAAAAATGCAAGACAAGACACAACACCCCGCGCCCAATCGGCGCGGGGTGTCTGCATGGGCGGAGCATATGGATTTCGGCATCACGACAAAACCCGTCATTCGGGTGTCATTCTGCACAATTCCGCTGCCGCCCTGTCTATTCCGCCAAAACCTGTCATCTCCTTGATGAATCGATACTCACATCCTACACACGATGAGCCTGGAACACAATAAAGCGCAGCTTCTATAGCTATTTGCTGGAAGGTTGAGATGGTCGCCTCTGGCCCGTATCAGTCGTCATCCCGAGCCCGTCAACCTACTCTCTTACCGAATCCGGATGAGCAATCGGAGGATCGCGCATGCGCGGAGATCGTAGTCTCGGGTCGCGGTGATGCCGGATGTCACATCCTCCTTCATCCTGAGCGGAGCGAAGGATCCCCGTGCGAAGCACATCCACGGCACGGGCATCCCGTTCTGCCCTGCGGACAGCGGCTTCGCCGGGGGATCCTTCCCTTTGGTCAGGATGAAGGGAGGGGAAGACGGTTCCTACCGAATCCGGACAATCAATCGTGGGCAAGCGCTCGTCATCGTCGTCTCGAGTCCTGTGCCCGAGACATGACGCGGAGCGCCATCACGGCGACCTGCGAGCATGTATCTGTTTCCACGCTATCCGACGTTCAGCTCGTCCAGCCAGATCGGGCTGGTCCACGCCCGGTTCCCCTTCTCGTCCAGCACGGTGATCCTGCAGAACGCGCTGAGGAATGGCGCCAGTGGCAGCTCCACGCGCGTCAATCCATCGCCCCGCTCGAAGGCGCGCACCGATCCGCGTCCCCCGCCGTACACGGCAATCGCAGGATCGCACTCGATCACGATGCGCTCATCGTCGATCTCGATATTGTGGATCGTCGGCCCCGTGCTGGCGTAGAACATACCGTCCTTCAGCGCCTGCAGGATTGAGTCGGGATCGAGGGATTCCGACTTCACATGCACCCAGCCGCCGAGGGTATCCGGGCGATCCGGCTTGATGTGCGCGTCGTCGGACGCCGTCGTCGAGAACCGCATTCCCCGCGTCGCCAGGACATCGGCCAGCATCCAGCCATTACCCCGGTCGCAGTCGTTCATATGCCCGGTATTGTGAATCTCGATCGCATCGAAATCCTCGAGCTTATTGATATCCTCGATCGTCACCCCGTTCCAGCCAGGGTGACCGACGGTAATGAACGCACCGGCGTGCAGTGCCCGCGCCGCGATCTCTGCCCCGTCCTCGTTCGGGTGCTGCGGCTCGAAATCGAGCGGCAGTCCGTTCGCGACGATATGCCATAGCTCGCCGTTTTCCATCCCTCCACCGTGCAGTTCGGCCCCAAAGAGCGTGGTGAAGTTCTCATCCCGCAAATGGGAGGTATCGGTGACCGGCCAGTCGAAACGGTTCATGTAATGATCGGTGACAGAAACGAAATCGTATCCGGCATCCCGGTACAGGCGCACCGCATCCTCCGGCGTCAGGCCGCCATCGGAGTTGGTGGTGTGCATATGAAGATTGCCCTTGTAAAACTGGCCGGGGCGGTCAAACGGAAAGTTGCGCACGCGATTGAGTCCCTTCAAGTGGATGGAAACGCGACCCGAATCACGGATGATCCGGCTCCTCTATGAGCCTACCCGACCCGGCAAGAAACCGGCGATGCACAGATGTGCAATCCCGCGTGGAATCACTTTCCTTCCCGGAACAGAATGCGAAAAACGGGGTATCGGGCCGCAATCCGCTGGAATTCGGAAAGCGGGGCGGACGGACCCAGCCCCAGATGGGGTCTCGCACCAGGCGCGACGGACAGGTAACGCTTCAGAATCTCCGCCCGGCATTCTGCTGGCTCCTCGACCAGCCGAACCGGGATCTCGCGACCGTGACGAAAAATCGTTGCTTCCCCGGCGGCAGCCCGGATGTTGCGAACCCAGTTTGCGTCCGGACCGAGCATCGAGACGAGAAACTCAGCACCGTCACAGTCGACCACGGCGACCGGAACGGATACGATCTTCCCGCTCCGTCGCCCCATCACATTCAACACAGCAGTCTGACGTGGCGAGAGCCAGGTCCCATACATCATCGCGTCGAACCTGTTCACAAGCCGCATGACGGCGTTGGGCCGCCCTCCCTGGTACATGTCGCGCTTGGTCGATGCGATTCTGCGCAGGATCGCATCGACCAGGCTTGCGGCCAGCGCTCGAATGGCGATCACTCCGCCATCCTCCACATCCGCCAGACCACAATCACGCCCGGCACCAATGGCAAGACCAGCAACCATCCGAACAGAGGCGCCAGGCCAACCTCGCCCGAGGTGTCCCGAATCGTGAGCGCGGACAACGCCACGGTCACAGCGCCGACAAAGGCGACTGTGGCCAGCCATCGCGACCAGCGCTTGCCCGTCCGCACGGACCAGAGCGTCGCCAGCCATCCTGCCAAACCCAGGGCTCCGAGAATCGCCAGGATGACCAGGTATGCCGTGACAGCATTGTCGACATCGCCGCTGCCATACCCCGGATACCCGTGCCGGACATGATCCGCGAGAACCGTCGTTGTCGCCCGATCGATGAACGGGGCGCATGCCGCGATCACCGTCAATACCATCCCGACGATGACCATCATCAACACGCCCATACCGCGTCGGGTCGTTTGGTACGTTCTCATATCGCATGACCTTTCCATCTGACGATTCACGACCCATGACGAAAGCACATTTCCAGCACGGGGCTTTTCGCCATGGGTCCCAAAAACAGATAGTCACTATCTGTTGACAGTCACCCTATCAATTCTATTTCAGGATGTCAATGTCTTTATGAAAGTCACTATCCAAAAGGAGTGAGTATCTGCTACAATCAAGCCATGAGTGGACTTCGCGCACGCTGGCGGCAAAAAGCCAGACAGGCAATTCAGGAATGCGCTCTCGATTTGTTTGACGAGCGGGGATTCGGTGCAGTTACGATTGAGGAGATCGCAGCAGCGGCGGAGGTTTCGCCGTCTTCGGTATACCGTTACTTCGGCACCAAGGAAGGCATACTCGTCGCGGACGAATTCGACGAGATGAGCCAGGAACGGATCGCCGACATCCTGGATCCCGGTGATCCGGTTGGCAGCCTGCTCCAGGCGGTGTTGACCTACGAATCCGCGCCATTCTCAGGCACAGGAGAGGCAAACGGAAACGCGACGGAGACCAGCGGTCCGTGGCGACGAGTTCGCTATTTCTTCGCAGAACCCTCCGTGCGTATGGCGGCCCTTGCGGAACTCGACCGCGCGAGCCAGCGGCTCATCCCCCTGATCGACGCAGACGGTGAGATGAGCGAAACGCAAGCGCGCGTGATCGCGAACGCCCTCACGTTCGGCTATTTTGCCGCTCTCGAGCAATGGTATCTCGACGGCGGCTCCAGACCGATTGCCAGCTATGTCGAAGACGGCATGAAACCCTTGCGAAAGATCTGGTCATCCCCGCCCGGCGAAGACGCCGACCGTTACAGCGAATTTCAAGAAGGTTGACACGGACCACGCGTATCTTCCGTAGGGGCGGGCGGCCGAAGGCTCGCCGCCCATCGGCTCCCGCAGGGAGTCGATCACCAAATGACCATGTCATCGCTCTCCCGGGAAGATCTCGGCCGGTGCGGAATCCTGCGGCTCGTATCCGAGCGCTTCCCGCGCATGGTCGATACTCCACATCTTGCGCGGATTGTCCGAGATACCGTAGCAGAGCACCCAGTCCCGATCCGTTGCCACCGCCTTCTCGATCAACTGCACGCAGTCGCGCTCGCTGAGCCAAACCGCCCGCATCCGACGACGTTGCTGACGGATATCCGGCTCCGCATCACACTCCGGCCTCCACAGGTTGCGCGGGTGTGTTGGATCCTCGGGCGAACGGCAACCACCGATCCGCAGGCAGACGGCCTTCAGATCGTGATGATCGACGTAGTACCGCGCCATTCCCTCACCATAGACCTTGGAGACGCCATACAAGGAATCCGGCTGGATCTCCGCCGCTTCGTCGATCTGGCGGGGATCGTCGATGTCCCAGATTTCAGGCATATGCGCCGTCTCGAACGTTCCGACGGCGTGATTGGACGAGGCGAAGACGACCTTTTCGACACCTGCCTGTCGCGCCGCTTCAAAGACGTTGTACGTGCCGATCAGGTTGCTGTGCAGCACGGCTCCCCAGACCGATTCAACGGCCGACGTTGCCGCGAGATGGACGATCGCATCGATGCCCTCGCAGGCGGCAACCAGGGCAGGCAGATCGGTCGTGTCCGCGACGACATCCGCATACGGCCCCGACTTTCGCGCCAGACCGACCGGATCGTAGACAGCCGAATCGCGCCACGCATCCATCACCAGCCGGCCGATCAGACCGTCCGACCCCGTGACCAGTACCCGCTTTTTCCCCGATCGAGGCATGATCCCTCCTCCTGTATTCGATGAGATGCCCTGCAGCTATCTTCCGCGCCGGTCGGCGCGAGGTCAACGTCATGCGCACGGCCGATTGATGTCAGAACGACCAATCGGCCCGGTCGAGAACGTGGCAACTTCCATATCACCCCCATTATCGCCCTTCGGTCTAAACCTCATCCATTTGCCGATTCCGTGTCGCCCGGTACACTACTCCAGCCGTCCGTTCCACGGCGAGACCCTTCATCGACGCGTCAGGACCGTTTCCCAGTGACTCCCAGCTCCCTTCCAACACGCATCCAGATTCTCGCGCCCGGTATCATCCTCGCCGCGATCATCACACTCATCTCGCTGGGAATCGCCCGGGTGGAGGAGGCCTTTCTCGACCACGCGATCCTCGAGCCGCTCGTGCTCGCCTTGATCATCGGTCTGGCCGTCCGGGCTCTGTGGACACCCCCGGCTTCAATGGAACCGGGGATCGGCTTCGCCGGGAAGCAACTCCTTGAATTCGCGATCGTCGTCCTCGGACTGACACTGAACCTGTCGGATATCGTCGACGCCGGGCTCAAGATCGTCATCGCCGTGCTCCTCCTCGTCTCCTTGACGCTCATCGTCGGCACGGCACTCGGCCGGGCGATGGGGCTCGGCACCCGGCTCGCGGTCCTGATCGCGGTCGGCAACGCCGTCTGCGGGAATTCGGCGATCGCCGCCGTCGCGCCGGCAATCCGCGCCAAAAAGCTGGAGGTCGCCAGTGCGATCGCGCTGACCGCTGTTTTCGGCGTCGGCGTTGTCCTCCTGTTACCGCTGCTCGTGCCCCTCACCGGCATCTCCGACGAGCGCTACGGTGTCATCGCGGGGCTTTCCGTCTACGCCGTGCCGCAGGTCCTGGCTGCCACTTTTACCGTCAGCGCCCAGTCGGGGCAGATCGGCAGCCTCGTCAAGCTCACCCGCGTGATGATGCTCGGGCCGGTCGTCGCCCTGATGGCGATCCTGTTCCGGGAACCGGGCGGTGACGTGACCGAAGGACAACGCTCGTTCAAACTGGGCAAATTCCTGCCGTGGTTCGTGATCGGCTTCGCGATCTGCGCCGCCCTGCGTACCGCCGGCGCGATCCCGCAAGCGTGGGTGCCAGCCGCGACCGACATCAGCCGGTTCCTCACCGCCGTCGCCATGGCCGGACTGGGGCTCGGGGTGGATATCCGGTCCGTTCATGAGACAGGACCGAAGGTCCTCGTCGTGGTCCTGATCCTGACCGTCATGCTCGTCTCCACGGCATTCCTCGTGACCGGCGTGCTGGGGATCGGTTAATCTGGAACGCACGAACCGTCACTCGCAGCCGGGGAGACTGTGCGCATCCTGCAAATCCTCTACTACTACGAACCGTACACCAGCGGTCTCACCATCTATGCGGCACGTCTCGCGAAAGAGCTGGCGGCGCGCGGTCACGATGTCTCCGTCCTCTCGTCCCGGCACGATCGCTCGTTGCCGCGCGAGGAAACGACGCCCGAAGGCATCCAAATCCGCCGATTGCCGGTCGCGGCCTCACTCGACCGGGCGGTGATCGTCCCGACGCTGATCCCCACCGCGATCGCGATGATGCGGACTGTCGATGTCGTCCATCTGCATCTGCCGCTGGCCGAGGCCGCTGTCCTCGTCGCGCTCGGACGCCCAATGGGTAAGCGCGTCATCGTGACCCATCATGCCGATCTCGTGCTGGAAGGCAGCTTCCTGAGCCGGGTCGCGGCGACGGCCGCCCGCTGGAGCGCGGTCGGCGGCGGCAAGCTCGCCAACGTCTTCGTCACCAACACCGCCAGCCGCGCCCGGGTTTCGCCGGTCGCGAAATACATGCATCGCAATCTCCGGATCATCCCGCCGCCGATCGTTGTCGAGTCAGTTTCCGGATCGGCAGGGGACGATTTCCGCCGCGACTTCACGCTCGGCGCGCCGGTCGTCGGTTATGTCGGCCGCTACGCGTCCGAGAAGGGTATCGACGTTTTGCTCCAGACGATTCCCAATGTGAGGAAACGATTTCCGAATGTCACCTTCGCCCTCGCCGGATCACGATTCGACCCACGCGATGGCTCAGAACTGCGGGGTCCGTGGACGTCGTGGCTGGAGACGTACGTGGAATCGATTCGGCAGCTCGACTATCTCTCCGACGCCGATCTCGCCCGGTTTTACGCCGCCTGCGATGTACTGGTGCTCCCGAGCGTGGACTGGACGGAATCGTTCGGCATGGTCCAGATCGAGGCGATGCTCCGCGGTACCCCCGTCGTCGCCAGCGACCTGCCCGGCGTTGCGGACCCGGTGACGAAGACCGGATACGGTCTCCTCGCGCGACCGGGCGATGTCTCCGACCTCGCGGCGAAGATCACTCAGGTGCTGGATCATCCCGACCGGTACCGGCCCGATCCACAGGCTGTCTCCCGGTATTACTCGCTGGGAGCAACCGCGGATGCCTACGAGCGCGTCTACCGTGGCGAACCGGAGCCGAGGTCATGATGCACCTCGGCAAATTCCGCGTCTCCTACAAGATCGCTCTCGTCGCGATCCTCGTCCTCGCGGCGGTGTTGAGATTCACCGGGCTCAACTGGGACAACGGGTACTACCTGCACCCGGACGAGCGGTTCATGGTGATGGTCACCGTCGATACCGCCTGGCCAGACTCAGTCGGCCAATACTTCGACAGCGCAACCTCTCCACTGAACCCGTACAACACCCGTCACGGCACCTTCGTCTACGGCACCTTCCCGATGTTCCTGACGAAGGCCGTTTCGACGCTTCTTGGCAAGGATGTCTACGGCGAAACCCACCTCGCGGGACGTGCCATCTCCGCCATATCGGACACCGGCACCGTCTTCCTCGCCGCATGGATCGCGCGACGCTTCTTCGGCCGCGCAGCCGGTCTGCTGGCCGGATTCCTCCTTGCCTGCACGGTGCTGATGGTCCAGACGGCCCATTACTACACGGTCGATTCGATCTCCGTCTTCTTCGCCACGGCATCGTTCGCCACCGTCGTCAAAGGATGGGATCGCCGCAGCTTCGGCTGGTTTGCCACCGCCGGGCTGATGATCGGCCTTGCCGGTGCCAGCAAACCGAACTATCTGATCGCCCTTGCCTTCCTCGGACTCCCCGTCGCGGAGGCGATCCGGCTGCATGGCATTGAGGGACTCATCCCGTGGAGCGACGGTCCCGGCCGAAAATTCCCGATCCTGCCCGCCGTGGCGCTCTCGGGACTCGTCGCCTTCTGGACCTTCCGTATCGCGCAACCCTACGCCTTCACCGGCCCGTCGATCTGGAACATCGGACTCGACCAGCGCTGGGTCGACGATCTCAGCTACTGGCGCAGCGCCCAATCCGGGCTGATCGACATCAAATCGAGCGTGCAATGGGTCGACCGCACGCCGGTCGTCTTCATCCTCGACAATCTCGTGCGCTGGGGGATGGGACCTGCTCTCGGCATCGCCTCGCTGGTCGCCCTGGCGCTGCTCGCGATCCGGCTGATCGGCGCGAAGACATGGCCTTCATGGTGGATGCTCGGTATCGGCGGCTGGTGCGTCGCGCAGATCGCGCTGTATGGGCTGAACATCGCGCAGGCGCAGCGGTACCTGATGCCGGTCTACCCGTTCCTCGTCGTCCTCGGCGCAGGTTTCCTCGTCGAGCTGTCGCGGCGTTTGGCGAACATCTCGACACCGCTCCGGACACACGCGCAACACGGAAACGGGATGCCGAGCACCACCCCTGTCATCCCGAGCGAAGTCGAGGGATCTCGGGAATCCGTGTCTCGAGATCCCTCGACACCGTTCGGCGGCTCCGCCACCTCACGGGCTCGGGATGACGCTGGTGAGGCTGGCGGCTCCGCCACTTCGCGGGTTCGGGATGACGGAGACCGTGGACGGGGAGACACGCGCACAAAATGGAAATTCCTGCGTTTCCTCGGTCCAGCGCTGATCGGGATCACGGTCGTCTACACGCTCTTCTATGCCGTCGCCTTCGATACGCTGTTCGTGCGACCGATCTCGCGCGTCGAGGCGTCGGAGTGGATCTACGCCAACATCCCGCCCGGAAGCACCCTGACGGCCGAGTATTGGGACGACGCGCTGCCGATGCGCCTGCCGGGCGAGGACCCGCTTCAATACCAGATCCTCACCCTGGATCTCTACGCCTACGAGGGGCCGGGAAGCCTCAAACTGAGCAAGCTGATCGGGCAACTCAATGCAGCCGACTACATCATCCTCAGCTCCAACAGGATCATCGGCTCGGTGCCGCGGCAACCGGACCGGTACCCGATGGCGAGCCATTATTACGAGATGCTGGTCGATGGCGACCTCGGCTTCGATCTCGTCGCCGAGTTCCAGCAAAAGCCCGAGCTCTTCGGTATCTCGCTCAACGATGTCAACGCCGAAGAAACGCTGACAGTCTACGAACATCCGTACGTGCGCATTTTTCGCAAGTCATCCAACTTCGATGCCCATCGGGTCTATGACGAGCTGGCGGACGCGCTCGGGTATGGCGGTGTGAACTACCTGCCGGGCGATCCGCTCGGCGACCAGATGCTCCTCTCCCCCGACGAGCAGGCACAGATCGACGCGCACGGCACCTGGCGGACGAAATTCGACCCCGGCAGTCTCTCCAACCGCTACCCGGTCGTGTGGTGGTATCTCGCGATGCAGTTGATGATCGTCCCCGCATTGCCGATCTGCTGGCTGCTGTTCCGGCGATTCCCCGACCACGGCTATGCCCTGGCGAAGATCTTCGGCTTGGTAGCCGTGACCTGGCTCGCCTGGTTGCTGGCGAGCCTGCATCTGGTGGAGTTCGCTCCGTTCTCGATCGCCCTGGCGTGGCTGATCCTGCTCCTGACCGGCATGGTGCTGGCGCGATCCCACATCGTGGACATGACCCGGGCGCTGCGCCAACGCTGGCGCTGGATAGCCGCCACGGAGACGATCTTCCTGGCGGCGTTCGCGCTGGCACTTTGGCTGCGTTCGCTCGATCCTGCCTTCTGGCGACCGACCGGAGACAACCAGTCCCCGTTCTGGTACGCGATCTTCAATGCATCGCTTCGCTCGGTCACGTTTCCCGCATACGATCCGTGGTTGAGCGGCGGCAAGCTGCATCTGGCGAACTGGGGACAGATGCCATGGGTGATGCTGACCCGTCTCACCGGCATCGTGCCCGAGATCGCCTGGAATCTCGCCTTTGCCGGTATCTTCGCCCTCGCGGCAGTGACGCTGTGGTCCACCGCAGCCGCACTCCTGCAACGAATCGGCAGATCGCTGGCCCAGACCGGCTGGATCGCGCTTCTGGCGCCGATCGCGACGATGACCGGCGCGATGCTCGCGAGCCGGGACCAGCCGGGGACCTCATCCGTCTCGACCGGCGACCCGCTAACCGCCCTGCTTGCCGGAAATCTCGACTCGATCACCACGACCCTGCCACTCATTGCCTTCGCGATCGCGATCGCGATCGCCGTCGCCATCGCGCAACCGCCGGATCGCAGCCTCTCGCCTCAATGGCCGTTCGCGCGTGTCGACATCGCGCAGATCGTCCTCGGCGGCATCGTCGCCGGAGCCATGCTGGCATCGTCGACCTGGGGCTTCCTGCCGGCAATCGCGCTGGTCGCCCTCGGCATCGTCGTACGGCTCATCGCGACATCGGGGCTACATCGTCCCTGGCCTCTCGTGCGGAATACGGTCGTTCTCGTCGCAGTGGCCGGTCTGTCGGCATACATCGCCTTCTGGCCGGCGATCAGCGCGATCACGATCACCAAGCGGGACATGCGGACCGGACCGGTCATCGCCCTCCCGGATATGCTGGCGACGTTTGCCGTGCCACTTGTCCTGCTCCTGCCCTGGCTCGCGGTTCGGGCGCTTCCCGTACTTCGGACGGCCCGGAACGAGGACATCATCGGCCGGGTGGTGACCGTCGGTTGCATCGTCCTCGTCGTGTTGACGCTCGGAATCGCATTCGTCCTGCAGAGCACCCTGCTCTTCCTGATGGCCGTGCTGTTACTCGCGCTCCTCGCTGCATGGCACGTCCACACCGACGCCGCGGAGTTACTCGCGCTCGGTCTGGCGGTGGTCGGCATCGGCACGATCATCATGTCCGGCGTCATGACGATGACCGCCGACCCGTTCGGGGCAAATTCCGCGAGCGACCTTCCTGTCTACAGCTGGCTATTGTTCGGCGTCACCACGCCCGCCTTCGTCGCCTGGCTCATCCCGCGAGTCGCGATGCACCGCGACCGGCTGGTTCAAGGCACGGCATCGGTGTGGCTCTTCACGTTCGCGCTCGTCCTCCTGATGGGTCTCAGTACGCCGCTGAACGCGATTCGCGATCTCCGCGATACCCGGACGGATGTGCCACGCTCCCTTGATGCCACGGCCTTCATGCGCGATGGATCGGCGGGTATCACGCTCGATCTGGAAGCCGACCTCGATGCTGCGAAGTGGCTCCGCCTGCGTGTGGATGGGCTCCCTGTGATCCTGGAAGGCACAACGGCGGATTACCAGCTTGGCGGCAGGATCAGCGCGTTAACGGGTCTCCCCACGGTCATCGGCTGGAACACACCGGAGCGCATGATGCGGCCTGGCTGGACGGAGCTCGTCGCTCAGCGACAGGAGGCGGTTCGCCAGATCTACGGCAGCTTCGGAAGTTTCGCCTCGATCGGGCCGCTCCTCACGCAATACAACGTGGACCTGATCTACGTCGGGCCAATCGAACGGATTCTCTATCCAGCCGCGGGATTGCAGAAATTCGATACCGCCGTGGAGGATGGCCAGCTCGCGATCGTCTACCAATCCGGCCCCGTCACGATCTACGCAAATACGCCTTGACACGGAATCCGGATGATCAATCGCTGGTTGGAGCAGGTTACAGGAGGGTTGACATGGTGTCCTGAAAATCGGCACCCTGCGGGTGCCGATAGGGCAGAGAGGCTGCGGCCATCCGACCCTACGTGCGCCATGTCGACCTTCCTGCAATCCGCCGTAGCGCACGTCATCGTAGTCTCGGGTCCTGTGCCCGAGACATGCCGCAGAGCGGCATCACGGCGACCTGCGATCGGTCAGCCGGATTCCAATATATAGGCGCGGGGATGGCCGAATTGCGGCACCCGTGTCGAAGGATCTTTGCTCTTCCAGACCGCCATGGTCGCCCGAAGCAAAGATCCCTCGACTTCGCTCGGGATGACGGGGATGCAGGCGCAGGGACATGCCAATTCCGACATCCCACAAAACCACGTCATCCTGAGCGACGGCGAATGCGAAGGATCCCCGTGCGAAGCACGTCAAAACGCTCGAAGATCATCCCATTCTGCCCTGCGGGCAACGGCTTCGCCGGGGGATTCTTCGCATTCGCCGTCGCTCAGGGTCAGAATGACGGTATGTGGGCGCAGGCCGGAGGGATCCGCGCTACTGCAGCATCTCCGTCGCACGGAGGGCGCGCTCGAGGAGACGCAGGTGTTCGTCGGTGCCAAGGGCGCCCGCGCCCATCGTATTGAACGACAGGTGGGACGCTCCGACCTCCTGCCAGTACGCGAACTCTCGTTTCCAGGCCTCCTCATCCCCGGAGGCGAGACTGATCCTGCCCTCAAGACCGAAATCGGCGAGCGACCGGTCGTTGCGGACAAGCTCGTCCTGAAGCCAGCCAAGAATGGCATCCAACGCAGGGCTCATAGGTGTCGTGGCCATATATCCGTCACCCAGGCGAACCGCACGACGGACCGCCGGCTCGGCAGTGCCGCCAATCCAGAGCGGGATAGCCCGACGGAGCGGCAGCGGATGGATACCGGCCTGCTTTACCGTGTGATACTGGCCATCGAAGTCGATGACGCGCTCTCCCCAAAGCCGCCGCAAAAGCGCGATTTGCTCTTCCATCCGCCGGGCGCGATTGCGGAAGTTTTCCCCCAGTGCCTGGAACTCGATTTCATTCCAGCCGATTCCGACGCCCAGCCGGAGCCGACCACCACTCAACACATCGATCTCGGCAGCCTGTTTGGCAACCAGCGTCGCCTGTCGTTGAGGAAGAATGATGACCCCGCTGGCGAGTTCCAAATCCTTCGTCACTGCTGCGAGATAACCGAAAAGGACGAAGACTTCATGGAACATCGATTCGCTGTTGTACCGCTTCCCCAGATGCGGGTAGGCAGCGACCGATCCCCCGACGACATGATCGAACGCGAGCACGTGTCTGAACCCCATGTCCTCGATTTGTGTCGCGTAGCGGACGATTTCGTGAGGGTCCGCCCCGATTTCCGTTTGAGGGAATATGGCGCCGACTCGTATCGATCGACGTACCTCGAGAGAATGATCCGGGATCGTCATGTGCCCCTCCATGTCTGTCGCGACCCTGCGCGGCTCAGTCGATGTCAGAGTGGATTATCCCGCAAGCAGACATACAAAAGGGGGATGGCATGTGGACAGTCCATGTCATCCCCCTTTCGCCTTCCCTTCCCTCCCATCACAATGGTGATGACAGGCCCCGTCGATTGTGAGCATCTCGGGGTGTCAGTGTGCTCGCGCCCCCGTGTGGCCTTGGCTGCGACCTCACGCGAGTACGTACACTCGTGACATACGTAATGTAACCGATATCCGTAGGAATGTATAGATGTCCCGGAAAGTCACACCCAAGTCAACCTTCGGTCACGACCGAATCCGGAGGAGATACGTCATTGCCGGGGCCACTCGATGTCCCGGTGAGCCGATTCTTCGTCGTCGACGGCGCTCAGCGCGCTTCGGTTGACGGTGAGCCGCAGAACCCCGTTTTCCACGGCCCCAACAGCATCGGATGGCACCTCGAGATCATCGTGGACATCCGGTTGGTCGATGAGAATGTAATAATCCTGGATCTCGCGAACGATTCCCAACGCCTCGCCGTCCAACGTGACGACCTTCATCCCGATCGTGATATCCGGTGTATCCGTCACAGCATTTCTCCTCTCACCCGGCATGTGTCGCATCATTCGCCGGATATACGTTGCAATAGCACTCGCCGACACGTCGATGGGCAGCGCCCCATCCAGCCGGAGATCGGGACGGAGGACCGGCGCAATCCCGCTCCACGTCGTATCCAGCTCCTCCCACCGATCTGCAACAGTCGTGCCCCAACGGCGATCGCGGGCCTCCAGCCTTTCGCGCCGGATATCCGCAGATACATCGATCAACACGATGACATCCGATGCAGGACTCGGCTCCATCGCATCGCAGAGCATGACCGGGCGGATCGTGAACGGCAGGCCTCCCGTCTCACCCCTGCGGCGGAACTCGTCGAAGTCGAAATCCGGGGTCGTCGTGCGAGCTCCGAACGGAAGCCGCAAGCGATCGCGCAGAACGTCCCAATCCCAACCTAACCGATGCCCATCACCTCCTGGCAAAAGGAAATAGTCGGTCGGCACGCGGGTGGCAACAGCATCCCCGAGGGCGCGAGCCGTCGCCTTCGCGACCTGCGACTTTCCCGCGTTCGAGGGTCCACAGATCGAGACGATCACCGGTTTCCGTTGTCCCTGATTTCCGTCTATCATGACAGTCAGCATCCATGATTTCGGGGCGTGATTGCCCGTACGAAAGGATCTTACGCATGACATTTGATCCCGGCACGTCACCGTTCATCGAAGCCGGCAAACCGGTCCGTTGGGGTATCATCGGCACCGGCCAGATCGCCAAGATCTTCGCCGCGGACATTCCCTATGCCGAGAATGCCGAGCTGGTCGCGGTCGGCTCCCGCAACCAGGCGACGGCCGACACCTTTGGCGATCGCTTCAATGTGCCGAAACGCTACGACAATTACCAGGATCTCGCCAACGACCCGGATGTCGATGTCGTCTACGTTGCGACGCCGCATCCGGATCATCACGATAGCGTGATCATGTGCCTCGAGGCGGGCAAGCACGTTCTGTGCGAAAAATCGTTCGCGATGAACGGGGCCGAAGCGCGGGAGATGATCGAAGCGGCGCGCACGCACAATCGCTTCCTGATGGAGGCGATGTGGACGCGGTTCCGACCGCTCATGTACAAGGTGCGCGAGATCGTCAACAGCGGGCAGATCGGCGATGTCCAGTTCCTCACCGCGAACATCGGCTGGACCGCGACATTCAACCCCAAATTCCGGCTTTACGCGCCGGAACTGGGCGGCGGCGGTTTGCTCGACGCAGGGATCTACCCGCTCTCCTTCGCCTCGATGATCCTGGGCAAGCCGGATAAGGTCGAGAGCGTGGCGACGTTGGGCGAAACGAATGTCGACGAGAATGCCCTGATCGTCATGCACTTCCCGGAAGGCGCCGTCGCCTCCGTCGGCGTCACGATCCGCTCCAGCCCGGTCAGCCTCGGGATGATCTGCGGCACGAAGGGCACGATCCTGATCGATCACGATTGGCACCGGCCAACCACCTTCACCCTCCGCCTGCCGGGTCAGGAACCGCAGCATTTCGACTACACGTTGCCCGAAGGCGTCGGTTACCAGTTCGAGATGAACGAGGTCGAGCGCTGCCTCCGCTCGGGCAAGACCGAAAGCGATGTCATGCCGCTCGATGAGACGTTGTACATCGTCGAGATCATGGAGAAGGTCCTCAAGGACTGGGGTGTTCGATACCCCAGCGATCGGGACTGACGGACTGAGCATGCCCGGAACGTCTGTCTGGACGTTCCGGGCACAGGCCCCGGGGAATATCCGTAATGCGATGGCAAGCGTCTTGAAGAACCATCGCAGACGACCGGGCGCTGAAACGGGAGAACGGGAACAACGTGCCAGAAACACGACGCCAGGGCGGGCCGGAGCGTGTCACCGTCATCGGCCTGGGGCGATTCGGTACCAGCATCGCGCGAACGCTGAACGAGCTTGGCTACGAAGTCACCGCGATCGACATGCACGAGAAAACGATCCAGTCGGCGGCGGACTACGTCACGCTCGCGGCGCAGGGTGACGGGACCGACCAGGAGCTTCTGGAGCAACTCAATATCGACCAGTCGGATGTCGCGATCGTCGCCCAAAGCGAGAATCTCGAAGCGAGCATCCTGACGACGCTGCTGCTGAAGAAACTCAAGGTTCCCTGGGTGATCTCGAAGGCAAAGACCGTCCTGCACGGTGAGCTCCTGCGCAAGGTCGGCGCCGATCGCGTCGTGTTCCCGGAGATGGACGCCGGAATCCGTCTCGCCCACTCTCTCGGCGTCCGCCACATCAGCGACTACATCACGCTTTCCCCGAGCGCCGGCATCGCCAAGGTGGAGGCGCCAGCCAATCTGGTGGGCCACACGATCGAAGAGCTCACCCAGGGGCAACAGGCGAAGCTCAACGTCCTCCTGATCAAGCGCGGCAACCAGCTCATCACGGTGCCGCATTATCAGGAGACGATCATGGCGCATGACGAGCTCCTGATCGTCGGGGCCGATACGGATATCGAGGCATTCGTGGAACGAAATCCGGCAACGCCTCCCTTCCGGCTCTCCCGCTAGCGATGGGCACCCGGCCACCACGCAAGGCTCCGGGCAACCGGGTCGTCCGCCGGCGCCTCGACGCCACCAGCGTGATCGAGCTTCCCCGGGAACCGAAGCATCCGTCCGTTCCCAACGCCACGACTCACGCCAAGCGCTTCGTTGCGGGCGTCACCTTGCTGATCGTTATCGGCGGGCTGCTCCTGATGATGCCGTTCGCTTCGGCGACCCACACCCGGACGCCGGCGATCGACGCCTTTTTCACGGCCATCTCGTCGATCTCCGTCACCGGGTTGAGCACGGTGAACACCGCCACCCACTGGAGCTTCTGGGGACAATTGATCATCCTCGTGCTCGTCCAGCTTGGCGGATTCGGCTTCATGGTCGGCGCATCCCTGGTGCTCGTCGTCATTGGCCGGGGATTGAGCTTGCGCGACACGTTGATGATGCAGGATGGCTCGCCCACGATGTCGTTGCACGACGTGACGACGCTCACGGGCCGCATCATCCGCTTCATCCTCATCAGCGAGGGGATCGGCGCGATCCTGCTCTTCACCTGGTATATCCGGCACTATTCCTTGCCCGACGCCATCTGGAACTCGATCTTCCTCGCCGTCTGCGCATTTTGCCATGCCGGATTCGACTTACATACGCACACGAGCTCGTTGCAGGGGATGAACGACATCCCGGTCGTCATTGTCACCGTCGGTGCCCTGATCCAGCTCGGCGCACTCTCCTATATGGTGCTTTCGGATGTCTGGACGAAGCGTGCCTGGCGTCCCCTGCGGCTCGATTCCAAGCTGGTACTGATCACGAACGGCATCATGATCGTGCTCGCATCCGTGCTGTTCATCGTCGTCGAGTGGAACGCGAGCCTCTCCCCCGTGGAGACGGAATGGAAGCCGCTCGCCGCCGTCTTCCAGGCCATCGCCGCACGAACGGCCGGACTCTCCAGCGTCGATTTCAGCCAGGCACATACGTCCACGCTGTTTCTCTGGGTCGCCGTGATGATGGTCGGCGGCGCGGCCGGATCGACCGCGGGCGGTGTAAAACTGGCGACCGTCGCCGTCCTCTTCCTCGCCGTCATCTCGACGCTCAGAGGGCAGGAAGACGCGCAGGCCTTCGGCCGGAGGCTCTCCCCGGCGCTCATCTACCGGGCAATGTCCGTCTTCGCGCTCTTCCTGACCGTGCATTTCATCCTGTCGTTGGGGTTGGCGATCACGGAAGACACGTTCAACAGCGCGTCGTTCAGTTTCACCAGCCTGATGTTCGAAACGATGAGCGGGCTGACCACGACGGGCCTGTCGACCGGGATCACCCCGGATTTGTCCATCCCCGGCAAGCTGATCCTCTATCTGGCCATGTTCATGGGTCGCCTCGGACCGATCACCGCAGCCTACGCCCTGCAGCGACGGCAAAAACCTGCGCGTTACCGCTTCCCGGAAGCGCACATCCGAATCGGGTGATCCCATCGTCATCCCGAGCCGGAGCCGCGAGCGGAGCGAGGGGCGACGTGTCGGGGGATCTTTGCCTCTCGCCACCACGGCGGTTCGCGGGCTCGGGATGACAGGTCTCTGGCAACAAGGACCGCCAACCCCAAACGGAGTCGAAGCGGAAGAGTTCCCGGGACGCCCTTTTCCCGCGTGATGTCTCTTCCTGCGCGACACCGATCCCCTGCCGGTGCGCGATCTCGCGGGTCGTGATCCCCCACGGTCATCCCGAGTCGGAGTGGCGAGAGGCACAACGATTCTCGGGAGTAAACGAGATTCCTCGACTACGCTCGGAATGACGGATGTGGGGTCGGTTATGGATCCAAAGCGAAGCGCGCAGTAGCGAAGGTTCTCCACTGCCTTCTCGAGCAAGCTCATAAACGCAAAAATCCCCGGTCGGTCTCGAAATAACGAGGCCGACCGGGGATCGTACGCCGGAATCCTTACGGATGGACGGTGGTCGCCATCACTGTGAACGCGCCGGTCCAGTCGTTGGCGAGATCGACGATACGGCCCGAGAAGAGACCGAGGACGAACACCGCGACCACGATAATCGCGATACCGGTGTTCAACATCGGAGTCGAGAATTTGACCGGCGATTCCTGACCTTCCTGGAAGTACATCACCGCAACGACTCGCAGGTAGAAGAAGGCGGAGACGGCGGACATCACCACGATTGCGAGCGCGAGCCACAGGAGGTTCGCCTCGATCAGCGCGACGATCACGTAGTACTTCGCGTAGAAGCCGATCGTCGGCGGAATACCCATGAGCGAGATGAGGAAGACCGCCATCGCCGCGGCCGGGAAGGGATGTGTCGTGCCAAGTCCGGCGAAGTCCTCCAGCTCCATTCCGCGACCCCGGTGCTGGATCCACGAGATGATGGCGAACGCGCCGATATTCATGAAGGCATAGGCCAGCAGGTAGAACAGCACGCTCGAAACGCCGAGCTTGCCGGAATCGCTGACGTTACTGAAGCCATCCGTCACACGATAGGCGGCGAAGCCGGCCATCATGTATCCGGTATGGGCGATCGACGAATACGCCAGCATACGCTTGACGTTTCGCTGGGAGACCGCCACCAGGTTGCCGAACACCATCGTGATCAGGGCGAGGACCGCGATCAGGACCGTCCAGTCATCGCTCAGCGGCTCCAGCCCCTGAATGACGAGGCGGATGATCGCCGCGAAGCCGGCCGCCTTCGGGATCATCGACATGTAGCCGGTTACCGGCGTCGGCGCGCCATCGTAGGCGTCCGGCGTCCAGAAGTGGAAGGGAACCGCCGCGATCTTGAATCCGAGACCGACGATCACAAGCAGGAGACCCAGCAGCAGGCTGGCGTCACGCTGCTCCTGGCCGGATACGAGCACGCCAATGGCCGAGGAGATGGTGTCGATATTCGTCGAGCCGGTCGAGCCGTAGATCCACGCCATGCCGTAGAGAAGGATCGAACTGGCAAAGAGACCGAGCAGGAAGTACTTGAGCGCACCTTCGAGGGCGGTGGTCCGGCGTTTGGCGAAGGCGGTCAGGATGTAGGTCGCAAGCGAGCTGAGCTCGATTCCGACGTAAAGCATCACCATGTCGCCGGCAGCCGAGGTGATCAGGGCACCGAGGACGGCGAAGCTCAACAGCGTGTAGAACTCACCGAGGGGCATCTTGCCCTCGAGGTGTTCGACATAGCTGGCGGAGGTCAGCACCGTCAGGATCGCCGCCACGAGGATGGATAGCGAAAGGAAGACGGTCAGGCCGTCCGCGCGGAACAGGCCGCTGAAGGTGGACTTGTTCTCACCGGATTGCCAGATCAGCGCGATCAGCGCCGCACCGTACCCGATCAGGGAAACCGCGGTTATGACCGTGTATTGCCGGGCCTTTGGCAGGAAGGCGTCGAGCAACGGCACCAGAATCGTCATGATGAAGACGATCAATTGGGGGAAGACCAATCCCCAATCCGGAACTTCGAGATTCAATGGCATGGAGACGACTCCGTCCTCCCTGGTCGATCAGGCATGGCGCTCGGGATCAGGCACCAGCTGGGAATCCCGGGCGATGTTGAACCACCGTAATGCCTGGTCGGATGGTGCCTCCAACCAGGCGCATGTGTCGACTAGTTTCCAACGATCCGCGAGGCGCCTTCAAGGATGGCCTTGAAGCTCGGCTCGGCAATATCGAAGACTGACTTCGGATAGATTCCATAGAACAGCGTCAGGATCGCCAGCGGCGCAAGCGTCAGCACTTCCTTCAGCGAAAGATCCTTCCAACCGAGGCTGTTCACCTGACCCTCGTGGGTCGGATACCCGCCAGCCGGACCATCGTGGGCGTCATGATCGCCCCCGGACACCGGATGCATGCCAAGGTCACCATGACCGTGGCCGCCCATCGCGGCGAGCTCCTGCTTCTCCCCTGGCGTGAGCATGTTATCGAGCGGCTCCGGCGCCTCACCCCAGGCACGACCGAAGACCACCCGCTGGTAACACCAGAGCAGGTACCACGCGGCGAAGATGACCACCACAAAGGTGAAGAATGCTGCCCACGGGTTGTAATCCCACGTCGCAAGAGCAACGAGGAATTCTCCGACAAAGCCGGAGAGCCCCGGGAGACCGATACTCGCGAACATGAAGACAAGGAAGTAGAAGGACCAGCGAGGCATGCGTGTGGCGAGACCGCCGAAGGCGCTGATCTGGCGAGTGTGAGCGCGCTCGTAGATGACGCCGATGATCAGGAAGAGCCCGCCGGTGTTGAATCCGTGTGCCAGCATCACCATCATCGCCCCATCCATCCCCTGCAGGGACATCAGGAAGATGCCGAGGGTGACGAAGCCCATGTGACTGACGGAGGTATAGGCCACGAGGCGCTTGAAATCAGGCTGGACGATGGCGACCAACGCACCGTAAATGATACCGATGATCGAGAGCGTGATGACGATGGGCGCCCAGTCCGACGAGCCTTGCGGGAAGAGCGGCAAGTTGAACCGCAACATACCGTAGCCGCCCATCTTCAGCATGACGGCCGCGAGAAGCACGGATGCCGCTGTCGGAGCCTCGGTATGCGCGTCTGGCAACCAGGTGTGGAACGGGAACATCGGGACCTTCACCGCAAAGGCGATGAAGAACGCGGCGAATACCCAGAACTGGAAGGTCGAGCTATAGGCACCAAGTCCGGCGCCCTCCTGCAGCTTCAGGATGTTCAGCGTACGCTCGCCGGTCTGGTTGTAGTACGCCTGGTACGTCGCGATGATGCCCAGCAGCATCAGCAACGAGCCGAACAGCGTGTACAGGAAGAACTTGACCGCGGCGTAGACCCGGTTCGTGCTTCCCCAGATACCGATGAGCAACGCCATCGGGATCAGCATCACCTCCCAGAAGATGTAGAAGATGAAGAGATCGAGCGCCATGAAGACGCCGAGCATTCCCGTCTCCAGCAGGAGGATGGCAATGAAGTACTCGGCGTGCCGGACGCGGATGGTATCCCACGACCAGATGACCGCGATCAGCGACAACAGCGTGGTCAATGCGACCAGCAGGACGGCGATCCCGTCCACTCCCATGAAGTAGGAGACGCCAATGCCTTCCAGCCACACGACATGCTCGGTGTACTGGAATTCCGCATTGTGATCGAACCCGAAGAGCACGACCAGCGACAGGATGAAGCTGAGGAGCGACACCACTATCGCGACTTGCCGCGGCAGCGTTGAGGAGCCCCGAGCTCCGAACATGATGATGAGCGCGCCAATCACCGGTAAATAGGTAATGGCGCTGAGAATCGGAAAGCTATCCACACGCCCCTCCGGGGTTCTTCCAGTCCGAGGATGCCTTGCCCGGTCGCCTCTGACCGGGCATCCGCGCCGCCAGGCACGGGCATCCGAGTTTCCTTACCACAATCCCCGGCAGCAGACCCGTTCCCGGATCCTGCCGCCATCCCTACCTGAACAGGCTCGAGAACCCGGCCAGGTAGACGCCAACGATAACCGCCATTCCCAGCGCAATCGCCAGCGCATAGTTCGCCACCAGACCCGTCTGGACGTGCCGCACACGCTGCGACACCGCCCCGATCCCGTAGGCCACGCCATTGACGGCCGCGTCAATCACGCCGACATCGATGACCTTCCACAGGAAGGTGGCGAGTGCCGTGAACGGCACCACGATGGCCACGTGATACAGGTCGTCGATATACCACTTGTTGAGCAGGAACTGGTACACGCCCTGGTACTGCTGCGCCAGCGCGCGGACATCGATGCTCTTCTTCTGGTAGGCCAGGTAGGCCGTGAAGATCCCGCCCAGCGCGACGACCGTCGAGATAGCGCCGAAGGTGTAGGTCATGGTCATCGAGACATGATGCGGATGGACGTGTTCGAAGGTCTTCTCGATGAAGTGATGGAACGGGCCGTCTTCCGGCGGGAAGCCAGCGAACCCGGCGACGACCGAAAGCACCGCAAGCACGACCATCGGGAAGGCCATCCAGCCTCCTGCCTCGTGTGGGTGCACCTTGCTGGTGTCGAATCGTTCCTTCCCGAAGAAGACGTTGAAGACCAGCCGGAACATGTAGAGCGCGGTCAGGAACGCGGCGACCAGACCGAGGATCGAGGCGACCTTGCCGTACGACGAATCGCTCACCCAGGCGCCGACGATGATCTCGTCCTTCGACCAGAATCCGGCCAGGGGAATCACACCGGCGTTCGCCAGCGAGGCGATGAGGAAGGTCCAGAACGTGACCGGCATATGCTTGCGCAGGCCGCCCATATTCCGCATGTCCTGCTCGTCGTGCATCCCGTGGATCACGGAGCCACAACCGAGGAAGAGCAAGCCCTTGAAGAAGGCATGTGTCATCAAGTGGAAGATCGCGGCCACCCAGGCGCCGGTACCGAGCGCGAACGCCATGTATCCGAGCTGGGAGACCGTCGAGTAGGCGACGACCTTCTTGATGTCGTTCTGCGCGAGTGCGATCGTCGCGGCCATGACCGCCGTGAACGAGCCCACCACCGCGACCACGAGCATCGCCGTCTCGGTATTGATGTAGATCGTGTAGTTGCGGGCGACCATGTAAATGCCCGCCGTGACCATCGTCGCGGCGTGCATCAGCGCCGACACCGGAGTCGGGCCTTCCATCGCGTCCGGCAGCCAGACGTGAAGGGGGAATTGCGCGCTCTTGCCACAGGCGCCGATGAAGAGAAGGATGCCGATCAACGTCAGCGTTCCGGTCGAGACGCCGAACGCATCGTGATTCATGGCCTTCTCGAAGATGCCATTCTCACCATGCATGTTGATCGTGCCGAACGCCCAGAACGTCGCCATGATGCCGAGGCCGAAACCGACATCGCCGACGCGGTTGACGATGAAGGCCTTCTTGGCGGCCTCATTCGCCGAGCGGCGGCGGAAGTAGTAGCCGATCAGCAGGTAGGAGCAGAGTCCGACACCCTCCCAGAAGAAGAAGAGGACCAGCAGGTTCTCCGCCAGGATGAGCATCAGCATCGAGAACACGAAGAGCGGCAGATAGGCGAAGAACCGGTAGAAACCGGGATCTCCCTGCATGTATCCCACGGAGTAGATGTGGACGAGGAATCCGACCGTGGTGACGACCAGCAACATGATGGCGGTGAGCTGGTCGACGTAGAGACTCATCTCGACCTGGAACGATCCGGAGGGAATCCAGGTCCACAGGTGTTGGCTGATCGCCGCACCCGAGTCCCACACGTCCTTGAACGCGAGGAGCGCCAGAACCCAGGCACCACCCAGCGCGGGAAGCGCCACCCAGTGGGCCTTGTCCCGGACGTATTCCTTGCCGAAGGCCAGGTTGATGATGAATGCCAGGAGTGGCAATAACGGTATGAGATACAACAGGTCTGCCATCAATGCGTCCTCAACCTCTTCCCCGGTAGATCGCGGTGCCGGGCACCGAACTCGTGTGGACGGCCATTCCGGGTCGTCCGGCATGCTTCCCGAAGCCGCCAGGGTGGATCACCGTGGCGGCCTCGTACAGGATCCTAGTCGCGCAGCTCCTGCATCTGGTTGATATCCGGCGCGGTACCACGGCGGGACAGCGCAATGATGATCGCCAGTCCGACAGCCGCCTCGGCCGCGGCGACGGCCAGCGCGAACAAGACAAATGCCTGCCCGTTGATCGTCTGCGTCTCACGCGAAAATGCGACCAGCGAGATCGCCGCGGCGGCCACCATCATCTCCACGCACATGAAGATGATCAGCACGTTGCGCCGGGTCAGCACCCCCATCATGCCGATGATGAAGAGTGCCGCGCTCACGAACAGGAAATGATTGACGGTAATGTCTGCCATGTGGTGTTCCCTCGTCCCCCGGTCCGGCTAGCGTGAAATCTCGCCGACTCGCGTGTAATCGTCCGGAGACTTCGCCATGATCACCCGGCGCGGTCCCTCCGGCGCGATATACCGGCTGGCCGGTGTGGCAATCGGCGTCTCGAACCGAGGACCGGGACCCAGAACGTCGTCGCTTCCCCGGGAATGTCCAAGGCTGATCGTCGAGCGGCTCTCGCGTGCCTTCTCGCCAAGCCGCTCGGGCAACCCGAGCACGACGGCGCCAACCACGCCAACGGTCAGGATGAGCGATGTCATCTCGAGCGCCAGTGCGTAATCACTGAAGATCACGCGGCCGATCGCCTGCACGTTTCCGCCGACCGCCTGGATCGCGGCGGTCGAATCCGGCCCGATCATCTCCACTGCCGGGCGCGTGATGATCGCGGCGCCGACCTCGAGCAGCAGCACCAGGCCGATCAGGACGCTGACGTAGCGCTGCAACGGGCGGGCCGCATAGAACGACGGCAGCTTGTCCGGGTCAACCAGCATCAGGACGAACAGCAGGAGCACCAGCACCGCGCCGCTGTAGACGATGATCTGCAGCACGGCCAGGAACTCGGCCCCCAGCAGTACGAAGAGCCCGGCGACGTTGACGAAGCACAGCACCAGGAAGAGCCCGGAGTGGACCGGATTCTCCGAGACCACGACGAGCAACGCCGTGAACAGGCAGATCGCGGAAAGCACGAAGAAGAAAATGACGTCCCAGGGCATCAAGCCGCTCCTCTGAAGCTATGCGAACGATGGTTGACGGTTTCGTCCCCGGGCTTCCCCGCTTCAGACCATCGATTGAAAGCACGAGCGGTTTCACCTGCGCGGAAACACGCTCTGGCGCACGCTATTTGACGTGGTTGCATCGGATCGGTCACCAGTCGCATCAGAACACCTGCCCATTGGCGATCAGGCGGAAGAATGCGGTCAGCAGGATGTTCAGCAACGCCAGCGGCAGCAATACCTTCCAGGCAAGTCCCATCAACTGATCGAACCGGAAACGTGGCAGCGTCGCGCGGAGCCAGACGTAGAAGAAGAGGAAGGCGACGACCTTGAGAACCAGCCACAGGATACCCAGTCCCCAGTACTTGTCGGAACCGGGACCGCTGGTGCCACCGAGGAAGAGAGTGCTCGCGAACAGCGAGATCACCATCATGCTGATGTATTCACCGAGGAAGTACAGGGAGAAACGGAATCCGGAATACTCGGTGTGGAATCCGGCGACGAGCTCGGACTCCGCTTCCGGGAGGTCGAACGGCGCGCGGTTGGTTTCGGCCACAGCCGCGATCATGAACAGGATGAAAGCGAGCGGCTGCGACAGGATAAACCAGTTGCTGATTTCAATCGGGCCGATGCTCAGCGTCTCGTGCTGGCGCAGCATGATCTCGCGCAGGCTCAGCGTGCCGGTCATGATGAAGATACCGACGATCGAGAACCCGAGGATCAATTCGTAAGAGACAACCTGCGCCGCGGACCGGAGAGCACCGAGCAGGGAGAAGCGGTTCGTGGACGCCCATCCGCCGAGGATGATGCCGTACACACCGACACCGCCGACGGCCAGCACGAACAGCGCACCCACATTGAGGTCCGCGGGAAAGAGATTCACGCTTTGGCCGAAGATCGTGACCGTATCGCCGAACGGGATGACCGTGGCGGCGATCAGCGCCGTCATGAAGGTGACCACCGGGGCGAACAGGAACACCCACTTGTCAGCGGCGCCCGGGGTGAGATCTTCCTTGCCGAGCAGCTTGACGGCGTCGGCGAGGGGCTGCAGCAAACCGAAGGGACCGGTACGAGTCGGTCCAAGCCGGTCCTGGAATCGGGCCAGCACCTTGCGCTCGAACCACGTCGTGTACGCCATGCCAGTCAACAGGACGATCAGAATGATCAAGGTCACGAGAATCGTGATCCAGATTGGTTGATCCATGTTCCGGTTTCAGCCCTTGCGAGAACGGCGGCACGCGGTGTCGTGCCAGCGTTCTTCCATTCTCTCCAACCACCATTCCTGCCGGCGTCGGGTCTCTCCTCCCCCTCCGGCAGCTGCCGTCAGCTATGGTACCCCGTCCGGGGCGTCGCTGCGGCTCGTTCCGGCTACCGGTCGACGGAGCCGAGCACGATATCGATCGTTCCGACCAGCGCCACCATATCCGCCAGCATGGCGCCCTGCGCCATGTGCGGCAACACGCCGAGATTCACGTAGTCCGGCGTTCGCACCCGCATCCGGTACGGCATCGACCCACCATCCGACACGATGTAGTAGCCGAGCTCGCCCTTGCTATGCTCGATCGACTGCCACACTTCGCCGACTGGCGGATTGAAGCCCTTGATCACCCAGATGAAGTGCCGCTGCATATCTTCGGCGGTGGTCATCACGCCCTTGTGCGGCGGGATCACATATGGCGATTCGTAGGCCATCAGCGGCGTGTCGTTGCCGTCGACGAAATCGATGCACTGGGCGATCATCTTGACCGCCTGCCGCATCTCCTCCATCCGCACGATATAGCGGTCGAAGACATCCCCGAACTCGCCCAGCGGCACCTCGAAATCGAGCCGGTCGTACACGAGGTACGGCTCGGCCTTACGAACGTCGTAGTTGATGCCGGAGCCGCGCAGGCAGGCGCCGGTCAGCGAATAGGAGATCGCCGCTTCCGGCGAGATCACGCCGACGCCCTTGGTTCGCGCCAGCCAGATCGGGTTCGCGGAAAGCAGATCCGCGTACTCCTGCTGCCGGGGCGGGAAGATCTTGACGAAGTTGCGCACCTGCTCGACGAGACCATCCGGAATCGGCCGCGAAAAGCCGCCGATCTCCATCATGTTGGTCGTCAGGCGAGCGCCGCAGAACGTCTCGAAAATGTCCTGAATCATCTCGCGCTCGCGGAAGCAGTACAGCGACATCGACAGGGCGCCGATATCGAGCGCATGCGTTCCGAGCCAGACGAGGTGCGCCGCGATCCGGGCCAGCTCGGCCATGATCACGCGCCAGTACTGGGCGCGCTCCGGCGCCTCAAGACCGCACAGCTTCTCGACCGCAAGGACGTAGCCGATGTTGTTCAGCGGCGCGGCTGTGTAGTCGAGCCGGTCAGTCCACGGCACGATCTGGGCGTAGCGCTTGCCTTCCGAGAGCTTCTCGGTGCCCCGGTGCAGATACCCGATCATCGGGTCGCACTGAACCACCGTCTCGCCATCGAGCTTGAGCAGGATTCGCATCACGCCGTGAGTACTCGGGTGCTGCGGGCCCATGTTCAGCGTCATCAGACGCTCGCCGCTCTCGGTGAACTCCTCATCCTCGACCGTCAGCGTGCCGGTCGGCGGCGTGTTGCCGGCGATATAGGCGCCCGGCTGTCCGTATGGCGTCAGGTCGCCTTCGCGTGCGGCTTCGACGATACCCGGGAACTCTGGGTGTCCAGTTGATGATGACATGAGGTCTAGACCCCCCTTCCGGTCCAGCGGCTACGGGCACGATGCACCGTGCGCTCGGTGTTGTAAATCGGAAATTCCTTCCAGCCGCGAATCGGGTAATCCTTCCGCAGCGGATGCCCCTCATCCCAGTCGTCCGCGAGCAGGATGCGGCGCAGGTTCGGATGCCCGTCGAAGATGATCCCGAACATGTCGTAACACTCGCGCTCCATCCAGTTGGCACCGTTCCAGACGGGCACCAGGGACGGAACATGCTCGCCATCATCGACCCCGGCCTTCAGCCGGAGGCGAACCCGGTTCGGGATCGAGTACAGCATCACGCACACGTCGAAGCGTGGCGTGGTGCGCATCGTCAGCATGTCGACGGCGGTCATATCGGTGAGCAAATTGAGCGCGATCTGCTCGTGATCGCGCAGGTAAAACGCGATATCCCGGAGCTTCGCCGGCGTCACATGGATGGTGGTCTCGTTACGAAAGCGGATCACATCCAGCATATCGTCGGGGAAGTGCTTACCGAGCTCGCGCACGACGGGATGCTTGTTCAGGTCGTCGTCGAACCAGAGCTCGCGTCCCCAACCAAGCGCGTCGTAGTCGATCGTCTCGACGCCCGCCTGCGAAGCCAGGTTGCTGTCGTCGTGTTGCAGGGTGTCACCGTCGCTCACGGTGCTCTCCTCTTTCACGCGACCCCCGTCCCGATCAGGGAACCGGCATCGCGCATCGTCACGGATCCGGTTATCCGCGCAGGGCGGACACCGCCTCCCGGCGGTCACTCACACGCTGCGCCTCAGCCGCTTCGGTACCCTCGCGGCGAGCCATCGTCTCGTACTTGATGATCTTGTTCTGGAGCGTCAGGATGCCGTAGTACAACGCCTCGGGCGTCGGCGGGCATCCAGGGATGTAGACATCGACCGGCACGACCTGGTCGACCCCCTGCACCACGGCGTAGGTGTCGTACGGGCCACCGACATTGGCGCACGAGCCCATCGAGACTACCCACTTCGGCTCGGGCATCTGGTCGTACAAAGTCCGGACCATCGGCGCCATCTTCTTCGTTACCGTACCGGCCACGATCATCAGGTCGGCCTGGCGTGGCGAGGATCGGAACAGCATGCCGAAGCGCTCGGAGAGGTCAAAGCGCGCCATCGAGGCACTGATCATCTCGATCGCGCAACAGGCAAGACCGAACTGCAGCCACCAGAGGGAGGAACGGCGTCCCCAGTTGAAGAGAAAATCCAGCGAGGTGGTGAAGACGTTCTTTTCGAAGCGGTCGTCGATCAGACCCATTCGAGGGCCCCTTTCTTCCAGGCGTATGCGTAGCTGACGAACAGCAGCGAGATGAAGACCAGCATATGCACAAAGCCGTTCAGTCCAAGCGCGTCGAAATTGACTGCCCAAGGGTAAATGAACGCGGCTTCGAGATCGAAAATCACGAAGAGCATGGCGATCACATAGAAGCGGGCGGTGAACTGCGGGCGCACCGGCGTCACATCCGGAACACCGCTTTCATACGGCTTGGATTTCGCTGCGCCGGGCTTGGTCGGGGCGACGATCTTGGCGACCGACAGCAATCCCGTACCCATGAGAAACGTCGCGACCGTCATGAACGCGATCGCAATCCAGTTTTGACCGAAGATTTCCACGAATCCCGCTCCAGAATCAGAGGTGGCTGCCAAAGCCATGTCAAGAGGAGCGCGAGCAGCCAGCGGCTCGCACGCCTCCCGATCCGGTCTCTCCCACCGGATCGGCCGCGGGGCATTGTTTCCCGGATCACACAGGGTGATTCCGGCCAGTGACCGCCGCAATTTCCCGAGTATGGTATCACAATGACCTCTCCGGTCATTCCGCCCCACGCCCGGCATCCACGTTTCAGTATGCGTGATGATCGGTCGATCCGGCAGGGCGATCGTACACCGGTGCCCAATCCCTTCGTCTCGCCCCTGAAACCTCATGAATTCCGCACATTCGTGCAAATGGACCTCAAAGGGTATCCATTTGGACCCTCCAAACGGGTGGCAGGGCTCCTATCATTGTTTCAACACCAACGTGATCGTGTCGCCAGCCACGGCGCGATCGTCCCCTTCCCTCCAACGTGGTGTTTCGGTAACCGCACGGGCCATCCCCCGTGCGGTTGCTTTGTGTTAAGAGGAAGGAACCGTCGAAAACCGGTCCTCAGGCAGGAAGATGAAGTTGTTGATGTAGCTGCGCGAGAGCGGATTCGTCACGCGACGCTGGTGCCGATCCGGATCGAATGCGCTGAGAGGTCGCCGGAATCTTCCCTCTTCCAGGAATTCGCCCCGGTAGCCGTACGCCTCGATACGCACGAACGCATCGCACATCGAACCGTCGCGCAAATCCTCGTTGATCTCGATCAACAGGTTCGGCCGGTGCTGCCGGAGCGTCTCCTCCGCCCCGGCGAGCACGTCCAATTCGTGCCCCTCGACATCGATCTTGATGAAGCTTACCGGCATGTCGACATCGGCCAGGATCTCGTCCAGGGTCCGGACGCGAACGGTGCGCTCCTCGACCCCGGAAGCCTCGCTGACCTGAGCAGCCGGTTGGAGAGTCGCCAGTGCCGTCTTTTGGGCGCCGCCCAGCAGCGGCACGCGCAATGTCGCCTCTCCCGGCTGCGCCGAAAGCGCGCACGTCACAACACTGACCGGCATCCGGAGAGCGCGCATGGCCCGACGCAGCATGGCGGCATCTTCCTCGATCGGCTCGATGCTGATCACGCGTCCCCGCTTGCCAACCAGCCGCGCCAGGGCCAGGCTGTAGACGCCGAAATGCGCCCCGGCATCGACCGCCACCGTCCCCGGACGCACCAGCCGGTGCAGCTCGTGCAATTCCGGCTCTCCCCATCGCTGGTGGATCATCGCGTGAGCCAGCACGACCGCCGCCGGATGCGACCGACGCATCACCCCACGCTCCAGCCGCGCGATCGTTGTTGTGCGATTCATCCTGCTGACGCTCCCCGTATACTGACGACGTTATCGATCAGCTTACCAGTCAGGATGCCCACCATGACCGCGCCGCTCGCCCAGGATCCCGATGAACGCTTCGACGTGGTCACGCCGGAGGGAGAGCCCACCGGTATCGTCAAGCGCCGGGCCGATGTCCACCGCGACGGCGACTGGCACCGGGCGCTCCACGTGTGGGTCTACGGATGCGACGCGCAGGGCCCGTATCTGCTCCTGAACCAACGTGGCCGACACAAGGACACCTGGCCCTTGGCGCTCGACGTGACGGTCGGCGGACACCTCGCCGCGGGCGAATCGGTCGAACAGGCATACCGGGAGGTCGAGGAAGAGATCGGCATCAGGGTCAATCCGGAGGCGCTGGACCACATTGGACGTCGCCGCCGGGAGTCAGGAGGAAACTTCCCCGGCATCATCGACCGGGAGATCGAGGATATCTTCCTGTTGCGCGACGACCGGCCGCTCGACGAGTTCCGGCCAAACCCCGCCGAGCTCGAAGGACTCGTCCGGATCGCACTGGACGATGCCATGCTGCTCTTCGCCGGGGACATGCACTCCGTGCCGGGCACATTCCTGCGCGCGTCGAATGGCGCGATCGAAGACATCCAGATCGACCAGGCCCTGCTCATTCCGACCGACGACGCCTACTACCTGCGGGTGGTTCAGGCCATCGCGGCAATCATGCAGGGAGTGACAAACGCCCATCTATAGACCTTCCGGCCATCACCCCCGGTATTCGTGCCAACCTGGTCCTGTCTACGCAGACCTCAAGGCGCCCCTCGCCACCATACCTCCGTCATCCTGACCGCAGGGAAGGATCCCCGTGCGAAGCACGTCAAAACGCTGCAGGGCATCCCGTTCTGCCCTGCGGGCAGCGGCTTCGCCGGGGGGATCCTTCGCTCCGCTCAAGATGAAGGAGATTTTGTAGGTCGCCGTGATGCCGCTGCGCGGCATGTCTCGGGCACAGGACCCGAGACTACGGTGAGGTGCGCTTGCCCACGATCGATCATCCGGATTCGGGAGGAACCGTCTTCCCCTCATCCTGAGCGGAGCGAAGGATCCCCGTGCGAAGCACATCCGCGGCGCGCGGGCGTCCCGTTCTGTCCCTGAATCACTCGACATTCTCATCAGCCTATACTGGCATCAATGATCCGCCATGACGCGATGAGGACTCCGTTCGTGACCACCCACCGCCCCTTCCGGCTCCCGATCTCGTTTCTGGCGCTCATGCTGGGCATGATACTGACGCTGCAGGCCGCAGGGTCGCAATCCGCCACGCCACAGGTCCGGATCATCGACATTGACGGCACCATCACACCGGCGATGGCCAGCTACGTCAACCGGACGATGCGCAGCGCCCAACGCGACCAGGTCGCCGCCATCGTCCTGCGTATCAACACGCCCGGTGGACTGAGTACCGCCATGGATGACATCGTCGACGACATCCTCCAGAGCGATGTCCCGGTTATCGCCTGGGTCGGCCCGACGAACGCCAGAGCAGCCTCGGCGGGTGTCTACATCACCTACGCAACCCATATCGCCGCCATGGCGCCGGGAACCAATATCGGCTCGGCATCGCCCATCCAGCTCAACGGGGAGGACCAGACCGGCGAAACGACGGCCGAACGCAAGGCGATGAACGACGCGGTCGCCCGGATCGAGAACCTCGCCGAGTTGCGGCACCGGAATGTCGACTGGGCGATCAGTGCCGTGCGCGATGCGGACAACATCACCGCCGACAAGGCGCTCGAGCTGGGGGTGATCAACCTGCTGGCCCCCGATATCCCCACCCTGCTCCATGATGTCGATGGCACGCAGGTCCAGCTCGCAAACGGCAATACCGTCACCCTCCACACCGACGGCGCGGAGACATCCACCGCATCGATGAACCTGTTCGAGGATTTCCTCCAGCTCATCTCCGATCCAACGATCGCCTACCTGCTTCTGTCGTTCGGCGGGCTCGGGATCTTTCTCGAGTTGTCGAATCCCGGCCAGTTCGTTCCCGGCATCATCGGTATCGTCTGCTTCATCCTCGGCTTCTACGCGCTCGGAACGCTTCCGGTCAACTGGACCGGCGCCCTGTTGATCGGTCTCGGATTCGGCTTGTTTTTCCTGGATATCTTCGTCTCGTCATTCGGCTTGCTCCTCATGGCGGGGCTCGTTTCCTTCATCGTCGGCTCCTACATGCTGGTCGATGACACCGTGCCGGGATACGGCACCGTATCTCGCCCCGTGATCTGGACGGCAGCGGCGCTCATCCTCGTTTCAGCCCTGCTCATTGGCACGCTCATGCTGAGAACGCTTCGGAGCAAACCCAAAACCGGAAAATCCGCGCTCGTCGGGCAGGTCGCCATCGTCCGCAAGACACTGGCACCGACAGGCATGGTCTTCGTCGACGGCGAGCTGTGGGCTGCGACCGCCGAAGGCCTGGATGCCGGGACGTCGATCCCGACCGGCGCATTCGTCGAGGTATTGGGGGTAAGGGGACTGCAACTCACCGTTCGTTCCACCGAACGGCAACCAAACGACAACCTGCTCGCGGCATCGCGGACGGTCATCCCGGTCAGTTGAGCCTGCGGGAACATCCTCCATCGCAAACCGTTACCATGAACAGATAATCGCTCGCGACGCGGACAATCAGGGTCCGCCTATCGAATGCACGAGGAATCTATGACAGCCATTGGCACTATCGGCATCATCATTATCCTCTTTATCGCCATCGTGCTCTTTTCATCCGTCAAGGTCGTGCAAGAGTACGAGCGCGGCGTCGTCTTCCGGCTCGGACGTCTCGTCGACGCACGTGGTCCGGGACTCATCCTGCTCATCCCGTTCCTCGAGCGGATGCGCAAGATCGATCTCCGCACCGTCACCATGGACATCCCGGCGCAGGAAGTGATCACGCGGGACAACGTCACCGTTCGTGTCAACGCGGTCAACTACTTCCGCGTCATCAATCCGAATGAAGCCGTGGTCAATGTCGAGGACTACATCCGGGCCACATCCCAGATCGCCCAGACGACGCTGCGGTCGGTGCTCGGTCAATCGACACTGGACGACCTGCTCTCCCAACGCGAAAAGATCAACCAGGACCTCCAGCAGATCATCGACGAGCAAACCGAGCCATGGGGCATCAAGGTCAGCGTCGTCGAGGTGAAGGATGTCGAGCTGCCGCAAAGCATGCAGCGAGCGATGGCCCGGCAGGCCGAAGCCGAGCGCGACAAGCGGGCGAAGATCATCCACGCCGAAGGTGAATACCAGGCGGCGGAGCAACTCTCGCAGGCAGCCGAGATCATCAACCGCAACCCGGTCACGATCCAGCTGCGCTACCTGCAGACGCTCGCCGAGATCGGTGCGGAAAACAATACGACGATCGCCTTCCCGCTCCCAATCGACATGATCACGGCGTTCATGGACAAACTCGGTGGCGGAAGCGGCCAGATCCTGTCGACCGCGCCCTCCACAGCCCATCCCCGTGAGGATCTCAAGGGCGCACCGCCCCGGCATCCCGGCCCGATCGAGAACGCCTGAGGCAAGACTCGCGTTTTCGCGAGATGTAAGCCCGATCACGAGCGTGTCGTGATCGGGCTTACATCATGGCGTCCACCCCGTCGAGCACGCCATGCAGGCGCGTCAGCATCGCCGGCATCTGTTTCGGCCGGTTCTGCCGCATCATGTCCGTCACATTCCATCCCAGCGCCACCGCAAGGTAGATATCCCGCCGCACCAGATCGTCCCGTGTCGGACGGGCGCAACCATACCCCTCGCAGAATGCCTCTTCGCGACCGTCATGGCTCGGCGATAGCGCTTCCTTGATGAAGACGCTTTCCGAGGCGGGATCGGCAAAGCGCGCGAACTCGAAATCGATCAGCCCGGATATATGCGGCACGCTATCCGCGTCCCGTGAGACGAAGACGTGACGCTGCCCGAGATCGCTGTGGATCAACCGCGCCTCCCTGATCCGGTTCAGGATCGGGACTGCCCGGTCGACGATCCGCTCCAAACGCTGGAACGGCGTCGTGTCCAACCCGAACCGGTCGGCATCGACCAGGAGCCCGGTCACATCCCACCGGACAAGGTCGGACCAGGTCGTGAACCCGAGCCCGGCCTCCGGCGGCCCGAACGTCTCGCTCACGCTCGTGTGGATACCGCGGGTCAAACGTCCGAGCTCCCGCCACAGCCGCAGGCTCTCATCCTGCGACAGTTGCGCGCCCAGTTCCGCCCAGGCATCGCCGCGAACCCATGTCTGCACCACCCAGTCGCGATCGATCAACGTCCGCGTATCGTCGAAGTGAACCGTCCGGGGCATCAGTGCGGCGATATCCTCCGAAAGGAGCCGGATCGTTGTCTGCTCGCGGCGCAAACCGTGCGAGGTCAGCCACGAAGGACCGGCCGCCGCCTCGTCATCGGATGGCGCGATACGCACGACAAGGGGAGCATCGCCTCCCTGATCGACCCTGAACGCGAGATTCACGGTCCCCCCATGAACCGGCACGATCTGCTTCTCGGAGATCTTCATCCCGATCTGACGAAGCAACTCCCGCACCGCCAGCCGATCTGGCATCATGGACATAGATTCGATCCTTTCGACCCGCGACGCATCTGACACGAAATGCACCATTCGCACGTCTTAAGATAGTAGAAACCGCCATGTGCAGCGACAGGAGACCCTCATGACGCAGGACGCGAATACCCAGGGCAAACGGATCACCCGGCGCATGTTGATCGGCACGACCGCCGGGGCGCTGATCGCCAGCGGCATCCATCATTCCATCGCTCAGGAATCCACGCCGGAGTTCATTCCCATCCAGTCGACGACCGTCGGCGAGCTGCCAACCGCTGGAGGGCTGCGTCCGGGTCCGGTCGGCCAGCAATCGCCGCAGTTGCGTGCCGTCAACCCCACAGACCCGGTGCATATCGATGTCGAGAAAGCGGGGATCAACGCGGACATCGTCACGATGGGTATCGTCGATGGCGTGATGGAGAATCCTCCCGGTCCCTGGGTCGTTGCCTGGTATCGGCAGACTGCGACCCTGGGCGAGCCGGGCAACGTGGTCCTCGCCGGTCATGTTGACTTCTGGGATGTTGGTCCCTCGGTGTTCTTCAACGTGCGCGATCTGGTCGCTGGCGACATCATCACGCTCACGGGCGAGAACGACAGTACCTGGGACTACACGGTGGAGTGGTCCGACGTGTTCAGCAACGAGGATCTCGTCGCGGGCAAGCTGCAGGAGGTCGTCGGCGCGACGGAAACGCCATCCGTCACGCTCATCACCTGTGGCGGCGAGTTCGACTATGCGAATGGCGAGTACCTCTCGCGGATGGTCGTCCGCGGCACGCTGATCGAGCCTGCAGGCACGCCGGAAGCCACCGCCAGCAGCTAATACGGAATCCGCATGGATGCTCGCGAGTCGCCGTGATGCCGCGCCGCACGCATCGGTATTGGCATGTCTCGGGCACAGGACCCGAGACGACGACCTCGTCGCATGCGCTGACCCGCGATTGATCATCCGGATTCGGTATAAGGCAAATGCGACGACCGGTATCTGGGATTTCGCGCTATCCGGATGTCATCGTGTCTCCTGACGCCGCCGAATGGACATACTCCGATCCAGCAGGTACCCGGCACTGAATGTTTCCGGTTAGCACCCATCCGGAAGCGCACCCGCTCCCGGTATGCTTGGGGCAGTGATGATGAATCACCGGCGATTCATCGGCAGTACATGGAGAGATTCTCATGACCATCGACATTGGTATCCAACGCTCCCACAACAATCGCTGGATTCGCGGTGTCTGCGCGGGCATCGCCCACTCGATCGGGATCAACCCGATCTGGATCCGGCTCGCATTCATCTTTGGAGCGATCGTCATCCCTGGCGTCAGTCTCCTCACGATGATCATCGTGTACGTCGTCCTCGGCATCATCCTGCCGGAGAGCGATACGTTCTAGCCAGCGTTCATCTCCCGACGTACAATCCTCACTCATCGCGCCCGGCAAGGGTGGTATCCTCACCACAATGCCGGGCGTCCAGCGCCGTGCCGCCCGTCACCCCGGACACACATCACAACAGCAAGACGAGAGGATTCGTATCCGCATGTCCGTTTCCGGCGAGCGCGCGACACACCCCGCCGCACTCCGCGTCACCTGTATGGCCTGTGGCCACTCCTTTGATGGGAACCAGTCCATCTCCGCCTGCCCCGACTGCGGCGGATTGCTGGACGCCGATATCGACCTCACCCAACGCCTCGCCCCGGATGCCTTCGAGGCACCGAAGGGCTCGATCGAGGCGCTCTCCGGCGTCTGGCGCTACCATCCGCTGCTTCCCGCCATTGCCCCGGAGCACATCGTCACCCGCTACGAGGGCAACACCCCTCTCTACTGGCACGATCGTCTGAGCGAATACGCCGGTCTGAGCGACGGCCGCTTTGGTGCGAAGCACGAGGGGCACAATCCGACCGGCTCCTTCAAGGACCGCGGCATGACGGTCGCCGTCAGTCACGCGATGTCGGTCGGCGCCCGTATCATCGCCTGCGCCTCGACCGGAAACACCTCCGCCTCGCTCGCCTCCTACGCCGCGACCGCCGGTATCCCGGCGATGGTGCTCATCCCCGACGGAAAGATCAGCGCCAGCAAGCTGAGCCAGACGATCGCCTACGGCGCGACCGTGGTGCAGGTCGAGGGCGATTTCGATGTCGCACTCAGTCTGCTGCGCGAATTGACGGCGGCCTACGATGTCTACCTCGCCAACTCCGTCAACCCGTTCCGGCCCGAGGGGCAAAAAACCATCGTCTTCGAGCTCCTTGACCAGCTCAACTGGCACGCGCCGGATGTAATCGCCCTGCCCGGTGGGAATCTCGGAAACACCGCCGCCTTTGGCAAGGCACTGTCCGAAGCGTGGCAGGTCGGCCTGATCGACCGCATGCCGCGCATCGCCACCATCCAGGCCGCTGGTGCCGCACCCTTCGTCGCCTACTACGAATCCGGCTTCGACCATTACGAACCGGTCCATGCCGAAACGATCGCGAGCGCGATCAAGATTGGCGCCCCCGCCAGCGTCGAGCGCGCCCGCCGGTCGATCGAGCTGAGCGGCGGCATCGTCGCCAGCGTCACCGACGACGAGATCATGGACGCCAAGGCGGTGATCGACGCGGCCGGCATCGGTTGCGAACCGGCGTCCGCCGCCTCGCTGGCCGGCGTGCGCAAGCTGGTCGCATCCGGCGAGATCGCTCCGGACGCGACCGTGGTGGGCGTCCTCACCGGCAACGTCCTCAAGGACACCGACGCAATCGTCTCCTACCATCTGGAAGACCACGACGGCGTCACCAACCCACGTGCGAACCGTCCGATCAAGGTCGCGGCCGACCTCGATGCCTTGAAACGGGTGCTTGACGATGCAATTCAGGGTTAAGGCACCGGCGACGTCCGCCAATCTCGGACCCGGCTTCGATACACTGGGACTTGCACTGGACGTCTGGAACGAAGCGATCATCGACACTGACGGCGTCGCCGGAGAGATCATCAACACTGGCAGCGAAGCGCCGTTGCTGGAAGGTCGGGAAAACCTGACACTTTCCGCGATGCGGATGCTCGCTCACGATTACCGCCGCGAGCTCCCGGCATGCGCGATCCGGGCGGAGACGAACATCCCGGTCTCCCGCGGCATGGGCTCGTCCGCCGCGGCCCTGGTGATGGGATTGGCCGCCGCCAACATCCTGCTCGATCTCGGGCTGGATAACGACGACCTGTTCGAGCGAGCCGCCCGCATCGAGGGCCACGGCGACAATGTCGGCGCGGCGATCTTCGGCGGCGCGGTCATGGCACTGCCAGCAACCAACTCGGTCACGTTGCTGAACGACACATCCGACCTCGGTCTGACAACCGTCCTTTTCATCCCCGATATGACCGGTGCGACCCACGCCGCCCGGGCTGCCTTGCCGACGACCGTACCGCACACCGACGCGACAGCGAATGTCGCTGCGGTCGCCGCGCTGACGCTCGGGTTGAAGCTGGGGAACCCCACCCTGATCGCGACAGGTATGCGGGACCGGCTGCACGAGCCCTACCGAGCCGAGCTCTTCCCGCATCTCGTGCCGATGCAGGAGGTCGCCCGCACCGCCGGAGCGATCGGCGCGGTGCTGAGCGGCGCCGGACCAACCGTGCTTGCGCTGGTCCAGCCCGATCTCGCAGGAAACGTCCGCACCGCGATGTCGCGGGCCTCTCAGGACCTCGGTATTTCCGGCCGCGTCCGGGAGGTCGCACCATCCGCAGTCGGGCTCGTGGTCACCGAGAGCGCTGAATCACCTGGGTCTGCCCTTTCCATGCGTTAAGGGCGTGCGTGTGGGACGATCCAGCGACGATTGTTGGGATCGCAATCGTTCACTGGCACGTCGCAGCGTGTCCCACACCCGGTGATCATCACGAATCGCCAACACATCAAAAACGCCTAGCCAAGTCTCCAAATCCACCTGCGAGGGACGCTTTCCAAGACAGAATCCCTTGGTCGCAAGGACCGCGGCGGCACGTCGGGGCAGACAGGTGTCCAGTGCTTGCGCCAATGTCGGCTGCCAGGCCGAAAAGGCCGCTTCAATGAAGTGCGTGAAGCGCTCGCGATATTGGAAATCGACCAATGATCGATCTCGTCGTCTCATCCGCAGCATGACACTGTCGACACGAGGCGTCGGCCGAAAGTCTTGACGCTCGAACCGGTGCTCGATCGACACAATGAACCACGGCGCCAGGGACAGCGCGACCATCGTCATGCTATCTCCGGGCAAATATCGCTCAGCCGCCTCCTTTTGCACGATGAGCCAGATATCGACGGGTGGAGCTGAGCCGGTTGTCAGTTTCCCAATAATCGCCGATGTATGACGAAACGGGACATTTGCGAATACCTTGAACGGTGTGGTCGGCAGCGGAAACTGCAACGCGTCAAACGGAAAGACGCAGACATTCTTAACCCCCTGAAACCTCTCACCAACTCTCCACGCCAACTCCGTATCGTGCTCGATTGCTATCACCTGTGTTGCCCGTCTGGCAAGAGCGTCAGTCAGGGCACCGGTGCCTGCACCGATCTCAATCACGACATCCTCGCCACCGATACCGGACTTGGCGACCAATTGCTCCGCCAGCGCCGGCTTGCGCAGGAAATTCTGGGAATGCTGCAGTCGATATCTTCCTGAACGTCCCATAGATCTTCACTCCTGAGGCTTCGTCGCCATGTGACGACGCGGTTAACGACAAACGCCGGTCCAAAAATGGACGCGGCAGCTCAGGAGTCCTCTTTGTTCGCGTTCAGGAAATCAGGTGGTGGAAAGGAACAGCACCGAGCGATCCGAATAGATATCCGGACATCCCTGAATCGCGGAGGACTCCGCGACCCGTCGAATTCGCTCGATGAAGAAACACGCTCCCAAAATAGGCCTTCCTTTCCTGCCCCCAGCCTACGGGACGACACACAGCATGTCAATCCAGCAACTGGTCCCCGAGCCGTCAATGCCGCTGCGTGCCCCTTTGCTCGATCTGCATCGTATTCTCGATTTCCGCGCGAATGGCGGCGCAGAGAAATTCACCGCACATTGCGCGCTGTCACGCGCTTTACCTCATCGAAACAACGCAAAGTACAAAATATGAGAACGGGATAGGGAAGAAGTCCTGAAGATTGTCAGGATTTCTTCCCTATTCAATGATTAACTATATTGTCAATATCCTGACACGACATTACCCTCGGGAAGCTCATGACGATCCATAGGCACGGACCGCCCGGCATGGCCGCCCGGCGATTCGTCCATGAGCGTCCCGGACCGCTCGGCCCGGACATGTCGTCCAAATTTGGAGAGGTGTCACAGTATGGCCACAACTACATTTACCGTGAATGGTCAGGATCAATCGGTCGAGGTGGACGAAAATACGCCCCTGCTCTGGGTGCTCCGCAATACGCTTGGCATGACCGGTACCAAGTTCGGCTGCGGCATGGCACAGTGCGGCGCCTGCACCGTGCATATCGATGGCGTGGCGACGCGCGCGTGCATCACGCCGGTTTCCCAGGCCGCGGGCAAGCAGGTAACCACCATCGAGGGACTCTCTGAAGACGGCCAGTCCCACCCCCTGCAAAAGGCATGGGTTGAGGCCCAAACACCACAGTGCGGATATTGCCAGTCCGGCCAGATCATGACGGCCGCGGCCCTCCTGCTGGACAATCCCCACCCGTCGGACGAAGAAATCGTCGAAGCAATGAGCGGCAACCTCTGTCGGTGCGGCACGTACAACCGCATCAAACAGGCGATCAAGACGGCGGCCGACGCCAACGACTAACGATCTCTTCCGTCATCTGATTGATCACAGGGGACATACCATGACTCCAGACAAACGAACGCTTACCAACCGGCTTTCCCGCCGGACCTTCGTGAAGGGCACGGGCGCTGCTGCCGGTCTCACGATCTTCTGGAAAACGGGCGCTGCCGCTCGCCAGACAGGCGATGCCACACCGATCGCCTCGCCGGAAGCGGGCGCCACCCCGGAAGCGACACCCGCTGCACCAGCTCGTATGGGGCCTCCCTCCGATCTGGACGCGTACCTCCGCGTCAATGAGGACGGTACTGTCACGCTCTCGACCGGCAAGGTCGAGTTTGGCCAGGGCATCGCCACCGGCTTCGTCCAGCTCATCGCCGAGGAGCTCTCGCTTCCGTTCGAGTCGATCGATGTGATCATGGGGCACACCGATGTCTCCCCATTCGACATCGGCACCTTCGGCAGCCTCAGCACCCGGATGACCGGCCCCCGAATCCGGCAGGCGGGCGCCAACATGCGTGTCTGGCTCACCGATCTCGCCGCCGAGGAGCTGGGCGTCGATGCGTCGACCCTCTCCCTGCAGGATGGCGCAGTTGTCGTCACCGACGATCCGGGAACCTCCGTCAGCTTCGCGGACCTCGCGGCGGGCAAGGCGTCGAGCCGGGAGATCGATGCCGAGGTCGAGCTCAAGGACCCCTCGACCTACACCGTTATCGGCGAATCCATTCCCCGGCCCGACGTGGCGCACAAGGTGAACGGCAGCCTGAAATATGGCATCGACGCCAGCGTCGACGGTATGGTCTGGGGCAAGATCGTCCGCCCGACCGGATTCGGGTTCACTCTCGCGGACATCGATTTCTCCGAAGCCGAGTCGATGCCAGGCGTGGTCGGCACCTATCGCGAAGGCGATTTCGCCGGTCTGGCGGCCGAAACACGGGAACAGGCGGAAGCCGCGATCGCCAAGGTCAAGGCGACGTGGAACGATCCCCAGAGTTCCGTTACATCGGAGAATATCTTCGATTACATGCTGGAAACGGCGGATGAGGGCCAGAGCCTCGGCGACGACACTGGCCCCGGTCAGGATGTCGACATCGCGGGCGCGATTTCCGATCCCCTCGCGGTCACCTATCGCGCGCCGTACGTCAACCACTGCCCGATCGAGCCACGCACCGCGCTGGTCCAGATCGGCGACGACCGGGTAGATGTCTGGAGCTCCACGCAGGACCCGTTCACGGTTCGCAGCGTCGTCGCCAACATCGTCGGCCGCGAGCTTGACTCCGTGGTCGTCACTCCGATGGCCGCTGGTGGGGCGTTCGGCTCCAAGATCACCCCGATGGCGGAACCAGAAGCCGCGAAGCTGGCGATGGCCTTCAACCGACCGGTGAAGATCCTCTGGAGTCGTGAGGAAGAGATCGCCCACGGTCAGTACCGCCCGGCAATGATGATCAACATCACGGCGGGGCTCGATGCCGACAACACGATCTCCGGCTGGCAATACGATCTCTACAGTACTTCCTATCACCCGGAAGGCTCGGATATCCAGAACGGTGCCGCCGCCGACTGGAGCGCCGATGTCCGCGAGATTTACGGAATCTCCTCCGCCAAGACCATGTGGTATCAGGCGCAGTCGCCGCTCCCGCCATACTACTGGCGCGTCAATGGCGCGACGACCAATACGTGGGCGCGCGAGGTCACGATGGATATCCTCGCCGAGCGAGCCGGTCTGGACCCCGTTACCTTCCGGCGCAATCACCTTGCGGACAATCCCCGGATGCTGGCGGTCATGGATGCCGTGGTCGAAAAAGCTGGTTGGACTCCCGGTGTGGGCCAGACCGGTCAGGGATTTGGCATCGCCCTCGGGTTCGACGCCAACACCTATATCGCGCAGGTCGCGAAGGTCGAGGTCGATGAATCGACGGGCGAGATCCTGGTTCGCCACTTCGATGTCGGCGTCGACTGCGGTCTCATCATCAATCCGGAAGCCGTCAAGCACCAGCTCGAAGGCGGCGTCGTGATGGGCACCAGCTCGACCCTGCGGGAGATCATCCACTTCGAAAACGGGCAGGTCAGCAACGCGTCCTTCGCCGAGTACGCGCCGATCACGATGCGAGAAGCGCCGTCGGTCGATGTCGTCTTCTCCGAAGACAAAACGAACCCGATGAGCGGCATCGGCGAACCCGGCGTCGCGCCCACAACCGGCGCGATCGCGAACGCCGTCTACGATCTCCTGGGCATTCGCCTGTTCGATACACCGTTCACGGGCGACCGGGTCCTGGCCGAGCTCGAGAAGCAGGATTCGGGATCCGCAACCCCGGAAGCAACCGCCGCCGACTAGAGCGGACAGTCACTCAACCACACTCGACGTAGGGGCGGCTGGCCGCAGGCTCGCCGCCCTATCGAGCGGAGCTCGATCACCGAAGGGCATCCCCAAGCGGCCCCTTCCGCCCCCGCAGGAAATCGATCATCACGCGACCGTACCAACCGTTGCGTCATCCGTGTTAACGCACCGCGAGGCTGTATCCAGAACGGACGGCGGGCAGATGCTCGTCGGCCAGGTAGATCGTCGGTGCCGGCCCCGCCAGCGGGCCGTATTGAATGATGCCCTGCCGCTCCGCCTGATCGAAGAAAAATCGGGCCTTGCCGAAGCCGTTGTAATTCGACTCCTGCAATGAGTGCCCGAGGTAGTAGTTGATGCTCTTGATCACGGTCGGAAAATCGCGACGACCGCTCACCCGGGCGATCTCCTGAACGGCCGAAACGATGGCGGAGATCTCTTCCCCGGTCAAATCGCGACTGACCGGAGGCGCGGGGGCCGGCGTCGCTTTCGGTCCATGCGAGAGCTGCGCCTCAAGACTGGCGATCCGGGCTTCCAGACCGAGCGCCCACTGCTGAAATCCCGCCAGCCACTGGAGGCTTCCTGCCTCACCACCAGCCGTCTGCAACGGACTGGCTGCTGGCACCGGCTCCGTTACGATTTCTTCTGCGTGGCCATTTGAAACAACCTCGTCAGCCTCAAGGGGGGTCACGGGCAACAGGGCGACCAGTCGCGCAATATCCGCATGCGACAGCGGGAACGAAAGGTTGGTGTTCCAACCCTCGATTTTCCGGAGCCATTCGTCCGTCGTATAGAAGATCGAGCCATACGCCGTCTGGGGCCGGTCGATCCGGTGACGAACGTTGGGATCCTGCGTCGTGATCAGGAGGAAGGGATACCCCTTGGTCTTGTGCTCGGGAAGGAGCACATCTCCGAACTCCTTGTAGGCAGTGTAATTGTCATGCAGCCAGCTGCTGACCTCGTTGGTCACATTCACGGCCTGCTGGATCGGGTTGATATCTTTCGCGTTCGACATGACGAGTGATTCGATCTGCCCGCCCCGATTGATCTGCCAGGGGCCGAACCAGCTGCCCCAAATCGGGTCGTTGATGTTTTTCAGCTCGGTCACGATGATCGTCGCAGTTTTTCCGGGCTCATCATTCGGCTTAAGGATCAGGCAATCCACATCCCGGCCCAGGATCTGAAACTCGAAGATCACCCAAAACTCGTCGTCCAGCGTACGCGCGGCATCGAGGACATGTTGCTCGATCTTGTGCCGGTTACCGGCGAATATATGGGCCATAAGGTTACTCCCTTACGTTAAGATATGTACCTAATCGTCTTGTGGGCACTCTCTCCTTTCGTGAAGCGAAACGGACAACGGCGGAAGCTCGCGGCCTTTCTATATCGGCTACAGCAGGCGCGAGTTCGTGTTCTGCGGCCAGAACCAGCCGCGTCGGATACATTCCAAACACGACTTCTTTTTCACATTGCCACAGTACAGTGAAGAATACACGAAGCCGGATCGCACATAACATACAGCAAGGGCACGAGAATGGCGCCGCATACTCAAATCCCGCTAGGCTCGTGGTGTACCTGATATTTCAAGAAACACGAGCGGCGGCCCAACGACGCCTATCTCTGCAGGACGCCCTCGCGCCCGCCTTGCAGCGCCGCTTCGATCTCGGCGCGAGTCGCGCACAGGAAATCTCCCCGCATCGTGTGCTTCAACGCGCTTGCCGCCACCCCAAGTGACACGGCGCGGGTCAACGCTCCGGGATTTTCGATATACGCCGCGAGAAATCCGGCCGCGTAAGCATCGCCGCCACCGAGCCGGTCCAGTACCTCGATATCCCGCGGCTCCGACGAGGACAGGACGCCATTCTTCCCCATCGCCATGGCGACCAGCTTCAGACGCCGGCTCCCCTTCGCCCGCTTACGAGTGATCGTCACCGCCGCAACCCCGAGTTTGCGGATGGCATTCCGCAGGACTTCCTCAGACGGTCCCTCGATCCCGTAAAACGTGCGCAATGCTTCTCGCGAGGCAAACAGCACATCAACGCGAGGGATGATCTCGACGAACGCTTCCCGTGCTTCGGCCTCGCTCCACAATTTCGAGCGGTAGTTCAGGTCGAACGACACCGTCACGCCAAGCTGATTCGCGACGCGCACGGCCTCCATTGTCTCGGCGCGGACTGCGGGAGAGAGCGCCAGCGTGATCCCCGAAACGTGAAACACCGCCGTTTCGGCAAGGAGCGCCGGCCAGTCGAACGCCCCGACCGCCATCCGGGCAATCGCCGAATCCTTGCGGTCGTACGTCACGGCGGACGGCCGCGGATCGAGCCCCTCCTCCAGAAAGTACAACCCCGTACGCCCCTCATCCTCGCTGACCCACCGGATGGTCGACGTATCGACCCCATGGGATCGCGCCAGCCGGTCGATCAGCCGTCCGGCTCCGGTATCCGGCAGCACGGATACCCAGGTGGCATCGAACCCGAGGCACCGGAGAGCGACAGCGGTGTTCAGCTCCGCACCGCCAGCCGTCACCTCCAGCGAGGTCGCGCGTTCCAGCCGCTCGTACCCTGGTGGCGTCAACCGCAGCATCGCTTCCCCGAAGGTCACGACACGTCGCCTGCGATTCGAAACGGTATCCGGAGCCTGAAACCCGTTGTTCCCCGCGTTCACCATCTCGCATTACTCCTGATCCCGTGGTCGGGCGCATTTGACGGTCGGTTTGATGAACATTGTATGCGTGAATACGGAACTACGGTTCATTCGCCATCGACGTTCTTCCGTCGCTCCGGGTCTGCAGAAGACGCAGGAGATTGACAAGACACCGTTCCCACCGGTACAAACAAGACAGCATTTCATAAGGCGTCGTGAATTGCGGCATACACAAACACCGATTGCATGATCCCGAAGGGCATGCATGTCGTAGGACGCCTCGGAGCAGGATCCCCGGAAGGACCGGACCGATCGCTGCACTGTAATCGGTGCAAGGAGTACGCACATGGCACGAGTTATCTTCGATCAGGTTACCAAGCTCTACAGCGGTAACGACACGCCGTCTGTCGCCAACCTCAGCATGGAGATCGAAGACGAGGAATTTCTCGTCATGGTCGGTCCCTCCGGCTGCGGCAAGTCCACCGCCATGCGGATGGTTGCCGGTCTCGAGGAGATCACCGATGGCCGGATCATCATCGGCGACCGGGTCGTCAACGACCTGCCGCCGAAGGATCGCAACGTGGCCATGGTCTTCCAGTCCTACGCCCTCTATCCGCACATGAGCGTTCGCGACAACCTCGCCTACCCGCTGAAGCTGCGCAAGGTGCCCAAGGCCGAGCGGGAGCAGCGCGTACGTGAGGCAGCCCGCATTCTCGATATCGAGCAGTACCTCGACCGGAAGCCAAAGGCGCTCTCCGGTGGTCAGCGCCAGCGCGTCGCGCTCGGCCGCGCCATCGTCCGAAACGCCGACGTCTTCCTGATGGACGAGCCGCTGTCGAACCTCGACGCCAAGCTCCGCGTCCAGACGCGCTCCGAGCTCGTCAAGCTGCACGACCGGGTCCGCACGACCACGATCTACGTGACGCACGACCAGACCGAGGCCATGACGATGGGCGACCGCATCGCCGTCATGAGCCTGGGCGTTCTTCAGCAGCTCGATACGCCGCAGAACCTCTACGATCGCCCGGACAACAAGTTCGTGGCCGGCTTCATGGGCTCCCCGGCGATGAACTTCGTCGATGTCACCCTCGAAGGTAACGGCGACAAGCTCTACGCCGTCACGCAGGGCTTCCGCATGCAGATTCCGGCGGACAAGGCCAACACCCTGCGCAACTACGTCGGCAAGACGGTGACGATGGGCATGCGCCCCGAGCACATCAGCATCCCGGGTCGCCTGGATGAGAGCGTTCCGCAGGATTCGCTGATCCCGGTGACGGTGGATGTGGTCGAGCTTCTCGGGAACGAGATCTTCGTCTACCTGACCAACCGGGGCACGACGCTGACCGCCCGCATGGATCCGGACATCCGGCTGGAGCGCGGCCAGGAGATCCAGGTCGCCGCCGAGCCGAGCAAGCTCCACTTCTTCGATCCGGAGACCGAGCTCGCGATCCGGTAATCCCAACGCAACAATCAAGTCTCGCAACAAGATGAAGCGGGGGACAGTTAGCTGTCCCCCGCTTCATCTTGCGCCGTCCCCGCCGGTTATCGTGGTGGCGCTCCCATATATCCACGATATACTCGGGAAGTGCATACCTCGGGACGAATTATGAGAAGGCCCTGATTCTGGCCCATCTCTCAAAAAAGACGATACGACATACCATAACAAATATCGACCAACGATAGCCATCACGACAATGGGGCGGCAACATCAGATAGAGGTTCAGCAATACAGGAAGATCGACGGGCAGATTCCTGCCGGCGAACCTGCCGCGACGAGGAGAGATATCCATGCTCAAAACTGACGGCGAACAGAGGCTCAGGGATTTCACCGCTATTGCCTATCCTCCAACGGTCACAGAGATCGTCCCCGGTACAATCTTCCACGTCATGGGATACGGTCACAGCAACGCCAGCTTCATTATCGGAAACGAGTCGGTGATCCTGATCGATACCCTCGATACCGATGCGCGCGGCGAAAAACTGGCGCACATCATCGCCAACAAAACGGACAAACCCGTCAAAACCATCATCTACACGCACGGGCATCCGGATCATCGCGGCGGTGCCGGAGCGTTTGCCAGCACCGATCCGGAGATCATCGCCTTCGCTCCCTCCCGGCCCCCATTGTCGGGAACGGAGATGATTTCCGGGATTCTGGATCACCGGGGAACGCGTCAGTTCGGCTATGACCTGACCGATGATGAGGCGATCTCACAAGGCATCGGCATCCGGGAGGGATTCACGGTCGGGGACGGCGTCCGGCGACCGCTGCCACCGACAACGGTCTACGAGGAAGACCTCGTGCACCTGGATATCGACGGCGTCACCCTCTCCCTCGTCGCCGCACCGGGTGAATGCGAGGATGAGATCTTCGTCTGGAGCGAAGAGCATTCAGTCCTCTTCTGCGCGGACAACTACTTCGGTTGCTGGCCCAATCTGTATGCCATTCGCGGCGGTCAGTATCGGGACGTCGCGGGGTGGATCGCTTCGCTCGATCGCATGCGGGAGTATCCAGCGGAAGCGCTTCTTCCCGGACATACGCATCCGGTTCTTGGACGAGAGAACGTCCGGGAAACGCTCGACACTTTCCGGAACGCGCTTGATTTCGTGCTGACGGAAACGCTGGCCTGCATGAACGCCGGGCTGGGGATCGAGGAAACCGTCGAGCGGGTCACGCTTCCGGAACCCTTCGCCACCTCACCCCTCCTCCAGGAGTTCTACGGCACCGTGGCATGGTCGGTCCGCAGCATCTACACCGCCTACCTCGGGTGGTTTGACGGCAACCCAACCCATCTCAATCCCCTCCCGCCAAAAAAGCGAGCCACGAAGATGGTCGAGCAGATGGGAGGACGTGACGCTGTTCTGACCGCGGCGACCGGCGCGATCGAGTCGGGAGATGCTCAATGGGCCCTGGAGCTGGCAGACCTCCTGATGACGCTCGATCCCGACGACCGCGAGGCACGTGACGCGAAAGCCCGGGGGCTCCGGGATCTCGCCCGGCAGGAGACAAGCGCCAATGGCCGCCATTATTACCTTGCATCTGCCAACGAGCTCAGAAATGAATCGTCATAACTATTCCGGCACATTCGTCGTATTGTCCCCTGGATAGTCGATTCGTCACTGTCCTGCGCGACAGGGCGTAAAAGGTATCGAGTATGTGTGTTCCACACCTCCACAAGTCTCCAGCCAATCCCCATTCGCGGACCGAGAACTCCCCTCACCTGTTGCCATACGGGCTGGAGACGGTGCTCTTCGGGATCGACGCGAGGCGTCCCGTCCTCACGAAAAGCCAGCAGGCGTATGCCGATGTCCGGCGCGCCATCATCAGGCGCGCACTCCCCGCCCACACGGCGCTCGAAGAGAGTTTTCTGCTGCAACACTTCCCGTACGGTCGGACACCGTTACGGGAGGCGCTGAAACGTCTCGCCCACGAACGTCTCCTCGCGTGGCCACCGCACCAGGCGCCCTCGATCCGTGACATAGGGCTCTACGAAATCCAGCATCTCTACGCCATGCGCCGGCTCCTCGAAAACGAGATCGCCGTGCTTGCCGCAAAGAGGGCGACGGTCGAGGACATCGACCGCATGGACTCGCTCCAGTCGCTTCTCGTCCAGGCCTCCAATGCCGGTCATGTCTACGAGGCCGTCGAGCTCGACTTCGCCTTGCATGCAGCGATTTCGTCGGCCACACAAAATCGTTTTCTGGCCGAAGCGAGCAACCACCTGAATGTGCAGTCCCTGCGGATGTGGTACTACGCCCAAAGCCAGTTGGGTGTCGCCGGAATCCATCGGTCGCACACCGATCTCGTCACGGCCATCCGGGAGCACGACCCCGAAGGCGCATTGGCGCTGTCTATTTCACATATCAAGAGCTCCCTGGATCGGCAGCAGGCGATTCTCAAGCCCAACGACGCCTTCTGAGCCCTTCGATCGGGAAATGTCGCCGCACAGATGTTGCGACTTTTTGACGCTGGAGATACCATGGACCGACAAGCACAACCCGTGGGATACAGCGCGGTACCCGCATTGGATATATCCGGCATACATCGAAAGGCCAGGTAGACGCTATGCAAGCTGCGGTCGTTCAACTCCATATCGAAAATGACGTCGAGCAGAATCTCGCGAAATGCGAGGATCTCACACGCCAGGCCGCCAGGGCCGGCGCCGATATCGTCGTCCTGCCCGAAGCCATCGACTATCACGGAAACAAGGAGGGCGTCGCCGAGATCAAGACCGACATCCCCGGCTCCGTGTCCGACCGCTTCGCCGCTCTCGCCAGGGAGCTCGGTATCTGGCTGCTGGCCGGCTCGATCCACGAGAACATCCCCGGCTCGGACCGCACCTACAACACCAGCGTGCTCTTCGACCGCTCCGGCAACGAGGTCGCGCGCTACCGGAAGCTGCATCTGTACGACGTCCACATCCCCGGCCGGGTCGAGGCGCTGGAATCCGCCACGATCGCACCGGGAAGCGACATCGTCACCGCCGACATCGAAGGCCGCACGGCAGGCCTGACGATCTGCTACGACATCCGCTTCCCCGAGCTGTACCGCGAGCTCGCGGATCGTGGTGCCGAGATCGTATTCCTCCCCGCCGCCTTCACCCTCTTCACCGGCAAGGACCACTGGGAAACACTGATTCGCGCCCGCGCCATCGAAAACCAGTGCTTCATGCTCGCCTCCGGGCAACAGGGCGTGGACAAGGAGGGCAAGGCAACCTACGGACGCAGCATGATCGTCGATCCGTGGGGAACGGTGCTCGCCACAGCGCAGGATGGCGAAGGATTCGCGATCGCGACACTCGATTTCGATCGCCTGGAGAAAATCCGCGCGGAGCTCCCCTCCCTGGCGAACCGGCGAAAGGAGGTCTTCGAGGCAGCCGTCGTTTCCTGATTCACGACCAGCCGGTGCTCATTCATCCATGGAACGGAAGTACTGCGAAAGGATACGGAACATGACCTCCAGATCTCATCGTCAGTCCCCCCGCACACAGATCACCCGACGCGCCTTCGCCGGGATCGCTGGCGCCACCGCGGCTGGCGCGCTGGTGCTGCCACACGCGAGCGCGGCACCGATCATCCGGTTTGCCCAGACCTCACGCGCCCAGGACGAGCAGCCGAAATCCGGCGGCACCCTGCGGTACGGTTTGTCCACCGATCCATCCAACTTCGAACCGCATTTCAGCACCGGTGCGGCATCAACATCCGTCAAAGCTCATGTGCTACAGCACGCTCCTGACGTACGACCGCGACAACAACCTGATCGGCGATCTCGCCGAGGAGTTCGGCTGGGTCGAAGACACGACCTACCAGCTCAAGATCCGTCAGGGTGTAACCTTCCACGATGGCTCGGACCTCACGCCCGACGATGTCGTCTTCAGCCTCAAGCGAATCCAGGACCCGGAAACAGCGGCCACCAACGCTCCTTTCTTCGCCGAGGTGTCGGATATCGCCACCGGGGATGACAACACTGTCAACCTGACCTTCAACAAGCCGTTCGCAGCGTTCCCCTTCATCCTGGCGAGCACCAACTCGTACATCGTCTCCCAAAAATGGATCGAGAGCGGGGTCGATCCCAAGACGGAGATGATGGGAACCGGCCCGTTCGTCTTCAAGGAACGTGTTCCGGGGGTCTCGATCACGCTGGAGAAGAACCCGAACTACTTCCTGCCGGATCTGCCGTATCTGGACAGCATCCTCTACCAGCCGATGCCGGACGACACCAGCCGCATGACGGCCCTTCGGTCGGGCAGCGTCGACTTCGTCGACTACGTGCCCTACACGCAGATGGGGATCATCGACAGCGATCCCAACCTGGTCTTCGAATCAGACAGCATCTCCGGCTTCGGCTGGATCGGCTTCAATCACGAGACGGATCCCGTCAGCGACGTCCGGATTCGCCAGGCATTCGCCCACGGCATGAACCGGGACACGATGGTCGAAACCGCTTTCGCCGGTTACGGCTCCCCGATCACCGGTGGCCTGATTCCGGAAGGGATGATCGGGTACTCCGAGGATCTCGAGGGAACCTACAACGGCGATTACGACGCCGCGAAAGCGCTTCTCGATGAGGCCGGTCACAATCCGCTCGACATCGACATGCTCAGTACGTCCTCGTACAGCGTGATCCAGCGTCCGGCGGAAGCCGCGCAGGCCGAGCTGACCGAAGCGAACATCAACGCCAACCTGGAACTCCAGGAATGGCTCACCTTCCGCCAGTCCGTGGCGGACGGCACCTTCCCGGTGCACGCCTGGGGCACCGCGATTGACTACGGCGATCCGGACTTCCTCTGGAACTACATGCACAGCACGGGGAACAGCACGAAGTGGTTCCGCTTCAAGGACGACCAGCTCGATTCCATGCTCGAAGAGGGCCGGTTCTCCACCGACGAGGACCTGCGGAACGAGATCTACCACGACATCCAGGCCCGGGCGCTCGAAATCCTGCCGTGGATCTACACGATCCGCCGGACCCAGGGCGAAGCGATGGCGTCCTACGTCAAGGGTTACACCCACCTCCAGAGCTGGGTGCCAATCACGATGCGTGAAATCTGGCTGGATCAATAATCATGGGGACATTCATCGCGCGACGACTTATCACCCTCGTGGTGCAAGTCCTCCTCGTGGCGACGATCGTCTTCCTCATGCTTCGCCTCGTGCCGGGAGATCCGGCACGAGGCATCCTCGGGGAAACTGCCTCGGACGAGCAGGTGGCGGCGATGCAACATCGCCTCGGGATCGATCGCCCTCTCTGGAAACAATACACGGAATGGCTGGGCAACACCCTGCAACTGGACCTCGGGAAATCCCTCATCAGCGGTCGAAGCATTTCGTCGGATATCGCCATCCGCATCACCCGGAGCCTTGAGCTGATCGTGATCTCGGTGATCCTCTCGCTCATCGTCGCGATTCCTCTGGGCACCATCGCCGCCCTGAGAGCCAATCGGCTCGCCGATTTCCTCCTCAGCTCGCTCGCGATGCTGGGTCTCTCGATTCCCGGATTCGTGATCGGGACGATCTTCGTCCTGCTCTTCGGGTTGGTCTGGAAAGTCCTGCCCCAATCGCAATATGTCTCCTGGACGGACGATCCGATCGCTCACATGAAATTGCTGATCCTGCCCAGCCTGACGCTGGCGATCGGCAATGCCGCCGTCATCCTGCGCATGATGCGCTCGTCGATGCTCGAGGTACTCCGGCAGGACTATGTCCGCACCGCCCGCGCCAAGGGTCTGACCGAAACAGCCGTCATCCGGGGTCACACGGTGCGAAACGCCATCAACCCGGTCGTCAGTATCGTTGGCCTCGAGTGCGCGACGCTGCTCGGCGGCATGGTGATCGTGGAGCAGATCTTCAACTGGCCAGGGTTGAGCTCGTTGCTGTTGTCCGGCGTGCTCTCGCGAGATTATCCGGTCGTTCAGGGTGTGGTGCTGGTGATCGCGGTTCTTACCATCGTCATCAACGTGATCGTCGATATTCTCTACGGTGTGCTCGATCCGCGCATCCGCCTGTCGTAGGAGAGCAGCATGCACACGACAGCAGACACAGCAACCGATTCTCTCGCGACAGAGGAATCACTGGCGGCGGCGGGCAGTTCCGGAACATCGACGAAGCGCCGCTCGCACCGCTGGGATGCGTTGCGGCAACCGCGCGTGGCGGTTCCGCTGGTCTTTCTCATCCTGCTCGGGCTGGTTACGGTAGCCGCGCCACTGATCGCACCCTACAGCCCGACGAAGCTGCTCGGCAAGCCGTTGATCGCCCCCGGCAGCACGTACCTGCTCGGCACGGACGACTTCGGCCGGGACCTGCTGAGCCGGCTGATCTACGCCGGGCGCGTTTCCCTCGGCGTCTCCGCGGGCGCCGTGGCGTTGGCGGCGCTGGTCGGTGTCACCCTCGGTCTGTGCGCCGGTTATTTTCGCGGTATCCCGGAATTCCTGATCATGAGAGGCATGGATCTCATCCTCAGCTTTCCCACCATCGTGCTGGCGATCGCGATGGTCGCCTTCCTCGGGCCAAGCATCCGGAACCTGATCATCATCATCGCCGTCATCTACACGCCGCGCTTCGTCCGGATCGTCTACGGGTCCACCCTCACGATCGGGGATGCGGAGTTCGTTCACGCCGCCCGCGTGATCGGGGCCAGCAATCCCCGGATTCTCCGGACCGCGATCCTGCCGAATGTGATGGCCCCCATCTTCGTACAAATCTCCCTGAGCCTCGGGTTCGCGATCCTCGTCGAGAGTGGTCTGTCGTTCCTCGGGCTTGGAGCCCAGCCCCCCACTCCGTCGTGGGGCAACATGATCTCCGGAGCTCGCCCGTTCATGGAGCTCTATCCCCATCTCCTCATCTTTCCCTCGATTGTCATCGGGGTCACCATCCTGATGCTCAACACCCTTGGAGATGGTCTACGCGATGCGCTTGATCCCCGGTTACGGGGAAGCAGGTAACCACATTTTCCCTCAGTCGAAAGGACAGAAACGTGACGTTTCGTACCCAGGAACTCGGTCGGTTGAGCTTTTCGGAAGTCGCCGACGTTGCCAAGACGAACCCGATCCTCCTCATCCCCATGGGCACTATGGAGCAACACGGCCCCCACATGCCCGTGAACGCGGACAACATGGTCGCCGAGTTCGTGGCGACCAAGGCTGCGGCCGAAACCGGCGCATTCGTCGCCCCCGGGCTCAACTACGGCTGCTCGGACGTATTCCGCAACTTCCCCGGCACGATCTCCATCAAGCACGACACGCTGGCGCAACTGCTGGAGGAAGTCTGCGAGGGCTACATCGCCTCAGGGTTCCGCCGGATCATCTTCGTCAACAACCACGGCGGCAACGAGATCGTCATCGAGCGCATCGCCCGTATCCTGCGCAAACGGCACGACATGCTCGTCGGCAGCATCTACCCCTGGTCGCTCGGCTACGCGCTCATGCGCGACCAGTATGACGATGTCGACAAGGCCTACGGTCACGGCGCAGAGCCCGAAACCTCGGCCATGCTCGCGATGTTCCCGGACGACGTCGTGCTGGACCGGCTCGAAACCGGCTCGTTCGAATCATTCCAGGGATGGGATCCGGCAGGATACTCGAAGGTCAAGGTTCCGGGCCAGAAGGTTCCGGGCACGGTCTACTTCGAGAGCGACGACATCGCGCCGAACGGCGTGACCGGAGACGGTTCCAACGGTACGAAGGAAGTCGGCGACGTCTGGATCGAACGCATCGTTGGCTTCGCGGTGGACTTCATCAAGGAGTTCGACGCCCGCACCAAGGACGCCAGCTGGGCACAGCAGGGCTAGAACGTTCATATCGGGGCGGATGCCACTCCACATCCGTAAGGGCGGATGGCCGGAGGCTGGTGGGGTAAGGCTTCAGGCCGAAAAGCACAAGCGGCCCTGGTCGCCCTACCTGCAATTCGCTGTAATGAATCGTCCGGATTCCGTATGACGCGCTTGCGCTGTGTCAACCTTTTCGAGAAGACATGCTGTAAAGAAGCCCGGTGGAAAGAGATCCACCGGGCTTCTCTTTTTGTCTGGTCTGGTGATCGACCTGCGGTCGATAGGGCGGAGAGCCTGCGGCCATCCACCCCTACGTCCAATGTGCGTGGTCCGTATCAGTCTTCCCGCAATTCGCTGAAGGAGATGACGGCGGGACCCAACCCCCGAGCCTGCGCTGAGCGTCGCGAATGAGTCGATACCCGGCACCTTCCTCGACGATTTACGCGGCTTCGTAGGGGCGGACTCTTATGTCCGCCCTGTGTCACGCCCAAAGGGCGGACATAAGAGTCCGCCCCTACCAAATCGACCTTTTCGAATCCGCCCATATTCACGAGGCAGGAAAAACCGCCAGTTCCCGGACGACGGGTGGGAAAGGGAAGGGAAATCGTCCGAAAACTGGCGGCGGGAAAGGGGAACGAGGCTCGCGGCAGGATAATGGCTGGATTGGAGTGCGCGAGCCAGACGTCGGGTTGTCAGGAGGAATCCGGGCGAGCCGGCGGGAAGGATCGAGCAAAAAAACGACCGGCCCGCCCGGGATCATTGTCGTGCTATGCGCCGGCCTCGACATCGACCGCTTCCGGCTGTTCCGCACCGCCAACCTTCACCTTGATCTGGCGCGGCTTCGCGGTCTCGGCCTTCGGAAGCACCAGACGCAGCATGCCATTGTCGATCGTGGCTTCCGCCCGGTTGGAGTCGAGCTCCATCGGCAATGTCAGGGTCCGCTCGAAGGAACCATACGGCAGTTCATGCAGGTACCAGGACGCCTCCTTCGCATCTTCCGAATCTGCCACATTCGGCACCGAGCCAGACAGCGTCAACACGTTCTTTTCGATCGTGATCTGGATATCGTTGCCGTCCATACCCGGGATCGCCGCCAGAACGACGACCTCATTCTCGTTCGCGTAGACATCCAGCGGCAGCGCGCGCTGCATGCCACCACCCTGGCCCTGCACGAAACCTTCGTTGAACAATCGGTCCATCGCATGCCGCAGGCTGATCATGTCACCCGCAATCGAGGAAACGGGAAATCGGGTTGCCATTGTCTTCCTCCAATGTTCTCAAGCGACCTCATTGTCGCACCCTGCTCTTCAGTGCTTCGCAATGAATGAGTCGTCTCCGGCCTTTCATCGCTGTGATTCAATAATACAAGTTGATACGATTTGTGTCAAGTATATACCCACAGAATGAAGCCGACACATAATTCAAGTCGTGTGACACAGCAATGCCCCGGCCAGCAACCCGACCGGGGCATTGCGAGATACGATCCGGAACAGGAGCGCTACGGCATCGGCAGGAATTCGGGCTTCCGGTCGCGGCTACGCTTCAACTCGTAGAGCCCGTCAGTGCCAGCGACGATTGTCAAGCCGTCCATCAGCCGGCCAGCCTCCTCGCCCGTCGGCGCCGGAGAAATGACCGGCCCGAAGAACGCGGTGGTATCGCCTCGCCCATTCGGGAAGTGGATCACCGGCGTGCCGACATCCGACCCCACCGGGTCCATTCCCTCGTGGTGGCTGGCGCGGATCGCCTCGTCGAACGTATCCTCGTCTGCTGCGGACGCCAACGACGGATCGAACCCCGCCGCCTCAAGTGCCTCGCGAAACAACTCGTCCGAGAACTCCCGGCCCTCGTTATGCCGTCGCTTGGCAAGCTCCAGATAGATCGCGCGAAGCCCATCCTTGCCATGAGCCTGCTCGACCGCCATCGCTACGCGAACCGGCCCCATCCCGCGCCGCATGCGTTCGGCATAGTCCTCGGACAGGTCGGTCCGGTCCTCGTTCAGCACCGTCAGGCTCATGATATTGAACTGCGCTGCAATGTCCCGCACCTTCTCGACCTCGATCATCCATTGGGCGGTCATCCAAGCGTAGGGGCACAGCGGGTCGACCCAGATGTTGATTTTTTCTGTCATGGAATTCGTGATCTCCTTGAACGACTCGGCGCATTCGCCATTCGTTATGCGCCATTACTTCCTTCTTAAGTATAAGACCATAGACCCGGATGGAGTCGGGCAATTTCCGGCCGCAGACGCGGAATGCGCCGGGGGCTTTTTGACCTTCACCATCTTTTGTGAGAAAGTAGGATCGTAAAGATCGCACATCGTAGTATCTTGCTGGCGTCCCTGCCAGCCAAATTGGCGTTTTCCTGCCTTGGCGACGGTATTTTCGTCACCCCGGTCGGCGTTTTCCCGGTATTTGGCCCGGTGCGGATCATCAGGCTGCCGATCGGTCGGATATCTTTCATTTTCTGGAGGGTTCAGCATGACCATTTCCCGGCGAACATTCTCGAAACTCGCGGGCGCAGCCGCGCTCGGAAGTCTCGTCAGCACATCCGCGGCGACCCACAGCCTCGTGGCCGCGCAGGACAGCAACAATGTGCTCCGCCTCGCCATGAACGTCTCGGATATCTCCACGCTGGACCCGCATTTCGCGAACGGCACCCAGGACCGGGCGATCGTCGACATGGTGTTCAACGGGCTCGTGCGTTTCGCCCCCGGCGATTCCACCAGCTTCCAGCCGGACATCGCCAGCGACATGCCGGAGCCGACCGAGAATGAGGACGGCACGCAGACGTGGTCCTTCACCCTCAACAGCGGTGTGATGACCCATCCTGTCGATGGCGCCGATTCCTACGAGTTGACCGTCGACGACGTCCTCTTCTCGTTCCAGAAGGCGTCCAATCCGGATTCCTCCGGCTACGCCGGGGATTACGAGGGCTGGACTTTCGCGGTCGGGGACGACGGCACCTTCCAGGTGACCGTACCGGAGCCGATTTCGGAAACCCTCTTCCTGCCGAAGGTCGCCAACTACTCCGGCGGCTACATCGTCCCCCAGAAGTCGTTCGAGGCCGTGGGGGCGGACGGTTTCATCACCCAGCCGATCGGGACCGGCCCCTTCGCCTTCGAGTCGCACACGCCCCAGCAGAGCGTGATGCTCACCGGTTTCGCGGACTTCTTCCGCGGCGCGCCGCAACTGGACGGTGTCGAGGTCCGCTTCATTGCTGACACCACCAGCCGCGAGCTGGCCCTCCAGTCCGGCGATGTCGATGTCGTGAACGGTCTGCCGGAGGCCCAGTGGGTCGACCGGATGAATCAGCAGGACGGCATCGTCGCCGATACCTTCGGCGTCGGTGAGGTGGTCTGGATCAACCTCGATACCCAGCACGAAATCCTCAAGGATCCCAAGGTCCGCGAAGCGATCTACATCGCGATCGACCGCAACAATCACGTCGCGCTCTCCGGCGAGCCGGTCGCCAGCCCGGTCTTCTCGGTCGTGCCGTACGACCTGATGCCCGGTGGCCTGGACGAGGACGAGGCAAACGAAGCGGGCGTGAACCCCACGCTGGATACCGACCGGGCGAAGGAGCTTCTCGCCGAGGCGGGATACCCGGACGGGTTCGAGCTCGAGCTCGTCGCCTCCGAGCAGGATGCCTACCGCACCAACTACGAGGTCCTCGCCGAGGAGTTGCGCCAGATCGGGATCGACGTGAAGCTGGAGGTCGTCCAGCACGCCGCGATGCACGACCTGATCCGTCAGGGCCGCAACGCGATCGTGATCTACATCGCGTTCCGCCCGACCGCCGATACCTACCTGACCCAGTTCTTCGCGACCGATGGCGGTGCGACCAACTTCTCGCACTTCACCGTCGATGACCTTCGCGATCAGGCTCGCACGGAGACAGATTCCGACAAGCAGGCCGAGCTCTGGAAGCAGGCCAATATCGAGATCCAGAAGAACTTCGCCGCCAACGGCCTGATGTATGTCAACCAGGTCTATGCCCGCTCGTCGCGCGTCGACTACGGTCATGAGTTGAAGTCGGTCGTCCAGCTCTACCCGGGCATCGACGAGACGACCAATCTCTCCGGCGAGGGATAGCTAACAGCACAGGAACTGCCGGGGAGAGGATCCTCTCCCCGGCAGTTCCTTCAACTCGCGGCAACAGACGATCTCGCGACCATCGAGGTCGATGACGTCGCGAGCCTGATCGCCAGGGCGCGCACATCGTGGATACCGCGGGCATCGGGCCGGTCGCAGTTCCCCGGCACATTCCCCCAGATCGCGTCCGGCGTTGGTCACCAATCCCTGCAATCAACAGGATAGGTGCAAAACCGCCGGACAGTTCTCTCCCCAAGGAGCGTCGATGCTCAGACATATCATCCGTCGTCTTCTCCTGGCGATTCCGACGCTGATCGCCGTCGTGACCATTATTTTCCTCGTGGTTCGCGTCATCCCCGGCGACGTCGCGCGCGCTGTGCTGGGAGACTACGCTTCCGAAGATACGATCCAACGCTTCCGGGAAGACCTCGGCCTGAACGATCCACTTTGGGTTCAGTACAAGGACTACATGTTCGGTCTCGCCCGCGGCGATCTCGGCGATTCGCTGATCACCCGCAAACCGGCGTGGGACCAGATTCGCTACGTCCTTCCCCACACGCTGGAGCTGACGGCCGCCGCGGTCCTGATCGCCCTCCTGCTCGGCATCCCGACCGGGATCGTCACCGCAATGAAGCGGAACACCTGGGCGGATTATCTCGGTCGGGTTCTCTCGCTCGCAGGTCTCTCGGCTCCGGCCTTCTACGTCGGTCTGTTGCTGATCTACTTCCTGTCGGCCAAGGCAGGATTGTTCCCGGCGATCAATGCGGGCAATTTCTCCGATCCGATCGACAACCTGCATCACCTCGTGCTGCCGGCCATCACGCTGGGGCTGGTGGAGACCGCCTATGTCGCCCGGATGACGCGCTCGGTCATGCTGAACGTGCTTTCCGACGACTACATCCGGACCGCCCGGGCAAAGGGCATCACCGAGCGCAAGGTGATGATCCATCACGCGTTCCGCGCCGCGATGGTGCCGATCGTGTCGCTCGTCGGCATATTCACGATCGGGCTCATCGGCAGCTCGGTGTTGACCGAGGAAGTCTTCGCCCGGCCCGGTCTCGGCAGGCTGCTCATCGGTGTCACCAAGCAATATGACTACAACATGATCCAGGCGATCATGGTCGTCTATGCATTTATCATCGTTATCGTGAACATAATCGTGGACCTGATCTACACCATGGTCGATCCGCGCGTGAGGTACAGCTAATGGGCAGCACCGCCGCAGCCGCAGCCGAACTCAGCGGCACGAACTTGCCACAGCCCCGGCTGATCTCCCAGCGGCAACGAGCCTGGCGAGCCTTCAAGAGCAACAAGTCGGCGCTGGTCGGGCTGATACTGATCGTGGTGATCATCCTTGTTGCGATTCTTGCGCCCCTTCTCGCCACACACGACCCACTCTCGCAAAGCACGATCAACCGCTTGCAGAATCCGTCGGCCGATCATTGGTTGGGAACCGACAGTTACGGGCGGGATGTCTATTCCCGCATCCTCTACGGCACTCGCGTCGCCCTGATGGTCGGCGTCCTCTCGGTGGCGCTCGGCGCGGTGATCGGTACGGTGCTCGGCGTGGTCGCGGGGTATACCGGAGGCATCGTGGACACGATCCTGATGCGGATCGTCGATATCATGCTCTCCTTTCCAGACCTGATCACCGGTCTGCTGGTGATGGCGGTGCTGGGCTCGGGTCTCGGCAAGCTGATCCTCGCGATCGGACTGACCGTCGCCCCGCGCTTCGCCCGGATCGCCTACGGACCGGTACTCGGGTTGAAGGAGAAGGAGTTCGTGGAAGCGGCCCGCGCGATCGGGCAAAACACGAGGGTTATCCTCAGCCGCCACATCCTGCCGAATATCGCTGGTGAGCTGATCGTGCTGGCGAGCCTCTGGACCGCATCGGCGATCCGTCTCGAGGCCAGCCTCAGCTTCATCGGTCTCGGCGTGCCGCCCCCCACCCCGACTTGGGGCCAGATGATCCGCGATGGAACCGTCTACCTGGCGAACCTGCCCCTGCTTAGCCTGGCGCCCGGTATCGCCCTCCTCATCGCCGTATTCGCCTTCAACCTCGTCGGCGACGGTCTGCGCGACGTCCTCGACCCGCGTTCGAACTGACGACGCAGCGATCCAGCGGCGGTCGACCCGAAAGAGGTGGGTGAGGTCGCGTTAGCGGCCGAAAAGCACACGCGGCCCCATTGCCGCCCATCGGCACGCAGGGCGTCGATCATCTTCTCCCCACATTTCGCTGTGCGCACCAGGGGTCCGGAATTCACGGGAGGCAGGGCCGCGGAGAGACCGGCGCTGCGGCGCCGGGGGATCCCTCACGTCGTTCGGGATGACAAGGAGGCGGGGTGAGGTCATCCGCCCCTACAGCGAATTGCACAATGGTTGACATGGTTACCTGGTGATCGACTCCCTCCGGGAGTCGATGGGCGGCGAGCCTGCGGCCGCCCGCCCCTCCACCCTGTTTGGGGAGCCTCGCAACCTTCCTGCAATGCGCTGTAACGTGCGGCCAGTGTCAACGATCCAGCAATTCGCTTGAGCGAAGCGCAGGATCCCGCCGCTCATCACCATCTCTCCCCCTTGGATGCCGCGAGGGGCAATCGATCGTTGACGGACCACCGGGCACTCTTTGGCGCAGGATCCGCCTCACGTCATCGTGACCACGAAAGACCCTGCGCTTCCAGCCGCCTTTCCACGAACCCGCGCGATACACTCGCTACCGACCCATACCCACTTCACGGGTGCCCGATCACCTGCGACAATCGCGCACATGCAACTTCGAGAGAGCGACAAGGGTACGGGACATGACACAGGGACAGGACATCATCGTCATCGGCGGCGGGATCAGCGGCACCTCCGCGACGTATGAACTGGCAAAACGCGGCGCGCACGTCACGCTCGTCGAACGCGAGCAGCTCCACGCCATGGCGTCCGGCTGGACCCTCGCCGGTGTCCGCCAATCCGGACGACTCGCTCCCGAGCTCCCGATCGCCCAAGCCGCGATTCGCCGCTGGGAGCACCTTGCCGAGGAGCTGGGTGCCGATCTCGAATACCGCCAGGCCGGGAACCTGCGGCTCGCCCTCAACGAGGATGAAGTTCCCATCATCCGGCGCGTGGTCGAGGATGGTGTCGCTGCCGGTATCCCGATGGAGTACATCGACGCCGCCCACGTTCGCGAGCTCGCTCCGATCGTCACGGACCAGGTCGTCGGCGCGTCATTCTGCCCGACCGACGGACACGCGAACAACCACCTCGCCGTCACCGCCTATGCGGATGCCGCCACCCGGCTAGGCGCAACGATCAGGACCGGCACCGAGGTCACGGGCTTGATCGTAAATGGAGATCGAGTATCCGGAGTCCACACCACGGCAGGCGATCTTCATGCGGATATCGTCATCGTCGCTGCCGGCGTCTATACCCCGCGACTCCTGGCACCGCTCGGTCTCCAACTCCCACTCCAGGTCGTTCTTTGCCCGATCTTCACCACCGAGCCGACCGACCCTGTTCTCGCTCCGGTCCTCGGCGTCGCCGATGCCACCTTCGCCGGACGCCAGGAGGCCTCCGGTCGTCTCCGGCTGATCGGCGTCGACCGCAGTTTCCCGTGGACAGAAGATCAGCACACCCCCGGCAACACGATGCCGACCACGAGCAGTACGGAACACATGATCCGGAACGCGATCCGGGTCCTCCCTGCCGTGGCCGACCTCCGCGTCGACCGCATCTGGGGCGGACTGATCGATCGCACACCGGACGTGCTCCCGGTGATCGAGCGCAGCCCCGCGTATGAGGGACTGGTCATCGCCGCCGGTTTCAGCGGACACGGCTTCGGTATTGGCCCCGCCACCGGTGAGATCCTCGCCGATCTCGCAACCACTGGCGCCAGCCGGTTCGACCTTTCTGCCTTCACGCTCGACCGCTTCAGGACCGGCGTCGCGCAGGCAAAACTGGAGATGCATGGCTAAACGATCGGGGCTACAACCTCCAGCTCTCGATGATGCAGAGATGCCTTTCCTTCAGGACCGCATGCTATAGTCATGTCTGACTATACGATGTCGTGGAAAGGACGCTTCTTCGTGCAAAACACCACAGTCTCCCCGGCCCTGGATTCCGGCAACGGCCAGATGAAGGCGCTGCAATGGATCTCGGCGATCCTCAGCGGGCTCGTCGTCATCACCGCGCTCGTTATCGGTGAGGGCTTTTTCGGCGGCCGCGCCACATTGATTGAGGATCACGGCTATCTCGGCAACGTCATCTTCGTGCTCGCCATCGTCCAACTCGGTCTCGCCCTGCTCCAGTACCAAAAGAAGGCGCTCGGCGCGAAGCAGATGATCCTGAACATGCTGCTGATCGTCCTGCTCTTCGGCCAGATCGGTCTTGGCTACGCCGGTAGCCGTTCCGGAGTCGCCAACGCGCTCGTTTGGCACCTGCCGCTCGGGGTGCTGATTATGGGTGTCGCGACGTTCAATTCGGCGCTTTTCTGGCTCCGCCCAAGCAATGAGGCCATTTCAGCCTGATCGACCGTCATCCCCCGCTCCATTTTCGGGTTATCCATACTGTTGTCAGGATGACCGCCCCGATACACTGCTATCGAGGCGGTCGCCATTCGGCGCACCTCCCACGAATACCGTGTATCAACGATTTCCACGTATGGAGGGGAGCTTTTGTATGGACAACATCTCACTGGACCGGATCATCCAGCGCAGTAAGGCGATCGCCACACTCGACACCAGAACCTACGCCGAGGTCGCGCGCGATCCCCGGGCGCTGGCGGAAGCGGCCATCATCGTCGTCACCGTCGCAGTTGCCCGAGGCATCGGTGGCCTGAACGACGGCGCGAACGGGCTCATCGGTGGCATCATCCTGTCGCTGCTCGGCTGGGTCATCGCGGCGATGGTCGTCTACTTCGTCGGCACCCGGATCACCGGCACGCCAACAACATCCGGCAGTGTCGAAAGCCTGATGCGGACGCTCGGGTACGCCAGCGTGCCGAACGTCTTCGCGATCTTCGGCTTCATCTGGGTCATCGGCAGCATGATCCTCGGCGTTCTCTGGATCTGGACGCTGATCACCACGATCCTCGCCATCCGGGCCGCCCTGAACATGGGGACGACGCGCGCGATCGCCACCGGACTCCTTGCCTGGATCGCCTCCGGCATCGTCCAGATCCTGCTGGCCTGGATCTTCGGCCTCTCGATCTTCTTCACGTTCTAGATTCGCCCTCAACGAGCATGCGCTCGTCCTGTTTGATACTCCAGGACGAGCGCATGCTTTTACGTTGCGCAATCTTGATTCTCGCAGCCGCGGCCGGTGTCCGAGACATGGCACGCAGCGGCATTATAGACGCACGCGATGTATCGTCCGAACTTCGCATATCATCGTCATCCCGCGCGGGTATCAGGTATCGCCCTTCGGGCGATGTCTCGGGCACAGGACCCGAGACTACATGGACGATGAACACGCGTTATCGGCAAAGGTACGTTCATCACCCTGTACACTTGTCGGGTTTGGAATCGCACGAACCGCGCAGGAGACTCCATGACTGACACCGCGACCACGCATGACATCCGCCTCGTCGACGTGAGCAACACCGACTGGCTTTCCCTTGGCACGTATGCCTTCTCCGCCTCACCCGCCGACATCACCGATGAGGAGCGGGAATACGCCCAGGCGGCAGCGGAATCACGCATCTTCATGTCATACGAAGGCGAGTCGCCGCTGGCGCAGGTCATCGTCCACCCGATGACGATGAACGTCCGGGACGCGGTGCTGCCCATGGGCGGTGTCAGCGGCGTCGCCTCCATGCCCGCCGGTCGCCGTGGCGGACGCATCCGCACGCTCCTGACGCGATCCTTCGCGCAAATGCGGGAGGACGGTCAACCCGTCTCCGCGTTGTATCCCTTCCGGGAGTCCTTCTACGAACGAATGGGATTCGTCTCGCTTGCCGCGCCGAAGCTCGTCAACCTGAATCCGTCGCATCTTCAGGGACTCATGAAGATGGACATCCCCGGTCGATCGGAGCATTTCCGCCTCGCAGACGGTTTCGACCGCTGGGTCGATTTCCTGCGCGCCTACGAGAGAGAGAACCACGGCTTCTCGGTGCCGAACGGTCCCCGGCTGGAAGCGATGCGCAAGCGCAATCGCTGGTGGCTCATCCTCGTCACGGAAAACGACGAGACGACCGGCGCCATGCTCTACCGGATCGAGGGCGAACACAAGCCGATGACGGTCCATTCGTTCCTCTCGCGCACCGTCGCCGCCCGCTACCGGTTGCTGGAATGGATCGCCCGCCACACCGATCAGGTGCAAAAAGCCCGGCTTCGGGTTTCCCCGACCGAGCAGCCGGAATTCTGGTGGTACGATCTCGACGATGCGATCCAGGCAGACGGCGAAGGATCGTGGGGACCGGGAATGGCACGGATCGTCTCCCTCGACCGGCTCACCGGTCTCGCCGCTGGAACCGGCGACGTCACGCTGGAGATCACCGATCCCCACTGCCCGTGGAACGAAGGCATCTGGACCCTGCGCGGCTCCGGCGGCAAGCTGGAGATCGTCCCCGGTGGAGACCCCGTCGCGACGCTCCCCATCCAGGGTCTCAACGCGCTCGTCTTCAACGGTCTCGATCCCGAGATCCTGCCTTTCCGCAACTGGGGCAACGTCGACGACGCGACGGCCGATCGGCTTCGCGCGCTCTTCCCGCCCGCCCTGGCCTGGCTCCACGAGCACTTCTAGTGCCGCATCACGAACCGATGTCTTTCATGCCCCCCACCGGCTTGCCGTGTGGGGGCATTGATTCCAAATCACCGCTGAAGGCTGCCGCGACGAGGCATGACATGTGCTTAACGCCACTTTCGGTGATTCACCCTGCAACGCCCGTCGAAATCAGCATGCGTCAGGGGAAAGGCGTTGGATACACTCGACATCAGCACACCCACCATTCCGGAAACATCGCGATCCGCGTCCCTCAACGCGGCCATCGACATCCGGCATCTGTGCAAGACCTACCCCGGCGATCCTGAGATCCGCGCGGTTGACGGCATCGACCTCACGGTAACCAGGGGCGAGATGTTCGGGTTGTTGGGCCCGAACGGCGCCGGCAAAACGACAACTGTCGGCATGTGCACCACCCGGGTCAAACCCACATCGGGACAGGCAATCGTGGACGGTGTGGATGTCGTGGCCGATCCGCCACGCGTCAAACGCCGGATCGGAGTGGTCACCCAGTTCAACACCCTGGACCGCTCCTGCACCGTCTACGAAAATCTCTACTTTCACTGCCGGTTTTTCGGCATGCCACACCGCGAAAGTCGCGAACGCTCGAAACAGTTACTCAAGGATTTCCGACTCGCCGAACGGGAAAAGGCGACGCCGCGCGAGCTCTCCGGCGGTATGGCGCAACGGCTGCAAATCGCCCGGGCGATCGCGCACCGGCCAGACGTCCTCTTTCTCGACGAGCCAACCGCCGGCCTCGATCCCCAAAGCCGGATCGCGCTCTGGGACATCGTTGAGCAGATGCGCGAACAGGAGGGGATCACGGTTCTCCTCACCACCCACTACATCGAGGAGGCCGATCAACTCTGCGACCGGGTCGCCATCATCGATCACGGCAAAATCCTCGTCTGCGACACGCCCGACGATCTGAAACGCAACCTCAAGGCGGGGACCGTGGTCAAACTCCGGCTGGACGGCGACGCCGGCGATCTCCCTACGGTGCTCCTCCGACTCAACGGCGTTATCTCCGCGGAAACGACGGCGGATGGCGTGACCGTGATGGCAAATCACTCGAACGGCCTGCTACCCCATATCGTGGAGATGGCCCAGGACTATGGACTCCGGGATATCTCTGTCACCGACCCTACTCTCGAGACGGTGTTCATCGACCTGACCGGGAGGGACCTTCGTGAATGACCCAGCCTCCGGTGCAATCAGCGCATCAGCCGGGCCCGAGCCCGGCCGCTGGAGCATGTACGCCCATGCATTTGCGGGACTCCTGCTACGCGATCTTCGCGTGTTGTTGCGGGAATTCCTTCAGTTCCTCCTACGCACGATCATGCAGCCATTCCTGTTCGTCTTCGTCTTCACCTACCTCATGCCAAAGATCGGGCAGGGAATATCGGCCGGAGCCTCCCAATCGAGCTTCGCGACGATCCTCGTCCCGGGTCTCGTCTCCGTCGCCATCCTGATCCAGGGTGTTACCAGCGTCGCCTCACCGTTGGCGATCGAGCTCGGCTCCACCCGGGAAATCGAGGATCGCGTCATGGCGCCCTTGCCGGTCGCTGCGGTCGCCATCGAGAAAGTCACGTTCAGCGCCGTCCAGAGCATCATCGCCGCCATCGCCGTTTTCCCGTTTGTCTACCTCGTCCCCACAACACCGGTATCGGTCCACATCGAGAGCTGGCCACTCCTGATTGTCGTTGTCCTGCTGGCCAGCTTCACCGCCGGGTCACTCGGGCTCGTGCTCGGGACCATCATCAGCCCGCAACAGATTGGCATCCTGTTCGGCATCCTCGTCACGCCGATCATCTTCCTCGGCTGCGTCTACTATCCATGGGCCTCTCTGCGCAGCATCCGCTGGGTGCAGATCATCGCACTCCTGAACCCGCTCGTCTACGTGAGCGAAGGAATGCGCGCCGCATTGACGCCGGAGGTACCGCACATGCCCGTTTGGGCGTTCCTCGGCGGGCTTACCGTGCTCCTGATCGCCCTGACCACCTTCGGCGTACAGAACTTCCGCCACCGCGTCGTCGATTGAAACGCATTGCCCAATGGGTGACCATGTCACTCATTGGGCAATACGTTGTGATCTAAAAAACAAGTCCTTCGCGACGGTGAATGCAGACAAAACGAGACCCGGGCGCCATTGCCCGGGTCTCGTCACTAGAGCGGTTTGCAGGAAGGTTGCGAGGCTCACCTCACGGGGTGTAGGGGCGGGCGATCCGCAGGAGGTGGGGTGAGGTCGCGTGAGCGGCCGAAAAGCACACGCGGCCCCGTTGCCGCCCATCGACTCCCGTAGCGAGTCGATCACCAAGTGACCATGTCAACCTTCTTGCAGACTACTGTAATGCTTTAGTTTGGACGGAATCCTACCCCTCGAGCAGCAGCGTCTCCGGATCCTCCAGCAATTCCTTGATCTTGACGAGGAACTGCACCGAGGTCGCGCCGTCGACGACGCGATGATCGTACGAAAGCGCGATGTACATCATCGGGCGAATCCGCACCTCGCCATCGACCGCGATCGGCCGTTGCTGGATGTTGTGCATGCCGAGAATGCCGACCTGCGGCGTGTTCAGGATCGGCGTGGACAGCAGCGAACCGTAGACGCCACCGTTCGTGATCGTGAAGGTACCGCCCTGCAGCTCCGGGATCGTCAGCTTGCCATCGCGGGCGCGAGTCGCGAGTTCCTTGATGTCCTTCTCGATCCCCGCGAAGCTCTTACGGTCTGCATCGCGCACCACCGGGACGACCAGCCCCTGCTCGGTGCCGACCGCGATCCCGATGTCGTAGTACTTCTTCAGCACCAACTCATCGCCATCCAGCTCGGAGTTGACATCGGGGAAGGCCTTGAGCGCCCCGACAACCGCCTTCGTGAAGAAGGACATGAAGCCGAGATTGACGCCGTGGGCCTCCTTGAAGGCCTCTTTGCGGCGGGCGCGAATTTCCATCACCGCCGACATATCGACCTCGTTGAAGGTCGTCAGCATCGCAGCCGTGTGCTGCGCCTCGACCAACCGGGAGGCGATCGTCTGGCGGCGGCGGCTGAGACGAACCCGCTCTTCGCGGTCCGACTGCGCGCTCGGCACCGGAGCCTTCTGCGGGGCTGGCGCTGGCGCGGCGGCCGGTTGGGTTCCCCGTTCCGGCGCTGGCGTCGGAGCCGGCGCGGCCGGGTGCTGCTTCGCCAGGAAGCCCATCAGGTCGTCGCGAGTGATCCGGCCGGCCGGACCGGTGCCGTCAACCTGGGCGAGATCGATGTTGTGCTCCTCGGCCATCCGGCGGACAGCCGGAGCCGCTCGTCCGGCGCTGGAATCGTCGCCCGCCGGGGCGGTCGTTGCCGGAGCGACCCCTGCCGGGTTTTTCTCCGCACTCTCAGCCTTCGACTCCACGGCAGCCGGAACGGCCGCGGCCTCTGCCGCGTCGGAACGTCCATTGGAAGCAGCCGACGTGGCGGCACCGGGCTCGAGCGTGCCGAGCACCTCGCCCACCGTGACGACATCGCCTTCCTGCTTCTGGATCGCCCCCATCACCCCGTCTGCCTCGGCGGCAACGTCAAGGTTCACCTTGTCCGTCTCCAACTCGAGGATCGTCTCGCCCTGGCTGACTTCGTCGCCTTCGGCCTTCAGCCACTGACCGACAACAGCGTCGACCAGCGATTCGCCCAGTGCGGGCACCTTGATCTCGATAGCCATTCCTGTTCCTGTCTCCCGCGTTTTTGGCCAGTATCCCGGCCGGTCTGGCTCACATGATGCCGCTTTGCGGCATGGGCGGCGAGTCCTGGAAACTGACCGCCCCTCCACCGATTGTCGCAAGGCAGCTGCGCGGGAATCGCGCGGCGCCCGTCTTTTGCTAATCAGCAGTCGCCGCGGCTTCCTTCGCCGCCTTGCTCACCTTGGCATGCTTGCCATTGCCATTCTTCCGGGCACTGCGACGCGCCTCGAAAAGCTCCGGCGGCAGGGCCCGATCTTCCGGCAACTCCTTCGAGAACGCTGCCTCGACGATCCGGCGTTGCGCGCTGGCGTGGAGATCGGCGAAGCCCTCGGCCGGGCTGGCGCTCTCCGGACGACCGATATACCCGATCGGGAACATATCGCCGTACTGGGCCACCAGCTTGCCGCGCATGTAGCGCCAGGCGCCCATATTGCGTGGTTCTTCCTGCAGCCAGATGATCTCCTCAAGGTTCGGGTACTTCGCGACGACATCGCCGATCGCCGTGTTCTGGAACGGGGCGAGCTGCTCGACCCGGGCAATCGCCACGAAATCGGCGCTTTCCCGCTGCTCGGCGGTCTCGAGATCGATCGCGACCTTGCCGCTGCAGAAGATCAGGCGGGTCACCTTCTCCCGGCGATCCTCCGCCTTCGCATCATCCAGCACCGGCTTGAACGTCCCCTCGGTGAATTCCGCGGGCGACGATGCCGCGAGCGGATGCCGGAGCAGACTCTTCGGCGTCATCAGCACGAGCGGTCGCGGATCGGATTCCAGCCGGGCCGCCTGACGGCGCAGCAGGTGGAAGTACTGGGCAGACGTGGTGCAGTTGGCCACGCGGATGTTGTCCTGCGCGGCGAGCTGCAGGAATCGCTCGAGACGGGCGCTGGAGTGCTCCGGTCCCTGCCCCTCGTAGCCGTGCGGCAGCAGCAGCACGAGCGACGGCGTCTGGTTCCACTTGGAACGTGCCGCCGAAAGGAACTGATCGATGATGATCTGGGCGCCGTTGGCGAAGTCGCCGAACTGCCCCTCCCACAGCACCAGCGCCTCGGGCGCGTTCACGCTGTAGCCGTATTCGAAGCCCATGCAGGCGTTCTCGGACAGCGGGCTGTTGTAGACCGCGAACGAGACCTCAGATCCCGGAACATGGTCCAGCGGAACATAGACATCGCCGGTCTTGGCGTCGTGCAGGACATCGTGCCGCTGGCTGAACGTTCCGCGCTGGGCGTCCTGGCCGGTGAGGCGAATCGGCGTGCCATCCTGCAGGATCGCGGCGAACGCGAGCGTCTCGCCATGGGCCCAGTCGAGCTTGCCATCTTCCTTGTCGAGAACCTGGGAGCGCTGCGTCCATTGACGCTTCAGCTTGCCGTTCGGCGTGAATCCCTCTGGCAATGCATGGATCGCATCCTGCAGTTGGCGCAGGCGCTCCGGGGCCAACGCGGTCTCGACTTCCTCGCGGGGTCCGACTTCCTCGGGAATCTCGTCCTCGTAAGTCTCCGTCCCCTCGGTGATACCGTGGCGAATCTTCATCAGCCGGTCGTGGACGCGCTTCTCCATTGCGGAGACATCCTCGGCCGTGGCGATGCCGTCCTCCACCAACCGATCCGCCAGGATCTTGCGGACGGTCGGATGCTTCGTGATCGTCTGGTACATCAACGGCTGGGTGAACGCCGGCTCGTCGCCCTCGTTGTGGCCCCAGCGTCGGTAACCGACGACATCGATCAGGAAATCCTTGCCAAACGCCTTGCGGTATTCCATCGCGAGCCGCGACGCGGAAAGACAGGCGATCGGGTCATCCGCATTGACGTGAATGACCGGAATCCCGAATCCCTTGGCGAGGTCCCCGGCGTACAGCGTCGAGCGCGAGTCCCGCCAATCGGTCGTATAACCGATCTGGTTGTTCGTAATGATATGGACCGTGCCCCCGGTGTTGTACCCGGCCAGTCCGGAAAGATTGAGCGACTCCGCGACGACACCCTGTCCAGGGAACGCGGCATCACCATGAATCAGGATCGCCAGCGCGCGGGTCTTGTCCTGATCCGGCAGGCCAGCGTGATTGCGGTTGTCCTGCGCCGCCCGGGCCATGCCGAGCACGACCGGGTTGACGGCCTCGAGGTGGCTCGGATTCGGTGCCAGGACGATCGGCACCTTCACGCGCTCGCCGGTTTCGGCATTGCGCGACAACCGGGCCCCGAGGTGGTATTTCACATCGCCGGAGAACGCGTGCAGCTCGGTCGCTGCCGTGCTCTTGTGCTGGCCGCCCTCAAAAGCGGCGATGATCGCGCCGTAGGGCTTGCTCATGATATGCGTCAGCACGTTGAGGCGGCCCCGGTGAGCCATCCCCATCACGACCTCGCGCGCGCCCTCTGCCGCGGCATCGTCGATCACCTGATCCAGCATCGGAATCAGGATGTCGTTGCCTTCAACAGAGAACCGCTTCTGACCGAGATACGTCTGATGCAAAAACCGCTCGAACACTTCCACCTGGGTCAGTCGTTCGAGCAGTTTCCTTTTGTCTTTCTCGTCCAGCAGGACATCGTATTTGCCCGTCTCGGCCGCTTCCAGCAGCCACTGACGTTCCTCGGCGATCTGGACATGGTCGAAATCGAAACCCATCGTCGAGGTGTAGCGCTGGCGCAATCGCCGGATCGCCTCACCGGCATTGGCGGCGCCCTGCGCGAGCGGACCACCGACAGCCGCCGCAGGAATCGATGCCAGGTCCTCATCCGTCAACCCGAAAGTTGCGGCCTCGAGCTCCGGCGCGCCCGGCGGCGGTCCTCCCAACGGGTCCGTCTGCACGGCGAGGTGCCCGTACTCCCGGATACCGCTGGCGAGCCCGACGACCGCGGCGATCTTGGCGACATCAACACCGGTCGCCGAAGCCGCGTTCGGCGTGGTGAGAAACGTTGGGGTGAATGTGTCGAAGTACTGCCGGGTCTCCGGATCGACCGATTCGGGATCTTCCTGATACCGGTCGTAGAGCTCCAACACGTACCCGGCGTTGGGTCCGAAAAACGCGCTGAGGTCGCTCATGGTGGTTTCCATGTGGCTCCTTGGTGATATCTCCGCCGACTGGCGGATCAGGTCACCATTGCGAAAGCTGCGAATACCCCGTCACGCCGACGAGGTCACGGTCGTGCCCGCTTGTACACCCGTTTCCCGCAGTCCTGATGCCGTGGAACCCGGTCGATTTCAAGCAGGCACATTTGCTCATAAGCATAACATGATAGCGTCCCCGTCGCCGCGATTTTCAACCGTCATTAGGGGAATCTCCCCTGATAACGTCGGTGAATCCATGTGATGTATTTCACAAACTATGAGAAGTCATGATTTTTACCAAATGATATGCCATATCCGCGCATGTCCTTAATCCAGATGGTTCATGCACGCGAGTGGATACGGTATGTATGCCCCATCGCGCGATGTCATTTGCGTTCTGCATACGAAATGCGATTCGCCAGACGCCAATACGGTCGTCTCTCCTCATCCAGTTGACAGCCTGCCCCCTCCGTTGTTAATGTGCCGACATCGTGCAAGAGAAACGACACGCGGCCAGCCACGCTTGCCGCCGGGTTCACCTGTAGTGACGCGCCACCGTCTGGCACGAGCGCCGGTGGTCGAGGTACGTATCGAAAGGACGAATCCATGACCGTGTATCGCGAAAACGAGGGACCGAAACGTTTCAAGGTGGTGAGCAGACGAACGCTCCAGACCGTGGCCAACCGCCGGCAGATGCTGGCCGCCTCGGCCGGTCTGGGAGGCGCGGCGCTCTTCGGGAAGCAGGCCTTCGCCTCCCCTTCCCGGCAAGCCGCCTACGCCCGCGCCGCCGCCCAGGATGAGCTGAGTATCATCATCGGCACCCTTGGCGAAGCACCGACGATCAACCCCTTCAAGGCCAACGACTCGGAAGAGAACTGGCGCTGTATCCAGATGTTCGACGAGTTGCTCCGAATCGACCCCGTCACCTACGAACCGATCCCGGGCATCGCCTCCGACTTCACGCTGGACGGCCTGACGCTCACGTTGACCATCCACCCGGATGTGAAGTTCTCGGATGGCTCGGACCTCACCGCCGACGATGTAAAATTCACGCTCGAAGGTCATATCAATCCGAAGACCGGTTCCATCCGCCAGACCAAGTACCTCGCCATCAAGGGCGCGCAGGAATATGCCGATGGGTCCGCCGACGATGTCAGCGGCATCACCGTCGTCGACCCCAAGACGTTGACGGTCGAGCTGGCTGATCCGGATGCGGCAATCCTCTACAACATGCGCTTCGTCCGCCCGGTGCCGAAGGCCCAGCTGGAAGGAAAGGACCTCGCGTCCGATCCCTGGTTCCAGGCCCCGATCGGCGCCGGCCCCTTCGCCTTCGAGTCCTGGTCGACCGGGGCTGACTTCGTCATGGTGCGCAACGAACATTACTTCGAGGAGAACAAGCCGGCCATCCAGCGCGTGACCCACCGTGTCATCGCCGATGCCCAGAGCCTGGTCGTCGCGCTCCTCAACAACGAGATCGACGGCTCGAACTACCCCTCCCCGAGTGGCAAGGCCGAGCTGGAAGGGAACCCGGAACTGGTGGTGATGGTGCCGCCATTCAACTCCGCCAATGGCTGGATGTTCAACACCCGTCACGAGCTCCTGGCCAACCGGGACGTCCGCCGCGGCATCACGATGGCACTCGATCGCGAGCAGTTCGCCGCCGATGCCCTGCTCGGGTTGGGCGAGCCAGCGATCGGACCGCTCGCGCCGGGTTCATGGGCTTTTGACAGCTCCCTCGAAGCCCTGCCCTACGACCCGGATCAGGCCCGGGAGCTCATCAAGGGCGCCGGCGCCGATGGCGCGAAGATCTCGTTCGTCGTCAACGCTGGCAACATCCAGCGCGAGGACTGGCTCGTCTACACCCAGCAGGCGCTCAAGGATGTCGGCATCGAGGTCGATGCCCAGACGAGCGAGTGGGCAACCCTGGTGAGCGCGGTCACCGAGCGGCAGGAATATGAGGTGGCCGGAGGCGACTGGTGCGGCGCAACCGCCCAGCCGAGCGACCTCTACGAGCAGTTCCACAGCAAGGGCACAGCGAACTACTCCGGCTTCAACGATGCCGATCTCGACGCCCTGCTCGAACAGGCACGACAGACGATCGAGGTCGAAGACGCCAAGCCGATCTACGCCGACATCCAGAAAATCCTGGTCGAGGAGACGCCGTTCTTCTTCGCCTGGTACCGCCCGTTCCTGCACACGATCAACAAGAAGTGGGACGGCTACACCGACAGCGGATCGGAAGGGCTCTTCTACACCCTGCGCGACTGGACCGCGACATCGTCGTAAGCACCGGTCCGAGGGGCATCTGATCGCCCCATCATAGTCCGTCATCCTGAGGCCGCAGCCGAAGGATCCCCGCGCGAAGCGCGTTGCAGGTCACCGCAGGCAGCACCCTGCAGGCAACGGCTTCGCCAGGCTCCCTCGACTGCGCTCGGGATGACGGATTCCCGACAGCACGGAGTCTCCTACGTTGAGCAATTCCATCTGGGCCTACGCGGCCCGCCGCATCCTGTTCCTGATCCCGTTGCTGCTCGGGCTCAGCATCATCATGTTCCTGATCGTGCATCTCGCCCCGGGCGATCCGGTGACCGCGATGCTCGGCCCCCAGGCGCCCTCCACCCCGGAATTTCTCGAACAAACACGCAAGAATCTCGGGCTGGACAAGCCGCTCCCGGTCCAGTATCTCGTCTGGCTCGGCAAGCTGGTCCGTGGGGATTTCGGTACGGCCTACTCGTTTAATGGAAAACCCGTGCTCGGGCTTATCGGCGAGCGTTTTTGGGGCACCGTGCAACTTCAGGGTATCTCCCTGCTGCTCGGCATCCTCATCGCCATCCCGATCGGCATCATTTCCGCAACGCGACAATACTCGGCGCTCGATAATTCCGTGACGGTCGGGTCGTTCATCGGCCTCGCGCTCCCGAACTTCTGGCTGGCGCTGCTGTTGCAGATCTGGCTTGGCGTCCAGCTCGGGCTCCTGCCGACGATCAGCACCGGTCAGGCAAGCCAGCCGTGGTCCGAACGCTGGAAGTACTTTGTGCTTCCCGTCATCGTCCTGACCCTGCCGAACATCGCCTATTTCGTCCGGTTCATGCGCTCATCGATGCTGGAAGTCATCAAGCAGGACTACATCACCACCGCCCGGGCCAAGGGACTCGATCACCGGAACGTGCTCTACGGACACGCGCTCCGGAACGCGCTGATCCCGATGGTCACCGTCATCGGCCTGCAACTACCGCGCATCCTCGGCGGCGCCGTCATCATCGAGCAAATCTTCGCCTGGCCCGGTATCGGCCTGCTGGCGTGGGACGCGATCGGCCGACGCGATTATCCGGTCATCCTCGGCGTCACCATGATCATCGGCGCCGCCGTCATGATCGTGAACGTGCTCGTCGATGTCGTCTACGCGCTCGTCGATCCGCGGATCTCGGTTGGCGGAGGTGCGGCATGAGTCAGCAAAGCGACACCCTCGATTCGACCGCGATCCCGCCGGATCCGGCAATGCCAACGCCAGACCGGAACGTCAGTCTCCTGAACGCGCCCCCGGAAAAGCGTTTTCAGGTCATCAAGCGCTTCCGGAAGAACAAGTTGGCCGTCGCCGGTCTGATCGTCATCATCCTCATGTACGTCCTCGCCGCGGCCGCGCCGCTGATCGCGACGCATCCGTACGACGAGATCACCTTTGGCGCGCGCACGCTTCCGCCCTCCGCCGAGCACTGGCTGGGCACCGACCGGAACGGCCGAGATGTCTACTCCCGGCTCCTCAAAGGAGGGCAGGTCTCGCTTGCAACCGGTTTCTCGGCCGTAGTGATCGTGATGGCGATCGGCATCCTGCTCGGAGCTGCCTCCGGTTTCTTCGGCGGGCTGATCGACGCGTTCATCATGCGATTCACCGACATCCTGCTCGCGATCCCGCTCATCCTGTTGCTCATCACGGCGGCATCGCTCTTCAAGCCCAGCTTGCTGACGACCATCGTCGTCATCGGCGTCGCATCGTGGCCGGGCGCGGCCAGGCTTGTACGCGGTCAATTTCTCGCACTCAAGGGGCAGGAATTCGTCACCGCCGCGCGAGCGATCGGGGCAAATCCCTGGCGCATCATGCTCAAGCACCTGTTCCCGAACACCCTCGCCGTCATCATCGTCGAGACGACATTGTGGCTCTCCTATGCGATCCTGCTGGAAGCCAGCCTGAGCTATCTCGGACTTGGCGTGCAAATTCCGACGCCGTCGTGGGGCAATATGTTGCGCGATGGCCAAAGCGAGCTGCTTTTCGGAGCCTGGTGGCTGACGCTCTTCCCGGGTCTGGCGATCTTCATCACCGTTCTCGCCTTCAACCTGATGGGCGACGGGCTACGAGACGCGCTCGATCCCCGGCACCAGGATCGGTAACCGGTACACACGTTGAAAGGACATCTCTTTCCATGGCTTTCGTCCCACAATCCGTCTTCGCCGATCGGGAAAAACGCATCAAGGAGTGGCTCGACGCCAACGGCCTCAAGGCACTGATCGTCACGACACCCCTCAATTTCTACATGGTGTCCGGATTCCACCTGGACGTCGAGCCGTGGGAGCGTCCCGTCGCGGCGGTGATCCCGGTCGATGGCGACCCGTTCATGATCATGAACGAGCTCTCCACAAACCATCTGCGGTTCGCCGAAGAACGAAAATCCCTCTATATCACCGACTACACGATCTACACCGAACATCCCCGCCTGACAAATCGCACCTGGGACCGCAATCAGTGGGGCGAACTCCTCGCCAGCCGTCTCGCCGAACGTGGTGTCATCCATGGCACCGTTGCCGTCGAAGGAGGCGCTCCGAAGGCTCTTGCGTATGCCGCGCCGAAACTCACCTATGAGGACGCAACGAGCTTCCTGATCGGCATGCGCATGGTGAAATACCCCGAAGAGCTGGATATCATGCGGGAATGCGCCGCCCTCACCGACTGGGGGCAGGACCGGTACATGGAACACGTGAAACCCGGGCTCAATGTCAAAGCCTTCGACCTCCAGATCGGTGCCATGATCATGGAAGAGGCCGGCAAACGCTTCCCTGACGATCATTTCGAGGTCTTCACGATGGCCCTCAGCGGCAAAGCCTCGGCATCACCGCACGGCACAGGAGCCGATGCCGGCGAAACTTTCGAAAAGGGCGACGGTGTGGTCAACATCATCGTCTGCCGCCTCAGTGGCCTCGTCGTCGAAAACGAGCGCACGCTCTTCGTCGGCAAGCCGCGGGACGACCTCCAGATTCGCGCCTACGAAGCCGCGGCGGACGCGTGCCAGGCTGCCGCAGCACAGATGGTCGCCGGCAACCCGGTCGCCAGCGCCGATGCCGCCGCCCAGCAGGTCTACGAAAAGGCGGGTTTCGGCGAATACATCAACCATCGCACGGGACACGGGCTCGGTATCGGCGGTCACGAGTTCCCAGAGGACATGCCGTACCTGCACCGGCCCTTCATGGAGCGGGAAGTCTATTCCGCCGAGCCAGGCATCTACATCTGGGGAGTCGGCGGGTTCCGGCATGATGACACGGTCATCGTCGGCAAGGATGCTCCCGAGGTCATCACCAGGCGCTCACTGAAGCTTGAGGACCAGATCGTCGATATCTAGAGCTATTTGCAAGAAGGTTGATGTGGTCATTGGGTGATCGACTCCCTGCGGGAGCCGATGGGCGGCGAGCCTTCGGCCGACCGCCCCTGCGTGCGATCGGCTTTGACTGTGTCAACCATCCTGTAATTCGCTTAATTCGCTGTAGCGGGGCCCGCACAGGTCGGACGTCGGGGCGGACTCTTATGTCCGCCCCGACCGAATCGTCCTTCTTGCGATTCCTGTATATGAACCGCGACAGGTGTTCATCCGAATTCGAAAGCACTCAGCCTACGAATCGCCGGGCTCGTCCACATCCATCGCCGGAATGAGCCCGGCCCGGATCGCAATACTCGACGCCGCCGACCGGCGATTCACCTTCAACTTGTTAAGAATGTGTCCGACATGGGTCATCGCCGTCCGCGGGCTGATCGACAGCTCCTCGGCAATCTCCTTGTCGGAACGTCCCAGCGCGAGCAACCGCAGCACCTCAAGCTGGCGCGGCGTCAGATCGGCAACTCCCACCAGATGCGCATCCGCCCCGGCCATCGACGCTGACTTCGCCGCGATTTCAGCGGTCAACGTATCGAGCGTGGCCATCGCCGTGTCCACGGTCTCGACCAGCGTCCAGCGGCGCCCCGCCGCTTCGGCCCGCTCGTAGGCAGCCTCACCCAGCCGATGCTGCACTTGGACGTGAAACGCCTCGATCCACATCGCCCGGCGCTGGAGAGAGGCCAGCGGGAAGGTCCTATGCAGGGAGGTACAGGCGCTGATCAGCTCCACCGCCTCCCTGTCATGACCGAGACCCGCGATACAATGACCGATCCCGTACACCGTCTCGAGCGCCATTCTCCAGGCGTTCATCTCGCGAAACGTCGTCAACGCTGATCGCAGGGAATCAAGCCCCCTTGCGATATTGCGATCGTGAACCTGCACGAACCCGAGCCCCAGCAGCAAACAGGCGCGGGAATAATCGTCGCCGATACGGTTGGCGATGCGCATTCCCCGCTCGAACCAGTCACGGGCATTCTCCCATTCAAGCTGGATGATCGAGATGATCCCGAGCTGGTAACAGGAAATCGCCAGAGCCCGATCGTTTCCCAGCTCCTTGCGAATCTCGTACGCCTGGAGATGCAATTGCTCTCCACGCTGGGCATCGCCCTCAAACACGGCGATATCACCGAGATTGCTCAGGGTCGTGGGAATCGATGTCCGATCGCCGATCTTTTCCCGGATGGCGAGAGAATGCTCGAGCGCCCGACGCGCATTGGTGTAATCGCTCTCGTAGATGCGGATCAATCCAAGGTTGTTCAGCTCGTCCGCGACACCATCAAGGTTCCCCGCCGCTTCGTAGTATTGGCGTGCGCGCCGGTAGGCTTCCCGGGCCGCGTCGTATTCGCCCATCTCGAGAATCAGGTTCCCGAGATTGTTCTCGGCCCGGCCGCGGATCATCAAATCGCCATCCGGCGTCCGCGCCAGCAACGTTTCGAGCCAGTACCGCCCTCTGGTGAATTGCCCATGGCTCATCCAGTAGCGCCACATAGATGCTGCCAGCACCAATCCCTCGACCGCGGCGTCACCACCGAAATTGAGAGCGGATTGCATGGCGTAGTGGATATTGGGTAAATCCTCGTCGATCCTGTCCAATAACTCGGCTTGCCGGGGCCCCGACAGGGCAACCTCATCCGGAGACTTGGCCGCATAGTATGAGAGATGCCGCCGCGAAAGAGATGTCGCCTCGTCCGCCATCAGCGACATCTCTGCCCCGAACTCGCGGATCGTCTCCAGCATGCGAAAACGCGCGTCATCGAGGCTACCGGCGTCCCGCGTCAGCATGCTCTTGTCGACCAGGGACGAGATGGTATCCACCAATTCGACCCGGCCCGTTCCCGGCTCCTCGGCCTCCCAGTTCGACACGGCCAGCGCGGCGTCCAGTGAAAACGAGCCCTGAAAGACAGCGAGCGCGCGAAACAGGAGTTGCTCCTCCGACGTCAGCAGATCGTAGCTCCAGAGCAAGGCATTCCGCATCGTCTGCAAGCGCTCCGGCAGATCGCGGGCACCCCCGGTCAGCAACGCCATCCGGTCGGCCAGCCGCTCGTGGAGAGCCCCTATCGGAAAGACCTTGATCCGGGAGGCCGCCAGCTCGATCGCGAGAGGAAGACCGTCCAGACGCCGGCAAATTTCGGCGACCAGTCGTCCATTTTCCTCTGTCAGCTGGAATCGCGGCTGCACCGCCTGCGCCCGCTGGATGAAGAGCTGAACTGCATCCACCTGCTCGAGACTCGCGAGATCGTGTGTGGCGACCTCGGCGGGGAACGCAAGAGGCGGCAGGGGTATCTCAATCTCGCCGCGTACGTGGAGCGGCATCTGGCTTGTCACCAGCGCCTTGACGCCATCGCAACGCATCAGGAGCTTCGCGATCTCGACCCCGGCGCTGACCAGGTGCTCGAAATTGTCGAGCACCAGCAGAATCTCCCGATCGCCGAGCTCCCACGCGATCTGCTCATCCAGCTTCCGGGTATCGTGCACGTTGACCCGTAACGCATAAGCGATCGTGGGGATCACCATCCCCGGATCACTGATCGTCGCGAGGTCGACAAAGACGACCCCGTCGCGCATCCACCGCCCCATCTCCCGGGCAGCTTCGAGCGCGAGGCGTGTCTTGCCAACGCCACCGGGACCGGTGAGCGTCAGCAGTCGTGTTTCATCTTGCCTCAGTCGCTTGAGAATACTCCCCAGCTCGTGCTGGCGACCAACCAGCGGGGTCAATGGAGCAGGCAGAATCGTTGCGGAATATTCCCAACCGACTTCCTGTGTACTCACGTAGCTGGCTTCCCACTGAGAGGATCGGACACAACTTACCAAATATGGCCTGGTTCCGGGCATGGCAACACACCCCCCGGAAAACACGCAGCCGGAGGTAGCAATCATTCTACACATTTCATGCCACGGGCCACGGCTCGCCCGGCACCTGGCGCACAGATGAGCACGGTCGGATGTCCCCGGCATCCAAAGGATGGACAATATGGATGGCGAATGTGTCCTGACGCGGGAACGTTCGCGATCAGCTGAGGAGTGAAAATCATGGGTATGTTCCGTCGCGAACGACTATTCAGCCCTGGCTCCGCATCTCGCCGCATGTTGCTGAAACGAGGCGCCATGCTGGGCACCGGCGCGGCGCTGGCCAACCGCCTGGAGGCATTCGCGGCCGCAGGCATGAAGCCCTCGAAGGAAACCGCGACCTTGCGCCAATCCACTCCCTCGGTCGATATCTCCGGCACTGGACTCAAGATTCTCCAGTGGTCGCACATCATACCGTCCCACGACACCTGGTTCGATCAATTCGTCCAGGAATGGTCCGCCGCCAACGGCGTGGTCGCGACTATCGACCACATCGCCGCCGCCGATATTCCCGCAGCCTTCGCCGCGGAGATCGCCGCCGGTCAGGGACACGACCTGATCGAGCATATCGCCCCTCTCGCCCAGTTCGAAGAGTTCGTCGTCGACCTGAAGGATCTCTGGGACGAGGCGATCTCCCGCTACGGCGAGTCGGCCGAACACTGTCGCCTGAACTCCTTCAACCCAACCACCGGCAAATACTACGCCTTCTGCCACGGCTACGCGCCCATCCTGTCCAACTACCGAAAATCGCTCTGGGAAGCGATCGACATGCCGAATGGCCCCTCCAGCTACGATGGCCTGCTCGACGGCGGCGCCCGAATCTACGATGGACAGGGTATCCAGATGGGAATCGGTATGTCGAAGGAGATCGATTCGCAGACAGCGGCGCTCTCGATGATCTGGGCATTCGGTGGTGCCATCCAGGACGAAAACGAAAACGTCATCCTCAACTCACCCGAAACGATCGAGGCCGTCAATTACATGAAGGATCTCTTTCAGGCATGCATGACGCCGGAAGTGCTGTCCTGGAACGCCGCATCCAACAATCGGCTGTTGGTCGCCGATCAGGCGTCGTACATCCTGAACGCGATCTCCGCCTACCGAACCGCACAGGACAACCAGCCAAATACCGCCGCGGACATCTTCTTCAGCACCCCGTTGAACGGCCCGGCCGGAGAGGAGCACGCGCTGGCGCCCGCCCACGCCGCGATGAGCTACCACATCCCGACCCATGCGAAAAACCCGGACACCGCCAGGGAGTTCATCCTCCACCTGCTGGACAACTACGACGCCGCATTGCTGGCGAGCAGGTTGTACAACATCCCGGCATTCCCGGCGACAGCGCCCGGCCTGGATGACGCACTGGAAAACGACCCGAACGGCTCGGACCCGGCCGACAAACTCCTGGTACTGAAGGATGCCGCCAACTGGACCGTCAACCTCGGCTGGCCGGGCCCCACGAATGCGATGACCAGCGATGCCCAGACGTCTTTCACTCTCTCGAACATGATGGCCAAGGCGGCTCGCGACGAGATGCCGGTGTCGGATGCCGTCGAGGAAGCCGACAGGCTGCTCAACGAAAGCGCCGAAAAATGGCGCACGCAGGGTCTCATGGGCGGCGGACAGTAGCATCCATCCCGAACGCCAGACCCGGCGGCGCACCACAACACGCGAACGGGTCGATCATCATCCAGGAAAACGAAGGACACGACCCCGGAAGGCCAGTCATGGGCATGTGGGGGAACGACTGACACATGATTCCGGAGCCTGTCTCCATCATCGGCAAGTGCCATGCCAGCGGATCTCCCGGACATTGCGGAAGACCCCGCCAAACCACTACGATACGCATGGAAAATCACGCGGGCATCAGTCGTCGCCCGTCCCCCGATTGCCATCTCACGTCAGTTCATTTGTCCGTCGCAATGTCGCCCCGGATATATCATGCTGCCAAGGCTCACCAACGCGTTCCCACCGTCACCTCGCCTTGCCATCGCGCTCATTTTCCTGACGCGTGGATTCATCGCCGGGAACTGGGTTCCCCGCATCCCGGGAATCGTCGCGAAGCTGGACATCGCCCCCAGCCTCCTCGGTATCATCTGGTTCATGCTCGCTGCCGGATGCATCGTCGCCTTTTCCGTCGCGGCCAGGATGATGACGAGCATGGGCAGCGCAAAAACGTTCCTCTTCTTCTCCGTGCCCTATTCGCTGATCCTCGCCCTGGTCAGCCTGGCGCCAAACATCTGGATATTCGCCGCCGGAATGATCTGCTACGGGTTTATCGGCGGTGGCATTGATGTCAGTTGCACGGTTCAGGGTGGTGTCGTCGAACGGGCGACGCTCAAGCCGCTCGTCTCCTCGCTGTACGGGTACTTCAGCCTCGGTGCGCTGATCGGCTCGTTTCTGAGCGGCATCATCGCCCAGATACACGTGCCGATTCCCGCCCAGTTCACGGTCCTCGCCGTGCTCGGCATCCCGACATTCATCTATCTGCAGCGACATCTCCTCCCGGACGAAGCCCAACCCGCCTACGCGCCGAAGGCCCGCCGACGTTTCCGGATCAGCCTGCCGCCCCGCGTCCTGTTACCGCTGGGCGCGTTGGTGATCTGCGTCGCGCTCGGTGAGGAGAGCATCAACAACTGGGTCGCGCTGTACATGAGGCAGGAGCTCGGCGCGAATCCCGCCATCGCCGCCTTCGCCTACACCGCCTTCGCGATCGCGACCTTCGGCGGCCGCATCTTCGGGGATTCCATCATGCAGCGAGTGGGGGTCGACCGCACGCTGATGACCGGTTCGCTCGCGGCCGCCACAGGAATCGCCTTTGGCATCTTCGTCAACCAGCCGTGGGCGATGGTGATGGGATACGCGATCGTCGGTGCCGGGCTTTCCGTCGTTGTCCCTGTCACCTACCGCCGCGCCGGAGAGATTCCCGGTATGTCACCGGCGACCGCGGTGGCGACGGTCGCCTCGATCGGGTACATCGGATTTCTCGCCGGCCCGGTCCTCATCGGGCTGATCGCGGACGCTATCTCGCTCCGCTTCGCGCTGGCCCTCGTCGCCACCAGCCTCGTCGGTATCTTCGTGCTCGTGCGGCTCTCTCCATCAGAGCGCTCCGCCGAGGCAATTCCCGCCCCGGCGCTGGCGCCCTCCCTGCCGGGCGAGGAAAACCCGCTGAGCCTGTAGACTCGTGTGCTTGACGGAAGGACCGGCGACGAGGAGAGCCGCCTGGAAGCCCGCGATGCCCTCCCTCTTCCCCTACTCCTCAAGCCACACCCAGGGCATCGACCAGCCACCGTTGTAGTCGTTCGGGAAGTAATTGTGAACGCGCGGCGACGATCCCGCGATGCGTTGCTGGAACACGAGAATCCCCGCGACCGCGTCATCGTTGACGATGTTCGTCAGATCCGTGAGCAAGGCGATCCGCTTTTCGACATCCAGCTCCTGCATCTGCCAGTCGTCCAGCGCGTCGTATTCCGGGTTGCAATACCGCATCCGGTTCAATCCATCCGGCGGGATCGCATCGCAGCGGAACATCTCGCCCTGCGAGCCGTCGATGCTCCATCCGTAGGATGAAAGCGCCATATCGAAATCCCCGGCGGTGACCATGTCGAAGATCATCGGGAACGGCTTCGTCAGCGGCCGCATATCCAGCCCGACATCGCGCCACGCTTGTTGCATGTACGGCACTTGCTGGGCGAACGTCTCCGAGGTGTCGTTGTACACCGTTTCGAAGCTGAACCGGACTCCATCCTTCTCGCGGATTCCGTCGTCGCCGACGATCCACCCCGCCTTGTCGAGAAGGGTACGCGCCATATCCGGATCGAAGTCGTATCGCGTCCGCACCTCATCCGGGAGATACGCGATCGACAAAGGAGGTTGCGTCCCGATCGAAGGCGTCGCGAAGCCCTGATAGATCGTTTCCGCGATCAGGTCGCGGTCCAGCGCGTACATCATCGCCTGCCGCACGCGAGAATCGACGAACAGGGGCGAATGGTCCGGGTCCTGGTTGCAGTAGTAGTAATTCGACCGCGCGGTATCGAACACATCGAGTCTCAATTCCGGGTTTTCCCGCCGCACCTGCTCGACCTGGAAAAACATGATGCTCGCGAGCTCGGCCGCGCCGGTCTGGAACGCCGCGAGCCCGGCGGTCTGGTCGGGGAAAATCTGGTAGATGTACTCGTCCAGCACCGGCACGCGATCGGCATCCCAGTAGGTCCCGTTCCGGACCAGCCGGACATGATCGCCCTGTACCCATTCGACGAACCGGAACGGCCCAGAGCCAATGACACGATCCGGGTCCTGCCCCGTCGCCCCAGGATCAGAGCCCCATTCGTCAGGGGGAACCGTCGCCCAGATATGCTTCGGCACGATCGAGACGATCATCGCCGTCTCCTCGATGAACGTCGCGAGCCTCCCGGCGCTCACCAGCTCGACCGTGTGGTCGTCAACCGCCCGGTACGACGCCAGCGCCCGCTGCACCGTTGCCTGGGAGGCGCTCAACCCCGATTCGTCCAGCATGGCATCGAACGAGAAGACGACATCCTCCGCCGTAAGCGGTATCCCGTCGTGCCAGACCGCACCCGGGTTCAGGTGAAAGGTGTAGGTCACGCCATCGCTCGCCACCTCCCACCAGTCCGCCAACCCCGGCGCCGGTGTCCCGTCGACCGGATTCTCGATCGCCAGCGGCTCGTACACGAACCGGGTGATCGTTTGCGAATAGATATCGGTCGCGAGGTGTGGCTGCAGCGTCCGCAGGTCGTTTGTCGAGACCTCGATGATCGCTCCCCCGGTCCTCTCAGGTGTCTCAACCCGGAACGCATCCCGCATTTGCTGCATGAATGCTTCGAGAGTGATCGATCGTGAACCCGGCACCGCCGGGCTGGCCTCCGGTGTCGCCTGCCCTGCCGCCATGCCCGGAACCGCTGTTGCCAGACTTGTCAGACCGGCCGCTCTCGCGAGATCGCGACGGCTCAAACGAAAAGCCCTGTCACCTGTCATTTTTGTCTCCACCGCTCATAACTCGCCGACCGATACGGCCAGCCCGGTCTCTTGCGACCGGGCGCGAGGTGCTTCATACTCCATTTGCCACTCCAGCCCAGGGCCCCCGTAACGTGAGACGTCTCACAGAAACGGAGCACAGCGATGAAGAAACGATGATGAAGAAACGATTGCTGGTCCTCATCCCGATCCTCCTCGCTCTCGGAGTCTCGTCAACAACATTCGCCCAGACCCAAACGACGGTCAAGACCGCCCAAAGCCACGATCTGGGTACCTATCTCACCGATGACCAGGGAATGACGCTCTACGTCTTCGACAAGGACATGCCGGACAAGAGCACCTGCAACGATACCTGTGCCACAAACTGGCCGCCGTTCACGGCGGAAGGTGCGTTGACGTTGCCCAAGGATATCCCCGGCAAACTCACGCAGATCACCCGGGACGATGGTTCCACACAAGTCGCCTACAACGGCCACCCCTTGTACCACTTCGCGGCGGACAAGAAGCCCGGCGATACCATGGGCGAAGGCGTAGGCGGCGTGTGGCATGTTGCCGTCGTCTCCGGTCCAGGTGCCACGCCCGGGGCCTCACCAGGTGCGTCCCCGATGGCCTCGCCCGAGGCATCCCCTCGCTCGTAGCGGCCAGCAGCAGGCGGGAGTCCCGCCGGGATTTCTGCCCCTGCAATCCGGCCTCCCCAAAAGGACACGAACGACCAAACCACACAATAAAATGGAGCCCCTATGGCTGGAGCGGCTCCACACCGTGAGCGCATTTAACACACAATGACCCTGCCCCGATCATTTCCCGCCTCGGCTGGCATCTTTCGCCCATCCCGGCCATCATGGACGAACGAACCGCTCGCATTCTTCACCGGGACGAGGAACCATGATCGAACCCGTACCGCACAACCGTCCGACATTCGCTGACTTGCCGCGTTGCGACGACCTCGATGCACTCGATGCCCACATCGCGATCATCGGCGTGCCGTGGGGCATCGCCGCCAGCATGCAAACCAGCCGCGCACCCTCCTCGACCGCGCCGGAGGCTATTCGCGAAGAATCACTGCGGTACGGCAAGTACCTGACGCATGTCGATATCGACCTCGGCGGCCCGATCCTCAACAACCGGGACATCCGCGTCGTCGATTGTGGCAATGTCGCGATGTCTCCCGCCGATCCCGCGGCAAACAATGCCGCGACCACCGAGGTCATCCGAACGATCCGCCAGAAGGGCGCGGTGCCGATCATCCTCGGGGGCGATCATTCGATCCCGATCCCGGTGATGCGCGCCTACGACGACATCGGCGAGATGAGCGTCATCCAGATCGACGCCCATCTCGACTACCGGAACGAGGTCAATGGTGTCCGCGAGGGCCTCAGCAGCTCGATCCGCCGCGCCTCAGAACTGGACTATGTCAAGGACATCGTGCAGATCGGATTGCGTGGGATCGGGAGCGCCCGGCAGCAGGATATCTCCGACGCGCTCGGCCGCGGCAACGTCATCATCAGCGCGGCGGAGATCTACAAAAACGGCATCGACGCGACGGTGAAGAAGCTCCCCCCAGCGAAGGACTACTACATCACCTTCGATATGGATGGGGTCGATCCATCGATCGCGCCGGGGGTGAACTCCCCCGCCTTCGGCGGGCTGGACTACTGGCAAGCGACCAGTTTTCTCTGGACCGCCGCCAAGCAGGGCCGCATCGCTGGCATGGACATGGTCGAGATCGCCCCGGCGCTCGATACGCGAGGGCTCACCAGCATGCTCGCGGCCCGGCTGATCCTCAATCTCATCGGCGCCATGGCGCGCAGCAACCAGTTCAGATAGCGAACACCATGGGCGCCCCCTGCATGGAGACACCCGTCATCCCTCGACTTCGCTCGGGATGACGTAGAGGGGGCGTTTCGACGAAGCGGTGGGAGGAGGACAGTGAATATGCCAGTCGCCTACAACACGAAGACATCCAGCAGGAGCACCCCCAACCCGACGACCAGCAACATGAGCGCGTTCGTCGCACTCCGCTGGCTGGCTCCGGCCCGACCACCCGGCGTGTCCTTCGGTGCGGAGCGCCAGTACAGCCACACGCCGCCAATGACGATCAGCGCCTCAAAGATCGCCGCAGCAGCGGGTACATCCCATAACCCGAGTCCGACCCGGGGCAGGTTTCCGGCGTTGCCCGGCATCAGCGGCATATCCGGCCGGTGAACGATCAAATCCAGCACCCAGTGGGAAAACATCACCGCCCCGAGAATGAATCCGCCCCGGGCACCCCACCATCGCGCCGTGATGATCCAACACAGCAGCGAATACCCGATCACCGCCATGTAGGCATGCGAATAATCGATCGAGAACGCCATTTTGCCGTAACCGCCATCGGTTCCCGGCATCTTCTCCATCGACTCGATCCCAAACAGCATCAACACCGGAAAAATGATGTCGAGCGCAAAGGTCGCAATCAGCAACGTCCAAAGCGGTAACTTTCGGTCGAACGACTTCGCAGCGGCGGCCACGCCAATGTGCCCGGCAATCATCGGATACTCATTCCCTGATAGCTATGTGCTCACGTAGCACCGATCCCACTCCGCCAATGATCGTACATGGCGGGCGAACCGTGCAGGGGGAAGAAACCATCCGGCACGATTCGTCGTTACAGAAGTACCGATGACTCGACGTCCACGGAAAGGACACCCCTCATGCGTCACCTGACCGCCCGCATCGCCGTTCTCCTCGGGCTGGTTCTGGCCACGCTCCCCGCCCCGGCAACGAGCCTGGCGAACGCCGCGAAGACGTCGGATGTCATGATCCTGACCATGGAGAATGGTCAGCCGGCGACCGATGCCTGCTACGAGCTGGTCGATTTCAGCAATATCGGCTGCGATGAGAACCGGGATGGTGGCGTGACCTTCATGGATATCCCCATCGGCACCTATACCCTCCACCAGACCCCCGATCTCGGTCCCGGCCGCCATGTCGACGACGTGACCATCACCGTCACCGGTACATCGCATAGTCCCTGGGAATTTTTCACCGTCTACATCACCACCGACGAGGGTATCCCGGCGAATACGGGGACGGCAGACATCTCGCTGATCACGCGCGACCCGAAAACCGGCACCTTGCTGACCGGCACCTGCTACGAGCTCGCTGGCTACAGCAATACCGGTTGCGACGAGAACGGCGACGGCCAGGTCACCTTCGCCGATATCCCGTTCGGCACCTACACCGTCCATCAGACCCAGGCACCGTCCGGCTATCCGATAATCGACGACTTCGAGATCTTCGTGCAGCACAACGACTTCCCACTCGGATACATCGTCAAGCAGGCGCGAACGCAAAACACGCCAAAGACGCGCAACGTCTCCGTGGTGCTGGTCAATACCGCGACCAACCAGAAAGTCGTCTCGTCCGAAACGTGCCTCCAGATCGTCGATGCCAGCAATATCGGCTGCGACAACGACCTGACCGACGGCCAGATCGACTTCCTCGATGTTCCCGCCGGTCATCACGAGCTGGCATTCACCACTCTGCCCGAGGGATTCATCGTCGACTCCGGGCCGGACAGCCTGCACCTCACCATCGATCCCGCCCGATCCCCCACCGATGTCATCATCTATGTGGGGTTGAAACCGGCGCCGTAACACAATGCTCACCGCTGCTCAACTGGACAGGGCCTGCCCCTGAGCGACGTGGAAGATTAGGGACAGGGGCTGTCCAGTTGGCAGCTAGCTCCGCGGCCGTGGAAATCCCCGTACGCAATACACTGTCGACCAGTCGCCCAATCCAGCCATCCGGCGCCGCCCCCCCTCCCTCGTCATCCCGAGCCGGAGCCGCGAGCGGAGCGAGTGGCGACGTGTCGAGGGATCTTTGCCTCTGGTCACCACGGCGGTTTGCTGGAGCCAGGAGCCCTCGACATCCTTCACATGCGTTCAGGACTCGACCGCTTCGCGATCTCACGGGCTCGGGATGACAGGGAAAGGGACGCCCCGTGCAGGGTGGGGCACCCTATCCACTCGACATCGTTCAAGACCATGTACGCCCAACCCTCCACCGTCGTCCCGAAAGCTGAGCGAATCCCCGCCCTTACTCGTCATCCGAACCTGTGAGGAGCGAGCGGCGACGTGTCGAGGGGTCCTGGCTCGGGATGACAGTGGGGTAGGGACTCATGCGTTCGGGATATGGGCTCCGGCTCGGGGCGACGGCGGGCGACTGGGAGGCGCTCATGGTCTCGAGCGACATCGAAGGAAAAGCCCGTCCGGTAGGGAGCGGGAGCGGCAGCGTCGCGACTACGGGAATTCCCGCGCGAAACAATCCCCCGGCAGGGCAATCATTTCTGCCCTGCCGGGGGATTCTTCCCGATCCGTCTCTGAATGACGCTGGTTGTGCTACTCGCCGATGCCGTTCACCCGGCTCCTACTCGTCCCAGCTCAACGAGCTGCTCCGGCGGTAATCCGTCACCCGGCTCTCGAAGAAATTCTTCTCCTTGCCGAGATCGATCGTCTCGCTCATCCACGGGAACGGGTTGCTCGCCATGTACTGTCGTGGCAGCCCGATCCGCTCCAGGCGCCGGTCCGCGATGTAGCGCACGTATTCCGTAAACAGCTCCGCATTCAGGCCCAGCACCCCGTTCGGCAGGCAATCCCGCGCGTAGCTCTCCTCCAGCACCACTGCATCCCGAATGTTCTCGACCATCCGCGCCTGGAACTCGTCCGTCCACAGCTCCGGGTTCTCGGCCTTGATGCCGTTGATCAGGTCGATCCCGAAGTTCAGGTGGATCGTCTCGTCCCGCAGGATGTACTGGAACTGCTCGCCGATGCCCTTCATCATGTTCTGGCGGTGGAACGAAAGGATCATCGCGAATCCGGCGTAGAAGAAGATGCCCTCCATGATGACGTAGAAGCCGATCAGGTTTTCGAGGAAGCGCTGTGCCCCCTCAGGCGTCTCCGTGGTGAAGTTCGGATCGACCAGCGCCGCCGTCAGCGCCATCTCCATCTCGTCCTTGGCCGCAATCGCCGGAATGTCGTGGTACATCCCGAAGACTTCCTGCTCGTCCAGGCCGAGGCTCTCCACGATGTAGTGGAATGTATGGGTGTGAATCGCCTCCTCGAACGCCTGCCGCAACAGATACTGGCGGCACTCCGCGTTCGTGACGTGCTTGAAGATCGCCAGCGTCAGGTTGTTCGCCACCAGACTCTCGGCCGTCGCGAAGAACCCGAGGTTCCGCATGATCACCAGCCGCTCGTCCGGCGTCAGACGGTCGCTCTTCCAAAGGGCGATATCCTCGCCCATTGGCACCTCGCTGGGCATCCAGTGGTTGTCACAACCGTTCAGGTAGTGTTCCCAGGCCCACTCGTACTTCAGTGGCATCAGCTGGTTCACATCGACCGTCGCGCAATTGATCAACCGCTTGGAATCCGCCGTCGCCACCGCCGCCCGCGGCGCCGACTCGACCCCGGCCACCATCCGTGTCTGTCCGATCGTTTCCATGATGTGTGCTCCTGTTCCACGCAGCGCCCCGGTAGCACCGACCCGAAGTGGTCGGTGTTCGCGGCCAACCCGCATGGTGCTGTTTGCCACGACACCGGGCACTGCGACCCGGTGCTACCGTGATTGCATCCCGCCCTACTGGCACGCCTCGCAGCCAAACTCGTCCTCAACCGGCAGCTCGCCACGCTGCACCTGGATCCCCGCCGACGCACTCGCCGACTTCATCCACCGCGGCTGCAGGCCAAACCGGTTGACATCGAGCGTCGATTTCTCGTTCACCGTCGCCCCGCGCGAACGCAGGTAGTAGGTCGTCTTCAACCCGGACTTCCAGGCCTGCATGTACATCTCGTGCAGGCGCTTTCCGCTCGGCTCGGCGATGTAGAGGTTGAGGCTCTGTCCCTGATCGATCCACTTCTGCCGCCGCGCTCCCGCCTCGGTCAGCCACCCCGGCTCGATCTCGAACGCGGTCGGGTACCGCCTCCGGATAGCTTCGGGGATGCGGTCGATTCCCGCGATCGATCCGTCGTTGTACTTGATCTCGTCGAGCATCGTCTCGTCCCAGAGCCCGTTCGCTTCCAGCTCGGCGACCAGCGCCTCGTTGACGATGGTGAACTCGCCGGAGAGATTGCTCTTGACGAAGAGATTGGTGAACAGCGGCTCGATCGACTGCGTCACACCCTGGATGTTCGCGATCGTCGCCGTCGGCGCAATCGCCATCACGTTGCTATTGCGCATCCCATGCTCGCGGATCGCCTCGCGCACCGGCTCCCAGTCCATCACGCCACCCGCCGTCACCTCAATGGGGCGTCCGCGCTCGGCCGCGAGCAGCTCCACCGTATCGATCGGTAGCAGACCACGATCCCATTTCGATCCGGCATAGGACGGATACGCGCCTCGCTCCGACGCGAGTTGCGCCGACGCCATCAGGGCGTGCCAGGAGATACGCTCCATCGACCGATCGGCCAGATCCATCGCCTCGGGAGAGGCATAGGAGACGCCGCTCGCCCACAGCATGTCCTGGAAGCCCATGAGCCCCAAACCGACCGGACGATGCCGCAGGTTCGCGTTTTGGGCCTCGGGAATCGGATAGAAGTTGATGTCGATGACGTTGTCGAGCATCCGCACGGCGGCCGTCACCGTTTCGCCCAGCATCTCCTCGTCAAGCTGGCCATCCCGCATGTGCGTCGCGAGATTGATCGACGCCAGGTTGCACACCGCGACCTCGTCCTCGCTGGTGTTGAGCAGGATTTCCGTGCAGAGGTTCGAGTTGTGGACGACCCCGGCGTGATCCTGCGGGCTGCGGACATTCGACGGGTCCTTGAACGTCAGCCACGGATGCCCGGTCTCGAAGACCGATCCCAACAGCTTCCGCCACAGATCGACGGCCCGGATTTGCTTCGCCGACGGGATCTCGCCACGACCGGCGGCCGCCTCATACTGCTCGTACAGCGTCCGGAACGCCTGACCGTAGGTCTCGTGCAGGCCGGGCACCTCGTCCGGGCTGAAGAGCGTCCACGGCTCGTCGGCCTCGACCCGCTCCATGAACAGGTCCGGAATCCACGCTGCGGTGTGCATATCGTGGGTACGCCGGCGCTCGTCACCGGTGTTCTTGCGAAGATCGAGAAACTCGCTGATATCAGCGTGCCAGACCTCAAGGTAGGCTGCCACCGCGCCCTTGCGCTTGCCGCCCTGGTTCACGGCGACAGCGGCGTCGTTGACGACCTTCAGGAACGGCACAACCCCCTGACTCTGCCCGTTCGTGCCCTTGATCCGGCTGCCGAGCGCGCGGACATTCGTCCAGTCGTTGCCGAGACCGCCACTCCACTTGGAGAGCAGCGCATTGTCGCGCACGCTCTTGAAGATGTGCGCCAGGTCGTCCTGCACCGTCGTCAGGTAGCACGAGGAAAGCTGGGGATTTCGCGTCCCGGCGTTGAACAGGGTCGGGCTGGACGAGCACACGCGGAAGGTCGAAAGCATGTCGTAAAACGCGATCGCCTGGTCGTTTCGCTGGGCCTCAGGTTCCGCGAGCGCAAGACCCATCGCGACCCGCATCCAGAACGCCTGGGGCAGCTCGATTCGTCGCCCTCCGATATGGATCAGGTAGCGGTCGTAAAGCGTCTGCAGCCCGAGATAGCGGAACGCCAGATCGCGATCCGGCACCAGGGCTCCGGCAAGACGGTCGAGATCGAAATCCGCCAGGGCCTCGCTGAGCACGCCGGCCTCGATCCCTTCCCGGATCGACCGCGTGAACGTTTTGGTGTAGAACGACGCGGCCTCGGCGACGATGACCCGGCTCCCGACAACCTCGCTGTAGACCGTCCGCAGCAGCGCCCGGGCGGCGATCGTCCCCCAGGCAGGCCGCCGTTCGATGCGGGATCGTCCGGCCAGGACGATCGCCCGATCCAGCTCCCGAAGCGTCATCCCGTCCCGCACGGAGGCGACGACTTCGTCCTCGATCTCGTGAACGGGTATCGTCTGGTCCACTCCGACCGCCGCATCGTCGATCCACCCCCGGACCACCGCCCGGTTGACGAGCAATTCTTGCCCGTCGGCGTCGACCAGGCGCATCTGCTCGCCGTCGCGCGCCCGGGCCCGGGCCTCCCGGTAGACGATGTACCGTCGGGCAACCTGGTACGCGCCCGCAGCCATGAGCTGGCGCTCGACCTCGTCCTGGATGGCCTCGACGGGTGCAGCACCCTCGGCATCGACAAGCACCGAGGTCGCGTCAGTGACCGCACTGGCGATCGTCTCGATCCGGGTGGCAACCGACGCCGCGATCGGATCGGGATAGGGCACGCCGATCTCCGCGCGGAATGCCATCTCGATAGCGTGGCGAATTCTGTCGCGCGTGAATGGGACGACGCGGCCATCGCGCTTCCGGACAGTGGTGACGACCGACTTCGGCGCCTGCAATATGGCGGACATGACGAAAACTCCTCGACGATACCGACAAGGAGAATCTGGAGAGCCCCGGTTACTGCGCGATGGATCGATGATTCGGCGGAGGGAGACAGGGAGGCACGCGATGCTCATCATCGCCCCGGAGGTTTCGCCCCGAAAGCACGCATCTTGCCCCACGATCTTTCCCGCGAAGATCGAGGTCCAACCCATGATGACACTCATGGGGTATCGGCAGGTCTCCGGGCTTGGGGCATTCCGATCGTCACTCGATCGGGTTCCTTATACTCGTCCCTTCCCGCATCCGTGTCACCGGATACAGTGGTATTGACGAGATCCGTTCCCTTTACCGTCGCGGGGCGGCTCCGGATTCTCACCGGATTCCCTCTTCAACACCACCACAACATGTTGTGGTGGTGTACCGAAGTGAGCACACTATAGGGCATAGGTGGCGATGCTGTCAATGTACGTACAGGGGTGTTCGGTCATCCTACCAGAGAGCGGGCAGGGCTTCAAGGAGGCGCGCTTGCGTGCCAGGACAGCCGGCGCCAGGCACCTCATGGCCGCGTCCGGAAATTTGTGCCAATTGGTATCATGGGAGACATGAACATCGATCCCCCGGCCGAATCCGGCCAGTCCGGCAGCACCATGAATCTTGTCCGCATCGTGACCGACGACGAACGTGAATACACTGCGCTGACGTTGCGCATCAGCTGGCGCACGGGCCAGATTTCCCAACTTGAGGCCGAGCTGGCACCGATCCAGGCCGCCTTCGAAGCCTTCGAGTGGGAGTACACCCAGCGGGTTGGCCATCTCGCTGCCGAGCTTGCGTCGTTGCGCGCCACAACAAAACGGCTGGAAGGCCAGACGGCGCGAATCCATGCCCGGCTCGTCGCCGATCCCAGCGGCATCCTGGGCGATCTTTTCGACCAGGACGAACTGTGCGAGATCGGCGAGATGTTCGGGATCGACGTACCTGACGAATGGTTCGCCGCCGCCAAACGCAGCCACCGATTCGCTGGCCACGAGTGGGATTGGGCCAGCGCCGGTGAGGAGGAAATCCTCCGCAAAATAACGCGTCCGGACGCACCTCGCCTTCCCGACGATGAAGCGCGCGAGCTCAAAACACGCTATCGCGATCTCGCGCGTCGGTTCCACCCCGACCTCGCCGAGAACGATGACGAACGCGCCATGCGGCAGGAGCTGATGCTGCGGATCAACCACGCCTGGCACTGTCAGGACCTCGATGCCTTGCGAGATCTGGAGATCGAACTGGAACGGGATCTGCCGGGTTGGTCCACCAGCCACATCGCCCACCGTCTGGCCTGGGCCCGGCGCGAATGCGGACGTCTCGATACACAGGCATCGACGCTGATCAAGCGCATCCGTCAACTCCGGGCGAGCGAGACCTTTCCCCTCTGGTTCAACTCATCGCTCGGCCGCACGGTCATCACCCAGCGCGCCAACGCCCTCCGGCGCGACCTCCAGCTCGAAGCGACCCGTCTGGATGCCGCCAAATCGGCGTTCAAACAAGCGCTCGCTCACTACGCCGCAGCCATCGCCTGACCTCTCTGTCTCTCCTCCAGTATCGTCGTAAAAAATCAGATAAAGGATCCGCGCCGCTTCCGGATATCACCAATTCTGGTGATATCCGGTTCACCGATTTCGCTTAATCCAAAAAATTAATAGGTCATTTCCCTATATATGGTTGACATACCATTATTGCAATAATATCATTCGGCCAACGTATTTTTATCTCTATCCATAAAATTTAGAGATCAGACAAGAAATAGATCTAAATCACTCTTCAATAACCGGCATGACGACACCCATTGTCCCGGGAGGGAGATTTCTGTGCCTCATATTCCAGATACTAACCATATTTGCGGACATATTAGTGCTTCGCCCAGCACGGTCGAAGAAAAAGAGAAGGTTACATGAGCTGCAATTTAGCTTTCCAAAATAGATAAGACCGAGCGTATATTCTCGATTTTTCCGATATTCCACTATCCGTTTACCGTCACACCCGAATCAACAGGAGACTGTCATGAAACGACTTGAGAGCGTCCTTCGTCACGTCAGCATGCTCTTCATCCTGATGAACCTGCTGTCGCCCTTGAGCGTGAGCTATGCCCTTGCGCAGGACAACGATGCGGAACAGACCCCGCCATCCCTGACATCCGACCAAACTGGCTCGGACCAGGTTGATTCCGGCACAGACTCCGTGCCCCCCGTGGAATCCGAACCTGAGCCGCCCGCCCCGACGACCGAGCTTCCTCCGGCAAACCCGGAGCCGACCGATCTTCCTCCCACGGACGAAGCGCCCGAATCCCCCGCGCAAGAGGAACCACAGGCACCGAGCCAGCCAAACCCGCCCACAGCACCACAATCGCAGGATTCTGGCAGCGAGCAGGTTGCCCCGAAGACGGGCGGCCTGGTCATTCGTGTTGTGGGAGACGACGCACTGCCACTTGACGGTCATCAGGTTCAGGCCAACGCAGCCCAACTGAAGATCGTCGACATTGACGGCATCGAGCATTACGTCACCGACGGTATCCCCGCAGACATCCCGAACGGTCGTCTCGGCGATGTCGATGGCATCCTGAACGGCACGATCGTCATTGCGGGTCTTCCGGTGGGCCCGGTCACGATCTATCAGGTCGCCGGTCAGTCGGATTACGTCTTCGATCCGTACACGCCGATCATCAATGTTGATCCATACGGTCAGCACCCGGCCGTTGTGTATGCCGATACCGCAACAACGCCCGTCAAGATCGTCAACGCCCTGCTCGATCACGACTACGATGGGGTCAACGACGCATTCGACAATTGCCCCGCCGTCCCGAATGGCGATCAACTCGACACCGACGGCGACGGTCTTGGTGATGCCTGCGACGATACGCCACACGGTGACCAGCCCGAGACGAGGCTCGTCTCCCCGATCGATCCCGAAGAGACCGCTGCCGTCTGTGAGGATGGCGCTCTCGACACTCCATCCCTGACCCTCGCCGAAACGGATGGCGTCGAGTACGTCCTCGATCCCGTGTCGAGCGACGACGCTCCGTACGCAGCCGGGCAAGAGATCGCTATCACGGCCTCTCTCACCAGCGACGATTCCGCCTGGGATCCCGGTTTCGCCAGCGATGTCTGGGTCTACGATGTTGAGACCAATACCTTCAGCCGCACCTTCGCCTTCGCCGAGGTCGAATGCGACGCATCGTCAATGACGCTCGATAAAACGATCGTATCGGTGAACGACGAGCAAGTGGACGCCGAAAACGCCGACCTCATATCCGGCGATGTCATCACCTATGCGATCACCGTCACCAACGATGGCGATATCGACCTCACCGACATCGTCGTCACCGACGAGCTTGCCGGCATCGTCTGGGACGAGTCCAACGGCGAGATCGAATCCCTCACGGTTGGAGAGTCCGTCACCCTGACGGCCACCTACACCGTCACCGAGGAAGACACCGAGGCGAATTCCCTGACGAACACCGCCTCCGCGACGGCGCAGGCCGGAGATGTCAGTGTCACCGCCGATCCGGTCTCCGTATCCGCCGCGATGGCCAAGCCGATCCTGACACTCACCAAGGAAGCGATCGAGCTGAAGCCGACAGGAACGCTCGTTGACGCGGAAGTAGAAGAGGAAAATGTGCCCTCCGCTCCAGTAGCTCAAGGGCCGTCAATTGAGGAGCGCAGTGGGACGAACTTTTCCGCCGCACAACCAGGCGACACCATCATCTTTGAGATCATCGCAACCAACGACGGAAATATCGCGCTCCAGAATGTCAAGATCGTCGATGAGCTTAATGTCGACAAGCTGTCGTGTCTCACCAATAACGAGGATGCCGAGAATGGTCAAGTAGAACTCGCACCGGAAGAAAGTCTTCATTGTCTCGCTGAATATATCGTGACCGAAAATGATTTTACGGCAAAATCGCTGACCAATACCGCGAGTTCCACCGCCAAGGCCGGAGAAATAGAGGTCACGTCCGACCCAGCCACGGTAAACATCCACTTCGCTCAGTCCATCCTGGCACGCGCAGCAATGGTTCCGCTTGCGGTAGGCGACGATTGGATGACCGCGCCGGAACCAGCATTCGCTGATGAGGTCGTCAGTTTCAGCCCAGGGTCTTATCCCTCATCGAACAATAGCTGTCCGCCGAACAGCAACACCAGCAACGCACTCGGGAAACCAGTTGCCGCAGAACTCGAAAACAGTGTATCGCTGGGACAAGGTGGCACGATCGTTCTCAAGTTTACGGACAATGTGCTCATCGGGGACGGAACACCGGCCGGCGACCTGATGATCCTTGAGGTTGGGGCGTTTGCACAGCAGACACATGTTTGGATCAGCACCAACGGATCGAGCTGGATAGATCTCGGGAGTATCACCCCATCCGCACCGGCGACAACGCAACGAATCAACATCGATGCCTTCCCTGGCACTGCTGGCAAAGAGTTTTTCTACGTCAAGCTCAAGGATGAGAGCTTTGGTTCAGATGGCTGCCGAATCGGATTCGCTGCCGATGGCGCGGACATCGCCGGTGTCTGGACGATCTACAACGCATCTCTCGCGATGACAAAAACCGCCAACAAAGACATCGTCCTCCAGGCAGGTGAAAAAATCACCTATACATTCACGGCGACCAACACAGGCTCGGTCACTCTGAACACACTGGAGATCGTAGACGACAAAATCGACGGTCCGGCCGTCTGTGAGAAAACCTCCCTGGCTCCGCAGGAAAGCACGCAATGCACCGGCACCTACACCACCAAGCCCTCTGACTTCAGTGGAACTGGCAATCAAACCTGCGCACCGATTGTCAATACCGCCTTTGCCCAAATGAAGACGGGGCGTGAATCAGTCCTGTCATCGAAGGTATCGACGTCCGTCGTTCCGATCTGCACCACAACGATCACAATCAACAAGACGACAGGTACGACTGTCAATGGTCCGAAATCCAAGACCATCACTCGCGGAAACGATGTCGATTTCACGATCAAACTAACCAACACGGGGCAGGGAGCGGCCGTCAATCTCGGCATCCACGATTCACTCCCCGAAACCGGTGGCACATGGTCAATCGTCAACCAGTCTCAAGCCAGCAAATGCACGATCACCGACGGGGTGCTTGACTGCTCCGGCATCATGCTACTGGCCATGAACGAAACCTTCACAGTAACGGTCCGTAGCACAACCGACAAAAACTCCTATCTATATTGCGGCGAAACTTTCGAAAACACCGCGCTACTCACCGGCTACTACGGAGGACCAGCAAGCTCCGCCACGGTCATCATGAGCGATTGCGGTCAGGTCAACATTACGAAGACCGCAGCGAAATCGCCGATCGATCCCGGACAAAATGCTACATTCACGATTACCGTGAAGAATATGTCCAACAACGCCCAATCCGATGTCCGCTTCGAGGACGCCCTACCCTCGACGGGTACATCCTGGACGATCGACAGTCAGTCACTAAGCAACAAGTGCACGATCAACACCGTAAACAACGTCTCGACGCTGACCTGCGGGAGCAACAACAACAAGATCAATCTCGCTAAAAACGGAGGGGAGTTCAGCGTCACGGTCAAGAGCACGGCAACACCTTCCGTCGCATGTCAGTCTCTCGATAACACGGCTCGAGTCACAGAGGGGAATGGCAAGGGCCGCACCGCCAAGGCCAGCATCGCGGTCAGCTGCGGCGCGCCGGAGATATCCGTCTCCAAATCGGTCGATCCTGCCGGCACGGTCACACCCGGTCAGAAGGTCACCTACACCATCACCGTCGCAAACACCGGAACGCTCAATGCCACCAGCGTTCTCGTCACGGATGTCCTGCCGAAATCCGACAAGATCGCCTGGTCGCTGAAGAGCGGTGGGGGAGCGATCTCCAACGGCACCTTTAGCCATACCATCCAGACGCTGTCGCCCGGGAATCCCCAAACCTACGTTATCGAAGGCACGGTCCCGGCGAACGGATCCGTCTGCGGCACCGATGCCCTCATCAACAAGGCGACGGCGGGGGACAAGACCAGCAACGAGGTCAAGACAACCGTCGATTGCCAGCCCGATGTGACGGTCACGAAGACCGCCAACCCCAAATCGATCACGGAAGGCGACGCCATCACCTTCGATATCGTCGTGACCAATATCGGCACGGCGAAGGCGACCGGCGTTGCGCTCACGGATAACCTGCCGATCCTGCCGACGAACCCGGCGCGGCCTCACGATGCCGCATGGACGGTCACTGGCGATTCCGGCTGCACGATCGCGAACGGCGTCCTCGACTGCACCTTCGGCGACATGAATCCTGGCGCGAGCAAGTCCGTCACGATCTCGTTCCCGTCCACCGTTGGCGACGCCGTCTCCAGCCCGGTCGAGAACACCGCGCAGGTTTCGGCAACGAACGAACCAGGCGACAAGAAAGACAACAACTCGGCGACTGACAAGGTCACGATCGCCCCGCTCGATTCCGGCAAGAAGACCTACGTCTGCCACTTCACGTCATCCAACGCGAGCCATCTCTACGAGAAGATCGAGATCCCGAAAAAGCAGCTCGTCGACCCACGTAACGGGCATGGCGCCCATGAGAACGATGTCTGGGCCGCCGGCTCCCTTAACGGCGTCTCGTACGCGGGACAAAACACGAAGCTCCTCGCGCTCTGGGAAGATGACTGCGTTGAGGATCCGTCGATCTCCATCACGAAGACGGCCGTCGACACGAACGGAGATCCCGCTCCTGGTCCATACCAGGAAGGCGACACCGTCACCTATGAGTTCCTCGTCACGAACGACGGCAACCTGCCGCTGGCGGGTGTCTCGATCGCCGATCCGATGACCGGTCTCGTCTGGACACCGGCAGGTAGCAACACCATTGGCAACCTCGCCCCGGGAGCATCCAAAACCGTTCACGCAACCTACGTCGTCACCACAGCCAACGTCACCGATGGCACGATCGACAACACCGCGACCGTGACTGGCACTTACACCGCCCCGGACGGCAGTACCCGCACGCCCGATGACTCGGCCGACGAGGAGGTCTCGACCGTCTCCTACACACTTGGCCTCACCAAAACGGCAGTGGACGAGAACGGCGATCCCGTCGCGGCAGATCACACCTTCGCCCTCAACGACACGGTGACCTACCGCATCGTCGCCACGAACACCGGGACCGGCACGTTGACCGACGTCTCGGTAAACGACCCGACGCCGGGCGTCACCATGGGTCAGTGCGTGTGGCCGAACGAGACCGGCGTCCTGAAGAAGGGCGAGTCCGTCACGTGCGCCGCGACCCACATCGTCACCGAATCCGACATCCTCGCCGGCCAATTCGACAACACGGCCACGGCGACCAGCGGGCAAACCAGCCCGAAGACCGCCAATGAGACAATCGCGACCGAGGATCCCCGGTACGGGTTGACCATCGACAAGTCCGCCGTGCCGAACACGGTGAGCACCGTCGGCGATATCATCACCTACACCTTCACGGTCGAGAACATCGGCAACACGACACTGACCGGCGTCACGATCACCGACATCCTGACTGGCCTCACCTGGGAACAGGGACACGCGAACGGCCTCGTCGGCGATCTCGCTCCGGGCGCATCCAAAACCGTTCACGCGACCTATGCGGTCACGCAGGGCGATCTCGACGCCGGCAACATCCACAACAGCGCCATCGCGACCGGCCAGCAACCGGACTGCGAGACCAAATGCGGGATCGATTCGCCGCCAGACACAACGGACACTCCGGCGACACAAACTCCGGCGATCTCGCTCGTAAAATCGGCGACCCCGGCATCCGGCCTGCTCTTCAACCAGACTGTGACCTACACGTTGACCGCGACCAACGATGGCAACGTCACCCTGACGAACGTCACCATCGCCGACGACATGCTCGACAACCTGACCTGCAAGATCGGCGACGACGATGCAGTGAACGGCGCCGCGGAGCTCGCGCCGGGCGAATCCCTCATCTGCGAGGGCAGCCATCAGGTAACGCAGAACGACATCGACACCAACGATGGCAAGATCGTCAATAATGCGTCCACCACTGGCACGCCGCCCAAGGGCGACGACGTCACCGATACGGACACCAAGACGGTCTCAACCCGGCAGAACGCCGCGATCTCGCTCGACAAGCAAGCGATCAAGGTCAACGGCAACGATGTCCAGACAGAAAATGTCACCGGGTTGGATGCCGAAGACGTGGTCACCTACCAGCTGATTGCCACGAACACCGGCGACGTCACCCTCACCAGCGTCATCATCAGCGATCCGATGCTCGGCACGCTCACCTGCGACGTCACCGCGCCGGTCACGCTTGCACCGGGAGCAAAACTCACCTGCGACGGCGTCTACGAGGTGACCCAGAGTGATGTGAACCTCGGTCAGCCGATCGTGAACGACGCCTCCACCACCGGCACGCCGCCGAAGGGCGATAGCGTGACCGATGAGGCGTCGAAGACGGTCTATCCGGCCACCCAACAGGCATCCCTGGTGCTGGACAAGACCGCGACGGCGATCAACGCCACGGCCGTGTCTGCCGATGAGGAGACGTACCCGGTCACCGGGCTCAAGCTGAACGATGTCGTCACCTACACGCTCACGGCGACGAATGGTGGCAACGTCACGCTGACGAACGTCGAAATCGCGGACCCGATGCTCGGCACGCTGAGCTGCACGGTCGCCGGTGAGGATGTCGAAAATGGAGCGGTCACGCTCCAGCGCGGCGAATCGCTCGTCTGCACTGGCACCTACGAGGTGACGCAGGGCGATATCGATGCCCAGCAGGACATCCTCAACACCGCCACCGTCACCGCAACGGATCCACAGGGCACCCCGGTCGGCGACGAGGACGACGAAACCGTCACCGTCGAGACCGCCGCTCCCGCCCTGGCCCTCCTCAAGCTCGTCAACGGTCAGGACTCCATCCAGCTGACCCAGCCCGCCACGGTGACCTACACCTACCAGCTCACCAACACCGGCAATGTCACCCTGGAGCACGTCCACGTCAGCACCGACTCGCTCCTCGACCCGACCGGACTCGACTGCGATCCGACGACCGATGGTGTCCAGGCGTCGGTCACCCTCGGCCCCGACCAGTCCGTCACCTGCACCGTCACCTACTCCGTGATCCAGGGACAGGTCGATACTGGCGACACCATCACCAACACCGCCCGGGCCACCGGCACGCCGACGCAGGGAGCGGCCGTCCTCTCCAACGAGGACACCGCCACCATCACCTTCCGCCAATCCCCGGGCATGACCATCCGGAAGTCCGCGGCGACGGAGAACGACAAGGTCGTCGCTGGCGACACGATCACCTACACCTTCAAGGTCAAGAACACGGGCAACGTCACCCTGACCAACGTTTCGATCACCGACACGTTCAAGGTCGGCGGCAACGGCACCTTCACCTGGGATAACGGGACAAATGGCGTCATCGCCTCGATCCCGGTCAAGCAATCGCGCTCCATCACGGCGACCTATACGGTCACCCAGACGGATCTCGATGCCGGCAAGGTCAAGAATTGCGCTGAGGCGACATCCGGTGCGGCCACGGCGACGACACAATGCGTCACGGTCTTCGCGAACCAGCAGCCACACCTGACGCTGGACAAACGGGTCAACAATGCCAAGACCTCGACGGTGAGGAGTCCGGGCAAGGTGACCTACACGTTCACGGTGACCAACGACGGCAATGTGACGCTGCACGACGTCTCCATCGACGACGCCACGCTCGCCGGTCTCGGCGTAACCGCGATCACCTGCCCGGCAGGCACACTCGCGATCGATGCGTCCGTCACCTGCCGCGCGACCTACCGGGTCACACAGGATGACATCGACACCGGTGCGGACATCGTCAACACCGCGACGGCGAGCGCGCTGACGCCGCAGGATGCGACGGTCGGCTCGGGCGAGAGCTCCGCGACGCTCACATTCAAGCAGTCGCCGAAGCTCTCGATCACCAAATCCGCCACACCGGACAAGGTAACAACGGCTGGAGATACGATCACCTACACCTTCAAGGTCAAGAACACCGGCAACGTCACCCTGCAGGACATCGTGGTGAACGACCCGATGCTCGCCGCCGCGGGCGTGACCGTCCCGACCATCGGCACCCTTGCTCCTGGCAAGAGCACGACCGTCACGGCGACCTACACGGTCACCCAGGACGATATGGACGCTGGAAAGGTCAACAACACCGCCACCGCGACCGGCCAGATGCCGAATTGCGAAGGCGACGACTGCGGCGTCGATTCGCCACCGAGCAGCACGGAAACACCGGCGGAGCAGAAGCCGGCACTCGGTATCGTCAAGTCTGCATACCCGCGGAAGGTCACGAAGGCAGGCGACCGGATCGTCTACATCTTCAAGGTCACGAACACCGGGAATGTGACGATGCACGACATCGTCGTCAACGATGCCATGCTGGATGCCGCAGGCGTGACTATCCCGATGATCGGCACGCTCGCACCAGGCAAGAGCGCCACAGTCTCGGTCCGCTACACGGTAACCCAGAACGATATGGACGGCGGGAACATCCATAACAGTGCGTTCGCGACCGGTCAGCAGCCGAACTGCACAGAAAACTGCGACACACCGTCGGATCCGGACGAAACAGACACGCCAGTCGACCAGCAGCCAGCCCTGTCGATCCGGAAGCATGCCTCCCCGGCGACAGTCGACGCCGTCGGCGACGAGATCACGTACACCTTCACGGTGAAGAACACGGGCAATGTGACCATGCACGACATCGTGGTCAGCGACCCGATGCTCGATGCTGCCGGTGTGGTGATCCCGAACGTCGGAACGCTGGCACCGGGCAAGAGCAAGACCGTGCGGGCGACCTACGCTGTCACCCAGGCGGATCTCGATGCTGGCAACGTGCACAACAGCGCCATCGCGGTCGGGCAGCAGCCAAACTGCGAGGAGGATTGCAGCACGCCATCCGATCCGGACGATACCGACACACCTGCCGAGCAAAATCCGGCGTTGGAGATCGAGAAGTCGGCATCCCCGGAATCGGTAAGCATCGCGGGCGAGACGGTCACCTACACCTTCAAGGTCACGAATACAGGGAACGTCACGATGAGCGACATCGTCGTGAACGATCCGATGCTGGCGGACGCCGGCATCTCGATTCCGGCCATCGGCACGCTGGCTCCGAACGGCACCGTCACGGTCACGGCGACCTACGCCGTGACGCAGGCCGATCTCGACGCCGGAAGCATCCACAACGTGGCGACCGCCAGTGGAGAGCAGCCGAACTGCGATGGCGACGAATGCGAAACCACCTCGCCGCCGGATGAGACGGAGACGCCGGTGGATCAGACTCCGGGTCTGTCGATCGATAAATCCGCGTACCCGAGAACGGTGACGAAAGCAGGCGACCGGATCACTTACATCTTCCGGGTGACGAACACGGGCAACGTGACAATGAAGAACGTCACGGTCGATGATCCAACGCTGGCGGACGCTGGTATCTCGATCCCGACGATCGGAACCCTCGCCCCAGGCAAGAGCAAGACAGTCTTCGCGAAGTACGTCGTCACGCAGGCCGACATGGATGCGGGGGATGTGCACAACAGCGCCATCGCGACCGGTCAACAGCCCAACTGCCAGGACGACTGCGATGTCCCGTCCGATCCGGACGAGACCGATACGCCAGTCGACCAGCAGCCGTCGCTGCAGATCGTCAAGACCGCCACACCGGACAAGGTCGCGAAGACCAGCGACGTCATCACCTACACGTTCGTTGTCACCAACGATGGCAACGTGACGCTGCACGACATCGTCGTCAACGATCAGCTCGCCGGGCTCACCTGGGCCGAAGGCAGTGAAAACGGCGCGGTTGGCACGCTTGCGCCAGCGGAAACCGTCACGTTGACAGCCACCTACACAGTGACCCAGGCTGACGTCAATGCCGGGAACGTGCACAACAGCGCCACGGCGACGGGCGAGCACCCGAATTGCGAGGAGGATTGCGAGACGACGTCGCCGCCGGATGGCACCGACACGCCGGTCACGCAGGGTCCCGCCGTCTCACTGGACAAGACCGCCATCCTCGTCAATGGTGAGGAGTCGGAGTACTATCCGATCTCTCACGTCCGGCTCGGTGACAAGATTACCTACCGGCTGGTCGCCACCAACACCGGAAACGTGACCCTGACGAATGTCGCGATAAGCGACCCGATGGAAGGTCTCTCCGCGCTCGATTGCGATCCCGAGATGCCAGCGACGCTGGCTCCCGATCAGACCCTGACCTGCCTGGCTACCTACGTGATCACGCAAGCCAATATCAACGGCCGGAACATCGACAACGAGGCGACCGTGACCGGTGTCGCACCGGATGGATCGACCGTCTCGGCCACCGACATGGAACGCGTGATCGGGCACTTCGAGCCGATCCTCACGCTTGAGAAGACGGCCTCGCCAGCGAAGGACGCGAAGCGGGGCGACACGATCACCTACACGTTCGTGGTTGCAAACACCGGTAACATCACGATCGACGACATCGCGGTGAACGATCCGATGCCGGGGCTGGTCTGGAACGACGCGAACGGGAACGGCATGGTCGGCACACTCGCGCCGGGCGAGACGGCAACCCTGACCGCGACCTACGTGGTCACGGAAAGCGATGTTGCAGCCGGGCAAGTGCACAACACGGCGACGGCGAAGGGTGAACTCACCTACTGTCTCGACGAGTGCGAGATCACCTCGCCCCCGGCGGAGGTCACCGTCAACGTCACGCCAGATCCGGTCGACCCCGTTGACCCAACCGATCCGGTGGTCCCGACAGATCCGTCAACGCCGCCTGCATCGCCCGTCGAATCCCTGCCGGTCACCGGTTCTGGTCCCACCACAGCGGCAAGCCACGACCTGGCGATCCTGATGCTCACTACCGGAGCGCTTACGCTCGCCGTCATCGCATTCGGCGTTCGACGACGCACGACGAGCTAAAGCTCACCCTTTCCAGGATCGCGCACCACCGATCCCGGGAACGAACGAACCCCGGATGGCAGATGCCATCCGGGGTTCGTTCGTTCCCGGAGAATCCGGCTTGACGTCCCTCTGCAACCACACTACCATTCAGCTCAACAATCGAAGATGCCTTATCCAGAGAGGTGGAGGGAATCGGCCCTGTGAAGCCCGGCAGCCTGCACGATCCGCGAAGATCGTTCGCAAGGTGCCAATTCCGGCAGAGTGATCTGCGAGATAAGGGATGTGCGAGCATCGATCGCCCCCTGTTCTGGCATGGGGGTTTTTTCGTACCCCGCGCGCTCTCACCCCTCTGGAACGAGCCTTTCGAGCACGCGGAGCAGTCATGTCAAACCGGCTCACGTCATCGCACACCACAACAAATGACCCCATGCGGCGACATCTCCATGTCGTCCCCCGCTACGCGCCTTCGGAAGACGGCGTCATGCACCTCGCCTGGTTCGGGCCGACCGATCTCGAGCTGGGCGGGCATCTGCCGGATGTGACGACGGCCTACCGTACCTGGGGCAGGCTGAACGCCGCCGGTGACAACGCCGTCCTCATCCTTCACGCCCTCACCGGTGACTCCCGCGCGGCGGGAGACGGCGGCTGGTGGGAGCCGGTGATCGGCCCCGGCGCCCCGATCGATACCGACCGCTACTTCGTCGTTTGCGCCAACATCCTCGGCGGCTGCCAGGGCAGCACCGGTCCCGCCTCGCACGATCCCGGGGGCCGCCCGTGGGGCATGCGCTTCCCACTCATCACCATCGGCGATATCGTCAACCAGCAGCGCAAGCTGGTCGAGCATCTTGGCATCACACGGCTCATCGCCGTCGGCGGCTCGATCGGCGGCCTCCAGGCTCTGGAATGGGCCACCCGGCATCCCGATCTCGTGCAGGGAACGGGTGTCATCGCGGCCAGCGGCGCGCTCAGCGCCCTCAGCATCGCCGTCCATGGCGAGGTCGGACGTCGCGCGATCATGGCCGATCCGAACTGGCGCGGCGGCGATTACCTCGAGCACGATGTCTTCCCCGAGCAGGGACTCGCCATTGCCCGCATGGCCGCCATGACGACCTACCACAGCCGCGAAAGCCTCGGCAGCCGCTTTGGCCGCAATCCGGCCACCCGGCCCACACTGTACCCGTCGTTCGGTCCCACATTCGACGTCGAGGGCTACCTGCACTATCACGGCCGCGCGCTTACCCAGCGGTTCGACGCCAACAGCTACCTCTACCTTTCCCGTGCGATGGACATGTACGACGTCGGCCGGAACGGTGGCGACGAGTACTGGTTCGACCGCATCAACGCGCCCATGCTGCTCGTCGGCATCTCTTCCGACTGGCTCTTCCCGTCCAACGAGATACGTCTTCTCGCCGAGCGTATCGCCGACCGGGGCAAGGACGTCGACTATCGCGAGATCAATTCCCCCAACGGGCACGACAGCTTCCTGAAAGACTGGAACGACCTCAACCCGCTCGTCGAGACTTTTATGTCGCGCCTCGCCCAACCGCAAACCCAGCCGGGGGACATCACCGGATGACCGTCCCCACGCTTCACGCCACCCGACGGCGGCGCGCCCGCGACAGCTTGATGTGTACCGGCACATTCCTCCCCGGCAGCGCCGATCCGACATGAGCGGCGAACTGACATCGGCCACGTTGGGCCGGTGCGACCCAATACCGCACCTGGCTTCATACTCCCGGATCTGGTGTCCGGGACATCGCCCGCAGGGCGATACCTGACAATGAGAGGACCCATCGACATGACCGACACCATCGAGAAAACCCGCGGATTCGACACCGAGGCCCTGCACGCCGGACAGGTCGTGGACCCGGCCACCGGCTCCCGCGCCGTGCCCCTCTACCTCACCACGTCCTACGTCTTCAATGACACCGAGCACGCCGCCAATCTCTTCGGGCTCAAGGAATTCGGGAATATCTACACCCGGATCATGAACCCGACGACCGATGTCCTCGAGCAGCGCATCGCCGCACTCGAAGGCGGTGTCGCCGCCGTCGCGACCTCGGCCGGCCAGTCTGCCGTCCTCCTGGCCCTGCTCACCCTCGCCCGCGCTGGCGACGAGATCGTCTCAACCACGAATCTCTACGGCGGCACCGTCAACCTCTTCCACTACACCCTGCCCCGCTTCGGCATCACCGTGAAATTCGTCGACGGTACCGATCCGGACCAGATTCGCGATGCCATTACCGACAAGACCAAGGCGATCTACGCCGAAGTCGTCGGCAACCCGGACCTGAACACCCTCGATATCGAGACGGTCTCGGCCATCGGTCATGAGGCCGGCGTGCCGCTGGTGGTCGACAACACCATTCCCTCACCCTACCTGATCCAGCCGATCAAGCATGGCGCGGATATCGTCATCCACTCGCTGACCAAGTTCATCGGCGGTCACGGCACCTCCATCGGCGGCATCATCGTCGATTCCGGGAACTTCGACTGGGCAGCCTCGGGTCGGTTCAAGGAAGACTTCGTCGATCCCGATCCCAGCTACCACGGTCTGAGCTTCAGCGACGCCTTTGGCAACATCGCCTACGCGATCAAGGTCCGCACGCAGGGTCTGCGCGACATGGGCGCAGCCCTCAGCCCGTTCAACGCCTGGCAAATTCTGCAGGGTGCCGAGACTCTCCCGATCCGCATGGATCGCCACAGCGAAAACGCGCAGAAGGTCGCTGAATATCTCCAGGGTCACGACAAGATCGCCTGGGTCAACTATCCCGGCCTGAAGGATCACCCGGGCCACGAGACGGCGAAGAAGTACTGGAAGGACGGCAAATTCGGCGCGATCATGGGTATCGGCGTCAAGGGCGGCGCCGAGGCTGGCAAGAAGGTAGTCGAGAGCGTCGAGCTCTTCTCGCACCTCGCCAACATCGGCGATGCCAAGTCCCTGATCATCCACCCGGCCACGACCACGCACTCCCAGTTGAGCGAGGACGAGCTGCTGGCGGCCGGTGTCACACCGGACTTCCTGCGTCTCTCCATCGGGCTCGAATCCGTCGAGGACATCATCGCGGATCTCGACCAGGCCCTCGCGCAGGTCTGATCCGGGTTCTACCAGACACACGAAGGTGAGGGCAGACTCTTATGCCTGCCCCCCATCTTCTCTGTCCTGAGCCCGTAGGGTAACGGTGTCGAGGGATGACAGGGAAGGGGACTCGCTCACGTGGCCGGGATGACAGTCCTGGTTGGCGAAAAGATTGACCCCCTCTGTGACTCCCATCCAAACAAACCGCAACGTTTTCGCGTCTCGCGCGTTTACATGGATAGAGGGACATCGCCCCATCACATCGCATGGTCGAACCTTTTCCGGTTCCCGCGCGACAAACAGACAGAGGCGTGCCGGTACGTCGGCTTCCCTCTCCCCCTTCCCCATGCAAACGGCTCTGCGGATCCTTCCAGCCATCTGGATCCGCAGGGCCGTTTGTGTCTGCAATCGAGACTGGCACCTACCGAAGAATCCTCCGGCACCTCAAATGCTCGCCGGTTGCCGTGATGCCGCTCCGCGGCATGTCTCGGGCACAGGACCCGAGACTACGGCCTTGTCACGTGCGCTAACCCGCGATCGATCATCTGGATCCGGTATCAGTGACAATGCCTAACGCTGCGCGATCTTCCCGGTACTCCATGACGACACGCGGCCAGCGGTGCAGGCCGGCATGGCGCTCCTCCTCGACGATCCGCCGGACCGGCTCGGGAACTTCACCACCCGGTACGATCCGGAACCCGAGCCGCTTGTAATACGGCGCGTTCCACGGCACATCCCGAAATGTCGTCAGCGTGAGAGATGTCGCATCCCACTCGGCGGTCCACGCAACGCATGCCGCGATCAGGTGGGCGCCGATCCCTCGCCGGGCACAGGCCGGATGCACCGTGACTTGCTCGATATGCGCGACATCGCCGAGCCTCAGCGCAAGCAGGTAGCCGACCGGAGAAGCCTCCGCATCTGCCGCGACCCACAATCGACCGTCCGCGACTCCCGCCGCCAGCACATCCTCCGGCAACGGATCGTCATCGGCGATCTCCGGCATCCCGATCTCGCGGAACGTCTCGCCAGCGGCGCGCTCCAGGACAGCGAGCATCGGGATATCGCCAGCATTGGCCAAACGGATGTCCACCCCGCTCACAGGGCGGGCGCGATCACATACACTCCGCCGCCATTGAGATCGGTGACGTAGACATTCCCTGCGCTGTCCTCCCCGAACGATGAGATGCCGAATCCCGACTCGATCGGCGCGGACTTCACCCAATCGCCGTTCGCGTCCTGGCCTCCGCCCCACAGCAACCCGCTGCAGTAGTCGCCGAACAGGTACACGCCGTCCAGACCGGGCACATCCTCGCCCCGGTAGACATAGCCACCGGTGATCGAGCAGCCACCCTCATCATGCGTGTACTCCAGCACCGGCATCAGGAATCCGCTGGTGTCGCAGCCATCCTCCAGATAGCAATTCGTCCCTTCGGTCACGTTCCAGCCCAGATTTTGGCCCGGTTCCAGACCCACCGGCAAAAAATCGACCTCCTCAAGCCAATCCTGCCCGACATCGCCGATCCACAGATCGCCGGTATTGACATCGAAGCTGAATCGCCACGGATTTCGCAGCCCGTACGCCCAGATCTCGGGCAACGCACCATACTCGTTCGCGAACGGGTTGTCCTCGGGAATCCCGTACGTCGCACCCTCCGGCACATACGCCGGATCGACCCCGATCCGCAGGATCTTCCCCAGCCACGTATCGAGCCGCTGCGCGTTCCCCTGGGGATCGCCGCCCGATCCGCCATCGCCGAACCCGATGTAGAGATAGTTGTCCGGTCCGAACGCGAGCATTCCGCCGTTGTGGTTGGAGTACGGCTGCTCCTGCGTGAGCACGACCTGTTCGCTCGCAACATCCGCCAGATTCGGATCATCGCTCACCGCGAAGCGCGACACGACCGTGTTCCCATTGAGATCGATGTAGTCGACGTAGAAGAATCCGGAGCTCGCATAGTCTGGCGCGAACGCCAGTCCCAGCAAGCCTTGCTCGTAGCCGTCCGACAGCACCCGGTCGGTGAGATCGAGGAAGGGCGTCTCCACCGCGCTGTCTCCATCGATGATCCGGATCGTGCCGCCCTTCTCCACGACGAACAACCGACCGGAATCGTCGCCCGCATCCGTCACGAACAGCGGTTGCGCGAACCCGTCGGCCACCAGCTCCAGCCCCAGATCGAACGAGGCGGGATCGAACACCGGAGTCGCCTGCGCGGAAACCGGCGCGACCAGAAGCATGGGCAGCAGCAGCATCACACCGGTCACCAGGCGTATGAGCGTCATCATCGGGAATCCTCCATCCACGAACGATTGGCGCGAGCCACGAACACGAGATACACCACGGCAACCGCGGCGCCAATCCACGAAAACCAGCCCCATACCCCGCCGGAAAGCACATCCCAGACCAACCAGCCGAAGGCGACGAGCGCCATCGCAACCGTCGCCCAGATCACGAACGACCGGTTCACGCGCCCGGCCCCGTCCGCGATCGTCTCACCCCAGAGCACCCGAAGCACGTTCACCCGGGCGCCGAACTGGAGCACGAGGACATACGCCATCACTACGATGAACGCCAGCAGCCCCGCCAACCCGCGCTGGGAATAGGCCGCACCAAGGATGAACAGCACCGCCAGCAGACAGCCGACCAGAACCGACCAGGTCGGAAGGTTGTCCGGCTCGCGGATTTTATCCAGCCGCCTGCGTTTTCGATCGATTTTGTCGTCGGAATGATCAATGCCCACCGCACTGCCCGTTCGCGCTCGCCACCGTATGACCATTGTGCCGGGACGCGTCAAGCGCCCTCGAGGCCGACCTTCCGTCCGTCATCATCCGCAGGTAAACGTGTCGTTGTACGAACCGAGGCAACCGAACACCGGATCGAGCGCGGTCCTCGCCGTCGCCGTATCGACGACCACAACCGGATCGTTGTATCCGGCGGAGACGAAGAAGACGCGGCCATCCTTGCGCTCAAGCACGAACGTCATGTTCACCACACCCGCCTCGAAGCCACCCTTGTAACCTGCCCGTGGCCAGGTGGACGTGTCGGTGACTCCGTACCGGTTCCCGGTCAGAATCTCCCGCACCGGCGCCAGACCCGGTTGCGCCCCCATCGACCACAGCGCCGCCGTCGCCCGGCAGAGATCGTCCGCCGAAGCGAACCACTCGATGCCATCGATCGCGGTCGGCCCGTTCCAGCGGCCCCATCCACCGGAGGGGTCGATCTGCATCGGGTCGATCACCTGCACCAGCATCTCCATCCGGGTTTCCGCCGGGGAGGACTCCCATTGCGCCATCCATTCCGGCGTCTGGCTCATCTTGATGCCGAACATCTCGCGCGTCAGCAACAAGGGCGCATTCAGCGACGGATCGGAATGCCCGTAGGCCGCGAAGGCCTTCTGCACGTTCTCCCGCCCAAGCCGGGTAATGAGATGATCGGTCGCGGTATTGTCGCTCTGCCAGATCATCGCCTGCGCCAGATCCCGCACGCTCACCTTCGTCCCGGCCGGAACCCAGGCGTAGTCGCCGGAGGGCATCGAGCGCAGGGCATCGGTCAACGCGATCTGCTCGTCCCACGACACCTTGCCGAGCTGGATTTGCCGCGCCAGCTCCCCCAGGACGTACAACTTGAACGTGGAGGCGATCGCCAGCGGCTGGTCCTGATTCCGGCCGTGAATCGTCTGGCAGGCGCTGCCCCGGAACTCCGCGACCAGGAGGTTGCTCGATGCGGAGAGGGCCTGCAGATTCGCATCCAGCAGCGACCACTGGAATGCGATCGGCGCGGCCTGGACGAGCGATCCGGTTCCCAGGAACAGGCACAAACCAGCCATCAGCACGAGACGGAAACGGGCGAGGACGGACATGGGGCAGGACTCCCGGTCGTGATGTGGAGAACGATGGTCACTCGCAATGAGTGTACGTACACATCATACTACCGTCCTCGCCCCCCTCCGGCAAGGCGTCCCGCCAGATCGTATCCGACAGCATGACGACGATTGCCTATACTGGCATGGCGAACCGGGAACGAGGACCATGCCCCACGATACGACGCCATCCCGAATCAAACCGGCACTTCGGCAGCGTCTTGCGCTGCTCGGCGAAATCCTGCCGATTGTGATCCTGCTCGTCATCGCCATCAGCGGGATCAGGATCGTCTTCCAGCCGTATCAGGTTGTGGGGGCCAGCATGTCTCCCGCGCTCGCCAACGGCGAGCGGCTTTTCGTCAACCGCGCCGCCTACAGCAGCATCCCCATCCCGGGCGTCGGCGACGTGCACCCGTTCAGCACGCCCCGCCGCGGCGACATCGTCGTGCTCGACTCCGACAAAACGGACCGGCATAGCCCGTACATCAAGCGAATCGTCGGGCTCCCCGGCGAGAAAGTCAGCTTCACCGACGGTCTCGTCCTGATCGACGGCACTCCGCTCGTGGAGGATTACATCGACGGCGCAATCACGGCCTGCACCCGCCGCCTCTACTGCGCGGTCACTGTCCCGCCAGGCTACGTCTACGTGCTCGGCGACAATCGCACGGACAGCGAGGATTCCCGCGTCTTCGGTCCGGTACCGATCGACGACCTCGTCGGCCGCGCCTGGTTCGGGAGTTGGCCCAAATCCAGGTTCGGTCCAATCTCCCGTCCGGATTACGGCATCCCGGCTATAAACGGTTCCTGACCGGCGCAGATTCCCCGAGCGCGTTGCCCGCCGCATCCAGCGCCCGGACCGCCAGCCAGGTTTGGCTGAATTGCCCGGAAATAGCCGTCTCGAATCCGGTTCGCGGCGATTCCGCGACCGGTTGCAATGCATCGCGCTCGTCGCCCCCAATCACGCGCCAGCTCGCCACCTCCGTCGCGCCGTTCCAGCTGGCGTAGACGGCACCATCCATGATCGCGGCATCGGGCGGCGTTGCCGGTCGCCCCGTCCACACCTCCCGGAACGCCCGGTAGGACATCACGCCGATGGGAAACCGCCCATTGAAGAGCAACTCTCCATCCGGCCCGAACTCGGAGAACACCGGTGCACTGCCCCACCCGATAAAGACGTTCCCGTTCGGAAGCTCCTGCATATTCCCCTGGCTGACCGAGACGATCCCGGTCGGGTGGACGTATTCGCGAATGAGACTGGCCCGCATCGTCGCCATGTTCAGGTCCAGGGCCAGCCCGCGGGAGGCGATCCCGGCATCTCCCGCATCAGGACGATCCGTGGCATTGTCGAAAAGCGACAGGGTTCCGTCCGGTCTACGCCGGGCATGGTGCTGGAAGGCGAAAGCCGTCCCGTATCCCATCCGGAAATCGCTTCGTCGCCCGTTCAATCGCCAGATGATCCCGCCACTATCCCGATCGACCTTGTAGATCGCGTGAGTGTTGCGGCCCGAGACGATCAGGTTGCCATCGTCATCCTCGTCGATGGAGTTGAGATGGACGTAATCCAGCGGCTTGGTGAGGTCTTTCGGCAACCCGGCATACGTTTCAGCGATATCGATATGATCGAGCGAGTGCCACTCGAACAGCACCCGCCCCGTTTCCACCTCGAGCTCCTGCACGATGCAGTCGATGGCAACGCCGTTGACCGGGCCGCCAACCGGCGACAGATTCCACCGCACCGGATGATAGAGCAGGCATAACGCAGTTCCGCGCGACGTCAGGATGAACTCGTGCAAGTCCCCACCGGCAAATCCATTGCCCACTTGAACGCTCGCGATGCGTTCATACGCGCTGTTCATGATGACGAAGTGTCCGTATCCATACCCGACCGGCGTGACGCCTTCCCACCACGTCAGCACCGGCTGCCCGCGCCACTGCTGCACCTTGAGGTCGTTGCATTGCGACGCGTCGATCGCCGGAAGCCCGTACCAGACCAGCTCTCCGGTCTCGTCGAGGATCATCGCGCCGTTCTGTCCGTCAGGGATCTTCGGGGCAACGAAGATGAGACACGGCCCGGTCTCGACCGCGGGCGTCGTCACCCTGATCCGGGGCGGATGGATATCCGGCCGGGAATGGAACGCCTGCGGCGCTTCGGACGGCGCGTCGGTCGTCCGCTCAGCCGGAGCCTTCGGTCTCGGAGCCGGTAGCGCAACCCGGAAGCGGGATATCCGGCTTCCGGCGCGACCGATTGGCACGTCCGCCTCGACCGTGACCTCCTCGCCCGGTTGATATCTTCCGTCCGAGACGAAACTGGCTCCCTGACCGTCCGCATGCGGATACATCACACCGGAATGACCGCCGCTCACGCCCCCGGTCACCCGCACCATGCCAAGGATCGAGGGCGGCACGTTCCGAAACGAGATTTCCGTGTTTTCCGAGGCGGTGACCGTACGATCCGCCGGGTACATGAGAATCCCTGTCGCCGGGGCATCCTCTCCCGCGTTCGCCACTGGTGTCTGCGCCGACGCCGGGGTGGCGGTGGCAATCGCCGCCACTCCCCCGCCCATCGCGCGCAGAAACGTCCTCCTGTCGATTCGGTCTTCCGTCACGTCAGGTCTCCCTTCTCGTCGCGCCGCTCTCGGTACGGCGCATCACGTATCGACTCACGAGAGGGTACCAGACACCCGGAACCGGTCAGGATGCGTTGCCGCTCGCCAACCGTAGCCCGACAACCCCGGCGATGATGAGAACGATCGACACCAGCCGTAGCGCGTCCTTCGGCTCCCCAAGCACGACCATCCCGATCACCGCCGTCCCGGCGGCCCCAATCCCGGTCCAGACAGCGTACGCCGTGCCGACCGGCAGGGTCTTCAGCGAATACGACAGCATCCCGAAGCTGACGACCGCAAAAAAGACAAAGAGCAGGCTCGGGGTCACCCGGCTAAACCCGTGACTTTCCTTCAGCGATAATGCCATCAACATCTCGACGCACCCGGCGACGATCAGAACAACCCAGCTCACGGATGTTTCCTCCTGTTTGAAACGTAACAAGGGACACGCGGCGAATGATCCGCGTGCCCCTGACATCCATGTACAGGATCAGTTACTGCGAGCCGCGGTCGTCCGCCCCAACGAGTCCACTCGCGCTCGCGAATGCCATTCATTGGCTCGGACAGCCCCGCCGTTCCCCCCTCCGCCCGGAATCCGGACGCTCAGTGGTCAACCGCTCGCACGGTGCTATCTGGTATGAGGCTATCACACCGGAAAAACCGGGGCCAGCGCCGTATCTGCCGCAGGCTCGCCGCCCCTACGCCCGGTGTGGCTTTCCTGAAAACCGTTTTTACATCCAACCGGCGTCCGTGGCGCGCTCCCGCACCAGGCGGGCGAGCCCGGCCATCAGCTCCGGGTGATCGTTCAGCATCTCGATCCGCTCGAGCTGCATCCCGAGCTCCTTCGCCTGCTGCTGCATCTCGACATCGATGTCGTACAGGATCTCGACGTGCTCGCAGACAAACCCGACCGGGCAAATCAGCACGTGCTCGATACCTTCGCCATGAAGCCCCGCGATCACGTCACTGGCATCCGGTCCCAGCCACGGATCCTTCGTCATCGCCGCGCTCTGGAAGGCCCATTCGCCACGATGCGTCGGGAAGCGGGTCTTCATCGCCTCGAAGGTCGACGCCAGCTCCTGCTCGTAGGGGTCCCCGTTCGCCCGGATGCGTTCCGGCAGGCTGTGCGCCGTGTAGATGATCGGCACCGACCCCCGGACATCCTCCGGAAATGCATCGAGTGCTGCGGTAATCCGGTCTTCCAACGCATCGAGATAGGCCGGCTCGACGCTCCAGCTATCGACCGACGCCGTCTCCATACCATCCGCGTTTTGGGCGACGGCGCGGTTGTACAGACCGATCGACATCTTGGAGAAGTGCGGCGCCATCACCATCGTGACCGCGCGCTCGACGCCCGCGGCCTTCATCTCGCCTACGGTTTCGGCAATGTAGGGATACCAATGTCGCATCCCTGCCCACACCTTCCACCGCTCGCCGTCAGGAGCCTGCTCGTTCAGCGCCCGTTCGATCCCCTCACCTTGCGCCCGGGTCAGCTCAAGAATGGGCGAGCGGCCACCGATCTGCTCGTACCGGTCTTCTACTTCGCGAAAAATCTCTTCGGATGTCGGTCGATGGCTGCGGACATCCAAGAGGTACGGGCGAACATCGTCCATCGAGCCGGGGCCACCATAAGCCATGATAAGGAGATGATGCGTTGGTGTTGTCTCTTCGAACATTACGTGGTTCCTTGTTACGTGAGCCGGAACTGCAGCCTGACCAGGCCGCAGGATCACCGGCACATAGGTACCATAGATGGAGCATCAAGGTTGTGGGGAAAACCTTGTCCAATATGGGGAAAGACGCCGAACCGGCGAATCAGGAGCAGGTAGCATGGAGCCGACAAACCAGAAACGGGCGCGTATCCTCGACAGACCCGACCTCATCACGGCTGTTTCCGTGATCATCATCGTCCTGCTCGTCAACGCCCTGATGCTTCTGATCCTGTTTTAGCGGTCCTCTCAGCCGTCATCCCCCGATTTCAGCACGGGATGACGGCGAATGCCAGCGTCTGCAACGGGGGAATCGCGGGACAGGTGCACGTTACGCGTAGACACGCACCTGCAACTTGCCCTGCTTCTCGGCGGCGGTCTTGCCCGCCGTCACACCCGGACGCCGCTCGTGATAGTTGTTGGAAACGATCGCCAGCGCGTCGACCAATGCCCGCAGGATCACCATGTCGCCCCGCTCGGAGAACGACTCCTTCACCTCGAGCTCGCCTCGTTGCTTGATGACGACGTGCTTGAACCAGTTCACCGCGTCGCTGACATCCCCGCCCGGCACCCCGGCGTCGGACGCCGCATCCACGACCGCATCCCGAATCGTCGGCTGCACCGTCGACGATGATGCCTCTGCCTGGGCCGGAGTCGGCAGGGACCCGGTGATCAGGTCGTGCCGGCCAACCGTATCATCGACCACCTCGAACATCGCCGTGCGGTTCTCGCCATACAGCGTATCCCCTGTTTTCAGCACGATCGACGCGTTGGCCGTCATCGTCGTTGTCGTCGAGAGGCGCTCGGCCCGATCATCCCCGCCATAAGCGAGGAATCCGGCAACCTGCTTGCCAGCCATATCCACGATCTGGACCAGCTGACCCGCCTCGACATCGAACGAAACAGCGTTTCCTACCTCGACCTGAAATGTGCGGACGACCCGGTGCCCGACAAGGACGTTTGCCATCGATGCTCTGCTCTTCCTGTCTGGAGACGACTCGCCTGCAAGTTCCGCCGGCGGTGCGAACGACTTTCACCGGCCTATTGTCGCAGGATCACCGTATGATGGTCCAATACAGCATCGTTACGTGTGGCCACGAGTCGACGGACCCGGCGCCCGCGTGCGATCGTTACCGAACACGCAGACGTCCAGTATCACCGGCGAGAACAGGAGGCTTCCCTCGATGGAACGATGTCCCACATGCGGCGCGGCGGTCCGGCCCGGCGCGAAATTCTGCACATCCTGCGGCTCCCGGCTGGAGGACACCTCCTCCGCGCCGTCACAGGACGCGCAGGATGCCATCGTGGCCCCGGCAACCGCCGTCCTCGACGCCGTCACTCCGGAGCCGGATTGGCAAGCGGCATCCGGCGGGGTCGTCGAGGATGAAACCGGCGAGGATTTACCGGAACCTGAGGATACCGTCGTTGCGGCAGAGGTCACCGGCACATCCGACGAACCCGAGGCGAGCATTCCGGAGGCAGACACATCCTGGGCCGCACGCTGGCCGGAGCCGCGCGCGGCCCAGGAGCATTCGTCACGCGACACCTGGAGCTGGACGGGATCAACCGCCACCGCCGCTTCGACCTGGGAAACCGACACCGACGATACGGTGACAGAATCGGAGACGATTGCGCCAGATGCCAGTGATATCTGGGCCACCATCGGTGACGAGGAAACCCCTCCTGCGGCTACCGGAGACGAAGAGGACAACGATGCGCGCGAGCGCGCGAGCGAGCTCCTCGAAGAGCTCCGTGGTCTCATCTGGCAAATCGGCACCGAAACGCAGACGGAACCAAACGAGGAAGCCATCGTCCAGCATATCCGTCGCGCTCGTGGCGAAACCGGTGACTTCACCGATCTCGACCCGGTGATCGCTGCGGTCCGCGATAACCCGCGGGATATCGATGCCCTCCGCGAACTCGGCCTGAAAGCGGATCGCCTGCAGGAACTTCTTACAAGTCACCAGCGCCTCGTTCGAGCCCTGGAAAGCGCCCTGCGAGACTCGTAGGCATCCGAGGCAGATTGCAGGAACGTTGAGAGATGCCCACCACACCGGGCGTAGGGACGGACTCTTGTGTCCGCCCGGGTATCCGGAAGATACCCATGTCGCGCAACCGCGGCCGATGTCCAGCAACTCGCTTCGCAGCAAACCTCGGTCATCCCGAGCGAAGTCGAGGGATCTTGGCTCTGGCGACCATAGCGGTTTGCAGGAGCCAAGATCCCTCGACACGCCGTCACTCGCTCCGCTCGCGACGACGGCTCGGGATGACATTCTCTTTGAGGCTGTAACTGTACAATCGTAGTCTCGGGTCCTGTGCCCGAGACATGCCGCAGAGCGGCATCACGGCGACCCGCGAGCATTCATCCGGATTCGGTGTACGTCGCCCTATTCTCCGGTGAGATACACGAACGGCCACATATCCCTCGCCCCGATCATCTGCGTCCAGACCGAGAGATTCTTCGGGCTCGTAAACGCGAACGCCGCGATCGATCCGGTGGATTCCTGTCGCTCGGCATCGTCCGGCACCAGCAGGTCACTGAACGCGACTCCCGTCGTTGGCGACATCATATGCTGCACGCGCCACAACACCACCTTCCCGGTCTGCACCGCATCATCCGGGGAGCCGGTCAGCAGATCGGCGAAAATGAATGCATCCGGATTTCCCTGCACCGCCGGCGTCGCCACATCCGGTGCGCCCCCGGACACCGCTCCGGCCGTGACCCCGAAGAGGGCCATGGTGCTCTCCGGCATCGATCCCACTGCATCATCCGACTCCGCGAGCAGGTCCGCCAGCGTCTGGCTCGCCTGAGCGCCCGGATTCTCCGGCACGATCGTCGTCGCATCCAGCGACGCACCGGGCAACGCGACGACGCTCACCGCATCGTCCGGCATGACACCCAGCAAGGTCGCCAGATTATCATCATCCGCGGCGGAGCTCCCACCATTCGCCGCCAGTTGCTGCACCGCCTGCAGCAGCTCGAGACGCGGGGCGAACACGATCACCTCGTCGCTGACGATCGCGATGTTGTTCAGCTGCCCCTTCCCGATCTGACCGACGGCGGTGTCGAGGTCGAGCTCCCCGTTCTCGCCAATCGTCCAGTAATCTCCCGCGTCACCATGCTTGCGCTCGTATCCGGCGGATTCCCAGGTCGCGGGCAACGTATCGACCGGCGCTCCACCGGCGTAATACGTCACCTGGTCGGGAGGCGTGCCCGTGGTCATCGTCTGGTGGATCTGGAACGACGAAAACCCGAACGCCTCCTTCGCTTCGGGCAACATCGCATAGGCCGCCAGCGGATCCGACAGGAACAAGGGCGATGTGACCGGGATAGCCGATTCGGTATCCGTCATAAGGTCCGGATTACCAAGTGCGGCAAGCTGGGTCTGCAAATCCGTCCAGGCGAACAACCAGGCCTCTGCCCCCGGGACGGTCAGACGATCCCGGGGCACCAACGCCAGTAGTGCCCGGAGCCGTTCCCGCGCATTGAGCCCCATCTCCACCCCTCCGGGCGTTGCCTCCGGCGTTCCGGAACCCTGCGCGCCCACCGGCAAGACACCGAGCGCAGCGACCCCGGCACACCCCACCGTTCCCAACATGAGGGTCCGGCGAGAAACCTGTCGCTGCTGCCGGGAAGATCGATCGAAATGAATGATGCCGGGCATGATGTATCTCCAGTGTGGTCGGCATGGCGTCGTTGTACTCCTGCAACGACCTTGCCCCCGCAACGGTTCCGTTCGCCCTCCCACCATTCCCCTTCATCCTGACCGCAGGAATGGGGTCGCTCTCGCTTTTCGGCCAGTGGCCTCACCCCACCAGCCTACGGCCATCTGCCCCTCCACTCATCATGACGGGCCTCACAACCGTGCTGTCATCCCGAGCCAGAGCCGCGAGCATGCATCCGGATTCGATCGCAGGCAATCATCGGCCATGGTGGACAGACGGGTACGCAAGAACGTCTGCAATTAGCCGCAATCGAGTGTGAAGGATGTTGAGAGATCTTTGCTTCTGGCGACCGGCTCGGCTCGGAAGAGCCAATATTCCTCGACTTCGCTCGGGATGACAAGCGTGAAGTGCGAAGGACGGACGATGCTCAAGCTGGAGGAGATTCCGTCGTCGCCGGTGCCAGTCCCATCGCCGCCGCGAGATACGGCGCACTCGCGCTCGCCGCGTGCCGCGCCAGCCCCTCCGGCGTGGTCTGCGCGACGACCTCCCCTCCCCGATCTCCGCCACCCGGCCCCATCTCGATCACCCAATCCGCCCGCGCCACGACGTGCATATTGTGCTCGGCCAGCACCACCGTGTTCCCGTCCGCCACCAAACGGTCGAAGACTTCCAGCAGGTGGATGACATTGACGGGGTGCAAACCGGCCGCAGGCTCGTCCAGCAGGTAAAGCGTGTCGCCACGGGAACTTCGCTGCAGCTCCGTCGCCAGCTTCACCCGCTGGGCCTCGCCACCGGAGAGTTCCGTCGCCGGGTGCCCGAGCGTGATGTAACCCAGACCGACATCGCGCAGTGCCTGCAACCCGCGATGAACCACTGGCGCCTCCTCGAACAGCGGCAATGCACGCTCGACGGTCAGATCCAGCACTTCGGCGATATTCATCCCCCTGTACTCGATCTCCAGCGTCTCGGCGTTGTAACGCGCCCCATGACACGTCGGGCAGGGCGAGTAATTCTCCGGCATGAAGAGCAACTCGACCTTGATATAGCCCTCACCCTCGCACGTCTCGCAGCGGCCACCCTTCACGTTGAACGAGAACCGGCTGGCGGTATAACCGCGAGCTTTCGCCTCCTCGGTCGATGCAAACACCTTGCGAATACCATCGAAGAGTCCGGTATACGTTGCCGGGTTCGATCGCGGCGAGCGGCCGATCGGCTTCTGGCTGATCGTCACCAACCGGCCCGGCGCCCCTTCCACCTGCGGCTCACGCTCGGCGATCTCCGCCAGCAACGAGCTCTTGCCCGATCCCGACACTCCAGTGATCGCGGTGCAGACGCCTAGTGGCACGTCGATCGCGACGTTCTTCAGGTTATGCAGGTCGAGTCCCTGCAAGTGAATCGTCCCCGCCACATCCCTCGGTGCAGGGACCCTAGGCGAGCCATGCGGGAACATGAATGGCGCGGTCCGGGACTCGGCCACATCCCGCAGCCCCTCCGGTGGACCACTGTAGACGATGCGTCCGCCACGCTCGCCCGCATCCGGGCCGATATCGACCAGCCATTGCGCTCGCTTCGCGATGCCGAGATCGTGCTCGACAACGAACAACGAATTTCCCGAATCCCGCAGGGTGAGCAGCGCATCGTACAGGGCGTCCGCATCCGCCGGATGCAATCCCGCCGATGGCTCATCCAGGACGTAGACGACGCCGAACAACCCGGATCGAAGCTGCGTCGCGATCCGCAGGCGCTGCAATTCCCCGAGTGACAGGGTCGTGCTTTCGCGATCGAGCTGCAGGTAGCCAAGCCCCAGCCGAACGACGCTGTCGATCCGGTCCAGTAAATCGCCGCCGAGCGACACCGCGACCGAACGTTGCGAGCCGCTCCGGTCCAGGCTGCCACGACCATCGTTCCTGAGTGCATCTCTCAGCACATCGGCGAGATCGATCAGCGGCAACGACGTCATCTGCGTGATATCGCGCCCCTCGAACCTCACCGCCAGCGCTTCCGGACGCAACCGCTTGCCATGACATACAGGACAGGGAGCATCCACCATGAAGGCTTCCAGCCGCTCCCGCTGCTTCGCCGATTCCGTCTTGTTATAGGTTCGGAAGACATACTTCTCGACCGACTGCCAGGCGCCCTTGTAGTCGCGCATCGGTCGTTCTTCCGGCGGGCGATGCACGGTCAGGACCGGCTCCTCGTCGGTGAAGAGAATCCAGTCCCGCGCCTCTTGCGAGAGATCCCGCCACGGTGCATCGATGTCGTACCCTATCTCGCGCAGGAGCTCGCGGTAGTTCTTGCTCAGCCACGCGCCGGGCCACGCCGCGATCGCCCCCTCGCGAATCGTCAACGACGGGTCGGGCACCAGCAGCGCCTCGTTTGTCGTCCGCGCGACACCCAGTCCGTGACAAACCGGGCAGGCCCCGGCCACGGTGTTCGGCGAGAACGCATCCGAGTCGAGCCGATCCGCCCCATCGGGATACGCGCCGGCCCGACTGTAGAGCATCCGGAGCACATTCGAGATTTGCGTGATCGTCCCGACCGTCGATCGCACACTCGTCCCGCCGCGCCCCTGCTTCAGCGCGACGGCGGGAGGCAGCCCCTGGATATCATCCACATCCGGCGTCGTTACCTGATCGAGCAATCGCCGGGCGTACGGCGCGACCGACTCAAGAAACCGCCGCTGGGCCTCGGCGTACAGGGTGCCGAACGCCAACGACGACTTCCCCGAACCCGAGACACCGGTAAAAACGACAAACGCATCCCGTGGCACATCGAGATCGATGTCGCGGAGGTTATGCTCCCGCGCTCCCCTGACCTGCACCCAACCCGAAAACTGCTCGCTCACTGATCCTCGATTCCTTAGGTTCACACGACACGCAGGGGCGGATGGCCGAAGGCTCTGCGCCCAAAAGCCCGACCGACAATGACCAACATCCACAGAGGAGGCAGCAGCATCCCGCCGAAAACAACCATCCAGGACCCTTCGATCCCGCACCTCGCTCGCGATGATGGGGCCACCCTACTGTCCCTCGTTCCACGGCCAGGCGAGAAACCCGAGATCGCGCTCGTCGAGAATCGCCTGCCAGTCGTCCGCCCCCGCCAGCGGCCTGGCCTCCACCAGCAAAACCGCCCCCTCATCGGCATTCACCACCCGGGTACCGAGCGGCTGCATCCGATCTGTATAGGGATCACCCGTCACCGGCGATACATCCGCACGCAAGGCATGATCCACCCGCGCCATTGCTCGCGTCGCATCATCCACCGAGTCGTAACTGACGATCAACGACATCACCGGGATCGCCTCCGCCTGAACAGGCGCCGCGATCCCGGCCAGCACGAGATCGGCGACTGGCATCGGCACGAGCATCTCCGGCGTCGCGAAGGTCGCATCGACCCCTACCGTACCGGCCGGAACCGTCGGCACCGGCGTGGATGGGGCCGACGCCAGCACCGTTCCCCTGACGATCATGGCCGAAACGAGCTGCTCGGCTCCTGCGCCCGGCGCCATCAGCGATGCAATGGCTGGGTTCTGCCCCAGTGAAGACGCTTCCCCCCGTACTACGCGCAACGTCTCCTCCATCCGCGAGAGCCGCGATGTCGCGATCAACGTCCCGTCGTCGAGCAGCACCACGTTGTTCATGTTCCCCAGCGCCGGGCGGCTCGCCGGAGCCGACAGGTCGACCGCATCACCGGGAAACAGCGACCAGATCGTGTAGCCATTGGTTCGCACGGCCTGGTATCCGGACTGAACCCAGGCAGCGTGCAGGACATCCGGGTCGAAATCGCCGCGCATGATCATCACGAAGTCCGGCGCCTGCCCGACCGCCAGCAGTTGGTCGACATCAACCAGGCTGAATCCATAGGTCGACCGCCAGGAGGGGTCGTTCCCCCGCGCATGCACGACTTCCGGCATCGCCAATGCATCCAGCTCGCGTTCCCATGTATCGCCGGTGACAGGAAGTGCGTCGGATGGGACGGAGATATCCCGGGCGGTCATCCAGCCAGCGATGTCAGCGTACCGGGCGATGTCGCTCAACGGCAGGGAGTTGTTCGCCAACCGGTCCGGCGCGTAGCGCAGCAGATCCGGGAGCGATCCCGGTACAACCGTCGGCACCACGGAACGGGTTGGCATCGGGGTGGCAGCGACCGTCTGCTCCGGCGTCGTGACGGGAGAGACCATGGGGGAGGCGACAGGGCTGGGCACGGGCTCGATCGGGGACTCCTCGTTCCAGACGAGCACGAAGACCCACACGATCGCGCCGACCGCCGCGAGCACGGCGAGAAGGACGACCAATCCGGCAATCCGCCGGGATGTCACCGGCATGCAAACCGCTCTAGTCGCCCTGGATGCGTACGACCGCCCTTGTGCGGGAGCGACTTCGCGCGGCGCCGGAAGCCGCCCGCATGGGGCGGCTGTATGCAGGCATTCCTGTCCCGGCTGCAGCCAGCGCTCATCATTCGGTCACGAACGAAATGCGCGCCTGGAACGCATCGGTACGCTGGTAGGCGGTCGATACACTCGCCCCGGCGTGAATTCGCTGGATCGCCTCGCCCAGCAACTCCGCGACGGAAAGAACGACCAGCTTATCGAACCGCTTCTCGGGCGGTAGCGCGATGGTATTGGTCACCACCACCTCCCGGATCGGGCTTTCGACGAGGCGAGATACCGCCGGAGCGGAAAAAACCGGGTGAATGCACGAGCAATAAACCTCGCTCGCCCCGGCATCGAGACAGACCCTGGCGGCCTGGGTGATCGATCCCGCAGTGTCGATCTCATCATCGACGATGACCGCCTGCTTACCCTCGACCGAGCCGATCAGGTTGAGCGCCTCTGACGTGTCCTGATTGCCGATCCGCCGCTTCTCGATAATCGCCAGTGGCGAACCGAGGATATCGGCGAAATTCCGCGCTCGCTTCGTATTGCCGAGATCCGGCGAGACGACCACGGGGTTCTCCAGTCCCTTGCCGACGAAATACTGCGCGGTCAGGAACATCGCGCTCATCTCATCGACTGGAATATCGAAAAATCCCTGGATTTGACCGGCGTGCAGATCCATCGTCAGCACGCGGTCCGCTCCCGCCTGCTGGATCAGCTTGGCCACCAATCGCGCCGTGATCGGCACACGCGGCTGGTCCTTCTTGTCGGTCCGGCCATACCCGAAATACGGAATCACCGCCGTGATCCGGCCAGCGGACGCCCGTTTCAACGTGTCGATCATGATCAACATCTCCATGATCGAGTCGTTGACCGGCGCCGCAAACGACTGGATCACGAACACATCATCCTGACGCACGCTGGACTGGATGCGCACGAAGGTGTTGTCGTTGCTGAACTTGAAGACCTCGGCACGTCCCTGTGGGATGCCCATAACATCGCAAATATCGCTCACCAGCGCCGGATTGGAGTTTCCGCCAAACACGGAGACTTGATCCCACGATCCCGCCATCGTCGTATCGTCCTTTCCGCCCACCGGCTATCGACATGGGCACCATCCCGTAGGGACGGATGGCCGAAGGCTCTCCGCCCCTATCGACGCTTCGGGCGTCGATCATATCCGTCAACCCTCAGGGTCGTTCGCCTCGTCCATTGATGCAATCGTCCGCAGTGCTTCCCGCGCGGCGGCCTGCTGCGCCTCGCGCTTGCTCCGACCGGTGCCGGAGCCCAGGGGCTTGCCGTCCACCAGCGCCTCGACCGTAAACTCCCGCGCATGATCCGGACCCGATTCCGCGACGGTCCGGTAGGCCGGCTGATCGAGCCCGCGCTCCTGCACCACTTCCTGCAAGAGGCCCTTCGGGTTCGCCGTCGCCTCCGTCGCGAGGATACCTTCCATATCCCGATCGAGATAGCCATTGACGAACCGGGTGGCGGCATCGCGCCCCTGGTCGAGGTAGATCGCCCCAACCACGGCCTCGAAGGCCCCGGCCAGCATGCGGTCCCGCTTGCTGGAAGTGACCTGCTCGCCAATGCCGAGGTAGAGCGCATCGTCCAGATGCATCTCCCGCGCCCACTTCACCAGCGTCTCCGCCCGCACCAGCGCCACGCGGTGCCGGGTCAATGTGCCCTCATCCGCCACCGGATCGGTATGGTACAGGCGCTCCGCCGTGATGGCCCCCAGGATCGCATCGCCGAGAAACTCGAGCCGCTCGTTGCTCTGCATGATGGCGTCGATCTCACCCTGGTCCTGAAGCAACCAGTCGTGCAAGACGGAACGGTGAGTCAACGCCAGCCGCAACAGCTTCGGGTTGTTGAAACTGACACCGATCCCCGCCGCGAACGCCCGCTCCACGGCCGGATCCGGCACGCCATAGGGGGCAGGCGCATCCTGTTTGTGTCGTTCCCTGGATGGGCTCACGATAGACATACTCGATCACGGAAACACGAACGATGCCGGCCGCTTCCGGTCACCGTTTAACATGTCGAGTATACGTGCCGCGACAATCCGGCCCCTTACCAGGCGAACATCAGCACGTCGCGCCCGATCATCATCCGGTACCACACTGCCCGCCCCGCATCTTCACCCGAGAACGTCACGGTCACGACCGGGCCATCGACGGCCGTCTCCGCCGTATTGACGATCTCGAAGACATCGGTGTACGGCTCGCGAGTCACCACCGATGTCATGTGTTCGTAGCGCCAGAAGATCACGTCCGCGGCATTGCCCGCATGATCCCCGGAAAGCGGCAACAGCGACAGGAACGCCGACTGGTCTCCAACGTCACCGGTCTTCACACCGGCGGAAGCGCCACCGATGGCTGCCCGGATGCGCGGCATCGGCCCGACGGCAGCATCAGACTCGGCGACCACGTCCTCAAGCTCGGCGACGGCATCCGGCCCACCCAGCAGCACCTGCGAAGCGACCGTATCCGACATGTTGAAGACGTCACCGCCGAAACCAACGACGTTGGCCGTCCCTTCCGGCATTCTCTCCAGCAACGGCGCGATGTCCGGCGACTCCGCAGCGGAGACGCCTCCCTCATTGGCATGACGCACGACCGCTTCGAGCAATGTCGCCGTCGTTGCGCAGGCGAGCGTTTCGCCGTCGAGCAGGGCGATATTATTGAGTCGCGCCATGACCATCCGCTGCAGGGGGTCTGCGAAATCAATCTCCGCTTCCTGCCCGCGCGTCCAGAAATCGCCGAATCCAGCCGAGGCGGGCTCGTACCCACCCGCTTCCCAGATCGGCGCCAGATCGCCGAAGAACACGCCGCCCCGGTAGATCACGACCGTGTTCGGCGGGACACCAACGCAAAGTACCTGGTCCACATCGAACGCCGCGAATCCGAGCAGATCCCGCACCTCCTCGCTCGCCGCCCACTGAATCAGCGGGTCGGATGTCGCCACCGAGGTCAGGTACTCCACTGGAGGAATCTCCTGCAAGGGATACGCAAACCCCGCTGCGTTGAAATGCGCCTTCCTGTCGAACCAGTCGAAGAGCATGTCACCGGCGGGCAGCAGACCCTTCGGGACCAACGACAGCATCTCGCCCGGTCCCTGACCGCTACCGGATATCCTGGCACCGGAATCGATGGTGCCTTTTTGGGCGACAGCGTGCGACAGAGGCGCGGCGATCGCCACCGCCGCACCGCCAGCGACCAGCGCGCGCCGCGAGACGGATCGTGCTCGCCGAATCGGACCTGAATGCATCATCTGGAACGTCCTCCGTAATATCGAAATCCGGTGCTGATAACCGGTCAATACACATGTCCCATGCCCGCTACTCTACACGGATTTCCCAAAATCCACTGGCGGCGCCCGATACTGTCAACTTTCCCCATCTGACGGTACTATTGTGCTGGCGGGCGCGTCCGTGCCCGTTTTCTTGTGTTTGTTGGCAGATACACCCGTACGAAAGGTGACCCCATGGCCACACGACGACGTCTCATCCAGATCTCCGGTGGCGCGCTTGCCGCCGCTGCACTCGGCCGCTCGCTGCAGGTTTCCGCGCAGGAGGGCACGCCCGCGAGCGCGAACCCGGTGGCCGGCGCCACACCATCGGTCGAGATCGGCGATATTTCCGTGCTTCCTTTGAAGCAGGAAGGCAAGATCGTCATCCATACCGACGAGCCAGTCTATGAGCCGTGGTTCGTCGATAACGATCCCGCCAACGGCGAGGGATATGAGAGCGCCGTCGCCTTCGCGGTCGCCGAAAAGCTCGGTTTCAGCAAGGATCAGGTCGAGTGGGGTCGCACCCCGTTCAACAATTCCTACGCCCCCGGTCCGAAGCCGTTCGACTTCTACATCTGCGACGTCTCCCGCACGCCGGAGCGCGCCCGCGCCGTCGGCTTCAGCGAGCCCTACAACGCGGTCCCGCTGGTTGTCGTCACCAAGGCCGATGGTCCGGTGATGGAAGCCAAGAGCCTGGAGGAGCTCGCCACGTTCAAGTGGGGCACCCAGATCGGCACCACGTTCCACAGCTACATCGAGTCGCACATCAAGCCCGATAAGGACATTCTGGTCTACGACACGAATGCCGATTCCCTGACGGCCCTGATGAACGACACCGTTCAGGCTGTCGTCCAGACGCTGCAGATCGGCATCTACAACGTCGAGATCCAGTTCGAGGGTCTTGCCCTCGGCGGTCTGCTGCCGGATTCCGACCAGTACACCGGTCTGGTCACGGAGCTCGACAGCCCGCTGATCCCGTATCTCGACGCTGCCGTGATCGAGCTTTGGAACGATGGCACCATCCCGTCGTTGCAGGACGAATACCTCGCCCCGCCGGAAGACCTCCAGACATACGAGGGGTAGCTCCGCGACATTCACCGTTGCTCGTGTAGGGGCAGACTCTTATGTCTGCCCACTCCCGGGCACAACCCCCGTCATCCCGAGCGAAGCGCCGTCTTGGTAGCGCTGACCCGGAGTGGTCGGCGAACGACACCGGGCCATAGTGCCCGGTGCCATCAAGGCGGGATGGCGCAGAAGCCGAACAGTCCACATCGTCACATCCCGACACGAAAGACAACGCACCCGTGTCCACCATCGCCCCACCGGCAACACCACTCTCCGACGAGCAGATCGCCCGGCTTCTCCAGAAAAAAAGCGTCTGGAGAGAGGCCGACGTCGTGCGCTCGATCTTCATCGCGATCGTCAGCACCATCGTTCTCTTCGGCGGCATGGCCTGGCTGATCAGTCGATCCGAAGGCTGGGACGCCGTTCAGCAGGCCTTCTTCAGCGCGCCCGACTTCCGGGCTGCGTGGCCAAAGGTCGTCGATGGCTTCAAGCTGAACGTCAGGATGTTCCTCATCGCCGAACCGATCATCCTCGCCGCGGGTCTGCTGCTTGCCGTTATGCGCCTGAACCGGAACGCGGTCCTCTTCCCGCTCCGCGCCTTCGCTATCGCCTACATCGATCTCTTCCGCGGGATTCCGACGCTGCTCATCATCCTCATGCTCGGGTTCGGCATGCCCGGCCTGCGGATATCGTGGCTCCCGGCCTCGCCAGTCTTCTGGGGCGTCACCGCGATCATCCTCAGCTCGGCCGCCTACACCGCCGAAACCTTCCGCGCCGGAATCGAGTCGGTGCATCCGAGCCAGCGCGCCGCCGCGCGATCGCTGGGTCTCAACAGCGCGCAGGCATTCACGCACGTCGTCTTGCCGCAGGGTGTCCGCGCCGTCATCCCGCCACTCCTCAGTGGCTTCATCGCCCTCCAGAAGGAGACCGCACTGGTCAGCACCATCGGTCCTCTGGAAGCGACCCGTCAGGCCGGTATCTACTCCAGCCTGAACTTCAACTACACGAGCTACCTCGCGGCGGCGCTGCTGTTCATCGCCATCACGATTCCGCTCACCCGCTTCACCGACTGGCTGCTGCAACGCTCGGCTCGGCTGCGCGAACTGGGGATGACCGCATGACCGCACCACTCATCGCCTACCGCGGTGTCTACAAGGCCTACGGTCAGCATCTCGTCCTGCGGAACATCAACCTCGATATTCCCGAGCACAGCGTCACCTGCCTCATCGGCGCTTCCGGCTGCGGCAAATCGACCCTGCTCCGCTGCACGAACCTCCTGGAGGAAATCCAGCACGGCGAGATCATCCTGAGCGGCCGCGACATCGCACAGGCGCAGGATGACGCCGACGCCATCCGCAAGCGGGTCGGCATGGTCTTCCAGAGCTACAATCTCTTTCCGCACATGACCGTTTTACAGAACATCACCCTCGCCCCCCGTCGCGTGCTCCGCCGCCCGATGAACGAGTGCGCCGAAGAGGCACGCGTCCTGTTGCAACGCTTCGGTCTCGCCGACAAGGCGAACGAGTACCCGGATCGCCTCTCCGGCGGCCAGCAGCAACGGATCGCGATCATCCGGGCGCTCGCCATGCAGCCGGAAGTCCTGCTGCTGGACGAGATCACCTCTGCCCTCGATCCGGAAATGGTCGGGGAGGTGCTGGACATCATCGTCGAGCTGAAAGACCTCGGCATGACGATGATCATGGCGACCCACCAGATGGGCTTCGCTCGCCAGATCGCCGATCAGGTCGTGTTCCTCGACGGCGGCGAAATCCTCGAGCGCAACGAGCCGAATGCCTTCTTCGATACACCGCAACATGACCGCACGAAACAATTCCTGCACCGGGTCATGAGCGCGGGGTAAATGCGCCTCGCGTATGGCCCCCACCCCCACCAAAGAACCCTGTTACCTGATACACTATGTAACATTCAGGAGGGGATCTCATGAAATGGCACGCTGTCACCGTCCTTCCGGGGGGCCGAATCACCATTCCGGCCGACATCCGCAAGAGCCTCGATTTGCAATCTGGCGACACCCTCACCTGGTCCATCGACAACGGCACGATCCACTTCCGGAAGAAACCAGACGATAAGGCCGATGTGCCAGACACGCAGAAACCGGCTCACCCCTCCATCACACACCGCGGATTGAAGGAGTAGCCGATGAGCGAATTCATCACGAGGGTCTCTGCCAAGGGTCAGGTTGTGATTCCGAAGACCATCCGCGACCAGAAGAATCTCGATGTCGGGGATTTGGTGACACTCGTCAGCGAGGATGATCGCGTCCGCGTCGACAAACGTTCGGGCTGGGCGCGGGCGACCGCTGGCTGCTTGCCGTCGTCGATCCCTCCCCTCGAACCCGATGCGCTCGATGACATCATCGAACAGACCACCCTACAAGAACTTCGCGAAAAATACGGGACGACCGGATAGATGGAGCCCAACTTCATTGACACCAACGTCTTCGTCTATCACCTCACGAACAATCACCCCGTGTACTCCCCCCGCTGCACCGCCCTTATGGAGCAAATTGAAGCGGGCGAGATCATCGCCGTCACCGCCATCACGGCGGTAGACGAAACGCTCCGGGTTTTGACCAAAGCGTTCGGCCGCGCCCGAAGCGATGCCGCACATGCGTTGACACGCCTGATGCGTCACCCGGAAATCGGGATCGATCACCGTGAAGCCGTTCTGGACGCGATTGACTTTTGGGCCAAACAGAGCCCGCTCTCATTCGCCGATTGCTATCATCTCGCGCTGGCATACTCGCTCAGGATGGCGGCAATCTATACGTACGACAGGAAAATGGGTCGATATCCGGGAATGGAACGCATCGAACCCTGATCCCTTCCCCAAGCGAGAGAAAAGGACCCTCATGCGAGCATTCACCCAGGTCGATGTCTTCACCGACACCCTGACGCAGGGCAATCCCGTCGCCGTCGTCCACGATGCTGACGGTCTCTCCGACGAGCAAATGGCCGCCTTCTCCCGGTGGACCAATCTCTCGGAAACGACCTTCCTGCTCGCCCCCACCGACGACCGCGCCGATTATCGCCTCCGCATCTTCACCCCCGGCGGCGAGCTCCCCTTCGCCGGATACCCGACCCTCGGCTCCGCCCGCGCCTGGCTGGAAGCGGGCAATGCCCCGCACACACCCGGCACGCTGATCCAGGAATGCGGCACCGGTCTCGTCGAGCTCCGAAAGGAGGGCGATTGCCTCGCTTTCGCCGCCCCACCGCTTCTGCGCGATGATCCCGTGGAACCCGACCTGATCGAGCGCATCGCATCGTCCCTCCGCATCGATCTCACCACCATCCAGGCCTCGCAATGGATCGACAACGGTCCGGGCTGGATCGGCGTGCTTCTCGCGGATGCGGAAACCGTGCTCGCGCTCGATCCCGATTTCGCGGCGATGGGCGACCTCGCCATCGGCGTCATCGGGCCCGACCCCGACGCTCCCTCCCCGACCTACGAGACCCGCGCCTTCGTGCCCGGTCTCGGCGTTCCCGAGGACCCGGTGACCGGCAGCCTCGCCGCCGGATTCGCCATTTGGCTGATCGGCCAGAAGCTCGCGCCAGCCAGCTACACGGTCCACCAGGGTGCTGCGTTGGGTCGCCACGGCATCATCCAGATCGATCGGGATGCATCAGGCACCATCTGGGTGGGCGGCAACACCGTCGTCGGCATCACCGGCCACGCCGCGCTATAACCGCATCCACGACACCGGCCCGATATGGTCGATGCTCGGTATCAGCCCCGGGACGGCTCGCCCTTTGCCCGGACTCTGACTTTCATCAGCACGCGTCTCTTCCGTCTCCGGCTGCCACGCTAGAGCTATTTGCAAGAAGGTTGATGTGGTCATGTGGTGATCGACTCCCTGCGGGAGCCGATGGGCGGCAACGGGGCCGCTCGCGCGTTTCGGCCGCTGAGGCGACCTCACCCCACCAGCCTCCCCACGCCCGATGTTGTGCTGGACCGTGTCAACTATTGTGCGATTCGCTGCAATCTCGCCACCGCCAAAGTCTCATCAAAACGCCGCAAACCGGCTTTGCCGGTTCCATGCAAAACCTCGATCTGGCGCCGCGTTCGCCCATCGACCGCAAGTCGATAATGGGGCACTATCTTCTCCGACAGGAAATCACTCCTGATTCATCGCCAGAATCTCAACCTCGTTCGGCAGACCCTCGAAGACTCGTGTCAGATCCGCCCCGCGCACCTGTACCGTCGCCTCAGCACCGCCCAGGCTCAGCAACAGCCACTCCTGCTCGAATACCGCAGGGTCGACGATGATCTGCACATCCGCGTCGAATCCAAACGGATACGCATTCCCCGGTTCAGCCCCGAACTTCCCGTCCAGCTCCTCCGCGTTCGCCATCCGGAGCTTCTTCGTGCCGAGATGCTTCTTCATCGCCTTCGTATCGACCCGGGCACCCTGCAACGTGGCGTACACGAGGTAATCGTCGCCCGATTTCATGACCAGGTTCTTGCCTTCGGTGCCCTGCCACCCGGTCTCCTTCGCAACCGCCTCATACCCCTCATAATCCCAAACCGCGCGGTGCTCGTAGACCTTGTATTCCGCCTTCGCCTCGTCCAGGAGAGCGAGCATCTTCGCTCTGACGTCGTTATTCTGCATCTGAATATCCCTTTTCTGTCTGCACTACCTGAGTCTTTCTCACAAGTGTTCCACGAGACGTTGTGAAGCGTCGCTTTATCGACGCGACCAGCGCTGTCTGTCACATCATCGACAACCACACTGCTCGCTTTCCACGACGCAACATCCTGACAGAGCACATCGCTGGAAGTGAACTCTATACGGCTATCGAGAATGGACCAATGCCCCGACATCATTCGCCAGATTCACTCCCCTTCCTCCCACCGCCGCCATCGTCGTTCACCACCCCGATGCACTCACGTAAGGGCGATCACGACGCCACTGCCAACTTCTCGTATCGTAGTCCCGGGTCCTGTGCCCGGAACACAACCCGGATGGTCGTAGCATCCCCCAATCGTAATCTCACCTCTCCGAGACGACGTTCGGTGCGTTCATTCTCCTCCCCAAGTAGCCGCGCAATTCCGCCTGACCGTCTACGCGCGAGTGCGACCTGATAAACTTGAGTCAGACGACACTCAGGGAGGTTACACATGGCACTTCGAGTGATTAACGTACGGCACAAAGGGCAAATCACGCTCCCCTCGGACATCCGCGAAGAATTGGGGCTGAAACAAGGCGATAGGCTGCTCGTCGAGCGTGACGGCAGGAAGATCGTGCTCGTTTTGCCGGACGATGTAGAGGATCCGACCGCCGGTATATTCAAGGACTACGCATACACCCATAACCCTGATGTGCGTGAGGAAAAACAATGGATCGCCCGGCACATCGCCGAAACCGCGGATGACTACGAAGAATGAGTGAATCCGCTATCCGATCAATCGATACCAATATCCTGCTGCGTCATTTCCTCCAGGATCACGATGACCATTCCCCCCGGGCATCCGCACTCCTGCTCGCTGTCCGGCGAGGAGAAGAGCGGATTTTCTGTCCGCCAACCGTGATCTTCGAGGCAATCCACATCCTTCATGGCCGCATACATCTGCCTCGGCCCGACATCGTTTGGGCACTCGAAAACCTTATCCGGCTGCCAGGTTTTATCCTCGCCGAAGAAGCCGTCGTCATCGACGCCCTGGAATTCTGGGTCCAGCAATCACCTCTCGATTTCGCCGACTGCTACCACCTTGCCCTCACCAAGTCGCTCGGCATGACGCAGATCTACACCTTCGACAAGAAGATGGACCGCTACCCCGGCGTCGAACGTATCGAGCCCTGATTTCCCGCCCAATGGCATATCTCTCTGTCCCCGATGCGTATCAGGCCTCGTACGGGCGATGACGAACATCGCCCCCTTCCCGCCCAAGACGGTCATCTTCCCCCCACCGCAACATCGGAGAAGCCCCCACTCTCCGCCTGTGACACACTCCGTCCCACAACCGAACGTACACCACCCGATTCGAGCACAAGACGGAGCACCTCATGAGCGGAGTACGAGTCCTCGTCGGCACCCGGAAGGGCGCATTCATCATCACTTCGGACGACGCGCGGCACGAATGGGACATCGCTGGTCCACACTTCCCCGGCATGGAGATCTTCCACCTCAAGGGCTCTCCGGTCGATCCGAACCGCATCTATGCATCGCAGGCCAGTGACTGGTTTGGCCAGATCATGCATCGTTCCGACGATGGCGGTAAAACGTGGGAGACGATCGGCAACGAATTCGCCTACGAGGGCGAGGTTGGCACCCACCAGTTCTACGACGGCACCCCGCACCCCTGGGACTTCCGCCGCGTCTGGCACCTCGAACCCTCCCTCCACGATGTCGATACCGTGTACGCCGGGGTCGAGGATGCCGCGCTCTTCAAGACCACCGACGGTGGCCAAACGTGGCTTGAGCTGGACGGCCTGCGTCACCACTCCACCGGCAACACCTGGCAGCCGGGAGCCGGCGGTCTCTGCCTGCACAGCATCCTGCTCGACCCGACGAACCCGGATCGTATCTTCGTCGCGATCTCGGCAGCCGGCGCCTTCCGTACCGATGATGGCGGCCAGACATGGACGCCCATCAACCAGGGGCTTCGCTCCGACTACATCCCCGACGGGGACGCCGAGGTCGGGCATTGCGTCCACAACATCGCCCTGCATCCGTCGAAGCCGGACACCCTTTTCATGCAGAAACACTGGGACGTCATGCGCTCCGACAACGCCGGTGATCTGTGGCACGAGGTGAGCGGCAACCTCCCCACCGATTTCGGCTTCCCGATCAGCGTTCACGCCCATGAACCGGAGACGATCTACGTCGTCCCGATCACCAGCGACAGCCATCACTTCCCACCGGAGGGCAAGCTTCGCGTCTATCGCTCCCGTAACGGAGGCAATGAGTGGGAGGCGCTGACGAACGGCCTGCCGCAGGAGAACTGCTACGTCAACGTCCTGCGCGACGCGATGTCGGTCGATCGCCTCGACTCCTGCGGCATTTACTTCGGTACGACTGGTGGCCAGGTCTACGCCTCCGCCGATTCCGGCGATACCTGGCAAACACTCGTCCATGACTTGCCGGCCGTCATGTCGGTCGAGGTCCAGACGCTGCCATGATCCGCGTGATTTTACCGGCTCACCTCCAGGCCCTTGCCGGTACCGGCAAGGAGATCGGGATCAACGTCGACGGAGACGTCACCCAGCGCACCGTCGTCGACGCGATCGAGGCCGCCTACCCGGCACTGCGGGGAACGATCCGAGACCATCGGACGAAACAACGACGCCCTATGGTCCGCTTCTTCGCATTGGAACAGGATCTGTCGCACGAGTCGCTGGACGCGCCGCTACCCGACGAAATCGCGCGGGGCGACGAGCCGTTCTGGATCATCGGCGCCATTTCCGGCGGGTAGCGAAGACGACACACGACTATCCCGTGTCGTGTCGCGCCACATGTAACTGCCGATCGCAATTGGCCTTCAAGGAGAATTCGTCATGTCACGCACCCGAGTCCACAGCTTTTCCATCTCACTCGACGGCTTCGCCACGGGCGAGGGGCAGAGTCTGGAATCACCATTCGGTCACGCCGGCCATCGGCTTCATGAGTGGATGTTCGCCACCCGCTACGGCCATGCGATGCAAGGCAAGGACGGTGGAGGCCGCGGCGTCGACGACGCGTTCGCCCAGCGCTTCGTTCCCGGAATCGGCGCCGAAATCATGGGTGCCGGCAAGTTCGGCCCGCCCGGTTGGCAGGACGACCCGGAGTGGAAAGGGTGGTGGGGACCCAACCCGCCGATGCATACGCCAACGTTCATTCTCACCCACCGCCCCCGCCCATCGATCGAGATGGGGGGCGGCACCATCTTCCACTTCCTCGACGCCTCACCCGCCGAGGCGCTTGAGCATGCACAAACGGCCGCAGGTGGACAGGACGTGCGTATCGGCGGGGGCCCCAGCGTCGTCCGCGACTTCCTCGCTGCCGGACTCATCGACTACCTCCATACACCGATCGTCCCGATCGTGCTCGGCCGGGGCGTTCGACTGTGGGACGGGTTGGAGGGCCTGGAAAAAGACTACAAAGTGGAAGCCACGTCCTCACCCAGCGGAGTGACCCACGTGACCTTCAACCGCCTGTAGGCACATCCGGCGCCATTTTCGGCATGTGATACCAATCCGGATGACCAATCGCGGGTCAGCACACGTGATCGTCGTCTCGGGTCCTGTGCCCGAGACATGCCCAGAACCATGCGTGCGGAGCGGCACACAGCGACCCGCACGCATTCATCCGGATTCCGTCTGAACCGCATTCAGAGCACAGATAGCAGCGACCCAAAGTGGTCGGTAAGGAACGCCGGGCACTCCGGCCCGGCGCTACCTATGCGTGGTTCTCCGGCAAATCAATCCGCAGCGTGCGACACTTTACCACCCGTCCCTTCGAGGATGTTCTTCAGCGAATCCAGCGCGTCATCCAGCCCGGTGTCAATCGGTTCCGGCTGGGCCGACTTCTCGGCCACACGCTCGGGATAGTTTGACTCCCGGCCGAACCGGAGACGCACGATCACCCGGGTCTTTCCGACTTCGTCCGAGATATCCATCTCTCCCCGATAGGTATCGTCGTCGCTTCCCCACTCCAGACGGCGACGATCCTCGCTCGATTTCAACCAGCCATCCGCATGATGCGCTTCGCCGTGAATCCTTGTCTCGATCGCGACACGTCCTTCACCCTGCATCCGGACGCTGGCCAGCGTCGGTAAGTAGTCCGGAAGAGTATTCACGTTGCTGACGAAATCGAACACGGCGTCGGGGTCAGCCTGAATCAGGCGGGAACGCTCGTATGTCCTCGGCTGTGGATAGTTCCGTGCCATGTGACACTCCTTTCCAGGAATTACGCGCCACCGAAGCAGCAACGCATACCCTGCAGTCGAGATGCCATCGTGTATATGCCAGCAGGTGCTCACGCCAGAAACCAACGCTCTTGTGTTATCGACTTACCGGGTATAAGATGAGGCCCCCGGTGTTCCTTCTTGTCACCGGAGAAGCAAAAACCACAAGGAGTTCGTCATGGGCCGCATCATTGTTGCAAACCGCCACGGCCATCAGCTCGTTGAATGGGACACAGCAACCGACACCGAGGAGGCCCGGCAAGCCATCGTCGATGCCGAGCGCATCATCGAGGAGGCACGAGCCAACGGCTGCGCGATCTCCAGGAAGGTGGACGGGGAGCATGTCCTCGACCACGCTCCCTTTGATCCGAGCGTCGAGGAATATCAGATCGTCGCTCCAATCGCGGGCGGATGACGGGTCGCCCTTATGGACGACATCCCTGCCCCACCCCCACAAGAGCCGTCATATCCCGAGTCGGGCGCACCCTGGTGGGCCCGGCTCCCCCTCAAGGTCTTCCGGACAGCCGATACCGGCGAAGCACCCTCTTCGATCGAACGCCCGTGGCGGTACTCCTGGGACCACCTGCCGAAACGCTCTGCCGGGCTCGGCTTCAGCCAGGAGGATTACGATGACGCCCGGAAGCGGGCAGAATCGGTCGCCCGGTCCACGCTCGGTGAGGAGCTCTGGCAGCAGCTCCAGCGGGTTGGCTACCTTGAGCTCCAATCCCGCATCTTTCCCGGTGTGACCTATCGCCTGCGCGTTGGGCGCCGCATCGAGGTCCGCTGTACCCCCGGCGTCCGGCCACCCTGGCGGTATTCCTGGCTCTGCATAAATCCAACGTATCCACTGCCGGAAGCCGAGTTCTTCGCGCACCTCTACCTCTATGTCCGCGATCAGGAGGAAGAAATCGTCCGTGTCGCCGCACCCCAACCGTGGGACCAGGCGCTGGGGCGAACCTTCTGACCAGACAGGGATATCGGCAGAGCCTCTTTCACTTGACCAATCGCGGTCATTCAACGACATTCTCTCCGGGCGGTCCACGCCGGAGCGTCCTGATGTCATTCACCTACTCTCGTGCCAGGACCCCGGCTTTTCATGTCCTCATCGTTCCGCGATCTCCATCGTGAATCGCCCGGCTTTTCGACCTATTTCGTAACCGCCGTCATGGCTCGCCTCTCGAACGAGGGGCTCAAGCTCGCGCTCATCCTCGCCGCAGCCAGCACACCCAATGGCCTGACTCTCGGTGGGTTGCTCGTCGCGGCGTTCCTGGTCCCCTCTGTCGTCGCGGCACCGTTCGCCGGTCGCCTCGCCGACATGAGCAGCAATCCGAACCGCCTGTACGCGATGGCCTTCGCCTTCAACGGCATTGCCATCGCCCTCTGCGGTCTGCTCCTGTCTCACGCGCATCCGGCGATCATTCTCGTGCTGGCGGCATTCGGAGGTTCGGTCGGTCCCCTCCTGCAAGGTGGTCTCTCCTCGCTCGTCGGCGCCATCGTGCCGAAATCGTTGCTGAACCAGGCCTATGCACTGGATGTCGTCACCTACAACGTTTCCGCCATTCTGGCGCCAGCCATCGTGGCCGCCGTCGCCGGTATTGTCTCGCCGCTCGTATCGTTGCTGATGCTCTCCGTGCTGATGATCGGCGCTTCGATCATGGTCCTGCGCGTTCCGATCGAACGACAAGGAGACCGGGCGGTCATCATCCCGCCCTCTCCGGTGGACGGTATCAAGGCCATCGCTCGCGTCGTTCCCCTCCGCACCACGGTTGTCGCGACAAGCTGTTCCAGCATCGGCAACGGCATCCTTCCCGTCGCCGCGACGGTGCTGGCCATGAACACATTTTCGGTGAACGCCGGCATCATGCTCTCGACGATGGCCGTCGGTGCCCTGATTGGCTCCCTGGCCTACGCCGCGCGGCCCTTTGGCACGGAGGCGCCGCACCGTCTCGTCCCGTTCATCAGCCTCGCGATCGCCATTCCGGTCGCGCTCATCGCGATGACATCATCGACGATCCTCGCGCTCGCTCTCTTCGCGCTCGCCGGGTTTCTCGGTGGCCCGCAAGGAGCCGCCCAGTTCTCCGTCCGCGACCGGTTTTCGCCTCCCAACGTCCGCACGCAGGTTTTCACGCTTTCAACCAGCGTGAAAACGACCGCCGCCGCGATCGGTGCTGCCGTTGCCGGGATCATCAGCGGGGCATCGCCCGCACTCCTGCTCGCGATCGCGGTTGTCGCGAATATCATCGGCGGCGTTTCCGCCATCGCCGACCTGCGTGCCCACGGCTGGATGCAACCGGATGTCGATGCAGAGGCCGCGATTCCGGACGCAGAGATTCCGGCTTGAGTCGATCCAGGCTCCGCACCTCACTGTTTATTCAACGGATGAGTACCTATACTCAGGATGTCCCTGTCCACGGGGCTCCACAATCTGGCGACCTGGCCGCTCTGACGGCCATGTTGCGAGCCTTCACGCCCTCCTCATGACATGCCCGGCAGGTCGCCGGACCGAGGGGAGGCATACTCACGGAGTTGTGCATGGCACTCGCGACGATTCCCGGCTATCCGCGTATCGGAAAGCACCGGGAGCTCAAAAAAGCCCTTGAAGGATTCTGGTCCGGCAAGATCGACGAAAACGATCTCCTTGCCACCGCCGCGGAGATCCGGTCCTCCAACCGGCAAACGCAGCAACGCGCCGGAATCGATCTGCTTCCGGTGAACGATTTCTCCCTCTACGACCAGATGCTGGACACCATCGCTCTCGTCGGTGCCGTGCCGGAGCGTTACGGCTGGTCCGGAGAGACGGTCGACCTCGCCACCTACTTCGCAATGGCACGCGGCACAGACGACGCCACGGCGATGGAGATGACGAAGTGGTTCGATACCAACTACCACTACATCGTCCCCGAACTTCACCCGGACACCACGTTCAAGCTCGCCAGCACCAAGCCCTTTGATGCGCTGGCCGAGGCGAAGGATGCCGGGGGCGAAAACAAGGTCGTCCTCGTCGGACCACTGACCTTCCTCCTGCTGGGCAAGGCACACGACGACGCATTCGATCGCCTTTCGCTTCTCGACAAGCTGATCCCCGTCTACGTCGAGGTCGTGCAGAAACTCGCCGAACAAGGCGCGACCTGGATCCAGATCGACGAGCCAATCCTCGTCACCGGGGTCGACCAGGCGGCACTCTATGCCCTGAAGCATGCCTACGCGCAGATCGCCGCCGCGAAGGGCGATGCAAAGATCGTCGTCCAGACCTACTTCGATCATGTCGGCGACGCGTATGAAACGCTCGTCAATCTTCCGGTCGATGGTGTCGGGTTCGATTTCCTGCGTGGTGCGAAGAACGCTGATTTCATCGCGAGCCAGGGCTTCCCCAAGGAAAAGGTGCTCGTTGCCGGCGTCATCGATGGCCGAAACATCTGGGCCGCCGACCTCAACTCGGCGCTCGGTACGCTGAATGACCTCGCGCAGCATGTCGACAAGGACCGCATTCACGTCAGTACGTCCTGCTCGCTGCTGCATGTCCCGTACGATGTCTCCGTCGAAACCGGTCTCGACCTGGAGGTCCGGAGCTGGCTCGCGTTTGCCGAGCAGAAGCTGACCGAAATCGCGACGCTCGCGAAGGGGCTCAACGACGGCGCAAGCGCCATTCGTGACGAGTTGCAGGCGAACTCCGACCTCATCACCGCCGCCGGTCAGTCGCGAAGGCGTCACAACCCCGCCGTGCAGGAACGGATCGCAAACCTGCCAGACGACGTAGACAGCCGTGGCGTTCCCTTTGCCGAGCGCGCCAGCCTCCAGGCGGAGCGCCTGCACCTGCCGAAGCTCCCGACCACCACGATCGGGTCCTTCCCGCAGAATCCGGAGATTCGCTCCACCCGGCGGAAGTTCGAGAAAGGCGACATCTCCCGCGAGGAATACGAAGCCTTCATCGAGAGCCAGATCAAGGCGGTCATCGAACACCAGGAAGAGCTCGGTCTCGACGTGCTGGTCCACGGGGAGCCCGAACGCAACGACATGGTGCAGTATTTTGGCGAGCAGCTCGATGGCTTCGCCTTCACCCATAACGGATGGGTTCAGAGTTACGGCTCCCGCTATGTCCGCCCGCCAGTGATCTACGGCGATGTTTTCCGCCCGGAGCCGATGACCGTCCGCTGGGCCACCTACGCACAATCTCTCAGCGACAAAACGGTCAAGGGCATGCTCACCGGTCCGGTAACGATCCTGAACTGGTCGTTCGTCCGCGACGATCAGCCGCGCTCCGAGACCTGCAAGCAGATCGCCCTCGCGATCCGGGATGAGGTCCACGATCTCGATGAAGCCGGGATCCGGATGATCCAGATCGACGAGGCCGCCCTGCGCGAGGGTCTTCCCCTGCGCCGCGAAGACTGGCAGCACTACCTCGACTGGGCGATCGAATGCTTCCGCATCACTGCCTCCGGCGCCCGTCCGGAAACGCAGGTGCACACGCATATGTGCTACTCGGAGTTCGGTGACATCTTCCAGGCCATCAGCGACATGGATGCCGACGTCATCTCGATCGAGAATGCCCGCTCCGGCCTCGAACTGCTGGAAACCTTCAAGCAGGAAGGCTACGACAAGGGCGTCGGCCCCGGTGTCTACGACATCCACAGTCCGCGCGTGCCCCCGACCGAGGAGATCGTCGAGAACCTGCGGGCGACCCTGACGGTCCTCGACGTCGACCAGGTCTGGGTGAATCCGGATTGCGGCCTGAAAACCCGCAAGGATCCGGAAACCACCGCCGCCCTGACCAACATGGTCGAGGCCACGAAGCGAGTCCGGGCCACGCTGTAGCTCAAGGCGCAGAGACGAGCGCATACCTCGATATCTCGGGTAGGGGCGGTCGGGCGAAGCCTCGCCGCCCATGCCGCGAAGCGGCATTAGTGGTGGACCTCGCAACCTTTCGGCAACCCGCTCTAGAATCTTCCCGGAACGAGGAGCCGCGCGATGATCGTCGACTGCGCCGCCTACATTGACGGCAAGCGAAGCCAGGTACCGGGTACCATCGAGGCGACATCCCGTGCGATCCGCGCGTTCGGCGGCCTCGCCTGGATCGAGCTCCGCGACCCCGACCCGGACGAGTTCGCCCAGGTCGCCCGCGAATTCGACCTTCACGAGCTCGCCGTTGAAGATGCAGTGGTCGCGCACCAGCGTCCCAAGGTGGAACGCTACGACGACACGCTCTTCGTTGTGTTACGCGCCGCCAGCTACCACGATCGCAGCGAAAGCGTCGAGTTCACGGAGTTGCACGTGTTCGCCGGTCCGGGTTTCGTCATCACCGTCCAACGTGGCGCAGGGTCGGAGGTCAACCGGGTCCGTCGCCGGATGGAATCCGATCCGGACCTGCTCCAGCTCGGCACGGAAGCCATCCTGTACGCCATCATGGATCGCGTCGTGGACGACTTCCGTCCTGTCGTACAGGGTCTGCAAACCGACATCGACCAGATCGAGGACCAGATGTTCCTCGCCAGCATGGACGTCACCCAGCGGACCTACGAGCTGGCGCGCGAGGTCATCGAGTTCCAGCGCGCCACCAAGCCACTCGTCGGCATGCTGGGCGGGCTCATCAACGGTGGCCCGAAATACGGCACGCCACCTGAGCTCCTCGACTACCTGCGCGACGTTCAGGACCACGCGATTCAGGTGCAGGAGCAGGTTGCCGGTTTCCGCGAACTGATCCAGAACATCCTCAACGTCAATCTCGCGATCGTCGGCATGCAACAAAATGAAGAGGTCAAAGCCATGACCCGGGCCTCTCTCGCCCAGAATGATGAGGTGAAGAAGATTTCCTCATGGGCCGCCATCCTCTTCGCCCCGACGCTCGTCGGCACGGTCTACGGCATGAACTTCAACATGCCGGAAACCCACTGGGCGTTTGGCTACCCCTTCGCCATGATCCTCATGTTGCTCGTCTCAGTGCTGATGTATCTCTGGTTCCGCTACAAAGGTTGGCTGAGCTGACCGTTCGGGCCTGTTGGAGCGAGTTTCAGGATATACATCCGGAATTACATCCGATATACTGGACAAAAGCTGCAATGAGACGATTGGGGGCAGACATGGTGATATCCAAACGACGAACGGTCTCCGCCAACGACGCGAAACAACGATGGGGCGCGATGATGCGCGCCGTCGAAGAGGGAGAGCGCGTCATTGTCGAGTCCCACGGCAGACCCAAGGTTGCGATCGTGCCAGTTGAGGATTTGGAACGCCTCGAAACGCTCGATGTCCGTCAGCGCCGGGACGACGCGCTACGCCGCTTGCGTGCCCTAGCGGAGCGTATTGGAGACAAAAACGCGAGCCTCAGTGATGAAGATGTCGAGAAGCTGGTCGATCGCGCTTCCCGGGAAGCGATTGATGACCTGGCGCGCGAAGGTAAGCTGGTATTCGAACGTGACCAGGATCGCCCCTGATGAGGGTGTACCTCGACACCAACGCATACCTTAGTTACCTGCTGAAACCACTCTCGACATCTCCTCCGTCGGCACTCGTTCGCGCCGGACTGAGCGGAGATTTCACTATCCTTATTGGTGACCCGACCGTTCGCGAGATCATCGACAAAGCCACCGGCAAACCATACCTGGCCGGGCATATCGCACGAGAAGATGTCGATGATTTCCTCTCGTTGTTGCTGGACCAGGCAGAACGTATTCAAGACGCTCCAACAATAATCCCGGCTGTTTGTCGCGATCGAAAGGATGACTATCTGCTCACATACTCGCTTATCGGCCACGCCGACTATCTCGTCTCGGGCGACAAGGATTTGCTTGACCTCGGCCGCGTCGAAGACCTGAACATCGTCACCCCGGCGGAGTTCCTCGCACTGCTCGAAGCGGAAGCACGGTGACCGCCGTGGAATCCGGGGAGCTCAATGGAGATACCGGAGGATACGCATCATGCAGACACGTAAACCAGACCTGAGAATCGTGCCTCCTGTCGAATCGCAGGAGCAGTGGGACGCTCTCGTCGAGTCGGTTTCGAGCGAAGGGGACGCCATCGTCGAAAGCCGAAGCGGTAAAAAGGCGGTCATCATCTCCTATGATGAATTCCTCGATATCCAGGAACAACGCAAGAGCAAGTTGCGTGAGGAAGCATTTGCGCGACTTCAGGATGCCCTGAAGGACCAGGCGGAGCGGAATGCCGATCTTTCTGATGAAGACATTGAGGAGCTGGCAAACCGCGCAAACCGGGAAATCCGGGAAGAATTGAACAGAAAATACCGGACTGGACTCCTTGTTCTCCCCGGCGAAAACGAGGAATGAGAGCGAGCATCGACGCCAATGTCATCGTCCGCTTCTTGCTGAACCCAACATTGTCAATGCCACCGGTAAAGACACTGCTCGCAGGTATGCGGAACCAATACCAGCTCTGTCTCTCCGAGGGTCTTCTTCGCGAAGTCAACCAGTCCGTTCGCAAGAAGCCTTATCTGTCCAAGCATATCGACGCTTCTCTCCTCGATCAGGTGCTGGACACTGTACGCCTGTCCGCGGAGGTCATACCGGATACGCAGGACACACCTCGAAGCCATGTCCGGGATCCTAAAGACGACTATCTCGTCGCGCATGCCCTCGCAGCTCGAGTCGACTACCTTGTCACCGGCGACAAAGACTTGCTGGTCCTCGGTCAGGTCGGGAGTGTGCTCATCGTCACTCCGGCCGAGTTTCTGGCGATCCTCAACGCTGGAGTCGGCACCGAAGGTTAACAGGCTGTCCGCACGGTCGTGATCAAACCGACACATCCGCGTCCTAGGGTGGTGCCTGGGCCATCACGGGCCCATCGCCTGATTCAGGGAGCAACCTATCGGTATGCCTGTCACACGACGATCACTGATCACGACGACCGCCGCCGGAATCGCGGCATATCCGCTCACCCTGCCGGTTATCGCCTCCGCGAAGCAGTCGTCGCCGGCAAGCGCCACGCCGGTTGCCGATCAATCCGACCTCGAATCCAGGTTGAATACCGCGATGGATGCACACCGCATTCCGGGTGCGATCGTCCTGATCGATTCGCCCGAGACCGGAACCTGGTCCGCGGCTCTCGGGGCCGCGAACATCGAAACCGGCGAGCCGATGACCACCGATATGTACATGCGCATCGCCAGTATCACGAAAACCTTCACCTCGACGATGATCCTGCAACTCGTCGATCAGGGCGCGTTGACGCTGGACGATACGCTGGCCTCGTTACTTCCCGACCAGGCCGACCTGCCAAATGCGGACACGATCACCGTCCGTCACCTGCTGACGATGCAGAGCGGATTGCCCGATTATGTCGGTACAAACGAAGTCCTGGCAGCTTCGATGGACCCCGCAAAGGTCGACGAAGACTACACCGCAGCCGAATTGCTGGAGTACATCAAAGGGGAACCGGCCCTCTTCGGGCCCGGCGAAATGGGCATGTACTCCAATACGAACTATCTCATCCTCGGCGCGATTGCCGACGAGGTCACCGGATCGTCGTGGCAGGAGCTGATTCAGACCGGCATCCTCGACGAGCTGGGGCTTGCCCAAACAATGATCCCGGGTGGCCCGGATATCCCCACCCCATCGCCGCGCGGCTATTTCTACGCAACGGAGCCGGCAACACCGGCCGCGAGTCCGGAGGCAGGCGTGATCTCAGCGACACCGGTTTCTGCCACGGCGAATCCCGGCCCGATTGATGTCACGCGAATCAATACATCGATCCCAGCCTCCGCTGGCGCGATGATCTCCACCGTAACCGATCTCCTTACGTGGATGACGGCAATCCGGGACGGCGCGCTGCTGAGTCCGGAGCTCCATGAAGCGCGCATGAGCTTCACCGACGCAGCCGACTTGGCCCCCGACATGAAGTACGGGCTCGGTATCGTCCAGGTCAACGGAGCGATCGGTCATGATGGCGGGATCGAAGGTTTCCGATCGTCGATGTTCTACGTCCCGGACTCCGAAACGACCATCATCACGCTCGCCAATGTCATCCCGGCCGAAGACGGAAGCGATCCTGCCGGTATCCTGATGGAGACGCTCGTCGGAGCATGAGCATTTCCACAGCAACACGTCGACGAAAGCCCGGCATGTATGCCGGGCTTTCGCATGCACCCCGCCAAACGTCCGGACATCGATATCAAATGGAACATACGAACTATACTCTTGGAAAATGAATGCACGATGACGATCGACGGGATATCCAGTGCGCGACGGGCTGCAGACGGTTTCAAAAACAGATTACCTCAACTGGCTTGCATGCCCGGGCTATGCCTGGGCCGTGATACACCAGCCCCATCTCGCACCGCCGGAAGACGCATCCACCCGACGCAAGCAGCTTGTGGGGGATGCTGTCGAGGCACTCGCCCGTACCCTGTTTCCCGACGCTCTCCTGATCGAGGCAGACGATCCCCGCGAAGCCGCCGATCTCACCCGCCTTGCAATCGAGAATGGAGCGCATGCGATCTTCCACGGTACCGTCGTCACCGGGCGCGGCCTGTTGGCGGAAGCCGATGTCCTCATTCGCGAAGACGATGGCTGGCACCTGATCGAGATCAAGAGTTCGTCAGCCGATCCCGACCGGCCCAACGGCGTAGTGAAGAAATACCTCGCCGATATCTCGTTCCAGACACTCGCGTTGACCGAGGCTGGCATCCCGATCTCGCGATGCTCGTTGATGCATGTCAACCGGCACTATCGGCGAAACGGGCACGTCGCTCCCGAAGATGCGCTCGCATTGACGGATGTCACCAACTTCGTTGCTGAAAACCTCGTCGCCACCCAGGCAGGTATCACCCAGGCGTTGGCAACCCTGCAGGATGAGGCACATCCGGCGGCGTGCGATTGTCACCGCACGACCCGCGCCCATCGTTGCCCGATGTTCGAGCACTTCCATCCGGAGATCCCGGCGACCGGCACGATCTACACCATCACCGGCATCCATCGCAGCATCCTCCTGCCGGCGGTGGATCGCGGCATCGTCCGACTCACCGACTGGCCGGACGATCTGCCGCTCTCCCCGAAGCAACACCACCAGGTCGCGCTCGCCCGGAGCGGGAGCGAGATCGTCCAGAGATCGCAGATCCGGTCGTTGCTCGACCAACTACGCTTCCCGCTGCACTTTCTTGACTACGAGACCTTCCAGCAACCGATCCCCATGTGGGAAGATATCGCCCCGCACCAACAGATCCCGTTCCAGTACTCGCTTCACGTTGTCGAACAGGACGGGACGACCAGCCACCACGAGCACATCTGTACCGAACGCGCGATCAATCCGGTGCCCCCACTTGTCGAACGCCTGCGGGACGACATGCAGGAGAACGGGACGGTGCTGGTCTGGAACAAGACCTTCGAGGAAAGCCGAAACCGCGAGATGGCGGCGCTGTTGCCGGCCCATGCATCGTTCCTCCACAGGATCAACGAGCGCATGATCGACCTCGCCGATATCGTCAGCAAGGGCTGGTGGGAGCATCCCGCCTTCGGTGGACGCTGGAGCCTGAAATCCGTGCTCCCGATTGCCGCACCGGACCTGTGCTACGAGGATCTCGATATCAGCGAAGGCAACACCGCCTCCGAGCTCTGGATGCAATGCATGATCGACAAGGTCGATACTGTAACGGAGCAGGAGCGCGCCGCGATCTTCGATGCGCTCCATGCCTATTGCTCGCTTGATACGCTGGCCATGATCCGCATCTGGGAACACATGCAGGAACTGGTCTCTAACTGACCGCACCCTGCCCATCCGGACAGGTGAATCCGGTATCATGAGGAGCGACGTTGCGGGATCATTTCGCTTCGCCCACACCCCGCCCGTTTACGATCGAACCACCCCAGGAGACCTCACGCAGCCATGACGCAGGCATCGTCCGATCTCACGCCACAATCCCTGCTCGAAGAACTTGTCCGCACCGCCCGGGACCGTGCGGCCCGAGGCACCGCCAGCGCCGCCGACTGGCGCGCGATCGCCGATATCGACGAGGATCGCGCCCGTACCGAGCTCGCATCCTACATCCGCGCCACGACCTCGCCGGATGACGTCAATCCTTACGAGCACCACCCACACTCCATCGGTGCGGTCACGGGGTTCATCGGCGGCGCGGCAATCATGGTGATGTTCTGGCTGTGGGGTGTGCCCTACCTTCAGGATGCCTGGGCCGGAATCGACTACGGACCCGGCTTCGCCACCGCACTCACCTACATCGCGCCTCTCTTGCTTCCCATCGGAGCCTGGCTGGGTGCCCGGCGGGACCGCGCTCGCCGCCTGCAGCGTCAAGGCAACCCAACCTCATTGCCCAAGGGCTCCTTCGACGAGCTCCTCCGCCGTTTCGTCCGCAACCAGAACTGCGTCCGCACACGGGTGTATTGAGAACGCCGTACAGTCAACCCTCGCCTCGCGACACGATTGAACCGCGACCACGCCCATTAGAGCGAATTGCAGGAAGGGTTGACATGGTTGCCTGATGATCGACGCCCTGCGGGCGCCGATGGGCAGCGAGCCTCCGGCCGCCTGCCCCTCCACCCCGTGAGGTGAGACTCGCAACCTTCTTGCAATTCGTTCTAATGCCCCGAGCTCTGGTAGTTTCGGCTCTGCCATTTCCAGATCCGGATCGCGATCAGGAAGAGCGTCACCCCGACCAGCGGCGCCACCGCCGCCAGCACCGGTGAAACGTGCAACGAATCCTTCCTCGACAGGATCAGCGTCGACGGCATGAAGGCGACAAACGCCACCGGCAGCGCGAACGTCAGCAAATACTCCAGCACCCTCGGAAAGATCGAGAACGGGTAGTTTCCATAGAGGTTGAAGACCTCGTTCACCGTCGTCCGCACCGACATCGTCTGCAGGAACCGGAACGACAACGACCCAAGCGTGATCTGCACCGCCCCTTCGACCAATGCCCCGCCGACCACCGCGGCGAGCAGGAAAGCCACCGATCGCGGCGACCAATCGACATCGACCCGCGTACTCGCGACAGACAACAGCAGCGTACCGCCCAGCAGATCACCGAAACAGTTGATCCGCAGTTTCCGCGTAAACAACTGCACCAGGGGCGAGATCGGCCGCAGGAGGAAGCGGTCGAATTCTCCGGTCAACAGCACCCGGTCCGCCTCGAACATCTGGCTGAAACAAGCGTAGAAAATGCCGTGGGAGGTCAGCCGCATCCCGTACAGGAAGGTGATCTCCGGCAGCGACCATCCGCCGATCTCGTTGAACCGGGCAACGACGATCCAGACCGTGACGAACCCGGTGAGCTGGTACAGTGACCCGCTCAGAATCGTCATCAGTGCATTCGCGCGGTATTGAAACTCGGAGCGGATCGACGCCGACGCCAGCGCCCCGACGATCGCAAGCTTTTGCATGGCTATCGCTCCATTCCGGTCCGAAGGCGAGCACAGTCCATTCGCTGGTAGTACCGATCCGACGTGATCCGGGTAGCACCGACCCGAAGTGGTCGGTGTCCTGGCCACCGCGCACTACGGCGCGATACGACCAATCTCGCGATACACATCCCCATCCTCACCCGCCCTGGATCACAGTGTGGCGAAACGCCTTGCTCCAGATCCACTGGATGATCCCGATCAGCGCGACCGCCCAGAACACCTGGACCGCAAGTGCCGACCAGATCGCCCCGGTCGCCGGCGCGCCAACGTAGATCGACACCGGAATGAACGCGATCGACTGGAACGGCAGCAACTGGATCACCGCTCGCAACGCATCCGGCATGAACCACAGCGGCACCAGCGCCCCGGTCGCAAAGTTCCCGATCAGGCGGTAGATCATCTCGAACCCGGTCATCTCCAATGTCCAGAAGCTGATCAACCCGACCATCATGTTCAGTTGAACGGCGATCACCCACGCCAGCAGAAAACTGACGAGGTACGCCGCGCCGTACATCGCGCTCGGCGGCAGCTTGAGCTCGCCAACAATCAGCGCGACCGGCAGGGAAACCACGATCATCGGCAACAGGCCGAGCATGTCGCCCGCCGCTCCCGCGATCAGCTGGCTCGGATACCCCACCGGACGGCTCAGATCGAACCCGATCTGCCCCTCCCGGATACGCGACTGGATATCGCCGGACACCTCCGGCCGAAGGAAATAGAGCTGCAGGTTCGCGATGGTCAGGTAAACCAGCGTCTGCGACAATCCGATGCCGCCGACCTCGGTTTCGCCTCCGTACGCGGCTCGCCAGACGATCGTCAGCAGGTAGATCGTGACGCCGGTCAACACGATCCCCATGAATACGTTGAAGCGGTACATGTACTGCCAGCGGATGTTCGCCTTCGCGATCTCGATCCATGCCGGCAGGTTCGGGCGGAATGTCATACCCGCCCATCCACGATGACTGCATCGCCATCCTTCAACGCGCGATACGCCAATCCCTCGCGCTCCAGCAGCGCGACGACCCTGCCCGCATCAGCGGATTCGGGATGGTTGGAACCGACATGGGGCACGATCCGGAACGAAACCAGACCGAGGGTCTCCACCGGCATCCGCGCCTCGTACCCCTCCGGCAGGACATCCGGATCGTCGATCAGGTCGATACCCCGCAGGTCAGGCCCGGCAACACAGGCCCCGGCCGAATACCCCGCGTAGATCAGGCCCCGCTCCAGCACCGAACCGATCGCATCGTGAAAACCGCTCGCGTTCATCGCCCGTGCCAACACGAACGAGTTGCCACCGACGACCCAAAGCAGGTCGAGTCCGGCCAGGCGTGCGGACAAACCATCGGCGTCATCGAAGTACTCGCGGAGATCGATCTCCTCGGAGGAATATCCCAGCCGTTCGAGATCGGCGACCTCCCGCTCCCAGTTCATCAGCCGCGTCTCGCCATAGACGTCGAGCGCGTTCATGATGATCCCGGCGTGGCCCTCGCGTCTGCGGAGCACGCCGGCATTGTTCCCGAACCGGTAGGAGCTAAGGTAGATCATGACGCCATACCGCTCCGCACTTCACCCGCTTCGACGATCTCGCGCACCACGCTTTCCAGATCCGGCTCCACGATCGAGATGTCCGAGACATGGTAATGACTGATCACGAACGACATGAGGTCGGACACGGAGACATGGTCGGGATCGAACCGGATGGTGAGCTTCGCCGCCTCGTGTCCGGCGATCTCGGCCCCGGACACGGCCAGCGGCTCCGGTTCCCCCTCAAGCTCGCTCGCCAGCGCCACCTCGAGCATCCGGAACGGAGCGTACCGGCGTTTCAGCTCGGTCACGGGACCGTCGTACAGCACCGTTCCCTTCGCGATGAAGATGATCCGCTTGCACAACCGCTCGACATCGGCCAAATCGTGCGTCGTCAGCATGATCGTCGTCCCGGTTTCCCGGTTCGTTTCCTCGACGAACGATCGCATCCGCTCCTTGGCCACGACGTCCAGCCCCACGGTCGGCTCGTCGAGATAGAGGATGCGCGGCTCGTACAGCATCGCGGCCACCAGATCGCCCCGCATCCGCTGCCCGAGGCTGAGCTGGCGCACCGGCGTCTTCAGGAACGCTGCCAATCCGAGCAGCTCGACCAGGCGTTCCCGATTCCGGTGAAATCGCGCCTCGTCCATCCGGTAGAGCTTGCCGATCAGCCGCAGCGAATCTTCCAGCGGCAGATCCCACCACAATTGGGTCCGCTGCCCGAAAACGACGCCGATATTGAGCGCGTTCTCCTCACGGCGCTCCCACGGCACGAGCCCGGCGACATCGACCGTCCCGGACGTCGGCACGAGGATGCCGGATAGCATCTTGATCGTCGTGGACTTCCCGGCCCCGTTCGAGCCCAGATATCCAACCAACTCTCCCTCGTCGATCGAAAACGAGACATCATCGACGGCGACCGTCGTCTCGTATTCCCGGGTGAAGAGCGTGCGGACACCGCCGAACGGCCCATCGACCCGATGCGGACGTCGGAACTCTTTCCTCAACTGGTCGACTTTGATGATAGGCACGCGGGCTCCTGGATGATGGCATGACGGGATGTTGACGCCGCATATCGTGCCACGAACGCACTCCTGCCGCCAGACCCCGGCTCCACTGGCAAAAGGAAGTTTGCTCATTACACGACATGGTTCCCCAAACCGGGTAACATGCAAACAGCATATTCCCCGTTACGCGATCCCGGAGGTAGGTTCATGCGGAGCGATCTGTCCCTGCTGCTTCCCCGTCCACATCAGGTCGATCCCCACGCCGGTGCACCCTGTCTCACGTTCCTTAACTCAACAGACACCCCCGGCCGGTTCAACCAGCACGATGACCTTCAACCCGGGTACGCGAACGTGCTCTCGTGGGCGTGGGCCAACGAGCTCCTCGACGACGAGGACACGCGTCGGCTGCTCGCCATCGCCAGGCGCACGCCACGTGAGGCATCCGCCGTGCGTCGCCGGATCATCGAGTTCCGGGATGCCCTGCGCCGCCTGGTAACCGCAGCGATCGCGGGCGACCCACCCGTCCCGGATGACCTGGCGTTCTTCGAACGGGAGCTTAGGGAAACATACGCGCACGGGCGGATCGCCCCCGGTGACACGCCTCCTCGCTACATCTGGGCGTGGCCCGAGACTCCCCAGCTTGAGTCGATCCTCTGGACGATCGTCCGCTCCGCCGAGGACATCCTCTTCTCGGAACGCATCGACCGGGTTCGCCTGTGTGCCGGGGACGGCTGCGAGAAGGTCTTTCTCGACACCAGCAAGAATCGCAGCCGTCGCTACTGCTCCACCGGCGGTTGCGGCAACCGCGAGCGGGTCCGCCGATTCCGTCAGGACGCGGGTACATAACAGGCAAGATGAAGCCTCGCGACAAAGACCACGTCGAGTATGCGTGCCAACCGTTCCCGGCCCACCCATCCTTACGTCCGTAATGTCCAAACGACTCCCGGTCATCCCGAGCGCGTACGCCCCATCACTCATCGTCACCCCCGCGCCTCCCTTCCATGTCATCCCGAGCCCCGTGAGCGAGTGCCACCCTCTACCGTCATCCCGAACGCGTGAGTGAGCCACTCCCTTCCATGTCATCCCGAGCCGGAGCCGCGAGCAGAGCGAGTGGCGACGTGTCGAGGGATCTTTGCTCCCGCGAACCATTGTGATAGCCAAGGACAAAGATCCCTCGACACCGTTCGACCGCTTCGCGATCTCACGGGCTCGGGATGACAGGGAAGGGAGTGGCGACGTGTTGAGTGGGCTCGTGCGTGAACGGGCGGGCAATGAAAATGAGGTAGCACCGACCCGAAGTGGTCGGTGTCCAGGTAACAATCGCCCATCACGACACGCAACGAAAGCCCGACCCTTCGCTTACGAATCAGCACCGGCGTACCATTGATCCAGAAATGAATTGCACCGTCACCCGGAGGATCATTCCCCTGACATGAACTACGGACACCCTCTCGAATTCGGGACCTTCATCACCCCGGACAACACCGACCCCGCAAACACCGTCGCTCTCGCCAAACGCAGCGAGACCCTCGGCTACGACCTCGTCACCTTTCAGGACCATCCCTACGTTGCCACCTACCTCGACACCTGGACCCTGCTTTCCTGGGTCGCCGGGGAGACCGACCGCATCCGCCTCGCCCCGAATGTGATCAGCCTGCCCCTGCGTCCTCCCTCCGTCCTGGCCCGATCCGCCGCCAGCCTCGATCTCCTCTCCGGCGGGAGATTCGCCCTCGGCCTCGGTGCGGGAACGTACCGCGAAGCCGTCGTTGCGATGGGCGGACCGAAACGCGCGCCGGGCGAGTCCGTGGAAGCGCTGGATGAGGCAATCGACATCATCCACGCCATGTGGGACGTCGGCGGGCGGCAATCGGTCCGTCTCCGTGGCGAACATTACGCCGTCAACGGTGCCCAGCCCGGTCCGCTTCCCGCACACGACATCCCCATCTGGCTCGGCGCCTACAAGCCCCGGATGCTGAAACTCCTCGGCGAGAAGGCCGACGGCTGGGTCATCACTCTCGGCGATAAATACATCTCCTGCGAGGGTTTCCGCGACGGCAACACCCGGATCGACGCCGCCGCGACGGCAGCGGGTCGCGATCCGCGCGAAATCCGGCGCCTGCTCAACATCTCTGGCACGTTCGCCCGCGAGCGCGAGAGTTTTCTCCACGGTCCTGCCGAGAGCTGGGTGGAGGACCTCCTCCCGCTCGTCGTTGAGGATGGCGCCGGCACGATCATCCTGATGAGCGACGACGAGGAGACGCTGGAACGGTTCGCCCATGATGTCGCTCCAGCACTGAAAGAGGCGGCGGAGGCGGCCATTCCCGGCGGTTTCTCCCGCACCCCGATTCGCCGCGCCTCGGCTCTGGCGAAACGTCGTGCAGGGATCGCCTACGACGACATCCCGGCCTCGCTGGCCAACGTCGCCATCGAACCGGGCGACAATGCCTACGCCCGGGTGAAATCCACCTACATGCGCGGCGGCTCCCCCGGTCTCGTCCTCCGGGTACACAACACGCAGCAGGTGGTCGAGGCCCTCGCCTTCTCCCGCGCCAACCCGGATGTCCCGTTCGGCATTCGCTCCGGCGGTCATGGCATCAGCGGCCGCTCGACCAACGACGGCGGGATCATCATCGATCTCGGTCAAATGAACCGGATGGAGGTCGTCGACGAGCAGAATCGCCTCGTCCGTCTCGGTCCCGGCGCCCGCTGGGGCGACGTCGCCACCTTCCTCGATCCGCACGGCTGGGCCCTCACCTCCGGCGACTACGGAGGGGTCGGCATCGGCGGTCTCGCCACGGCCGGTGGCGTCGGCTTCCTCGCCCGGCAACAGGGCCTCACTATCGATCACCTGCGCTCGGTCGATATGGTGCTGGCGGACGGATCGGTCGTTCGCGCCAGCGACGACGAGAACCCGGACCTTTTCTGGGCCGTCCGCGGCGCGGGCGCGAATTTCGGCATCGTCACATCGTTCCTCTTCGAGGTGGGCGAGATCGGCAACGTAGCTCTGGCGCAGTTCCTCTACGATGCCACCGACACCGCCGGTTTTCTCCAGCGTTGGGGCGACGCAATGGAGGCCGCGCCCCGCATCGTCTCCGGCGAGATCATCATGGGCGGACCTCGCCCCGGTCAGCCGATGGTCGCCCAGGCATTGCTGATCGTCGCCTCTGACGATCCGGACACCGTCATCGCGGCCCTGCAGCCGTTCGCGAGCATCGCGCCGATGTACAACCAGAACATCGCGCTCATGCCCTACGCAAGCGTCATGGCAAACGCGCCGGATACCGGCTACCACCAGGGACGTGGCGAACCGATCAGCCACTCCGGTCTGCTGAACCACGTCACACCCGAGTTCGCGGCGAACGCAGCCGCCTTGCTCCACTCCGGCGCGACCTATTTCTTCCAGATTCGTGCGGTCGGCGGCGCCGTCTCCGATGTTCCGTCAGATGCGACGGCCTGGGCTCACCGCTCCGCCAATCATGTGGTCAGTGCGATCGGCGCGAGCCGACGGCGGCTCGATCCCCTCTGGGACGAGCTCCGCTCCTCCTTCCAGGGCCTCTACCTAAGCTTCGAGACGGATCGCGGTATCGACCGGCTCCATGACGCCTTCCCTCGTCAGACGCTCCAGCGCCTGCGTCAGGTGAAGGCAACCTACGATCCGGATAACGTCTTCCGCGACAATTTCAACATCACGCCGCTCGCCAACATCCGCTAAATCCACGTACGGGCGATGCTCGTCATCGCCCCGGTTTGCATCGCGAAGGAAACACCCATGCCAACATACGGACACAATCTCGAATTCGGCGTTTTCGCCACACCGGTCGCCCAACCACCGATGCATGCCGTCGAAATGGCCATCGCCGCCGAGAACGCCGGTCTCGATCTCGTCACCTATCAGGACCATCCCTACCAGGCGTCCTTTCTCGATACCTGGACGCTGCTCGCCTACGCCGCTGCGAAGACGAACCGCGTTCGGCTCGCCCCAAACGTCGCGAACCTTCCGCTTCGCCCGCCCGCCGTGCTGGCCCGGGCCGCCGCCAGCCTCGACCTCCTCAGCGGCGGCCGGATCGAGTTGGGTCTCGGCACCGGCAGCTTCTGGGATGCGATCGTCGCGATGGGCGGGCATCGCCTCACACCCGGTCAGTCGATCCAGGCGCTGGAGGAAGCAATCGACATCATGCGCCAGATCTGGAACCCCGACGAAAAGCGCGGCGTCCGCGTCGATGGCGAGTTCTACACCGTTCGGGGAGCGCGTCGCGGTCCGAAACCGGCCCACGTCATCCCGATCTGGATCGGTGCCTACAAACCGCGCATCCTCCGGACAACCGGCCGGCTCGCCGACGGCTGGATTCCCTCCCTCGGCTACCTGCCGGAAGGGCCGAGAAGCCTCGCGGAGATGAATCGCTACATCGACGAAGGCGCGGAGCAGGCCGGGCGCGATCCCTCCGCGATCCGCCGCATGCTCAACATCAACGGCCAGTTCGCCCAACAGGGTCAGGGGTTCCTGGTTGGTCCGCCACAACAATGGGCCGACCAGCTCGCGGAGGTCGCGATGGAGTACGGCATCTCCACCTTCATCGTCGCCGCGGATGACACATACACGATCGAGATGTTCGCCAACGAGGTCGTCCCCGCCACCCGGGAGCTGGTCGATCGCACGCCGCGCTAGATGCCTTCTGCAAAGATCTCACCACAGCCGGCGTAGGGGCGGACTCTTATGTCCGCCCTCTGTGGACGACACGGGCGGACATAAGAGTCCGCCCCTACCATCGACACGCCCAAGCCGTGTCAATCATTCTGCGATTCCAGATATCATCCCCGGACGGAAGAGCGGTCTGGTATCATGAACCGCTGTTCACCTGGAGGCAGGAACGCAATCTGAGCCGGAGGTCACCCGATGCCCTTTGATCCCCATGACCCCAACGCCGATCCAACGATCCCGGTCAACACGCTGACCCAGGTCAACGGGCAGGTGACGATCGTCGATTACGATCCCGCCTGGCCGGAGATGTATGCTCGCGAAGAGGCACGTATCCGTGAGACTCTCGGCGACCGGGCGGTTCTGATCGAGCACATCGGATCGACCGCCGTCCCCGGGTTACCGGCCAAACCGTGTATCGATATCGTGCTGGCGGTTCCCGATTCGTCCGACGAGCCGGCCTATGTCCCCGATCTCGAATCAGCCGGTTACGTGCTCCGCATCAGGGAGCCGGACAACCACGAGCACCGCTGCTTCAAGGGCGCTGCCGTCAACCTGAACCTGCACGTCTGGACGCAAGACGACCCGGAAATCGAGCGTCATCTCTCGTTCCGGGACTGGCTCCGAACGCATCCGGCCGACCGCGACCTCTACGCGGCCACGAAGCGGGATCTGGCTCGTCGGCATTGGAAAATCATGCAGGACTACGCCGATGCAAAAAACGACATCGTGCGGGAGATCCAGGGTCATATGAGCAATGCATCGTGACCGTCCCGTTGGGCGCCGTCGCCCACCTGCAGGTCCAGCGCGAGAAGATCAAATCCGGCAACAAGCCGCACGAGCGATACACTCCACAGGGCATCCTCACTCGCGTCGACGCACTCGTTCTCGCCACCGGGGGTGTTACCGGGTTGCTCGACGGCGAAGAGATTGTGGATGTCCATAGCGAGATGCATCCCCGCAGCCGGTTTCGTGGCATCAACGGCATCTCGTTCCTCACCACCGGCCACTATGCGAAGATGCGCGCCCGCTTCGGCGATCACCTGGCAGATGGTATCGCCGCCGAAAGCCTCCTCGTCGATTCCGACCGCATCCTGACGCTGGACGACCTCGCCCGCGGCATCGCGATTGGGGGCGGTAACGACCCGATCGTGATCCACGAATGGTCGGTCGCGCATCCCTGCATCCCCTTCTCCCGCTTCGCCACCCGATTCCCGGACGACGCAAAACCGGACCGCCGGATCACCGAGGCGCTCCGGTTCCTCGACGACGGCACCCGTGGCTTCTACGGCGTCCTCCCCGAAACATACGCAGGACGAGTCATCCGCGTCGGGGACATCGTGTCCCTGCTCGGGTGATGCCCCCCGTCATCCCGAGCGAAGTCGAGGGATCTTTGATCCAGGCTTGAATTGTGGTTTGGATGAGCAAGGATCCCTCGACATCCTTCACATGCGTTCAGGACTCGGCGACTTCGTCACCTCACAGGCTCGGGATGACAGGGGAGAGTTGTGCTGCTATGCGGTGTACCACGCAGACGACAGAAATGGGGTGACAACTCATTCCAACAAGGACGCAAGGTGAGCCCCGCCTATCCCCGCTTCAGTTCCGGGTGTGCGGCGAGGTATCGCCGGATCGCCTCCGGATAGAGCACGCACTCCTCGGCAAAAACCCGCGCCGCCAGCGTTTGCATCGTGTCGTCCGGCAACACCGGCACCTCCGCCCGCAACAGCGGTGGCCCTTCATCGTAGACCTGGGTGACCACATGCACCGTCGCCCCGGAGACGGTGTCACCATGATCGATCACCGCCTGATGCACGCGGTCGCCGTACATCCCCTTCCCGGCAGCATAGGCGCCGGCCTCGGGCAACAACGCCGGGTGGATGTTCAGGATGCGCCCCTCCCACCCCGGATACACCGGCAAATGCCGAAGGAATCCGGCCATGACGACCATATCCGGCGCATGCGGCTCCAGCACCTCGTACATCGCCCGAGCGTAGCGATCCGGGCCGGGATTCGCCTTGCCGGTGATCGTATAGGCCGGAATTCCCGCATCGGAAGCGATATCCAGACCCATCACGCCGGAACGCGAGCTCGCAACGCAGACGATCTTGGCATCCAGGTCACCCCGTTCGATCACATCCAGCAGGTTTCGCAACGTCCGTCCCGATCCGGAAATCAGGACCGCCAACCGCCAGGGCCGGGAACCATTTGTTTCGTGAGAAGTAGGCAAACACGCTCTCCTGTTGCATGCATCATGATGAATCATGTCCTCCGGGCACAGAGCGACATTCTCTATCACGTATTATCGATGACGGGCACGTCGTGCAACGCGGCCCGCATCACACGTTTCGCTCAGGAGCACCATCATGACATCGCCAGACACGATCGCCTGCTCCCTCGGAGATCCGGAGTTGAAGGCCCGGCTCAATCATCTGCGCACCGGTCTCTTCGCCCGCGTCACCGCCGTGCGACAGGATGGCGACGGCTTCCTGTTCTCCTTCGAAGATACGGACGACACCGTCGGCAATGTGCTTGAATTCATCAGGCTGGAACGCGAATGCTGCCCATTCCTGCGATTCCAGCTCACGCTTCCGCCCTCACCGCAGGTCATCACGGTGCACTTGAGCGCATCCGGCGATCAAGGACTGTCGTTCGTGCGGGAGATGTTCGTCACACTCACCAGCCAGGACATAACCACATGACAGGCCGTGAAGGCACACCACAGTTCATCGACGTCACCATCGACCGCATTGTCGGCAACGGCAAGGGTATCGGCTTCGCCGACGGCAAGACCGTCTTCGTCTCCCGCACGGCGCCGGGCGATGTCGTGCGCGCCCGAATCACGCGGCAGCAGCGTACCACGCTGCACGGGGCGATCGACGAGATCATCACTCCCTCGCCCATGCGTACCGAGCCGGACATCCCCGATCCGCACAACGCAGTCGGCTGCGACCTGATGCACATCTCCTACGAGGACCAGCTCGCGACCAAGGTCGGGATCATCCAGGACAGCCTGCGCCGGATCGCCAAACTCGACGAGATGCCCGCGATCGAGGTCCGCCCATCGGAACAGCAGTGGGGCTATCGCTCCCGCGCCGAATGGCAGGTCAACGTCCCGAACAAGCTCGTCGGTCTCTTCGCCGAGGGCACCCGCCGCATCGTCGATATCGACCACGACCCGGTCGCCACCGAGGGCGTCAACACCTTGCTCACCACGCTCCGGGACGATGTCGATGCCGGTCTCGTCCCCGAAGCAGCGAAGGAATACCGCGCCGTCGCGACCGGCACCGGTTTCGCGCTGGAATCCACCGCGACGACCCGATCGGCCATGCTGATGCAGGAGGTCAGCGGCGAGACGTTCCAGTTCTCCGCCGAATGCTTCTTCCAGGCAAACGTCCCGGTCGCGGCCGACCTGCTGCAGGGCGTGCTGGCGATCGCGAAAGACGCCCGGCAGGAACGCGGTATCGCGATCGACCTCTACTGCGGCGTCGGTCTCTTCACCGTTCCGCTCTCCCGTCTCTTCAACCGCGCCATTGGCGTCGAGAGCTTCAAACCGGCGGCCGGTTTCGCCGAGCACAACCTCGAAACGGCCGGGCTGACGAAAACGAAGATCGTCGCCGCCCCGGTCGAGCAATGGGTCGGTCAGGATCAATCGAACTATGGCCGCATCGCCCTGCTCGTCTTCGATCCGCCCCGTACCGGCGCTGGCGCGAAAACAATCGAGGGCATCCTGCGGTTGAAACCGGCGCACATCGCCGCCGTCTCCTGCGATCCCGCCACCTTCGCCCGGGATCTGCGCGGCCTGCTTGATGGCGGCTACGAGCTGGTCGATATCACCGCCTACGACATGTTCCCGCAGACACACCACGTCGAGATCCTCGCCCATCTACGGCGCAGGGATGTTTGATGGGAACGTCTCGGATGATTGCTGGTTCATCACGCACCGGTGGGATGCCGCTTCGCGGCATGTCTCGCACACAAGGCGCACGTAATACCGAAGAGTCGTCCAGCACGCGCTACGTATTTGTAGACCCGGACCCTCACACCCTCGGTAGCACCGGCCCGACGTGGCCGGTGTCGTGGATCACCGCACCGCAGTGCGTGGTGCTACCGGGGCGCGGCACATCATGACCCGCAAACCCGTCACGCTCAGCCTGACCCTGCCGATGCCGCCCAGCATCAACGCCCAGTACACGTTGGCGAAGGGAACGAAAAAGCGCGTGCTCACCAAAACCGCCAGGGATTTCAAGAAACGGGCCGGCAACGTGATCCTGCTCATGCAGCAGCAAAGCAAGATCACCCCGGTCGAAGAGCGCGCCTTCGCCAACAGCCTGCTCGGTGTCTACATGACCTTCTACTTCGAGACTCCCATGCGACGAGATCTCGACGGTGGCCTCAAGATCGCGCTGGACACCATCGCCACCAGCCTCGGCTTCGATGACCGCAACGTCGTCGACCTCCACCTGACCAAGCAGATCGACCCACTCGATCCCCGGCTCGAAGTCGAGATCGAAACCATCGCCGACTGGACCTTCGACCGCGAATACGTCCTTCTCACGGACGACACCGACGAATCCTGACGCTCTCGTGCGGGCGACGATCATCATCGCCTGACAGGAGGCGCAGGGGAAACGACGTCGCGATGTGAACGCGGTCATAGTGTCCTCATTCGCACGACATTCTCCCTTGCAGATTCCGCTATCCTCGGCTCGTACAGAAAATAGTGCCCCCGCAAAAGGGGAGATGATAACGGGAGAGATAATGGATATCGATCGCAGAATCATCGACGAGCTGGCACAAGCATTCCGTGAGATCGAGCAGCAATCTCCGGCGAAGGATCGCTTGACCGATATGGCCCTCTTCGCCTATCTCAAGCTCCGTCATCACCTCGCCGGTCACACATCCCCACCCCGGGCACAATCGGTCCGCGAGGCAAAGGCGGCGCTACAAGGCAAGCAAGTCACACGCTAGGCGGATCGGTCGCGGTCATCTTCCCGATTGCGCGATCCGAACCGCCTCTCCGTACCGTGCGATCGCCTCTGGCGTGAACGGATACAGGTTCGTCAGGATATGGTCGACCCCGAGATCGCGATAGGCCAGCAATCGCGCCGCGACCTCGTCGGCATCGCCCGTGATGTAGCTTTCGGGCGATGTCATCCACGCCGGGAGCGATCCGAGATCCGGATAGGCCACCGTCGCCCCGCCGGTGACGGTCATGGTGGCAAAGTCGCGTCCCTCCGCGTCACAGGCGGCGCGCAACTTGACGAGATCCTCGCGCAATTTCTCCTCGGGTCCGAGCCAGTCAGTCGTCCACTGATCCGCATACCGTGCGGTCAGACGCATCATGCGCGGCCCGAACGCCGCCACGAGGATCGGCACCCCGGAATCCCGCGGTCCTCGCGGCTGGATGACGCAATCCTCCGCCCGGTAATACTCGCCCCGGAAATCGACCTCCCGGTCGCGCAGCAAGGGTCGGATAATCTGCAACGCTTCCTCCAGCCGGGAAACGCGATGATCGAACGCCATCCCGAACGCGTCGAACTCCGGCTCGTGCCAGCCCGCGCCCAACCCGAGGATGATCCGCCCGCCGGATACCTCGTCCAGCGTGTCGGCCATCTTCGCCAGGAGAGCGGGATTGCGGAACCCCGCGCAAAGCACCGTCGTCCCCAGCTGAACCCGGATCGTCGACGCCGCCAGCGCGGTCAGCATCGTCCATGCTTCCCAAAACCCGACCGTCGGATGTCCCTCGAACCGGTGCAGCAGGTGGTCATATACCCACACCGAATCGAAGCCCAGCTCCTCGGCCTGTACCGCCGCCGCCCGTAACTCTGCCCACGACGGCGCGCTCCCTGATTCGTCCTCGGCCAGCGGCAAAATCAATCCGATATCCACGCAATCCCCTTTTCGTCATTCTGACCGCAGGGAAGAATCCCCGTGCGAAGCACTTACCCCCCTATCGGCACCGCAGGCATCGATAAGCCGTACAATTCCAGCCATGAACGATACGTCACCCGCCACCATCGACGCACTCGACCACGCCATCCAAACCGCGACCAACCGCATCCGCCCGGAGGTCCTGCTCTTCTCCGGAGGCGTCGACTCGACGCTCCTCGCCGCAATGTGGCGACGCGCCGGGCACCGTGTCCGTGCCGTCACGGTCGGTCTCGATCCGGCCATCCGCTGCAGCCCGGCGCACCGGTATCTCCCCTACCCCTGCAACTCGGATCTCGCCTGGGCGGAAAAAGCCGCGAAGGCGCTCGACCTCGACTGGACCCCCGTCGTGCTCTCCGAGCATGATGCGCTGGAGGTGCTCGACTGGCTTCTCGTCCAGCAGCGCTCGTTCGATCTCGGGCAACTCAACAACATCCCGCTGATCGCCGGACTGCAGGCGATGCATGGCACCACGTTCGCCACCGGCGATGACGGCGACGGTCTTTTCGGCGGCTATCGCTTTCTCCAGAACGAGGCTGATTGGCCAGCCTATATCGCCGATCGTATCCCCCGCATCGATCCGCCAGCGCGAGCCATCGGCCACGCCGCGACGTGGACGCCCCTGTTTCCGTACCTTGAGCCGGAGGTTCTGTCCGTCGTCCGGGAACTCACCGCAGGCGATCTCTGGCAGGACATCCCGGCGAAGGGGCACCCGTTGCCGCCGTCGTTCATGGATCAGTTCGACCCCGCATCCATGTCCGCCCCGGAACGACGCTGGGGCAAGGTCATCCTCCGCCGCGTCGCCGAACGTTGGCTGCCATCGGAACTGGCGTGGCGGCCGAAGACCGATCTTCAGTTCGGCAGCGGCATGTGCGCGCTCGAAGGCCCGTTGTCGCTCCGCCTCAACCCCGGCATCCTCATGAACCTCGAATCCACCGGTATCCAGTGGTTCAACGACGCCCATCGCGGACTCTATCTTCGATTCCGCACCCTGGGACTCACGATTCCGGAGCCGAAAGGAGGGGAATACGCCTGCCGATCCTGCGGCGGCGGTGTCCCGCTCGGCAAGCGTCATTGCACTACCTGCGGCTGCTGGCCCGCCGATGGCATGGTGTCGGAATCGTCTTCGTAGACGAGAAGGCTGCTGTATTCAGCCTGCCAATCCGCATCCAAACGGCCTCCCGATTCACCGAACGCGATTTTTCAGGAGCAATGTGTCATGCCACTCACGAGCCCCATCCGCTGCCGCGTCGGACAGGTCTTCATCCCGGTCAACGACATGCCGGCTGCCATCGCCTGGTATGCGCGGCTCTTCGGCTTCGAGCCCGGTGATCCCTCCCATGCAGGGGGCATTTACGACCTGCCGGTCGAAGGCGACACGTTGCTCGTCCTCGACGCCCACAAACCGGTCACGAGCACGTCAGTCCAGCCGATCTGCATGTTCCCGACGGATGACATGGATGCGGCGCTGGTGCATCTGCGAAGTGTCGGTGCCGAGATCACCAGTGAGCCGCAAGACATCGGCAGCCTCGTCTTCGCGATCTTCCGCGACCCGGATGGCAACCCGCTGATGATCTATCAACCGAAATAACGCTGCCTGGTCAGGTCCACGCCGTCACCGCTTCCAGCACGACGCGACCCTCAAGGCGATCGTGCGGATCCGGAAACGCCCCTTCACTCCACCGGAGGAAGTCCTCGACGGTACTTTCCCACACCGCATCGGGGATATCGGGGTATAGCGAGCGAAGCCGGTCGCCATAGCCATCGCGCCCCTCCCCAACGGTCTGCCCGAACGACCAGGACGCCAGCCGGTGAATCCCGATGTCCGGCCAGCGGCGGCGCATCGCCACCAGCACAGTGTCATCGGTCGGCGACGTCGACTGGTGAACGAACCCGGCGGCTTCGACCCGCGTCCGCCAGGCCGCATCCCACTTCGACAGCCGTTCGCCGGTTTCCGTCCGCTCCCGGATCTGGATCACCGCACCAGCCGGTCGCACCACCCTGGCGAACTCGTCCAGTACCGACTCCCAATCCGGCACCAGGTACAGCAACGACGCGAACAGGCCAACATCGAACGCATCGTCGTCGTAGGGCAAATCAGTCGCATCGCCCTCTGCCAGGGTGACGCAATCCACGATTTCGAGTGCCGTCGCCTTCGCGGTGCAGGCATCCAGCATCGGTCGCGAGGTATCCACTCCCGCGATGCGATGCCCCGCGGCCGCGAGCGGCAGGGCAATGCGACCCGTGCCGATCCCCGGCTCGACGATGTCCAAGACCCGATCCTGCGCGAACTCGTCGACGAAGGTTACGAACGCACGCAATGCCTCCGACGGCAATCCCCGTTGGCCGTCAAATGTGCGGGCGATCTCATCGAACGACAACGGCATTGGCGCACCCCTCATGACAAACAGGTCGATCGCCGTGACAATACCAGAACGATCGACCGCACAATGACAGGAGGATACCTTGGCCATTCTGGATATCGGACACCCCGCCTTCGGATGCCATGATCTCGACGCATCGCTGGCGTTCTACGCCCTGCTGGACATTCACGAGTCGTTTCGGCTGTTGCACGACGACGGAAGCACGATACTCGTGTATTTGCATGTAGCGGGAGACCGGTTCATCGAGCTCTTCCCCGGCGGTCCCTCACCGGAGTCACGCGCGCCCCTCGGCCAGCAGAGCTTCAAGCATCTCTGCCTGATGACGGACGATCTTGCGGGAATGGTCGAGCATCTGAGGACACATGGGATCGCGATCGACACGGAGCCGAAAATGGGGCTCGACTTCAACATGCAAGCCTGGATCAGGGATCCGGATGGCACCCCTATCGAGCTGATGCAAATCGCGATGGAATCGCCGCAGCGCGCCATCGCAGACGGCACGACATTTCCGGAGAGCGATACGCTCGTCCGGTCCAAGAACTAACGCGGAGACTCAGTCGGCGACCGCGTCTTCCGGGACTGTTTCGCTCAGCTCCTCGCATATCCGGGGCGCGATCGCCTGCAACGCCATCACGAGCTGATGCGAGGACGGCCCGCATCCCGGGCTCACCGCACCCAGCACCCGCGCTCCGATGTCGAGCGCGAAATAGAACGTGCCCAGCGCTTCCAGCTGCTCGGCGGTCAGCGCTTCGGTGTCATGCCCGAACAGCGACACCAGCGCATCGCGGGCACACGACATTCGCTCGCCGATGCTGAAGTGAACCGGGGCCGATGGGTCCACATTGGCGAGAACCTCGAGCGATGCGAGCATCATCCGCTGGTCCTCGGTCGAGTCGTCGAGGATGTTTCGCCAGACGCGTTCGAACCACTCGGCCCACGACGCCTGCGCCGGCACCTCTACCGAGCTCGCCGATTCCACCAGCCGCTCACCCCACTCGGCATTCGCCTCGGCCATCGCCTCTTGCAGCAACTTCTCCTTGGTGCCGAAGTGATACCCGATTGCGGCCAGACTGACGCCCGACGCCGTGGCGATGTCCCGCGCCGTCGTCTGCACATACCCCTTGTCGAGCAGGCATTTCCTGGCTCCAACCAGAAGATCTTCGCGATTACCCATCTGGACCCTCCGTTTCTGCACTCTCATTGTACACAATTTTGACACAAATGTCTTGCACAAACGTACTAGACAAGTGTACGACGGCCTGCTAGAGTCGTCCCTGTGCCGGAAACGCAGCGTGGATTCCGGCAGGAAGTCGGTCGGTACGCGGACATGAAATGACCGCGCTGCCATCTATCGTGGAGTCATGGCGCGGGGATCCTCACGCGCCTCTCGCCACCGTTCCGGAGCGACGACAGACGCGCACACCGCGGATGCGCCACCGTCTCTTTCGGGACAGGGTCCCGATGGGTGATCGCCTGGGCGAGACCCCAAATACGAACATCAGATTCTCTGGCAGCCACGTCTGAACAAACCGGCTGCGCGCGGAATATTCGACAAGGCAACTTCATGAGTGCTCTTTCTCGCTCCATCGAACAGCGCAGCGACGGTCGCGCCAAGTGGTATGCGCTGGCGATCACCTGCGTCGCGTTGTTCATGGCCATCCTGGACAACCTGATCGTCAACGTGGCATTGCCCACGATCTCGGACGATCTCAAGGCCACGACATCCCAGCTGCAGTGGATCATGTCGGCCTACGTGCTGGTCTTCGCCTCGATCCAGATCACCGCCGGCGGGCTCGGTGACCGGTTCGGACGCAAACGCTTTTTCATCCTCGGGCTCGCCGTCTTCACCTCGACATCGGCCGTCGCGGCCTTCGTGCCGTCGACAAGCTGGCTGATCGCAGCCCGGGCGCTCCAGGGCATCGGCGCGGCGTTCATCATGCCGCTGTCGCTCTCGATCATCACCGCCGCATTCCCGCCAGCCGAACGCGGTAAAGCGATCGGTATCTGGAGCGCGATCTCGATGTCGGGTATCGCGATCGGGCCGATCATCGGCGGCATCATCATCGATGCCTGGTCCTGGCACTGGATCTTCCTGATCAACGTGCCGATCGGAATCCTCGCGATCATCGCCGCCCAGATGATCCTGCAGGAATCGCAGGATCGGACCGGCGACGCCGCGACCGATATCCCCGGCACGATTGCGGTGACGGCCGCGATCGCATCCCTGACGTGGGGCCTGATCGAAGCTGGCGAACGCGGCTGGGGTGACACCTGGATCGTCACCAGCCTGGTTGCAGCGGCGGTGCTGCTGGCGCTCTTCGTCGCCATCGAGCTCCGAAGCGAGAACCCGATGGTACCGATGCGGTTCTTCGCCTCACGCAACTTCACCGGAGCGAACCTGGTCGCGGTGGCGACATCGTTCCTGATCTCCGGCCTCGCATTCGCGATGACGATGTACTACCAGAACGTCCACGGTTTCAGCGCCGTCAAGACCGGCTTCACGATGTTGCCGACCGTGGTGCCGATGATGATCCTCGGTGCGGCATCCGGCGCCCTGGCGGCCCGGCTCGGCGCACGCACCATGATCACGGCCGGGATGTTGATCGCGGCGGCGGGCATCTACCTGCTGAGCCGGGTGGGCATGGATACGCCCTTCCTCAACCTGGTGCCCGCACTGGTGATCTTCGGCTTCGGTAACGGGCTCGTCTTCGCGCCGATGATGACGACGCTGATGAACAGCGTCGAGACCGAAAGGGCCGGCGTGGCATCCGCCGTCAACGGCGCCATCCGGGAGACCGGCTTCGCCTTCGGGATCGCCCTGCTCGGGACGATCATGAACCAGACGTACCGGTCCGATCTGCAGCACTCGGCGCAGTTCACCGCGCTGCGGGACACCAGCGATCCGCAGATGGCCCCGATCCAGCCCGTGCTGGACGTGATAGCCAAGGGTGTGAACTACGGTGGCCGGGTCATCGAGAACACATCGGTGTTCCCGGGCCTGCCGGAGTCGATCACCGAACCCATCCGGATCGCGTCGTCACAGGCGTTCGTGGCCGGCATGGAGCAGGCATTCATCATCTCCTCCAGCGCGATGGTCATCGCCGGAGTGATTGGCTGGCTCCTGATCCGGAACGAGGCGCCGCAACCCGTGCGGTCGCCCGAGACCCGAATGGACGAAGGGTACGCACCCGGATCGTCCGCCGCGGACTGAGCAGCCACGCGGTCTGCGGGAATATCGTAGGGGCGGCTGGCCGAAGGCTCGCCGCCCTATCGGCGTCCGCAGGACACCGATCACCCTCACAATTCGCTGTAAGAACGGGGAATTATACGGAACCCATATAATTGCTCATAGTCGTAGTCTCGGGTCCTGTGCCCGAGACATGTCGCGAAGCGGCATCACGGCGCCCCCCCCCCGAGCACGCATCCGGATTTCACACCCCTCCCCTTCATCCTGAGCGGAGCGCAGGATCCCCGTGCGAAGCACATCCACGGCGTGATGGCATCCCGTTCTGCCCGGCGGGCAGCGGCGTCGCCGGGGGGATCCCGCGGGGTGAGGCCACTGGCCGAAAAGCGAGAGCGACCCCATTCCTGCGGTCAGGATGAGGAGTGAGTGGTGAGGCGGCGTAGTGGTTTATGCCGAATCGGGACAATCAGCCGCGGGTCAGCGCACATAATCGTCGTCTCGGGCGCAGGACCCGAGACAGGCCCATAACCATGAATGCGAAGCGGCATCACGACGACCCGGGATTGATTGTCCAGATTCCGCAGTGGTGCGCAATGTTTGTCGATCCGCTTACAGCGCATTGCAGGAAGGTTGACATGATGGCCTCTTGATCGACTCCCTGCGGGAGCCGATGGGCAGCGAGCCTTCGGCCGACTGCCCCTACGTCCGATGATCCCGGAGCGCGTCAACCTTCTTGCAAACCACTTAGCGGGATGACCGCCGCAGCCCGAACGCACCGAGCATCAGAAGCGAAGCCGCGCCCATGAACATCACAGGTGCCAGCGGCAAGCGGCTCTCCGTCATGTCTCCGGTCAGACCGGTACCAGTGCTCGGCAACGAGCTGGCAGCGCTCCCGGCCGGATCAGGCGACTCACCCACTTCAGATTCATTCATAACCGGCTCGTCTCCACTGTCATCGAGAGGCAAGAGTACAAAAACCGGACCACCAAAGAGCCCGGTTGGAGACTCGTCCGGAATATCGAACGTCTGAGCCGCCTCACCTTGCAGGTAGTAACCATCGGATACAACCGAAGGGTCAATCGACGCGATGATCGTAGATCCGAACGGGACAGACATCGCACAGCCTGCGGCCCGCTCACCGTCGCTGGTGATACAGCTTCCGCTGAACGAACCGTCCGTCGATTCATACGATACCGTGACTCCTTCCCACGGTGTACAGCCGACGAACGGACCGGCATAACCAGGTTCGCAGTACGCCGCAATTGCTCCGAGCGGGAATCCCTCCTCCTCTTGCGCCGCTGCTGGGCCGGCAAACATGAATCCGGTGACAAACAATCCAAGAACGGCGGCGAAACGAACGACACGTTGAGCATATGTCATTGATCTTCTCCTGATTCCCATCCCGCAATGTCCAATAACCGCACCCTTCGCCTCCTCCGGTCATCGTCTGATCTGACCCGGCTCCTTTCCTAGAGTATTTCCGGATTTCAGGCTGAGAGGCATGCGGTTTTTGGATTTTCCAGTACTTCTGTAACGCTGATGACAAGCCCTTCGTTTCGCAGGCTCAGTCAACACGCGGAGACGGCATGTCAATCAGGTGACTCTCCAGCCATGAATCCATTTCGGCGAACGCCCGCTTTCGAACAGGTTCCGCAGAAAGAAAAAGATCGTGCATGCCACCCGGAATGGTTGCGGTCGTCACATCCGGAGCGATGGCGCCTGCCCATTGCTCTATTTGCTCGACGTTCAACACCGTATCGGCTCTCATAGCCACCGGAGACCACACCTTGAGCCCAAGCCGGCTCTCGTCGGAGTGCATGACGAACACCGGGCACCGGACGTTCAGACCCTTGTGGAGCCTCGCCTGTCCCCTCCGGACCGCCGCCAGAAACCCGAACCGCACCGGCTGCGGGGTCAGCGGCTTCCATATCGTGTTGAATTCCCACTCCCCGTGGATGTCCTTATGGACGCTCTCGGAATTCACGCTGCCGAGCGTCTGCGGAACGATCCACTCGGGACAGACCCGCCCGATACCACGAATCACCCATGTCCCGATCGTGCGTAGGAACCAGCCTTCCTGCAGCTCGAGCCAGGGGCTGTTGAGGATCAGTGCGTTCACCTCGGGGTGCGGCCGATCGTTGAGCCACAATGGCGCGATGAGGCCGCCGGTCGAGTGTGCGAGGACGGCAATGCAATCATGCCCATCAGCACGGATGCAATCGACAGCAGCATCCAGCTCCTCGAAATACTCGGCGAGATCCGTCGTGAACCACGGAATCTCGCCTTCCCGGAGCGAGCGCCCGTACCGGCGCAGATCGATCGCGTAAAAATCGAATCCGCGACCGGCAAAATGCTCCGCGACATGATCCTGAAAGAAATAATCGACGAAGCCGTGGACGTACAACACCGCACCTCGCGAGTTCGCCCGTGCCGGCAGCCGGACGAGCGTCGCGATCTCATCGTTCGCGAGATGAAGGGTCTCCGTGATATACGCGCTCATACCACCGTACCGATCATATCGAGGAACTGTGCGGCAGTGACGATCCGCACGCCCCGGTACTCGCCCAGATCGAGCAATCCCTTATCGCCCGTGACGAGCACATCGGCCTGCGCAGCCACCACCGTCCCAAGCACGAGATCGTCTTCCAGATCAGGCGCGACCCCGCGGACGGTAGGGTCGGGCGCTTCTCTCTGTGATTTCTCCTCAAGAAGCGCCAAGTAGTCCTTACGGGCCTGCTGCGTGAGCCGCGCTGCGAAATAGGGCTTTTGAAACGTGTCATCCAGCTTCTTGAAAATATGCCGAGACGACACAAGCCTATATTTCTTCTGGAGTCCTTTTCTCACCACCACCCTGGGTAACCCATTTTCGGATACCGCCGCTGATGCAAGGATATTCACATCCAGAACAACGGTGAGCCTCATCCGCCAGCCTCTGGAGATCGGCCGCGCTCCGCTCGGTAATCAGCTTCAACCTCGGCGATAGCCTTGCTGATCTGCCGCTCGATCTCCTCAGGCCGGACATCGCGAAACCCGGCCTGAGTGCGTCGCAACACATCCTCGATCCGTTCGCTCTCGCGATCGAGTTCCTCGAGTCGCCGCACGTCCTCGATCGAAACGATCGCCCCCACGGGGGTGCCGGATTTCTCGACGATCACCCGTCCTTCACCGCGCAACGGCCGGGTGACGACCTCGCTGAAGTTCTTGCGCGCGTCAGAGATGCTCATCGTTTCAGTTTTGCGTTTGTTGCGAAGTGCCACGGTTTTCACCTGCCTCTCTGATTCCGGAGTTTGTACAATATTGTACATGTTCGTACAAAATCATCATGCAGATCACCGCAAGATGGAAGAAGGATGCGGGCCACCTGTCCACTAGCCTTAGCCAAGAAGCCACGAGGCTCTTTCGCCTTATCGAGGAGAACGAAAACGATGATCACACGTATTCATTCGGCGTCGGTGGTGGTAACGGACCAAGACAAGGCTGTGGAGTTCTACACGAACACACTCGGGTGGGAGAAGCGCCTCGACAACCCGATGGGAGAGTCTCGGTTCATCACCGTCGCGCCGAAAGGCTCCGAGACCGAGCTCGCGCTCATGGATCAACGAATGATGGCGCAGGAAAACGGTCCCGCGATCGAACCGGGGATGAATCTCGGCATCAGCATCGTCTGCAAGGATGTACAAAAGACCTGCGACGACCTGATGGCGAAGGGCGTGACCTTCCCCATGCCTCCAACACCGATGCCATGGGGTGCGCTCGGCGCGCACTTCGCCGATCCGGACGGTAATGTCTTCTTTCTCACCGAGGACGAAAAGTAGCGTCCCGCCACACAATCGATCATCCCGACGCCGCCCCAACGGAGAGTCCCCATGCCGCTGATCTATTCATTCCTCACCTCACTCGATGGATACATCAACGACCGTCATGGCTCCTTCGACTGGGCAACGCCTGATCCCGAGGTTCATCAGTTTTTCAACGAGCAGGCGCGTTCTGCCGGGACATACCTCTACGGTCGACGCCTGTATGAGGTGATGCGCGTCTGGGAGACGATCGATCATGACCCCGATGCCCACCCGGTCGAACGAGAGTTCGCCCAGATCTGGCGAGACGCCGACAAGATCGTCTTTTCGAGATCCCTGCCCGAGGTGCAGACCACCCGGACGCATCTGGAGCGGACGTTCGATCCGGCCCGCGTGCGGGACCTGATTCGCTCGGCCGGTGGCGACGTGACTGTCGGCGGGGCGGACCTTGGAGCACAGGCGCTTCGTGCCGGGCTGGTCGACGAGATCCACCAGTGCTTCGCGCCGGTGATCGTGGGCGGCGGCACACGTTTCCTGCCGGACGGTATCTCGCTCGCGCTGGATCTGCTCGAAGAACGTCGCTTCGGGAACGGTATGGTCTTCGTCCGGTACGCCGTTCGGAAATAAACTCGCCAGTGAGGAGCACCCCGGTTGTACCATTGGCGGCATGGAATCCGGCCGCGAGCGGCTACCCTGACAGGACGATGACGTTGAAAATCTATTCGTGGAATGTAAACGGTATCCGGGCCGTGATCCGGAAGGGCGCCTTCCAGGCGTTCATCGAGGAGCACCAGCCGGATATCCTCTGCCTGCAGGAGACGAAGGCGAAGCGGGAGCAGGTGAAGCCGGATTTGCCCGAGTACATCGAGTACTGGAACTCCGCGGAGAAGGCTGGCTATAGCGGTACCGCGATCTTCACGAAGAAAGAGCCGCTGGCGGTCATCAATGGGCTACCGGACGATCTGGTCGCGCAGTTCCTGCTCGCCGGCGATGGTTACGGCAACCCCAACGGCGAAGGACGCGTCATCGCCGCAGAGTTCGACGCATTCTGGCTGGTCACAGTCTACACGCCGAACAGCAAACGCGATCTCTCCCGGCTCAACCTGCGCTATGACGCATGGGACCCCGCCTTCCTGACCTATATCCGGCAACTCGAATCCGGCCAATTTGGCAGCGGCACGCCGAAACCGGTCGCGTTTTGCGGCGACCTGAATGTTGCCCATCAGGAAATCGACCTCGCCAACCCGGCAACAAACCACCGGACACACGGCTTCACCGACGAGGAGCGCGAACGCTTCGGCGATTATCTCGATCACGGATTCCTCGACACATTCCGCACCCTCTACCCGGATCAGGTCGGGGCATATACATGGTGGAACGTGATGTCGAAGGCACGGGAGCGCAACGTGGGATGGCGCATCGACTACTTCGTGATCAGCGAGGCGTTGCGGCCGAATCTGGTGGACGCCTCAATCCATGCCGACGTTCTGGGCTCTGACCACTGCCCGATCTCGATCACGCTGGAGAAAAATGCAGGGCGGTAAGGATTCTGCCTGTGAGGGTGGGGCAAGGACTTGCGCCGTATGGCACCATGTCCTTGAGACAGATCGGAATGATGGCGAGCGCCCGACGCTTGCCGTCCGATAGCAGGAGGTGCCTCATGGCGGCCACCAACCCCACCCGCTCCATCCGGCAATACGAGCATCCATCCGCATTCGATATGTCAGCCGCGGATTTGCTGAATCGTCTGAGCGCATTGCCACCAGCCACAGATGTGCCCTACCTCACCGTGACGCTGGACTGGCAGATCGCCGGCGGCCAGCCGGGGAGACGTGACGACCTGGAGCTGAAGCGCAGCCAGACCCGCAACGTCGATCCGTCCGGCGGCAGTAATCGCCCCTCATTGACTCAGGTCGAGCAAGAGCTCCGCCGTCTGATCGAGGAGCAGGGTCCGCGTGGCGAAATCCGGGAGAGCCTCGAAAAGGATCGCGACAAAATCACCGAGTGGCTCCGGACCAAGCTCGATCCATCGGCCCAGGGAGCCTTTATCGTTGCGAATGCGAAACATGGCGTCTTTGAGGCAACCGGCCTGGCGCTGCCGTTGAAGACACGCGTGCGACTGGCCCCGACTCCCCAGCTCTACCGGCTGGTGCGCATGATTGAGGATCATCCCACCTATGCGGTGCTCGTGGTCGATCAGGCGAACGCGGAGCTCAGCTTCATCACTCGCGGACAACGCGCAGAATCCGTGGAGCTGACGTCCAGTCTGTACCCAAGGCATCAACAAACCGGAGCCTTCAACCAGCGACGGTACCAAAATCGCGCCAACGAACGGGTCGAGGCCTTCGCGCGAGACATCTGCGATCAGGTCGCCCGGGCCGTTCGGGAAACCGGCGTCGAAACCCTGGTGTTGATGGGTAGCGAGGTCATGATGACGACCATCGAACGCGCGATGGGCGACGATCTCAAGGCGTTGATCGCCAAACGAATCCGGACCGAAACGCCGGTCGAGGAGCACCGAAAGATCGAGCTCACCCTGCCAATCGCGGCCCGGGCCGAGCTCGATGCCGAAGCCGCGGTCGTCTCCGATCTGGCAGAACGGCTCGGCGAGGGCAGCGGCGCTGCAACCGGTACAGCGGACACGTTACGGGCGTTACAAAATGGCCAGGTCGATGAGTTGGTAATGCTCGACACGTTCCGCGAACCCGGCTGGGCGGACTATTCACTTCACCTGTTCGGCGTGGGCGATATCCCGGCGGAGCATCCGGTCGGCGGCGACATCGCGAATATCCACCCGGTCGATTTGCGGCACGAGATGATCCGGCTGGCGCTGGCGAGCGGCTCGCACATCGACGTCATTCATTCTGAAGGCATCGACGGCGAGGCCAGGACCGTCGCGGCCACGAAGCTCGATGATATGGGCGACGTCGGCGCGATCCTCCGGTACACCACGTAGCGTGCCCGCGTCGCAAGACAACGGACGTGGCGCCGCCCCGATGTGCGATGGGGCGGCGCCCTGCAAGCGTCGATCAACAGGCGACCGTATCAACCATCCTGCTGACTACCCGCATTCATCCTGATTCGATCGCATGCGCTAACCCGCGGCATCACAGCGATTTGCGAGCATGCATCCGGAGTCTGCACACCCTTCTTCATCCTGAGCGGAGCGAAGGATCCCCGTACGAAGCACATCCACGGCGCGCGGGCGTCCCATTCTGCCCTACGGGCAGCGGCTTCGCCGGGAGATCCCGCGGGGTGAGGCCACTGGCCGAAAAGCGAGAGCGACCCCATTCCTGCGGTCAGGATGAAGGGAATGGTGCGTGCCAGCGGTTGCGTCCTCTGGGCCGACTCCGGACGCATGAAACACGGACGATGTGGTGCGCAAAGATGTTTGTCAACCCGCTTAATGTCCCGGGCATCGTGCTGGTGGGCGTGGCTCCCATCGACACGATGCCCTTTCTGAATCAGTCCTTGCTTTGGGTGCTGATCATCCACTGGACGCCGAAGCGATCCTTGAATGAGCCGAAATAATCGCCCCAGAACTCTTCAGTCATGGGCATCTCGACCGTGCCGCCCTCCGACAACGCCGCGAAGAGACGATCGGCCTCGACGCGCGTATCCGGATGGAGGCTAATGTAGAAGTTGCCGCCCTTGACCAGCTTGTCGCCGCCCATCGCGGACGGAACATCGGAGCCCATCAGCAAATGACCGCCAAGGATCGGCAGGCTCACATGGAGCACCCAGTTTTTCTCGTTCTCGGGCAGGGCTGGCTGCCCCTCCATCGGCGGCATCTCGCTGAAACGCGCCATCTCGCCCATGAACTCGCCGCCAAAGACGGATTTGTAGAAATTGAATGCCTCTTCCGTTTCGCCCGCGAAATTGAGATAGGTGCCAACGGTTGCCATGCAGTGAACTCCCTGGTCGCATACATACGGATCACTTCACCCCGATCTGTGGGGATGGTCACAGTACACACGATGGACAATGCTGTCGCTTCTCCGAACTTGCGCTCCATGCCAGCCAGAACGAGGGCGGCATTTCTGAAATCATCCCTTTCGAATGCCACCGTGAACCGGAAGCCAAAGAGGACATGCGATGACCGGCTTGAGAACGAGCATGGATCTCTGACCCGCGACGACAGAACAGGAAAAGGGGCGGATCATGATTCAGGTGGCGCAGAATGGAGATCGATCACATGAGGAGCATCCGGCGGTACCGCTCTCGGTCACGGATCTCGTGCGCGATGCGATAGCATCCGTCGCCGCCGGCGCAGGCGCGATTCATCTGCATCCGCGCGATGCTTCGGGACAAGAGACCCTGGACTCAGCCATCGTCAATGAGGTCGCAAGGGAAGTCCGCAAGAGATGCGCGGTCCCAATCGGCGTCACCACAGAGGCGTCCATCGAACCCGACCTGGAGCTCCGGCTCGCGATGATCCGCGACTGGCACGAGCCCGATTACGCATCTGTCAACATCTCGGAGGAGGGCTCGATCCGGGTAATGCGCGCATTGCTCGATGCGGAGATCGGTATTGAGGCTGGCGTATGGACGGTCGAGGATGCCGAAGCGCTGGTGGCATCCGGGCTCGGCGATCGCATTCTGCGGGTCCTGGTCGAACCCGGAGAGATGCAAGTCGGCCAGGATGTCGATGCGGCATTCACCCTGATCGAGGGCATCCATCAGACATTGGACCGACACGGGATCACCGCTCCCCGCCTTCAACATGGCGATGGCGCCCTGACGTGGCCGCTGCTCCGGGATGCACTCGCGCGTGGCATCGACACGCGGATCGGGTTTGAGGACACACTCGTTGGACCGGATGGCACATTGGCCCTCGACAATGCCGCGCTCGTCCGCATCGCGTGTAGCATTCGTGACGGCCGGGCCTGATCGGCAACCGGTATATCCATCAACCCGACAATGAACGTTTCATTGCAGCAAAAGCGTCGCGATAGCAATGCGCGCGATTCGCACGATCGCTGAGATGGACCAGATCACCGAGCAATTGCTGGAGCACGGCCCCGGTGTCTTCACGGCCAACGGGAATGGTTTCCGGCAGGAACGACCGTTTCGGGTCGTGAAACTCGGGTTCCCGGCCATGAGAGACGAACCAATCGAGCTTCGCGAGACAGTCGTTGACATGCTGGATTTGCGCGACCATACGCCACGGAGCATCACGCAGGGCGTGTTTCCATGCATTCGCGATCATGAGCAAAACGTCATCAATCGTGCCGTCGATCTCGCGCACAAGAGCCACGTCGTCCAGCCGGTTTGACTGCAGCGGATCGATGATCGGAACAGACCGACGCTCGAAGAGGAGCCTGGTTTGCGACGGGCGGGATGCGGCCGACACGGGTACCCAGTACCAGTCCACCTGCTCGAATCCGCTCCCGACCGCAACCCACGTCAGCAGGAAGCTCCCCCCAGGAGGAGCGATGGACGGCGCCTGGATATGCATCAACGTTGGCGCAATTTGATGGACGAACGCCAACGGATCGGCATTGATCCTGCCGATCGCGTCATCCTCAGCCGCCACCCAGATATCGATATCGCTGAGATCGTCATCAGTTCCTCGCCCACGCGATCCAGCGAGCCAGGCGGCACGAATCGAGGGCTGATTCTCGAGAAAAACCTGAATCAGGGCCAGAAGCCTCATCGCCGACGTCGGACATCGAACAAATCACCCACCCGGACGCTGAACCCGGGGAGGATGTCGCCACCATCGAGGGCGTCTTCGGCCCCAAGCTGTCGGGTATCTGTGTGCGGACGGTAGACCGACACCGACCGGGTCCTCGGCCACAAAACCCAGACCTGTGCCGATCCGGCGCCAAGATAATCCTGCACCCTTGCCTGGATGTCGTCGGCCCGATCGTTGGGTGAAACGACCTCGATAGCGAGCGTCGGCGCTCCATTCCAGAATCCCTCAGGAGCACCATCCTCGGGCACGAGATCCCATGCAACAAATGATGTGTCAGGGATACGGATCTGATCAGGATCTCGACGAAGCAGATAGGCGACTCCATCCGGAGTGACGAGGCCAAGATTGTGCCGACGCACAAAATCGCTCAGTAACTGCGCGAGCGCGAAGAGAATGAGCCCATGCAACGCACCCGCTCCCGGCATCTCCACCACCTCTCCATCGACCAGTTCGAGCCGCTTGCCGGGCACCTCTGGCATATCCCAGAGTTCCTCCGCGGTAACCAATTGCTTCACGCTCGTGCTCATGCCATGCTCCTTCGTGGCGTTCGTCCTTGCATGATAGGGCAGGCATCGAAGAATCTCTATCGCGCACAGCAATGGGTATACTTAAGGAAGTGTCGGCGTGGCGGGGAATTCCCGATCCGCGCATTCGTAACGCCCCTGAAATCAAAGGACCATCCCCGAATGTCAGATACCGCAACCGTCACCGGGCGCCCACAGGGCATTCCGGACGACCTGGACGAGATTCGCGTCCGGTTCGCGCCGAGCCCGACCGGCTCGCTCCATATCGGCGGCGCCCGCCTCGTCATGTACAACGTGCTTTTCGCCCACGGCGAAGTGCCTCGCTACGGCAAGAAGGGCACCTTCGTCCTCCGCATCGAGGACACCGATCAGAAACGCCTCGTTCCGGGCTCCGTCGAGAACCTGATGGAGGGTCTGCGCTGGCTGGGGCTCGAATGGGACGAGGGTCCAGATATCGGTGGCCCCTACGCGCCCTACGTGCAGAGCGAGCGGAAGGATTCCTACAAGGAGGTCGCAGAACGCCTTGTCGCCGAGGGGCACGCCTACCATTGCTTCTGCTCTCCGGAGCGCCTGCAAAAAGTGCGCGAGGAGCAGCAGCGCCAGAAGCTGCCGCCCGGCTACGATCGTCATTGCCGCAACCTCTCCCCGGAGGAGGTCAGGACGAAGATCGATGCCGGCGAGAACTCCGTCATCCGCTTCAAGATGCCGCTGGAGGGCGAAACACGCTTCGTCGACCTGCTGCGCGGCGAGATCGTGTACCAGAACACCACGATCGACGATCTCGTCATCCTCAAGGCGGACGGTTTCCCGACCTACCACCTCGCCGTGGTCGTCGACGACCATGCGATGAACATCACCCACGTCACGCGTGGGCCGGAGTGGATTCCCACCGCACCGATCCACGTCCAGCTTTACCGGGCACTGGGCTGGCGCCAACCGATCTTCGCGCACATGCCGCTGATCCTCTCACCCGGTGGCGGCAAGCTCTCGAAGCGTCACGGCGGCGTCTCGCTCAACGACTTCCGCGAGGCTGGATACCTGCCGGAAGCACTGCTCAACTACTTCGCCCTCCTCGGCTGGAGCCTCGACGGCAAGACGGAGATCTACTCCTTCGACGACCTGCTCGAGCACTTCACGATCGAGCGCGTCTCGGCCTCCCCGAGCACCTTCGACCGCGACAAGCTCGACTGGCTGAACCAGCAGTGGATCAATCACCATCTCGCGTTGGACGATCTCACCCTGCGCATCATGCCCTGGCTGATGGATGCCGGGACGATCGAACGCGGCCCGGTCGATGCCTCGCACCCACGCTACAACGACGTCCGCGAGGCAACTGCCCTGCTGAAGGACCGCATCAAGTTCCTGACGGAAGCGCCGGACCTGATGTCCTACTTCCTGCAAGACGAGCTGCCGGATTACGACGCAGCCCTGCTCGTCCCGAAGAAAGTCGAGGCATCGCAGGCGTTGACCGCATTGCAGGCCGTTGCGACGAAGCTGCCCGAGGTCGATCTCGGTGACCTCGAAGGCGCCGAAGCCGCCTTCCGCACTCTCGCCGATGAGTTGGATATGAAGGCTGGCCAGCTCTTCATGCCGATCCGCGTCGCCGCCACCGGCCGCACGCAATCGCCGGGCTTGTTCGAGACGCTGAAAGTCATTGGCAAGGACCGCGTCACCGCCCGAGTCGACCAGGCCATCTCGAAGCTCCAGGCGCATATTGGCTAACGCCCGTGTGGGCGATCGTCATCGCCCACACGAAACAAACACAATCGCTGCCCCGAAAGGACATCTCTCTCTGTGACTGACAAAACCACCACGCATATCAACCTTATCCGCCACGGTGAAACCGACTGGAACCTGCAACGAAAATACCAGGGCTCCAGCGACATCCCGCTCAACGCGACCGGCCGCGAGCAGGCCCGGCTTCTTGCGGAATCGATGCGCGGCGAGTCGTGGGACATCATGTACAGCAGCCCGTCACAGCGGGCATTCGACACCGCGAAGGCAGTCGCCGATACGATCGGCTACCCAATCGACGATATCCGTGTCGACAGGCGCTTCATGGAACGCGGCTACGGCGATGCCGAGGGACTGACCGCTGAAGAGCGCGAGGCAAAATGGCCGGATGGCAACTGGCCGGGTCTCGAACAATGGGAAGATGCGGCCGAGCGCGTCACCGAGGCCACCCGCGAGGCGGTCGCCGACCATCGCGGCAAGCGCATCCTGATCGTCTGCCACGGCGGTATCATCAACGCCCTGCTGGCGGTCCTGTCCGACGGAGATGTCGGAACCGGTAAATCGATCATCGTCAATACCAGCCGCACCTCGATCGATGTCACCGGCGATGAGTGGACCATCGGCGCGATCAGCGACGCATCGCACCTCGCCGATCGCGTGACACGATAATCCCGAATCCGGATAATCGATCGCGGGTCAGCGCACGCCACCGTAGTCTCGGGTCCTGTGCCCGAGACATGCTGCGGAGCGGCATCACGGCGCCCCACGAGCATGCATGCGGATTCCGTATGAGCGACCGCAATATCGGATAAGCAGGTCGGGATCCGGACCGGTATCGTGAACATCGTTACGGGCTGGGAATCAGCTCATCTCATGCAAGAAACCCATGGAGAGCCACGATGCCACGAATCGAATCATTCACAGACGGCATGCCGAGCTGGCCCGAGCTGTTCACAACCGACAAAAAGAAGGCCATGGAGTTCTACGGTCCATTATTCGGCTGGACCGAGCGGGAGGGCGGCGAAGACCTCGGCTTCTATTCCACCCTGTTCAAGGGCGATGATATCGTCGCGGGAATGAACCAGAAAGGCGCGGAAGCACAAGCGATCCCCGATATGTGGACCGTTTATTTCCAGTCATCGGATGCCACCGCAACCGCAGCTCTGGCGCAGGATGCCGGGGGCCAAATCTACATGGCCCCCATGCCGGTGGCGGATCTGGGTTCAATGTGCCTGATCGCCGACCCCACAGGTGCGGCAGTCGGCCTCTGGCAACCGGGTACGCACAAGGGGTATGCCATATGGGGCGAACCCGGCGCACCGATGTGGTTCGAGCTGATGACCCACGATCTCGACGCGGCGAAACCCTTCTACGCGACGATCTTCGGCAACCCCGTCGTCGACCAGGAAATGGCCCCCGGAGAGCCAGGCTATGCCACGATTCGGGTGAACAACGAGGCCGTGGCCGGGCTGATGGGCGCTGGATCGTGGCTGCCAGCTGATGTCCCCGCACACTGGCGCGTTTACTTCGGTGTCGAGGATTGCCGTGCAGCGGTGAAGCAGGTGCAACAGCTCGGTGGCGCCGTGTTGACCGACCCCACCGACTCTCCGTTCGGCACGGTGGCCACCGTCGCCGATCCTTTCGGCGCAACCTTCGTGATCTTGTCGACGTAGTACCAAATCCGGCCGAACAACCCCGGATCACGTAGTCCCGGGCCCTGCGCCCGGGACATGTCCATACCCCCTCACGAATCCGACGGATGTAGCCCTACGTATACACGTCCCGCCGGTCGAAGAGCATCACGGCAACCACGACCAGCACCACATTGGCGGCGATCAGGATCGCCGTATCGCCCCACAACACCGGCGCGGTCATCGCCGAGCGATAGTAGCGAAACGCCGTGATCCAGTGGACCGTCTCCCACATCGACGAGATGCGCCCGATGATATCCAACAGATACATCAGGAAGACCACCGTGAAGGAAATGCCGATCACCTGTCCACGGGACCGAATCCATGTGGAAAGTGCGAGAGCGAAACTGCCAAAAACCATCGAGATCGGCCACAGATTCAGCATTGCGCGGAAGGTCGCGGCCGCGCCGAGATCGACATCGACAACGACGGCGCTGCCCCACGTCAGACCGGCGGCGATGACCAGGATGACGATCATCAGCAGCGTCATCGCGATCCAGTTGGCCAGGACCACGTTTCGCCGGGGAATCGGGTTCCCCAGCAGGACATCCAGCGCTCCCCGCTCCTCTGCTCCGGCAATTGCATCCGCGAAGACAAACACAGGAAAGAACGCCAGCACCAGCGGCAGGGTGCCGAAGAGCCGGGCATCGAGGTAGGGCCCGATCTCCGTCAGATTCTCGATTCCGAACGCCTTGAGCAGACCCGGCGGGAAATTCTTCGTCTGCAATAGACCCGATTCGCGAAAGGACGGGTAGGTCATCACGATCAGGCCGTTGTAAATCGCCAGGCCGATGACCCACCAGATACTGGTGATGCCAAACCGGCCCAGCAGGTGCCTGGTGTAGATTAAAAGCGTCGAGGTCCTGCTCACGCGGCACCTCCGTCCGGATTCTCCGCCAACGGGCCGTAAAAGGTCATGAAGATCTCTTCCAGCGAAGGCCGCTCGACATCCAGCGTCCGGACGGTGCGAGTCGAGAGCAACTTGACGACCTCGTCCATGTTCCGGTTCACCGTGAACCGGACGACACGGTCCTCGACGATGATATCCGCGACACCATCGATACGATCGAGCCGCGATCTGGCATCAGTCGGGAATGGCTCATCGAATTCGACGCGGACATGCCGGTGGGCACGCCCGGTCAGCTCATGCGGATCCTCGACCGCGATCAACTCTCCGGCGCGGATGATACCCACCCGGTCGGCGATGCGCTCGATCTCGGAGAGGACATGCGACGAGAAGAAGATGGTCTGTCCCCGATCCCGCGCTTCAGTCACCAGCGTCAGGAATGACTCCTGTACCAGTGGATCGAGCCCTCCGGTCGGCTCATCCAGCAGCAGCACATCCGGCCGATGGAACATTGCCTGCACGATGCCGATTTTCTGCTTGTTACCGCGAGAGAGACGACGCATCGGGCGATCGAGATCGGCATCCAGCCTCGCGGCAATGTCGTCGGCGAAGGAGAGATCGTTGATGCCCCGCAATTTGCCGAAGAGCGAAACCATCTGGCGACCGGTCATCCGGTCGTCGAGCGAGAACTCGGTCGGCAAATTCCCGACGTGCCGCAACATCTCGGTCGTCTGGACGTGCGAATCAAACCCGAGGATCTCGGCGCGTCCGCTGGTCGGCTTCATGAACCCGAGCAACGTCCGCAACGTGGTCGATTTTCCGGCGCCATTGGGTCCGAGGAAGCCGAAAACCTCACCCTTCTCGATCGCGAGGTTGATATCGAAGATACCCCGGTTGGTTCCATAGGTTTTGGTCAGGTCGAATGTTTGTATGGCGGTTGCCATCGGCATGCTCCATCGGTACGAGCCAACGATCGAAGACCGGGTCGTTTTCGCGCGTCCGGAATGACACCAACGCGATCGACCACTCCCACGCCAAGCGCTACTCCAAGAGAATCCCTCGAGCGCGGACAGACCGTCACGAATAGTCTCCACGATCCTGGCCATGCTGGATATCCGCTGGCAGATCGCCGGGCTGATCGCGCCCCGGCTGGCTTGCAGGAACCCGGCCAGCTCATCGGTAGACCTGCCCGCTGACCCAAGCACTCCAAGGCAAGTGCTTGGCGTAGTCCGACGCGCATCGGTCCGATTCCATTCCGGTAGTGGTAGCACCGGGCCGGTGTGGTCCCGGCAGCACCGACCCGATGTGGTCCCGGTAACACCGACCCGACGTGGTCCCGGTAGCACCGGGCCGCAGTGCCCGGTGTCGTGGCGACGTCGACGGTTCGCGGTCGGCCACAGTCACCGACCACTCCGGGTCGGTGCTACCTTTCGCCCAATCCAGCCGTCCGGCACCGTCCATTTGGCGTTGACACGCTACTTCGCAGCGACGAGCCTGGGCAGAGAGCGGCGCACCTGCACCGTGGGATGCTTCGCCCTCGCGCAGAATGACAACGAGGTGTGCGGTCAGGACGCACCGATCGCAGAGATATCCAGACCATGAAAGAGTTGGCACCAATACCGCTCGTGATCGGCGTTGCCGGAAGATCGCCGCAGCCATATTGACCAACCATAATCGGCATCAACGGCGCGATCACCGGCTGCAAATCACACGATCGAACACCCCGGCGCAAATGCGCCGGGGTGTTCGATCGTGTGTGATGTACTGGCAGGGATTGTGATCCGGCGAACGGGGGATGATCGTGAACGCACCGGCCACCGAGGCGACCTTGGGATTGATGCGTTCACGACTCCCCACCCGAATCGTCGGATTAGCGTGCCCCCTCGCGCCGCAACCAGGCCGCGACCGATGCCATCGCCGCCGCCAATGAGGCAAGCACCACGATCGCCATGCCCGCAGAGGTCATCGGCGAGCCACCGTTCCCGGTGGTCGGCAGCGTCGTGACCGGTGAGGTCGGTGCAACCGGTGTCGCCGGATTACCGCAGTCGGGTTCCGCATCGAGCGTCACGATGAAGGTCGCCGTACCGTCGTCATTGAGCGTCCATCCCTGGGGCACCATTCCCCAGGTGTATCCGCCAATCAGCGTGGCGGTCACGATGACCTTGCCACCCGGCACGATTTCGCCTTCGATCGTGTACTCGATACCCGGAGTCTCCGGAAGGGTGATGCCCGGTTGCCGCACCGTTCCATCCTCGGTGCAGACCGGCTGCGTCACGACCGGAAGTCCCGGATCGACTGCGATGCAATCCGCGTCATCCAACTGGACGGTATAGGTCGCTGTGGAGTCATTGACCTTCGTCCAACCCGCCGGCAGCTCAGTCGGCCAGCCAAAGCCATCCTGAACCGTCGCGGTAATGATCACCGTGCCGCCAGGCACCATCTCACCATCGATGGTGTAGTCGACACCGCTGGTTGCCGGTGTTGTTACGAGCGGATCCTCGATCCCGCTCGGCGTGCAGACAGGCTGCTGGACCACGGGCGCCTCGGGCACCACAGGATCGCAGCTCACATCTGCCAGATCGACCGTGTAGGTCGCCGTTTCGCTATCGATCTTGTCCCAGCCCGCCGGCAGCGTCTCCGCCCAGGCGTAGCCGTCCTGAACCGTCGCGGTGATGACCACAGTCCCACCATTGACGACATCGTTCTCATCGACGTGGTAGGTCACGCCCACCGTCGTCGCCGGGGTGACGGTCGGATTCGTCAGCAGGCCATTGGTGCAGACGGATTGCGTCACCGTCGGCGCAGCCGGCAGGACCGGATCGCAGTTCACCTCGTCCAGATCGATCGTGTACGTTGCGGTTTCGTTGCTGACCTTCGTCCAGCCGGCCGGCAGTGTCGCTGCCCAACTGAATCCGTCCTCAACCGTCGCGATCACGGTCACGGAGCCGCCATTGACGACCTCGCCCTCGATCGCGTAGGTGATACCGTTGGTCTCCTGCAGATCGACGGCCGGGGCCTTGACCTCACCGCCAGTGCAAACCGCCTGGTTGACGACCGGCGCAGCCGGGATCACCGTTTCGCACTCGACATCGTCGAGCTCGATGGTGGTGGTCGCCATGGTGCTGCTCACCTTCGTCCAGCCTTCAGGCAGGACATCCGGCCAACCAAAGCCCTCATCCAACGTCGCCGTCACGACGACCTTCGCGCCCGGCGCGACCTGACCCGCATCGTATGTGTACTCGATGCCGTCCGTGTCCACCGGCGAGATCGTTGGCGGAACCAGCTCGCCACCGATGCAGACCGCATCATTGACGTCCGGTGCCACCGGCACCGCATCAATGCAGCTCACATCATCCAGATTGACGACGTACTGCGCAGTGGCGCTGTCGATCTTCTCCCAGCCTGCCGGCAGCGTATCCGGCCAGCCAAAGCCATTCCAAACCGTCGCCGTAATCGTGACGGTGCCGCCGTTGACGACATCGCCATCCTTCGTGTAGCTGACGCCGAAGGTCCACGGCAGAATCGTCACCTTCGGATCGGTCAGCTCACCGCCGGTGCAGACCACCTGCTCCACGTGTGGCGCCACCGGAATCGCCGGGAGACACCGCACGTCCAGCAAACGCACCGTGTACGTTGCCGTCGCGTTATCGACCTTCGTCCAGCCAGCCGGCAGCCGGTTCGGCCAACCATAGCCATCCCGGACGGTCGCGGTGATCTTCACGGTTCCGCCGTTGACGACCTCTCCCTCGATCGTGTAATCGATGCCTGCTGTCGTCGCCGGGGTCACCGACGGCGTGGTCAGCTCGCCACCGGTGCAGACCGCATTGGTCACACTCGGTCGCTGCGGGCGAACCGGGATGCAGTTCACCTCATCCAACTCGACCGTGTAGGTCGCCTGGGCCGGGTTGCCATCGACCTTGGTCCAGCCCTGCGGCATCCGATCTGGCCAGCCGAAGCCGTCCCAGACCGTTGCCGTGATCACGACCGTACCGCCGTTGACGACCGTGGCCGAGTCATAGCTGTAGTTCACGCCGAGGGTCCACGAACGCACCACAACCTGCGGATCGACGACCTCACCGCCGGTGCAGACCGCCTGCGTCACACGCGGAGCAACCGGGATCGCCGGGAGACACCGGACATCGCGCAGATGCACCGTGTAGCTCGCGGTCGCGTTATCGATCCTGGTCCAGCCGCTCGGCAGCCGATTCGGCCAGCCGTAATCATCCTTGACCGTCGCCGTAATCACGACGGTGCCGCCGTTGACGACATCATCCTGATCGAAGCTGTAGTCGATGCCCTCGGTCTCTGGCGTGGCGATGGACGGATTCGTCAGCTCGCCACCCGTGCAGACCGCGTTGGTCACACTCGGGGGAACCGGACGCGCCGGAATGCAATTGACCTCGTCCAGCTCGACCGTGTAGCTCGCCGTGCCGTCATCATTCAGGGTCCAACCCTGCGGCAGATCCTTCGGCCAGGCATAGCCTTCGACCAACGTCGCTGTGATGACCACCGTGCCGCCGTTGACGACGTCACCCTCATTGAAGGAGTAGGTGATGCCTTCGGAATCCGGCGTGGTCACTGTCGGGTCGGTGAGTTCACCAGCACGGCAGACCGAATCGGTGTGGTCCGGCGCCACCGGGCAGGTCACCTTGTCCAGCGTGAGCGTGTATGTCGCCTTGGCCGGATTGGTTGAATCGACGTTCCAGCCGGTCGGCCAGGTGTTCTCGACCTCACCGGTGTCCCAGATAAAGCCGTCCTCCAGCTCCGCCGTGATCACGACGGTGCCGCCGTTGACGACATCATCCTCGTCGAACGTGTAGCTAACCGTGTTCTCGATGTCCGTGGTGCTCACCGACGGATCGCCCGGCAGGCCATCGGTACAGACTGCCTGGCTGACCTCCGGCATCGCGGGAACCACCGGCGTGCACGAGTTCAGCTCAACCGTACCTTCGTACGTCGCCTCCGTCAGATTGTCCTGATTGACGACCCAGCCCGTCGGCCAGTTCGCCAGATGGTCCCCCCAGCTGTAGCCGTCCTCCAGCAGCGTCGCCGTGACCGTATACGCGCCGGTCGTCTCGTCAAGATCGATCCCGTACTCGATGAACGTGCGGTCGTCGTCTTCATCGCGCTCCACGGTCGGCGCCGTCCAGGTGCCGCCTTCGCAAACCCCATCCGCAGTCTGCGGCGCAACTGGCACCTCCGGCACGCAGGACTCATCGAGAATCTGGAGCGTGTAGACCGCATCATCTCCGCTCGGGGTCCACCCCTCCGGCAGCTCCTGCGGCCATGCGAAGCCAGACTTCAGCGTCGCCGTGATGACAACATCACCACCGGTGATCACGTCATCCTCATCGAAGCTGTACTCGATATCCGGATTCTGGTCCAGAACCAGCGACGGCGGCGTAAACGCCCCGCCCGTGCAGACGTTGCCACCGATCGTCGGCGCCACCGGGCAACGCGCGTCGTCCAGCGTGACGATGTACTTCGCGATCGTGGTGCCGTACCAGCCCCAACCGTCAACCGGCCAGGTCAACGACGGATCCCATCCGCGCCCCGCATCGACCGTCGCGGTCACGACCACGGTCGCACCGTTCTTGACCTTGCTCGCGTCATACGTGTAGGTGATGCCCGGCGTGGTCGCGGGGCTCACCGCCGGGTTCACCGGCAGACCACCCTCACAGACAGCCTGGGTGACATCCGGCATCACCGGAATCACCGGGATGCAATTGTTGACGTCGACATTCCCCTGGAACGTCGCTTCGGCCGGGTGCGTCAGGCTGACCTCCCAGTCACCCAGCGGAGCACCCCAGCTGTAGCCGTCTTCCAACGTCGCCGTGACCGTGTAATCCCCGGTCTCCAGATCGATATCGACATCGTAAGTGATGTACGCGCGGTCATCGTCGATCGTCACCGTCGGCCTGGTGAACACACCCGCGACGCAGGAGCCAGCATGGGATTCCGGCGCCACCGGCGGCACACTGATGCAGGGCTTCAGCTCGATCGTTTTGGTGAAGGTCACCTTCGAGGCATCACCATCCACGGGCTCCCAGCCGGTGCCGGTGAGGTCTCCCCATGCCTGCCCCTTGCTCAGTTCCGCTGTGACGATGTAGGTACCGTTTGCATCGACATCCTGCGTCAGGGTGTAATCGACACCTTCCGGCCCGGTCGCCATAACGACATCCGACTCGGTATAGGCACCGTCCGTACAGGCATTGCCATCGACCCTCGGCGCCTCTGGCACGACAGGATCGCAGAGATCCAGGACTAACGTCTCCGTGTAGGTCGCCTTCGCCGCATTCCCTGCGACCGGCTCCCAACCGCTGCCGGTGAGATCGTCCCATGCCTGGCCAGCGGACAATGTCGCGGTCACGACATAAGTGCCGTTCGCATTGACCGGCTGCGTGAGCTCGTACGTCACGCCCTCCGGCCCGGATGCGTAGTCGATCCCTGGCTCGGTATAGATTCCGCCCTCGCAGACGTTCCCTGTGACGTCCGGCGCCACCGGAAGTACCGGATCGCATTCTGCCAGCTCGCGCTGGAACGTGTATGTGGCGGTGTTGGGGTCATTGCCGAGGTCCCAGTCGCCCAAATCCTCCGGCCACACCGCATCGTTCTTCAGGGTTGCGGTGACTGTGAACTCGACTCCGCCATCAACGTCGTTTTCCTGGACGCTGTACTCGATATTCGCGGTTGTCTTCGGCGTGACCGACGGTCTCGTCGGCGCACCGGCCGTGCAGACCGAATCGGTGATATCCGGCGCTACCGGGCAGGCGACCTTGGGCAGATGGACCGTGAACGTCGCGGCCGCAAAGCCGTGTTGCCCCCAACCTGGCGCGTTTGACCAGTTTGCCGTATTCCAGGCGTAGCCCGGTTGAAGCGTCGCGGTGACAACCACCGTGCCGCCATTCACCACCGCACCCGGATTCCAGGTGTAGTGAATTGCCTCGGTGTCCGTCGCGGTGATCGTCGGCCCCGTCGGCGTACCACTCGGGCCGCAGACCGCCTTGGTGAAACCGGGATCCACCGGCAGGATCGGGGTACATGACTCGTCCGGAATCTCGAGCGTGTACTCGGCCGTGCCGTCCTGATTGTCCGTCCAGCCGGTTGGCATGGTTTCTGGCCAGGCGTAGCCATTTGCCAACGTCGCGGTGACGACCACTCCCTGGCCGGTAAGGACGGGATTCGGACTCCAGGAATACGTCACACCGTCAGTCGTCGCCGGGTTCAGCGACGGTGGCGTGAACACTCCACCAGTACAGGCGTTGCCGGTGATCTGTGGCGCCACCGGGCAGGTCACCTTGGCGAATGTATGCGTGAACGTGGCAGTCGCGCTGTCGACCTTCTCCCAACCATCCACCGGCCACGTCGCAGCTGGATTCCAACCGTAGTCATCCTGCACCGTCGCGGTCACCGTCACCGTGCCGCCGTTGGCGACTTGGCTGGTGTCCCAGCTGTAGTGGATCTCGATAGTATTCGTCGCGGTAAGCGTCGGTTTCGCCGGTGCCCCGCCCTGGCAGACGGAGTTCGCAAAGGTCGGCGCCACCGGAAGCGTCGGCAGGCACTCGATGTCATCGAAGGTCACCGTGAGCTGGGGATTGTCGTCAGTGTTGAATGCCCAATCCCCGGGAAGATTCGCTTCATCCGGCCAAACGTAGCTGCCATCGGTCAGTTCCGCGATCACCTTCACAGAACCATCGTTCGTGGGCTGCCCAACGACTTGATAGGTGATACCGGAGGTTGTGGCAAGGAGCAGCTCGGGGGCCACACTCACTTCACCGCCCCGGCAAAGAGCCTGGTTCACCCCCGGTGCCGCCGGAATGGGTGTGACGTGGAATGTTTCGGCTGTCGGATTGCTGACGGCCGCCTTGTTGGCCGGATATGCATCATTCGGAGACGGGGTGAAGTCCACCACCCAGTAGTAGGTACCCGGGTCGGAGACCGTGACGGTCTCGGAGACCGGCAGGTCGCCAACCGCCTGGTCCTCAAAATCTCTAGTCGTCGTACGGATGAGCGTCGAGTTCGCCGTGTCACCGACAGGACCGCGATAGAGCTTGTAGGTCAGGGTCCCTGTCATGATGACGGTGCTGTTCGCAACCGAGACCGTATCGTAGATCTGGCTGCCCGGAGCGACCTTGGATCCGTTCGTCAGCTCACCCGTCACACCGTCGACATACATCGCGGTAGTGATGACCGGCTGGAACTGGCTCGTGTTACAGCTGATGCTGAATGTTGCCCATGACGAACCACCATCCCACGAGGCGCGTCCATCAACCCGGCGCCATTCGGTACCCGGATAGTCGAGCACCCATGTGGCCGGATTTTCGATCGTGATCAAGTCGTCCAGCGAGAGATCGTTCTTGTACGGCTGCAACTCCAGGGTCACGGGGTCGCCGTTCTTGTCATTGACATCCCGCGGGTTGAGAAACACCGTGAACGACATTCTGTTGTCGGTCGGGTTGTAGGAGCAGACGGTCGAGGCACTGTACAGCCCCGAGTTGAACAGCCGGAACTGCTCTTCGCCACACTCACTGGTCGCAGTGACGCCCTCAAACTCGCCGGTGCCCTCAAAGGTCACCGTCCAGCTGTACACCGTGTTGTTCCCGCCGGTCACCCGGTTGAGAGTGAATCCCTTGGAACGCGGCGCTTGACCGTCAGCCACAGTCTGCGTATCTGTGCCGACTTCACTGCTCGGGTGGCAATCGGCACTGGCGTACAGCGTGTAAGTCACTGTCCCGGTAGCCTGGTTGCTCAGGTCCGTGAAGACCGCCTGGTCGGTCACGGTGATCGGGAGCGAGACGTAGCTGAGATGCGGAATCACCGTCTCTCCGCTTCGCATCACGGTTTCCATCACCGGATCGTCAGCGGCCTTATTGGCGGTGAACGTCTCGTCCTTGCAGTGCGTGGCAGACCGGTTGAAGCCATTCTCTCCCAGATCGCCAGAGTAGACGGCTTCCCAACTGTAATCGCCGAAGAGCTGGAGCTTGTACCACGGACTCGCCGCCTCACCATCGACGATATCGACAGTCTTGGAGAACACTTCGATACCGTCGCACTGAAGCCCCGTGTAGAGAGTGAAGGTGACCGTGCCCTTGGCATTCCCGGCGAAGTTGCTCAGTGTCGCCGTATCACGGACAAAATCGCCGACCTTGGTGTCCGTGTCATTCCCGTTTGTGAGCACGTCACCGGATTCGGATTCGTCGCCGGCCGCTCTCCAGTACATCTCAGTGGTCAGATCGGGCTGAGCCTCGAGATAGAATGTCTCGCTGCCACACGCGCTGACCGCAGTACCACCGGTGCTGGTACCGGTGTAGTTCGTCTCGTTCGCATCCGGTGTAAAGGTGACCTTCCAGTTGTAGACGCCGGAATCCGTGGCGGACAGTGCATGGAAGTCACTTTGGGGGAAGACGCCGTTCAGGACCTCCTGCGAGTCCGTGAAAACGGCCGTACCGGTGCAGCCCGAGTTATTGAAGAGCTGGTATGTGATCGTGCCGTTCGGACCGTCCACATCCGTCAGCAGATGCTGGTTGCTATAGGTCACGTTGACGCCGTCGGCCACCGACGTCGGGCGGAGGAGCCGTGACTGTGGTGCGATGACCTTGTCGGGGTCACCCTTCTCGTAGATCACCGTCGTCAACGAAACGATGGCCTTGTCGACGATCAGCGTCTCCGTACCACAGGGGCTGGAGATCGACACCTCATCGTCGCCTGCGCCGTGCGTGAACGTCGCCTGGAAGTTGTAGGTACCGGTGTTGTCGAGCAGGTAACGCCCGCCCATCTCCGGAACCGGCTGATTCGCGGTGACCGTTACGGTCTCTGGTTCATAGACCGGAGTGCCGTCGCAAGCCTCGCCCCGATACAGCGAATAGGTGAGGGTGCCACTGAATTTTGCCGTGCCGTCCTCATTCGCAATATCGCCGTAGAACTGCGCCGTATCATAGACGGACGTGCCCAGCGGCACATGCGAATTGTCGTTGATCGTGCCGTCGCCAGAGGCATTCTTGATCGTGGTGTGAACGTAGCCGCCGATCCCCGTATGAGTAACGAAGAACTGCTCTTCTCCACAGGGGCTTTCCGAATCACCATTGTTGAGATCGCCACTGTAGGTCGCGACCCAGTTGTATTGGCCGACATCGAGATTCGCCACATCTGGCGTGGTGACAAACGCGACGCCCTCGACCACGTCACCGATGGGCACGTCAAAGGTCGCACCTTCGACAGGATCACCCTCGCAGGTATCGCCCTTGTACAGCGTGAAGGTAACGGACCCCGTCGCATCGACGGTCAGCCCGCTGACCGTTGCGGTGTCGTGGACTGTGGCCGGCTCGCGCACGACGCCGTTCAACGGGATGATCGCGGTCGTCTCGTCGGCGAGTCGAACTACCGGTTCGGTCGTAATCGTGGTCTGGCTCTTGACGACGTTGAATGTCTCGGAACCGCAGCGGCTCCAAGCCTCGGCGTTGTTCTCGTCACCGGAGTAATGGACGACCCAGTTGTACGTGCCGGTCGCAGTGGCGGGGAATGCCGGCGAATTCGGCAGGTTCCCCTCGGCATCCAGGGGCATTGCCTCCGATTTCTCGAAGTAGTCCCCAGATCCGCCATCGCTGCAGGAACCAAGGTAGAGGTAGTACGTCACCGTGCCGGTGGGATGCGTGTCCGGGAACACGTTCTCCATCGTGGCAGTGTCGTAGACCGACGTACCGCGCCCAACAGCATCGCCCTGCTCGATAACCTCGCCCTCATCGGCATTCATCATCTCGGTCGAGATTTCGGGCTGCCATTTACCGACCGTGAACGTCTCCTCGAAGCAGCTGCTCTCATCCGCTGCGTTATTGAGATCACCGGAGTACGTCACGACCCAGTGATAGGTGCCTTGCGCCAGATTCGGAACATCACTGGACGCAGGAACCACCCCACCGGTGACCGTCACCGGCTCCGGTCCATGGATCGGTGTGCCGTCGCATGTATCGCCCGCGTACAGGGAGTAGATCACTGTGCCCGCTGCATCCGCGGTTGCACCAACCAGCGTCGTCGTGTCCCGCACCACAGTGCCAACCGGGACCGTGCCGCTCTGAGGGATAACAACGCCAGCAGACGTCTGCATTTCGGTGCGAACTTCAACCGCCGCCATACCTACGACGACGGTTTCGGACCCGCATTCCGACTTGGCTTCGAGGAAGTTACCCGGGTCACCCGCGAAAACGACCTGCCAATCGTAGGTACCTTCCTCTCCCGGTGTGAACCACTCCACCGTGGAGGAATCGGGAATCGCGCCGTCCACTCCAAGAGTCACCGGCTGGGACCAGACCGGCGTGCCACCACAGGTTCCGTCGTTCTTGTACAGGTTGTATGTGACCTGCTGCCCTTCAAGCCCGTACATGAAATGCTGGACGGACGGATCCACCACAAATTTCGCCGTATCGCCAAATGACGTGCCAGGGTTTATGCGACCGCCATCGGGAATGACGTTTCCCTGGCTATCCGTAGCGATCGTCTGGATCTGGAGGGGAATCGGGGTGAATTGGGCACAGGTCGCCTTGAGGATCGACTCCGTCCCATCCGACATCACCACAAAATCAGCGGTCTTGGCCCGGGGAAGGTAAATGGAGAATTCCCATTGATCCTTGCCGGACACCCATGTCAGGTCTTGCAGAGAGCTGGGGCCAGTGACGGTATCGAACCGATCGATTTCCGTGTACTGGAATGTTGGGGTCGCGATCCCTTCCTTATACGGAACATAGATCGTGACATCGGCACCCTGATTGTAGTCCCGAGGGTCACAAATGAGATTGGGATATCCCGGAATGTCACCCGGCAATGCTGCCGGTGCGATATCTCCCAGCAACGTATTTGTCTTGCCCGTCACCTCGACGTCTGACGATTGTCCTTCCCCATCATCCGGCGTCGCGACCGACTCGTCGTCACCCGCCGGGTCCTGCACACCGCCATCCGAGCCGGCGTCATCTCCGCCGGTCTTATCGCCAGCCGCATCATCACCGGGCTGGTCGTCTCCGGACCCATCGCCTTCGCCGCCGTTCGAAGAAGTGTCGTCGCCCTCGCCTTCAGCCGAGCCCGTATCACCCTCATCGCCAGTCGAGGCAGGGTCGTCACCGTTCTCACCGGTGATCTCGCCAGGGTCGCCGGCATCATCGTTCCCGATCGGCTCGTCCAGCGACATCATCCGGAGCGCCGGAACCGGTTGCGCCGTCAGCGTCACCTCGGTGCGGCTGTCATCCACGACGACTGGCGGCATCGCATCTGTGGACTGTCCCGAGAAATACCCATCAGCCGGGATCGCGTTCACCACAAACACGGATCCGGCCGGCATGTCGTAGAACAGCGCCCATCCGCCACTGTTGGTCCAGTCTGAATGCACGCCTCCATTGAAGTCCGTGACATCGACCTGACCGACCAGCGGGTTGCCCTGGTCATCGACCAGATAGACCAAAAGCTGGCCGGTGTTCGCGGGTGAAGACGTCGTATCGATATCTTCAGCGTATACCGCCGCCTGGAAGAGTAACGAAAAAACCGTTAAGAAACCGAGAATACTTGAAAGTCGTGACCTTTGTCTCAAACCAGTTTCTCCTCAAGAACATCCCGACCCATGACCTGTATGACGCCGCTCTCCTTCCTCCCGAAACACACCATGTGCGCGACCGGATGCGCCATTTGGGGACATTTGACGATCCGGCGAACACTGCGAAGAGCCGCGACACCAAACCACAGGGCTTGACGAAGGCACCACGCACCTATTCCGTAAAAGTCAAGTTCATTTAGCAAATGGGTCACAGTGTACGAAAGTACACCTTTTTCTGATTACGTGTACAGCTAACACATTACCCTGGTCAAATATCCGGGCGAGGAGCCCAATTCCGGCGTATGATTGTGGCGTACGTACCAGCCGTTTCCGCGTCTCATGGTGAAACGGATTCCACCGTGCAGACGTTAGGAGGGGCAGACGCACCATACGGCGCGCCCGGATGAGTCACATCGAGGAGAGAAGCACATGTTCCATACAGCACGGCGGCGACGAACCCGGGGAGCTCCCCATTTCCTGACGTGGCTCGCCATGGCCATGTTCCTGGTGTCGCTGACCCCGGCCGCGACCTACGCATCAGCCGGGCGCCCCTCCCCCAAAGCTGTGGAGACCGCGCAGGATACCCAATACCTGGAGATCCACGTCGCCAGCTGTCCTCCGGGTACCGATCCTGACTCAGCCGGGCTCTACAACCTTTGCCACGACAACGGCATCGCCGATGTCGATGTCACCGTGACCGGCCCTGGCGTCGACCAGACCATCTCCACGACTCAAGAGAGTGGTGTTGGTCCCGGAAAGGCCCGCTTTGACGGTGTTGTCGCAGGCGACTATGTCGTCGAGCTGGGTATTCCCGGCGACCTGAGCGCATTTTCCGTCTACTGCTCCGATGCCGACAGCGACGCACGCGTCACCGCAAATCCGGATGATACGAAGACGTCGACCGTGACCGTGCCCGACGGTCTGAGCGTGGTCTGCGATTTCTACGTCATCCCGCAGGGTGGCACCGGAACGGGCGCGACGCTCGATTTCACCGTGACCACCTGCGATCGCGCGGATATGCCGTCCGACACCCGCACCTTCGCGGATCTGTCGGCGAACTGCACCGACAAGCCAACCCAACCGATCACGCTGACGCTCGGCCAGACCGGGCAGCCGGATGTGACGGAAACGACGACCACCGGCGACAAGGGCAACGAGCTTGTCTTCAACAACCTGCCCAATGGCGACTACACCGTCTACAGCAATGTGCCGTTCGACGAAGGCGCCGACTACCTCTTCTGCGAATACACCGGCCAGGATCGCTACCCGAAGGATTTCAACGCCGACGGGGTGACGACCTTCACGAACATGGCCGGCGAGAACATCGAGTGTGACTGGTTTGTGGTCTACGCTGCGCCGCAGGACGACTCCGGGAATCCGCCGCCAGTCACGCCCGACGAGCCCGAGCCGGGTGAGGCGAGTATCTCGCTCGATGTGTTGACCTGCCCGGCGGACTACGATGTGGCCGCCAACGGCGAGAATGGCGCGGCCTTCGCCGCCAACTGCACGACCCCGACCGACAATGTCCTGATGACGCTCGCCGGGACCACGGGCGCCCCGGTCGAGATCCCGACCGCCGCCGATGGCACGGTTGTCTTCTCCGACCTCGCTCCGGACACCTACACCCTGACCTCCGGTGTGCCGCTCGAGTTCGCCACCGAATACCTCTTCTGCATGGCGGGTGATGACGTCGAATACCAGAAGGACTTCGACGACATGGGGGTGACGACCTTCCAGGACGTCGACACCGAACAGCTCGATTGCGCGTGGTACATCGTTCCCGAGTCCCAGCGCGGCGACGAGACCGGCGCGACGGTAACGGTCCACCTGGCGGCATGCCCCGAAGGTTACGCCGGTGACACGATCTATAAGGATTGCCACGGAAACGGCATCGCCGATATGGACTTCACGCTCACCGGTCCGAACGGCGAGAGCACAGCGACGACGACGATTCCGGCGACACCGGGCCCCGGTGTCGCGACCTTCACGAAGCTTCCGGCGGGCGAATACACCCTCGCTGGCGGCCCACCGCAGGATTTCGGCAAGGTCAAGCTTTTCTGCACCGATCCTGCGACCGGCGAGTCCGTCGATGCCCCATTGAATGGCGGCATCGCGAGCCTCTCCCTCGCCGACCAGCAAAGCATCCTCTGCGATTGGTACTTCATTCCGGAGAGCGCGATCGGCACCGAAACGCCGGTCCCGGCGCCGAAGAAGGCCGAGATCCTCGTCACTCTCTTCGCCTGCGATGAGGGCACGGCGACCGCCGGAGCGACCTTCTCCCAGCTCGACTCAGCCTGCGATACGCCGGTGAACGATATCAACGTCTCCCTCGGTGTCCCGGGTGGCACGCCGATCGCCGCGGCAACCGGCGCCTCCGGTGAGGGTGCGGTGCGCTTCTACGACCTCCGCCCCGGCGACTACGTGATGACACCGGATCTGCCGTCCACCTACACCAGTGCCGCCGTCTACTGCCAGATCGGCGACGGCGACGTCTACCAAAAGACGTTCCAGAACGGATCGACCACCTTCGTCAACCTCGAAGGCGAGCAGATCGCCTGTTCCTGGTTCCTGGCCCGCGTACCGAAGCAGCCGGAGAAGCCGGTCGGCCCGACCGGGTCGATCACGGTGCGCCAGTTCCTCTGCGCGAAGGACCGCGGCGAGATCAAGGACTGGGAGCGCGAGTGCACGCCCGGTTCGAGCGGCTCGGCCTTCAGCCTGACCTCCAGCGATGGCGCCGTCGTCCGCAACGCGACGCCGAATGACCAGGGCGTTCTCGTCTTCGGCGAGCTGCCGGATGGCTACTACGATCTGACGCAGGACACCGGCGTCTGGTGCAAGGCCGCCGCCGAACGCGTCGACAGCCGCAGCCGGGTCATCGTCCAGGATGGCGGAAACACCGATGTCTTCCTCTACGAATGCAATCAGGTAGTGACGCTGCCGACCACGGGCTCCGGCCCGATCGCGGACACGGGAGCCTGGACAGATGCATCCCTGCTGCTGGCTACCCTGGCAGTGCCGATCTTCGGCGCGGCTGTCTGGCAGGCACTCCGTACTCGACCGGAGCCGGTTCCCGTTCGTGTGGAACGGGCAACACCCTCCCGGACCAAGGGTTCCGGTCTCCGGATGCGGTTCCATTAGTCGCATGATGTGCCTGAGGCGCTAGAATACACAACGGGGTCGGGTTTCTCCGACCCCGTTGCAACTGCACGACCCATCGATGCACGCAGCGACGAGGTGCCGCTGCCACGGAGAAGAATGACCCATGAAGCAAACACGCAGACAACTGCTGGGGTCGATGATCGCCGGTGGCGCGATCGCGGCGGGAATGATGCACACGGCGAACGCGATGCCCTCGGCCCAATTGCCGTCGGCCGGTGAGAAACCGGCGGGCACGATGAAGGCTGGCCCACTTGGGTTGACCGTCACGAGCGGTTTTCAGCAGACCGGGCAAATCCCGGTCGCAATGATCTGTCCTGCCGCCGATGTCGATGCCGAGGTTGAGCGCACCAAGATCGTGGACGGGCAGATGCTCGACCCGAGCGGGCCGTGGATCATTGCGTGGTACGAGGGAACGGGGCTCGCCGGTGAGGTGGGTCCGAAGTCCTACAACAACTGCCTGGTGTCCGGTCACGTCGATTACTGGGATGTCGGCCCGGCTGTCCTGCGCAATATCGCCAACATCCCAGAAGGCACCCCCATCACCCTGGATGGCCAGGACGGCGGCGAGTACGTCTACAAGGTCGAATCCATCGAACGCATCGATCTCCGAAACCTGCCCGAAGGAAAGATTCAGGAAATCACCGGGCGCACCGACTATGGAGCGCTCACGATCGTGACCTGTGGCGGCGAGTTCGACTACAACGCGGGCGAGTACCTGCAGCGCGACATCGTGCGTTGCCGTCTCGTGACGGATGACGACGATGAATCCGGCGAGGAGACGTCGGAAAGCACCGATGAGCAGCCCACCCCGACCGGTGAGCTCGGTGAAGGTGCCCAGGCGACCGTCACCGACGGCCCCGTCAACGTACGCGCCGAACCGTCCACCGGCGCCGATATCGCCGGCACCGTCGCGCCTGGCACGACGGTCACCATCACCGGGGCATCGCAGGATGCCGACGGGTACACATGGTGGCCGATCCAGACCGACGACGGCACCTCCGGCTGGATGGTCTCGGACTTCCTCGCACCCGCCGAATAACACCTCCACCCCTGTGGCAGAAAGGTTGCGAGGCTCACGACATCAGGTGTAGGGGCGGGCGGTCCGCAGGACTCGCCGCCCATCGGCGCCCGCAGGGAGTCGATCATCAGGACACCATGTCAACCATCGTGCAATTCGCTGCAATGAATGCGGCCAGCCCCGGCATGGGACTGGCCGCATTCGTTGTGTGGGATGTTCATTCCCGTTCAGTGCACATGCGACGGATTCCGTACGATACGAAATCCGGGCGAACAAGGATGGCGCAGCCTGTGCCCCTACAGCGAATTGCATTGGGGTACGGGCCACGTCCCTCCACCCATCGGGATGAGCCTCACACCCTTGCTGTCATCCCGAGCCGGAGCCGCGAGCGGAGCAAGCCTTCTCTCCCTGTCATCCCGAGCCCGTGAGGTGACGGAGTCGCCGAACGGTGTCGAGGGATCTTTGTCTCTGGCCACCACGGCGGTGTGCAGGAGCAAAGATCCCTCGACACGTCGCCACTCGCTCCGCTCGCGGCTCCGGCTCGGGATGACAGAGAAAGGGGCACGAGGTCAGGATGACGGTGGAGACATCACGGGCTCGGGATGACCGAACGTGGACGGAACATGGCCGCCGTCCTGACCGGAGACATGGGTCCGTTTCCACGTTTCGCCTGCGATGCGCCCGCACCTCGCCAGCCTTCGGACCATCCGACCCGATGTGCGATCGGCTTCGAGCGTGTCAATCTTCCTGAAAACCGCTTTACCGTTGTCGCAACGGCTTGTTCACGTCCTCCATCCGCTGCTTCAGCCATGCAATCGCCGCCGTGCGAGGAATATCAACGATCCGATGCTCGACGATATAGCCATTCAACTCTCCTCGCCGGACCGCCTCCCGCACGACAGAAGTGCTAACGCCGAGAACGTCGGCAAGCTCCTCGGCCGTGAAATGGTCGCGGTTCAGCGATTCGAGGACGGACAAATGCTCCGGTATTCTGGCTGGATCAGGCATGATTCCACCTCCTGAAGCGATCTACGGCGCCAGGCGCGACCGGTCCCGCGGGAATAGCGTCACCTCCCGGACGTTGCCAGCGCCGCAGATTTGCCGGACCAGGCGCTCGACACCGAGCGCGAATCCTCCGTGTGGCGGCATCCCGTGGCGGAAGGCCTCGAGATACCCCTCGAACGGATCCTGTTCCATCTTTCGCAAATCCAGCGCCGCGACATAATCCCCGTACCGGTGCAGCCGCTGGCCACCCGTCACGATCTCCACACCGCGGAACAACAGGTCGAAGCTGTTCGACCATCGCGCATCGCCGGGCTCAGGATGGGTGTAGAACGGGCGCTTGCGCATCGGGTAGCCGGTGACGAACAACCAGTCCGACCCGAGCTCCCGCTTCGACCACTCCCCCAACCAGCGCTCGTGCTCCGGCGCGAGGTCTGGCTCATCGCAAAGATCCTGCCCCAGCGCCGTGCCGACCATGTCCAGCGCCGCCGCGAAATGGATGTCCGGGATACGCTCCGGCACATCCGGGAGATCGACGACGCCCGGGTGTGCCGCGCTCATCGCCGCCGTCATTCCGGCAACAGCCTCTCGCACCACGGTCATCACATCGCGATGATCGCGGATGAACCCCATCTCGGCATCGAGCGAGAGAAACTGGCTGAGATGCCTCGTCGTATCGTGCGGCTCGGCGCGAAACGCCGGAGCCACCTCGAAAACCCGTTCCAGCGCCCCGACCATGATCTGCTTGTACAGTTGGGGGCTCTGCGCGAGATACGCCGGACGTCCGAAATAGTCGACCTCGAACACGTTCGCGCCACCCTCCGGCGCAGTCTCCAGCAGCTTCGGCGTCGATATCTCGATGAAGTCGAGCGCCGTCAGCGTTTCCCGAAACCCACGCAGCGCCGCCGCAAGCAACACCTGTGCGCGGGCGCGCTCGGGGTGACGGAGCGAGACCGCTGCATGATCCAGCCGCGTTGCAAGCTGCGCGTTCATTTCCGGGCGAAACAACTCGACCGGCGGTTCGGCATCGGGCTGGCTGAGAACGACGATACCGGGATCGTGAATCTCGATCCCGTTCGGTGCCTGCGCGCTCGCGATCACGTCGCCGGTCACCTCCAGCACGGCTTCGTGCGGAAGCGCCGCGATCGTGGCCCGCGTCTCCGGATCCTCGATCACGACCTGCGCGATGCCCGAGCGGTCCCGGAGCAGGAGAAAATCGACGGCCTTGAGCTGTCGCGTGTGATGCAACCACCCTTGCAGGAGCGTGGGCTCCCCGATGTGCTGCGGAAGATCCCGCGCGAGGGTGCGCGAGACCGGCGTAGTCGCCGGAAGAAGAGAACGAGTGGACACGGTGCCACCTCCGAAGAAAAACCAGACGCCCCACTCCGCCTTTGCGGACGAGGGGGGCGTCTCGTGGTGCCACCGCAATTCGCCGGATGCCGGGAGGTCACCCCTGCATCACGACCTTCTGGAGCCCGGTAACGGGGGCGAGCCGGCGAAGCCTACAAGCGGTGTCGTCCACCGCGTTCAGCCGCGCACTCGGGAGGGTCTTCACCGCCGGGTCGTCACCACGCTCTCACCATCCGTGGTTCGCTGGAGGACCAGTGCCGGCGGCTACTCGTCTCCGTCAACGCGTTGGAGACAGGATACGGGAGAACCGGCAGTCCAACCACCCCGCCAAACAAACCCCGTAGTCTCGGGTCCTGTGCCCGAGACATCGACCGCAGGTCGATATCCGGTCACCTTGCCGGGAGGAGGCAGAAATCGGGGCGAGCGCCAGGTGGCTGCCAATTATGCCGCTGCGCGGCATGTCTCGGGCACAGGACCCGAGACTACGGGGCGAAGGTGTCTTGTTTCCATCGAGCCGGGTTTTCCTCGATATACGTTCGAATCCGGTCGAGATCCCGATCATCCCTGACAATGTGATCGTGAAAGCCGACTTGCCAGAGCTGCCCGTCGACACGCGGCCAACCTCCGGAGCGTACTCCCCGAATGTAGAGCATCGTCGTGATGGACTTGTACCATTGGAGTACGTCCGACAAGGAGGCATGAGGCTGTTCCGGGTACTCCAGTCCGATACCAATCAGCGCGTGAACGTGATTTGGCATCGTGACCCAAGCGTCAACCATGATGCCAGGAAACTGGGAAGGGATCTCAGTCCAGCGAGCGGAAACCATTTTTCCTGCAAGGGAACACACCATCTCATCATCAATGATGTCGCCGAACAGGTGAGCGCGGCCTTCGGTGCAAATCGTCACGAAATATGTTCCAGGAGTGGAGTAGTCATAACCACGTAACCGAAGGCGTGACGTAATACCATACCTCCGATTGCGCGAACCGTGATGGTCCATGGCTTTCTCCAGTTACCCTAATTCAGGCGAGCATCATGCATCGATTATACGTAGTCTCGGGTCCTGTGCCCGAGACCTCGTTCGCAGGGCGAGACATGCGATGTGGCAACGCTCCCGACAACACTGGCGTGACGCTCCAATACTGCCGCTATGCGGCAGGTCTCGGGCACAGGACCCGAGACCACGGTGCATGTACGCCACAGAGCCCTACAGCGTATTGACGAACAACTGGCTGACGGATTCGCCTTCGTGGATGTTGTGGATGGCCCGGGCGAGCAACGGAGCGATGGAGAGGACCGTCATGTTCGGCAGCCGCTTCTCCGGCGGAATCGGCACCGTATTAGTCGTGACGATCTCGTCCACACGATCCATCGCCGCGAAGCGCTCGATCGCCTTGCCAGAGAAGATGCCGTGCGTGCAGGCGATCGAGATATGCCCGGCATTGTGACGGTCAAGGCATTCGATCAGCTCCAGCATCGAGCCTCCCGTCGCGATTTCGTCGTCCAGGACGATCACATCCTTGCCATCGACATCGCCGACGATCGCATCGATCACCACCTTGTCGTCCGCGAGTCGTCGCTTGCTTCCCGCGGCAACCGGCAAGCCGAGCAGGCGAGCGAACTGCGCCGAGGGCTTGGCGTTCCCGAGATCCGGGGAGACGACGACCGCGTTCGACAGGTCTCTATCCTGGAAATGCTCCGCGAGGACGTTCAGCGCGTTGAGGTGATCGACCGGCACGCTGAAAAAGCCGTGGACCTGCGGCGCGTGCAGGGCCATCGTCAGCACCCGGTTCGCACCAGCCGTCACCAGCAGGTCGGCGACGAGGCGGCCGCCGATCGAGATGCGGGGCTGGTCCTTCTTGTCGGATCTCGCGTAGGCGTAATGCGGGATCACCGCCGTGATCCGGGCGGCGGACGCTCCTCGCGCCGCATCCGTCATCAACATCAGCTCCATCAGGTGCTCCTGCACCGGCGGCACGAGAGGCTGGATGATGAAGACATCCTGCTCGCGGCAGTTCGCCTGGAGCTGCGCCTGCAGGCAATCGTTGCTGAACCGGCTGATCTCGGACGGGGACAGGGGCCGCCCCAATCGCTGACAAATCTCGTTGGCAAGATACGGGTGAGCTGTTCCCGAAAAAATGGCGATATCGCGCATGAGAGTGCCTGTACTCCTGATGAGGCAAGAGGAGAAACCGCCGGACGGCGGCATGTCGCCTGATCCTACCATTGCCTCACGGGTTGCGGACACAGGCGAGGCGCCGCAATGATCCTCCACTCCGGCGCCTCGCCAAAATCACTGACCCATATTCTCGATGCCATCCGGCTCAACCGACCGTTTCCGTAGGACCAAGGATTCCTCGACTGCGCTCGGAATGACACATGTTGCTGTGGAACACGGCTGGTCCGGGGAGACCTACTCCCCGCACGATGCCCACATGCCAGCGCCCGCATCCTTCGCGCTCGCCTCGGAGCTTTCCAGCCATCCGGCGAACCGGGTGTTCGGTTGGCTGATCTTCGCCTGCGCGGCGCCTTCACTCACGAGCTGCTGCGACACGAGCACCGGCTGACCGGCGTCATTCGTCATCCAGACATCCCGCACCCAGTTACCGCGTGCATCGACGTTGGTAGCCTGCCGCTCCAGCGTCACTGTGGCGCCTGCAACCAATGCGCGGTTCGCTTCGGTGGCATCGGCGGCGTAGCAGGCATCACCGGTCGGCGCGCTCATGCTCAGGTACCGGACCATCTGCTGGACGCCGTCGATCTCGACCACGATCGTCTCGCCGTCGATCACATCGACGACCTTCGCCTCGATCAGGTCCGACTCTGCCGGCGCGGTGTCGCTGGTGAGCGGGGCCGGGTCCTGCACCGCCGGCGAGAGATCGATCGTCTGGTCGCCCGCCTGGAGAACCAATGTCTGCGCATCCGGCGGCGCCAGGAAGGTCAGCGTGAACCGGTGGCTCTCGCCGGGGGCCCACATAATCGCATCCGTATTGCCGTAGGCAGGCGTGTTACCGAGCATCCCGCTCACCCAGGCATTGCCAACGTCGACCAGCAACTCCTCGCCATCCGCATACAGGCGGAAGGAGCTCATGTCGAACACCTGCTGGTCGATCGACATGTTCTGGCCAAAGACGTTCAGCACGACCCACTCGCCATAGCCACCAACGGAGTTGATCTCCGGCAATTCAGGGACCGTCTCTCCAATCGAGGCACCCTCAACCGTGTAGCGGAACCCGTTCGAGACGACGGCCTGCTGCGGCGTCGATTCCGGCTCCACACTGGGGGCCTGCGGTTCGAGCGTCGGGGTCACGGTCGGCTCATCTGTCGGTTCCGGAGTGGGCGCAACCGTCGGCTCCTGAGTCGGTTCGGCTGTCGGCTCCGGTGTGGCAACCTCTGTCGGCTCCTCCACCGGAATCTCGGTCGGTTCTTCGGTCGGCTCGATGGTCGGTTCCGCCGTGGGTTCAACGGTCGGCTCCGTCGTTGGCTCCGCAGTAGGTTCGAGGGTTGGCTCAAGCGTCGGCTCGGCAGTGGGTTCGGTCGTTGGTTCCAGTGTCGGCTCGACAGTGGGCTCAACCGTCGGCTCTGACTCTGTTTCGTCCTCACCCTTGTCGATCGGCTGCGTCGGATCCGTCAGATCGTCCGCATTCATCGTCGGCGGCAGCTCGCCGGTCGGGCCACCGACATTCTCGGTGGTATCCACTGGTGTCCTGGGCTCGTCCGTCGGGATCACCTGGGCGACCTCGGTCTCCGCCGGTGTCTCGGTCGGCTCGGGAGCGGGCACCTGGGCAACCTTGGCGCCATCGGTACCATCGCCCTCGTCGTTACCATCCGAATCGACGGTCTCGGGAGCGGTGCCGAAGGCAACCTCGTTCGCCGAATCCGGCCCGGCCACGCCGAGCGTCCGCTGGACATTCGCCGGCAGCCGATCGCGGAGATCATAGTACCCCGCCTCCAGCCGCTCGCGGCCGAAGTAGCCGATCGTCCCGACGAGGATGAGGAGAATCGCCGCCCGCAACGTCCACGTCACCATCTGACGCCCGCGCGCTGACGCGGGCGTCACCGGGCGTGAAACCGCATTCGGGCCGTCCGCAACCGTGAAGCCGTCTCGCTCGGTACCCTGAACCCGGGCAGCGCGACTGACATCCGTCGGCACCGGTCCCGGCACCGGCAGGTTCCCCCGGCGTGCCTGCGCGGGACGAGTCGCGCGAACCGCGACCCCCTCCTGCTCCACCGGCGGCCAGGTCTGGCGCGATGCGGCAACCGGAGCGTCCTCCTCGATCTGGGGCAACGCGACCGGCGCGGATGCCCCGATCTTCTCCTTCCAGCTCGGGATGCTCACCGCCGGGCTGGACAACGGCATCGGCAACGAGCGTCCGGTCAGCACGGCGACGACCTCCGCCGCCGCGCCGCGTCCCAACCGGGCCCGCAGCAACAGTGGCGACGATTCGTCGGAACCATCCGGGGAAATGAACATGCGGATGCCGTTTTCCGCCCCCAGTTGAGGAGCTGGCCGCAACCAGACGCGCGGTATCTCGAGCGCGATATCGCCGTTCGCGATCAGCGCGACTCGCTCACGAGTGACGACCAGCAAGGCAGGCAGGTCAGATTCGTCACCGACGATGAGAACCTGCCCCTCCCAGCGAATCGACTCCGCCGCCAGGGCGTGCCAGAGCCTGCCCGTTGGCCTCGGCACATCTGGCAACGAGGATCCGCGCCATTCCGGGTGAGATGCGTCATTCGCCATTGGAAGGTCCTCCGTCACGCATGATGTGCGTGCCCCCTGTGTGCGACGCGGTCAGGAGCGAATCCCGATGGCAGCCATGCCGGCCCCTGCCGCGTCGCGAGCGATCGGTGTCGCCCGGTTCTGAAACGTATGGTACGGTGCCTGTACGTACTTCCTGATCACATCGTCCGACGCACGCATGACGCGGTCGTCAATCGCGACCGGACGCTATGTACGTACACTCTACCATACGGATGGGGATGTCAACAGCGAGGAAATGTGGCTCGATACGCGGTGCGCAAAAAGACCGGCAGGTCGCGCGCTCTATGCTGGCGCTTCCGGCAAGGCATCCGCGACCAGGGCCACCTGCAATCCCAACCGGATACGTGGCGAGTCGAGATCGGCATCGAGAACGTCCCGGATCTGCCGCATGCGGTATGTGAGGGTATTACGATGAATGCCGAGACGCTCCGCCGCCGGACGCAGCGATCCGCCCTCCTCAAGAAACACACGCAACGTCTCGATAAGCGTTCCGTGGCGATCCTCCCGGCGCAGATCGCCAAGCAGGGCCGTGCAATAGGCCGCAAGGTCCGACGCCCCCCATTGGGGGTAGAGCACCCGGTAGAGTCCCAGGTCGGGATCGCTGTCGAACCGTCCCACCGGTCCCGGCAGGGCGCCCTGCTGAAGCAATCTCGCCACATACCGCGCCTGTCGCGTGGCCTCGGGAAGATCCCGCGCGGCCGTGACCGCTCCGGAGATCGCGATCCAGCCGTCCGCATGCATCTCCGGCGGAATCACGGCGTGCACTCCCGTCGCCGGAGCCACGCAGACCAACGCCGTCAGACCGTCGACCGCGCCGGCGTCGTGAATCTCGCCCAACGGCGCGAGCAAGCGACGAATCTGGTGACTTCCCTGGTCGGGAGAAACGAGCGCGACATGAAGCGTGCGACCGGGCACGATACCGGCGTGATAGGCAGCATCCGCGAACGCCTCCGTCTTCACGATCGGGTCAGGGAGCAACAGCGCCTGTAACGCCGACGTCCGGGCGCTCCCACGGGGCACCGACGACGCCTCCCGGTCGATCAACCGCTGCATCGCCTCGCGGATTCGTCCGAGGCTCATCCGGGCGCGAGCGCGAGCCTCCGGCGGAATCGGCCCCAGCCACAGCGAATGATCCGGGCGCAACGGCGTTTCCAGCCAAGCCGGACCCACCCGGTCGCCAATCGGCATTGAGGCGGTCGAGAGCAGCGTTTCTCCCTTGCGGGTCAGGATACTTACCGGTATACCAAGCATGCGAGAGAGCGCCTCGATCGCCTCCGCCGAACGCGCGCCCCTCGACTGGGCGTCGCCCAATAAGCGGTCGACGTCGGAGGCGATGGCCAGGAGCTCGCGACGCCGCGACGCCAGCAGGCGGTTCAGCTCGCCTTCCGTTTCCGGCGCGATCGCCGGCATCGACAGCACCGCGATCCCGAGATCCGGAAGCTCCGGCACCGGTTCGTCGGTGAGAATCCCGGCGATGGGATGGAGCAGCATCTCACTGACGAGCCGCGCGAACGGGATACCCGTTTCCTGGGCGATCCGGCGAGGCAGGATGACGAGCTCGCCGCCACGCATCGCGGGCAGCATCGGCGCGTTGGCTCGCGCCGTCATCACCCATTCCACATCGCGATCCAGCGCCTCGTCCCGGGCAGCGGTCCCCGGAGGAGGTGCGACCACGGACAAGCGCGGCTCCCACGCGAGCAGATCGTGCAGGGTAATTTCTCCGCTGGTCGATTCCATACCGGCTCCGTCTCACCCGGGCAATGCGTTCCACGCAACGACGATCAGCACCACAACGCGTTGCCATCACGGTCCATACTATGCACGAAACGGGTGGTTCGCAGAAAGCGGAGCGTGATGGCAATTCCGATACAGGCTGGCAACATGGCAGGTGGCCAGGCACGACGCTTCTCCACCGGACTGGTCCTGCTCATCGCCAGCCTGGGTGGCATGGCGGCCTTCCTCTACCCCTTCATCCTGCCTGGCATTCAGCAAAGCAGCGATGACACCGCGGCCCACAGCGGCACGGCCCCTCTCATTTTCGCGGGCGTCACCGTCATCTGCCTGATCGCCATGCTGGTCACCATCGCCGAGGATCATGGCGGAGTCTCCCGCTCGAAAACCGTGGCGCTGCTCGGGGTGCTCGTCGCGCTTGATGCGATGCTGCGGATCGTGCCGAGCCTGGCGGGATTTTCCCCGATCTTCCTGCTCGTGATGCTGGTGGGAACGGTGTTTGGCGCCTCGATGGGGTTCCAGATGGGCGCCCTGACCATCCTGCTCTCGGCGGCGATCACCGGCGGCATCGGTCCCTGGCTGCCGTTCCAGATGCTGGCAACGGGCTGGATGGGGATGACCGCCGGGTGGCTGCCAAAACCGACGGTACCATGGCGACGCCTGGCGATCCTGGCAGTATTCGGCGCAATCTGGGGACTGCTTTTCGGCGCGTTGATGAACATCTGGTTCTGGCCCTTCACCGCACCCGGCGCCGGAGCAGACGCATCGCTGTACTGGAGTCCCGGGCTCTCGTTCGGCGAGACGATCACCCGCTACGGACGTTTCTACCTCGTCACATCGCTCGGCTTCGATGCCTTCCGCGCGATCGGCAACGTCGTTCTGATCCTCGCGCTCGGCGGCCCGATCCTTCGCCTGCTGGAGCGCTACCGCTCCCGCTTCGGCTGGGAACCGTGGGCGACGATGTAGGGTTCGCCCGACTCCCGCCATCATTCGCCGAGCCAGCCCTGCTCCCGCGCATGCAGGACGATGGCAGTGCGATTCGGCATCTCCAGCTTGCGCAGGATGTTGCTCACATGTTTCTTGACCGTCCGCTCGGTGATAAAGAGGCGATGGCTGATCTCCTGGTTCGCGAGCCCTCTTGCCAGCAGACCGAGCACGTCGCGTTCGCGAGCCGTGAGCGTGTCCACCGTTTTCCCCGTTGCCCTGTCGCCGGGTATCGTCTCTCCCAACCGCGCGCTGAGGTCGTCGAAGACTGCCCGGGCCTCGGGGGAGAGTCGCTCCCGCTGCCACATGGAAAAATCGTACCCCAGAGTGACGAAGGCGCGGACGACCCCGCGATCACGCCGGCTCATCAGGGCCTGCTCCAGCATGGCGGTCGCCTGTTCGCGATCGCCAGCCCGCTCGTACGCCACCGCAATCCACATCATGATCGAGATCATCTCGACGTGGCGTTTCCGCCGTTGCCCTTCGACAAGCGCCGCTTCGCCGATCGAGATCGCGTCGTCGAACCGCGCCTCGGCGATTCGCATCTGCATGAGCGTGGCGATCGCGTTCACCTGACCGATCTGCTGAATCCAGCCGCGGTCGTACGGCTGCCAGTGGATATCCCAGGCACGGGCGGCGACCAGATCGCCAGCCTGGATATCCCATGCGGCGCGCATGGTCTCGATCTGCATCAGATCGTGCTGGTTACCGAGCCGGGATGCGATCGCGTGTGCCTCTCGCAACCGACTTTCCGCCAGCGTTCGCTCGCCCCTGGTATAGGCAACGAGGGCCGCCAGCGCCATGGCATTGGCATGCCAGTCATCGGGACCCCGCTCCTCGATCACCTCCAGGGCCTCGACAATCAATTCTTCTGCTTGGGCAAGCTCATTCGCTTGCAAACGGAGCCCGGCGATCCGATACCAGAAATAGGGCCGATGCTCGGTGAACGTCGGCGGAGTGTTTTTCAGGCCATACTCATACAATTCTCCGGCGAGCGCGATCTGCCCGCGAAGGGCATGATGCTCCGCCCACCGCGATTGCATGTTCATCCACCATGTCACCTGATGACGTGGCAGGAACGGAATGCAGGAGGCCGCATCGGCCAGGGCGCGCTCCGCGGTCGCATCGTCTCCCATATCCGACGCATGCTCGAACACACCAGCCAGCGCGTGCAGCCGCTCGCGATACAGGGTCTCGGGAAAGACAGTAAGCGCCTCCGAGAACAACCGAAGGGCTCCACTCGTATCTCCCATCCGTTGCAGGATGAAGGCCCTGCAGTTCATGGCATAGCCCCGCACGACCGAATCGTCGGACAATCTCCACACCGGCAGTATCTTTGAGACGTGTGACACCAGCGCGGTCGAATCCCCCCGGTGAAAAAGGGCATGGGCGTAGGAATATGCCAGATCCGGATGTTGCCGGATGACGGGTCCAGGCAATGTCTCCAGCAGCGTACGGATGAGCACCGTACGATCCTGAAGCGCCAGCGGCGTATGCAGAATCCGGACGATCCGGGTTCTGAGCGACAGATCGTCCACCCGGCGCGCATGTTCCAGCGCCAGGGCGTACTGATCGTGATCGAAAAGGTATCCGGCGATTCGTTCGTGTATGTCCGCCCTGAGTTCGGCCGGCAGTCGCCGGATCGCGATCCGGCGCAGACTGGGCAGGATCCACGGGGCATATTCCAGGGTCGATCCGGACTCGACCGTCTGCCGTCGGAGGATAAAGTTGGCCTCCAACAGGGCCAGCAGGCGAAAGGCCGCTTCCCCTCCGGTCCCGGAGACATGAATGGCGAAATCAGGCGAGAGATACGGCACCCAACAGGTGCGAAGCGCGAACTCCCGCACATCCCGGGGCAGCACATCGAGGACTTCGCCCGAGAGGTACGAATCGATCCATTCCCGGGCCACAGCACCGAGGCGCCCTTCGCCCTCGTCACGCACGGGACCGGCGCCCGCAGCCCCGAGCGTCAGCCGGATACCGGCGATCCACCCTCCGGTGAAGGCCGCGAGCCGTTCGGCCTGGCCATCAGGAACGTCCCGGCCCCGGATCAACCGCGTCACCTCCGCGATCTCGGCACGCGTGAAAGCGAGGTCTTCCATGCCGATTTCCCGGACCTGCCCTTCCATACGCAATCGGGCGAGATTATACGGCGATGCAGCACGGGAAAGGACAAGCCAGCGGACATTCGGGATCCGGGCACTCAGGAGATATTCGATCGATCGCAGGACCTCATCGCCGCTGACGCGATGCACATCGTCCAGTACGATCGTCACCGGTCGTTCCCGGGCGTCATCGCGAAGGTGTTCGCACAGGGCATTGAGGGTGATCGTGCCGGCCGGCACGTCCGCACCGGCGAACAAGGCACGAGAGAGATCGAGGAGCAACCGGTCCAGATCCTCATGCGCCGCGGTGAGAGACAGCCATGCGACCCGACCGGCATTGAGCTGTGTCCATTGGGTCGCAAGCGTGGTTTTCCCGAACCCCGCGGGAGCGGAGATGAGCGTGATCGGGGCAGGTACCGGTTGTCCGATACGGGCAAGAAGTCGTGTTCGGGGCAAGATAGACGTAGTTTCCACCCCGCCAGGGGGCAGTGTCAAGGGCATGACAATTCCTGATGCAGAAGGGCCACCGGAGGAGCCGCGACATAATCACGGCGTACACGCCTATTCTCCCATAGCTCCGACCGCTTCGGCAGACATGCGCAGGAGCACTGCCGTATCATTCGCCCCATCACATCAGTCCCCCTACACCACCAGGCGTCATGGAAAAGCTGAAACACGGGAGAATGCGCTGCTTCACACGGAATCCGGATGATTCATTGGGGACAATGTAGAGGCCGCACGTCCGAAGGAATGTCGTCGTCCCGAACACCGTGAAGGATCGGCACCATCTCCGGCTGTCTACCCGGATTCGGTTCAAACGTCAACCTTGCAGCGCCCGGAACACGATCCCCCAGAATGGCAAGAAGCGTATCCCTGGAATACTGCTGCGCCTCTTTTCGAATCGCTCGTAACCAGAGCTATTTGCAGGACGGTTGGTATGGTCTGCCCACGTCAGCCATACCAAAAGCGGGCTCGGAGCAATGCGACCACGACACGACACCGAAGACTCCGCGGAACACCTGTGCCCTTGTCCCCTGCAATGTCGCGTTTCACTCCAACTCGTCCAACCCGAAGATAGCCACAACGCGGACCGGGATCGTCCGCGTTGCCGCTTACGCTCGTGATATCGAGGGGGAACAACGCAAAAGGGGAAACCAGCATGGATGAGACCACACAGGCAAAAACCGTCGCCCGGAAGATGGGGATTCGTCCCGGATCGCGCGCCTTTCTCTCCAACGTCCCGCCAGAGGTGAGATCCGCCCTGAACCTGCCGGATCTCGACCGGGCCTGCGAGCTAACCGGCGAATTCGACTACCTGCACCTCTTCGTCTTCACGCGGATCGACCTGAACGCCGCCCTCCCCCGCTTCCGAGACCGGCTCAGGCCCGGGGGCATGCTCTGGGTCTCATGGCCAAAGGGCGGCCAGCTCGGCACCGATCTCTCCCTGCACGAGGTGGTCCGCATCGGGTACGGCCACGGACTCGTCGAAAGCACGTGCCTCAGCGTGAACGATACCTGGTCCGCCCTGAAATTCACCTGGCCGAAACCGGGGAAGGTCTACCGGAACAGTCATGCCGAGCTCAATCGCCATACAACGTAACCGTCACGATGACGGAACGGCATTCCCCCTCAACCAGACCTGGATGGGAGGATTCTCCACGGCGGACGTATAGCTCGTCACGACCCCGGGCACCCGAAACTCGTCCCGGTCATAGAGACGCTGCAGGTCGCTCACCGTCACCTCGGACGCAAGCATCGTCTGCGCCGTCTGGTCGAGCAACGAGAGCTGGTCATCCGCGAGCGAATCCCACGCTTCGCTGATGCCCCAGTCATCCCAGAGGATCATCTCGCGCTTGTTCAACGCCGCGAGTTCATGCACCAGATTGTGCAGCAGGTAGGGAAAGCCTCGCGTCTGGGGAATATCGAGAAACGGGGAAACAAGGTAGCGTTCCGGATCCTCACCACCCTCCCGGCAGCGAAGCCAGGCATCCGCCCCGACGAGAAACCGGTCCCGCGGGAGATCCAGCGGATCGATCGTGACGCCATCCGTCGGATCGACATGCCCGGCACGCAGCTCCGGGTCGATCAGCCGCCAGCGGCTTTCGGCGGCATCCCAGACCTCCGCGACGACGTGATCCACATTCCACCCGGCGAAGAAGTACGCCGCGAATCCGACACGAGACCGCGCCGGAATACCCTGATGCCGCAGGAGGGAGACAAAGAGCAGGGTGAAATCCCGGCAGCAACCGACCATCCGCTCATGAGGCGCGCGCATCTCGCCCAGCGGCTTGTCCGACAGCTCGCGCAGCCGCCCGAGCATCCGGTCGGCGTAGCGAAGGTCGATCTCCGGCCGCCGATCCGGTGAGATACCATTCTCCGCCCAGTCACCGTCACCCATGTAATGGAACACCAGCGGAGTCACCGCATCCTTCATGGCGGCAACGTCCCGCGGCACGCTATCCAGCATCCCGGTAAGCATTCCCGGATCGCTGAACGCGCTCTGGGAGGCGTAGTACGCAAGGTCAGAGGTGAGATCGGCCATAATGGCGCTCCTGATGATCGACGCAGATGAGTCTGGACCCCGAAGCCCCATACTAGACCCGATCCTGCTCGAAATCAAGAACATTCGTTCGCTATCACGTCGTCTGGAGCGGTGCCCGGCGCCGCCGGACCGTGCCGCTGACGATGAAGACCACCGCCGAGAGGATGATCGCGCCGCCGATCAACACACCCGGACCGATCGCCTCGCTGTTCAGCGTCGCGCCGAGCACCACGGCGACCACCGGGTTGACGTAGGCGTAGGTGGAGACGACCTCGATCGAGAGCGTGGCATTCGCATACATGTAGGCGCTGTAGCCCAGCAACGATCCCGCGAAGACTAGCCAGACCAATCCGATCCAGGACCGCGACGAGATATCCCCGATCGCGACCTGCCCGAACTCGCCCCGGATTCCGGCAATGAGATACAACGCGGTGCCGCCAAACAACATCTGCAGCGCGGAGGACATGAGCGGCGATCTCGGAAGCGGCAGCATCCTCGCCATGACCGTCCCGGCGGACCAGAACATGGGCGAGATAAAGACGAGGAAGGCGGGGAGCAGCGGCACCTGTCCCCCGGGACCGCCAACCATGATCGCGATTCCGGCCAATCCCACCACCAGCGCTCCGAAGACCCGGGCATCCGGTTTCCGGCGCAGATGGATCGCGGTGAACAACGCCATCCAGATCGGCGTGGTCGAGACGATCAGCGCGGCGAGGCTGGAATCCAGCTTCGTCTGGGACAAGCCGACGAGACCCGGTCCGCCGACCATCATGACCACACCGAGGAGAGCCGACGAGCGCACCTCCGGCCCCGTCAACCGCTGCTTTCCCCGGAGATACGCCGGCAGGGCGATCGCGAGCAGGATCGGTCCCGCGATGAAGAAGCGGCTCCCGCTCATGAGAAAGGGCGGGATCGTCTGGACCGCGGCGGACATACCGAGATACGTCGATCCCCAAACGATCCAGATCACGAACAGGGAGAGCCAGGGCAGGAGCGACCTGCCGGAAGAATCGGTCATACGGATGTGTCATTCACTGGAAGGCAATGTGTCGTGCAGGAAACTGCACGCTCAGTGTACGGCAATCCGGGGCCGCCTCTCCGCCCGACCCAATCCGAAAATGTCAGGAATCAGCCCCAAAACGAACATATGTTCTGGTACAATAGAAGAACGAATGACTCCCAGTCACCGACAAGGCAATCCAGTGGGAGAACGTACAACACGATCATAGGGACGGACTCCACATTCCGCGCCCTATTCACACCCCCTGTTGAAGGGCACTTCGAGCCCGATTGTGACACTTTGGAAAACGTTGTTTTTCGCCACCTCGCGACTATACTGGGAGACCGGACGCCACCATATGTGGGCGAGAAGGACATACTCAGCACAACATATAGTGGCACGGGGTGTGCGTACACATCGATCCAGAACAGCGGCATTTTCAGGGCGGACATCGATTTTCGCGCGACCCGTTGAGAAATCGCCGTTGTGTACGTACACTGGTGGGACGCGGCTCAGGCAGAGCGCTCGAACTGAAGGCGCCCGGGTCCCGGTATCGATGACGTCCGCGCGGGGCTTCAGCAACGCATTCAGTCAAGACTGTCGCCCACGTGGCGATGTGCAAGAGGATACGGAAGGATACTCACATGGCAGCTGGCAAGGGAGCACGATCCGGCCGGGCAACACGCGCCCGGGTGAACGACTCGCAGACGGGACTCGCCGTCTCTCGCGTCTTCACGACCGCGGGCGAAGACCCGTTCGACCGCATCGAGTGGACGACCCGGACATCCCGCATCACCAACCCCGATGGCTCGGTCGTCTTCGAGATGAAGGACGCCGAGATTCCGGCTGCCTGGTCGCAGGTCGCGACCGACATCATGGTCTCCAAATACTTCCGCAAGGCCGGAGTGCCGCAGTTTGATGCCGAGGGCAACCAGAGGCTCAATGCGGATGGCACGCCGGAGCTCGGACCGGAGCGCTCGGCGAAGCAGGTGATCCACCGCCTCGTCGGTACCTGGCGTCACTGGGGCGAGACGAACGGCTACTTCGCCTCCACCGACGATGCCCAGGCATTCGAGGACGAACTGAAGTACATGCTGGCCACCCAGATGGCGGCTCCGAACTCGCCCCAGTGGTTCAACACCGGTCTGGCGTGGGCGTACGGCATCAAGGGTCCGGCCCAGGGCCACTTCTACGTCGACGTCGCCGAGCCGGACGTGGTTCGCGCCAGCGATGACGCCTACACGCGGCCACAGCCCCACGCCTGCTTCATCCAGAATATCGAGGACGACCTCGTCAACCCCGGCGGCATCATGGACCTCTGGCTCCGTGAGGCACGCATCTTCAAGTACGGCTCCGGCACCGGCACCAACTTCAGCAAGATCCGCGGCGAGGGCGAGCCGCTCTCCGGCGGTGGATCGTCCTCCGGCCTGATGAGCTTCCTCAAGGTCGGCGACCGCGCGGCCGGCGCGATCAAGAGCGGCGGCACCACCCGCCGCGCCGCCAAGATGGTCGTGCTGGATGCCGATCATCCGGATATCGAGCAGTTCGTCGACTGGAAGCCCCGCGAGGAGCTGAAGGTCGCGGCGATGGTCGAGGGTATGAAGCACCTCTCGCCGGAGCAGCAACAGCGCGCGGCGGAGCTCGGCCTCGAGCTGACCTACGACTACAACGGCGAGGCCTACGCCACCGTCTCCGGCCAAAACTCCAACAATTCCGTCCGCATGACGACCGAATTCATCGAGGCCGTGCGCGACGACAAGGACTGGCACCTGGTCCGCCGTACCGACCGCAGCGTGCACAAGACCGTCCGCGCCCGCGACCTGTGGACGCGCATCGCCGAGGCGGCGTGGCAATCGGCCGATCCCGGCGTGCAGTTCGACACGACGATCAACGAGTGGCATACGAGTCCGGAGGGCGGCCGCATCAACGCGTCCAACCCCTGCTCGGAGTACATGTTCCTCGACAACACCGCCTGCAATCTCGCCTCGCTGAACCTCATCAAGTTCATCGACGTCGAGACCGGCCAGTTCCACGTCGAGGCCTTCCGCCACGCGACCCGGCTCTGGACGATCGTCCTCGAGATCAGCGTCCTCATGGCGCAATTCCCGAGCAAGGAGATCGCCCGGCTCTCGTTCGACTACCGCACGCTCGGTCTCGGGTACGCCAACCTCGGCACGATCCTGATGATCCAGGGCATGCCGTACGATTCGGACGCCGCCCGCGCCTACGCCGGTGCCGTCACCGCGTTGATGACCGGCGAGTCCTACGCCGCATCTGCCGAGATGGCCAGCGTGCTCGGCCCCTTCCCGGAATACGGGAAGAACGCGCCACACATGCTTCGCGTCATCCGCAACCACCGTCGCGCCGCCTACGACGCCCCGAAGGCCGAGTACGAGCAGCTCGCGGTGTTGCCGATGCCGATCGACCAGAAGACCGCGCCGCAGGATATCCTCACCGCCGCCCGCGAGGCGTGGGATACCGCCCTCGCACAGGGCGAGCAGCACGGCTTCCGCAACGCGCAGACGACCCTGCTGGCCCCGACCGGCACCATCGGCCTGTTGATGGACTGCGACACCACCGGCGTCGAGCCCGATTTCGCGTTGGTCAAGTTCAAGAAGCTCGCCGGCGGCGGCTACTTCAAGATCGCCAACCAGTCGATCGACCCGGCGCTGCGGACGCTGGGCTACGACGCGCAGCAGCGCAAGGACATCGTCACCTACGTGCTCGGCACGATGTCGCTGGCGGGCGCGCCGCACATCAACCGCGAATCGCTGACCGCGAAGGGGCTGAACGAGGCGGATCTCGCGAAGATCGAGGCGGCGCTGCCGTCCGTCTTCGAGATCGGGTTCGCCTTCAATGCCTGGACGCTCGGCGAGGACGGTATCCAGCGGCTCGGCCTGACCATGGACCAGGCCAGCAAGCCCGGCTTCAACCTCCTCCGCGCCATCGGCTTCACCCAGGCGCAGATCGACGAGGCCGGCGAGGTGATCTGTGGCTCGATGACCGTCGAGGGCGCGCCGCACCTGCAGAAGGAGCACTACGCCGTCTTCGACACCGCCAACAAGAGCGGCAAGAAGGGTACCCGGTTCATCCATCACATGGGTCACATCATGATGATGGCCGCCGCCCAGAGCTTCCTCTCCGGAGCGATCTCCAAGACGATCAACATGCCGAACGAGGCGACCGTCGAGGATGTCGAGGACGCCTACTACGCCTCGTGGAAGCACGGTATCAAGGCGCTCGCGCTCTACCGCGACGGCTCCAAGATGAGCCAGCCGCTCTCCAACAAGAGCGACACCGTGGTCGACGACGAGACCGTGAAGCAGACCGTCGAGGAAGCCGTTTCCGCCGCGGTCGCCGCCGTCACCGGAGAGAAGGACGCCGAGATCGCGCAGCTCCGCGCCCAAATCGCGAAGCTGGAGGCCGAAGCGGCTGTAGCCGCATCTTCACAGAAGCAGGTTGTGGCGAGTGCCCCCGTCTCACAGGGGCAACAGCAACTCCCGGGCATGCCATTCGTCCCGACGCGACGCCGCCTGCCGGCCAAGCGTCACGGATTCACGCAGGAGGCCCGCGTCGGCGGTCACAAGCTCTACCTGCGGACGGGCGAGTACGAGGACGGCACGCTGGGCGAGGTCTTCATCGACATGCACAAGGAAGGCGCGGCCTTCCGCTCGATGATCAACAGCTTCGCGATCGCCGTCTCCAAGGGGCTCCAGTACGGGGTGCCGCTGCAGGAGTTCGTCGACACCTTCACCTTCGTGCGGTTCGAGCCGCAGGGCATGGTGACGGGTCACCCGAACATCAAGCTGGCGACGAGCGTGATCGACTTCGTCTTCCGGGTCCTGGGGATGGAGTACCTCGGACGCACCGACCTGGTGCAGGTGGAAGACGCCCCAAAACCGATTGACCAGACGGGCGAGCACGCCGACCTCCTGCCGAAGGAGGAGGACATCGTCCACGGTGTCGGCCCCAGCCCGGCGCAGCGGATCGCCAGCCCGGACGCCCCGATGGTGCCGACGATCTACAACGGCGGCGCGACGCACGGGAATGGGCACAACGGAAATGGGAACGGGACCGGGCACAACCACGATCACACCCACACGCCCGAGCCGCTGAGCGGGCTGAAGGTCGAGGCCACCGCCCCGATCGCGACGGCTCAGGCCCCGGTCAACCAGCCGAGCGCGGTCGACCAGCAACTCGGCTCGATGATGGGCGACGCCCCGTTCTGCGACGTCTGCGGCCACATCACCGTCCGCAACGGCGCCTGCTACAAGTGCCTCAACTGCGGCAACAGCCTCGGTTGTAGCTAATTACTAAGGGGAAAGCGCTTGCTTTCCCCTTAAATTTGCTCTCCAAAAAGAACATTTGATCGCCTACGATGATCATAGAAAGCAGCATTAGAGATGAACAGAAGTCAGGTTCAGCGTCAACTGCGTCAAGCACGGCAAAAGGCGCAACGAGAGCTTCAACGAGAAGTCGATCGGGTGAATCGTGAAAGCAAGCGGAGGGTAGATGACCACAACCGTAGAGTTACGGCTCACAATAAGAAAGAAATCGATGATTTCAACCGCAGAGTCGCCGAGCACAATCGAAGAGCAGAACAGCACAACAAGAAGACTGTGGCGGAGATCAATCGTCGCCTCAATGAACCGCGAGAGGTTCGTGTGGTTTATGCGCCAGCTGAGCGCGTTCTGGTTGATCGGGTCCACGAGGCGATCGAGTTCGATGACGGTCGCGAATACGATGTGTTCATCAGCTATGCCCGGATTGATGGCGAATCAGTCGCTCATGAGTTGACTGAGGAACTGGAGCGAAACGGGGTTTCGGTCTGGCTCGACACCGTAGCAATTCAGCCGGGCAAGAGTCAATCTCTGCAGATGGATGCTGGTCTTCGAAAGGCCCGCGCTGGTATCGCCCTGCTAACTCCAGCCTACCTTACCGGTCGGTTCTGGACGCAACGAGAACTGGGCGCATTGCTCCATAAACCCACACTCATTCCGATTCTTCATGAGGTTACCTTCGATGACGTGAAGGAGTACAGTGGCATCTTGCCGGACCTAGCCGGATTCACCACGAAGGACGATATAGCGACGATCGCTGAGAAGATTGCCCCAGCAGTACTGCCTTGAAGTGGGGAAATCCTACTAGACTTGGCGACTGACCAGATTAATAGGTGATTCCCCAGTCTCTCCTACCACCTGCGACCGCAAAGGCGACTGTTACAAGTGCCTCAACTGCGGCAACGGGCCGTAACCAAGAATAGCGGATAGGGAAGGAGGAGAAGATCTATCATCTTCTCCTCCTTCCCTATTTTGAGTGCCGGTAATCCCGAATAATCCGCTGACAAGAAGGAATTTCTCCGCGCCGATTACATGTCCTGTGACAATGTCCGATCCTCGCGACGGACAATGTTTAAAGCGAAATTTTGGCCCTTGCCTCCCAGCCGGAGTGCAACTTGCGAAGAGGATGATTCATACTTCAGTTCTAGGTCCAGCAGATCATTGGTATGTTCGTCGAGCGACATTATCGGCTCCTTAACGTACTTGTCCACGAACGTAGCCATAACAGGCCCTGATTCACTCTCCAAGTGAGACCACGCCTCATTACCTATATAAGCCCTACCAGAATATTTCGCGTATTCTGATTTGAGTTCATCAAGCCTCGAACTTGGCGTCGGATCGAGTACAAGCAGTATTGGCCTAAAGCCTGAACTGGCGCAATCCTCAGCAAACTCTAGTTCTTCGCGGAAACGACCTTGTCCACTTGCCGCGATTGTCACCCGTAATTTGAACTCGTAAGCATCTTGGCCCACTATGCAGTCCACTTGACGACCTTTGCTGGGGTCGCCTGTTCGCTTAACCGGGGAGTTTCTGGCACCGAAAGGCGTGCCTCCTAAGGAGGTGGCCAGTATGGGTTCAAACAAATAACCAGTCTCCTGGGCCGATCTGTTATCAAGATCATAGAGCCACTTACGCCAAGTAAGCCACGACGGTAAAGCTGCATCTCCAATGATGCCGAATTCAAGCAAGGAACGCGGTCCGACCTGAGCCATGGTCGGGAAAGGTTGTGAAGTCAAGATTTGCGAGTACTTGCGGCGTCTTTTGTGAATCTCGCAAATACTCTCGAAATAGGTAAGGAAGTCAGAAATGCTGTCAATGCATGCTAGGTAAATCTCTAGGAAATCTTGAACCTCTGCTGGCTGTTCAAACCAAGCCAAGGGAATCTCGTAGTAGTCACAATCTGCCTGAGCACTTGACGGAATCAAATCCTCTATCAAGTCTAAACGTCTCAAATCGTGTAGAACCACACCAGTTAACTTGGTAAGTTCCGAGTCACTAAGTGCGATCGTCAAGGCTCTGCCTTGGCCAAGAAGTCGAGTGCGTTGCAAGCGTGTGCTTTGGTCAAGTGTAAGTCTCTGATCACGCCCCATCTGTATAACCTCCTGCCAGCCTAGATTGGCAGACTAAATTGTCGTTCGGGAAGAAGCGAACGTAAGAGAGCATCAGTCTTTCCCAGTGCTGGGCTCATACCCATGGCGTCGGTCAATCTATAACCGAGCAGACCAGGCCGGACAGGAGTCACTGCTCCAGTTCCGGCCTTCCCATCCACTTCCAAAATAAGCGCTGCAAGAGTTTGGGCCGCAAGCGGCGGTACCGCGTTACCTATTTGAGTGATGGCACTCTTAGGATTTCCTGAGAAGATGAAGCGATCGGGGAAACTCTGTAAGCGCGCAGACTCACGGACTGACAATGGACGGTCATAGAGGGGATGAATGAACTCAGAGGTTGCTGCGCTAGTAATTGTCAAGGAATTCAGGTCCCCGCGTAGTCGCTTTATCCCGCTTGGAGCCCCGCCTCTTCGTTCCGTAGGCGTACCATCCATCACGCGCCTAAATGCACGCCTGCGAAAGCTCACATGCCAGTATTCCTCTGGCAAATCCTTCATCGTCTGCCCGGGCCGAAGGAGTGGAACCGCGTCCTTATAGGCCTTGGGGATTCTAGAGACATTGTGCTGCCTGACAAAGCGATGTTCGTTGCCTTCTCTCATCCGTGTGTCATACTCGTTTAACGGCATTTCACAACGGTATATGCTGATGTCGTCCCATGATTTAGTAGCTTCGCCTAGACCTTCTAGAGCGTCAAGCATTGAAGGCGCCTTAGGTTTTCCATTCAGGTGCTGGTGCTTGCCCGCGTTGAAGGAGAATTGAGCGCTTGGTAACTCAAAGTTGAGGCCGATCCGGTTTCCTATAAGCAGAACTCTCTTGCGGGCTTGAGGAAGTCCCCAAGCTGCAAAGTTAACCTTCTCAACACGAATTGAGTACCCGAGTCTAATAAGTTCCCTGACCAGATCGAATATGCTCTCGCCTCTATTGGAAGTGAGAATCCCTTCAACATTCTCAAAAACGAACCACCGGGGCATCACCCGTTCAACAATGTCGAGATACGAGAAGATCAGAGCATTCCGAGGGTCTTGGCTGTCTTTCCTACCGGCGCTTGAAAACCCTTGGCAGGGCGGGCCACCGATGATCGCGAGAGCATTGGAATGCAGTTTCAGTTCATTGTCGAACTCCGGATCTGGAATTGAGAGATCAAGCTCAAAGGGTTCGACACCCAAGTTGTCCCCGTAAGTTTGGCATGCATCGTGATCAATGTCGGCGGAAACCGAAAGGTCTAGTCCCGCTCTGGAGAACCCAAGGGACATTCCTCCTGCGCCGCAGAATAGTGAGATCACTTCGCTTCTGTCTTTCATTACTGCTCCCTTTGTTCTCGGCATTGATCGGGTTACAGGAACTCTGTACTTGTCTACCCGCAATAATAGAACTAGGCGGAGAAGGGTGCTGATACCGTGGCGAAGATATCGTTCACAGCCGAAGAGCTTCAGGACTTGCCAGAGGTACCCGGCAAGCGTTTTGAGCTCGTCGATGGCGAGGTGGTCGAGATGCCCGGAGCGGGTGAGTTGCACATGGCGATCGTCATCCTGCTTTACAAGCTCCTCGACCGATTCGTCGACGACCACGATCTTGGCCTGGTCCGACCAGATGGCCTCGCCTACGTCCTCCACCGGAACCCCGACCAGGTCCGCATTCCCGATGTCTCGTTCGTCGAGTGGGATAGCGTGCCCGAAGGCGAGATCTCGGAAGGCTTCTGGGAGGGCGCGCCCACCCTCGCTGTCGAAGTCCTTTCTCCCAACGATCGGGCCGACGACATCTACGAGCGTGTGCAGGACTATCTCGCAGCCGGTTCGCCACAGGTCTGGGTGCTCCGGCCGCGACAACGCTCAGTCTCGGTCTATCGCCCGAACGCCGATACCCGCGAACTCGGCCCCGATACCCTGCTCGACGGTGGCAATATCCTGCCCGGGTTCAGTGCCCGCGTCTCCGACCTGTTCAACGTCCGGCGCCGCCGGAAATAACGCATCGCCCTGGTCGATCTTCTCGCGATTACTTCACCAGAAAGAGCCTACGTTGCCGGCTCCCACTCGACGAGGACGAGCCGGCCGTCGCCGCACTGGACGATTATCTCCCCGGCATCTCGTCGCACGACGCTCCCAGGAGGGACACTCCCCGTTAAGCCGGACGGCTCCAGCCGGGCCCTGGTAACGAGATACCGCTCCCCATCGACCATCGCGAACGCCCCGCACGGTCCACCGGCAACACCGGTCCAGCTCCGGATCTGGTTGTGGACATCCCGCGCCGTTCGGTCCCAATCCACCATCCGCCACGCCTCCTCGAAGATACCGGCCTCGGTGGTACCGGTCCCCTCCTGGGCATCGCCGGGATCACCGGCCGCGATCCGGGGCAGGGACTCGATCAGCAGGTTGGCGGCCAGCGGCGTGAGCTTGGCCATCAACGAAACGCCGTCATCATCGTCGGTCACCGGCACACGTCCCTGGGCCAGGATCGGTCCCTCGTCGAAGTCCGATGTGAGGCGATGAATCGTCATGCCCGCCTCGGCGTCACCGGCACGAAACGTCCAGTGCAGCGGCCAGGGTCCGCGATGGCGCGGCAACAGCGACGGATGCACGTTGATCGCGCCCAGCCGCGGCAAACTGATGACATCGGCGGGGATGCGATAGGGAAATCCACAGCTGATGATGAGATCCGGGTTCAAGGCCACCAGCATGCCTGCCCACCGCGAAGGATGGGTCGAGACGATCACGTCCACACCGGGTCGCACCGCCCCCACCACGCTCAGGTAGTCGTCGCTCCGCCGCAGTTTCGGCCCCGGTGTGGTCACCACCCCGACAACGCGATGGCCAAACGGCTCCAGTAGTTGCTCGACCAATCGGTAAACCATGCCATCCGCGATCATGGTGAATACCACGACACGCCACGATGAAGTCTCCGATTCGTCCCCGATTGACTGTGCCATCCATGTCTCTCCCGCCGTCAGCGTCCGCTGGTCGAGACCGGGTCACGATCATGATCCGGCGCCCGTTGCTGCATTGTCTCCAGTGTGAGGTCCCTGTGTATCCTCAGCATACACCCGAGCGCGACGGCGGTCTGCTGCCCCTCGTATCTCCGAAGAACCGGTCATGTCCTGACCGCATTCCCCGCTACCATCACGGAAACATCGAAAGAGCCGATACACCGGGAGCACACGCATGGATATCCTCGAACGTTTGCTGGAGCACGACCAATGGGCCACCTCGCAGGTGCTGGCCAAAGCCCAGCCCCTCACCCGGGACCAGCTCGACCGGGAATTCGATATCGGGCATCGCACGCTCTGGCGAACGATCGACCACATCCTCACCGCCCGCGAGGGCTGGGTCGCGCTCATGACCCGCGTCCCGCCACCGGAGCATCCGGAATCCCGACCGATTGCCTACCAGATCGAGCGTCACGAACGCCTCACACCTGCCTTCAACGATCTCGCCCGGCACCTCCGCGACGAAGGACGCTTCGACGACACCTTCGAAGATTTCTACGGCGAACCCACCACCTTTGGCAGCGGCATCCTGCAGTCGATCCTCCACAACGAGGGGCATCGCACCGAGGCCGTCCACATCCTCACCCGCCTCGGCATCCCCGGCGAGGAGCTCGAATTCGATTACGGATTGTGGGATTTCGTCCGCCGTGGCCTGTTCACGGGATAACGCGTTACGAACATATCGCGCAGGTGGCGTATTTCGAGCGTCCCGATGCGTATACAGGTTAAGGATTCACGCGTCGTGACTCTGGTAGCACCGGGCCGCAGTGCCCGGTGATCGTGACGAACAACACCGACCACTTCGGGTCGGTGCTACCGGTGACATCGGACATGATCGGCACTTGCCCACCCAATACGGCGCCTGTTTGTGTCACCTCATTCGCTGTCCGCTCCCGCAGGCCAGCCCCGCGCCCCAACACACCGTCATTCTGACCAACGGGAAGAATCCCCCGGCGAAGCCGCTACCCGCAGGGCAGAAACGGACGGGCGGTCGAACAATGACGTACCAACAGCACGACAACAAGTCACTCGCGGCCCATGTATCCACACCAGGACGATGATTGGGGACCGGGAAACATGATCGTGATCATGATCACCTTCGCGGCGGTAAGTGTCACGTCCGCGCGTCGAGCGTCCACTGACCGGCGTGTCCGGCGGCGCGGAGGGCGGCGAGCAGCGCCTCCTCGGCGGATGCGGCATCCTCTCCCGTGGCAGGCAAGAGAACGAGCAACGAGCCCTCGGGACCGCCATCGAGAACGTCCATACCGGCATCCGTGACGATCGTCCGCAACTCGTCGATCCCGGTCTCCACGTCGGGCGTGAGCATCGCGACGCGGCGCAACCGCACCCGCTTGTAACCGGCAGTCCACTCCCGCAACAGGTGCGTCAGGTGATCCGGCAACGCGCCCCCGCCCTGCTTCTCGAGATATCCGGTGATCTGGTCGAGATCGAACCCGGCACCGAGCGCGCGACCGACGGATCCCGGCCGCAACTGGAAGGTCGCCTCGGGACGCAGTTGCTCGGCATCCGCGAAGGCGGTCAACGACCAGATGTGCACCGGGGCGGGTCGGTGCAGCGTCACCATGCCCTCCGGTTCGACGGTCAGCACCGGCTCGCCACGCTTCGCCCTGGGCAGATCCGGCACCGCGCGGGAATCCCCGACCGCAAGCCGGGCCGCCTCCGTGACCCGCATCGCCAACCCCCGTTTCGGCAGGGGAACGAGCTCGACGAAGCCGAGCCAGTACATCGCGGTCTCGATCTCGAGCTCGATTACCTGTGCGATCACGGCAGAGCGCCCGCTCTCCCGCCCGCCACGCGATGAGGCCGCGGTGAACGTGCTGCCGATGATGCCGGGATCCTGCCCGGCCAGCCGACGAGCGACATCGCTGACGAGGAACCAGCGCTCGCCGTCGATATCCCGGAGCGCACCCAGCAGGCGACGCCGGAATCCCTGCCAGTCAGCTCCCCAGACATCGACCTGGTCGCGTTCGCGCCCCTCGATCCACGCATCGGCGGCCACCCAGATATCGCGCAGGGCGGCGGTTTGCGACGCGAAGGACCGGCTTCGCCACTGGCGAACCGAGTCGGATGGCACCGGACGTACGGCGTGTTTGTCGGCAGCAGTACTGGCGACTTGCGGTCCGGGCTCCAGGACGCCGACACCGAGCGCCAGATACAGCAGGAACCCGGTGTAGCCGGGCGGCGGCGTCTCCTCGCGGCCGAACCACAGGCGACGATTGAGCTGCCGTTGCCACATCAATGGCAATGGCTCCCCCGGCACCCACACCGGCGCGCCCCGGCTGATAATCTCGCGAACCACGGTCAGGATGTCCCACGGCAACGCGAAGGGATGGAACGTCTCCGGCTCCGGAATATCCTCCGGTTCCAAAGGTTGCAGGGGCCGCAGCGGCACGGCGACGGCGGCGGTCCCGGGCTCCAGGATCTCCCGTGGCACGAACAGGGCGCGAGAACCATCTTCACGGTAGGTATGGAGCACCAGCCCGGCGGTTTCGAGGTCGGTCAACGCATTCCGCAGGACCGTCCCCGCAACGACGACCCGCATCGGCGCGCCATCCGGAACCGTGAGACCGGCCGCGTCGATCGCCTCATCGAAGGGCACCGGTCCCTCCCCGGCTCGCGCTCGTACCGTGTCGTACAGCGCCCTGGCGAACCGTTCCAGCCGGGCGACAACCTCGTCAATCCGCTGCCGGCTCCCCGCCTGGTGCAGGATGTCGTCGACCAGCTCCTGACGACGCCGGAGCCCGGGAATGATCTTCAGGCCCCATACCTCGGCCGTCTCTTCCAGATCGGGATCGTCCCGCCCTTCCAGCAAGGTACGCAGCGACACCGCCGACTGGTCCCCGGCATCCATCTCGTCGAGCACGGTCCGGTAATCCTGCCCCAGCTCGCGCGGCAGGAACAGGCGGGGTTGCTCGCCGATCGGCAACTCCTGATTGTCTCCCTGGACCGAAAGGACGCCGCGCTTGAACAGGAATGCCGCGGCGGTGTGCACCTCGGGCTCCGGCATGCCGAGGCTTTCCGCCAGCCCGGCGACGGTGAGCGGGCCAGTTTCCGATGCCGCGAGGAAACGAACGATCTCCCGGCTGGTCGGGTCAAACCGCGACCACGCATCGCGGGCCGCGCGCAGATCGGTCATCACGCGGTAGATCGCGCCGACGTGGCGGCCACGATCGGCGCCGGGAAGATGGACGTGCCAGAAACGGGCGATCGTCAGCAAATCATCCGACGACCGGGCGTTGAGGCGTCCGAGCAGGTTGCGCATGAGGGCGACTCCGAAGGGCAAATCCCGCGAAACGATGCTGAATATAGCCTAGCATCAGTCCCGGCTCCTCACCGGTTGCCGCGGGAAATCCGGATGCGCGTTGATATCGCCCGAACAGCAAGTCCGTTAAAAGCCGATCAGCGGGCCCGGGGAGGGGCTCCGCTGATCGAGGGGAATGGGGAGGAGAGATGTAGAAAGCGTTGATCTCGCTTCCATGTTTCTAAATTTAGAGCCACATCCTGAAGATTCCTTGAGCCTTTCCTGAGGATTGCCTGAACGTTCGCGGGGTTCGGCGCCATCCAGCCGCGATCACCCGGTATACTCCGGAACAGACGACCGCAGACGCATCGCCGTCACCACCCGGGGAGAATCCTTCCGTGTCCGAACCCATCGCCACACCGGAATCCGAGCCGATGGAGCTGCTGCGTGGCATGATCGCGCGAGGCGCCGGCAACACGCCGGATGCGATCATGCTGCGGTTGCTCTGGCTTAGGCAGGAGCATCCCGCGGCGAAGGTGACGACCGAGGCGTTGCATATCGCCGATGACCGCGTGGTGATGCGCGCGACCATCGCGCTCCCCGGCGGAGGCGCGGGCAGCGGTATCGCGGCAGCGACGATAACCGGCGATGATGACTGGGCGGCGCGCGTCGAAGGCGCCGAGACGATCGCGATCTCCCGGGCGCTCGATACGCTGGGCTACGTTCTCCGGGCGGCTGCAACGCCGGCCCCGACCCCCACCCCACATCAACAAGAGCCGCCAGCTGTCTCCACCCCGGAACCCGAGCCTGAAACGGAGCGTCCGTCGCCTGTGGTGGAACAGGAACCCGCCCCTGCCCCACCCCGGGAACCGGCCCGGGTGCAGGAAGCCGCCCCGCCTGTGGTCAATGCCCTCCGGCGGGCGCGTCGTCCGCAGGCGCCCGAACCATCCGCGCCGGAACCAGACGCCGGGGAGGATGACGTCCATCTGGAAGAGTATTCCTGGAATGCGTTTTGGACGCGCGCGCGGGAGCTCGGACTCAGCCCGAACCGGGTAACGGAGATCCTCGGACGCCAGGCGAACAGCACCACGCCCCGGGAAGCGATCGAGGACCTCATCGCCGCCGGAGTATGGCCCCACGACGGCGAGAGCTGATCTCCTCCTCCCTCTCCCACCGGCTCACAGCACGATTTGCATGTATATCATGTACGTTCATCGGCATCATGGCACGAGATGATCGTTCTGTACAGACATCCCATACATACACTCCCGACATGTAATGTACGTTCTTCTTTTCTAATGTGACATCGTCCTTGTTCCATATCACGAAGAGGCGATTTTCCTCTATCGACAATTGAAGTTTGCCCGATTGGCACTGAACGTACTCTTGTTACAACTCGTCGAACACCGTAGTCTGGAGATCGCAAGGGGTGCCGCTTCCGTCCCGCAATCGGGAAGTGAGCCCCGGCCGCCGTCCCCGCACGGTGTTTTCGAAGCCAGCTACGACCCGCGGGCTGGTCTCGACCGCAGCCGGCATGGCCCCGCAGCCGTGCCGGTCCTCCGGTTGATCTTCCGCGGTCTCGTCATCGCCGACGTGTTGAGGGGAGAACGTCTCCATGACGGCCACTTCATCGAATATCCGGACCGCGCGTCATGTCCAGTCCGGCCATCGACCTGGCGCCATCCTGTGCGCCTTCATCTTCGCTATCCTGCTGTCCCTGCCGTCGTTCGCCATTGCGTCCGGGCAGGAAAGCACGCCGGAGGCCACACCGTCCTCCGAACCGACACCGTCGCCGTCCATGCCGCGACTGGTGCTGGATCTCCAGGAGCTCAACGATTCCGGGATCACCGGCACCGTCACCCTGTACGACGTGGGTGATGGCAAGACGATCGTGAAGTTCGAGGTCCAGGGTGCGGGTGGCAATCATCCGGCACACATTCACAAGGGCACGTGCGACGATCTCACGCCGGAGTCATACAAGGACCTCAATAATGTCGATGAGAACGGCAAGAGCACGACGCTGGTCGATGTCTCGCTGAGTGACCTGCTCGCGTCGGACTACGCAATCGACGTCCACCTTGCGCCAAACGAGCTGGGAACGCTGATCGCCTGCGCCAACATCGAGGGCGAGCCGGAGCTTCCGGCAGGAGCGACCCCGGTCGCATCACCCGAAGCGACGCCAAACAGCGGCGTCGGCGGCACGATCGCAACTGAAACGCCGAGTAACCCCGGTACCCCGGTTTCCACCCAGGCTCCGGTTAGCCAGAGCTCCGATGGCACCAGTGGCGCGCAACCGACGGAGATCGCGGGTCAGGGTGGGCCAACGACGACGACAACCGTCCCCACCGGAGGCGATGGCACCGCCGGGATCTCCGGCAAGGGTGAACCCGTCGACACATCGACCTTGCCGCAACAGGCCGGTGTCGGCACCGCGCTTGCCTGGCCGGAAGGCCCAGCGCTCACCACGATGCTGGCGATGATGGTCGCCGCCATCCTGCTCGGCACGGGCGGCTGTCTCGTCCGGCGGGGCGAGCACCACACCACGACCACCCCTTCCCGCTGGACCCGGCTCGGTATCTGAGCCTCGCCTCAGCTGGCCAGCCCGCCAGGCACGACCGGGTACAGTGCACACGATACGGGAGAGGCCCGGCAGTTATATGCCGGGCCTCTCCCGTATCGTGTCAGTATGTGTGCGAATCGGCGTCAACTCACGCGGCGTTCCGGCATCTTGTAATCCGCCTCGTCGGGATCCTCGTCCCAGTCCGAGTGGTCGACGGAATCCTTGGTGACGTTCAGCATCAAATGATGCTCGTCGGCGCCGGAGATGGCGCTCTTGGGAACGAAGATGTCCTCGGGCATGAAGAAGCCCTTTTCGACGACGACACAGTCGTCCCGGACATCGACGACCTCGCCGATTTTGTGACCACAGGCGCCGAGGACGTCGACGCCGACATCGACGGACCACTGTTCAGGTGTTTGGGTGTGCATGGGTCTGGTTTCGTCGCGGTGGATGACGCCGGCAGTCGTGGCGTCCTCACGAGCATTTTCGGGAGCTGCGATATCGTTGATTACGACTGGCTCTGGAGGCTCCGTCGCATTGGGGTCATCGGAAAACTCATCGTGATGTTCCGATTCGTTAGTACGGCTGCGATCGATGGACATGGTAGACCTCGTCATCTGCACGCATTCGGGTCACAAATCATTGCGGACCAATTTCCGCTGACGTATCCACGAGGACACGCGCAACGGCCCGATGACGTGCAGCAGCGCATAGTATGTGCCGAACCACCAAAAAATACCACTTCCCATCAGTTATTGCACCTAAGCGGATTGCATGGTGGCTGGCGGTTGATCCGGACCACGCCCCTCGCACGTCGGGGCGAATGACCGCAGGCTGGTGGGGTGCGCGCCCCATCCCTCCGGTCAGGTCCCGTCCACGTTCGATCGAGCCGATGGGCCTCCACCGTCATCCTGACCGCGTGACCCTTCCCCTGTCATCCCGAGCCCGTGAGGTGACGGAGTCGCCGAACGGTGTCGAGGGATCTTTGTCTCTGGCGACCACGGCGGTTTGGGGGAACCAGGATCCCTCGACTTCGCTCGGGATGACAGCACGGTTGTAAGGCCCGTCACGATGTGTGGAGAGGCGGTTTGCCGGAAGGTTGCGGAGCGACCGGCGCTGCGGCGCCGGGGGATCCCTCACTGCGTTCGGGATGACAAGGGGGCGTTCGGGATGACAGGGCGGCGTTCGGGATGACAAGCAGTAGGGTGAGATCGCACCAGCGACCGAAAAGCGGGAACGGCCCCGTTCGCGTCTTGAGCGGAGCGAATGGATCGGTGCCCGAGCCTGCCCTGCGCAAGCGGAGCGAGTCGCATGGGTCGAGCATCCGGACACCATGCCAACCTTCCTGCAAACCCTGGTTCAGTCCACATCCCGCGTGCGCAGGAGCCACAGCGAAAGTCCGCAGAAGATCACCATGTAGGCGACCAATACCAGTGCCGCCCGCTCCGGGCTCACGAACGGACCGGCGAACCGTCCCGGGCCCTCTGCGTCCACGGCAGCGTTTCCGAACGGTTTCACCAACGAGTAGGCGTTCGCCCGCACGAAACCATCGATCATCGGTTTCATCCACGAGATCTGGTTCGCGACGTTGCTGATCAGCCCCTCGATCACAAGCGTGTAGAGGATACCGATCCCGATCGCCAGCGACGTTCCCCGGGTCACGACCGCCAGCACGACGCCCACCGTCGCCCAGACCGCGAGGATCAGCCAGCCGGCCAGCATGCCCTGGACGATCTCCACCGGACCGGGGAAATCGATCGGAAGCCCCTCGCGCAGGGCAATCAGCGAGCTGGCAATGGCTCCGAGGGCGAACACGAACAGCACGAACGGGATCAACATGATCGCCAACGCCGCCATCTTCGCCGCGAAGACCTGACCCCGGCCGGGACGCTGCGTAAAAAGCGTCTTGAACGTCTCCCAACCGAAATCACTACCAACCGTCAGCACGCCGAGCATCAGCGCGAACGCGCCACCGTAAAAAGGAAAGCCGGCGATGATGGTGGCCACGAACTGGTCGGGCAGCAGTTGGGGCTGGACGAAAGCTCCCTCCGGCACCCGGGCGGCCGTCTCTCCCCCATCGATCAGGTAAGCGAAGACGTAGCCGAAAAACAGCGCCAGTACGCCCCAGATGGCGAGCAGCACCCAGGTACCGACCCGATGCCGCAGTTGGAAGACCTCCGCAGATACCATATCGACCATACGCTTAAGCATGGGTCACCTCCATCAGGCGATCGCGATGAATATTGTCGGCCGCGGCTCCTTCAGGCGAGGTCAGCGACAGGAAAACCGATTCCAGAGACGAACGCTCCCATTGGAGCCCGGACACGGCGATTCCCTGCTGTACCAACCGGGCGTTGACCGTCGCGGGATCCACCGTCGCGTGATCGCGCACCCGGAGGTGGAGCCCCTCCCGGTCCACATCGACGGATGCGATACCGGGAATGCTGGTGACGATGTCGCGTGCCACATCCGATGGATCGGCCCGAATCAGCAGGCGGTCTTCGCCCCGCAGCTCATCGACCGTCCCCTCCGCGACCATCCGTCCGCCAGAGATGATGCCGATCCGGTCGCAAATTTGCTCCATCTCCGCCATCAAGTGGCTGGAAAGCAATACCGTCCGGTCGCCCGTGCCGAGATCGCGGATCAGCGAGCGCATTTCCGCCATCCCGGCCGGGTCAAGTCCGTTGGTCGGCTCATCAAGGATCAGGAGCGCCGGATCCTTCAGGAGCGCAGCGGCCACACCGAGCCGCTGCTTCATCCCCAGCGAGTACGTGCGAAACGCATCGTCCCGCCGATCCGAAAGGTCGACCCCGGCGAGGACGGAATCGACCCGCTCCACCGGTATCCCGGCGTATTTCGCCAGAACGAAGAGATTCTGATACCCGCTGAGATGCGGATAGAATGCCGGTGTCTCGATCATCGAACCGATCCGGCTCAGGCTGTCCGCCGATCCCGGCGCGGCACCCATCACCTCGATCCTGCCCCCGGTCGGACGGATCAGCCCGAGCAACATCCGCAGGGTGGTCGTCTTCCCGGCACCGTTCGGCCCGACAAAGCCATACACCTCCCCGCGCCGGATTTGCAGGTCGAGATGATCGACGGCGGCGATCGTCCCGTAGGTTTTGCTGAGGTCCCGGGCATCAATGACGAGATCAGCGTGTGTCATGAACGCTCTCCTTGTATCGGTATCGCCTACCGAAGCGTTTCGCTCCGCGTGCGGAATTCCTCGGCGTCGATTTCGCCGCGGGCGTATCGCTCGGCAAGAATGGCCCGGGCCGAACGCAACGTGAACATGTCACCGGCGCGCGTCACCGGGGACGAACCCGGTCCCTGTCGATCGATCAGGGTCTCGCTCCGCTGGCGATACTCCTCGGCATCGATCTCTCCCCGCGCATAACGGTCGGCGAGGATATCGCGGGCCCGATCCTGCGGGGCCGCATCATTCCGCCACCGGCATCCGCCGCGTGTGAAGAACCGAAATGCCAGAAAAAGAATCGCGATCCAGAAAAGGAACATGATGGGGCCTCCGAACCAAAAACCGCCCGGCCCTCCATAGTAGGGACCGGCATGGGCAACAACAGGTTGAACCAGTGCGAGTGCGTGCATCGCCAAACGCCTCCGTACGACGCATCGCAATGGTGTTTCCGGCACCACGCCGGTCATCGCGATGCCGACATCCATAGGCTAGAGACGGAACATCACGGCCGGGTCAGGTATTTCTCAACAAATCCTCAACATCGGGTTAAGCCATGGTCAGATGCGCTGTCAGGGCATCGCCATCCCGAAAACGAGGGGTGATACTGGGAATACGGGCAGGGGCCTGCAGCGCTACCGCCGTCTGGAAGGAGGATGCCGTGGAGCCAAACGTCACCGTGCTCGTCGTCGACGATGAGGAGGATGTCGTCGATCTCATGCGCGATTTCCTGGAGGCCGAAGGGTATACCGTGCGCGCGGCCAGCACTGGTGAGGACGCGCTGGCGATCGTAGAGCGCGAGCCGGTCGATTGCGTATTGCTCGATATCATGATGCCGGGCATCTCCGGATTCGATGTGCTGCGCCAACTCCGCAAGCACAGCGACATCCCGGTCCTCTTCCTCAGCGCACGACAGGAAGACAGCGACAAGATTCGCGGTCTCGGGCTCGGGGGCGATGACTACATCGTCAAATCCTCGACGCCGGGCGAGATCGTCGCCCGGGTGAAGGCGGTGATGCGGCGCACCAACCGGGGTGCGAGCGACGCGGGACACATCCTCGATTACGGGCGGTTGAAGATCGATCCCAAGGCACGCGAGATATGGGTCGATGGTGAGCCGGTCTCGCTGACGGCACGCGAGTTTGACCTGCTCCAGATGTTTGCGGAGCATCCACGCCAGGTGCTGACGCGAGACATGCTGTTCGAGTCACTGTGGGGGCCATATGGTGATCGCCACTCGCTCACGGTGCATGTCGGCCGACTACGGGAGAAAATCGAGGAAGATCCATCAAACCCGACGTATATCGTCACGGTCTGGGGCGTGGGGTACCGCTTCGAAGGAACCCGACGGACATGATCCACCGCCGCACCCTTCCCGTCCGGCGCTGGCTCGCTCTTTCCCTGGTCAGCCTGTTCATCGTGCCGATCCTGTCGATGGTGCTGATCGGCTTTTTCATCTTCCAGATCCAGGGCAACGGACGTCCCTCTTCGGCCAGCGAGACCGTCGCCGCTACGATCCGGGCACACCCCGACCAATGGGACGATCCAGCATGGCAGCAATCGTTACTGACGGATCCAGAGATAGATTCGGTCGATGTCGTGCTGATGCGCGCCGGGAAGGTCATCTTCCGGTCGAGCGAGCATCCGATCGGGGCGAACGCGACACGCCGGGTGGAGCAGATCACGATCGCCGGCACCGATCCCGTGCAGACCGCTCTGGTCTACTCCAGCATCCTCGAAGGACCGCCACAGGAACTCCGCCAGTGGTTCGTGCCGGTGATCCAGGTCGGCGTCGTCCTGACGACCCTGTTCGGGATCGCCCTTTTCCTGCGCCGGTCAATCGTCGATCCCCTCACCGCCGCCAGTGAAGCCGCGCGCCGGATCGCCGCGGGCGAAATGGATATCGAGCTGCCGTCGTCCCGAGTGCGCGAGATTTCCGAGCTCAACAACGCATTCGAGGCGATGAGCGCCAGCCTTCAGTCATCGCTGTCACGCCAGGCAGACATGGAGCAGGAACGACGGCTTTTCATCAGCGCGATCGCCCACGACCTCCGCACGCCGCTGTTCTCGCTCCGGGGATCGCTGGAGGGGCTGGAGAAGGGCATCGCCGATACGCCGGAGAAGCAGGCACGGTACGTCGCCATCGCCCAGGCGAAGGCAGACGCGTTGGAGCGTTTGATCGCCGATCTCTTCGCTTTCACCCGGATGGAATACCTGGAAGAATCGCCCGACCGGGAGAGCATCGACCTCGACGGCCTGCTCCGGAAGCTCGCCGATGGTGCCCGGCCGCGCGCCGACAACGCCGGCATTCACCTCATCCAGAGTGAATCCCGGGAGAACATGACGATCCAGGGCGATGTGCACCTGCTGACCCGGGCGGTCGAGAATCTGCTCGACAATGCCTTCCGCTACACCCCTGAAGGCGGGACCGTGCGGCTCTCCTGGGCGCGCTCAGGGACAGACGTCCGTGTCATCGTCGCGGATTCGGGTCCCGGCCTCGCGGATACCGATCTGCCGCATCTCTTCGAGGCGCTGTACCGGGGCGAATCGTCCCGCAACCGGAAAACGGGCGGCGCCGGACTGGGTCTGACGGTCGCGCGGCGAATCGTGGAGGCGCACGGCGGGACGCTCACGGCGGCGAACGGACCGACCGGTGGCGCGGTGTTCACGATCACATTCACATTGCCTCGGGAACGCCAACCCATGTAGTCCCGGGTCCTGTGCCCGGGACATCGTCCGCAGGGAGATTCTTATATGAAGCGACACCGGTCGCAACAACCACCGTCATCCCGAACCGGAGCCGCGAGAGTGGCGACGTGTCGAGGGATCTCGGGACATTGCGGCGACGAGATCCCTCGACTTCGCTCGGGATGACGGAGACATTCCTCCATCCAACCAACAAGCTCGGGATGACGGTGGTTCCCTGCCGAGGAAATGCCCCCGTTGTCACCCGAATCGGCCGTACTCCGGAAACGGGTTCTCCCCGAGCAGCGGTCGCATGTAGGCATGGAATGCCGGGGTGACGGACATGCCGTCCTCTCCGATAAAGGCATCGTCGAGGTGGCGAACCCGGTTCGCGATCTTCTCCAGCGGCACGGTTACGATGTCGTAGGAGTACGGTTCGTCCGACGTGCGGAGCAGCGCGGTCATGAACCCGGACTCCCCCTCGACCATCCGTCTCACCGCGGCAGTCCCGAGGTCGTAAGCCTCCTGCAGGTCGATCTCCGACGCCAGCACGATCGACATCCGCGCCGCCGTTCCCGGTTTATCGTAACGGGCACGAAGCTGCAGCTTCTGCGAGACGAGCCGTGTCATCGCCGCTCCAGTACTTGGGAAGTACGGGTGGCCGAACCCGTCGACATACTCCGGCTCGTCCCCACCGAAGTGCGCGCCGGTCGCCGTTCGCATCGTCTCCGGCACCACGACGATCGAGAATCCCCGGCGCTTCACGTCGATATCGATCGCCTCAAGAACCGCATCGGTAGATTCGGGAGCGCGTTCCGGCAACAACACGATCGGAGCAAGATCAGCCTCTCCATCACCAAACCCGAGCGCACCGGCGGCGGACACCCAACCAGCATCCCGCCCCATCACCTCAACGAACTTGACCGGGTAGAGCTGCGGCGAGGCGATCGAGTCGTAGGTGGCATCCCGAACCGCGTTCCCGAGATACTTGGCGATCGAGGGATAACCGGGGCAATGGTCGGTTTCCGGCAGGTCATTGTCGATTGTCTTCGGCACGGACATCACTCGCAGATCGTATCCGATCCCGAGAGCGTGCTGCTCCAGCCGATACGCCGTATCGGCCGAATCATTTCCGCCGATATAAACGAAGGCCCCGACATCCAGCCGCTGCATCGCCCGCACTGCCCGGTCAAGGTCGTCATCGCGCAGCTTGTACCGGCCGGTGCCGAGCGCGGCCGAGGGAGTACGACGAATCCGGTCGATCAGGACCTGGTCGCAACGGGAGATATCGACGAACCGCTCCTGAAACAGCCCTTCGATACCGTTGCGCAGACCCAACACGCGCTCGAACTCACCGGATTCGCGGGCTGCATCGGCGACACCGGCGAGGCTTGCGTTGATGACGGCGGTCGCGCCGCCGGATTGTCCGACGAGAAGGGTTGTCATGGTTGTGAGGTTCCTCGCTTCTTGCTGTTCAACGCGTACTTCACCCTGAACGGCGCATCACAGCGTCCCTGTCCGTCATCCCTCGACTCCGCTCGGGATGACGGGGGTGTCCATGCCAATGTGGTGGTGACGCACCACTGAGCGAAGCGAAGGACGACGGGATGCTGGATATCCTCGTCACCCCGGCAAAATCCGCTTCGGGTCGCCAGTGAGCAGCACGGGGTTCCGCGTCCGGAGATCGGTGATGAGCGACGAGTCGCTCTCGCGATGTTCGCGCCATGCATCTGTCCCGTAGAAGGCAACATCCAGCGCATCGCCATCAACGCCGGGCACCGACGCCGCGCGCTCCAGCACGATCTCCAGCTCCTCCAGCCCGAGATCGCCGATCAGGATGAGCTGGGTTTCCGGAAACTCGACCAACAGCGCCCCTTGCAGACCGGCGATATCAACCAGGGCGTGTCCGAGCAGATGCTCGCGACCGAGGACGGCAACGACGAGATCGGTCAACGGTTCCACGATCGGCGTTTCCCAATCGAGGCGATAACGGCGCGACGCGCCCTCCCGGCGTCCTTTCAGGACGCGGAGCCGCTCCAGCTTGTAGCACTCATGCTGGACGCTGCTGATCGACAAATCCAGCGCCCGGGCGAGTTCCGTCAACGAGAACCGCTCGTCGCCCCGGGCAACGAGAAACCCGAGCACGGCGGCGCGCACCCGCGACGAGAGCAACTCGGCGAGGACATCCGGGCCCGGCGCGATGACAGGCGTGGCGATGGATGAGGACCGTGCCATGGCGGCGTGACTTTCCTGGTTCAAAGCTCTGTCAGGCCGTAACGACGTACGCAACTACCGTCATACCGGGCAAAGCGGGAGATTTCCCGACAACGCTGCCGCCCGCCGGGCAAAATGGACGCACGTTCCGCAGGAGACGTACGTCGCCCGGGAAGAAGGCCGGAGTCTCCCCGCGACCGAAAAGCGAGAACTGGCCCCTTGCCGCGCCCGGAACGAAGAATGGTACGCATTTCCCAACAATCGAGACGACAAGAATCGTTACTGCGATCATCGTAGCATGATGCGGCCCCCGATGAACGTACGCCCCCGGCGCCTGTGGTGAAACCGCGCGGTTTCACCTAAAATTGTGACGTATTGGTCACGGCGCGCCCGCCCCGATTCCCCATCGGGATGCTGCATCGATGGATGCAGTCGCGAGCCACCTCAGATGCGCCGTCCGGTTTAGGTCTTGGAGGACCCCATTAGTACCACCCTTGGACTCGTCGCCGTCGTTCTGCTCGTCCTGGCGAACGGCTTCTTCGTGGCGACCGAGTTCGCGCTCGTTTCCGTTCGTCGTACCCGTATTCAGCAACTCGATGCCGAAGGCGTGAGCAAGGCGAAAAGCGTTCTCGACCTGCTCGGCCACCTCGATACCTATATCGCGGCAACCCAGCTCGGCATCACAATCTCCAGCCTCGCCCTCGGCTGGATCGGCGAACCCGCCGTGGCCAGCCTGCTTCACTCGCTTCTCGCCAAAACGCCGATCGAGGTCGGTTCGAGGACATCGCACGCGATCTCGTTCATCATCGCGTTCTCGTTCGTGACCGCCATGCACATCGTCATCGGCGAGCTCGCGCCGAAGAGCCTTGCCCTGCAACGTCCCGAACAAACGTCGCTGGCCGTCGCCGGGCCGATCCACGCGTTCTACGTCGTGTTCCGGCCGGTCATTTTCGCGCTGAACTGGATCGGGAACGAGGTCGTCCGGCTCGTCGGCATCGAACCCGCCTCCGGTCACGAGCTGGTGCAATCGACCGAGGAGCTCATGCTCTCGATCGATGCCAGCCACGAGGCCGGGCTAGTCAACCAGACCGCGCACGATATCGTCGATCGCGCGTTTATTTTCACCGACCTGCAAGCGCGGCATGTCATGGTGCCACGAACCGAGATCACGGCGATCCCGGTCGATGCGACGCTGGAGGACGTGATCGATATCGTCGCCTCGTCATCATTCACCCGGATCCCGGTCTACGAGGGTGATGCCGACAACATGATCGGCGTCGTCAAGGCCAAACGCCTGCTCCCCGTCTTCCTGCAACAGTTGCGGGACCGGCAGGCGGCATTGGCACGGGGCGAATCCGTGTCGCCACAGGTGCCTTTCGACATTCGCGATTACCTGTACGAGCCTCAGGTCGTGCCGGAAACCATTCCGGCGACAGAGGTGCTGACGTTGATGCGGGAAAGCCACTCCCAGATGGCGATCGTCATCGACGAATACGGCGGCACCGCAGGTATCGTGACCCTGAAGGATATCGTCACCCAGCTTGTCGGCCGCGTGCAGGATGAGGAAGACGTCCCCGAGCTTTCCGGCCCGGATACGAATGGAGTGCTGTACCTCGACGGCTTGATGAACCTGACAGAATTGCGGGAAGCGCATATGATCGACCTGCAGAGTGAAGGATTCGATGTCGAGACGCTGGGCGGCTACGTCTTCGCCGCGCTCGGGCGTCCCGGCATCGTCGGCGACGAGGTCGAATCGCGGGATGGGGTCACCTTCCGCGTCGAAGCGATGGACGGGTTGCGCGTATCGCGTCTCAGCGTCCAGTCACAGGTGAGCCAAGGGGTGTAACCACCATGTCCGTCACGAGAAACGCGCGCGATCGCCTGAGTCCGGCCGAGTTCACCTTGCTCGGGTTGGTCACGCTCGCGGACGGACGGATTCACGGTTACGATCTCAACCGCCAGTTAACTGAAGGCGCGATCGGCGAGATTATCCGGCTCGAACCCGGCATGATCTACCACTATCTAAAGAAGTTGGCGAAACGCGGCTTCATCACAACGACCGTCGTATCGCAGGAAGGCAAGCCGGATCGCCACCTGCACAAGATCACCGACACCGGTCGCGACCGGTTCGAAGCCTGGATCGTGGAACCGGTGCACGCGACCCGGGAGATGCGGCTCGACTTCCTGCTCAAGCTCTGGTTCGCACGGATGTCGAGCCGGGAACAGATGACCCGCCTGATTCGGGATCAACGCAAGGTACTGGACGGCCTGGTCACGTCGCTGGAAACGCAACGCGCCCGACGGCCAGGCGATTCGGACGACGACGTCTTCGCCCGGAAAGTGATCGACTTGCGTCTTGCCCAGAACCGGGCCGCGATCGACTGGCTGGATGATCTGGACGCAAGGTGACCGCACCCGGATGTGCATCACGCCTTCACTCGTCGCACGCACTCAGTGACTCACTGGAGGGAATAATGCAACCGACCGATCTCTTCTGGAATCCCACGGCCGGGCCGGCACCACACGTCGCCACGCAGGGCGATCCTGCCGCGTTTCATCGCTCCCTGCCGGGATACGCGCCATCCCCCATGGTGACGCTGGACGACCTGGCGCAGCGACTCGGGATCGGCGAGATCACCGCCAAGATCGAATCAACCCGGCTCGGGCTGCCAGCATTCAAGATCCTCGGCGCCAGCTGGGCGACCTACCGCGAACTCTGCCGTCGCTTCCCGGATCTGGAATCTGTGACGGACCTCGATGCGATCCGCCAGCGAGTTGGACCGGCTTCACTGACCCTCGTCGCCGCCACGGACGGCAACCATGGCCGGGCGGTGGCCCACATGGCAGCATTGCTCGGGCAACGGGCGCACATCCTCGTCCCTGCAGGAACCTCCCAGGCCAGGATCGATGCGATCGCAGGCGAAGGCGCGCAGGTCGATGTAATCGACGGTACCTACGACGACGCGATCGCGGCATCCGCGGCGATGGCCGACGAGACGCACATCGTGATCTCGGACACGTCGTGGGAGGGCTACCGGGACGTCCCGGCTGATGTGATTGCCGGGTACAGCACGATTTTCTCCGAGCTCGCAACGCAGATCGACCGCAACCCGACGCATGCCTTCATCCAGCTCGGCGTCGGAGCGCTGGGTGCGGCCGCGATCCGCGCCGCCGAGACGTGGGATGCGAAGGTGATCGCTGTGGAGCCGGAAGATGCCGCCTGCATCCTCGCCTCATTGCGAGCGGAGGAGCTGACGGAGGTGCCCGGCCCGCACCGGTCGATCATGGCCGGGCTGAACTGCGGCATCCCCTCCCCGATCGCATGGCCGGAATTGCAGGCCGGGATCGATCTCGACATCGCGATCCCCGACGACGCCACGCGGGAGGCCATGCGCGCCCTGGCTGATGCCGGGGTCGCCGCGGGGGAAACCGGCGCGGCCGGGCTCGGCGGATTGCTGGCGCTCGCGGCGTCCAGCTCGTGGGAGGACGTCCGGGAACGCCTCGGTCTCAATGACCAAAGTCATGTCCTGGTGCTGGTCACCGAGGGAGCGACCGACCCCGCATCATGGGAGTCCATCACCGGACGTTCCCTGTCGGATTTCTGACCACATAACCACAACAGTCATCGGTTGTGTATAATGCGAACCTATTCAACGGCTGACTAGAGATTGGGGATGCGAATGATCCGACGACTGCTGATCCTGACCATGATGTTCATGCTGGCGGCGATGCCAACACTGGCACCATCCGTCGCTGCCGAAGTGGTATGTAGCGACACCACGCCGGAGGCGGCCGCGTCGCCGGAAGCATCCCCGGCCCCATCGATCCCGGAAGCGACCTTCCCCGAAGATGGCGGCTCGCTGACGATCTTCGCGGCAGCCTCGCTGACGGATGCGTTCGGCGAGATGAAGACCCGGCTTGAGGCGGATCATCCAAGCCTGGAGATCTCCATCGAGGCCGCGGGTTCGCAGACACTGGTGACGCAGCTCCAGCAGGGCGCCCAGGCGGATGTCTTGGCCACGGCGAACCTGAAGTGGATGGACACCGCGGTCGAGTCCGACCTGGTCGCCGGCGAGCCGGTCGTGTTCACCGGCAACCGGCTTGTCATCGTCGCGCCGGAAAACAACCCGGCCGGTATCACCTCGATTGATGACCTGGCTGGCGACGGGGTCTCCCTCATCCTCGCAGGACCGGACGTGCCAGCAGGATCCTACGCCCAGCAGGCGTTCTGCACGTATGCATCCAGCGATGCTGCGCCAGAAGGCTTCATCGACAGCATCAACGCGAACCTCGTTTCAGAAGAAGTCGATGTCCGCAGCGTGCTGGCGAAGATCCAGCTGGGTGAGGCGGACGCCGGTGTGGTTTACGCCAGCGATGCCGCAGCGGCGACGCTGTCCGGCACGCCTCTCACGGTCATCGAGTTCCCGACGACCGTGCCAACTTCCGCCGACTACCCGATCGCCGCGCTCTCGGGCGGCAATGTGGACCTCGCCAATGCCTTCATCGCCTACGTGATGAGCGATGAGGGGCAGGCAATCCTCGCGGATTACGGGTTCACGGCGGAATAGGGTCTCCACCTATCATCCCAAACGCCCCGTGATCCTGACACCGCCCGTCCGACGCCCTCCAAGGTGCCGAACGGGCGGTGTCGAGGATTTCCGGAGTTGTGAAATCTCCGTATCGAGTCCCGTCGATGTCGTATTGACGAAACGCTCCGCTTGCTATTGCAACCGGCTACGATCGCCTGAGTGAAACCGCCGTCTCTCGCAAGGATGTCCCCATTCGCCCGTCACGCCGCCGAACCGCGCTTTCGCCCGGATCGTTCCGGACCACGCTGATCGCGATCTCCGCGATCGGGCTGATCCTGCTGACGCTGCCAACCGTCACGCTCATCTGGAATGCCCTGCAGCATACCGATGCGTTGAACGATCCGCGAAGCAAAGGCATCTTGCGCGATGCCCTGGTGCTCAGCCTCGGCACATCGACGCTGTCGCTGGCGATCATCATGCTGGTCGGCACCCCGATCGCCTACCTGCTGGCCCGAAGCGGGTCGCGCTGGGCGCGAATCGTCGATGCCATCGTCGATCTCCCGGTGATCCTGCCGCCGGCCGTCGCCGGTATCGCCTTGCTGACCGCATTCGGTCGTACCGGCGTCCTCGGACGATGGTTGAACGAGATCGGCATCACGATCGGGTTCACGACGACCGCCGTGGTCATCGCGCAGACCTTCGTCGCCGCCCCCTTCTACCTGCGGACGGCCCGCGCGGGATTCCTGCGGGTCGATCGCAGCATAGAGGAGGCCGCGGCTGACCTTGGTGCCTCCCCCTCGCATGTCCTCTGGCGCATCACGCTGCCGCTGGCCCGCAACAGCCTGCTGGCGGGCGCCGTCCTCGCCTGGGCGCGAGCGCTCGGCGAATTCGGCGCAACGATCATGTTCGCCGGCAACCGTCAGGGCGTGACCCAGACGATGCCGCTGGCGATCTACGAGCGTTTCGGCGCGGGCGATCTCCCGTCGGCGCTGATGCTCTCGGCAATCCTGCTCGGCACGTCGCTCGTCTTCCTCATCGCCATTCGTCTCATCGGCGAACCGGGAGACTAGAGCGGTTTGCAAGAAAGTCGATTTGGTAGGGGCGGACTCTTATTGTATGGACCGGGGACATGGGTTACACCTGTTCGGAGACAGGGGTGACACCTCTGGGTGTCGTGTCCAGTGTACGCAGATCGATCGTGGTGATGGTCCGGGCGCAGAAGCGGATTTGCACCACACCATCAACGAGGGTCGGATACAGACCGACCGGCAAGCCCCCGAGCGCTTCCGACAGATAGATGGGACGATTCTGATAGCGGATGATGCCCTTGGCCGTGACGGTGCGGACCGGCACCTCGTCGTCATAGACGATCGCCGGCAGCGTCTCGGGAAAGATTCGGGGACTGAGCGCATACCGGGACGCCGATGCCTGATACGCGAGGGCGGCATGAGGGCGCTCATGGTTGTACACCTGGCGAAAGGCATCCAGGGCGACCTGGGCCTCGGCGGGCGAGTCAAAGGTCTGTAGCTGAAACACATCATGCGCCAGGGTGCGATGGAAGCGCTCGAGCTTGCCCTGGGTCTGGGGATGCCAGGGCCGACCATGCAGGGGGCGCACGCCGAGCCGGAGCAGCCAGACATCCAGCCGGGTGAGGGTGCGGGGATGCGAGGAGCCCCAGGGAGGACCATTATCCGCCAGGAGTTGCCAGGGCAGGCCGTACCGCCGGAAGCAGTCGGTCAGCAGCGCCTGAATGGCGGGGAAGGTGCCATCGGCGGTGTGCTCCAACAGCAGGACATAGCGACTGTACTCATCAAGGACCGTGAAGGGGATGATCCGACCGGTCCGACTCGGTACCCAGCCTTTGAAGTCCATCTGGAAGCGGTGGTTCGGGGCATCGGCCTCGAACCGGATGCCTGGGTGAGCGACCGGGGCCACATGGTCACGCAGCCCCTCCCGACCGAGAATCGCCGTGATCGTGCTGGCCGCGGGCACCGTCTCCAGCCCCAAGGCCCGCAACCGATGACGGATCAGCCGGCCACCCCAGGTCGGGTTGGCCGTGGCGACGAGCCGGATCTGGTCGACGATGGGGGGCGGGGTGGCGCCGGGCGAGGCATTGGGGGCGACGGGATCGGTCGACCAATCCTGCCGCCCCCTCGTCGCGTTCGCGATTGAGCCATTTCTAGCCGGTCTTGCGGCTAATGCGGAAGCGGCGACAGCCCTCGGTGATTGAGCAGGCCCCGCTCCGGATCAAGGACACGAATTCCTGACGTTGTTCCATGACGGTGACATCTTTCCACGGCATGATGGTCGCTCCTGCTGACGCCAAATCATGCCGAAAAGTGTGACCCATGTCCCCGAACACCTGGTACCCATGTCTCCGGTCTATACATCTTATGTCCGCCCTGTGTTGCGCCCAAAGGGCGGACATAAGAGTCCGCCCCTACGTTTCAACCTTTCTGCAGCGACACACCCTCCACTACCACCTATCCCCGCCATCCAGCTGGCACCGGGCGCAGGTGGATCGTGAACGACACATCCTGCGCCGGGACGAGGTATTGGTCGATCGGTTTCGGGCCGCAGATCGACGATCCCAACCCCGCCACCCGATGATCGAGCGACAGCACGGTCGTCGGCCCAGGTTCGAGCTCGTAGGTATGCTTCGCGCGATCCAGCTCATGTGACGTGTAGGGCAGGGCCGTAATCGCCATCTCCCCGTCCGTCCACGCCAGCAGACCGTATCCGTGCTCCGGCTCGACAGCGACCCACCGGGTTCCCCCGCGATTGCCGGTATCCTGAGGCATCACATAGGGCTCCGGCATCGACATCACCGAACGCGTCCACGTACTGTACGTCGCACTCTCCTGCCGGTCGGGGTAATTCTCGCCCGGTCCGAGACCGCGCCAGATGACAGTACCGAACGTGCCGGGAAGCTCCATGGTGAGCCCGATACGTGGTAGCGTCTCCAGCGCCTTCAACCATTCGCGCGGAATTGCCGCGGTCGCGATCGTCACATCGCCCGACCCAGCGATGGTGAAGATGGTTTCCACATCGTATGCCGGGGCGAGGGTGGCGGAGCCGAGGATCGAGCGCACGCGAATCTCGATCCGATCGTCCGCCCGGCTGGCGATCGACACCTCCCGAATGTTGGTTTCCAGATGCGCCAGTTGGGCGGATCTCCACGCATCCAGCATGTACTTGTCGTTGTCGGTCGGCGCCCGGAAGATATCGAACCGTGGTCCGGAAGCGATCAGATCCTGCCCGTTGACCTCCCAGCTCGCGATCGTGCCGAGCGCGTGATCGACGGTGATCGTCCCGCCCTCGGTAGCGAGAATGAGAGCCTCCGGCAGTTCCTCGACGGAGATCGATCCGGCCGGGAGCGGCGAGATCCCGGCACCTTCCGGCTCGGCGATCATCGCCTGACAATGCGCCACCTGATGACCGGCAGCGGCCCATGAGGCATTCCCGGCCAGCGTCGCGATCACATCGAGCCAGGTGTCCGGCTTCGCGGCAGCGCGGCTGACCTCCTCCAGCGCGATCTCGCGCGTTTCGCCCGGTCCGAGGTCGGCGACATCGAGAATCCCGCTCGCTACCGGTTCTCCAGCCGTCGTCACCTCCCAGCGGACCGCAAGATCGGACAGATTCCGGAAGAAGCGCCGGTTGGTGAGCCGGATGGTGCCCTTCGCCACATCGACCAACTCTAATGAGATCGGCTCGTACACCTTTTTCATCTCGATCGCGCTGGGGTGCGGCTCGCGATCCGGCGAGAAGAGGCCGTCGATACAGAAGTGGCCGTCGTTCGGCCAGTCGCCGAAGTCACCGCCGTAAGCGAACCACTCCGTGCCGCTGCCGGTGTATTGCCGCACGCCGTGATCGGCCCATTCCCAGACGCAGCCTCCGATCAGGCGGGGCGAATTGCGGATCGCCTCCCAGTATTCCTTGAAGCTGCCGGGGCCGTTGCCCATCGCATGTGCGTATTCGCAAAGGAAATAGGGCTTCGGATCATCCTTCTCACCCTGGCGGATGACCTCGGACACCGGCGGATACATCGACGACAACATGTCGGTGGCCGGAACGGGGTCCTCGCGATGATAAAACGCCTCGAAATGGACCGGGCGAGAGGGATCGCGATCCTTCAGCCACGCGTACATCGCGTCCTGGTTCTGCCCGTAGCCGGATTCGTTCCCGAGCGACCAGATGATGATCGATGGATGATTCTTGTCACGCTCGACCATCCGGGTCAGACGATCCATATAGGCATCCTGCCAGGCAGGATCATCCGAAAGCTGGTCCCAGTCGCCCGTATGCTCGAACCCGTGCGTTTCGAGGTCGGTCTCGTCGATGACGAAGAGGCCATACCGATCGCACAGGTCGTAGAAGCGCGAATCGTTCGGATAGTGTGAGGTGCGAACCGTGTTGACATTGAACTGCTTCATTAACCGGACATCGCGCTCCATCGCCGTGTATGGCACGGCGTAGCCAAAATCGGGATGATCGTCGTGACGATTGACGCCCTGGATCTTGATCGAGACGCCATTGACCCAGAGCTGCTGATCGCGGATCTCCACCACGCGGAAACCGACCGTCTGCCACTGAACCTCGCGAATCTCGTCGGCATCCCGGTTCCGCACCAGCAGGGTGTAGCAATGCGGCGTCTCCGGTGACCAGAGACGGGGGGATGCGACGTGGAGCGAGGTCTTTCCGCCTTCCAATGCAGCGGACGCGACCTCCTCGCCCCCCGGATCGAGGAGCACCGCGTCGAGAATGGCATCGCCACCACGGATCGCGACCTGGACATCCAGCGTGGCATGGGCGAAATCGTCATCCAGGCTCGTTCGCGCGTCGATATCGTGGATGTATACCTGAGGCAGCGCCGCGAGCCAGACATCCCGGAAGATGCCGTTGAACCGCCACATGTCCTGATCTTCGAGATAGCTGGCGTCGGACCATTGATGCACCTGGACCGAGACGGTGTTCACGCCGGATTCAACAACGTCGGTGATGTCGAACTCGGCCGGGACATGGCTCCCCTTGGAGAACCCGACGTCCTCCCCGTTCACCTGCACGCTGAACGCCGAACAGACGCCGTCGAAGGTGAGGCGAATCAGGCGCCCGTCCCACGATGCGGGGATGCTGAACTCCTGCCGGTAGCAACCGACCGGGTGATCCGGGACATGGGGAGGGTCAACCGGGAACGGGTAGCGGACATTCGTGTAATTCGGCGTCCCGTACCTGTGCATCTGCCAGACCGAGGGCACAGGAATCGTGTCCCACCACAGGTCATCTGCATCCCGATCGCGTGCATCCACCGGGATTTCGCCGACCGTCGCCGCATAGTGGAACCGCCATTCACCGTTCAGGCAGCGGTACCATGGCGAACGGATGCGGTCTCCGGTCCGTGCGCTTGCATCGTCCACGTACGGGATCAACAGCGGCCGCGGCGACTCCCGATTGCGATGCGTGACGGCAGGATTCTCCCAATCGGGGAGTGGCGAGATGGTCGGCATAGTTCGAGCGTCCTTTCCTGACTCTTCACCTGAATTGATGCGCTTTTCTGATTGTATGCAACTCGCCATCCTGTCGTGTATGAAATGCCTTGAGATATGAGGGAACGTGGATGCGGCCTCACCGTCCCGACCGTTCACGCCCTATACTGGAAAGCCAATTCCGGGCGGTCGCGACCGTGTTCCCAGAGCTCCCATGCAGACAATCGTGAACAACCAGCGGTTTCCGGTACCGGCGACCTCGATGATCGGCCGGGAAGAAGAACGTGCCCGCCTGCGGGCCTTGCTCCTCCAACCGGATGTCCGACTGGTGACCCTGCTTGGGCCGGGCGGTGTCGGCAAGACCCGGCTCGCGCTGCAGATCGCCCAGGATATCGGCGACTCGTTCCCCGATATCCGCTTTGTGCCGCTCGCCAACGTCACCACGCCGGACGATATCCTGCCCGCGATCGGTCGCATCGCGGATGTCCGCGCGAGCGAGCGCCGCACCCTGCTGGACCAGATCACGGCGGCCATCGCGGCCTCTGGCAGGATGATCCTGATCCTCGACAACGTCGAGCAGGTCGCCGAACACCTGACCGTGCTGGTGCCGCTCCTGACCGCCTGCCCCGATCTGGTGATCCTCGCGACGAGCCGGGTCGTGCTGCGGCTTTCCGGCGAGCACGTCTTCCCACTCGATCCCCTGCCCCTTCGCAGCACTGGTCCCGGTGAACTGGCGGCAGCAACGGTGCTTTTCGTCGACCGGGCCCAGGCGGTTCGTCCGGATCTGGAGTTGACGCCGGAGACGATCGCGGCCATCGACGACATCTGCCGCATGGTTGATGGACTGCCACTGGCGATCGAGCTGGCTGCGGCACGGACTCGCTTCCTGGCCCCGCCCGACCTGCGGGATCGGCTGACCGGCCCCCTGGACGTGCTGAAGGGCGGTCCACGCGACGCCCCGGAGCGCCACCGCACCCTGCGGGCGACGCTGGAGTGGTCCCACGATTTGCTCACCCCCGGGGAACAGGTGCTTTTCCGCCGGCTCGCCGTGGCCGAAAACGGGATGCCCTACGATGCGGTCGAACCAATCTGCAATGAGGATGGCGATCTCGGGGGTCAGGTCGATGACCTCCTGGCGGAGCTTGTCGACCACAGCCTGGTCCGGATCGATCAGCGGCCGGGGACCGGCCCGCGAATCCGGATGCTCCAGACCATACGCGAATTTGCGGAAGAATACCTCGCTGCCAGCGGTGAGACGGACTCGATTCGCCGCGCCCATGCCCTCTGGTACGCGCGTCTCGTGATCGACACCCCCCGGGAAACCTGGGGAACAGGTCGACCGGAGTTGAAGGCGTGGACGCTCCGCTATCAACCGGACACAGCGACATTCACGACCGTCCTCTCCCGACTCCTCGAGTATCGCGAACATGTCCTCGCGGTCGGGATGGTCGCGACCATGATCAGCTTCTGGCTCGAAGTCGGTCAGATGCGGGATGCCCTCACCTGGAGCCGAAAAGTGTTGCCATGGGTCGATCTGGCAGCGCCGGAAATACAGGCGGACTTCTACTTCAAGTCAGCCATCATGGCGAGCCTTGCCGACGACTTGCCGACCGCGCTGGATCATGCCCGCCGGAGCCTGACGATTTTCACCGGGCTGGGCAACCCGCGTCATATCGCCAATGTGCAGAATCTCGTTGGCAGCCTCAACTGGCGAAATGGAGATGCCGCGGAAGGGGAGCGCTATCAAAAAATGGCGATCGCCACAACGACGGCGAACAATAATGCAGTTGGCACCAGTATGTTCAAATCGCAACTGGCGGAGCAACTGATCGAGCACGGGTCATACGCGGAAGCCGAACGCTTGCTGGCCGAGGCCGAACCGGCTCTCCGCCGGGAACGTCCAGGTGTGATGCCACTCATCCACGCGAGCCGGACCTCGCTCTACCTGCGTACCGGACGCTTCGACGAGGCCGGATCGCAACTGGAGCAGAGCCTGCTGCCCCACACGACCCCACCACATTCCCGCCCGGATGTCCTCGCGCACCTGTTGTTGATCGCGGGCGACCTCGCGCTTGAGAGGCGGCACGTCGATGACGCCGCGAAGCTCGCCGCGGCGTCGCGGGCGATTGCGGCCACCATCGGCATCGACAACCGGCAAACCTACTTCCTGGATGCCGAAGAACTCGAGAACGCGGTGCGAAGCCGGATCGAACCCCAGCACCATGCCCGGTTGATGACCGAAGGCGCCGGGATGACGCCTTCCGATGCGATCGAGCTGGCAATGCGGATCGCCCGCATCCACGACCAACCGGCGGGAACAGACACACCCGACCCTGCATCCGATGCCGGGCTGACTGCACGCGAGCGGGACGTGCTGGCGTTGCTGGTCGCCGGGAAGTCCAATGCGGCGATCGCGGAGGAGCTTTTCATCAGCCAGCGCACCGTCACCACACACCTGACGCGGCTCTACGCCAAGCTGGAGGTCGCCTCACGCACCGAGGCGATGTCCGAAGCGATCCGCCGCAGGCTCGTTCGCGACTGAAAATCCTGCGCAGTTCTACGTACGCAGACGTACGTGATCGAAATACGCGGTTCCTACGATGTGCCGGCAGCGCGGCTCCCGCATGATGTGGTCATGAGATCGTTCGTGACGCAACGGCAAAGGAGCCCGTCCATGACCCCCATTCATTCCACCCATCGCTCATCCATCGGCTACGATTTCATGACGTATGGACTCGATGCCGTGCATGTCCATCGCGCGACCGAGCTGCGCGCCGGTCGTCACCAGCTCACGAACCCCCGCGGCACCACCCAGCTGTCTGCCGGTCTCCGGCACCGGCTGGGCGGGATGATGATCTCACTCGGATCGTGGCTAGCCGGGGCGACCACCCCCACGTCTGCTCCTGTCCCGGAGCGCACGTTGGCCCCAGGCCGGTAACGATTTCGACAGGGAGGCGGCTCCGTCCTGGGGCCGCCTTTCTGCTGTCCGAGCGCACCTCACTACTCACCCACATGTTTCCAACGCATTTGACACCGCCCCTGCACGTCGGACGTCGGGGCGGATGACCGCAGGCTGGTGGGGTGAGGCCGCAGGCCGAACCCTCATGGAAAACGGGTTTGCCGCGAGCATTGCGCTTCGCATAACGTTCCTGCCCCCGCTCTTCTATGGCATAATGAAAAAGCAATACGTACCAAACACACACGCCGGAACAGGAGGACGCCTATGCCCGATCAGACGTCATTTGCCTGGTTCGTCCCATCACCGCACGGGGATCAGGACCCGAATGCATTCCTGAGCAATCGCACCATGAACCGGATCGACGTCTCGCTGATGACAGTCGTCGTCATGTGCATGATCTGGAACATGTCCGGATTGAGGAACGTCCGGTCGATCGGGACGACGATGGACGAGGCCGAAGCGTTCTTCCTCCGGCCAAGCACCATCGCGCTCTGGATCGCCATCGGAGCGTCGATCGCGTGGCTCCTCGGACGCTTCATCCTGACGAGAGAAACGCGATTCGTCCTCTTTTACGAAGCGGCGATCCTTTTCCTCGCGATCCTGACACCCTTGCTGATGCAGGAGATCGCCGGCTTCTCCATCGGGGAAGGATCGAGCGAGCTGAATCTGGTGGCATACGCCTGTCCCGGTTCAGCACCTCCTGCCGGCGCGGCGACGAATCAGGGCGACTGCGCCGGTTTCCCGATCGAGGAGGCGACATTCCAGCTGGCGGCAAGCGATCCTCGCGAAAACCCGGCAGCAGTCCTGACACCGGCCGATGAGATTTCGGCGAATACCGCGCGATGGACGCATCTTTCCACTGGGAAGTACACGATGTTCCTCGTGGTCCAGTCACCGGATATTTCCTGTCATGACGGCGTCTCCACGCTCCAGTCCCTGGAGCGGGACCTTCCGATTACCTGCGATGGCGAGCAGACATTGATCACGCTTCGCCATCCGGACGATGCCACCCACCTGCAGTTCGTGAACTACGAGGGCGTCTGATCCTCGCGCGTCATTAACATGACCAGCTCCTCGCCCGCGTTCGCGGGATTCTCGTCGAGCACGCGCACCGTCTTCGCCGATCGGAACCCGGCCTTCCCGTAGCTCCGCACGGCGCGAAGATTTGCCGGGTCCGGCGCGATCATCACGAGCGAGGCGTTCATCTGCCCGAAAACGATGCGGTCGACGCAGGCACGCAGGACGTTCGCTCCCCATCCCCGATTCCGGTATGCAGGATCGCCGATGAAGAGATCGATCGCCACGGCATCGGGGTCGACACCGACTTGCCTTTGATACTCCGAATAATCGCGGAGGCGATACAGCTGGATGTACCCGACCGGATATCCATCGATCTGGATCGTGTATCGGGATTTCGCGGGATCGGGTGCGAATTTGTCCGACAGATTCTCCGGCGTCGGCTCGCCAGCATCGTACCAACGGCGGACATCCGGGTCGGCGAGCCATTGCACCAGATACGGCAAGGCGTCCTGGATATCGAACGGCGCGAATTCGATACGGTTCATCCCTGAGGGCCCGGTTGTCATCATCAAGCTCATCTTCCATCCCTGGCGAATCGCCGGGGTGCCTTGCCGTCGAACGCAGCGGATTTCCCGTCCGGGTGCGCAAGCTTCCACACTGACATGCCATCACCCGGTGGGCGTTCAGGAAATCGTCAGGAAATGCTCAGCCGCGATTCAGCACCGGCCCCTAAAGTATGGATCGTAGGGATGTGAGACCAACACATCCCGCACATCTCTCCTCCCCCACCCCATACGGTCAGCGACCTGTCCTGCCTGGACAACGCCGCTGGCCGTTTTCCCCCTCCAGAGCAACGGAACGTGCACCCGGCACTCCCGTCGGGACCAGCTGGCCCTGGCCAACTCCGCTCCCCGTTCTCCGGCAAGTCTCTGGTGGGCCTCCGGCAGTGGACCGTGGCGATCGGATACCTGGCACCATTCACGAAACACCAAAACCGGTTGACTTTCAGAGTCTTCCTTGACTTTCAACGGATTTCAGTGTTCATTTGGATGCAGAATCCTTAATCGAATTGTTTCGTTTCGTCGCCCCGTACCGGACCATACGTCCCGTTCGAACGATGTTTGCTCCATTTCCGGACCGTCTCCCGGAGATCCGGAGCATATCGAGAACGCGGCGAACGATACGTACATTTCCCGGGGTTCTCCGCAACCGGCCGGTTTGCCGGCAACGTGTATCAACGCGCTTTTCAGGAGGATGCCCCGTGGATAACGATCAGGTGTCACGTATCGATCAACTCTTCCGCGAAGTTGCGGAAAAGGGCATGTCACGCCGGCAAATGATCCAGCGCGCCGCCGTCATGGGAATCTCCGCGTCGGCATTGACCGTGGCGTTCGTGCAGAAGGCCCAGTTCGCTGTCGCCCAGGGCGATGACAACCCGCTTGGCGTCGACCCGGACGCCCCCCTGGACGTGGTCATCTTCAAGGGTGGTTACGGTGACGACTACGCGATTCACGTCAAGGACGAGATGTACGGCGCGCTGTACCCGAACGCCGAGATCACTTACATCGGTACCCAACGCTTGCAGGAACAGTTCCAGGCGCGCGTCGTCGATGGCAACCCGCCGGACATCATGGATAACTCCGGTGCTGGCAACTTCAACACGACATCACTGTATAACGATGGCCAGCTGGCTGACCTGACCGACCTCATGGAGGCACCGGCTTACGGCCAGGATGGCGTGGCGTTCGCGGAATCACTGTCGCCGGGCACGCAGCGCGATGGCGTCTTCGACGGCAAGCAGCACATTCTCAAGTACGTCATGAGCGCCTACGGTCTCTGGTACAACAAGGCCAAATTCGAGGAGAAGGGATGGGAGTACCCGGAAACATGGGATGGTTTCCTGGAACTCTGCCAGACGATCAAGGACGACGGCGAGATGGCGCCCTTCACGTGGCAAGGGCAATATCCCTACTACATCCGCGCCGTCTTCGATCAGCTCGTCTTCAAATCCGGGGGATGGGACGCCCAGTTAAAGCTCGACAATATCGAGCCCGACGCCTGGACGCAACCGGTCGTGAAGCAGGCACTGGAGGCGCTCCAGAAACTGCAATCCGAGGGATACCAGATGGACGGGACGGAAGGCCTGAGCCATACCGAATCCCAGACCTTCTGGATCCAGGGCGAAGCGGCGTTCATTCCCTGCGGTGCCTGGCTCGAAAACGAAATGAAGGACGTGCTTGAGGAGTTCCCGGATTTCGAGCTGGTCGTGGCCCCGGTGCCAAACCTGACCGCCGACGACGTCATGCCCTTCTCGGCGATCCAGGCGTCAGCCGGTGAGGACTTCATCGTCTTCGACAAGGGCAAGAACGTTCAGGGTGGCAAGGAATTCCTCCGCCTGCTCTTCTCAAAGGAAGGTGGCAAGTTCTTCTCCGAAGCCACCAAGTCGCTGACCGTGGTTCAGGGCGCCGCCGAAGGGTTGGAGCTGGGAACCGCCTTCCAATCGGTGCAGGATGCGATCAACAACGCCGGCGAAAACATCTTCGTCGCCCAATGGGCAGGTTTCTACGCCGACATGGACGACACCGCCCAGAAGCTCTTCTCCGAGCTCATGAACGGCCAGACCTCGCCGGACGACCTGATCGAGGAGATGCAGGCGCTGGCCGACAAGATCCGCGAGGACGACTCGATTCCGAAGTACACGGTCGAGGCGCCGGCATAATCCGTCGCGCCCGATCGTTCCGGTCATCGAATCGACCGGTGTATCGGCCGGGGAAGGCGTTCCCCGGCCGATACACCACCGTCCAGAGTCTCACCGGCGGGACAACACATCATGTACTACAGGAAATATCGGCTCATCATTCCGTTTCTCTTGCCGGCTTTGCTGCTCTATACCGTTTTCGTCCTCTACCCCTACGTCCAGGCGTTTTACCTGGCTCTCACCAGTTGGTCCGGAACATCGGCGGAGAAGCCGTTTGTCGGACTCTCCAACTTCGTGAGCCTGCTCACCGACGGGCGCTTTTTGCACGCGCTGGGCAATAATGCGAAGTTCCTCGTCGTCCTGCCGCTGGGCACGCTCAGCGTGGCGTTGTTGTTCGCCGCTCTCTTCACCCAGGGGCAACGCGGCATCCCGGGCGCCGGGTTCTATCGGGTGGTCTTTTTCTTCCCCCAGGTCATGTCGGTCGTCATCGTCGGCATCCTGTTCCAGTACGTGTACAACCCACGCTACGGCATCCTGAACGAGGCACTGAAATCGGTCGGGCTAAAAAGCCTGACACGTACGTGGCTGGGAAATAACGCAACGATTTTCTGGGCGATCGCGTTCGTGTTCATCTGGAGTGCGATCGGGTTTTACATGGTCATCTTCATGGCCAGCATGCAGTCGATCCCCACCTCGTTCTATGAGGCTGCAACCCTGGATGGCGCCAGCCGCTGGCGATCATTTCGCGACATCACATTGCCGCTGATGTGGGAAACGATCCGCACCGCCATTATCTATATCGCGATCACCGCGCTCGACATGTTCGTCCTCGTACAGGTAATGACCGGGAGTGGCGCGAACAGCGCGGCGCGCAGCGTCGAGCCGATTGCCGTCTATATGTATATCGAGGCGTTCACGAAGAATCGCTGGGGAAGCGCCGCCGCGATCGGCGTGATCCTGCTGCTCTTGACCTTGCTGCTCTCGGTCGTCCTGATGCGGGTGACGAAGCGGGAAACCTACGAATTCTAGTCGCGAGATCAGGTATCTCACGCCCAGGAAACATACTCATGAGTTCGACACCGATCAATCCAACCGCAGAGATCGATCCGGAGGAGACCATCTCGGGCGAGATTGTCCTGGATACCAGAATCGAGACCGAGCCACGGCTCCAGCCTGCCGGCGAGAAAACCACGTTGGGAAATGCACTTTTCCTCGGGACGACGCAAATCCTGATGATCCTTTGGTCGGTGGTCGTTATTTTTCCGTTCGTCTGGATGATCACCACATCCTTCAAACGGGACATGGAGATCCTGACCGATCCGTTCGGATTGCCCAAGGCATTGCAATGGGACAACTTTTCGCGGGCATGGACATCCGCGCATATCGGTACCTACGTCGGCAACACGCTGATCGTCCTCTCGATGTCGTTGACCGGAACGCTGCTGATCTCGGCGATGGCGGCATATGTCCTGTCGCGCTTCGAGTTTCCGGGAAACCGGGCGCTCTTCCTGCTCTTCACTGCGGGACTGATGTTCCCGATGTTCCTCGGGCTGGTGCCACTCTATTTCCTGATGGACGATCTGCACCTGCGGAACACCTACGTCGGCCTGGCGCTGGTCTACATCGCCTACTCGCTCCCCTTCACGATCTTCTTCCTCATGGGCTTCTTCAAAACACTGCCGAGCGAGGTAGCCGAGGCGTCGGTCGTCGACGGAGCGGGACATTTCCAGACGTTTTTCCAGATCATGCTGCCGATGGCGAAACCGGGCCTGATCGCGATGGGCATCTTTAACTTCCTCGGACAGTGGAACCAGTTCCTCCTGCCGTTGGTGTTGATGCAGTCGGAATCTCGCTATGTACTGTCCCAAGGGCTCAACTTCATGGCGATCCAGCAAGGCTACGACAACGACTACAGCGCCCTCTTTGCGGCGATGACGATCACGATGGTGCCAACACTGGTGGTGTACATCCTCTTCCAGAGACGCCTGGAATCCGGCCTGACAGCGGGTGCGCTGAAGGGGTAAGACAGATACACATCGCCTGATATCCTGTGAATGTGATGAACACCAGAACAGGAGTGTGTGGTGATCGCCCGGAACATGATGCCAGAAAATCCTTCAACCCGAGACTTCGTCGAGACAACGCTGCAGGAACACCCATCGATCCTGCGATTTATCGATCGCATTCAGCACCACGCACAAAGCGTCTTCAAACACCCGACATTCAAGATTCGACAACTCGCGTTTGACGAGTGGGATCCTCCCTTGATCATGGAAATCACCGCGGAGATTCCCGAAGACGAGTACATTCGCGATCTCCACTCCCTTCGGAAGTGGTATCGCAGGGACCCTGACTTCGACGAAAACATCCTCCATGTATCGCTTCTCATCCGCGTACCGACTCCATGAAAGGAAGACTCTTCCTGAATGTGGCGCAAGCACTCGCGTGGGAAACGGGTGAGGAGTGGGATCGTACGCGCATCGGCCGTCTGTATTACGGCGTCTTTCTCGAATTTCGGCAGTTCGCAGAAGACACATTGGGATTCAACCGGCTCAACCTTGCGCGCGAGCATCGTGTGATTTCCGACTTGTTAAGCTCACTCGATCCGTCAGCAGCAGATGATCTCAAGCTCCTGCGAATCTACCGAAATCAGGCGGACTACGATGTCGAGCTCCCTCCGGAAGAAATCGCCGGGATTCTCACGGTCTCGATGCATATCGCCGATTCACTGATGGCCCGGCTTGAGAAACTGCGGGATGAGCAGAATTGACTTTCGGCGCATAACACGGAAAGAAGGACATAAGAGTTTCCTTCCCTGGTCGCTCCCCTCTTTCCGGCGTCGGCATTCCCCCATACAATCCACCCCAGACGATACAACGGAGCCGGAGTCGCGATCTCGTCGCGGCCCGACGTGATAGGCGTGCATGCAGGAGGGGATTCCGCATGGAGCAATATCCAGGAAACCAGCGGCTTCGCGGCAAGACCGCGTTGGTCACGGGGAGCACGCGAGGATTGGGGCGGACGACGGCCGAGTGGCTGGCGCGGGAGGGCGCGAACGTCTACGCCACAGGACGGCATCAGGCTGACGTCGACGACACCATCGCGGCGATCCGCGCGCTTGGGGTCGAGGTATGGGGCTCTCCCGCCGATCTCTCGCGACCGGAAGAGGCACATGCGCTCGCCCGACGTGCGCTGGACACGGCAGGGCCATTCGATATCCTCGTCAACAACGCCGGCATGAGCAAGCCGCAACCGTTTCTCGATGTGACCGATGACGATTGGGATGTCGAGATCAACACGAACGTCCGCGCGCCATTCATCCTCAGCCAGCACATCGCCCGGGCGATGATCGACCATGGGATTCAGGGCCGGATCGTCAATATCAGCACGATCGGCGTCTTCGCCGCTCACAAGATCCAGATGGTCTACAACATAGCCAAGGGCGGCGTACAGGCCATGACCCGCTGTATGGCGTGGGAGTTGGGACAGCACGGCATCACCGCGAACTGCGTGGCGCCGGGCGCCGTCCCGGACAGACCGGGGCTCGCGGCGGACATGCGCGGTGGCGCCCTCGATATCTGGAACGATCGGATCCCGATGGGGCGGCTCGGTAACTCGGATGACATCGCCAATGCCGTGCTCTTTTTCTGCCTGCCAGAGACCCAATGGACCACGGGTCAAACCTTGCTCGTCGACGGTGGACATGTCTCCTACCTGCGAGAGGATTAGCCGAAAGGGCAGACATGAACGCGGGGCTCTTCACCTATGCCTGGGATCTCGATGCCGAGGGGTTCGAAACGGCTATCGGCCGCATCGCCGATGCGGGCTTCACGGAAATTAATCTCGCGACGTCCTATCACGCCGGAAAATTCCTGCTGCCGCACAGCCCGAAGCGCAGGGTCGTGTTTCCCGAGGATGGCGCGATCTATTTCCGGCCGGACATGTCCCGATACGGACGCATCAAGCCCCGGGTACATTCGCTCGCGCAACAGGAAAGGGACCCCGTCGAACGACTGCTGGAGGCGATTAGGCCGCACGGGTTGACCTATACAGCGTGGACAGTGTGCCTGCACAACTCATGGCTGGGAGCACAGTATCCCGATACCACCACGCAAACGGCGTTTGGTGATCCCCTCGTTCACTCGCTCAACCCGGCGCATCCGGATGTCCGCCAGTACCTTGTAGCCATGATCGGCGATCTCGTCAGCCGGTATGAAGTCGACGCGATCCAGCTCGAATCACCGGGATACATGGGCTTCACGCACGGATACCATCACGAGATCGTCGGAACGCCGTGGGATCCGATGCAGGAAGCGCTGATGTCGGTCTCGTTCCACCCGGCAGAGATCGCGGCGGCGACAAAAACGGGTATTGATGCGGAAGGCGTTCGCCGCCGTGTTGCCGATTTGCTGGATGCGTGCTGGAATCGGGGCGTGGCGGTCATGGAGGACGGCGCACCATCGGCCGGCGTGCAGGCGCTCTTCGACGATGACGACTACACCGCCTACCGCGCCTGGCAGACCGATCAGGTGATCTCGCTCTCGGCGGAGATCCGCGAGGTCGTGAAAAAGGCGAATCAGGAAACGCAGATCCGGCATTTTGCGGCGCTCGATGGCTCGGAAGCCGACAATCGACTGATCGCGACAGGCGACGGCATTCTTTGCGGCTATGCGACATCCGACGACGATGCGCGCAGGAGAGCCGACATCGCGCGCCAACACGGCAAGCCCATCCACGGCGCGATCCGGGCGATCACGCCAGACACGATGTCGCCGGACGAGATCCAGCCACGCGTCGACGCGTGGCGGCGAGCGGGTGTCGAGAGTATCGACATCTACAACTATGGCCTGATGCCGGGGACAAATTGGAATGCCGTGGCCAACGCACTGACAGGAAGGACATCATGAGCACCGTGACGATTCGCGATGCGATCGCGAGCGACGAACCCCGATGGCGGGAACTCTGGCGGGGCTACTGCGACTTCTACCAAACCGACATGCCAGACGATGTCACGAACGCAACGTGGCGACGAATCCTCGACCCTGACGTCTCCCATTTCGGCAGCATCGTCGCGGAGCAGGATGGTCGGCTGGTCGGGTTTGCGAACTATGTGTTACACCCCTACACATGGTCAACTGGCGAGCAGTGCTACCTGAACGACCTTTTCGTCGACCCCGAAATCCGGAGCGGAGGTATCGGTCACGACCTCATCTCGTTCCTGCAGCGTCGTGGTGCGGCACAGGGGTGGACACGCATCCACTGGCTCACCCATGAGACGAATGCGAGGGCGAGACGGTTGTACGATCGCTTCACGCCGCCCAGTGGGTTCATTCAGTACGTTATCCCCGTGAAGGACGAGACATGACCGATCCGATATTCCGCCGGGCAACGCGGGACGACGTTCCCACGATCGTCGCGATGCTGGCCGACGATATTCTCGGCGCCTCCCGGGAGTCGCCAGACGACCCCGTGCCGTATCTGGCCGCTTTCGATGCGATCGACGCCGATCCGAACCAGCTCCTGGCGGTCATCAAGGTCGATGGGCATGTCGCCGGCACGCTCCAGCTCACGTTCATCGCGGGGCTCTCGCGACGTGGAGCGACCAGGGCGACGATCGAGGCCGTTCGGGTACACCGGGACCATCGCAAGGGCGGGCTGGGTACCGCGATGCTGGAGTGGGCGATTGAGCAGGCGCGGGATCGCGGATGCACGATGGTGCAGCTCACGGCGGATACGGCCCGGGTCGACGCGCACCGGTTCTATCAGCATCTTGGCTTCGAGCCATCCCACATCGGTTTCAAAATGACATTGTGAGATACGGTGAATCGCAGAATGCCTGGCACGGCCTGGAAGTCGATCATCAGGGAGGACACAGGGTTCTCCCTACCGTGTCTACGCGTTCCAGATCATGAGGGAATCACATCCATCGCGATCAGGATTTCCCGGGCGACATTCTCCGGCGTTCGCTCGCCGACATCGATCACGAGGTCGGCCACCTGCTCCCGCTCCATGATGGCCTGCAGCTCCGGTGCGCGGTATCGATACCAATCGATGGTGCTCGCTGACTGCCGTGCTTCCAATCTGGAGAGCACGAGATCCAGCGGCACATCGAGTCGCACGACCGTCACCCGCGTCCCGGGAAGCGAAGCTTCGAACTCGGCGATATTCTCGCGGCTCTCGACAACGTCTGCCAGCACCACGACCCGGGGAGCGACCGAACGAAGGTTCGGCCAGATCGCCGCCAGGCTGCGATAGCCGATTCGAGTCGCGAAACGGTCGCCCTCGGGCGCCGGGTAGACACTCCGCAAATGATCCATATCGACGATGGCATGCGGGATATCATTCGCTTCCAGCAATTCCCCCATGGCGAACGCTGTCGTCGTCTTACCCGATCCGACCGGCCCGGTAACAACTACCGCCGGGATCGATTCATTCACGAGCCTCTTCCTTCCATGCACGCAAAAGGCCGGGGAGTCTGGCTCCCCGGCCGATTCTACAGCGAATTACACCGTGGTTGAGTGGTATCCAGATGATCGACGCCCTGCGGCCAGCCGCCCCTACGTTCGATGCTTCTGGACCGTGTCAACTATCCGGCAACCGGTTCTAGTACTTCCGCGAGAACCGGGTCGGATCCTTGACCTTCTCCTCGGCGCTCATGTTCTTGACTTCGCCGCGGCTGAGGTTTTCCGGCGGAGTGTTCCAGCCGAACGACTCCGTCTCGTCACCCTTCACCGCGAGGAAAACGGACTTGGTCTCCGGATAGACGGCGGATACCGCCTCCACCGGAATCCAGAGCTGGTCGCTGGAGCCACGGTGCCCCTCGGCGAAGATGAACCCCGCGAACTTCTTCCCGTAGTCGCTACCACCCGGTAGCATATCGATCACCCGGCCCAGTTGCCCGTTGGAGGCATACACGGTGTACCCGGCTGAAATATCGGAGATCACACCCGGCTGACCACTGCGGGCGAGCGCGTCCACCTTCGGCAACTGCGGCCCGAAGAACGGACGCGAGCCGATGGCGACATCCTTGTCCAGCGGCCCGACGGCCCCGGCCGGCCGGGATGACAGGAACGCCATGAACGCGATCACGCCGATGACGATACCGACGCCGATCCAGAGTTCCGGTCGATCGATCCGGTCGACGGTCTCGCCTTCCGTAAAGACGGAGAGGTACAGCTTGCCGAGCCCCATCAGCGCGAACCAGATAATCGCAATGATGACGAGCGGTATGATAAACGGATCGATAAGTTTATGCCGAAATGTGCCCATAGTACCCCCACAACAATCGCAGACATCTCTCTGCGTCTAGTGTCGAATGCCCGGCATCAATTGTCCAGCGCCCCGAGCCTTACCCTTCCGGGGAGGGGCCGGCTCCATGATGCCGGGCTTCCAATGCCATCAATTTCCGGATTTCATCCTCGGTGAGAACCCAGGGTTCCCGCCTGATTGCATTCTCGTCAAATTCCGCGCGACGCAAGGCATCTGCCCGCTTACGGACGCTGCGTAGCCGCAATCGATAGCCGATGAAGCCGCTGATCGCGATCACCGGGATTGAAAACCAGTACCACGTGGTCACCGTGAGGTACCCGGCCGCATCGGGAGCACCCTTTGCGGCGTACCAGATCATACCGACCGTGGCCATCTTGAACGCAAACAAGGTCCAGATGAACGCCCAGCCGGAGATTTTTTCCGATGAGTCGCGCTTTCGCTCGATATCAAGGGCGCGGAGAGCTCGCTGGGTCTGCTGGGTGGATGTTGAATCGTATGGAACAGCCATGCTGCGCTCCTTTCTATTGGATGTATCCGATCTCCAGCTCCCCGACGGGGATCAGGAGATCATGGTGTGCGAACCGGCTGGCTCCTCCACCGGCGCGATCCGCTGTCGCAGCATGCCATTCCGAAGCGCCTCCCGATCCTTTCGCTCTTCATCCATCGCCCACTTGATGAAGATGATCGACAGCATGATGAGGAAGACCGAGTTCATGCCGACCCACATCATGAGCCCGCCCCACTGCTGATCCTCCGCAATCGAGATGCCCCAGGGACGAACGGTGGCCTCGCCGTAGTGCGGATACAGACCCGGCGCCGCATAGACGATCGTCGCGCCGATGACGCCGCTCGGAATCGTCTGCAGGAAGAGGTAGACACACTTCATCGGTGGCGAAAGCTGCGGCGACTCCGGCACGGTGCTCATCAACGGCCAGAAGAACAGGAATCCCGTGACCAGGAAGAACATATGCTGCATCGCATGGATGAATTCGTTGGTCAGGGTAGCGTTGTAGAACTCCGGGATGTGCCACAGCACGATGATCAGGGTCGCGAGCAGAAAGGCCGGGACAGCGCGTGGAATCCACGTGAGCAGGGCGAGTCCGACCTTATTCCGGACCAGCGGCTCGAAGACCCAGGGCGGCGTGCCCTTGATCCAGCACGGCACAACGGCGAACATCAGTAACAGGTGCTGGAACATGTGAACGCTGCTGAAGAAGAAGTGCGACCAGTCATCGATCGGCGGACCCAACGCGATGACCAGAAGAAGCTGCCCCAACAGGAACCAGCGAATCTGGACGCTCGTGACCGGACGATTCTCGTAGCCGGGGCGTCGTCGGTTGAGCGGACCAACCCAGGCCAGGTATGCGCCCGTGAGCACGATCACGAATACGGCGATCTTGGGGTCGAGAATCCAGTGGGTGTAGAGCGGTCCGGTGGGTTCGGGACCACCAACATGGAACAGCGGCAGCAATGGCAATAACGAAAGCATGAGAGATCCTGACGCTTGTCCGCGTCAACCCCGACACGTGGACGACGAGGCGGTGATACCGCGAAGGACATCACCGGGCGGTATCCGCCGTTGTGGCGAGCCACCGCCCGGTGCGAGCGACTACCCTGCGGTGAGGTAACCGACGAACTGGACGACTGCGTCGTAGTAGTGCATCAGCCAGACACCCAGATAGACCGCAAGCGATGCAACCAGAGCCAGGCCAAAGGTCCAGCCGAGTATGCGATCGTCGAATTTCAGGTGCATGAAATAGCCAACGACCAGAACGAACTTGATGGCCGAAAGAATGATCAGCGCGGGGACGAGGATGTCGCCTGCTGATTCGATGTACCAGATCGCCACCTCGATGATCGTGATGATCGAGAGAACGATCGCGATTTTGATGTAGGTAAATTCTGACGGGTGATGATGTGCGGTTGCATCGTGCTCCGCAGACGAAACGCTTGCCGCCATGGCCTCATCTCCTTCCCTGGGACATCCCGGCATCAACCGGGTCTCGATACGGACCCTGATTCGAAGCCAGGAATCACTGCCGGCTTCAAATCAGGGACTCGCAGGATTGATGCTAGAAGAACACGCCGAGTGCCGTTCTGCCGAACTGGACAACATGCGATGCCGCCTCGCCCGACGAGAACTCGCTCATGTCCTCGTACGGCAGGAGGTAGACGAGCGTGAAGATGATGATCCAGACAATGTCGACGAAGTGCCAGTAGAGACCGGCGACCTCGAGACTCATCGAATCCTTCGACGTCAATCCGCCGCGTAGCGACACGAACAGCAGAGTCGTCAGCCAGAGCACGCCGATACCCACGTGCAGGCCGTGGAAACCGGTGAGTGTGAAGAACGTCGAGCCGAACAGGTTGGTCTGCAGCGACAGCCCCTGATGGTGGAAGTCGGAGAACTCGAAGAACTGGCCGCCAAGGAACGCGGTACCGAGGATCGCCGTTGAGGCAAGCCAGATACGCGAACCGCGAATGTCGTTCTTCTGCAAGGCGGCGAGCGCCAGCACCATGGTCAGCGAGCTCATCAGGAGGATGAACGCGCTCACCGAGGTGAACGGGATATCGATCAGGTCGCTCGGGAAGGGACCCTTCCCGACGCCCTCGTGGGCGAGCGCCTCGGTCTTCCCGCGATAGATCATGAACGTGGCGATCAGCGCGCCGAAGAACATACAGTCCGACGCGAGGAAGAGCCACATGAGCAGCTTCCGGCTATTGACTCCGGTTGCGGTGTGGGAGCTGTGATCTCCCCCACCGTGACCGGCCAGATCGTGCCCGGCGCCACCCGAGGCATGTGTCAGTTCAACAGTTTGTGCCATCTACCTTTTCCTTCAACGGAAGTCCATCCCCACCCGGAATGAGCTCAGTCGGACGCAGGTTCGAACGACCAGCCGAAGATACCGCCGATCAGCAGGATGAAGCCGATCACCGCCACGATCGAGAAGTCCAACGGCCCGAGTGTAAAGAGCGTCGGGAAATCGAGGACCATGCCGAGACCGAGCGCGAACATACCGATACCGGCGATCAGCGGATAGTACGACGGGTTCGGCATGTGAATGTCGAGACCGGCATCTTCCTCTGCCGCAAGCTGCTGGCGAAGCGGTTCCTTGTCCTTGTCATCCGGCAGCTCGGTTTGACCGACGTGCCTGCCAGCGACCGTCACCTTGAGGCCCTCGTCGTCCTCCTCAAGACCGTACTTCTCGGCCCACAGCGGGTCGCGATGCGCGATCACCGGAATCTGGGCGAAGTTATAGGCTGGCGGCGGCGAGGTCGTGGCCCACTCCAGGCTCGGAGCGTCCCACGGGTTGGAGCCAGCGCGCTGGCCATGCTGCAGCGAGCGACCGATGTTGAAAATGAAGAGCAACATCGAGGCGCCGAGCAAGTAGGCCCCGAAGGAAACGACTGCGTTCCAGAACTCCCAGCCGGACCCGACGCCATAGCTCCAGTAGCGGCGCGGCATACCCTCGAGACCGAGGAAGTGCATCGGGAAGAAGGTCAGGTTGAAGCCGATGAACGTCGACCAGAAATTGATCTTGCCGAGACGCTCGTCCATCATCCGGCCGGTGATCTTCGGGAACCAGTAGTAAACGCCGGCGATGATGCCGAAGACGGTGCCACCGAAGAGCACGTAGTGGAAGTGCGCGATGATGAAGTAGGAGTCCTGCTGCTGCGTATCGACCGGCACCACAGCGTGCATGACGCCGGAGATACCGCCGATCGTGAACTGCGAGATGAATCCCACCGAGAACAACATCGCGGTGGTGAACTTGATCTGGCCGAAGGTCATCGTCCCGAGCCAGTTGAAGATCTTGACGCCGGTCGGGATCGCGATCGTCATCGTCGTCGCGGCGAAGACCGAGTTCGCCGTCGGGCCGAGACCCGTGGTGAACATGTGGTGCGCCCAGACGCCGAAGCCGAGGAAGGCGATGGCGGCCATTGAGTAGACCATCACCGAGTAGCCGAAGAGCGGCTTCCGGGAGAAGGTCGGAACGATCTCCGACACCAGGCCGAAGAACGGCAGGATCATGATGTACACCTCGGGGTGCCCAAAGACCCAGAAGAGGTGTTGCCAGAGGAGCGGATCGCCACCGGCGGCCGTCGCGTAGAACGCGGTGCCGACCCAGCGGTCCATCATCAGGAGGATGAGGCCGATCGTGATGGCCGGGAAGGCCATGATCAGCAGGATACCGGTGATCAGCGCGCCCCAGGTGAAGAGCGGCATGCGCATCAGGGACATGCCCGGCGCGCGCAGGTTCAGGATCGTGACGAGGAAGTTGAAGGCACCCAGCATCGAGGCGACGCCGAGGATCTGGAGGCCCGTCAGCCAGAAGTCGATCGCGCGGGTCGGGCTCCAGGCGACCTGGGTCATCGGCGCGTAGCCGGTCCACCCGCCGTCCGGTGCCTCACCGAAGAACCAGCTGATATTGATCAGGATGCCGCCGAACAGGTACAGCCAGTAGCTGAACGCGTTCATGCGCGGGAAGGCGACGTCGCGTGCCCCGATCTGGAGCGGAATGAAGTAGTTCCAGAACGCTACCGTCATCGGCATCAGCGCCAGGAAGATCATGGTGGTGCCATGCATCGTGAAAAGTTCGTTATAGACCTTCTCACCGATGATGGTGTTGTTGGCATGCGAGAGCTGCGTGCGAATGAGCAACGCCTCAAGTCCGCCAAGCATCAAGAAAAACAGGGCCGTGACGCCGTACATGATGCCGATCTTTTTATGGTCGATCGTCGTCAACCAGTCCCAAAGACCGGACCGTTCCTTCTTGACCACGGCACGGGCGGCGGATAGTTGCCCCCCCTGTGGTTGCGCTACTGAAGCCATCTTGCGCTCCTACCCTTCGTACCCGGTCGGGTGCTGGCCCGCGACGAGTGGTCGCTTGCCCCACCCGGTACGAAACCCGAATACATCATTCCTCAAACCGGCGGCGTTGATGTGGGATCAATGCGGAGGTCGCCGGCAACCTCCGCCCCGGAAAGAAAACTCAGGACCCGGGAACCGGACTGGCCACCGGCGTGGCCTCCGAACCGGCCGTTCCGCCAGCCCAGCCGTCTGCGGCCGTACAGCCACCCTCGGGTTTCATGGAGAAGATGAAGTCAACGAGTTCGTCGATCTGCTCGTCGCTCAACACGCCGGGCTTGATCATGTCGCCCATGTAGTTGCCCGGTTTCACCGCCTCCGGATCGTGGAGCCAGTTGCGCAGGTTCTCCGGAGTCATCTCGATGATGCCGGCGCCGATGGTCTCGCGGCAGGCGACCATCGTCAGATTCGGGCCGACGTTCGCCGGGGACGTGATGCCCTCCGGCATGACGGATCCTTCCATCCCGTTGACCCGGTGGCAGCCCAGGCAGACCGAGAAGGCATCCGGCGCCTTGATCACCGTGTCGCTGGCCTCGCCACGAACGGTGGTCGCCGGAGAGGTCCGCCAGTTGTTGACCCAGTTATAGAAATCTTCCTCGGAGACGACATTGATCTTGAAGCGCATCCAGGCGTGTTGCGCGCCACAATACTCGGCGCACTCTCCGTAGTACTCACCGATCTTGGTCGGGGTAATGGAGAGCAGGTTGACGTGACCCGGGATCACATCCAGCTTGCCCGAAAGCTGAGGCACCCAGAACGAGTGGATGACGTTGTTGGACTGAAGCCGCAGCTGCACGTTCTTGCCGACCGGCAGGTAGAGCTCGTTGGCCGTCCAGACATCCAGGTCCTCGCCCTGTGTGGTGTCGTTCGCATACTCGAACTCCCACCACCAGCGCTTGCCGTAGACATCGACCACGAGGTCGCCTTCCTCGGCGGCGGCATGGTGCTCATACAGGGTGGAGATGGTCGGGATCAGGAGGATCAAAAGCACGATGGCCGGAATGATCGTCCAAATGATCTCGAGCCGGTGATTGCCGTGAATCTGCGGTGGCCGCTTGGTCACCGACGAGCGGCGCTTGTATCGCAGCGCAAGATAGATGATCGCAAACTGCACACTGACAAAGACCACCAGCGACAGCCAGAAGAGCAGCTTGTACAGCCCCTGGACGTCATCGGCGGTCGGCGATGCCGGTGTCAAAGTTGAATACGGCTTGTCGACATTCGGTCCGCATGCCGCAAGCACCATCAGCGCCGACACCGCAAGCACACCGAGCGTCAGCATTCGGCTGATGATGCCGCGTCGCGGCTGGCCGGCTTGCCGTGCCCGGTCCTGGCTGTGCCCTTCCATTCTGCCTCCCCGCACCATTCATCCCTCCCACGGGACTGGTGAAAAACACTACAGGGCACGCCCACGGGTTTCCCCGCTGCGAGCCTCTTTTCGCAACCTCTCGCCACGAGCGCTTCCGGCCTGGATGCCTGAGGCTCATGGTGTCGTCGACGGACCGCCCCGGACTGGATACGCCCGAAAAATCCGGCAGTTCACATCTCCGCCCAGCTTACCGTATCGACGACGGTTTCGGGGTTTTCAGCAGACGCCGTGCCAACTCTTCCACGACCGGTCACTGACCGTTTGAGATGAGAGCGTGGGCTCGCGCGGTGACTGTCCCCTGCATGCAGACACAATGCTGTGCCTGCAAGACACGCCGGATGCAAATCCGTCAGGGTACGTATACCGAAATCCCACCGGAACGGTCAAGCATTCCCACCCTGATTCATGCACGCAAGCACGATACCCCGCCCCCTCATGCCTACCCGGATGGATGGGGCCGCCGTCTGAACCGGATAAGGTGACCATCCGCACAATATTCCCGGCAAACAGGCGAAATACCGTATACTGTCGCCTCACGCACCTCCTCGTATTCAGGGGCGTATCGCTCCGGACAATGCCGAACGGATGGATCAGCCAGTGCAAAGACAACGCCCGCCATCTTCAACAAAGAGCGTCGCCGGGGTTGGGTTGATCATCGCCGGCGTCGTCATCACCCTTCTCGCCATCTTTGCCGACACATTGGATATCGGAACCGGCAAGGGATTCGGCTATTACCAAATGATCGTTCTCATCGTCGGATTGGTGCTCCTCCTCGGCGGTGGCGCGACCCTCCTCCAGAGACGACGCACCGGCCCCTCGGACGACGATCTCGACGCCTGATCCTCGCTGGCGCCAGCGGGGGATCAGGCGATCTCTCCACCGCATCGCGGCGGCCGATTCCCGGCGCCGTTATATCCCCACCTGAAAAACGAACGGATGTATCATTACGAGACTCGAAAGGCGCGACGGATCGCGCCTCTTTTTCGCCGTCCCGGACGGCATCCGGCTGCGCCGTTCCCGGCGTCTCCAGCCTGTTCGCCCCATTCCAGGAGCCCAGACCATCCATGAGCACGCCTTCAAATGCCCCCTCGCCCGCTTCCACCGGCGGCATCATCGTCCGCGAGCAATCCGCCGCCGCCGATGCGATTCGCGCCGCATTGACGAATCTCGGTATCGAGATCGGCAATCGGCCCCTCGATATGCGCCCACTGCCATTCGAGGGCACCTGGGGCAGCGCATCCACCATCGCCCGCATGGTCGCTGGCGATCTCGTCACCGCTGAGCTGGAAGCCGCAGGCAAACTGGAGGGTCTCTCCAAAAAGGAAGCGAAGAAGCTGGTCAATGCCGGGGTCAACGAGCGTGCCCAGAATCTCGCGTCCGCCATCGCCGATCGCCTGCGTGAGTCCGGAAGATTCGCCACAGTCGAAGCGGTCAACGGCTACATCAACCTCTCCTACAACGCCCCGGTCATGACGACTGATCTCGTCCGCGAGGTCATCACCCGGAACGCGACCTACGGGCACGCAGAGCCCGATTCCCGCGCTCAGAAGGTGATGATCGAGCATTCCCAGCTCAATACCCACAAGGCCGCACATGTCGGCCACTTGCGGAATATCTGCCTCGGCGTCGCGGTCACGAATATCAGCCAGGCAGGCGGGTTTACGACAATCCCGGTAACCTACATCGGCGATATCGGGCGCCATGTCATCCGCTGCCTATGGTGCTACGACGCGTTCCATGAGGGGGAGGAGCCGGAGAACGCATCATCCCGCGGACGATGGCTCGGCCAGATCTACGCTGAGGCCGTAAACAGGCTGAACTTCCGGAAGGACGCGCTGGCGTGCCTGAACGGGCTCATCAAGAGCGACGATATCTTGGTCGAAGCGATCGACAAGATGCTGAAGCTCCTGTGGCGCGAACGCGTCGAAGGCGAAGATGTCGCCTACCTTCTCGGCCGCTTCACCTCCCGGGAGGATATCGACCTGGCGGAGTTGATTGACGCCAATATCATGGTCCCCTTCTGGCCGCTCATCGGCGATCAGCTTCGGGCGGAGATCGAGCAGGAGCCGGGATCCGGCGCAGAGCTGGCACTGGAGACGTGGGAACGTTATGCGGCCCACATGGCCGACTGGTGGCCGCGCGTACCTGAATGGCTGGAGCAGGAAAGTGCGACCTTCCAGCTTTGGGAGCAGAAGGACCCGGCCTTCGTCGAGTTGTGGGAGAAGACCCGCGGCTGGAGCGTCGATGAGCTGAAGGAGATCTTCGACGAGTTCGACGCGCACTTCGATGTCTGGTTTTGGGAGAGCGAAGTCGAGGAGACAGGCCGGGAGATCGCGCACGACCTGCTGAAACGCGGTATCGCGGAAATCAGCGACGGTTTGCCCGTCGTCAAGATCGACGAAAAGCTCGGCCTGACGAAGGACACGTATCACACGATGCCGATCCTCCGATCCGATGGCACGACGCTGTACTCCACCAAGGACCTGGCGCTGACGAAGCAGAAGTTCGAGGACTACAACATCGATACCTCGATCTGGGTCGTGGATGTCCGGCAATCGCTTTACTTCGACCAGATCACCAAGATCCTGGAACTGTACGGTTTCGAACAGGCGGCCAAGAGCTTCCATCTTTCCTATGAATTCGTCACGTTGCCGACCGGCATTATGTCGTCCCGCAGTGGCAATGCACCCATGCTGGAAGATGTCCGCAACACGATGATGGAGCGGGCGCTGACGGTCATTCAGGAGAAGAATCCCGGCCTTCCGGCCGAGGAGCAGCGGCAGGTCGCGCAGGACATCGCGATCGGCGCGATCAAGTACGTGATGCTGGCGCGGGATGGCAACAAGGTCATCACCTTCGATCCGGACGAGGCGCTCAGCTTCGACGGTCATGCCGCCCCCTACATCCAGTACGCGCACGCCCGCGCCTGCCGGATCCTCGAACACGCCGGGGTGAGCGACTCCGACATCCTGGATGCCGCAAACGACAGCAGTTTCGCGCCGACCGCCCCGGAGGAGCTGACGTTGCTCCAGAAGATCGCGGACTTCCCCGGCGTCGTCCAGCGCGCGGCCGACGAATACCGGCCACTCCACCTCACGAACTACGTGTTCGAGCTGAGCAAGGCCTTCAACGACTTCTATCATGCCTGCCCGGTGCTCACCTCGGAGGAACCGGTTCGCACAATGCGGCTCGCGCTGGTCGACATCACGCGGATCACGCTCCGGAACGGCCTGGCGCTGCTCGGCATCGCCGCTCCGAACCAGATGTAGGACGGATCATGAAGAACGCCGCCACACCGGACGTTGTCGCAGGCAACGCTCTCCGCACCGCCCCGATCCAGACCATCGCCGTACCGCTCTGGTACGGATGCGAGGTGCCCGGCGCAGATGCAGGCGCGATTGCCCTGCGCGACGGGATCGAGCAGCGTTGGCTCTCCGGTCATTACAACAAGCTGCTCCGCCGGCTACAGCCTGCGATCACGATCCCGGTCGAGGATGTGCCTCGCTCCCGATCGCGAATCAACCAGAACGATCTCGTCTTCCTCGATGCGATCGATGATGCGAACGAGAAGCTGGCAGATGCGGTGGAGATGGCGATCCGGAAGCGCCATGTCCCGATCGTGTTGGGCGGCGATCACTCGCTGGCGATCGGCAGCATCGCCGGAGCATCCCGCTGCGCGGAGAAGCTGGGCGTTCTCTGGATCGACACCCATCCGGATGTCAACACACCGGAGACGAGCCTGACCGGACACATTCACGGTATGCCGCTCGCGACCGCGATGGGGTTCTGCGCCGACTCCCTCTCGCGAGGATCGTCGCTGGGGCCAGCGGTCCCGATGGTGAAGCCGGAGCATGTCGCCTACCTTGGCATCCGGGATATCGATCTTGCCGAGGAGAATCTCATCGTCGAGCAGGGCATCTTCGCCCTGACGATGGACGAGTGGCACGACTCGGGCATCCTCGATGGGCTAAAGACGGCGATCGCGCACCTGATGGATCAGGGGGTCGACGCCATTCACCTCGATTTCGACCTTGATGTGCTGGATCCGGGAATGATGCCAGGCACCGGCACCCGGTATCCGGGCGGCTTGACGATCCGCGAGGCATCGCAGGTCCTGCGCTATCTCGGCAACGCGGGAGAGCTCCCGATCCGGTCGATGGATTTCGTGGAGCTGAATCCAACGCTCGATCCCACGGGGGACAGCACGGAGGCGGCGCTCCACCTGCTCGCGACCGCCGTTGGCCAGCGGATGCTGGACCGAGGGTAGAACGCCCACTGCCATCTACAGCGAATGCAGGATAGTTGAAAGGGTCTGGGTATCGTCCGTAGGGGCGGATGGCCGCAGGCTGGTGGGGTGAGGTCGCCTCCGCGGCCGAAAAGCGCAAGCGGCCCCGTTCGCGTCCTGAGCGAAGCGAATGGATCGGCGCCCGAGCCTGCCCTGAGCGGAGCGAACGGGTCGATCATCAGGACACCATGTCAACCTTCCTGCAAACCGCTCGAATATGGAATCCGCGCGAATGCTCGTGGGTCTCCATGATGCCGCTCTGCACGCATGGTGATGGGCATGTCTCGGGCACAGGACCCGAGACGACGATATACATGCGCTGACCCGCGATTGATCATCCGGGTTCGGTATAACAGTCTGTCATTCTGAGCGAATGCGAAGAATCCCCGTGCGAAGCACGTCACAACGCCCGAAGGGCGTCCGTTTCTGCCCTCCGGGCAGCGGCTTCACACGGGGATTCTTGTTGTGGTCGAGGTTCCCACTCACCCCTCATACACGATCACCCCGAGAGACATTGCGAAACCATTGAGGGCGGGGACGGTCATCACCGGACCGATCTCCCCGAACGAGAACATGCCGGCGACGGGCAATCCCCGGAAAACCGCCTGGACTGCGCAAGCATCATGGTCCGATCGGCCGAACATGGCGCGACCACGTCCCCTGCAGGTGCACAATACCCCGCCGACGGCCTCGCCTTCACCGATCATCGCCCGAGCATCCACCAGCGCCTGCTGGGTATCCAGTGACGAGCTTGCCGCATCTCGCAACTGGAACTGGACGGTCTGCCCGCAGCGGGGAATGCTGCCAACGATCAGCTCGCCCCGTTCCTCGTCGACCCCGAGCAGACCACGAATGACAAAATCACCGCGATAAAAGGCGTCGTGATACTCGCTCATCGGGAATCCGAGCATCAGGTTCTGGAAAACCCGCTCCCGCTCGCCTTCCGGGTAAGCGGAGACGACATCGTTGAGGACATCCAGTGCTGGCCGGTTGGAGATGGTCGTGATCCGGTTCCGCTCGACTCCGGTAATGGTCCACGGTTGACCGACCGGGTCGGCACCCTGGCTGATCGCGACCTGCAGCGTATACGGCCCACCGAGGGCGACAGCCACCCCGCCTTCATCGTAGACATGCTCGTCGAGAAACACCCAGACTTGCCGATCCTGCGCCGTCGTCGATGAGAGCGCTCCGATGAACGGCACACCAGCGTATCGGGTCCGCATCCGGAGCAAGGCATCCTGCGCATCCATGCGGTAGGGGTCGGCAAAGAGGATCCAGCCATTCACCTCGTCCGGCGCCGGGAACTGCGACGCATCGCCCGCGTCGATCGTGTCCAGCATATCCTGATGCAGCCGGACCGGCGTGAGCGTTGCGCCCGGCAGCCAGAATGCGATGATGGAAAGACCCGGCTCGCATTCGTAGCTTTCCCGTCCGGCTATCGCCCCGCGAGACGACGTGCCGATCAGGCATCCCGCGCCGGTTCGACGGTAGACCTCTCGCACCAGGCTGGAGTAATCCTCCGCATAGTGGCTGCTGACGAACAGGATGACGAGATCGGGTGACGATATCTGCCCTTCGAGAATGGTATCGAGAGCGGCATCCATCGCGTAGCACCAGTTGTCATGTTGAACGACCGCCGATACCGCCAACGGGCGTCCGGGCGCGGACACCTCCGTTTGGCCAGAAAAGTCCCGCATTCCCGCTCCTGTCCCAGGTCGATCGTCATCCCGCGCATCATGCACGCGTCCGCATGGTGTTGGAAGCACTGATCATACCGTCTCTGCGGAAACATGCAAGATGTCTGAACACGAAAAAACGGCGGTCCCGAATTCGGGACCGCCGCCGTCGGAATTGCACGGGAGTCGTTACGAGTGCCAGAAGCGATAAACCATGATGGGTTCTCGCCGCGAGGTCCGGGACGGCGGAATTCGCGTGGGTGACAACCGGTCTTTGTTCGCGCGAATTCCACCCGACACCACGAGACTAGAACGCCGGGACGTAGTCCGGATCGACGGGGCGGATGCCGCCTGCGGGAGGGATGTAGCCGCGATCGGCCAGCCAGGTGACGATCTCCTCGATCACATCGTCCGGAGTCGATGCACCGGCGGTGAGGCCAACATTGCCGTCGCCAAGCGCCTCAAGCCACTCGTCCTGGATGTCGCTCGCGCTCTCGATGTGATACGACTGGACGCCCTGCTGGTTTCCCACCTCGGCGAGGCGGGCCGTATTCGAGCTCTTCTTGCCGCCGATGGCGAGGATCAGGTGCACCTGGTCCGCCAGGGTCTTCAGCGCATTCTGGCGCTTCGTCGTCGGCTCGCAGATGGTGTTGCACAGGCGATATTCGCCGCCCTCCGGCATAACCATACGCTGCAGCTCGTTCGAGAACTCCATCAGCTCGGCGATGTTCTTCGTGGTCTGGCTGACGACGGCCACCTTGCGCGGCGGCACGATCTTGCCTTCGCCCGTCTCACCGCGAGCGGCATTCCAGGGCAAATCCTCGATGTGCTTGGCGGCACACGACTTGGTCGTGTTCGCCCACGCCAGCACACCCTTCACCTCGGGGTGGTAGGAATCGCCGTAGACGACGAGGTAATATCCCTGCCGCACCAGTTTCTGGGCGAGACGCTGGACCTTCACCACCAACGGGCAGGTCGTATCGACCAGCTCCATGCCCTTCTCGTCAGCTTCCTCCGCGAGCTGCGGGCCATATCCGTGCGCGGTGATCGCGACGCGGGAGAATCCCTGCATCTGGGCCTCGTCGACCGACATCGCGCCGATGACACCATTCCGCCGGAGACGCCCCACCACCTGCGGGTTGTGGATGATGTCGCCGATCGGAGCGATCCCGTGTTCCGGCGATGCCGCATCCTGGATGATATCGAGCGCGCGACGGACGCCCCAGCAATAACCGAGCTCCTCGGCGACGATGATCTTGCGTTCGCGAGCGGGTTCAGTCTCGCGAAGAGCCGGGGCCTTTGGTCGAAGGGTGAGGGATGAGGCCGAAGCCGTTGCCATATCGATCTTCCTGTACGAATGCGTGAGCGTAGAGAGCGGTCAGTACACGCTCGAGGTGGGAGGGCGCCGCGTGAGGCGAAAGGCATACGTGCCTCTGGCGCCATCTGCCCATCGTTGCCCTGCAAGTATAGGGTACTCGCCCGATTCAGGCAGATATCCTACTCGACAAGTCAGGATTCGATGCCCAAGCGCCCGCGCTCGCGGGGACGGACAGGGTCCACGGCGGCCATACCGCCAACCGGGATCGTCGTGGAGGCGACTTTGCCGGTATCCGGATCGTACTGGATCACGGCCTTCCCGGCGGCCGTCAACGCGTCGATATCGAGGGTGCCTTCCATACTGGCAGGAAGGGGGGTCGGCACAGCGACCGTGTCCGGGTTACCGTCGCTGGTGTAGAGGATCACGCCACCGTTCTCGAACATGTCGAACCAGAAATCAAGCGAGTCGTCGAATGCCTGGATTCGCGGCGTCCAGATGGGATCCCATTCGGTACTTGCCGGAGAAGGAGCCGGGTCGGCGCCGACCAGTAAGGCGCCCGTGAGGTGATAGGTCGTTCCCTCGTAGGGAATCCCCTCCCGCATCATCTTCCGTTGGTCCGGGTGAAGATCCTTGTCCGGCGAGTTGCCGAAGGGCAGTGTCAGGATCCGCGACTGATTCTGCGGGATATCGCCGAGCACCTTGTCCATGTACGCGATCGGCTCGGCCACCACCTCGACGAAGTGGTCTGTATCCATATCGTACAAATCGTTGTGCTGCTTGGTGTGATTGCCGACCTCGTAGCCCCGCTCAACAAGCCAGTGCAGCTTTTCCTCGAAATATGGCTCCTGCGACGTGTCCGGGTTCGCGAAACCATTGAAGATCAATGGCGCGAAGTGGCCACCCCGGCCAAAATCGGGATGCTTCGCATAGAAGGCTTCGAGGATGCCGACCGCGGTATCCGGGTCGGGAACCAACTCGCCATTCTTGTCCTTGATGAAGCTGAACTGGGTCGATGTCCCGTCGTCGAATGTCAGTGCTACCGGATGCTTGCCCGCGGGCACCTGGATCGTATTATTGAAGACATCCCGCAGCGGCACGATGTAGAAGTGCTCGTACAGCCACTGCAAATCCGCCCGCATATCGTCCGCCAGCCGCACGAACTGGGCGACCTCGGCCGGGTCGGTGGTGATCATGTGGTATTCGAGGATCGGCACGACCCCGAGCTCGTTCGGCTGGTATGTCCGAAGCTCATTCGGTTCGAGCATGATGCCTGATGCCGATTCCGGCGTGGGTGACGCTTCCGCAGGAGGAGCCGCCGGTGACGTGCCGGGTGCGCGGGCGGCGATCTCCGGCGCCGTCGGCACAGCCTGCTGCGGCTGAAAGATGCCGGTAGCGTCTTCGCTCCTGGCTCCGAAAAGGGATTTTCCACCGCCCAGCAGGACAAGCAAGCCAGCAGTCACGGCCAGAACAAGCAAGGACGTCAGAAGAAATGACCTGGATTGGTGCTCCCGAAGGGGCATGCGGTTCGCTCCTCGTGGCGCAGGACGATGGCGTATGGTATCGCTCGTGGGTCACCAGCAAACGATGAAAGATGTCGATTTTCCGCCCGGTAGTGTACGTCGATTACCGAATAGTTGACAATGGATACGAATATTCCCCAGCGGTATACCGGCCAAATCCCGATTCCGGATTATTGCGCACAGGAACGACCGCAATTGATCGCATGTTTACCTGAACGGCAAACATCGTCTTCCCTGATTCGGGATCGTACTGGATCACGGTCTTCCCCGCCGCCATCAATGCATCGACATCGAGATGCCCTTGCAACATCGGCGGCAGCGGCTGAGGTATGGCGATCGTCTCGGGATCGCCATCGCTGGTGTAGAGGATCACACCGCCACTCTCGAACATACCGAACCAGAAATCGAGCGACTCGTCGAACGCCTGAATCCGCGGCACGACGAAGGGGTCCCACTGGGTGCTGGCGGGAGACCATGCCGGGTCAGCGCCGACCAGCAACGCCCCGGCGAGATGATAGGTCTTTCCCTGATACGGGATCCCCTCCCGCATCATTCGCCGCTGGTCCGGATGCTTGTCCCGGTCGGGGCTGTTGCCATACGGCAACGTCAGGATCCGCGACTGATTACCCGGAATATCGCCGAGCATGACGTCCATGGAGATCATCGGGTCGATCACCTCACGACTGAACGCGTCGTCTGGCAAATCCAGGAGATCGGCATGATAGGCGGTGTGATTGCCGATCTCGTATCCGCGATCCACCAACCACTGTAGTTTCTGGTTGAAATAGGGTAGTTGCGAGACATCGGGATCGGCGAATTGCTGGAACGTGGTCGGAGCAAAGTGACCGCCCCGGCCGAAATCGGGATGCTTCGAGGAAAACGCTTCGAGGATGCCGACCGCGGTATCCGGATCGGGCACCGGGTCGCCGTGGTCGTCGGTCACCAGCTCGCCGTTCGCATCCAGAAGAAAGCTGAACTGGGACGACAGTCCGTCGTCGAATGTCAGCGCCACCGGGTGCTTGCCCGCAGGTACCTGGATCGTATTGTTGAAGATGTCACGCAGTGGCACGATATGGAAATCATGCGAGTACAGCCACTCCAGGTCGGCCCGCATATCGTCCGCCAGCCGCACGAACTGCGCGACCTCGGCCGGGTCAGTCGTGAGGGCATGGTATTCGAGGATCGGCACGACCCCGAGTTCGTTCGGCTGGGCGATGCGGAGTGCCTCCGACCCGGTCGGCACGGTCTCCCTCTCCGGAGTGCTTGGGGGCGTCTGGGTCGGAGTGGGAAAAGGCGCCGGAGTACCCACCCATGCAAGCGGCCCGATCGCTTCTGCCGCCGGTCTCGCATCCCGCGGGGCGAGATCGTCAGACGCAGTAGACGTCCCTATCCCAGGAATCGTCTGACCGCCCCCGGTAAAAACCAACAAACATACCGTCACGAACAGGACCATTAGGGATGTCAGAATGAAATGCCAGGAATGGCGTTCCGGGGCCGGCATGCAAAGATGTCTCCAAACGCTTGCGCGCGGATGATGCAGACGCGTCTTCGTAGATGCATCCAACATAAATAGAAATTCCCGATATCCGGAAAAATTCTACGTCAACATTTCCATACACGCCACCCTTATGGAAACAGGGAATTGCACGAGACGAGTATTGTCCAATATCCGGAAAGCGGCCTTGGCCCCAATTTCCCCGGACATTCTGCAGGGTGCTCCCTATGCATCTTCACCCCTCCTCAACTCGCCCTCATTTCCCAGGCGTGCATGAAAAAGCCGGCTTCCTCCGATTGGGAGGAAGCCGGCTGATGTGTTGAGGGTTGCCATGATGCCGCTCTGCACGCATGGTTCTGGGCACGTCTCGGGCACCGGACCCGGGACGACGCAGTCATGCAGATGCTGCGGTATCAGGCTGCAGTGAGCGGTGGGGAGTGGTCGGTGCTACCACCCTGATCCGATCAGGTAGCACCGGGCCGCAGTGCCCGGTGTCATGGCACAACGGCTCATCGTCGTCCTCCACCGACCACTCCGGGTCGGTGCGACCTATATGGGCAGGTCTCGGGCACAGGACCCGAGACTACGTCCAATATGCGGGGGCCGGATTAGCCATCCTGCACTTCACTGTAGCCCGACAAAGGCAGAGCGGAGCGCCTACGGAAGGAAGTAGACCCACTCCCGGGTCGCGAACTTTTTCTCGACCCGCTCGCGCAGATCCTCCAGCTCTTCCTTCAGGAATGCCCCTTCCGCCAAGCCATACTCATCGCGGAAATGCCCGATCATATGCTGAATGATCACGTCGCGATCGAGGTCGGTCTGGTTCCGCAGGGGTCCGACCCGCTTTTCGGCTGAAGTGATGCCCTTGTCGCTCAGCTTCTCCTTGCCAATTCGCAGGATTTGCGTCAATCGCCCGGGCGTCATCGAATATGCCATCGTAGTGTGATGCAACACGGCACCGTGACGCCGGGCCTGCGCAGCACCGCCGATCTTGCCGCCGGACGACGTGATGTCGTTCAACGGTACATACCACGCATCGACACCGAGTTCCCGCAAGGATTCGATGATCCACGAGTCGAAGAACTCGTACGACTCCGCAAAGCTCATCCCGGCGACGAGCGACTCCGGCGCAACGATCGAGTAGGTGATCGCCCCTTCGGGCTCGATCAACATCGCACCGCCGCCGCTGATGCGGCGCACCAGCTCCACGCCCTGCTCGGCCGCGACATCCTCGTGGACCTCGTTCCGGACCGACTGGAATCGCCCCAGCACGACGCAGGGCGCCGCCCAGTTCCAAAAGCGAATATTGGGACCACGCTCACCGGTCGCGGTGGAAAGCGTCAGCGTCTCGTCCATCGCCACCTGATACGGCGGCTTGAGGGGAGGATCGGGCAACAGGGTCCAATTGACGCTGCGAAACCGCCGCGCCCACTCCGCGCGCCGCTCCGGATCATCCATCAGGGTCGGTGATCGGTCGGTCACTTCTCCTCTTCCTTTCCGGCCTCCAGGCCGCGGCGTACCGCTGTTGCGATTCCCTCGGGCGATGTCCCGAGCAAGGTTGCATCCGGGTGCATATCCATCCGGATGCGCTCGGCAAAGCTCTCGTCATCGAGATCGGCGTCGACGCCTTCCAGCGCGGAGGAAAGGACCGGAAACTCCTCCTCGGGATAGAGGAAGAAATCGCCCGAGATTTCAACATTCCGCAGCCGACCGGCGATGACATCGAAATCGACGATCACCAGCTTGCCACCCGGAGTCTTGTACTCTCCGTGCATCGCGTGTGTCCTTTCTCCTTCAGGAGCGCTTTCGTCGGGTACAACGGCGCGAAGGCAATACGATCGTACGGGTTGACGCGTGCGAACATTTGTACTAGTATATAGATGAAATCACCGCCGGACGCGCTGTTCCCCACACTCGCGTCCATCCAGTACCGGTGATTCCACCCCTCTTCCCAAAGAGCCGCCTGCTTCCCCGCTGGCGGCTCTTCCCCTTTCACAAACAGAACCATCCCATTCAGAGGCCGGAGAATCCCACGACAACGCATTGCGGGAAAGTTGCGATTCCACCAAGTGCAGGAGCGGTCAGCCGAAAAGCGGGAGCGTCCCCATGCCGCCTATCAGCGCCCGCAGGGAGTCGATCGTACGGAGCCAACGACAACCTTCCTGCAAACAAATCTGAACACCCCGGTGACGTGAACCGCTTCGGGTAGGATTCTTCGCTTCGCTCAGAATGACGGGGGGCTCCCGCGGCGCTCTCTACTTCCCGAGAATCTCACGGAAGCGGTCGAGGCTCTCCTCTTCCCACGACAGATGCTCCTCGATCTCATCGGAGAGCGTCGTCTCACCATGTACGAAATGCGGCACCTCGCGCTCCCAATCCTTCAGGGTCAGGTTGATCAGCAGCGAAACCAGCTCGCCCCGATCGAGGATGATGCCCGCGGTCAACTGCTCCGGTGTTTCGTCGCTCTGCGCCGCGTTGACGACCTCCGGCTCCTTCTCGATCGCCCGCAGGTTGATATTCTCCTTGCGCATCACCGCCTGGGAGCGCCGCAAAACGGCGGATTCGCGGCCACGCACCGTCTGCAGCAATGTCACCGCCGCCGGATCCAGATCGTCCGGGACGGGTTCTCCGAGGATATCGCGCAACGTCGTGGATTCTTCCGTCAGGCCATCAATAAGGTCGCGATAAGCATCGAGCATTGCCTATTGCTCTCCGTTCTGGCCGATAACCGCCCATGTGTACGCAAAGGGATCGCGGAAGATGAAGACATCGTCGCGTGTCGCATCGATCACGTTGTAGGAGCGCATCAGCACCAACGCCCGGATGCGCCGCAGCGAGGGCATATCGACCACGACGTTGATCGGCTTCAGCAGCTCGCGGTAGACATCCAGCGGCAACCCGCGCCCCATCCGCTCCACGGCGACCGAGAGCGGCCCGTTCTTCAGGAAGGCGAAGTCAGGCTCGTTACCCCACTGGGCCTCCTGCTCCATGTCGTAGCGCGCGGGCAGGAACTCCCAGCTCCCGTCCGCATGGCGATTCCCTCGTCCGATGACTTCCAGCCCGAACAATTCCCCGTAAACGCGCTGTGCCTTCGCCAGACCGTAGGCCTGGATGAGCACCTGCGGCACGCCAGCGACCGTGATACCCGCCCGGGCCATCTCCTCGTCAGCGGCGAGGATCGTCGTCGGTTTCACCCACTCGCCGACGATCGGGCGCTCCAGCGCGACCGCGACGGCGGCCTCATCCTGCATGGCATCGTCGACCACGACATCCGACTCGATCACTTCCGTGCCGCCGGTGGTCCGGGTCTCATGCTCGCCGATCTTCGGGATCGTCCGGTCGACCCACGGCTGGTCGCGCCGGATGGCGGCGATCATCTGCGATTTCGGGATATCGCCGACGCTCAGCCGATCGCCACTGTGGAGGACGATCCGGATGTTAATCCGCATGGCGGGGTTGTTGGCGCCCATATCGGCATACCAGGCGTAGATGCCGTCAATGATGCGCAGGGAATGGGCAGCGATCGAGAAATCCTTGTAGGGATCATCGATGCCGAGCCCATGCGAATCACGGACGTGATGCGCCTGCGCGTCACCCGTGGTATTGATGACGACATTGGCATCCCCGACCAGGGATTCCGGGACCTCGAGTATGAACCGGTAGGCCATCCGCTGCCTCTCCTCTTCCGCTCGTCCGCCGCCGGATGAGCCATTCTTCACCGTTGTGTTGTCATTCGGCGCATACGCGCCAAGCACCGGGAATCATCCCGGCGACGTCATGCTGATCCGATTGTACCAACCCTGCCGCGCCCGGATGCGGCAGGTGTGGTCAGGGATGCGTGATTCCCGCCAGTCGTGCTTCCATGCCGTCAACGATGAGCTCAAGGCCGGCTTCAAAGCGCCCGTCATCATCCACGCCGAACATCAGCCTCCCCCCCTCCACCGAGAGCGGAAACCGTGACGCATCGATCCGCGCGGCGCGGGTTTCCGGAGCGTAACGGTCATCAAAAGCATCCGGTACCGGCCGGATCGCCTGCTCCTCGATCACAAACCCCACGGTGTAGTTGTAAATCGTGGTCCATCCCTGCACCGCTGCCGACAGGGAGAAGCCGGCATCCACACACCGGCGCAGAGATGCTTCCATGGCCTCCAGAATCGTGGCATCCGTCACGTACGTCCCACTGAAGACCCTGGCCCCATCCCGATAGCACAGCAACTCCGCCCGAAGCGCTCGCATCATGCCCGGCAGATACTCCTGCCACGGTGCATCAGCCAGAAAACCTGGCGATTGCTGAACGAGTCGCCGAAGGATCGTCGTTCCCATCTCATCCAGCAGCGCCTGTTTGTTCTCGAAATGCCAGTACAGGGCTGGAGCCTTCACCCCAAGCTCCGCCGCCAGCCGGCGCAGCGTCAACCCTTCCAGCCCGCCATCATTGAGCAGTTGAAGGGCAGTATCCACCACTCGTTCGCGATCCAGTCCCGCCATGCATATCCATCCCTTCCCTACATCGCGTCTTGACAGCTTAACATCGTTAATCTAATCTCAATTGAACATCGTTAAGGACGACCGGTGCTCAGCATACAGGAGATACGACCGATGCGCGCAGCCGTGTTACACCACAGTGGCGAACCCCCGAAGTACGAATCGTTTCCCGACCCCATCCCCAACAACAAGGAATATCTCATCCGGATGCGGGCCGCGTCACTCAAGAATATCGACAGGATGATGGCGAACGGCAGCCATTACGACCGGTCCAGCGCCCTGCCACGGGTAGTCGGCATCGACGGCGCCGGTGTGCTGGAGGACGGCACGCGCGTCTACTGCGCCGGATGCCCTTCTCCGTACGGAACGATGGCGGAGATGACCGTCGCGCCGCTCGCGTTGCCGATCCCCGACGAGATCGACGACGTGACAGCGGCAGCCCTTCCGAATCCGACGCTCTCCTCCTGGCTCGCGCTCACCTGGCGGGCACGGATGCAGCAAGGAGCGGCCGTTCTCGTGCTGGGGGCGACCGGCGTGGCCGGGCGTCTCGCGGTCCAGATCGCGCGGCATCTGGGGGCGGGACGAGTGATCGGCGCCGGTCGCAACCCGGAGTCGCTCGCGACGCTGGCACACCTCGGCGCTGATGCGACGATCGCGCTCGACACCAGTGACGAGGAACTGAGAGACGCATTCCGCCAGAAGGGTGGCTACGATATCGTGCTGGACTACCTGTGGGGTCATCCGACAGAAGTGTTGCTCGACGCCTTGACCGGCGACGACGTCATGGCAGAATCCCGCCACACCCACATCATCGAAATCGGCTCGATGGCGGGTCCGACGATCCAGCTTCCCGCGGCTGCGCTCCGCAGCTCCGATATCGAGATCTCCGGCGGCGGTGGCGGGAGCGTACCCCACGAAGCGATTTTCGAGACCTTCCCGAAGCTCTGGGAGGCGGCCTCCAGCGGCGCAATCCATGTCGATTGCGAGACGGTGGCCTTGCGCGAGATCGAATCGGCGTGGAATCGAAAGATCGCACCCGGCAAACGCATGGTGATCGTGCCGTAGAGACATCGCCCAGCCGGCAGCATCTTCGTCAAACCGGTCCTCGTTCGAGGCAAACGAGGACCGGTTTTGCGTTCGGTAAAGACTCGGGCACGAGAGCCGGTTCCGCGAGAATCGCCGTGACAGCACGGAAACAAGCCGCGATCTGTCTCCGATCAGCCGATTCCTGCTCGACACGCTGACCGAACGATGTGGTAGCATCCGCCGGTGTTGTCTGGAGGGCACGTACAGCCCCTTCCGACACATCCCTGGCGCCAGCACCGTGGCTGGAGGATTGGCGCCCGGCGAGAGCCGTCTTCCCTCGAAGCACCTGGGAGGACATCCCACAGAAGTCACGCGGTGGCGCGCCGTCGTGACCCGGAGCGAAAGGAGCCCCCCTCCCATCCTTGCACGTCGCGGCGCGATTTCGTTCGCCCGCGCATCATCACCGAAGGGGACATTCACCGCGCCACATCCCCGAAACATCACCTGAGGGAAGGTACATAGATCATGACGTTGGGTTCGACCACAACCCCTGAGATCGTTGCGTCCAAAACCACCACCCGCGTTTCACGCCGGCTCTTCACGAAGCGGCTCGCCGGGTTGGTTGGCGGCGGCGCGGTCGCGCTCGCGAGCGGTCTCGGCACCGCGAAAAAGACGTCCGCTGCATCCGTCGCGGGGCAGGACATCGTCAACTTCGCGCTGCAATTCGTCGGCTACCCGTATGTCTGGGCGGGAAACACCCCGGCCGGATTCGATTGCTCCGGATTCACGCAGTACGTGTATGGCGCAATGCTGGGCATCGACATCACCCACAGCACCGAGGTGCAGGCGACATCCGGGGCCTGGGTCGACTGGGGCAACTGGCTACCGGGCGACCTCGTCTCCTTCGCGGGGACGTGGGGCGACGGTATCTCGCACGTTGGCATCTACATCGGCGACGGGCAGTTCGTTCACGCCGAGAACGAGGGCACCGGGGTCACGATCTCGAGCCTGTACTCGGACTACTACGCCGGCCATTACTACGGCGCCGTGCGGCTGGTGTAGGTTCGTCGGGGCACGCGGGCCACGAATGCTCTCGTGCGTTATGCATGCCGCCTGCGACGTAGGGGCGGATGGCCGCAGGCTGGTGGGGTGAGGTCGCGTGAGCGGCCGAAAAGCGAAAGCGGCCCCGTTCGCCCTATCGGCGCCCGCAGGGTGTCGATCATCAGGTGGCCATGTCAACCTTCCTGCAATTCGCTGTAAGGGATCGCTGCCCCTGCATCAGACGCCCATCGGATCAACCGGGTTCCGAATCACCGGTTGATCCGGTCGAGACAGTCCAGCAGGCGGGCCTCGTTGCCTTCCAGCCAGCGCTCCAGGGCCAGGAGTCGAGCTATACGGGAGTGCATGTCATCGAGCGTCGTCAGCCCCTCTTCCAAACGTCCCAGCCAGTGCACCAGACTGGTCGTCTCGCGCTTGAGCATCATCGTCGGGATCGCAGCCAACTCGGTCTCCGTGAACGGCGTCCGCTCCAGATATCCACTCGCGAACGCCGTCAGCGCGTCCCACGCGCAATCACGCTCCCAGTCTTTCGTGCTGAAGGCGGCAAGACCGACCGCGAAATCCATGACGCGAAACCCAAGGCCGGAAAACTCGAAATCCAGGATTCCCGATACCTCACCCGAGGAGACCAGCGTGTTCGACGGGTAGAAATCCCCGTGAATGAGCTGCGAGCGCCAATCGACCGTAACACGATGCCACCGATCCTCGGTTGCCGACATGAGATGGGCGACCTGGTCGGTTCCCGTGAGCTTGCCAACGGCGTCGAAGGGCCGCGGCACCCGGATGTGTATCGAGGAAAGATCGTCGAACGCATTGGGCAGGACGATTGATGGGTCGAGGGACACCTGCGCCAGCGCCTCATCGAGTACCGCCAGGGCATGACCGCTTCGGTTAGCCTCGGGTACGTTGCAGAAGACCGCGGCTCGTCCGAGAATGAGGCGGAACAGAACCAGGATACGGGTATCGGGTCCGCACGTGGCTTCGACGTGGCTCGCGCCGGACAAGGTGGGAACGGGTTCAGGAACGGCAAAGGGCAGGTTGGCGTGCGCGAGCGCGTCCAGCAGCCCGTGTTCAAACCGGAGCCATTGCGGCTCATTCGTGTTCCTGTACCACTTCAGGACATAGGTACCTTTTGCAGCCGAGACCATATACGACGTGTTGTTCGCGCCCAGTAGGAACGGCTCGACCCGAACAGGCGGGAAAACGGCCCAATGCGTGACGATGTCGCGTTCGAGTGACTCGATCATGCCACCTCCAGGTTGACCGGTGTGCGGGACACGCCCATAACCATGCGTGCGAAGCGGAGTTACCGCTGTGCGAATCCGGATGATTCGTTCAATGTGGCCAGGATGCCGCTTCGCGGCGTGTCCCGGACACAGGACCCAGGACTACGGAGTGTCTGCCCCGGGCGTTACCGAGCAGACGACGCGTCCATCCGGTCCTGAGCGCAGTACAGGTCTCGCAACAGCATGATCTCAGCGGCGTGGTGCAGGAACTCGCGGTTGATGTGAAGCACCAGCGTCGCCATGGGATACGCCGCATAGGGTCCCTCGGCCGGACCACAAGGCCTCAGCAGGCCGTCCTCACCAAGCGCACGAACGCCATCACGCCACTTCCCGTACTGCTCCGTCAGGAGGGCCATCGCCTCGGATGCCGTACCCGGAAGGATCGCCCCGCTCCAGGAATACGATCCATCGCCGAAGTGGTTGCTGGCTCGAATACCAAAGACGCTGACCGCGATATGAACCATCCGCCAGGCGATGGTCGTGAAAGGTGGCGGTACCGGCGCAGGCCACTCCCAGTGCACCCTCCACGCACCATCATCGCCACGATAGACCGTCCAGCAATCCGGGACAGGTTCGCGAAAGTACTCCTCGTCGGTCAGCCCCTCCATACGCGGCAGGAACTGATGATTCCAGGCGAATTCCAGCTGATCGAGCAGATCTCTGTTCCAATCGATCTCCAAGGCGTGTCTCCTTCCGGATTCCTGCATTCACGGATGACGTCGATATGACACCTCCCATTAAAGCGGGAACGCGGCCAGCAATTGGCCGCGTAGGAGAAGAGCAACCCCAACTCTGGAGCATAACCAGCGTTAATCCCGCTCACCGCTTCGCGCAGGATTCATCGCTTCGCTCTGGATGACGAGATGTTTATGGAAGAGGGTGATGGGCATGTCCCGGGCACAGGACCCGGGACTACAGTGCTGCGCGTCCTACTCCTCGCGTGCTGCGACGAGTTGCTGCTCCTTGATCTGGCCCTGCTCCTCCATCTTCGCGATCTCTTCGTCGCCACCCTTGAACTGGCTGTTGTGGAGCCGCGCGTAGAAGCCACCCTGCTCCAGCAATTCGGCGTGGGTGCCGCGCTCGACGATCTCGCCGTGATTGATGACGAGGATCTGGTCGGCCTCGCGAATCGTGCTGAGCCGGTGGGCGATAACGAAGCTGGTACGGCCTTCCATGAGCCGCCGCATCGCCTGCTGGATGTGCTTCTCGGTGCGCGTGTCGACGTTGGAGGTCGCCTCGTCGAGAATGAGGATCTCAGGATCGGCGAGGACCGCGCGGGCGATCGAGAGAAGCTGCCGCTGCCCCTGGCTGATATTGCCGCCACGCTCGGTGAGCTCGGTATCGTACCCCTCCGGCAGATGGCGGATGAACGCGTCGGCGTTGGCCACCCTCGCCGCGGCATGGACCTCCTCGTCGGTCGCATCGAGACGACCGTACCGGATGTTCTCCATCACCGGTCCGGCGAAGAGGAAGCTATCCTGCAGGACGATGCCCAGCTCACGCCGCAGCTCGCTCTTGCGAATCGACCGGATATCGACACCGTCGATCAGGATCGCGCCGGAATCGATCTCGTAGAACCGCGTCAACAGGTTGACCACCGTCGTCTTGCCTGCGCCGGTCGGGCCGACGAGGGCGACGAGCTGCCCCGGCTTCGCATGCAGCGAAACGTGCGAGAGGATTGGCTTCGTGCCATCGTAGGAGAAGCTGACATCGTCGAAGATCACATCGCCGCGGCTGATCGCCACGCGGTCAGATGCTTCCGCATCGATCTCCGGCTCCTCGTCGAGCATTTCGAAAACCCGCTCCGCCCCGGCCAGCGCCGACTGGAGCTGGTTGTACAGCTGGGCGATCTGGTTGACCGGCTGGCTCATCTGCCGGGTATAGGTCAGGAACGCACCGACGGTACCGACCGAGGTGGATCCCATCACGACCAGTGCGCCACCGGCACCGGCGGTCATGGCGATCGCGAAGTTGTTGACGAAGTTCATGATCGGGCCGACGATGCCGGCGAACGTCTGGGCCCTGGTGGAGGCGGTACGCAGCTCGGTGTTCGCATCGGCGAACGCGTCGAGCTTCTGGGCTTCCTGGTGGTACGCCTTGACCACCCGCTGGCCGGTGATCGTCTCCTCGATAATGCCGTTCAGCGTCCCGAGATTCTTCTGCTGGGCACGGAACCCCTCGCGGGTCCGGTTGCTGATGAAGCGGTTCACCCCGAACGACATGCCGATCAACGACACGATGCTGACCAGGGCGAGCACCGGCTGCAAGATCAGCATCAGGATCACGACCCCGACAGCGGTGAGCACGCTGGAGATAATCTGCGTCGTGCTCTCGGTCAGGATTTGGCTGATCGTCTCGACATCGTTCGTCAGGCGGCTCATCGTGTCGCCATGCGGCCGCTGATCGAAAAATTTCAGGGGTAATTTCTGCATCTTGGCGAAAAGATCGGTGCGCAAACTGTGCACGGTGCGCTGGGCGACCCCGGCCATGACGACGGCCTGAATCCATGTCAGAATCGACGCCCCGACGTAAACGCCGATCATCGCGAAGATGAACTTCGCCAGCATTCCCATATCGCCGGGAATGATCGCCTTGTCGATCGCTTTCCCCATCAGGAACGGACCGGCGAGCTGCATCGCGGTCGACATCACGACGAGGATACCGGCAGCGATGAGTCCGAGCTTCTGATGCCGCAGGTAGCCCCACAGGCGACCCACTGTGGCGCGAGTGTCTCTCGCGCGGACCTTCTCCGCCCCGAAACGGGCGTGCGGCCCTCCTCTATGCTGCGCCATATGCCACCCCGCTCTCGACCTGGGATTCGTAGATTTCCTGATACACCGGACTGTGCTCCAGAAGTTCCTCGTGGGTCCCTTCGGCGATCACCCGGCCGTCATCCAGCACCAGAATCCGGTCGGCATTGACGACGGCGCTGATGCGCTGGGCGACGATGATGCAGGTCTGCTGGATGGTCGCGAGCGCCTCCTGAATCTTGCCTTCGGTGGCGACATCGACGGCGCTGGTACTGTCGTCGAGGATGAGGATCTCAGCCCGGTTCAGCAACGCCCGCGCGATCGCCAGCCGCTGTTTCTGCCCACCGGAGAGGTTCACACCGCGTTGACCGACCGTTGCATCGTACCCTCCATCCAGGTCCCGGATGAACGAATCCGCCTGTGCCATCCGCGCGGCGCGGATCACCTCATCGTCGGTGGCATCCGGGCGGCCGAAGCGGATGTTGTCGCGGATCGTGCCGCTGAAAAGGATCGACTCCTGCAACGCGATCGCGACCGTTTGCCGGAGTTTCGCCTCGTCGATCTCGCGGACATCGACATCGTCGATCAGGATGCGTCCCTCATCGACATCGTAGAAGCGCGGAATCAGACCGATCAGGCTGGATTTTCCGGAACCGGTGGTGCCGAGAATCGCCAGCACCGACCCCGCCTCGGCGACGAAGCTGACATCCTTCAGTACCGGTTCCGCATCCTTGTCATACCGGAAGGTGACGTTCTGGAACTCGACGCGTCCCCTGGGCGCGAAGTCCCGCGCCGGGCTGACCGGCTGCACGATATCCGGGGTGCTGTCGAGCACCTCATTGACACGCTCGGCCGAGGCCTCGGCCCGCGTGAAGCGAACTGTCACCATCGAGACCATCATCAGCGCGAAAAGGCTCTGGGTCAGGTAGTTGATGAATGCCAGAAGCTGCCCCACCTCGAGGTTATGATCGATGACCATCCGGCCGCCGAAGTAGAGCGCGCCGACGATACCGAGGTTGACCGTGAACATCATCACCGGCATCACGGTCACGATCGTCTTCACGGCGGTCAGGGTCGTGTCACGCAGGTCGTCGTTCGCCTTGCCGAAGCGCCGGACCTCGTGCTCGTGCCGGGCGAATGCCTTCACCACGCGCACGCCGGCCAGGTTCTCCTGCATCACGGCGTTGATACGATCCAGCCGCGCCTGCACGGCCTTGAAGAGCGGGAAGGCTTTCCCGAAAACGAACCCGATGGCCGTCAGAATGACCGGCAGGAGGACGAAGAAGATCAACGCCAGTTTCGGGCTGGTGATCGCACCCATGATCAGGCTGCCGACCAGCAGGAGCGGGGCGCGGACCATGATCCGCAGCATCATCGCGACGGCGTCGGTGAGCTGGGTAACGTCCGTCGTGAGCCGGGTGATCAGGCTGCCGGTTTCGAGCCGGTCAAGATTCCCGAAGGAGAGCGTCTGGATCTTCGAAAAGAGCGACCAGCGCAGATCGGCCCCGAACCCTTGGGCAGCCTTGATGGCGAAGACGCCGCAGAATACACCGGCGACCATGCCGATAAGGGCGAGCACGATCATCAAGGCACCGGTCCGGAGCACGATGCCCTGATCCTGGTTGCCGATGCCGTCATCAATGATGCGCTGGATGAGACGTGGCTGGAGGAGGTCCATCGCAACCTCGACCACCATCATGAGCGGGGCGAGGATGACCCAGAACCGGTACGGCCCCAGGAAGGACGCCAGCCGGCGAGTGGCTTTCACAGAAAAACACCTCGGAATGGATACCGGCACAACGACCGGCAATGGGCATATGTTAAGGAAGGAGCGGCACGGCGGGACCGTACAGGTAACGCGGGCGCCGCAGACACCCGCCATTGTAACGTACCGACCGGTCGGTCGGTAAGGACGAATCGGGGCGCCCATATCATCCCCTTCGTCATCCTGAGCGTAGCGAAGGATCCCCCGGCGAAGCCGCTGCCCGCAGGGCATAACGGAAGCCCTCCGGGCGTTTGGACGTGCTTCGCACGGGGATTCTTCCCTTCGGTCAGAATGACGAGGTTCTTGAGGTTTGAAAGCGACTCCGTTTTGCCTCGACACGCCCGGATTCTCATCAATGCCCCGGCTGAAATCGGTATTGGGACACCGGGTCGAAATCAGCCGGCGGACGGTCTTCGCCCTCACCGGCGAAATCGAGAAGCGGACGGAATACCCTCTCGTACGGGCGATGTTGATCATCGCCCCCTCGTTGGTTGCCTTCAGGGGGCGATGATCAACATCGCCCATACGAATCGTCACCGCACGACGAGCCAAAGGGAGATCGACGTCGTGAGCAGGACGATCGGGACGGTGATGAGGCTGATCGCCAGATAACTCCGCGTCGTGATCGTCATCCCGCGCTGGCGCACCAGTGTCAACCACAGCATCGTTGCCAGCGAACCGTAGGTCGTCAGCGCCGGGCCGATGTTCGTCCCGACAAGGACGGAATAGGCCAGCACCGGCTGGTTCTCCACCGGCATCCGTTCCAGCACCGAACGCGCCAGCACCGCCATCGGCACGTTGTTGATGACATTGCTGCCGATAGCGCCGGAAAGCACGCCCGTCGCCACCGCTCCGGCGTTCGATTCGGGCGGAGACAGCGTCAGGTCGGCCAACCACGTTCGTTCGACGCCACGCACGAGTACCGTCATCGCGATGACGAAAACGAACAACGGCCACGAGATATCCGCGGCAGTCTGGGCCAGCGTGGTCCGGTGCGTGATCAGCGCCGGGATGAAAGCGAGCGTTGCGCCAGCTAGCGCGGCCCACCAAAGCGGCAATCCGGCGAATCCGCACGCGAACAGCAGCGACAGCGAGATCACCAGCAACACCGCGACCTTCCGGCGCCAGCCCCGGGAGGCGACGTTCGGCGCGGGAATACCCGGCTCGTCCATCAGGATCGCCGGGAGATGGCGCGGGATGCGCGACCGGAACAACCAGAGGAAAAGCGCGAGATTCGTCAGCATCGCGACCATGTTCGGCAGCCACATTGCCGACGTGAACTGCCGGAAAGACAATCCGAGCGGCTCGTACAGCAGCAGGTTGGTCAGATTGCTAAAGGGAAAGACGAGCGAGGCCGTATTCGCGACGAACGTGCAGGCGAAGAGGAACGGCAGCGGATCCATCCCGCGCCGTTTCGTCACCGCATAGACGATCGGGGTCAGCATGATGATGGTGACATCGAGCGAGAGCAGCGCCGTCACGATTGCGCCGAACAGGAACAACAGGACATAGAGCGCGATACCGTTGCCGAAGGAGAAGTCAGCGCAGCGTTCGGCAACAAGGTCAAAGATACCGGCTCGTTCGACGATACCGGTCAGGACCATCATCCCGAGCAGGAAGAGGAGGACCCCGGCCGTCTGACTCACGACGCCGGGCAGCGCCTCTGGCCGGACGACGCCTGCAAGCAGCATCGCGATCGCGCCACCGGAGGCGATCCAGGCCTCGTTGAGGTCACGAGGCCGGATCAGGATAAGCGCGAGCGTGAGGGCAACGATCGCCAGCACGAGCCAGGCGGAGAGGTCAGGCATGGATGGTCGTTGCTCTCATTCGCTCCCCCGCATCCAACCCTTCGTCATCCCGAACCCGAGTCGCGAGCGGAGCAAGTGACGAGGGATCCTTGCTCTCCCTGACCACGCCGGTGGCCTGGAACAAAGATCCCTCGACTGCGCCCGGGATGACGGGGTTCTTCGTTGATCTGCCCCTACTCCTCGTCCCATTCCTTACGCGGCATGGCGCGCCACTCGCGGGCGAGGTAATCGAAGACGACGAAATTATCGAACCGGCCGTTAAGACTGTACTTCCAGTTGACCTGCCCGGCCTCGGTATACCCCTGCTTGCGCAGCGCCGCCGCGGAGCGTGTATTCGGAAAGAAGACCCACGACTGCACCATGTGCAACCCGAGAATGTCGAACGCGTACTCCAGCAGCAGTTGCTTCGCCTCGGAACCGTAACCGCTGCCACGGTAATCCTGCCGATGGAAGAAGCTGCCCGTCTCCGCAAACAGGTTGACGTAGTCGACATCGATCAAACCGACCGAACCGATGAATTCGTCGTTCCCCCGCAGGCAAACGCTGAACCAGACATGATTCGGCTGGTCCTCATCCTGCATTCCTTCCGTCCAGGCGGCGAGCCGGACCGGATTCGGCAGATGACGACCGATGTCGAAGAAGGTTTCCGTCTCCTTGCGAGCCCATTCGGCAGAGACCTTGGCGTCGTCCTTCGTCTCCGGCCGCAGGTAAACTCGTTTCCCAACGAGCATCGCGTTTTTCGGTGGATCACCCGCCAGCTCGACCTTCGGTGGCACAGGACGGGCCTGACCTGTGCCGGTCCGCTCCAGCTGAGTATCCGCCGGATCGCCGAGCGTCTTCAACCACCCCGGATTGAGGAATTCGAGCCACAGCCTGTCGACGCGCTGGCCATCGACGAAGATCATTTCGCGGAAGCGGGCGCACTCCCGCATACCAAACGCTTTCGCCGTCTCGATCACGATCATCTCGGTCGCGGCTACGGTCGTGTGGACGATCGGACGATGTCGCTCCAGCACCTCCCACTCGGTAACGAGCTTCAGCGCCTCTGCCTTCCAGCGAGCACCGGTGTCGCCGTAGAGCGGATCGACATGAACGGTGACCAGGACCGCCGTATCGTCGTGCTCGGAAACAACCGAGCCCACAATGACATCGTCGGATTTACGGACGATCGCGAGATGACCGCGCTGGTTCTTGCCCTCCTTGGGCAACTCGTCCTTGATCCACGTCTTCATCAGGGCCGTGGATTTCGGGAAGACGGAATCCCGAAGCGACGTGGCGTACTTGTGATCGCCAACACGCAATGTGCGGAGATAGACCTCGTCGCCGACGAGGAATGTCTGGCCTTCGTAACCCGTGCCGGTGCCATGCATTGATGCTCCGGCGGATTTGGTCATGGTCATAGAGTGCTTATCCTCAGCATGTATCACACCGGTAGCACCGACCACTTCGGGTCGGTGCTACCGGAAGAGTTTCCGCGTCAACCCTGCCCCATCTCGCGGCGCGGCATGGCGCGCCACTCTGCGGCGAGCAGGTCGTACGTGCCGAAATCCTTGTAGCCGCCTTCGCCCTGAAGCAGCCAGTGTTCCCGGCCCGCTTCCCTGTAGCCTTGCTTGCGCAGGGCCGCTGCCGAGCGGAGGTTCGGGAAGAAAACCCACGACTGCAGCGAGTGCAGACCCAGCGTGTTGAAGGCATAGTCGAAAAGCAGGTGCTTGGCCTCGGAACCGTACCCGCCACCCCGATACTCGGGACGGAAGATCTCGCTCTCGGACTCGGCCCGGCGGTTCTGGTAATCGACGCCGTCGATGCCGACCGCGCCAATCGTCTCGCCGGTTTCACGGAGACAGACGGCGAAGCGCACCCAATCCTGCGGTTCATCCTTCTGCAGGCTCTCGAACCATTTCTGGACGGAGACGGTTGTGTACACGCTCCTCCCGTTGTCCCAGTTCGTGTCATTCTCCCGGCGTGACCACTGGGAGATCAGCCTCGCATCGCGCTTCTGCAACGGCCGCAGGTAGACGCGTTCGCCGATACGCATCGCATTACGCGGCAGATCACCTTCGACGGCCACCGGCGGCGAGACCGGACGCGGCTCGCCAGTGCCGGATCGCTCCAGCGCCACATCTTTCGGGTCGCCGAGCGTCTCGATCCACTGCCGGTTGAGATACTCGAACGAGATCGCGTCGATGAACCGGTCCTCGCGTTTCACCGCCTCGCGAAAACGGCCACTCTCCCGGGCCCCGATAGCATGCAGCCCCTCCAGCAGGATGGTCCGGTCGGACGGGATATCCTCGAGGTGGGCGATCGCGCGATGCTGCTCGTCGATGATCCAGGGCAGGACGAGACCCAGCGCCTCGACCAGCCATCGATCGCCCTGCTCTCCGAAGAGACGATCCACATGAGGCATCAACCAGACGGATTGCTGATGACGTTCGGTCTTGACCGATCCCACCGGGCGATCGTCAGCTTTGCGGAGGATGATGTAGTAGTTGACCCGACGCTCCTCCTTCATCTCCTCGGTGATCCACTTTTCGATGCGAGACGGTGACTTCGGAAAAATCGTGTCTCTCCACGACATCCCGTATTGCGCGTCCGTCTCTTCGACCGGGCGCAGGTAAATCGTCTCGCCAACGAGGAACGTCTGTCCGGTAAAACCGGGGACTGCGTCTCTGGAATCCGTGGAATCTGTTGCCGTTTCAGGCATGGTGTCTCCCTGTCTGTCCCGAAGCAGCACGCAGGAGGCTCCGCCAGCAAGGCGCAAAACGCCCTGGCAGATAGCGCAACCACCGGTCATCGATGACTGGCGCGCTTCAGGATGCGATGAGTTTTCGAATGAATACGGTTGTGACCCGGCCGGTGAGTCTACCGACCACCGGTGGTGTTACGCGCGGCCTCCGTGGCCTGCGCGGATCATTGTGATGGCATGTGTGTTCATCATCATCGATCCACCCCTTTCCCTGTTGCCCGGCGCCCGTCATCGGGGAGATGACGCATCGGGCTGCGGCCGAAGAGCTTCGGCATCGTTTCGGTCACCTTCATACCGCGAGCGATGCGGCATGGACGCGCGTTCCTGTTCTCCGAACGGCGTGCTTCTCACAGGATACACGATCGACGACGCGTGTATACGTCCGCGACGCCAGGCGACATATATCGCATCACGACTATATTGCATTTTGCGGATACAGGAGTATACTCGTCTCTTGTAGGACAAGTTTCACAAAAAAACTTGCCCGGTTATCCGGGCCACACATGACCATCAGGACCGGATATCAGGGACCGCATGGACGCGGACAGCGACCGCACTGTTTGGTGGCCGGCCTCGCGCCGACCGGGTATTCGTGAGGTACGTGAGTCATGTCTGATCTCTCGCTCTCCCGACGTTCCTTTACGTTCGGAAGCCTCGCCCTCGTCCTGGGAGGCAGCGCTGTCCTCTCCACCCGCGCGGCCGCACAGGACGCAACCGCATCCGCCAGCGGCGATCTCTCCAGCCTCGGTCTGCCGACGCTGGACATCACGGTCAATGCGGACAGTTTCGATGGCGCACCGAGCGGCGATATCGCCGCTGGCCGCTACCTGATCACGGCAACCATCGCCGAAGGACTGGAATTCGGCGCCGCGGCGTTCATGAGCCCGCCTCCTGGCATAACCGCCGAGGATTTCCTCGCGCAGGTCGGTATCGGCGGCGGCGGAACACCTGCATCCGGCGAATCCACGCCGGAAGGCTCGCCTGCAGCGAGCGACGAGGACATGGCGCCTCCGCTGATCGCCTACAAGGCGACGTTCGCCGGCGGTGCTGACGGTCCAGGAGGCGCCACGAGTCAGTCGGTCATCGATCTCCCGCCAGGCGAATGGATCCTGTGGGGCGATGACCCGACCGCGACACAGCCGCCGGTCATCTTCAACGTCACCGGCGATATGCCCGCCGACCTGCCGGAGCCGATGGCGGACATCACCTTCACGCTCATCGATTTCCAGATCACGGTGGACGGGAATCTCACCGCTGGCGATCACGTCGTGTTGCTCCAGAATCACGGCGCCGAGCCACACTTCGTGGACCTCGTGAAAGGTCCGGATTCGATGACGAACGACGATATCACCGCTATCCTGGCGGCAGAAATGGGTATGGAACAAGGCGGCACCCCACCGGCGTTGCCATTCGATCCGGACAAGGATCTGCAAGAGGTCACCCAGACGGCGACCCAGTCAATCGGAACCGAGCAATGGACGACGATGTCGCTCGAATCAGGCACCTATGCCGCGCTCTGCTTCTTCCCGACGGCGGGGTCCGGCGTGCCTCATGCAATGGAGGGCATGCACACCGTCTTCAAGGTGCAATAACGCGAAAAGGGCGCTGGTCAAGATTGACCAGCGCCCTTTTCATCACGTCGTCAACGATGATCCCACGGGTAGCACCGGGCCGAAGTGGTCGGTGTTTGCGGATCACCGGGCACTGCGGCCCGGTGCTACCAAGACTACTTCGGGTCGGCGCTACCAGTGGGATCCTTACGGCTCCTTGCCTTCCATCTTGATGTAGGCGGTGTAGATGTCCTTCGTGGCGGGTGCGGCGTAGGAAACGCCCTCCCCCACATTCTCCACCAGCACCACCGACGCGATCGTCGGATCGCCTTCCGGCCCGTACGCGGCGAACCAGGAGTGCGGCCTCTCGACGAAATCGATCTGGGCGGTGCCGGTCTTGCCGGAGATCGGCCAGTCGAAGTCGCCAAACACGCGGGTCGAGCCGTAACCGTTGGGATCGCTCGTCTGATCGCGCAGCATCGAGTGCAACGCGCTCATCTGCTCGGCTGTCAACGGAATCTTGCCGATTTCCTTCCGCTCGCCCACTTGCTCCGGCTTCTCGTCCCCAACCTGCGTCTTGTCCACGACATAGGGGCGGAGCAGCGTGCCTCCGTTGGCGATCGCCGCATAGGCATTCGCCATCTGGAGCGGCGTCGCCTCCATATATCCCTGACCGATGGAAAGATTCACCGCATCGCCGCGGGACCAGCCATCGCCGATGGTCTCAAGCTTCCAATCCGGATCGGGAATCGTCCCGCTGATGTCGCTCAGGTAGGGAATACCGGTGCTCTCACCGAGCCCAAAAGCCCGGGCCATGTCTGGTAGCTCGTATTCGTCCTGTTTATCCAGCGCCTCGCCGATCTGGTAGAAAACGGTATTACACGAGTTGACAAGCGCCTGATGCAAGGTCAGCAGCCCCTGTGCGCCAAGCCCGTTCTCGACGACCCAGTCGGCCCACGTCACATCACCGATCGAGAACGTCGCCGGACAATCGATCTGCGTATCGGCCGTGTATCCGAGATCGTGCATGGCCGCCGAGGTCGTAATCGCCTTGAAGATCGAGCCGGTCGGATAGGCCTGGCGGATTGCCCGGTTCATCTGCGCCCGGAGGACGGAATCCTGCATGACCTTCAGGTCTTCGTCAGAGAAATCGCCGGTGATGAACCCATTGGGGTCGAAGGTAGGATGGCTCACCATCGCGAGCACCGCCCCCGTCTGCGGGTCGATCACGACCGCGGCCGAGCGCTGCCCCATCTTCTCGTCCTTCTTCTCGGGATCCTGCTTCTCCTGCGCCGTCAACGCGGCATCGACTGCCTTCTGGAAATCGACATCGATCGTGAGGATGATGTCCTTCGGGGGCTCGCCGTCGGATTCGCCGAGGACCGCCCGCTCGGCGCGGGTCTCGCACTCGACGATCAGGAGCTCACCGCCCGGTTTCCCGGTGAGGAGATCGTTCGCGCCCAGCTCAAGACCGGAACGGCCGAGCATCTGATCCGGCTGCACGAGCCCGGTGTCGTCATTCTCGATGTCTTCCTGCGTCGCGATACTGACCCATCCCACGAGATGCGCCGTCACCGCACCGTAGGGATAGTGACGCGCGGTCGCCCGTTGGACCTGAACGCCCTTGTAAGGCTGGAGCGCGTTGAGCAGCTCGGTCGAGCGATCGGCCGACAGATCCTTCAGAGGAACGGACCAGTTCGGGGCACCGGCAGCATCGACCTTGGCCTCGATATCGTCCACCGGCATATCGATGATCTTGCTGAGCTCGGCGTAGGTCGTGTCGGGGTCTTCGACCTGGCCGGGGACGACGCTGATCCGGGCGACCTCGGCATCCTCGGCGAGCACCTTGCCGTTGCGATCGAGGATACGACCGCGATCGGTCGTCTCGCCCACGAAATCGACGCAGCCGGTGGTCCCGAGATCCTTGAAGATCGCCGAGGGCGTCCACGCCACCTTCCAGGCATCACCTTCGCGGACGAGGTGCACGGCGTTGTCTTCCTTGATCTCGCCGACGAGGCTGGATGTGAACGTCACCTTGATCGGCACCGAGCCGTCCAGACCAGCACTGTCGGAGACATCCGCCTGGATCTTCGTCAGCCCCGCTTCCTGCTGGATATTCGTGTACCGGGAGATGAACTCATCCCGCGACATGGTCTTCTGGGTCGCATCAGAGGTGAGATCGTACATCCCCGAGTAGTCGCCGGATTCCCACAGCGAGACCCAGTTCTCGGCGATGCGCGTCGGCGCGCCGACGTCGACGGAGGTCGCCGTCGGCACCGGCGTCAGGGTCGGTTCAGGGGTCGGTGTCTCGGTCCCCGTCTCTTGTGCGACGGGAGATTGCACCATTGCCAGGTCGGACTCCGGCTCCCTGTTTCCGGGTCGCATCTCGCCGGACACCAACAATGCGGTGGCGGAGATGACGGCGACCAGCAGGATCGAGGCAAATACCCACGGCCAGCGCGGGGGACGATACGGAGCGGCATAGGGGGAGCGGGGGTCGGGACGATATGCCACGCGGATTCCTTCCGTGAATTTCTGGTGTGAGGCGCAACATCGGTGTCAACGGGTCACGCGCGTACGGACATGCTAGCACGGATGGCGGGGATGCCTGCAATCTTCAAAACGAAGGTGAGTGGGTGGCGGTTTCGGTCCTGGCGGACTCCCGGTAGCACCGGGCCGCAGTGCCCGGTGGCCAGGCACAGGCCAACGGTCACGTAGGTAACGAACACCGACCACTTCGGGTCGGTGCTACCTCTTTTCATTGCCCGCCCGTTCACGCACGCGCCCATCCACCCACCTGTCATCCCGAGCCGGAGCCGCGAGCGGAGCGAGGGGCGACGTGTCGAGGGATCCTAGCTCCCCCAAACCGCATTGGTTGCCAGAGGCAAAGATCCCTCGACATCCTTCACATGCGTTCAGGACTCGGCGACTCCGTCACCTCACAGGCTCGGGATGACAGGCGGTTGGAAGGACGGTGTTCCAGGGCGCGGATGTGGCCTCGGGTCTGTCCGGACACGGGAAGAGGTGGCACAAAAGTACGCTTCAGTCCGATGCTACCGAAGACGGCTCGTTGGGGATTTGAGAGAACGCAGAAAACGCAAAAAGCCGCCCACGAGGGGCGGCTTCGCACAATGCGTGTGGAGGAGATTACTCCTGCGTGGTGGGAACGGCCTGGATCTCCATCTTGATCGTCACTTCGTCGCTCACAAGGACACCACCGGTCTCCAGCGCAGCGTTCCAGTTGATGTCGAAATCCTTGCGGCTGATCTTCGTTTCCGCCGAGTACCCGAGCACTTCCATGCCGAACGGGGACATGCCACGCCCCTCGAGCTCGGCCTCAAGCACGACCGACTTCGTCACGCCGTTCATCGTCAGGTCGCCGGTGATCTTGAGATCCTCATCACCATCGCGCTCAACCTTCGTGGAAACGAATGTCATCATCGGATTCACGTCGGTGTTGAAGAAGTCGGCGCTGCGAAGGTGTGCATCGCGCTTCTCGTCGCGAGTATTGATCGTCGCAGGATCAATCTCGACGCGCACGGTGGAATTCTCGATGTTCTGCTCGTCGAGATCGATCGTGCCGTTGAAGCTGGTAAAGCTGCCCTTCACCTTCGAGAACATCATATGCTTGACGGTGAACTCGACCTGAGAGTGCGACGGGTCGATGGTCCAGGTGCTGACGGTGCTCAGTGTATCGGTCATGGATCGTTTCCTTTTGTCGTGAATGCTGATTCCCGGTAACAACATCTCTTTCGTCGTTACCCAACGTCAGTAACTATACTTTCGATACAAGACATTGTCAAGGCCCCATGCGCATCGTTTAGGATCGAACCCAAGACCGGGATAAAAAAGCCCCCATCCGGGATGACCGGATGGGGGAGAGACGAATCAGGATACCGGTGACGCTTCCGGCGTGGCCCCTTCATCGGGGAAGAGGTCGTCGCGAAAAGCCTCGTCAGCGGCAAGCCCCGGTTCGAGGAATCCCTCGTCCTCGGCCCAGGCAGCGTAGGCCTCCCACTTCTGTGCGACCTGCGTTCCCCAGCGAACCTTGCCGTCATCCGTCCACATCGGGGCGAGCAATTCGATCCCCTTGCGCTCAACGTCGGCATCCAGATCCGGACTCGCTTCTACCAATAGGGAAATCGCGCCATCGAGATCGGCGGCAGCCGCCTCGTAGCCCCGTCGCATGGCGCCGCACATCGCCCGGACGACAGCCTCCCGATCCGCGATCGTCGATTCTCCGGCGACCATCACCAGCTCGTAGTAATCCGGCACACCGTAGTCCTGAACCTTGAAGTAGCGAACCGGTGTCCCCTCTTGCTCGGCGAGGATCGTCTCGTGGGTCCAGTAGACGCCGATCACCGCGTCGACGCGACCGGAGAGCACAGCGGGCATCAGGTCGTACCCGACATCGACGGTTTCGATATCGTCCATCGTCAGCCCGACGCTGCGAAGGATTGTGTCGACCGCCGCCTCATCGGCGGGAACACCGGCCATGCCGACCGTCTTGCCCTTGAGATCGGCAGGAGTCTGGATATCCGAGCTGGCAAGCACCATCAGGCAATTCAGCGGATGCTGGGAGAACGCCGCGACGGAGACGACCGGGACATCCTGTCCCCGAGCCTGCAGGACATCGTTCATGTAGCTGATGCCGAACGTATCGCGTCCGGCTCCGACGGTCTGCAGCACGGTGGTCGGGTCGGCCGGGGTGAAGACCTCGACATCAAGCCCGGCGTCAGCAAAATAACCGCGATCCAGTGCCATGTAGATACCGGCGTGGTTCGCGTTCGGGTACCAGTCCAGCGCGAGGGTTACCTTCGCCGGATCCTGCGCAGACGTGATGCGGGGAAGCGCTCCGGCGCCGGCAAGGGCAAGCCCACTCACGGCAACGCCCTGCACGAACATGCGGCGAGACAATAGCGAACGATGGAAATGGCTCATGATGAAAAAAACCTCCGATTCCTGCGCGGGCATTACCCCGATCAGGTCCAACGGTCGGCGACTGACGTGGTCGCCCTCTCAGCCCGGCCTCCCCGAGCTCCCGTCCGTATGCGGGTTGTTGCCCATAGCCTAGCATGCCGAATATCAACTCGTACGGGCGACGCTCATCATCGCTTATGCGGAAGATTGGGCGATGACCAGCATCGCCCGTACGATATCGGAATTCGCCCTGTATGATGGATACCAATTATTGGCACGAACCTCTTATTGGCACGAACCTCGGGAGAACACCATCATGGCAGCGCGCAGCATATCCATCTCCTTGGGAGACCACTTCACCGAATTTATTGAAGAACAGATCGAATCCGGCCGCTACAACACTGCCAGTGAGGTCGTTCAGGCGGGGCTACGCCTGTTGGAGGAAAAGGAGCAGAAACTTGCACGACTCCGGGCCGATATCGCCAAGGGAGTGGATGATTTCGAGCAAGGCCGGGTGTATGAAGATTCCGACGATTTCTGGAAAAGGATCAACCGGGAGGTAGACGCGAGCATCGCCCGCGAGGACGAGGAAAGGGCGCGCGCACGTGTCGCCTCCTAGGCTGCAGATTCGGTACTCTGCCGAATCCAGGGCTGATATAGCCGAGGTCCTTCGCTATTCGCGACGACGTTGGGGCAAGGATCAGCGTGACGCATATCAGAAGCTGATGCAGAAAACCATGGCGATTCTCGCGGCCGAGCCAGGTATTGGACGGAACCGCGACGAGTTGAGATCCGGCTTGCAGAGTCATCCAGTTGGCAGCCATCTCATCTATTACCTGAGATTTGATAACGAACTGCGTATCATGCGCATCCTGCATAACCGGCGCGACCCATTTCTGGAAGACTGGTAACTCCCCCTCCTCGTCCCGGCATCCCATCCCGCTGCATGCGACAATACGAGCGAGTGAAACCGTTCGTCGCGAGGAGCCGGGAGAGACCATCGTGAAGATCACCATCGTCGGAGCGGGAGCCATGGGTTCGCTGATGGCCGCGCGCCTCACCCTCGCCATGCAGGCGCAATCCCGCGAGCCGGGCGCGACCCCGGAAATCGAGCGCGTGTTGCTCTACGGACGCCCCTCCGCCCATCTCGACGCCATCCGCAAGCACGGGTTGGAGCTCACCGAACGGGATGGCCAACACGACATCGTGCGGCTCGAAGTATCCAGCACACCAGCCGATGTCGACGGCTCCGATCTCGTGGTCGTTCTGGTCAAGGCATGGGCGTCCGCCGATGCCGTCGCCCCGCTGAAGCCCTACCTCACCCGCGACACGATCGTCCTCACCCTCCAGAACGGCCTCGGCAACGCCTCCCAAATTCGCACCGCCCTGACGACCGACGCCGGTATCCGGCCGCACGTCTGGCTGGGCGTGACGACGCAGGCCGCGGTTCGGACCGCGCCCGGCAAGGTCCGTCACACTGGCACCGGCATCACCGCGATCGGACGCCGGACCACCCTCGTCCACGAGCATCTGAGCAACCTCGCCGCCACACTGACCGACGCCGACTGGCGCACGGTGGCGGTGGAAGACATCCACCGCTGGGTCTGGCGCAAGCTGGCAATCAATGCCGCGATCAATCCCCTCACCGCGCTCGCGCGCGTGCCGAACCGGGCGGTAAACGCCGATCCCGATCTCTGGCAGGCAGCGATGAGCGTGGCGGCCGAAGTCGTGCACGTCGGCGAGGCGCAGGGCGTGCGCCTGAATCAGCAGCAGATCATCGACGGCATCCAGGAAGTGACCCGTGTGACCGGGGATGACCGGTCGTCCATGCTGATCGATCTCGAGAACGCATTGCGGACCGAGATCGAGGCGATCAACGGTCAGGTCGTGCGTCATGCCCGGCGACACAATGTGCCGGTTCCCAACAACGATCTCCTGCTGCGTCTCGTCCGGGCCCACGAGCGAGGGCATCGTCCGATTTCCGGTACAAAGGAAGATTCCTCCTACGCCGGCGAGCTGGACGAGGCAATTCGCGGCTAGTCAGGAGGCCATCACCGTGCTCTATCGACGCCAGATTCGCGCAACGACACCGGCGGAGGTCATGGATGCCACGCTCGGCGCGGTGACGATCGGGCTGGTGCCGGTGATGGGCGCCATTCACGAAGGGCACCTGTCGCTGATCCGTCGCTCGCATGCCGAAAACGACGACACGATCGTCGCGCTCGTCGATCCCTCTGGCGGACAGATCGCCATTCCGGATACCGCACAACAGGATGTCTCGGAGGCGGGGGCGAGCATCCTCTACCTGCCAGCCCAGGAGACGATCTTCCCGGCGGACGCCGCGACTTCGGTGCATGTGTCGGGACTCGCCGATCGTTGGGAGGGTGATGCGCGTCCCGGTCATTTCGACCGGATGACGACGCTCTTCACCGTGCTGCTGAACCAGCTGCAGCCAACGCGAACCTATATCGGCGAAAAACATCTGCAACTCCTCGCGGTCATCGAGCGAGCGCACGAGGACCTGTCGCTCTCCGGCGAGATTGTCCCCTGCCCGATCGTCCGCGATCCGGATGGATTGCCGCTCAGCTCGTACAATGCCGGACTGACCGCCGGGCAGAGAGAAGCCGCACTGGCCGTCCCGAGTGCGCTCTTCGCCATCCAGCAACAGGTGCTCGAAGGCGAGCACGATGCCGCCATGCTGGAAGCCCGGGGGCGCGACACCATTGCCGCGCAACCCGCCGTACATCTGGACTATCTCGCGATCGTCGATCCTGTCACCTTCGAGCCGCAATCGGTGGTTGAAACCGGGCTTTACGCCATCGCGGCGGCGACAGTCGGCGATATCCGCATCATCGACAACGTGTACCTGCAACGGGGTGACACGTCTCCGGAGCCATAATGTCCCCCTCTTCCTCGACAACACAGGCAACTCAGCCTTCCGCGTGGTATCTCTGGTTCCTCGCGGCGCGACCCAAGACCCTGCCCGCCTCGATCGCGCCGATTGTGCTCGGAACCGGCGTCGCCATCCATGAAGGCGGTTTTCACGCGCCGACGGCGATCATGGCGCTGCTCACCGCCCTGCTCTTGCAGATCGCGGCGAATTTCGCGAACGATGCGCTGGATTTCAAGCGAGGAGCCGATACACCCGAGCGCACCGGCCCGACCCGGATCGTCGCCAGCGGCTACGTGTCGGTCAACGCCGTGCTCTGGGCGACGGCCGTGACGCTGGTGCTCTCGATCCTCACCGGACTCTATCTCGTCTGGCGAGGCGGTCCGCCTTTCCTGCTTCTCGGGCTCTTCGCGATCGTTTGCGCCGTCGCCTACACCGGCGGGCCGTGGCCACTTGCCTACCTCGGGTTGGGCGAAGTCTTCGTATTCCTCTTCTTCGGACCGATCGCCGTCACCGGCACCGCCTATCTGCAAACGCTGGATCTGACGCTCACCAGCCTCGCAGCGTCGATCCCCAGTGGCTTGATGGCGGTCTGCATCCTGATCGTCAACAACGTGCGCGATCTGGAACAGGATCGCCGCGCCAACAAGCGCACCGTCGCGGTACGGATCGGTGACGGCGCTTCAAGGCGCGAGTATGTGTTGATCCAGCAATTGACGCTGATCCTGCCGTTCCTGTTCTGGTCCTTCGGCTGGCTGAACGCCTGGGCACTTTTGACGATCCTGTCATGGCCCCTCTTCTGGCAACTCTGGCGCCAGATTGGCGAGCGGCGGGGAGCGCCCCTGAATGCGACGCTCGGCGCAACCGGCCGAACCTCACTTGTCTTCAATATCCTGCTGGCCGTGGCCTTCGCGCTCAGCTGACACCACACCATCGCCGAATCCATAGCAACGAGAAGGAACGTTCATGACCGATTCTGACACCACGAACCGCCCCGGCGCGATCGCCAGCAAGGCCGACGTGCGCACGATGTTCGACCGGATCGTGCCACGCTACGACCTGATGAACCACATCATGACCTTCGGCCTGGATATTCACTGGCGCACGATGGTCGCAAAACTGGCGGCGGGCACGAGGGGGCGTACCAACGCCCGCGTGCTCGATGTCGCAACCGGGACGGGCGATCTCGCCTTCGCGATCCAGCGGGCGGGGGTGAAGGAGGTCGTGGGGCTGGATTATGCGCCGGAGATGATCGCGAAGGCGAAGGAGAAGGCAGCAAAACATCCCGCCGGGGTGGAGTTCATGGTCGGCGACGCGATGAACCTTCCCTTCGAGGACAACACGTTCGACGCCTGCACCATCTCGTTCGGGTTGCGGAACCTGCCGGACTACGAAGCCGGGGTACGAGAAATGACGCGCATCCTGAAGCCAGGAGGCACGTTTGTCTGCCTGGAAATGACGCCATTCCGGCGGCCGTTCCTCGGTCCGCTTTTCCGCTTCTACTTCGAGACCGTGGTGCCGATCATCGGCGGCATCCTCAGCGGCGATCTCAAGGCGTACAGATACCTGCCGCGTTCAGTAAAGAATTTCCCCACCGCAGACCAACTGGCGGATATCTTCCATGCCGCCGGCCTGGAGGATGTCCGCTACCAGATCCTGGGGCTCGGCGCGGTCGCGATCCACAGCGGAACCAAGCGCTAGAGCGGATCGCAGGTAGGTTGACACGGTGTCCTGAAGATCGGCACCCTGCGGGTGCCGATGGGCAGAGAGCCTTCGACCATCCGCCCCGACGTGCGATAGGTGTCGGCCATGTCAACTATCTTGCAAACCCCTGTAGAGCGAAGTGAGGGACGCTGGGCACTTCGGCCCGGCGCGACCAGAAAGCATTGACGCAGCCGACGACCCGTCATTGATGATACGGAATCCGTATCATCCGGCGTCGCTGATATCGACCATCACCGCTGTCGAGTACCCGGGCTGCCACGTGAAGATCGCCAGCGGCGCATCTTCGTAGACCTGGAAGACCACAGTGAAGCTCGCCGTCTCCCCGGAAGCAACCTGCTGATCCTCCGACAGGATCGTGACATCCGATCCGTCGTCAACAGTCACCCACGAGACCGGATTCACCATGCCCCATCCATCGAACAGGGTGAACCCGTACGGGCTTATCGCCAACGAACCGCGAGACTGCATGGATACCTCGAACGTGACTGCGATGTACTCTTTGCCTGCATCCGGAGACGAGTACGAGGAATAGTCTGCCCATCCGCGTTCGATACCGGTGACGGTCAGCGTCGCGATTTCTCCGCCCCGTTCGGAATACAGCACCGCAGGGCGATTCATTCCATGAGCGAATGCCGAACGTGCGTCCTGACTGGCGGCAGGGGGAGTCCCTGCCTCCTGCGCACGCACACTCCCCGCGTAGCTGGCGATTGCCAGTACCAGCACCGATACGAATACCATCATCCTGCGCATGACATCCTCCTGCTGCACCATGCCGTCAATCGTCGACATAGCACTCTCCACCCGGAAACGGCGTTTCCGGACCCTGATTTGACATCGTGAGTCCAGTATGACGCGGAGTGCTGCAGAACGGAACAGGTAAAACGACGTATTTCGCGTAGCAGGTGGGGCCTCCCCACGCACAAAACGCCCCTGCCCGGAAGATCCGGAACAGGGGCGTTCTGGCGCGTCGGGCGTGCAGCCCGGTGGCGCGCTAGACCTCGGTGAGGTCCACCATGATGATGATGCCGCTGCTCGGCTGCCACATGAAGTACCCGAGCGGGGTCTCCTCGTACACCTCGAAGATGATCGTCAGCTCGGCCGTCTCACCGGACGCCACCGCCGCATCGTCCTCGAAAAGCTCGACGCTGCTGTTATCGGCAGCATCCACCCACGAGCGGGAGTTGTTGCGGCCGATCCCGTCGATCAACGAGAAGTCGTACGGCTCGACGACGAGGTTGCCGCGGGAAACGACGGAAATCTCGAACGTCACCGCCACATACTCAACGCCTGGATCCGGCGCGTAGTACTCACCGTAATCCTGCCAGCCACGCTCGATATCGACGACGGTCATCGTCGCGACCGGGTCGCCGCGCTCCGAGAAGTACGTCGCCGGCGCATTCAGACCCTTGGCAAACGAAGTCTCACTGATCGCCGCGGCGCTGCTGTCAGCCGATGCCTCCGGCGTGCTCTGGGCCATCGCGATGCTGGCGGTGCTGCCCAGCATCAGCATAAGGGCAAAAATCGCCGTCAAGAGTTTTCTCATACCGTCCTCCATCCGAATGTCGTCGGATCGATCCAGCCGTCCCGGACGTCCCCGGGAGACCTCGTATTTTTCCGGAGCCCCACCACGGCAGAACCCACTCGCCTTGAATAACGCCGCCTCCCGGAATCAGGTTCCCACTTCCGTGTCGGATTTCGATATTCCCGATGCGTATATCAGATATAGATCATTCGTTCTATATCCAGAGAGCAAAGGAGAGCGGAATGACGACACATCACTGCCGGGCACCGGGATGCGGCCGGTTCGTCTCCGCGCATGGCGACATCTGCGCGCGCCACACCGATCAGACACCGAATGCAACGCTCGATCCCGAGATCAAGGCGATGCGGGATATCCTGAACGACGTCCGAAAGGACATCTCCGATACAGAAACGAAAGCGAAGCTGATTCCCCGCATCGTGAGCGTCACCATCCAGGCAATCAAGACCGGGCATCAGCTCGGGAGCCGGGATGTGAGCGAGCTGATGGATTTGCTCGAAGAGGTCGAGCGCACCATGGAAACGAAGCGATAACGTTCATCCTCCTACAGCGAATTGCAGATCGGAATGAGCCTCACACCCTTTCCGTGTCATCCCGAGCCGGAGCCGCGAGCGGAGCGAGGGGCGACGTGTCGAGGGATCTTGGCTCCCGCAAACCGCCGTGGTCGCCAGAAACAAAGATCCCTCGACACCGTTCGACCGCTTCGCGATCTCACGGGCTCGGGATGACAGATGGGTGGAGGGGCGGATGACGGTGGAGGCGCATCGGCGCGGGATGACCGAATGTGGACGGGACATGACCGCCGGCGGGATGGTGGTCGCTCTCGCTTTTCGGCCGCGGTGCGACCGCACCCCACCAGCCTGCGGACCATCCGCCCCGACGTCCGATGGGCGTAACCGTCAACCACTATGCAATTCGCTGTAACGACATGGACATATCGTTATTCAGGGATCGAGCCCGATGGAGATGGCGTCAGGCGATACGTCACGCCACAAGCCGCTCCTTCCGCCCTGCGAACAACGGTTTCGTCGGGAGATTCTTCACTCCCGCTCGGAATGAAGCGCAGGGTCGCCCCCGGTGCGGGGGACCACAACCTCGCACAGGGCGGCAGGCAACCCGGATCAAACAGGAAAGGACCACGCCATGAATGCAACCACCCCGATCATCCGCGTCTCGCGCGCGACGGCATCACCACCTGAGCCGGTCGATCTCCAGCCAACATCGACGTATGAGGCGATTACCCGCCAGATGGTCGTCGCCCTCAGCGAGGATGTGAAGGAGATCAAATCCCGCACGAACACGATCTTCTATGTCGTGATCGGCAGCATCATCCTCGATATGCTCGCGCGGTGGATTGGCGGATGAACCGAGCCCTCACCGCCCTGTTGAGCGACATCGCCACGTTCTCCGCCCACACGATGGGAGGCCGCGCCCTGCGCGGCTATCAGTCCGATGCTGCGAGCCCCCTGCTCGACAGCATCCTCGCCGGAGGAGAGGAGCAGTTCGCGGTCGTCTTCAGCCGGCAGGCCGGCAAGGACGAGATGCTGGCCCAACTCCTCGCCCTCACCCTCCTGCGTCGCGCCTATCGCGGAGGAACGGTCGTGGTGGCCGCGCCGACGCTGCGACCGCAGGCGTTGATCAGCCGCGACCGTTTGCTGGAGCGGCTCCGCGGCAATCCACTGACCGCACCCCTGACCCGGATTGAAGGACCGTCCACGGTCCGCGTCGGCAAGGCGAAGGCGGTCTTTCTCTCCGCCGCCCGAACCGCGAACGCCCGTGGCCAAACGGCCGATCTCGCGCTGATCGCCAATGAGGCGCAAGATATCGATCCGGCCGTCTGGGATGCCGTATTCGACCCGATGGCCGCCAGCACCAACGCAACGACGATTTTTCTCGGCACCGTCTGGAGCAAGGACACGTTGCTTGCCCGCCAAATGCGACACATCCGGCGGAAAGAGGCAGAGGATGGCCGGCAGCGGCTCTTCCTCGTGCCATGGCAACGAGTGAGCGAGGACGTTCCGGCGTACGGCGACCGCGTTCGCGCCCGGATCGAGCAACTCGGCGAGCGCCACCCCTTCATCCGCACGGAGTACTTCCTCGAGGAACTGGACGGCGAGAACTCGCTGTTCCCGCCGCACCGCATCGCCCAGATGCAGGGCGATCATCCCCGGCAGCATCGCGCGACACCGGGCAAGCGATACGCGCTGTTGCTTGATGTCGCCGGTGAGGAAGAATCCGGTAACGACCAGCTTGCATTCGGGATGGATGGACCCGGCCGCCGCGACAGTACCGCACTGACCGTCATCGAGGTCGACACGACCTCCCGGGCGGATGGACGCCCCGAGTATCGCGTGGTCGATCGGCTGGTATGGACTGGCGTGCGTCATGCGACACTGCACGGCCACCTCGTCGACCTCGCCCGCTCGGTCTGGAAGGCAAGCTGGGTTGTCGTTGACGCGACCGGAATCGGCGCGGGACTCGCATCGTTCCTCGACGCATCACTCGGCCGGCACGGTATCCGCGTGATCCCGTTCATCTTCTCGGCGGTCAGCAAGAGCCGACTCGGCTGGGACTTCGTCGGTCTGATCGAAAGCGGACGCTACAAGGAGTATGCCAATGACGATGATGAACTGACGGACCTCTTCCATGCGCAAGCCCGGGCGACAACCTACGAGATCCGGAATGGACCGGGAAATCTGCTGCGCTGGTCGGTGCCGGAAAGCGCCGGTCACGATGATCTCGTCATGAGTGCCGCGCTTGTCGCCGCGCTGGACAGCATCGATCTCCGGCGACGGATCGCGGTGGGATCGTGAATGAGCGATATCCGCCATCCTTCCAGGCACTTTGGCTGACCATTGTCATCGCGAGCGCCCTTCTGTCATCCCGACGGAGCGAAGCGACAAGGGCACCACAGCGCCGGTCTCTCCGGTGATTCGATTGCGGCGTGCCTCGACTCCGGGTGCGGGCAGCAAGGGGAAGTAGAGCGTGCCGCGCGGATTGAAAGACCGGACCTGCAGTGCGGGGATCCCTCGCTACACTCGGGATGACAAGAGAAGACATCCCGGATGACGGGATGGCGGGATGGTGTTCCGGCGCGCCGTACTCGCCGTCCCCGCCCCACTATACAAACCGATAGTTTCGGACTAAACTTCCGTTTATGAAGTTGCTTCGACTCGGCAATGTGCCGGTGTCGAGAGCCGTTTTTTTCCGCACAGGAGCCTGCACACGTGACGCACTCATCTACCCCGTTCCGGGACCTTGTTGACCAGTTCCGCGCCAACCGGATCGACCGGCGCGGCTTTCTCCAGGCATCCGCCGCGCTCGGCGTCGCCGGTGGTCTCGCCTCCGTCGTTGCCAACGCCGTAAGCGCCCAGGACGCCACCCCCGCCTCGGGCGAGACGGACGCGATCGGACGCCCGGCCGCGAACACCGCCGATCAGGAGCGCGGCGCCGGTGGCGAGCTCCGGCTCATTTCCTATCAGGCAGCAACCTCTCTCGCCGCACACGGCGGCCAGGGCAGCAAGGATGCCTACCCCGGCAGCCTGATCATGGAGCCGCCCCTGACCTATGACGACAAGGGCGATATCGCGCCGTTGCTGGTCGAGCAGGCGCCCACCGTCGACAACGGTCTGCTCAGCGAGGATCTGAAGACCGCGACCCTCACCTTCCTCCCCGACCTGGTCTGGAGCGATGGCGAGCCGGTCACGGCCAACGACCTCGTCTTCACCTGGAAATGGGTGACCAACCCCTCGAACGCCTCGATCAACATTGATGTCTGGGACACGATCGAGTCGATCGAGGCGACGGATGACAAAACCGCCGTCGTCACCTTCAAGAACGCGCGCGTCAACTGGTACGAGCCGTTCGTGGGGGTCTCCTACGGGGTCCTCTACCCGGCACACGCATTCGACAACGATCCGGACAACAAGAACGAAGCCTTCGCCACCCAACCGATCGGGACCGGGCCCTTCGTCATCGACTCCTTCGAGCCGAACGACATCGCTGTGTTCTCGATGAACGAAAACTACCGCGAAGCCAACAAGCCATACTTCTCCAGCGTCACCTTCAAGGGCGGCGGGGACGCCATCGCGACCGGCCGCGCCGTCGTCCAGACCGGCGAGTACGACTATGCCTGGAACGTTCAGGCCGAGCCGGAGATCATCAAGCAGATCAACGAATCCGGCGAGTACGGCCAGCTTGTCGGCGTCCGCACCAGCACGACCGAGGTCATCTACTTCAACTTCTCCGATCCCAACATGGAGGTGGATGGCCAGCGCTCGCAGAAGGACACGCCGCATCCGTTCTTCACCGACAAGGCGGTCCGCGATGCCATCAACCTGGCGATCGACCGCACCCTGATCGCCGGCGAGTTCTATGGCGAGCCGGATTCTGCGACAGCGAATGTCCTGTCGGGCAACCCGACCTTCGAGTCACCGAACACCAGCTGGGAATTCGACCTCGACAAGGCCGCCCAAACCCTGGAGGACGCCGGTTGGGTGATGGATGGCGATGTCCGCAAGAAAGACGGCATCGCGCTCGAATTCACCTTCTCGACGGCCGCCAACTCCGTTCGCCAGAAAACGCAGGCGGTCGTCAAGGACGCGCTCGAGAAGATCGGCTTCAAGGTCAAGATCGACCAGGTCGACAGCGCCATCTTCTTCGACAGCAGCCCCGGCAACGATCAGGGGAACACGCACTTCTACAGCGACATGATGATGTGGTCGAGTGGTCCCGGCGCACCGGTCTCGCCGCAGTTCATGATCAAGTGGTACAGCGGCCCGGACGGACGAAACATCGCCCAGAAGGAGAACGACTGGTCTGGCCTGAACTTCCAGCGCTACCAGAACCCGGACTACGATGCTATTTTCGAAGATCTGCGCTCGGCCACGACGTTCGACGACGCCATCAACCTGATGATCTCGCTGAACGACACGGTGATCGACGACCGGGCAGTCGTGCCGCTGGTGGCGAGGACGTTCTATTACGGAATCGCGAACCGGCTGAACCGAACCAACATGGACATGGACAACCACTTCACCGGTCCGTTCGACAACATCGCGAACTGGAACCTGAACGAGGAGTAAACGCCCCTTCACCCCCGTCGTCGATGCAAGAGCGAGTTCCTTGCGCTTTTCGACGACGAGCCCCCGTCACCTCGTGGTTTGACCGCGAGGTGACGGGGTTTTTCGTCCGTGATGAGGCCCCCATCGTTGCCGGACTCCCACGGATCGGGCACGCTCGGTGCTTACAGCGGATCGCACAATGGTTGACATGGTGTCCTGATGATCGACGCCCTCCGGGAGTCGATGGGCGGCAACGGGGTCGCTCTCGCTTTTCGGCCGCTCACGCGACCTCACCCCACCTCCTGCGGACCGCCCCTACACCCCGTGAGGTGAGCCTCGCAACCTTCCTGCAAACCGCTGTAAGCGGTCTGCCCGACGCAACCATCACCACCATGCGGGCACGCACCATTCCCCATTCCCCTCATCCTGACCGCAGGGAAGGATGAAGGAGGGTGTGTGAAATCCGGATGCCTGCTCGCAGGTCGCCGTAATGTCGCTCCGCGCCATGTCTCGGGCACAGGACCCGAGACTACGATTGCATGCGCTAACCCGCGATTGATCGTCCGGATTCGATCGCAGGCAATCATCGGCTCTGGTGGACAGGCGGATGCTCAAAAACGTCTGTAAAACCGCTTACCTCTCCTGCGGTCGATCCTGAATCTCGCCGGCCTTGCGTGCGTCCCGCTCGTTCAGGAATTCTTCCTGCGCGCGACGAACCGCGATCACCGTCACAACGATCGCCACGACCGACAGGCGCGATACCCACAGCCACATCTCGGATTTGACGTCTCCACGGCCGAGCAGACCGTTGATGAGCGTCGAGAGACGGTTCGATCCATCGGGCTCGATCCCGACAAAGAGCGCCACCGCCATCAGCACGACCTCGACGACCACCAGCAGCGTAAGCCCCCACAACTTCGGCGTCAGTTCCCGGATGCCGACCTCATTCATACGTTCCCGCTGGGATCGCTTCGCCATACTGTCCTTCCCTACCCCTGATTCTCTCGCGCAAAAAGCCGCCGCATCGTCAACGACGACCCGGCGGCGATGGTTCCCTTTCATCACCACACGACATCCGGTAGCACCGACCCGAAGTGGTCGGTGTGCTGGCAAACGCGAAGCAACGCGATGGCGCACGAACACCGGGCACTCCGGCCCGGTGCTACCGGTGGTGAGCAGAGGCGGTGCGGCCGATTGCGTCCGGCTCCCTACCGGCCTTCCTCGCGCGAGATGCGGGTGATGGTGACCAGCGGATCGAGACGCTGACCGTCCGATGACTGGTTCTGGATCTCGCGAACCACATCCATCCCCTCGATGACATGGCCGAACGCGGCAAATCCCTGTCCATCCGGGTTTCGCTGACCACCGAAGTCGAGCTCCGGCTGATCGTTGATACAGATGAAGAAATCCGATACCGCGCTGTCCGGCGTGAGGCGTGCCATCGAGATCGTGCCGTCGACATGCGACAACCCGGTCTCGGATGTGCGCTCCAACGGGATCGGCGCACCAAGCTCGTCCTCCCGATCGGGGTTGACGCCGCCCTGGATCACCTCGATCGCGATCGCATCGTTCGGCAGCTTCTCGCGATCGGCCTCCGGATCGATTCCATTTCCGATGGCCTCGCGCTTCAGGTTCGCGTTCGACTGATTGTCCAGCCGCACGGTGCGGTGGAACGAGCCACCGTCATACAGCCCTTCGTCGACGTAAGCCAGGAAATTCGTCGTCGTGATCGGCGCGGCTTCCTCGTCCAACGCCACCCGGATCACGCCGAACCGGGTCTCGATCTTCACAATCGTCTGCATATCTCTCCTCATCGGCACATCGTTTGCCATGCCGTCATGGCACATGATCGTAGAAAACGATACGTTTGTCCCGCCCCGGGTGCACTTCGTCTCCGAAATCCACGATCCATGCCACGACGATCGCTTGTGTCACCATGATCCTTCGTCTACCATAATGACAGGCATTCCCCGACATTCGTATATCTTGAGGAGAAATTGCACCATGCATCGAACCATCTTGCGCGCGATCGGTTTTGCCCTGATTGGGCTCCTCATGCTCGGAGCATCGGGCCTGGTCGCCACCGCGACGGAGGCGACACCGGAAGCACCCCCGGCGGTCGTTCGCACCGTCATCCAGGAAGGCATGCCATCGGCGGCACCGGGGCAGGTGCTCCAACTGGTGCGGTACGACATCCCGGCGAAGATCTCGCTGCCGGTGCACATCCACCCCGGCATGCAGGTCGCGATGGTGCAGTCCGGCACGCTGCATTACACCGTGGTGGAGGGCGAGATGAACTACACCCGCGCCAACGGAGAAGCGGGAGTGCTGAAAGCGGGCGAAAGCACCGACTTCATGCCCGGCGACAGCCTTGTCGAGCCACAGGGGATGATCCACTTCGGCGAAAACCTGACCGACGAGCCGGTTGTCCTGATCGTCGCCTCATTGTTCGAAGCCGGCGCCCCACCAAGCTCGCTCGTCGAGGCCACTCCGGCAGCGTAGCGCTCATCGCCCCGATGTGAGGAGGGGTTGCTCGCAATCCCTCCTCACGCCCACCCCAATCCAACCCAGGTAAACGGCATGTCTGCCTCACTTCGTGACACCGGGGATTACACTGGAGCCAGCAACGGACTCGCCGTTCGTCAAGGGCATTCCACACCATGAGTCGTCACGAACCATTCGAATACTCCGCCCCACCGCCGACAAAGGGCGTTCCCGAGCTTTACGGCTGGGCCGTCGGTCTCTCCGGCGCCTTCGTCACCGCGATCTCGCTCACCGCCGTCAAGCAAAGTCCCCGTAGCGCCGTCGAGCTCGGCACCTACCTGATCACGCTCGGTCTCTTCTTCGGCATCGGCATGGTTTCCAAATCCCGCACCGTCGAGATCGCGATGGCGATGCTGCTCTTCTTCGGTGGCGGCATCGCCATCGCCATGGGTGTCCTCTCCGGCGTCTGGTTCTGGTACCTCGGCGCCGTCTTCTTCTGGGCCTGCGGCGGCATCGTGCTCATCAAGGACCGCATTATCGATGGTGAGGAATCCATCCCGAACGCATAAACCCTCGTACGGGCGATGACGAGCATTGCCCGTACGGATCATCAGGCACCCCGATCTCCCTTTTCGATCACCCGCACCTGCGAGTACAAGCCTGCCGCGGCCAACCCGTACACCACGCCGCCAAGCACCCACCGCGCCACGGCCGGCACGACATCAGCCCCGGAGGGCACGGTCCCCATCGCTAGGTCGGCGCACGCGAGCATCATCGTCGCGACGCCCATCGCCACGACCCCGGCAAAACGCACCGGCATCCCCATCCGCTTCGCCAGCTCCACCAGCGCTGGCGCGATCACGATCAGCGGCACTCCGGCGATGATCTCCACCGGGTCGGGTGTATTCATTGCGTTCTCTCCTGGTACGTCTGGTACGTCGTCCCGGACTACGCGAGCTCTTGCGTGGCCGGCAAGGCCAGCACATCCCGCCCGGCGAGATCCGTCCCGCCAGACCAGACCCGCCAGCACAAATCCGACTTCGCGCCGCGCCCGGTAATCCACCAAACCGGATTTCCCTCGACCTCCGCCCCGATCACCCACCCCCGCACCCAAAACTGGCGCCCCCCGCCCCATACCGCATGGATCGGCTGGTCCAGCTCCGCCCATTGCCGGGCGTTCAGCGCATCCACCGTCACCATCGCCAATCGGGGCTCCCGCAACGTCCCGATCGTGCCGAAAGGCGGAAACGCCGCGACCGGCTCCGGAGCGGTTCCGAACACCGCGTGCATCCCGTCCACCACCCCATCCGCCAGACGATCCGCGAATTCTGCCCGGTCGATGATCGCCGCGTCGGCCTCGATATTGCCGCACTCCAGCACCAGCCGGACCATTCGCGCCCGGGCTGGCGCGGTGTACCCGAACATCGCCAGCCGCCACCCGAGGTCCGCCCCGACATACGTTCCACGCTCGCTCATCACCCCGGGCTCGACCACACCGCGTTGCCGCAGGGCGATCCCCGTGCGCAGCGCGATCGCCCGGGTAATCGCCCGCGCGACGGCGACATCCAGCGTGTTCGCGGCGAATGCGTCCGATCCTGAGTAAGGCGTGATGGTCCGGAGACCGTCGCCGTCCGGCACGATCGCGAAGACGCCGGGTGTCCGCGCCGCATCGCCCTCGAAGTGGATATCGAGCATCACATCGATCGGGGTTCGACTGTGGATAACCATCACCTCGCGCCCGACATCGTCCAGCGATCCCGGGAACCAGTCGCCTGTGCGGCCATCGTGGTTCTGGAGACAGATCGCGTCGTGCCCGGCCCGAAGCAACGCCGCCACGATCGCATTCGCGACTTTCGGCGTCCGCGCGATCTCCCGCGCATCCCCGCCGGAGGTATTCCGGTGTCCCTGCACCACCAGCACGCGAAGTTTCCGTGTCGTCGTTGACATGGAGGATTCCTTTCCGATTGAGATTCGGGTACGATTAAAAGAACTGATGTTCTAGAAAAAACACTCGTAGGTAGGGGCAGATCCTGTGTCTGCCCGATGCGCCACAGGCGCATAACCGGAAGGGTGGTCCGATATGAGCACCCACGTCCGGAACGGATTGCCGCGAAGGAGAATTGCCATGAAGGAAACGGCTCGCACCCGGAAGAATCTCCGTCTCCCATCGTGGGATTACAGGCAGCCTTCCCTCTATATCGTCACCGCCTGCGTTCATCAGCGAGCTCATCGATTCGGAACAGTGACGGATGAAGCCATGCATCCGAACGATGCCGGATACATGGTGGCAACACTCTGGGAAGAGATTCCCGTCAAATTTCCATCGATCTCATTGGATGCTTACATTGTCATGCCCAACCACTTTCACGGCATCCTCGGGGTCGACCTCGACCATGGGCAGAACCCTGAAGTCACGCTCGGAGCGGTAATGCAATGGTTCAAGAGCGTGACGACTAATCACTACATCCGGGGAGTGAAGACCAGTGGCTGGCCTCGCTTTGACAGCCGCCTTTGGCAACGAAACTACTACGAGACGATCATCAGGAATAAAGCGATGCTGGAGACGAAGAGAACCTACATAGAGGCGAATCCCGCAAACTGGCATCGAGATCCGGAGTTCAATGCTGACCGGGTCACCAGGTAGGTGGCGACCCGATCAGCACTGAAGATGTCGCTATCTGGGCTTCGGATGGACGTGGTGACGAATCCTGCAAAAGCCACCGAGCTTCCGTTTATCGACCTACGGTCGATCGGGTAGACACAAGGTCTGCCCCTACCTGGTCGGCCTGTCCGTCCGCACCTTGCTGTTACACCTCGACCAAATGCAGGCTCACCACGCTATCTCCCCACCGCGACTGGTCGTATGGTTTCGGGACGGTCTCCTTGATCCCGACGATTCGCACCGACCGCTCGACCGGCGCCGCATCGTGATCGATATCCCGCAGCATCACCGTCTCCTCGCCCTCCCAGGCCGACCACAACTCCGCGACGAGTTGCCGCCCGGTCCGGTTCAGGACGCCGCCATCCCGATCCACCACCTGATCCCGCGCGATCACGTCGAACACCCACTTCCGCCGTCGCGCCGGAGCGTCCAGCACCTCGAACTCGCACCACAGGCCGGTCAACACCGGTGCCCAGTCGGACACCGACTCCCACCGCGCCCTAAGCATCACGAAGCGGGAATCCGCCACGCCCATGGCCGGCGTGAGGACCGCATCCAGCGTGAAATTGTTGTTCTCCCGCGTGTTACCGCCGCTCGTCGTGCGGTCAGCGACCGTCACCCAGGTCGCGCCGCCATCCGTCGACAGGTCGAGCAGCACCCGCACCGGATCGACACTGGCGAGGTTGCCGTTCAGCTCCGGTGTGGCGAACACCGCACCCACCTTGCGCCACGCTTTCGGACGATCCCGCTCCCCCGCGTCGATCATCGGGGTCGTAAACGAGGCCGCGGACGCCGGGAAGGCGTGAACCGAGGCACTGCGCGGTCGCAGTCGATAGAGATCGTAGGTGGGCGCGCCATCGTGAAACACGATCATGTCGTAGCTTCCGCCATCGTTCACATTCAGCGGCCAAATCCACGTTCCGGTCGCGGCCATCGGCTTCTCGTCGATCTTCCACCAACCGGACCCGTCCCATGCCCAGAGCTGGTTCATCCCCTCATGCGATTCAATCGAGACCACAACGTAACCACCGGCCACGCATCCACCGAAACAGCGTCGTCCGGATAACCCGGTTGCGCGCCATCCGGCACGGTCGCCGTTCGGGTTGTCCTCCATCACCTCGCCAGCCACCCAGGCGTAAATCCTGCCGCCGTAGCCCTCGAACAACGAGAAGTCGTCCGGCGCGGCGGTGACACCATGCTGGAAGTACGGCGTCCATTCACCGGACCATTCCTGCACCGTGATCGTTCTGGGATCGGGATCAGCGACATACGCGGGGTTCGCGACCGTGCGCTCGGATACCCGGCCGGAGTAGCTGTAGACGGCCGACGCCGTAACGGCGTAGATGCGCGCTCCGGCGTTGACCAGCCGGGTGACGTCGTAATCGAGAATGCGAAGATCGACCTCAGTGCCAGTCACCTGCCGCAGGTATGTCGGACGCGCGGTCGACCGGGCGTCGTTCCAGATTGCATAGCCGCCATATCCGGCAATCTGGTACCCTTGCTCCCCGGCAAGGAGGACGGACGACGATCCATCCGACATCCGGTACCATGTCACCTCCTTCGCACTCCCGAACGTGGCGAGCATCCCGTTGCTCGCGTAAAGGCACAGATCGCGGATCGTCGTACCGGTGTCGATCTTGACGGAAGGCGTGACCCACGCGCTCCCCGGCGCCACGCACTCGAGAATGTGTTGCCCGAGCGCGAAATACATCCGCCCGCGCACGATCGCGGCAGGAACCCGCGTCGATGCGGAGGGCATCGTCACCCCGGCCGGCAACGAGAACCCGCCATTCTTCGCTGGCCACGGCTGGACGCCTTGCCCGTTGAGCGCGGGTCCAACGCGAAGACCATCGAAGGCGCGATCCCGCTCAAGTTGCAAATGGCGACGTTGTCCGCCGAAGAAATCGCGGAAACTGACCCGCCCGGTTCGCCCCTCCGGCGCGCCGTCCTGTCCCCGCGTGTACGATCCGGGCACGATCATGTATCCCGCCCCGTCCAGCACAATATCCGTCGCCTGCGGCATGACGCCTCCTCTTCCTCACAACACAACATTCGGCGGGGACGTCTTGGATACGCGATTCACGGTTGTTCAGATGGTTTACCTCGTGCGCATCCAATGGCGCCCCGGTCACGCGATACCCACGTTTTCCGGTGGCAGGTATCCCCACCGAATCAGGGGTTCCCGGAAACAGGGATGCCATTGACCGCGCGCTTTGGTGGCCGCGGGAGTTCGTTTTGCCGCGCGTTCAAGACATCCCCTACGATTACGACGACCCATCATCTCAGGCACTCACCGCCGTCCCGACACGGACCACTCCCGGCGCAGATGCCATTCGTCGACATCACGCGTCCGCCACTCGACAAACGCATGTACCCGCTGACAACGGCAGTTGACGTGCAGCGGCGGCACCGGTCCTTCGCCTTCCGGCCACGTCATTCCGTGCAGCGGACCGCATTCCGGACAAACCCGCTCGTCGGCCCCGGTCTCCCAGCGCTCGTGCATCACCGGGGAGATGACCGCAACCCGCTCCAGCACCCAGATCGCGCGCTCCACGACCCTGTCCACGAGGTCGAACGCATCATCGAGCCGGTCACGCAGGCTCGGTGCGAGATCCCGGGTCGACGTTCCGAACCCGCCCGATGCACCGGTCTCGTATCCGATCACAGTCCGCTCGCCGGATTGAGCGATCCGCCTCGCGCCTTGTGCGTGCGGGACCAGAACATCCGGTCCGCATCGACCTGCGCGCTCCGGGCCGCGGCCGCCATCGGATGCACGCCCGCACGCCCCGTGTAGCGCTTGCCCTCGCTGACCGCCCGGCGGGAAAGCGCGACCGCCAGCGCCAAGGCGACGATGATGTCCTCGTCGTTCGGCTGGATATCGAGTGGCATAAGATCGTCGACCGGCTCCGTCCGATGGACGAGGTGCTCGAACCGCCAGAGCCCGGTACGGGTGGCCGGAGCGCCCAGCAAGACCGCATTGCCCCAGACCCGCCAGGTCGCATTGCCCGGCATCCCGTGAGCCACTGGCGGCGCCTCGCCGGACCCTTCCCAGCGCGGCCAAAGCGCACCCCGATCGTCGAAGACGCGCACGATCCGCAACGCGTTCACGTCCTCCGGCATCTCGATCTCCCGCTCGCCCGCCTGCACCGCGATCGCCGCGACATCCTGCCGGGGCATATGCGTGCTGTAGCGCCGGACCGCTTCGGCGATCGCGTCATTCAGGAACGCGTCGTCCCACAACGGGTCCGGTCCTTCATCCGCAAGGCGTCGCCGAATCATCGTTCTCATCGTGTCTCGTGTGGTCATTGATGCAATCCCTCCCAAACACAAAATTTCGTCATTCTTCGCTACGCTCGGGGTGACGGAGTAGCAAGGCGGTCCGGCATCACCTCCTCCTGAATCCGCGCCAACTCGGCATCCGGATCGTTCTCGCCCAATGAGGCCATCGCGCTCCGGCGGCTCTGGATACCGCCCCGCACCAGCGAGACCGCATTCCGGACGGCACTGGTCGCATCGCTCGGCAAAACCGGAGGCCACATCGTCTCCGTCCGGCGCAGCCCACCGAGATCCTCGCCGCCGAAACGCTCCAGCAAATCGAGCAACATCGCGTTGCGAGTGACGAATACGCCATCCCACATCCGTCGCTTGCGTCCGACCTTCTGCACCAGCGGCTGGATTTCGACCTCCAGCGCCGCCCCGGAAAGATTCCGGCCGGAATCGCCGAATGCCGTTCGCGGCGTCTCGCTGAGGTCGTGCAGGACCCGGAACAACACGTCGATGTAGCGCAGGTGAATCTCCGCCCCACCGCCCTGCAACAGATCCAGCAGATAGGCGCGGGATCCCTCCGGCAGCTCCCACTTCGCACCCGGACCGACCCGGATGCCCTCGGAACCGTCGACGTTCTCCAGCACGGCAATCGGTGCTCCGGACAGCTCCAGCACATGCGACAGCACCGTCATCCGCCGGTTCAGCTCCCGGCAGACGTCCATCAGGTCATCCAGATCGGACGTGCCCCAGAAGCTGACCGGACGCGGATCGTTCGCGACGACGATGTACGGAATCCATCCGTACGGATTCGGGCCATCCCGCACAACCTGCCCCGCCACCAGCACTCGCCATCGCGCCGGCGTCCACTCCTCGATCACGGGGTAGCGACGTCCGGCGTCCAGCGATTCCGACGACGATGGAAACAACCGGCCGATCTCCTGGCCGGTCAACGCATAGCCCTGCGTCATCGCCTCGACCGCCCGCGAATTGTCCGGTGCCCACCGGGCGACCAGCGTGCCGGGGTCGACCGGAACGACCCGCGGCTGACTCGCCTCGTGATCCCACGTCACCTTCATGGCCGCATCGCCAAGCACCGCGCTGTCGAGGGTCAGCGCGAGGTCGAGCCGGGTCAGGTCGAGCGCATCCCGCAAGGCAATGAGCCGTCGTTCCGCCCGGTTCGCGACATCCGGCGACTCATCCTCCGGGACGACGCTGATCCCGACCGGCGCCGGGAAAACGTAGCTCGCGGTTTTACGGATCAACGCCCGCGCGTAGTTGAAAACGAGCTGCGGTGGATCACCTCGTCTCGGCGTCTCTCGCCATTGCTCGCCCCCGAAGAAGGCCAAGGCCTCCTCATAGCCACCGAACCGGGCTTCATCGGCAAGGGTCAATATCCCCTGCGGCCACGTGCTCCGACCGGCCACGCCCGGATTCCACGGTCCTTGCAATACCATCGCGATACGTCCTTTCAGGCAAGAAAACGACCCCGCCAATGGCAGGGTCCGTCACGAATACAGATTTGATCGTCGGACCGCAGCACTGGACCGGCAAGGCTCAGGTAGCACCGACCCGAAGTGGTCGGTGAACAGACACCGGGCACTGCGGCCCGGTGCTACCTTCTTCCATGACCTGGCTACTTCGGCGATCCCTGCTTCATGGCGCTATCGTCATTCTTCGCATTCGCTCAGAATGACGGGGGAGAGTTGGTGGGTTGATGGGCGAGGGATTCCCTCTATCGTGGAGGGACGGTGGAAGAGGTGGCACACATACCCGAAGCGGTCGGTGCTACCTGAGCCTTGCCGGGCCAGTGCTACCGAAAACACGCCTCCCCTTGGCACTGGTTATGCTCCACATAAGGCATTGTCCCGGATGTCTGTATCTCCAGAAAGGACTATCGTCATGCCCGATTTCTTCAGCCGGATCTCCATATCCAATCCCTGGCTCGACGGGGTCGCCGGAAAGCTCTCGGCCCTGATCGAGCCGATCGTCGGGCATGACGTCCCCTACGCATTCCGGGACATCCTCTACGGCACCTGGCTGGGACACCCCCTGCATCCACCGATGACCGACATCACCATCGGCGCGTGGACGACCAGCATGGCGCTGGATCTCTTCGGCGAGGAAAGTGGCGCCGATCTCGCGCTCGAGCTCGGCACGCTCAGCTCGCTGGGCACGGCGATCACCGGTGCCGCCCAGTGGTACGACCTGCAAAATGATGAGGAACCGCGTCGTCTCGGTGCATTGCACGCCGCGCTCAACAGCACCGCGCTCGGCTTCTACATCGCCTCGATCGCGCTTCGCCGCAAGGATCACCGGGCCGCCGGTATCATGACCGCGTGGACCGGCCACGCGCTCGTGACCGCATCCGGCTACGTCGGTGGACACCTCTCCTTCGGGCTCGGCGCCGGGGTCGATCGCGAAGCCTTCGACTACCCGCCGACCAAATGGACCGACACCATTGCCGATACCGATTTGCCGGACGGGAAGCTGACGCGGGTCGATCTGGACGACGCCTCCATCATGCTCCTGAAACAGGCCGGCACGGTGTACGCGACCTCCGCGGTCTGCACCCACGTCGGAGCTCCACTCAATAAAGGTGATCTGGACGGATATTGCGTTACCTGCCCGTGGCACTACAGCGTCTTCGACGTCCGTGACGGCAAAGCCATCCATGGACCCGCCACGGCCAGCCTCGCCGCCTACGACACCCGCATCACCGATGGCACCGTGCAGGTTCGCCTCAGGCAGGCGTAATCCGCCTCATTGTCGCGTGGAGCCAGCAACGAAAGCTGGCTCCACGCAGGTCTTTCGCAGGAGTGAATAAGAACTAATGTTCTTATTCACTCCCTTAACCTATATACGCATCGGGGCACCCCAAATCCGCCACGGGATCGGGAATTCCTGCCATAACTGGACTCAATGCACAGTATCGATAGGGCTTCGTGCATAATACCAACGCGCGATGACCGGTCGCGCGAGTCACACGTACAGAAAGGGCGCCTCTCCCATGTCCCGGAACGATCGTCCCGCGGAACCCCTGATCCCGACCGAATCCCCGCGAATCCTCGCCAACCTCGAAAATCACGATCTCGTGAATGCAGCCATCCTCCACCATGAGGGGCGCCTCACCGCCACGGGCGCCATCGCTGTCAGCACCGGCGCCTTTACCGGTCGGTCTCCACGGGACAAATACGTCGTCGAGGAACCAGTCTCACAGGACGATGTCTGGTGGGGAGCGGTCAATCACCCGATGACTCCGGATACCTTCGACCGTCTGCATCGCGACGTCGAGGCATATCTGGACAACGAGCTGACCTACACCCAGCAACTCGCCGTCGGCGCCGATCCCGCCTTCCAGTACCCGGTCGATCTTCGCACCCAACGCGCCTGGGTCGCGCTTTTCTCCCGCCATCTCTTCATCGTGCCGGAGACGCCTCCCGAAGCGGAGCCGATCACCATCCTCCATGCCCCTGGCTTCCAACCCGATCCGGACACCTACAGCACCCGCTCCTCGACCGTCATCGCCCTGCATCTCACGAAGCGAATTATCCTCATCGCCGGCACCGAGTACGCTGGAGAGGTCAAGAAGTCCGTCTTCACGATCATGCAGTACCTGCTTCCGAAGCAGGATGTCGCGACGATGCACTGCTCGGCGAACGTCAATGCCCACGGCGAGACGACCCTCTTCTTCGGGCTCTCCGGCACCGGCAAGACGACCCTCTCCAACGACCCCGCGGCCCGTCTCGTGGGCGATGATGAGCACGGCTGGTCCAACAACGGCGTCTTCAACCTTGAGGGGGGCTGCTACGCCAAAACGATCAAGCTCTCCGAGGCCGACGAGCCGCGCATCTACGCCGCGACCCGTGTGACCGGCACCGTGCTGGAGAATGTCCCAGTCGATGACGCCAGCGACTATCCCGATTTCGACGACGATTCGCTGACCGAAAACACTCGCGCTGCCTTCTCACTGGAGGCCCTGCCGAACTGCATTCCCTCCGGCACTGCCCCCCACGCGAAGCACATCGTGCTGCTGACCGCCGATGCCTCAGGCGTGCTGCCACCGGTGTCCCGCCTGACGCGGGAACAGGCGCTCGCGCTTTACCTGCTCGGTTTCACCTCGAAGGTGGCAGGCACCGAACGCGGTCTCACCGAACCGGAGCCCACCTTTTCCGAATGCTTCGGCGCGCCGTTCCTGCCTTTGCCGCCAGAACGTTATGCCGAACTGCTGGGTCAGAAGATCGATCAGCACGCCCCGACCCTCTGGTTGGTCAATACGGGTTGGACCGGCGGCCCCTACGGCACCGGGAAGCGCATCAGCATCGCCCACACCCGGGCCATCATCACGGCGGTCACCAACGGCTCGCTGAACGTTATCCCGACCGCACAGCACCCGGTCTTCGGTCTCGCGGTCCCGACCTTCTGCCCGGGCGTGCCGGATGCGACGCTCGACCCGAAGCAAACGTGGGACGATCCCGCCGCCTATGACGCCGCCGCCATCGCCCTGCGCGACACCTTCCGCCAGCGTGCCGCCTCCCAGGGCATCCCGGACGCCCTGACCGCCTGGTTGGGATAACCCTCTCCACACACGCAAAAGCCCCGGAGCGCCGATCCAGTAGATCGGCGCTCCGGGGCTTTGATCGCGGACATGTCTCGCAAAAAACTCTCACTCTCACCGCGTAGGGGCGGATGGTCCGCAGGACTCTCCGCCCTATCGGCGCCGTAGGCGTCGACAACTGCCTAGCTCCTCGCAGTCGGGGACGCTTCCGGCGACGCCACAGGCGAGGCGACTGGGGACGCGACCGGCGAAGCCATCGGAGATGCTGCCGGCGAGGCGATCGGCGTCGCAACACCGGGAATCACGGCGACCACCGGCTCCTCCACCGTCGCTTCGGGAGATGCCGGCATCTCAATGGCCGGTGACGCCTGCGGCGATGTCATCGGCGAGGCTTCCGAGACCGGAGACGCAGTCTCACCAGCGATCGAGACTGGCGACGCGGTTTCACCCGCGACCGCTGCCGGAGACGCTTCTTCCGATACTGGCGACGCTTCGGTCACGACGGCCGATGCTGCCGCGGTCGCTTCCCCTGCTGCCGGGCTGGCCACAGCCTCGCCACCGGTCGTCGCCGTCGCCTCTTCCTCGACCACGGCTTCGGTCGCCTCCGTCGTCGGCGTGATTTCTTCCTTCTCGATCGCCTGCTGGTTCTCTTCGTTGGCCGAGTTACCCTTCCGTGCTTCCTCGTCAGAACTGGAACCACAGGCGGCGAGCAAGAGCGCCATCATCACGACACATACGATTCCGGACACCTTACGCACGGTTTACCTCCTCGTTCTCGTCGGGGCCATCCCCCTGCGTCCCTCCTGGGACCGGACATGACGGCTTTTATGCAATCTTCAGTCCAACGATAATGCCAACGGGCTCCAGCCGCCGTGACCGGAGCCCGTTCGACCGCTCATCCGGTCGCGCGCTATCGCAGAATGATCGTGATTTCACCGTCGTTTTTCTCGATCTCCTGCTGACTGAAGACCAGTTCCGCCTTCATTGAGATCGATACCGCGTAATAGCTGGATTCCGGCACATCGATCGTGAATGTCCAGGCACAGGCATCGGTCTCGTCGCTCGCCTCCAGGGTTGTGACACCGATGATCACCCCGGCCTCGTCCCGGACGACGATCTGGCGACCGACCCCGAGATCCGCGTTGCTTCCGAGCCCCACGCATCCCTCACTGGACATCGTCCACGCGCTGTTCTCCGCGCCGGTCAACTCCACCCGACCGTGCAACTCAACCGATGCCGCCGGCGTCTCCTGCGCCTCTTCGCTCTGGTTCGCACCAGGAATCACAATCGGGACATTCGATGTCGCCTCGGGGCTCGAAGTCGCTTCCGGTGATGCGCCCGATACTGGCTCCACCACCGCGATCGCCGCCGGTGTCGATGACACGGGCGATGCCACCGGAGAGGCAACCGGAGACGCTGCCGGCACAATCACCATGACCGGAGACGCCACCGGCGAGGATTCAAACACCGTCACGCCCGCAGGGGAAGCCACCGGCGAGGCAACGGAGGACATCTCCGGTGTCGCCGCGCCAGCGGTCGGGCTGGCTTCCGGGACGATGCTGGCAACCATCGTCTCCTCCGCGGCCTGCGTCGTTGGCGGAGCGGTCGGCTGGACCGCGACCGTGTTGTTCTCGGTTGCCGGAGGGGCAGTTGGCTCCGCCTTCTCGTCATTGCCGCCGCAGGCCGCGAGCAACAGCGCCATCATCACGATGACCACGATTCCTGACACCTTGCGCACGGTTCACCTCCTCGGATTACCGGGGCGAACCCGCCCCGCGACGCTCTTCTTCCTGTCGGTATCGCCAATTCTACGCAATCCGGCGTCCAACGGCGTCATTTTCACCCCGAACAGTGATCTTTTCGGTCAGCTCCGCTAGCATCGAATCATGAAGACGCTCGATGATCGCGGTCCGAGAACCGTCACACCTCCCGATATCGCATTTCTTCCCGAAAACGGTGATTCCCCCGATCCTCATCCTGTGCGCCGCCGCATATTCCGGATCGCCTACATCGTGATCGTCATCCTTGTCATCACCGGTCTTCTTCTCATGCTCTTCCCCTGGCGACCGCACCGCGTACCCTTCCCCGTCGATCTTCCCGGGCAAACCATTCGCATTACCTTTGCGCCGAATGCCTTCATCGTGCTCCGATATCTTCTGTAAATTCCCGTCGCGAGTGGTAAAACTATGTCCGTTCGCCGGGTTTCCGGTTATCCGGCAATAGGGATATGCGATGATCACAACACTCATCAATCGACCACGATTACTCGACCGTATCAACCGGCCATCCCTCGCGCCGGTCACGTTGATCACCGCGCCCGCCGGGTATGGAAAATCGACGCTGGCACGGCAATGGGCAGCGTCGTTTCCTGGCCCCGTCGCCTACGTCACCCTCAGACCCGAATCCAACACACTGTCGTTCACCTTGACGCAAGTGATGAACGAGCTTCGCCATGCCATGGCAGACAGCCCATGGCCCGACACCGCCGCCCCGACGCCGGAAGACATCGGCTTCTACTGCAAGGATGTCCTGCGTGATAACGGCGCTATCGGCATCGTCCTTGATGACTACCACGCGATCAACAGCCCGGATTGTCACGATGCGTTGAGCGCCTGGTTGTACCGTCTGCCACCAAACTTCCACGTCCTCATCCTCAGTCGCACCATGCCTCCGCTCATCCTCGGACGCCTGCGCGTGCATGGAAAAGTGCGCCACCTGACGGAAGCCGATCTGAGCTTTACCGGAGAGGAAGTTGCTCACCTGACGGGCCCCGCGGGCCTTTCCAGCGGTCAGATCCGTCACCTGACCGCGCGAACCGAAGGGTGGATCACCGGCATTCACTTGGCGCTCCTGGCAGCAGCACATGATGACAAGCCGGACAGGAATCTCGACCACATTCTGGCAACGGCCCTCCAGCAGCAGTGGTTGGACGACTATATCGTTGAAGAGGTGCTCAACACATTACCGGATGATCTCCGTGAATTCGTCCTCCACACATCGATCCTGGAAGCCCTCATTCCCGAACTCTGTGACGCCATGCTGTCAATCGACACGAGCGCCCGGCTCCTGCAGCAACTGGAGCGGCATCTCGTGTTCGTGACCCGCTCCCCGGAGGCTGCCGGAAACCTGACATACCATCAGCTCTTCGCCGAAGCCGTCGAGCGTATCAGCCACCGCTTCATCACGGCCGGAGTACGCCGCCAGCACCATCTCCGTGCCGCCCATTGGTTCAAGGATCATGACCGACAGGAATACGCGCTGAACCATGCGCTCAAGGCCGAAGCGTGGGATATGGTCGAACGGCTCACGACCACGATCTGTCAATTCCTGTCGGATAACGGCCACCATCACGCCACCCTTTTCTGGCTCGGGAAGCTCCCGCTCCGGATTCGCCGGGCAAATCCGCAATTCTCCTGGTGGTACGTCAAGGCGCTTATGGGCGTCGGACGATGGCATGATGGAGAACAGGAGTTGGAGAAGATTCGTCCACTTCTGGAGACGTCTGACACACCCCTCCACCGCGGATACCTTGCCCATCTCGATGGCTCGCGCGAGGTCTTCGCGGGCGAAAACGACCAGGCACTTCGGAGCTTCTACACCTTTCTCCATAATCTATCGCCAGATGCGCTTATCGAACGTCTCCAGGCATGGGTCGTTGTGTATCAACTCGAATCGTTGCGCGGCAACGATGACGCGGCCGCACATGCCTACCGCCAGGCAAGCTCGCTCACACCCCACTTCATCGCCAGTGAGAGCTCCTGGCCTCGCCTGCTCGAATCGAATCGGGCAAATCACTACGCGTTCCGCGCGGATCTGGTCACGGCCGAGGCGCTCTACCGGCATCAGTTGAACCACCTTCCTGTCTCACAAGAACATCTCGGCGAGCGGTATCGTGGTTTTCTGTCGATGATCTATCTCGAATGGAACGAGCTCGAACGAGCCATGACCGAGATCCAGCGGATCCTGGAGGAACTCGAGGACGGGCCGACAACTCTTGTCCAGGGTCGTCGATCACTACCGCTTGTATGGAGGCGAAAGCACCATGCAGCGCGCCAACGCCACGGAGGCCATGCACTGGCTCGTCTCCGGCGAGATGCCCCTCGTTCGCGACTGGGTTATGCGTCAGCCCTTCCCGGACAATCCGTTTGAACGCGTTTTCGGCGAAGGCGATCTCCGCCTCCCGTGGCTCGCCCTGTATGTTGCGGAGCAACGCTGGAATGAGGCGAACACGTTGGTTCGACGTGCAATCGTCGATGCCCAGACCGTTCGCCACAGGCCAGCCCAGATCCAGTTCTCCGTCTGGCAGGCGATCGTCGCGCAGGGCATGGGCGATATCGACACCGCAAACGCCGCACTTTGCGATGCCGTCCACATCGGCACGCCCGGGCGCTTCGTCCGCGCCTTCTTCCCCGCCGACCACGATCTTCGTCCCTTGCTTCGGCAGATCAAACCTTCGCTGCCGGACGACGAAGCGGCCTGGGTCGATCACCTCATCCTGCGCGGACCGGGCAAACCAGCTTCTATTGAAATGCCGAATGAAGGGGCGAAGTCATCCTGCCTCACCCCCACCGAGCAACGGGTCCTTTCCTTCCTGCAGATGGGATATTCCAACCAGAACATCGCGACGAAGCTCTTCATCACCGAGCGTACGGTCAAAAAGCACGTTGGCAACATCATGAAAAAGCTCGACGCCCCCAACCGGACCGCCGCTGTCTCCCGCGCCGTCGAGCTTCACCTGCTTTAAAGCGAAGTGCACGAAGGTTGACACGGACCAGGTGCATTGCACGGAGGGATGGCGACCACGCCAACCGTCCTGCACCTTCCCCATCGTCTCGTCATCCTGAGCCCGTGAGATCGTCTCGCGATCGAGCGGTGTCGAGGGATCTTTGCTCCTGGCGACGACAACGGTTTGCAAGAGCCAAGATCCCTCGACGACGCTCGGGATGACGGAGGTTTGAGGCGCGGAGATCCGCTCGGTTGCAGCGCATTTACAGGAAGATGACGAAGCCCACCTTGATGGAGGGGGCGGATGGCCGCAGGCTGGTGGGGTGAGGCCGTCGGCCGAAACGCGGGAGCGGCCCCGTTCGCGTCCTGAGCGACGCGAATGGATCGGCGCCCACAGAGCCTTGATGAAGAGACAACCCTGTCACTCTTCCTGCAAGCAGCTCTGAGCGAAGAGGTCCGCCAATTTCAGAACCCCGCCACCTTGTCGCAGACGTTCAGCAATGGCTCATCGGCGACAAACCGCCGGATATTCTCGACCGTGATCTCGAACTCGCGGTCACGCGTCGATGGCGAATTCGGGGCGGCGTGTGGCGTCATTACCAGACGTGGCGTATCCCACAGGAAATGATCCGACGGCAACGGCTCCTCCGAGAACACATCCAACCCGGCCCCGGCGAGACTCCCCTCGCGCAACCTCGTCGCCAGCGCCTCCTCGTCGATGATCCGCCCGCGCGAAACACCGATCACGATCGCGCCATCCTTCAGGAGCCCGATCCTGCGTGCATCCAGCATGCCCTCTGTCTCTACCGTCCGCGGCACCGTCACGACGACGACATCGGCTCGCGGCAGCTCGTGATCGAGATGTTCGATCGACAGGATCGGCGTTTCTCCCGAAATCACGTCCGGCACTCGCAAATCCAGCCCGATCACATGCATCTCGAACCCAAGCGCCCGCCGCGCAACGGCCGTGCCGATATTGCCCATGCCGATGACCAGAATCCGCTTGCCGTACAGCGAATCCATCGCCACGCCCCGACCAAATGACCGGAAGATATGGTCCTGCTGGTCCTGCCCGTACTCCGGCAGGCACCGCACCAGCGACAGCATCAGCGCAAACGCATGCTCGGCCACGAACGGTGCATGCGCCCCGCGCGTGTTGGTTACGACGATCCCGCTCTCGACCACGCCCGGAATCGCGAGGATCGTCTCCACTCCGGCCCCCGTCGAATGCACCCACCGCAGCCGATCTCCGGCACTGGCGTATGCATTGGGCCCAATCCGCCCGATGTAGGCGTCCGCGTCCCGCATGATCCCCGGCTCGTCCCCGACCGCTCCGAACGTCACATCCGGGAACCGGTTCCTCAACGTCTCCAGCCGATCCTCATTGATCTCCGCGCCCACCGCGATCTGCATGGGGTCTTCCTTTCGACAGCGCAGCCATTTCCGATGGCGTCATCCTGTCATTCCCCACGCGCGCTGGCAAGCCCGGCTACGTACAGGATTTCCTACCCGCCTCCGAACTCCCCGGCCAGCATCCGCCGCGCATGCTCCATCACCCGTCGGTCCAGTTCCTCCGGGTAGGCATACCCCAGCGCCTCCCCGACCTCACGGCCGGCCCTCCGGAACAGCGCGATCATCCGGAACAACGCCTGCCGGTTGGCGGTCACGTCCAGACCGGCATACGTTGTCTCCATCTCCATGCGATACGAGACCGGCAACCGCTCCAGCAATCCCTTGCCATTGATCCCCACACGCGAAGCCCAATCATGGTCGCATTCCATCCGCCATTCGAGCATCGGCAACAGATAGACGTACCGCATGTCGAAATCGAGGCACCATTTCGCCGGCAACACATCGCCCCGCACGAGACATTTCGCCACATACGGCACCCCGATGAAGAAATCGTTGATCAACGTCATGTACGTCGTCCCGTCGGGGAGCTCGGGTACATACCCCCGCCAAGATGGCGGCGCCAACCTTGTCGCGAGGCGATCCTTGTCGAGCAGCACCCGGTATCCCGCATCCAGCTCGACCGGTAACGTCGGCACGCTCGTGAGCGCGTCCAGCATCGTCACGGGCCAGAGGGAAAAGTCGATCTTCAGCGCGCCTTCGTACTGAACGACATTGCCCGACGTCATGATCCCGGTTGCCGGCTCGGCCTCCACCGGATTCCAGTACGCCACCAGGACCTCGCCGAAATCATCGATCCAGCGCCGGTCCGTAACATAGGGCCCGATATCCCTCGTCACAACGATGACGTCGTAGTCCGACAGTGCATCGACCTTTCCTCCAGGCAACGCCCGCGTGCTCGTCAGGAGCATGGCCCGGATATCGTCCCGCGCCTCGCCCCAGGCCCTCAGGTGCGTGATTGCGCCATCGTCGTCCGCAATACAATCGCCATGCGTATCAGCCCCTGTCGACATACATCTCTCCCTCTGCCGTCATGTCGCTCCAGTTGAGCAAAAGTGCCGAAGATCCAACGATCCTGGCACTCGTTATGCTGTATCGCGGTGGGCTCTGAGCCAGCACAACACGAAGCGTCCGACACTGACGTTTCCCGATATTTGCCGCGCGTCGATGGGTCATATCGCGACGATACCGGTGCTCCCCAGACCAGTCACGTCTTCGGATCGTCGATGCCCGGAGTGACGTGGCCGAACGATGGTAGCCCGGCATGTCGCCGTGCTACCTGTGCGTCATTGATTGCTGCGCATTTTCGACGACGATGCGCGGCGGCGTGGAAAGGTATCTGTTATGACCCAGCACCCATTCGTTCCTGCATCCCGGTTGTTCGATGCGAGACTCTCGCGGCGGCATCTGGTGGAGCTCGTTGCTGGTGGCACCGCGCTCGGTCTCAGCGGCGCCCTGCTCGGTCCCGGCCGGTTCGTGGCGGCGCAGGCAACGCCCCCTGCCGATCTCTCCATCTACCCTGAGGTGACGATCACCGCCGAGGGCGATATGAGCCAAGGCTACTCGTTCGGCGTGCCAGACAGCCTGCCCACCGGCTATGTCAAGATCACGCTGGACAACAAGAGCGAGGATGCCGACCACCACGCCATGTTCCTGCGCCCGAACGACGGCGTCACCGCCGATCAGTTGGTCGAGAAGATCAAGGCATCGACCAACCCCGGCGAGTTCGTCCAGATGGCAGTGAGCGTGGGCGGGCCCGGCAGTGTCAGCGCCGGTCAGAGCTCGACCGTCATCATGAACCTTGAAGAAGGCTCCTACGTCCTCATCTGCGAGGTTCCCGCATCCGATGGCACGCCCCACTACCTGATGGGCATGGTCGCCCAGGTCGAGGCCAAGGCCAGCGGGACACCGGTCACCACCGCGCCGACCGCCGAAACAACGGTCGATCTCGTCGATTTCGCGTTCGACAATCTGCCGACCACAGTCACGACCGGCCAGCACATCTGGGAAGTGCACAACAGCGGCACCGAGGAGCATGAGATCGCCATCTTCCAGCTCGCTCCCGGTATCACCGGCAAGATGATGTACGGCATGCTCGCCGCCTCGGAAGCTCCGGCCGGCACGCCTGCCGCCACGGCAGCCGCAGCCGCCCCATCTCCCGCCGCCGCGCAGTCCGGCCCTCCATTTATCGATGTGGCTGGCGCGGCCCCGATGGACCCCGATAACACGAACTGGGTCGTGATCGACCTCCAGCCGGGTGACTATACGACGGTCTGCTTCGTCCCCGACCCCAAGACGGGCAAGCCGCACTTCATGCTCGGTATGTTCGCCGAGTTCAGCGTCCAGTAATCGGCAATCTGGTTAAACACAAAGAAGCGGCAGGACACTCTCGTCCTGCCGCTTCTTTTTTCGCCAACAACGACACCCTTACGCCCCGGTGATGCCAGTAAGCTTTGCCGCGCCGAGCTCGGAATAGAGGGCGAGACCGCAATACCACTTGATGCGGGTGCGGGTCGCGTCCTTGGTCTCGAGCTCTCCGACGCGCTCGATCTGGATACCGCCGTTTTCCAGCCCCATGAGACCGGTGCCGATACCGAACTTCATCGCGTAGATGCTCGACAGATTCGATCCGGAGCCCTGGGTCTGGTTGTCGGGCACGAAATCGTCCACCACGATGGGGATACCGTCGTAGGTCTCCACCATTTGTCCGAACGCGTTGAGCTGCATCTCGTAAGAGATGGAATCGCCGCGACGCAGCGACTTCAGCTTCCGCCGGGTGCGCTTGCTCATCAGCAGGAGCTCGGGTTTGCCGGGTTTGACCGCATCGATCAACTCGTCCAGCTTGTCGAAGGTAAGGGCGGCGCCATTGGTGCCCATGCTGAGAGTCTGACCCGCCGGGATGAGGCTGTCGACGCCTTTGAACGTGTTCGACGTGCCATCGCCGGTAATGAAACATTCGGAGAACCTGTGGGCGATGGCCTTGGCACGGTTGGCAATGACCTCGGCCTCGAGATCGTTCACGCTGGAGAAGGTCTGTTGCAGGAAGTTATCGACATCGGCATCCCCGCCCAGGATGGTGAGCGTGGCCGAAGTGCGGGAGAACGTGGGCGTCGCTTCCGTCCAGTCGTCACCGACGGCGTAGAAGCTGGCGGCAGGCATGGTGGCCTCGCGAACGTAAGAGACAGAAGTACCGGTGACCTCCATGAATGGCAGGAAGTTGAGGATTTGGGATTCCTTGACGATGGTCTCGATGACGCCGCGCAGGAGCATGTCCTGCGAGAGCTTCGCGCCTTCGGTCTTGGTCAGTGCCATGTGTGATTATCCCTTTTGCGATCGGCGCCGCTGCACCGCCTGCAATCCACGCCGGATTTTCTCGCCCGGCGGCAATGCGGCCGGATCAACCGGCATCGCGATGCCACCACCTGCCGGAACGATCACCGGCTCCGGCTGTGCGTCGCTCCATGCGTCCGCCAACCTCGAAAACGCGGCCCGGGCATCGTCGACACTGGCGAGCAGCTCGCCAACGGAGGCGCCGGTCACCAGCTCTGGCACCACATCGGGATGCGCGCGCAATACCAGAGCGCGCACCGCCTCCAGCTCCTCACTCTCGACCAGCTCAGGCGGCGATATCTCTGGCTCGTCAATCAACTCCAGTGGGGACAACAACCCGGGCATCTCACCCCTCCTCGATACACACCGGGCCACAAATCGTGAACCCGGCACAATGGCAACGGGAGGGCATCAACGCTGATGCTCTCCCGTTCATGGGGAAGCCGGCGCGGGATCGACCGGCCGAGGGACAAGAAATAAGAACATGTGTTCGTTTTTGCCCCTCATCTTATATACGCATCGAGACCGCCTGAATCCGCCATTCCCCTGAGAAAATGCCCCGGAGCGACTATCTGTCCCCACTCATACCGTGGCATCGCCTCTGCGAGAAAATCCAAAAATGTTTCCCGACATCGAGAAACATGATCAGGCGGCTGGCCGAGCCCATACCCACATGAGATCAAGGCTCCTTCGCAGCCGCAAGGAGGCAGTCATGAGCAGCTCTTCTCATTCCCCTACCGACCTCCAGGATCATTCGTCGACCCAGCGTCCTGATAGCAAGGGCAAGCCCTCCATCACCAGGCTCACCTTCCGGCCTGTCCGGCCGGAAGGCTTCGGCAACCGTTTCCCTGTCATGTTTGACCATCGCGACGATATTCCCCGACGCGAGCTCGCCCACTGGGGCCCGGGCAGCCGGATGCTCGTCGAGACTCTCCTGATTCCTGCGATTATCATCATTCTCGCCGCCATCATCATGATCATCTGGTTCCTCGCCTGAACTCTCATTCCCCATACTCGAAGCGCCACCGTTCCGGGGTCCCGGAACGGTGGCGTGCGTCTAACGGTTGGATGGATCGCTGGCACCATCGTTGCGCGTCACATCGAGCATCACGCTCGCCCATCGTGAGGCGGGCTCTCGAGAAGGGACAAGACGATGGTCAGCAATCAGGCACCAGATCCTCGCGACGAATCCGATCCCCAGACGCATGGCATCCCTGAATCCGGCTCCGATGTTGACGAGGTCCGCAACGAGGTTCCCGGCGCCAGCCAACCAACCGGAGCATCCGTCCGGGAGATCAGCCCGCCCAACACGGAGACCGCCGCATCAGGCAGCAGCGTCCGCGAGCCGGGCAAGGGTCCAGACAAGGATGTCCAGTTTGACCGGAATCCTGCGATGAGCGATAACGACGCTGCGCCGCGTCCCGCCAGGGCCGGGATCATCGGCACTGGCATGTTTTTCACGGCCGTCATCATTCTCATCGTCGCCGTGATCGTGATCCTGTGGTTCGCACTGTAAGCGTACCTGGAAGCCTTGCCGAAACGTCGCTCTTCCCGCGTTGACTTCATCCGGGTTGATCGCTACGCTTTATCCGACCGATACCCTCGGGTATTTCCCGTCGTGCGGCACCAGCCGCGTCAACAACCTCCCGTTCTGGCCGAAAGGAGGCCGTACGCCCTCCCGGATACCCCTCCGGTGTCCGCCGATCCGTGTATTCACTCGTCGTTTCGCGCATCATCCAAACAGGAGTCAGACACACAATGCATCGATCACGTTTCGGGCTGCTCACAGCAATTCTGCTTGCATTCAGCCTGCTCGCCAGCACGATGGCGGCGTCTGCCCAGTCGTCACCGGAAGCATCCGCCGAGCCAGCGACGCCGCAGTTGCCGGTCACAGTCACCGACGCCGATGGCAATGATGTCACCGTCGACGATGTCAGCCGCATCGTTTCCCTCAACGGCAATATCACCGAAATCCTCTTTGACCTCGGTCTCGGCGACAATGTCGTCGCGGTCGACGTCACAGCCTTCTACCCGCCACAGGCCGCAGCCCTGCCGAAAATCGGCTACAACCGCACCCTGACCGCCGAGGGCGTCCTCTCCTTCGAGCCCACCCTCATCATCGGCAACAAGGAAGCCGGTCCGGAAGATGTCATCCAGCAGCTCCGCGACTCCGGTGTGCCGGTCGTGATCTTTGAGTACCCGAACGATCCCTCCGGCGCGGCGGACCAGATCCGCGAAGTTGCCGAAGCCGTCGGTCTTGGCGACAGCGGCGACGCGCTCGCCGCACACGTCACCGACCAGCTTGAGGCAGCGAAGCAGATTGTGGAAAGCAGCTCGGTCGAGCCCCGCGTCGCCTTCCTCATCATCCGCGGCGAAGGCGTCCAGCTCATGGCCGGTGCCAATTCCTCCGCTGATGGCATCATCACCGCGGCTGGCGGCATCAACGTCGGTGCCGAGATCGGTCTTCAGGGCTACGCCCCGATCACCCCGGAATCGATGATCGAGGCAGCGCCGGATGTCATCGTCGTGCTGCAGGATGGTCTCGCCGCCAGCGGCGGAGTCGAGGGCCTGCTCCAGATTCCTGGCGTCAGCCAGACCCCGGCCGGTGAGAACGAGAACATTCTCGCCTTCAACGATCTCTACATCCTCGGTTTCGGACCGCGGATGGGCGATGCTGTCTACGATTTCGCGGTAGCCCTTCACCCGGACGTGGACGCGCAGCCGGTCCATCCCGAGTGGCAGGGAACCGACGTCACGCCGCTCTCGACCCCGACGCACTAACGATCCGTCGTTCGGCGCTGTATCGTGCAGTGTCGTATCCTCGGGCTCGCCAAAGGGTCGGGTGAAGGTCGATAATCAATGAGGTGATGGGGATACGGTATCCCCATCATCTCATATCGCATTCTCGCTCGTATCGTTTGGAAGTTGTCAATGAGTCAACTGGCCCCGGAACCTCGTCTTGTCGAACACGATCCGGCCCCCCATCGGGCCGATCGATTCCTGTCGCGTCTCGGTTCCGGCATCTCCTCCCTCGTCCTCGCCTGGCCCCTGATGATCACCCTTTTCGTCATCGCGCTCTTGCTGAACGTCGGCATGGGCGCGTTTTCCGTCAGCCCCGACCGCGTGCTGATCATCATCCTGAACCACCTTGGCGAGCTCCTCGACAAGCTCCCGTGGCTCGATCCCGTTCGCGGCTCGATCGCGGATGCTGCCAGCGCGATCGGTCTCAACCGGGCGAATCTCGGTCTCACCGCCGACATCTCCCGTCAGCAGGATTCCGTCGTCTGGATCATCCGTCTCCCGCGCACCCTGCTGGCTGCCAGCGTCGGCGCGGGTCTCGCGATCTGCGGTGCCGCCATGCAGGGCATGTTCCGGAACCCGCTCGCCGATCCGAGCCTGATCGGCGTCTCCTCCGGCTCAGCCCTTGGTGCCGTCTTCTCGATCGTCGCGGGAATCACCATTCTCGGCGCGTGGACGCTTCCGGTCTTCGCCTTCATCGGCGGGCTCATCACCACCGCGATCGTCTATCTGATCGCCCGGCATGAAGGGCGCGCCGAAGTCGTCACTCTGTTGCTTGCTGGCGTCGCCCTCAACGCCATTGCTGGCGCCGGTATCGGCCTGCTGCTTTCGATCGCCGACAACAACCAGCTTCGCTCCGCCACCTTCTGGACGCTCGGCAGCCTCGGCGGCACCCGCTGGCTGCACGTCGGGATCGTGGGGCTCGTCACCACCATCGGCATCATTATCATCACCCGCTACGGCACCGCGCTGAACCTGATGACCCTCGGCGAACGGGAGGCCCGTCACCTCGGGATCCAGACCGAGCGGGTCCGCCTCATTCTCGTCATCACGACCGCCGCCATGACCGGCGCCGCCGTTGCCTTCTCCGGCACCATCGGTTTCATCGGTCTCATCGTGCCGCACCTGATCCGCCTCTGGCTTGGCCCGGATCACCGCCGGTTGCTCCCCCTTGCGGCCATCACCGGCGCCGCGCTGCTCCTCTTTGCCGATCTCATCTCCCGAACCGCGGCCGCGCCTTCCGAATTCCCGATCGGCGTCACGATGAGCCTCGCTGGCGGACCGTTCTTTATCTGGCTGCTGTTGCGCACGCGCCGGGAGCAGGGAGGCTGGGCATGAGCACTGTCTTTTCGGTCGATCATGTCTCCGTCGTCCGCAACGACCGCCATCTGGTCAACGATGTCTCGTTCGAATGCGAAAGCGGCTCTGTAATCGCCCTCATCGGTCCGAACGGCGCCGGCAAATCGACGCTCCTGCACCTGCTGGCCAACGATCTCGAACCCGACCAGGGCGACGTCCGGCTCTTCGACAAGCCTCTTTCTCGCTACAAACCCCGTGAGCTGGCACAAATCCGCGCCGTCCTCCCGCAGCAGACCGTCCTCCAGTTTTCCTACCACGCCGCCGAAGTTGTTGCGATGGGCCGTGTTCCACTGCCGCCCTGCTCGCGTGAGGAAGAGGACGCCGCCGTTGATGAAGCCCTCACCAGCACGGAGACGCTTCACCTGCGCGATCGCATCTACACCCAACTCTCCGGCGGCGAACAGAGCCGCGTCTCCCTGGCGCGCGTGCTCGCCCAGAAGACCCCGGTTATCCTGCTGGACGAACCCACCGCCGCGCTGGATGTCCGCCACCAGCATCAGATCATGCAGGTCGCGGGCAAATTGGCCGAGTCCGGAGCGACGGTGATCTCCGTCATCCACGATCTCAACCTCGCCTTCGCCTACGCCAACCGCATCGGCGTCATGCACCAGGGCAAACTCGTCGCCTACGACACACCGTGGGGGATCGCGAAGACGGACCTGTTGTCCCAGGTCTTTAACTTCCCGCTCCATGTCATGCGCCACCCGGCCATCCCGCATCCACTCGTCGTCCCCCTCAACTGCGAGCTGCCGACCACACCGCTGGAAACCGGCGAGCCCGAACCCCGGCCGTACATCATCACGCTGGACGAATACGCCTGATACAGTGATTTGCAGGATGGTTGCGCGAGGCGAATCGCGACGGACGTCGGGGTGGGGTGAGGTCGCGCCAGCAGCCGAAAAGATCGACAGCCGTCCTATACTTGACCAGGCCCTCCGGATCCATTTCCGCCAGGCACGAAAGGCGGCGTGTACATGGACAAACTCCTCGATCTCTTCCGCAAACGTGGCGCTCCGCCTCAACTCACGATCTTTGAAGATCCCGATACCGGCACGATCCACGTCGGACTCGTTGAGGATGTCGATGAGCTGGCCGATTTCGATCTGCGGCGCACCGACGGTCTCGTCAATGCCGAATTCACCACAGACGCCAGTTGGTTCGCGCCCGGCGAATCCGTCACCATTCGGGGCATCACGATCGACTCCGGCTATATCTACGTTGGTGGGTCCCTTCGCACGTCACCGTACGATGGCAATGACGCATCCCTGATCAACCCCGCGATTCCGACCAGCCAGAAGACGAAGCCAAACCCGCTCTCCTATTGGCCGCGGTATGACGGGATGTCCCGCTCCCAACGCGCCGCCTATCTCACCTGGCTCGCCGGTGGCCGCAACGATCCACAGATCGACATCGGATACGTCTTCGTCTTTTTCTACGGCCTGGAGCTGTTCGTGCTCGCCAACCCAACCGGCGATCCGCGAAAAGTGGAACACCTCCCCGGTATTCGCAGGGAAATCGAGCGCTTGCTCACGATCCACGGCGCCAATTCCTCATTCCGGCACTACGCCTCGGGGTTGTTGAACATCATCGACCTCATGTTGATCCCGACGATACCATTCACCCCACCAGACCCGCCCGAGCTTCATCCAAATCCCGATTGGCAATTCCCGCGCAATCTCCCGATGACGATCGGCCAGTTCCTGGCCAACAAGATGCCTCTCCCTCCGGAATGGGCGCTCGCCTGGGTCTGGTACTCCCCGGAGATCCGTCTCCGCGCGCCCGCTCTCCACTGCCGGGATGAATTCTCCCGGCTCTTTATCCGCCGGTACACCGAGCGCTTCCCCGCCGGTATCAAGATTCGACCCGGCAAAAACCGCATCCGGGCACATTACACCCCGGCGAACCGCAGCTATGGATTGCGGACCGACATGGCGACGGACATCCCGAACGTCTTCTCGCAACGCGGCCCGGTCACCAAGCTGGCCCAGCTCACCAATGAGGTCACCGTTGAGCTGGAGGGATACAACCGCTGGCTGGTGAGGAATTCGGGCAAGAAAGGCTCGTTTGCCGAGCTGGCCTACCTGCCGCCCGACCTGATTGACGACACCAACCCCGCCAGGCAGAGTTTCCTGACATGGGCCGAATCGACCGTCCGGGATACCAATCCGGCGTTGATCGATGCCGCCGACCTTATCGCCCGCTGGCGTGGCGACGACACCGGCAAGCTGACCGCAGCCCAGGCAGACGCCTACCTTCGCCTCACCGCCGAGCTCGGATTCGGCGTCGAGCCCGACCCCCGCTTCAATCCGCGGAAGCTTTCCGCATCCATCCCCGCAATCCTCTTTCGCTTGCCGGCCAATGCCCCGCAGGAGCCCGGCGATGGCTATCGCAATGCGGCGATGCTCGTCCATCTCGCCGCGGCCGTCGCCATAGCGGACGGCCGGATCACCCGATCGGAAGCCGGGCGTATCGGCGACGTGGTCGCTCGCACCTTCGACCTGTCGGCGGCCGAGCGCGAACGCCTCTTCGCCCACCTGCTCTGGCTCTCGACCACAAAGATCACCCTCAGTGGATTCAAGACGCGTCTCTTGCCACTGGATGAAGAGGACCGCGCCTTCTTCGGCGACACGCTGATCGATGTCGCCGCCGCCGATGGATTCGTCTCGCCCGCCGAAGTCACCATGCTCGGCAGGATTTTCGCCTTGCTGGGTCTGGATCCCGATTCGGTCAGCAGTCGCCTGCACGCCACACTGACCGGAAGCAGGCCGAGAACCGAACCCGGGACGCTCGATGCCAGGACAATCGATCGGATTCGGGCCGAATCACACGATATCTCCGCGATCCTCGGCGATATCTTCGCTGACGATGATGCCGGCCCAGCGTCCCCGGAATCGTCCCCCGCGCCGGGACATCCCACCATCCCGGGACTGGATGTCGCCCACAGTGGACTTCTCGTCCGCCTCGGTCAACGTGAAAACTGGCCGCGCGCCGATTTCGATGCACTGGCCACCGAATTCGGCGTCATGCCCGGCGGCGCGATCGATCTCATCAACGATGTCGCCTTTGATATCATCGGAGACCCGATCATTGAAGGAGATGATGTGCTCACCATCAATCGCGATCTTATTCAGGACCTGTATCCATGACATCTACCCCGCAACCGGCTATCCGCCCGCGCGAACGCGACGCCATCCTGCAATCTCTCCGCGCAGGCGTGGTTCCGCGCATCGGCCAGCAACACATCCAGGTGGGTCGCGCCAACGAGGTCCGCGCCCTCCTGAGCGATATCGCGCGCATCCGGGATGGCGGCTCCGGATTCCGTTTCGTCATCGGCGAATACGGGTCCGGCAAGACCTTTTTCATGAACCTCGTCCGATCCATCGCATTGCAGCAAAAGCTTGTCACCGTCCATGCCGATCTCTCGCCAGAGCGTCGTCTCTATGCCACCGGAGGTCAGGCCCGCAGCCTCTACGCCGAGTTGATGCGGAATATCTCGACCCGGGCCATGCCCGACGGCGGCGCGATGGCCAGCATCGTCGAACGCTTCATCTCGCAGGCACTCGCGGCGGCACGAGCCAACGGCACATCGCCGGAAGATGAGATTCGCGCCGGTCTCGCCCATCTTTCCCAACTTACCGGCGGCTACGACTTCGCCGAAGTCATCGCCCGGTACTGGGACGGCCACGACCGTGGCAACGAGCAGATCAAAAACGACGCCGTGCGCTGGCTCCGGGCGGAGTTCACCACCCGCACCGATGCCCGCAATGCCCTCGGCGTCCGCACGATCATCGACGACTCCACCGTCTACGACCATCTCAAGCTCATGGCCCGGTTCGTCCGACTGGCTGGCTTCGAGGGATTCTTCGTCTTTCTCGACGAAATGGTGAACCTCTATAAACTGACCAACACGCAAGCCCGTAACGCAAACTACGAGCAACTTCTCCGCATCGTCAACGACTGCACGCAGGGCGTCGCTTCCGGGCTGGGATTTCTCTTTGGCGGCACGCCCGATTTCCTCATGGATCCCCGTCGCGGGCTCTACTCCTACCAGGCGCTGCAATCCCGCCTCGCCGAAAACAGCTTTGCCCGCGATGGCCTCATCGACTACTCCGGACCGGTCATCCGCCTCGCGAATCTCACGCCGGAGGACTTCTACGTCCTCCTTGGCAAGCTACGAAACGTCCAGGCCGGCGGCAATCCGGATTCCTGGCTGATTCCTGACGAAGGATTGCGGGCCTACATGCACCACTGCGCGACCCGGATCGGCGACGCCTATTTCCGCACGCCGCGCACAACGATCAAGGGGTTCCTCGACCTCCTCGCGATTCTCGAACAAAACCCCGACCGCGCCTGGTCCGATCTCATCGAGGGGGCAAATATCATCGCCGACACCGACCCCCAACTGGTTGCCATAGACAGATCTCCCGGCACCCCGGACGACGATGACCTCTCAACTTTCACGTTGTGACATCGTTCGCACCGCCCCGAGATCCGGTAGCACCGACCCGAAGTGGTCGGTGAATGCCCCACCGCGAAGCATCGATGTCGCCACCACACCGGGCACTGTGGCCCGGTGCTACCGATCAACCTTCAAACGCGGAGACGCGCTGGCATCATGACCACATCCACCATCACCCAGGATGCCGCCTTCAACCTGCTCCACCCCACCGTCCGGCGCTGGGTGTGGGACCAGCAGTGGTCCGCCCTGCGCGCCAACCAGATCCACGCGATCGACCCGATCATGACGGGCGAACGCGATGTCATCATCAGCGGCGCGACCGCGAGTGGCAAAACCGAAGCCGCCTGGCTTCCGATCTTCTCCGTCCTGGCGGAGGACAAGGACGCCGGCAACGACCGGCCCGGGGTCAAGGTTCTCGCCGTCAGTCCGCTCAAGGCACTCATCAACGACCAGGCTCGCCGGTTAAGCACGATCGGCGAGCGACTCGATATCCCCGTTTCCCGCCGTCACGGCGATGTCCGGGGAGCAGAACGCAACCGCCTGCGCACCGCACCCGATGGCGTGCTGATGGTGACACCGGAGTCGCTGGAAGCGCTCTTTGTCCTCAACGGACCGCGTATCCCGGCGATGTTCGAGGGTCTGCGCTTCATCGTCGTCGATGAATTGCACGCCTTCATCGGCACCGAACGCGGCGCCCAGCTCCAGTCCCTGCTGCATCGCATCGAGATCGCGATCGGTCAGCCTGTGCCCCGCATTGCGCTGTCGGCCACCCTGCCGGATGCCACCATCGCTGCCGGATTCCTCCGCCCGGACGACGCCAGCGGCACCCGGCTCATCAACGATCCCGCCGACCAGGAAGGTGCGGTTCGACTCCAGCTACGCGGCTATATCGAGCCCTCCGAAGACAGTGAGGAAGAGGACAGCGTATCCGTCGCGACCGCAACCGCGAACCATCTTTTCTCTGTCCTGCGCGGTCGCGACAACCTCGTTTTTACCAACAGCCGCCGCGCCGTCGAGCTCTATGCCGACCAGCTTCGCCGGCGCAGCGACGACATTCACGTCCCGAACGAGTTCTTCGCGCATCACGGCAGTCTCTCCCGTGAAATTCGGGAAGATGTCGAAGCTCGCCTGCTCTCCAACGAAGGCCCCGCGACCGCCATCTGCACCTCGACGCTGGAGCTGGGCATCGACATCGGTTCGGTCGACACCGTCGCCCAGATCGGCCCACCCGGCAGCGTCTCCGCCCTCCGGCAGCGACTCGGCCGCTCCGGACGCCGTGGCCAACCAGCCACGCTTCGCCTCTACATCACCGAACCCGAGCTGGATGCCCGCAGCGCTCTCCCGGACCAGCTTCGCCCTGCATTGGTCGAGTCGATCGCAACGGTCGAACTGTTACTGGAACGCTGGTACGAGCCGCCAAATACCGCCGGACTGCACCTTTCAACGCTGATCCAGCAGATCCTCTCCGTCATCGCCCAGTTCGGCGGCGCGAAAGCCTCCACCCTGCACGCGATCCTCTGCGGCAGTGGCCCCTTCTCGGAAGTGACGCCAGCGATGTTTGCCCAGCTCCTGCGCGACCTCGGCCAGCACGATCTCCTCGTGCAGGAATCGAATGGTGCCCTCCTGCCCGGCGTGCACGGCGAGCACCTGTTGAACCACTACAGCTTTTACACGGCGTTCCAGACATCCGACGAATACCGACTCGTCTCCGGAGGGCACACACTCGGCTCCCTGCCGGTCGACTGGCCGGTGATGCCGGGCAGCTTCCTCATTTTCGCCGGTCGGCGCTGGGAAGTCGTCAACGTCGATACGAAAGACAAGGTGATCGACCTCATCCCTGCCAGAGGCGGCAAGGCACCCCGCTTCTCGGGGATTGGCCCGATCATTCCCGATGGCATTCGCCGGCGAATGCGAGAGATCTACGAGCGCGACGATATCCCCGGCTTCCTCGATCCGACCGCCCGTCAGTTCCTCCACGAGGCCCGCACCAACTACACCAGGCTCGCGCTGGGACGAACCCCCATCGTGCCTTCGGGCAACACGACCTGGCTCTTCCCGTGGATCGGTGACCGGGCGATGAACACGCAGGTGCTGCTTTTCGCGTATCAGGGGATCAAGGCCAGCCTCGACGGTATCGCCCTGAGCCTGCACGATACGACCCCGGAGGCGATTCTTGCCGCCTCCCGCAGCATCCTCGCCGCGCCACTCCCTCCGCCGGAGAAACTCGCCGCTGCTGTCACGATCAAGGAGCAGGAAAAACACGATATTTACCTCGGGACCCAGCTTCTCGATCTCAACTGGGCCACGCACAACCTTGACCTTCCCGGTGCTGTGTCCGCACTGGAAGAAATCGTGGATAGTGGCCTGAAACTGCCAGGCTGACGGCGTGCAGCCGACCCTCACAGCCCCCGCCGAACCCGCTCCTCACCCAGAACAGCCATCGCCGCGTCCACCAGCGACCGGTTCCCGGGATCGTTCAGCCATCGGGACACCCCGGACGGATGCGGCAACGGCACGATCAGCGTCCTCCCGTGCGGCAGATCCACCTCCCGCGTTGTCCCGACCAGCTCCGCCAGCGGCAACCGGCTCGCACCCGGAATCAAGCGTCCTGCGGCCAGCTTACCCAGCGTGACAATGATCTCTGGCCGCACCATCCGCAGCTCCATATCCAGATGGTCCGCACAAAGCGCGATCTCCGCGCGAGACGGCGCGCGATCGCCCTGTCCCTTCGTCGCCTTGCCGGGAAAGCACTTGGTCAGGCTCGTCAGGTACCAGGTCTCCCGCCACTCTTCCGGCGGGAAGCCCGCGCGGGCAAGCCACTCCCGCAGGATCTCGCCGGATCTTCCGCTCCACGGCACCCCGGTCGTGTGAGCCCGCACTCCCGGCGCCTGCCCGACGATCATCACCCGCTGATGCGCGTAGCCGTGGAAAACCGGATGCGCCTCCGTCAGGAATCCCGCCTCGACACAACGCCTGCACATCGCCATCCGCGCCTGATACGCCGCCAGCAACGCATCGTCATCCGCTACACTGTGTTTTTGGAGCCCGATCGCGGCTTCCCTGTCACTCGCACATCTATCTTCGCGGAGTTCCCGTTTCATGTCCCGTTCCCCCGCGTCATCCGCTTCGGCATCGCCCACGCTCGGATCGCCCTACTTCCTGGTCATCGTGGCGCTCTATGTGACCAGCCTGATCACCGCGAACACCGTCGCCGTGAAGGTCCTCAACGTCGGGTTCTTCACCGCCGACGCCGGGATCCTCACCTTTCCGATCGCCTACATCGTTGGCGATGTCCTCACCGAAGTCTACGGCTACGCTGCTGCCCGCCGGGTCATCTGGCTCGGCTTCATCTGCAACGCCATCGCCGTCGCCACCTTCCAGCTCGCGATGATCCTCCCCGCCGAACCGACGTGGGATGGCGGTCCGGCTTACGAACGCATCTTCGGCTCGACCCCACGACTGCTGCTCGCCTCGATGTGCGCCTACCTCATCGGCTCGTTCACGAACTCCTACGTCCTCGCCCGGATGAAGGTCTGGACGGAGGGTCGCTGGCTCTGGACGCGCACGATCGGCTCGACCGTCGTCGGCGAAGGGCTGGACACGGTCGTCTTCGTCCTCATCGCCTTTGGCGGTGTCTTCTCCGGCGAGGTGCTGTGGCAGATGATGTACACCAACTGGTTGTTCAAGACCGGCTACGAGGTCCTCTGCACCCCGCTCACCTACAAGGTCGTCAACACGCTCAAACGTCGCGAGAACGTCGACGTCTACGATACCGTCACCAATTTCAACCCACTCACCATGAGCGCGTAAGCCCTCCGGACGTTCCTCTCGAGGCACCCTGCCGGTATCGAACCGCCATCCGGGTAGCACCGGACCGGCGCGCTATCTGCGCCACCTCTTTCACTGCCCGTTCGCCCAAGAGGTCGGCCAGCATGCGCTCAACCACCCGTCATTCTGAGCGCAGCGAAGAATCCCCCGGCGGAGCCGCTGCCCGGAGGGCAGAAATGGATGCCCTCCGGGCTCTTGAAACGTGCTTCGCACAGAGATCCTTCACTACGTTCAGGATGACGCTCAGTGGTGCCAGAGACCCGTCATCCCGAGCCCGTGAGGTGACGGAGCCGCCGAGTCCTGAACGCATGTGAAGGATGTCGAGGGATGACAGGGAGAGAAGGCTCGCTCATGCGGGCGGGGTAACGGTGGATGCAGGGGACTCGCTCACGATCCTGGGATAGAGATAAGTGAGTGGAGTGCCGGACGTTAACCGGTTCGGACTGGCGAGAATAGGAGACGGTGCCGGAGTGCCCGGTGTCCGCTCACCGACCACGTCGGGTCGGTGCTACCGGGACCATGTTGGGACCCGGTACTGCCGCGACGGTTCGCTCAGGTAGCGCCGGGCCGCAGTGCCCGGCGTCCAGGCGGATGCCGAGAATCGAGTGGGCCGCGACCATCGGCTCCGGACACCGACCACGTCGGGTCGGTGCTACCAGGGCGACGCCAGGTGAATGACAGCGCAAACGAAGCCGACCCTCGACGATGCGAGGGGCGGCTTCCGTATCATGAACTCGAACGACTCCGTGAGCGCGGCAAACGCTATCAGGAGCCGAGCTTGAGAGCGAAGATTTGCGGCGTCGGGGATGGCGGATTGGCTTGCGGTGTGGCATTGTCCGGCGGCGCCACGATGATCGGTGCGCCGGCAGCGAACACGATCATGTCACCTGCGACAGCCGGAGGAGCATTCAGCCCCGCAGTTGCCTGGAACTTCCAGACTTCCTTGCCGGTCTTCAGATCGTACGCCCGCAAGTACCCATCCAGTGACCCGGACAGCACAACGTCGTTCACCACGGTCGCCCCGGCCACGACCATCGCATCAAGCTTGTTGTCCCACACGATGTCCCCTGACGCTGCATCAATCGCCGCGAATCCTCCCGTCGAAGGTGGCGAGTTGTCCGGCTGCGTCCCCGCACCGGTTGGTGTCAGGTAACTGGGGGAATCGATGTAGGGGACGAAGATCTTGCCATCGCCAAATCCGATCGGCGACTCCACCCCGCCGAGACCACCCGGATAGACCTCGGTCGTCCCCGGCGGCAGCTCCTGCAATTGATCGTTCAGGTGTTTGCCGACGCTCGTCTTCCACAGCATCGCGCCGGTCTTGGCGTCAGCCGCCATCACGGTGCCGGTCTTCCCTGCACCAACCGCGATTTGGGTCGGTGTTCCATTCAGATCCACGGTCGCCAGAATCGGGCTTTGCTGGAAGTCATGATCGAAGATGTCGTGCGGATTGGCGTTGATCGACCAACGAACGCCACCGGTCGCCGCATCCAGGGAGACCAGGGAGTCCGCGTAGTCGTTCGGTCCCGGACGGCTGGATCCGTTGGGGAATTCGGTGTTTCCAGGATAGGGTCCCGGATTCCCGGTGCCGAAGTAGAGATTCCCCTCATCGTCGACCGAAGGCGGATACCAGAGACCGGCACCGGAGTTCGTGCGAGGATTGCCCCACAGATTATCGGTGGAAGTATCAAAGCTCCAGAGGGTCACACCCGTTTCCGCATCGAGCGCGTAGATGATGCCCCGGGCGCCGCCCCGGTAGTTACCGTGCGTCGTATTGTTCGGGTTCGTGCTCATGTACACGACATTGTCGTACACCAGTGGGGCCATATCGATGCACTCGAAATCGTTGTTGGAGATATCGTTCTGCCAGATCTGCTTTCCTGTCTTGGCATCCAGGCAGAACACGATGCTCGAATCACCGGTCGCCGCATACACCCGGCCGTACGCGACAGCAACACCGTTTGGACCGTTGGACGGATCGTTGAAATCCGTATGCCAGATCTCCTTGCCCGTATCCTGATCGAGCGCGAAGACATTGCTCTGCATATCCTGCAAATAAACGACCTTGTCGAGAATGACGGCGTTCGCGGTGATCCCGCTAAAGTTGCCGCTCACGGTGATCGGGACCGTCCAGGCGACCGCCATGGTGTCCAAATTACCGGAGTTGATCGATGCGTTCTCGGCAGCGCGAGTGGACTGAAGATTCCCCTGCGCAACCGGCCAATCCTGCGCGAACTGGCTGACTTCTGGCGGAACCGGTGTCGCGTTCAGGACATTCGGTGTCGCCGGACTGGTTCCTGTTTGCGGCTCCGCCATACCTGACTTACTGGCCAGGATGGCGGCCAACGAGGCCCCGGCGGCGCCGATCAGGAATCTCCGCCGGGTCGTTGTCGACGCGAGTAGCGACGGACGTACTGACGAATCCTTCAGCGGTTCAGTCATGTCTGTTCTCCTGTTGCGTTCTGCCCGGACGGGCACGGCGATCGTGGGTGATGTCGCTGGCGGAATGTCAGTTCTCAGGTCAACCCGGCATCCGACCGGTGCATAACGTGTGCCGCCGTCGGCAGCGCTCTCTACGCATCTCCATTCCGCAACCGGTTGAGCGGAATCAACGCCAGAAACACGACCATTCCCGCCAACCCAAACAACACCGGGTAAGTGGCTCGCGGCGACACCGCATTCACGATATCCAGCACCGGCCCGAATAGACCGGCCATCGCCCCCGCACCGGCCGACGAGATGTTGGCCACGCCCAAAGCTGCGGCAAACTCGTGCGCGGGAAGATCGTCGTTGAGCTGGGCCCAGTTCACGGAAAGGAACGCCCCGTAGGCGATCGCGATCAGGCTGCCTGCCACCATCAACAAGGGGATCGTCGTCGACAATCCCACCAGCACCATGCCCGTACCGCCGCAGATGGTCGCCACGGTCAGCACCTTTGGCCGGCCGATCCTGTCCGACATCGATCCCGCCACGCCCGCCGCAAGGATGGCGATCGCGATCGCGGCGACACCGCCGATCGCGACGATCTGATGAACCTGGTCGGCGAATCTCGCTTTCAGGAAGAGCACGAGAAACCGCTCCGACGGATACGTTCCGAGGACAAAGAGGAACTGCGCCAGAACCGCCCGGCGGAAGACGGTATGCCGCCGCAGCATCGTCACGGCTTCGCGCCAGACCTTGCGCGGATTCATCGCCGGGAGCACGGTCGTTTGCCAGGAGCCCGCCGTCTCGCCAGGGATCCGTGGTACCCAGACCAGCGTCAGGGCCGTCGTCAAGGCAAGCACGGCCCCGATGTAGGCGATGACCCAGCCCGTCGAGCCATGCAGGAGCAAGATCGCCTCGCCCCCAAGCAGGCCCAAAGCCGACCCCAGCACCGCCAGGATGTTCTTCACGCCGGAAGCCAGACCCCGATGCTCCCGCGGCACGAGATCGGGGATGAATGCCTGAAATGCCGCCTGGGCGATATTCGCGCCGAGCTGCATGCTCACGAAACCGGCGAGGACGACGCCAGCGTGTGTCGCGCCACCAAAGATGAGCAGTCCCGGTAACGCGACGCATGTCCCGGCGATGATGAACGGCCGCCGCTTGTCGGTTCCGGGCCATGCGTCGCTTGTCCGACCCGCGATCGGCTGGACGAACGCCGCCAGCCCGACCCCAAGGAACGCGATCAACCCGAGCGCCGTCCCGTGCAGACCAACCTGGACCGTGTCTTCCACCCGGTTCGGCAACAGGATGACATTGGTCACGATCCAGAATACCCGGAGGCCGAATCCGTAGATGTTGATCCTGGTGACGAACGCCAGCGTGGAAGCTGCCACTCCGTCGTCCGACCGCTGATTCAGACCTTTCATACCGTGCCGGCGCATACCCCGCTCGCGAATCCGGCTCCACATAACCCCGACCGGTATCGCAAACCATGCGCCAGAAACGCACGCCGGATCAGCTGACCCGGCACGCCCCGCGAGGTCGCCGCCCACTTGCACCGTTACGGAAACCTGCGAAGATAGGCACCGAGGTACAAGCTGTCCCGTATACAGGAGCGATTGATGTCAACCACACCAACTATCCGCTGGCCGCAGGATCGGCCTGCCTACACCTCGCTGAAGGCCGCCGTCCAGGGCGAGGCGGCTCGCTGGAACGTCCCCGGCATCTCCGCCGGCATCCTCCGCGACGGTGATGTCGAGGTCCAGGTCACGGGAGCCACCAGCATCGAAACCGGTTTCCCCGTCACCGAAAAGACCCTCTTCCAGATCGGCTCGATCTCCAAGATCTTCACCGCCACCCTGATCATGCGTTTTCGTGACCGTGGCCTGCTCGACCTCGACATCCCGGTCATCGAGTACGTTCCCGAGCTTCCCCTTGAGAACGAGGATGCCCGGGCAACGATTACCCTCCGCCACCTGCTCTCCCATACCGCCGGCTTCGAAGGCGACCGGTTCACCGATTACGGTCGTGGCGACGAGGCGCTCGGCAAGGCAGTCGCCGACCTCGGCGCCTCGAAGCAATGGTTTGCGCCGGGCACGCTCTTCTCCTACAACAACGCTGCCTTCTACCTCGCCGGATACATCATCGAGAAGATCACCGGCAAGGTCTTCGAAAAGGTGATGGAGGAGGAGATCTTCACGCCGCTCAAGCTGGAGCGCACGGTGCTGCTGCCGGAATGGGCGATGACCTACGCCCACGCCGTCGGTCACGATGTCGACCGCGCCAAGGGCCCCCAGATCGTCCGACCCTTCACGCTCTCCCGGCACGTCGCCGCCGCGGGCGCCATCATCTCCTGCGCCAGTGACATGCTGCGTTTCGCCCAGATGCACATCAACGACGGAGAGCTGGACGGCGAGCGCATCATCAGCGCTGCCGCCGCGCAGGAGATGCGCCAGTTCATCATCCCGACCGACGCCAGTGGCACCACTTTCGGCCATTCCTACGGCGTGGGCTGGGCCCGGTGGGAGTTCGAGAATAACCCGGTCGTCGGCCACGGCGGCTCGATCTCCGGATTCCGGGCGCAGCTCTGGCTCGCCCCGGAGAAGAAATGGGCCTTCGTGGTGCTCACCAACGGCTCGACCGGCGCCCGCGCCATGAGCGAGTTGCGCAACTGGGCCTTCACGCGCGAGCTCGGCATCGTTTTCCCGGACCCCGAAGTCGCCGATCTCTCCGACGAGGAGCTCTCGCGCCATACGGGCACCTACACCCGGCACGATGGGACCCTGGACATCGCCGTTCACGGCAAGGGCCTGAGGATCACCCAGTCGCACATCAATGAAGACACCGGGGAGCCGGAAGGCGACCCGGCCATACTGGACCTGGAGCCGGTGAGCGCGGACAGCTACCGCATCACCACGCCTGAAGCCTACGGCGGGATCGTCGATTTCTTCCCTCACCCCGCCCCGGATGGCACCCCGCAGCACCTCGTCCGCGTCGGCGGCCGCCTCGCCGCGAAAAAGGACTGACATTCGTACGGGCGATGCTCGTCATCGCCCCTCGGTTCCGGCGTACGGGCGATAATAAATATCGCCCGTACGATTCCCCTCCGCATCGATCCATCAGCCCGTCGTTCGCGGCATCCTCTACACCGGCGTCGAGCAGAGCACCGTGACCAGTCGCAAAATCCGGTAGGCGTTCGGCATGTCGGCCCGCTGGAAGCGGATCGTCCGGCCATCGACGCGCTCGACGTCGTCCAGCATTCCGACCAGATCGGCGAAGACCGGCCGTGCGAAGCTGACCTCGACATCGACCGGTGTGCCAACCTGGAGCGGCGAGACCGGCGGCCGGTCCCGCATCGCCTTCGCCGCCGCCTCCCGCAACATGCGTCGAGAAACCGCCGGATGCACGCTCTCCGCCGCAAGGTGCGCCCGGCTCTTCTTCACCGGCACCATCACTACATCGTCGCCGAGCGTCTCGCGCACATCCGACTCAACCTGCTGATCGCCGGAAACCAGGATGACCGGCACGTCGTAGGCACCGGCCATCGCGGCGTTCAGCCCGAGTTCCCCGTACGACGTCCCGTTAACCTTCACATCAAGGATGACGCCGGTGAATGTGTGACTGAGCACGGCTGGCCCGGCACCGGCGCTGCCATGCACCCCGACGAACATGGCGAGGTCGTATCCTTCCTCGATCCCGTCCATCATCCCGAAATGCCGCGGTTTCCCCCGGCTCAGGATCGCCCGTTCGTCGAGCTCCTCGGGGATGATGTTGCGGTAAGGGCCGTGGCAATCCGCCACCGTCACCTCCGCCTCGGGATCGGCATCGAAGATTCCGGCGACCACCGCGCTGGCCTCGGCCGTCATCAACCGGCGCGCCCGCTCGTATTCCGGATTCCCGCGAGACCCCTCCTCGGTATGGACGACTCCCGCGACACCCTCGATATCCGTCGTGACAAAGACCTTCACCATCTCGATACCTATCCTGTCTTTTTCATCTTGGGATCCAGCGCATCGCGCAGCCCATCGCCGAAGAGATTGATCGCGACCACCGCGACGAGGATCGCGAGCCCCGGGAAAATCGTGATATGCGGCGCGAGCTGCATGTAGGCCCGCCCCTCGCTGAGCATCGTCCCCCATTCCGGCGAGGGAGGCCGCACGCCGAGCCCGAGAAACCCGAGACTCGCCGCCGTCAGGATCGCGGTCCCCATCCGGATCGTCGAGAGCACCAAAATCGGCGCCAGTGCATTCGGCATCAGGTGCACAGCGATCAATCGCCCGCTTGGCGCCCCGATCGCCCGGGCCGCCAGCACGAACTCCTGCTCCCGCAGCGATAGCAGCGATCCGCGCACCATCCGGGCGAATACGGGGACCGAGAAGATGCCGATGGCGATGATCACGTTCACCTCGCCGACCCCGAGGATGGCGATGATGACGATCGCGAGCAAAATCCCGGGAAACGCCAGTTGGACATCCAGCAACCGCATCAGGACACTGTCAATCCATCCTCCGTAGAAGCCGGAGATCGCGCCGATAATGCTGCCCAGAAGTGCGCCAACCAGCGTTCCCAGCACCCCGAGACGCAGGGAGATTTGCGCGCCATAAATGATCCGGCTCAGGATATCACGGCCGAAGTTATCGGTCCCCATCGGGTGCGCCCGCGACGGTCCCTGCATCATGCTCATGTAGTCCTGGAAATTCGGATCGGCCGGCGCGATCCATTTCGCGAAGATCGCCGCCAGGACCATCAGCAGCAACACGATCAACCCGCCCATGGCAAAGGCGTTTTTCCGGAGACGGCGCCCGGCATCGCTCCAGAGCCCTCTTGCCCGCTCGTTTCTCTCGAGCGTCGCATCCGCGATCGTCGCTGGGGCGCTGAGTGTGGCGTTCATGGTCGTCCCGCCCTTTCCGCTAGGTGTAGCTGATGCGTGGATCGACCCGCGCATACAGGAGATCGACGAGCAGGTTGATAACCACGAACTGGATCGCAAACAGCAGCAGGGTTCCCTGCACGATCGGGAAATCCCGGTTGTTGATCGATTTGATCAGGAGTTGCCCGATACCGGGATACGAGAACACCGTTTCCGTGATCACCGCGCCAGCCAGCAAACCACCGAACTCCAACCCGAGAATGGTGAGGATCGGGATCAGCGCGTTTTTCAGCGCGTGGCGGATCACCACCATGCGCTCGGACAAGCCCTTCGCCCGGGCCGTCCGCACGTAGTCCTCGGAAAACACCTCGATCATGCTGGATCGCGTCACCCGGGCGATGACTGCGGCTGCACCGACGCCGAGCGTGACCGCCGGCAGCACCAGATGCGAGATGCCGCCCGCACCCGCCGATGGAAACCAGCCGAAACGCACTGAGAAGACCAGCAGGAGCAGCAAACCGAGCCAGAATGACGGCGTGCAAATGCCGATCAACGACAACAACATCGTTCCCCGGTCGACCAGGGTGTTATGCCTGATTGCGGAAACGATACCGAAAAGCAGGCCAAATACGACCGCAACGAGGCTACTGGCGACCGTCAATGCCAGAGTCGCCGGCAGACGCGACAACACCTCGTGCGTGACCGGCACCCGCGAAACAGTCGACCGGCCCAGATCGCCCTGCACGGCACGCTGCAACCACGCCATATATTGCATCGGCAAGGGCTCGTCGAGCCGCCACGCCTTCCTCAGGATCTCCACCTGCTCGCCCGTCGCCTCCGGACCGAGCGATTGGCGTGCGGGATCCCCGGGGATCAACCGCATCACAATGAAGATGAGGATCGATACCCCGAGCAAGATCGGGATCAGCGCCAGCAAGCGACGAAGAATGTACTGGGTCATAGGGATTACCCCTCTGGAGAAAGATGGCAGGAGAACGAGCCCGGCTGTCCCCTGCCTGTGATGCTGTTGCTATTCGACAGCGCCGACCCGGAGTGGTCGGCGAGCGTCACCTCACGCATGATGCATCCGGTCCTCGTTTGAGGACCGGATGCATTGCACATATCGCGAGGGGCTACCCCTGCCAGTACGCTGTGCGCAGGAAGACCACACCGTCTGCCTGCGTCAGGCACCCGCCAGCATCGGACGAGATCGCGCCGAAGTAGGTCGGCACGTAAAGGAAGAGGTTCGGCGCCAGCTCCATGATGCGCTCCTGCGCCCTGGCGTAGGCGGCCGCCCGCTCATCCGGGTTCGGCAATTCCAGCCCTTGCTGGATCGCCTCCTCCACGTCGGGATCGGTGAAGAACGAGAAGGTCGATCCCGCCGGTGGCCAACTACCCTTGGTGTAGATCGGGCGCAACGCCCAGTCTGCATCTCCGGTCGACGGCGACCACTGGGTCATCATCAGTTGAATATTCGACTCCTCCACCGGTTTCGCCTGCTCCTCGGTGAGCGCAGCCGATTCCATCTGGATGACCTCTGCCTGCACGCCGATCTGCTGCAACTGGTTCTGAACGGCGACGGCCCGGTCGCGGTGGACCGCGGAAGTCCACAGCTCGGTGCTGAACCCGTCCGAATATCCTGCTTCGGCCAGTAGTTCCTTCGCCTTGTCCGGATCGTAGTCATAGCCGCCCGTCTCGTGGTAGCCCCAGACGCTGCGCGTGATCGGGGCGTCCGCGACATACCCTTCGCCGAGACTCCCGGCCATCAGGACGGCTTCCTTGTTGACGCCGTAGTTCAGGGCCTGACGCACCTTCACATCCGTGAATGGCTCCTTGGCGTTGTTCATCGTGACCCAATAGATGGTCATGCCATCGACTTCGGTCACCGTCACGCGGTCATCCGACCGAAGCAATTGCGCCTGGGATGCTTCCAACGGTCCCGCGAAGTTGGCATCGCCGGACTGGACGGCGATCCCGAGCGCGCTCGGCTCCGCCATGCCCCGGATCGTGAGCTGAGGCACGGCCGCCGCGAGATCCGGGTTCCAGTAGTCCGGATTCGCCTCCAGCGTGATGTGGTCGCCGCGCACCCACTCGACGAAACGGAACGGTCCAGTCCCCACCGGATTGCTTCCGAAGTCCTCGCCGGACTCTTCCGCGGCCTTCGGACTCGGGATGCCTCCCGCCGGATGCGCGAGCGTGGCGATCATCGCGGCAAACGGCGCCAACGCCACGAATTTGACGGTGTACTCATCGACCGCTTCCACATGATCGAGCACATCGCTGAAGTACACGGCACGCCGCAATGTCGAATCCGGATCCAGCACCCGATCGTAGGCCTTCACCACCGCCTCGGCGTTGAACGGCTCGCCATCGTGGAAGGTCACCCCCTCGTGAAGCTTGAAGGTGAACTCCATCGCATCGTCGGACACATCCCACGACTCTGCCAGCAGGTTCACCACGCGCATCTGGTCATCCAGCGTTACCAGCCCTTCATAGATGCACTTGTCCACGCTGGCGGATGCGTTGCTGGTGGTGTCCTGCACGTCGAGCGTATCCGGTTCGACGCTCAGACCAATCGCAAATGGCCGATCGACAAATGGTGCGGCTGTCGGATGCGCGATCTCCCCTTCGGCTTCCGCCGTCGCTTCAGATTGCATCGCCGCGACCGGGTTCGCGATCATCGCCGAGAGCGTGGCCGCGCTCGCTCCGCACGCCGCCAGACGCAGGAAGGTGCGCCGGTTGAGTCCCGCTTCCTGCCACTGGTCCAGCAACGTACGGTACTGCTCTACCCTGTTCATGTTTCGATCCTCCTGCGGTGGATATGCACCACCGTATTGACCGGGTCACCACGAACGAAGACGCGCCACGCGCCTCGCGATACACGATGCCAACAACCGCACCGCCTCCGGTTTTCCCAACCGAAGGAACGAAGAATGACGATCATCCGGATATCAGGATAAGAAACCGATCTCCCGTAACGGGAAAGGCTGACATTGTGCGGCTCATTTGTGGCGTTGACGGCAGACTATCGTGGCGCAGAATGATTGTCAACAGGAATAGAAAGGATGTGGGAATACCTGTCGTTACTTCGGGAGTCGGGCACATGACGACATTCGACGACATTCATTGAAGGAGATTCCCTTGACCAGCGACATCACCGGCCCACAGATGTCTCGCATCGATCGCATCATGATGGACGAGATGGGCGTCGATACCCTGCAGCTCATGGAGCTCGCGGGAGACAGGGTCGCCGATATGGCGCGCCGTCACTGCGGGATCGATCTGACGCGAAACCCGCGTATCGTCGCTCTGGCGGGAACCGGCGGCAACGGTGGCGATGCAATGGTCGCCGCTCGTCTCCTTCATGTCTGGGGCGCGGACTGCACCGTGGTGCTGACCAGGGCGCGCGAAGATTACACCGGCATCACCGCCCATCAACTCGCAATCCTCGACCGGTTGGGCATTCCGGCCATCGAGCCTGGGCTGGAAGCGCTCCCCGCTGCCGAGCTCATCCTCGATGGCCTGCTTGGGTTCAGCCTGCACGGCGATCCCCGGGGAGAAACCGCTCGCCTGATCGCCCTTGCCAACGATCACCCCGCGCCGATCCTCGCGATCGATCTGCCTTCAGGTCTCGACGCCACCACCGGTGAGGTCGGGACACCCTGCATCACCGCAACGTGGACCGTCACCCTGGCATTGCCGAAAACCGGTCTCGTGCATGCTCCGGCCATCGTCACGGGGAATATCTGGCTCGCCGATATCGGCGTCCCTTCGGTAATCTACGAGAAGATCGGTGTAAACATCCCGAACGACCTTTTCAGCCACAGCAGCCTGATCTGCGTCCGGTAACACCCACATCGCGCGGTCCCGTCCAGACCGATCCCAAAGTGCCAGGTAGCACCGACCCGAAGTGGCCGGTGATGATGGTGGTCGAATATGCGGACCGGTTTTTGCCGGGACACCGGGCACTCCGGCCCGGTGCTACCTCTTTCTGTATCCGGGCAACCCACCCCAACATCCCCGGCATCCTGAGCGGAGCGAAGGATCTCCGTGCGAAGCACAATGCGGCCAGTCGCCAATCCAGTCGCCCGGCATCACCCCACGTTCCCGCCCCCAAACCGGCCAAACGCCCGGCATCCTACCCATTCGTTGTCATCCCGAGCGAAGTCGAGGGATCTGTGCTTCTGGCCACCACAGCGGTTTGCGAGAGCCAGGATCCCTCGACTTCGCTCGGGATGACGGAACCTTGACGAAGACATAGGCGACCGCAGAGACGTCCATAGAGTGGAATGGCTGATACCGAATCCGGATGACACACACGCGTCGGCTTTACCCAAGCTCGAAGCTCGTGATGCCCCACACCCGCTCCAGCGCGATCTCCGGCCGTGGACCAGCATACATTCGTGCCGTCTCGAACACCGGCGTCATTCCCCTCGCTTCGGCCGCCCGGTTCGCGACCATGTTCGGCTCGGGCACATCGAGATACACCGCCTGCCCGGGGAAGGACGCCAGCAACCCGTCGAGCAACCGTTCGGCTGTCTCCTGGTCGTCGGCAAACAGGGGGCCGATCTTCGCGCCCTCGGCGCAAGGCCGCAGCAGGCCCCACCCCGCGAGCGCGCCATCGCGCATCACCCCGAGCCGCACGGCTCCCGGTTGCGCGATCCACTGGCGCAGGAAGTTCCGGCGGTCCGCCTCGAACACATAGCGGTCATACGCTGCGATCGCCCCAAATGGCACATCATCAAGATCGATCAATCCCGGCTCGACCTCACCGCCGCCGACGCCCTGATAGCGTGCATTCCGCCACGCCAGCTCGAAGCCGGAGCGCGCATAGTTATCCTGCTGCGCCGGCACGCCATCGAGACCGATCGTGCGATCCGCCGCGTGGGCGATTCCTGCCTGCCAGACCCGAAATCCGTACCCGCGTCCCCGTAAATCCGGGCGGCAGATGTACAACCCGAGAAATGCGAAGGACGCGCCGTACCGCACGACGCTGATCACCGCCGCCGGTTCTCCCTCATGCAGGGAGGTCAGGAATCCCCTCGGATCAGTGGCATGGAAACACGCGGCATCGTGATACCCCGGATTCCATCCCTCCTGTCGCGCCCAGTCCAGGGCGATATGCGCCTCCCGAGCCTCAAGGGGCCGCACCTCGATGGCCTCGTTCATCAGGAATCCTCCTTCAACGGTCTGTCAGTCTCGCTCTTGCATTCGGATTATGGAAACTGAATGCATGATAGCGCAGGAATGCATTGTTGAGACAGCGACAAATCGTGCCGGTATTCTTCGCGGCAACGTCATCGCCAACGACGGTATCGGAAGAGAAGGATGGCGCACGGCACACTGCCGACACGGCAGATTCAGACGCCTGTCCTGAACGACCAACATTGACAAATTCGACGCCGGGTCGCTAAGGTTGCCCCATTCTGACATGGCAACCGGGTATTCATGGCTGGAATGCCGGTTGCACGCGTGGTCAGGGTCCTTCGCCTACTCATGCACGACCGTTGGAGGGACGGCGCTCGCACCTGTTGACTCATCGTCTGCATGCATCTCCTACTATCCCGGCGATTCCCCCGTTGGACGCCGCGCGCTTTCGGATGCATGTCACAATGGAGCTACCACTGGTGAACAGTTCCCCGCGTGATGCGGATGGGCATCACTTTTCCGCGATTCGGATCGGTCTTCCGACGATCCATACGCTTTACCGTTTCGTTTCCGTTCTCACCATCGTCGCCATGCTTTTCGGCGGCCTCATGCTGATGACTCCACAGGCGAGCGCCCAGGCCACCGCGACGGTAGACACGGACGCGCTCAATCTCCGAACCGGCCCCGGCACGGATTACTCGATCATCACGGTCATGCCGTCCGGCGCCGCGGTCAGCATCGACGGGGGTGCCGAAAATGGCTGGTATCCCGTCTCCTGGAATGGCAATTCCGGCTACGCTACCGGCGAGTACCTCGCGATCGATGGAGGTGCGTCCGGCAACGTTGCCTCGGACGGCGCGACAGGAACGGCCTACGTGATCGATGGCCGGCTCAATCTCCGCAGCGGCGCCAGCCTCGGCAGCGGCGTGATCCTGGTGATGGAGGATGGTGCTGCCGTCACCCTTACCGGCGAATACGGCAACGGCTTCCTCGGTGTCATCTACAACGGCACCTACGGCTTCGCCTATGCCGACTACCTCTCGACCTCCGGCAGTGGATCGCAAGCGCCCTCCTTACCGCCCAGCGGGGACGTCACGGGCACCGCGACAGTGGACACCGATGCGCTCAACATCCGGAGCGGCCCTGGCACGAGCTATGGCATCCTCGGCGTGATGCAGTACGGTGCGTCGCTCTCGCTGACGGGTGACAGCGCCAACGGCTTCGTCGGCATCGTGTACGACGGCATCCTGGGCTGGACCTTCGCAGATTACCTCGCTATCGGTGCGACCGCGCCGTCACCGTCGCCCGATCCCGGCTCGGAGAGCGTCGCCGTCGGCGATACGGTCACCGGCTCCGGCTATATCGACACCGATGCCCTCAACCTGCGGAAGGGCCCGAGCACCAGCCACAGCGTGATCACCGTTATGTACAACGGCGCTGGTGTCGAGATCATGGGTGAGCCCCAGGGCGGGTTCTACCCGCTGCGGTACAACGGCACCAAGGGTTGGGCCAGTGGCGACTACCTCGGCTTCGGCTCGACGCCCTCGACCCCGGCGCCGGGCGGGAGCGGTGAAACGGATATCCTGGCGATCATCAATGCCGCGGCCGATCGATACGGACAGCCGCGCGAGGATATGCTGCGCGTCGCCCGTTGCGAGTCGGTGCTCGATCCGAAGGCGGTCAACCCGTACAGCAACGCGAGTGGACTCTTCCAGTTCCTGCCCGGCACCTGGGCCACGACGCCATACGCGGATCAGGACATCTTCGACCCGGTGGCAAATGCGAACGCCGCTGGCTGGATGTGGTCTGTTGGCCGCCGCAACGAGTGGACGTGTCAGTAGGCATCGCCCCACCCGAACCCAGATACAAGAACGCCCCGGCCAGTACTGGCCGGGGCGTTCTTGTCGCAACATCACCACTCGCAAAATAATCTCTCGTCATCCCGAGCCGATGAGACGCCCGAAAGGCGCCGAATCGTGTCGAGGATCTCGGGACCGCGAAATTGGCTGTTGCGGGATCCCTCGACTTCGCTCGGGATGACGAGAGATTTCGCCGGGGAGAGCGAGCCTTCTCCCGAAAAGCCGCCTACATCAATCCCGGTTGCTCGGCGATCGGCTCGATCAACTCCGGTGAGTTGTTCCGGACACTATTCACCGCCGTGCTCACGGGATACATGTCCATCTCCTCGGCGGCGATCGGTTGCAGCAGCGGCTCCAGAGGAGCGAAATCCTCGATTTCCCGATCCATCCACAGTTCCGCATCATCGGGGTGCAAAATCATCGGCATCCGATCATGAATATCCTGCATCAGCACGTTCGGGCCGCCGGTGATGATCGTGTATGAAGGCAATGGCTCACCGGCAACATCCTGCGCCACGTCGTACAACCCCGCCATCAGCATGACCGGCTCATCCTTGAGAAAGATGTAGTAGGGCTGCTTCGGGCCGCCGGTCCGGCGCCATTCGTAGAACCCGTTGGCGGGCACCAGGCACCGTTGACGCCTGATCAGCGACCGGAACATCGGTTTCTCCGCCAGCGTCTCCGCCCGGGCATTGATCGGCGCAACCTTCGGCCGCTCACCCGGTTTCGTCCATTTCGGGATCAATCCCCACTGCATGGACCGCAGATGCCACACTCCGCTGTCCTCCACGATCACCGGCAACATCTGGCTTGGCGCCGCGTTCCAGTTTGGTACGGGATCGATATCGTTTTGAAAAGGGAATTGCTCCAGCGCCTCGATCAATGCCGGAAAGTCCTCGATCACGTAGCGTCCACACATGAGGAAACTCCTTGTGGAATGGAGCGACAGGAAAGCGCAAAAACGACGAGCGCCCATCCATTTCCATGACACCGACCTGAAGCGACCGGCGTTCAATCAATCTGGCACGCCTTAAATATGCCACCACCGATCCCGGGCGATGACGGGGAAGATCATCGCGATCCGGAATCGGTGGTGGCAACGGCAACCTTGGATCGAACATTGCGGCCAGAATACTGGCGGGAGTTCCGGGGGTTGGAACCGGATCTCACCAGGGGGTAATCCCTAGGCCGCATCCTGCCGGTGGGAGTGATCCTCCGGCTCCCCGTTCCCCAGGGGGAGAGGCCGATGGCCAGGAACGGGGCGAAGGCGTTCGATCGCCGGTACGGGCGAGATATGGAGCACGCGGTCTTCCGCATGCTGATCGGAGGAGCGACGGGCCGGCTCGTTCCCGAGAACGAGCGGGTAGAACGCCATCGCACCGAAAAAGAGCATCATCAGGACGGCAAGTGCCTGAACCAGAATCGTGGTCATGTTCGACAACCTTTCTCCGGTGATTCGTCACCGGCCCCCGTGTTCGGGTGGCGAGACAACACGGTCATTCGTTACGTCAGCACCGTATCCCATGGTCGGGAACGGGTCGGTGGGTCGGGAAGAAGGACCATCCGATCCTTCTCTCCGGTACCTCGGGTGCGGCCTGCGGGGGAGTCGCGCTCGGGTGTACGAACACATGTTCGCACGACAATGACTCCCTGTCAACCCTTTTTCAGAACATTGGTTCGACGAACGTACACAAGGCCTGAAGACCTCGTCGTTCCGGGGACCGTGGGACAAAAGGACTCGATACAAGCGAGCGGCGTGCTCCGACTCATCGGTCCTGGCGCTTACCGACGGCACCTCTTTACACATGTTCTGAATACGGTAGACTCATTCGTCGGGAGAAATACCAATCGGGCGTGGCTCTGATCCGCATATCCGGACGTCCCGCATCGACACGTGCGTTCCCCAAACAACACCGGAGTTTCCGGCGCGATCGATCGCCACGCCTGTCAGCGCGGCGAGGACACCTCGACCGGTGGGTGCCCGCGATACGCCGACGATCCTCAGTCCGCCAGCGTCCACGGATGGGGTGAACAAGACGCATTCACGGACCCAGAGGCCCTTTCACCGTGAAAACCCTGTTACGTATCCTGACCTATCTCAAGCCCTATACCCGGCGACTCATCATCGTCTACGCGTCGCTGCTGATCGCGCTGGGTCTTCAGCTTTCGATCCCGCAGGTGCTTGGCCGCGCGATCGACCACGGTGTTATCGCCAGGGATTACCACTACCTGACGAAAGCCGCGCTGCTCATCGTCGGGCTCGCCGTCGCCCAGTCGATCTTCACCTTCATCCGCTCGTACGGCACGAACACGGTCGCCGAGTACGTCGCCAACGATCTCCGGAACGAACTCTACGCAACCTTCCAGGAACTCCCGTTCCGTTTCTACGACCGGGCCCACACGGGTCAGCTCATGGCGCGCGCCACCGACGATATCAACCAGATCCGCGGCATGATGATGTTCTCCCTGCGCGCCATCGTGCAGGCCGTCGGGATGCTCGTCATCATCGCGATCATCGTCCTGAAAACGAACTGGATCCTCGGTCTCATCGCCCTTTCGACCACGCCCTTTCTCGTCTGGTGGTCGATTCATTTCTCGGTCACGATTCGCCCCGTCTGGCTCCAGATCCAGCAACAATTCGGGGCGATGACCTCTACCCTGCAGGAAAACGTCGCTGGCGGACGCGTTGTCCGCGCGTTCGCCCAGGAAAACGAAGAAGCTGACCGCTTCGAGGCCGAGCTGGACGAGCTCTTCGAGCGCAACCTGGACGCGACCCGGAAATGGTCGCTCAGCTTCCCGATGACCCTCGCCCTGAACGCGCTCAGCGTCGCCGGTGTGATCTGGGTTGGCGGCTGGATGGTGATACGAGGCAATCTCTCGGTCGGTACCCTTGTCCAGTTCGAGCGCTACACCACCATGCTGCAGGAGCCGATTCGCTGGCTCGGTTTCGTCGTCAACCGGATCGCCCGCGCCATCGCCGCCGGCGACCGCATCTTCGAGGTGCTCGATGCCCGGCGCATCATCAAGGACGAGCCAGACGCCCGGCCGCTGGCGATGCAGGGGCTCGTCGAATTCCAGGACGTCAGCTTCCGCTATGCCAAGGGCGCAGCTGATGCCCTCGAACACGTCTCCTTTACGGCGACCCCAGGGCAGATCACCGCGCTCGTCGGCCCGACCGGCTCTGGCAAGAGCTCGGCGATAGGTCTGATCCCGCGTTTTTACGATGTCACCAGTGGCCAGGTCACGATCGATAGCCGGGATGTCCGCCAGATCACCCTGGAGTCGCTCCGCTCGCAGATCGGCATCGTCATGCAGGAGAGTTTTCTCTTCTCGATGACCGTCCGCGAAAACATCTCCTACGGATGTCCGGATGCCTCGCTCGACGACGTGATGGCCGCCGCGAAAGCCGCGAGAGCGCACGATTTCATCATGCGCATGACCGACGGCTACAACACCGTGATCGGTGAACGGGGCGTCACCCTCTCCGGCGGTCAAAAGCAGCGGCTCGCGATCGCCCGGGCGCTACTGATCGACCCGAAGATCCTGATCCTCGACGATGCCACCGCCAGCGTCGACAGCGAGACCGAGCACGAGATCCAGCACGCACTCCGCACGCTGATGCAGGGCCGCACATCGCTCGTCATCGCCCAGCGCCTGACGACGGTCCGCGATGCTGACCAGATCCTCGTCTTCCAGAATGGCACCATCACCCAGCGCGGTACCCACGACGAGCTGCTGGAAGATACTTCCGGCTTCTACCACGAGCTGTACACGCTCCAGATGCAGGATCAGGAAGACGCCAGCCGGGCGCTGGTCAACGAAGGGGGACCTCCACCGCGCGAGGAGGAACACCAGGAAGAATTGATGGAAGAGGCGGCTCCGGCACCCTCATCAGCAACGGGAGCCAACTGACATGGGACAGATCCGCGTTCAGGTCGAGGAGGACATCCTCGGCAAGGCGTATGACAGCCGCATCGCCAAACGTTTGCTACGTTTCCTCCAGCCATATCATCAGGCACTCCTCCTGACCACCGTGATGGTCGTCCTCGGTACCGCGGCCGACCTGCTGATGCCGAAATTCTTCAGCATGGTCATTGACGAGGTCGACGGTGCGAAGCGCCTGTCGGTGGTCAATACCCTGGGTATCGCCTTCGTCATCACCCTCATCGTCCGTTTCTTCGCCAACTGGGGGCAGTTTTACAGCACCCAGTGGATCGGCGGCCGTGTGGTGCTGGACATCCGGAACCAGATGTTCCGCCATCTCCAGAAACTCAGCATCGGCTACATCGACCAGCGCGGCGTCGGCACGGTGATGACCCGCATCCAGAACGATGTCGCCGTTATCCAGGAGCTTTTCTCCGAAACCGTCATCGGGATCGTCAGCAACGTGCTGGTGCTGCTCGGCATCATCGGCATCATGCTTTGGACGAACTGGAAGCTGGCGCTGCTCAGCTTCATCGTCCTCCCGATCATGACCGTTGTCATGAAGTACTGGCAGAAATACGCCAAGGAAGCCTACCGGCGCACCCGCCGCACGATCGCCGTGGTGAACGCCAACCTCGCCGAGAGCATCGCCGGAATGCGCATCGTGCAGGCCTATACGCGCGAGCCGGTCAACATGGTGGCCTTCCGGAAGATCAACGGCGTCAACCTCGACGCGACCATCGACGCCGCGAAATACTCGTCGATGCTCTTCCCGACCGTCAACTTCCTCGCCTCCGCCTCGACCGCGATGATCGTTTACGCCGGTGGCCGTCTCGTCCTCGGGGAAACGCTCTCGATCGGTCACCTGACGCTCTTCATCGCCTTCATCGACCGCTTCTTCGCCCCGATCCGCGAGCTGAGCCAGCAGTACAGCACGATGCAGTCGGCCATGGCCGCGGGAGAGCGCATCTTCGAGGTACTGGATGTCGAGCCGGAAGTACAGGACAAGCCGGGCGCCTACACGCTGCCGCCGATTGAGGGCCGGGTCGATTACAACGATGTCACCTTCGGTTACGGTGAAACCGAAATCCTTCACGATATCAAGCTGCACGTGAATCCGGGCGAAACGGTCGCGTTCGTCGGCGAGACCGGGGCCGGCAAGAGCTCGATGATCAACCTGCTGATGCGGTTCTCCGATGTCTGGGGTGGCAGCATCACCATTGACGGTCACGATCTCCGCGACGTCACGCAGGAGTCCCTGCGATCCCAGCTCGGGATCGTCTTGCAGGACACCTTCCTCTTCGGCAGCACGATTCGCGAGAATATCGCCTACGCCCGCTCGGATGCATCCCTGGTGGAGATCGAGCAGGCTGCGAAGGATGTCGGCGCCCACGATTTCATCATGGATATGGCCGACGGCTACGACACCGAGGTCCACGAGCGCGGCGCCAGCCTTTCGGTCGGGCAACGCCAGCTCATCTCCTTCGCCCGGGCGCTGCTGGCCGATCCGCGCATCCTGATCCTCGATGAGGCGACCAGCTCGATCGACACCCAGACCGAGAAGCTGATCCAGGATGCGCTGAAGCGCTTGCTGATCGGCCGGACCAGCTTCGTCATCGCCCACCGGCTCAGCACCATTCGCGAAGCCGACCGGGTGGTCGTCATGCATCTCGGACGCATCGTCGAGATGGGAACCCACGACGAGCTCATCGCCCAACGGGGGATGTATTACAACCTTTACACCATGCAGTGGCGCACCCAGGATGACGAGGAGCTCGTCGAAGATCGCTCTGCCTGATCGCGAGGCATTCGCGCCCCCGAATATCCGCACCTGATACGGAATCCGGATGTCTGCGCGCACGTCACCGTAGTCTCGGGTCCTGTGCCCGAGACATGCCGCACAGCGGCATCCCAGCGCCCCACGCGAGTATGCATCCGGATTCCACACACCCTCCGTCATCCTGAGCGGAGCGAAGGATCCCCGTGCGAAGCACATCAAAACGCCCGGAAGGCGTCCCGTTCTGCCCTGCGGGCAGCGGCGTCGCCGGGGGATCCTTCCCTTCGGTCAGGATGACGGGGAGGGAAATGGCGCGTGCCCGCATGGTGGTGATGGGTGCCCCAGCCAGACCGCGCCCTCTGGACAGACCCCGGGTGATCGATCATGGATCAGCGCATGTCACAAGATCGTCGTCTCGTAGTCTCGGGCACAGGACCCGAGACATGCCCATAACGATGAGTGCGAAGCGGCATCACCGAGACCCGCGCGCATCTACTCATCGATGGTGACGATCGTAATCCCGTCCGAGGAGACAACTGCACCGAGCGCTGCCTGCGCCCCCGTTGACAGAACATCTCCTGCCACGCATAATCCCGACTGATATAGTCGGATATTGTGATGCGCCGCGATCGCATCAGCATTGCTTGGAGGGAATCGGTCATGGAAGGTTCACAGGCTCGTTTTCGGCTTTCGCGCCGGCAGGTCGTTGGAACGCTATCAGCCGCAGCCATCGCGGGATCCACCTCCCGCCTGCTGGTTTCCGCTCAGGACGGGACACCGGCTCCCTCCGGGGAGTGGTCGTTTACCGACGACAAGGGTGTGACGGTCACACTCCCGAATGCTCCGAAAAATGTCCTGATGGATGTCAACGTGGCGGCCCCGCTCTGGGACTTCGGCATCCGCCCCGCCGGATTGTTCGGCTGGAACGTCCTCGCGGACGGGACGCTCGGCGATGCGGGAGGAAACATCGATCCTGAAGGGATTCCCACCGCAGGAGACGTCAACGAGCCGATCCGGGTCGAAGATGCGATCGCGGTCGAGCCGGACCTGATCATCACGCTGTCATGGACGCTCGACGATCCAAACGACTACTGGTCGATCGACGGATCGGTCCTCGACCAGGTCAAGGCCGTCGCCCCGATCATCGCGCTCTCGGCAACCGGCATTGCGGACAAGAACACGGAACGCTTCGCCGAGCTCGCCGGCCTCCTCGGAGCCGACCTGGATTCGCCCGAGCTCGTCGCGGCAAAGGCTGACTACAACGAGGCGGACGAGCAGTTCACTCAACTTGCCGGCGAGAAGTCCGACCTCCAGGTGCTCTTCCTGGCCGTGACCGAGGAGACGACGTGGGTCGCCAATCCCCAGGACTGGGCCGATCTCAACATGTACCAGGATCGCGGGCTCAACATCATCGTCCCGGACGTCGAGCCCGGGGCATTCTGGCAACAAATCAGCAACGAGCAGGCGCTTCTCTACCCGGCCGATATGTTCTTCCAGTCCACGAGAGACGAGGCGCTCACCCTTGAAGAGATCGCCGCACACCCCTCGTGGTCGAAACACCCGGCGGTCCAGGCGGGGCAGGCATTCGGCTGGAACCAGGACTTCATCCAGAGCTACCAGGGTTTGAAAGCGGCCCTCGATGCGCTCTCGGAAGCGCTCGACGCATCCGAAAAGATTCTTTAACGACCGACAGGAAGCGGGCGGAGACTATCTGTCTCCGCCCGCAGTCCATGATCCGGCTCAGTCGAAGATCAGGGACCGATGTACGGCCGCTCCCGCCATATTGCCGTCGGCGATGGCGAGCGCGAGATTTCCGACAGGCCTCGCCACATCCCCACAGGCGAAGACACCTGCCACGGATGTCTCCATCACACCGTGCGTCTGGATGGATGTCCCCATCGGACTCTCCATCATCTCGCATTCCAGTTGCGTTGCCAGTGGGCTTGCCGGCGATACGCGAGACGCGACGAACAGCCCGGCAAGATCGATGACACGCCCATCCACGAGCTCGACCGAGGCGCGCTCTCCGGACACCTCGCGCACCAGTTCGCGTTCAATCGTGACGCCGCGCGCAGACAATTCGCGCGCCTGATCGTCATTCAGCGCGATCACTCCATTCGTGAAGAACGTGGTTGGTCCCCATTCAGGAATCAACTGCGCCTGATGAAAGGAGATGTCGCCCACTGCCAGCACACCGAGCGGTCCCTCGTCCAGTTCGTAACCATGACAGTAGGGACAATGAAACACAGATCGCCCCCACCGCTCCACCAGTCCCGGAACGGACGGCAAACCGTCGACGACACCGGTCGCCAGGACCAGGCGGCGCCCCGCGATCATCTGGCCATCACTCGTCTGCACGGAAAATCCGTCTTCGGTCCGCTCCGCATGGACGGCCCTGGCGTCATGCCAGCTCACGGTCGGGTACCGAAGCAGCTGCGTCCTGGCATCCTTCGCGATATCGCCTGGGGAGCGACCGTCCTGCCCGAGCAAGCCATGCGCGGCGCTGGCGAAGCGATTCCGACGCTGACCATCGTCCAGAATGGTCACGGAACGACGGGCGCGGGCAAGCTGAAGGGCGGCAGACATCCCGGCGTAACTGCCGCCGACGATAATGGCATCCAACATGATGTGATCTCCTGTACGAGTCTATCTCAGGCCGTTTGGTGATGGCGGCAATTGGCAGGACCAGTGGGTCGTTCGGGAATCTGGCGGCGAAGTTCCCCGAGCGTCACCTCGCCGAACCTCGTCAGCAACAAGGCCTCCGCCTCGCGCAAGGTGTCGCGCATCACCGCGTTCACCGCCTGCTCGACCAGGCAGCCTGTCTGCTCACTTCGGTTTCCGATCGCGAATAACGATGGGGACCCCAGTGCGACATAGATCTCCTGCATGGTCACATGGTCCAGCTCCGGGGTGATCGTCCACCCGCCGCCATGTCCTTTCTCGGAACGAACCAACCCCTGCTCTCTCAATCCCGCCAGGATGCGCCGGATCACCACGGGATGCGTCTGCATCATTTCCGCGAGCTTTTCCGATGTCACGGGACCGTTCGCATCAGCCATGTGCAGGAGGACGTGCAACACACCCGATAACCTGCTGTCTCTTTTCATCTATCCAGTCTCCAGATTCACCACAGGAGTAGACAGCCTCCTGTCGACCGCCCAATATCATGTAACAATTAATATTACATTTCATTCCGATACGCAAGGATCACCGACCTGGTGGGTCAGCCTTCTTCCCTTCTGGAGTACACTCCAGAGTGGATGCTGGCCAGTCCGGCGTTCAGAATCCTCGTTTCATCTGCACGGAGAGAGTTCATCCATGGCACGTACCGTCATGTGCGCCAAGCTCGGGCAGGAGTTGCCCGGTCTCGAGAAGCAGCCCTTCCCCGGTCCCCTCGGCGAACGTATCTACGAACACGTTTCGGCCGACGCCTACGACCAATGGAAGCAACAGTTGACCAACATCATCAACCACTACGGTCTCAACCCCGCCGATGCCGAAACCCGGCAAATGCTCCGCAAGGAGATGGAAGCCTTCTTCTTCGGTCAGGAATCCATCGAGACCGAGAATCTCACGCCCGACACCATCCAGAAGGCAGAGTAGCGACACCTGCCCTCACGGACAGTGACGCTTCCGGTAGCACCGACCCGACGTGGTCGGTGAACGACACCGGGCACTCCGGCCCGGTGCTACCGGAAGCGTCACGAACCGGCTCGAACACGCAACGAGGCCCGGTGGAGGATGTCCCCACCGGGCCTCATACGAAATCCGGATGCATGCTCGCGGGTCGCCGTGATGCCGCTCCACGGCATGTCTCGGGCACAGGACCCGAGACTACGACCTACGACCTCGTCGCATGCGCTGACCCGCGATCGATCATCCGGATTCGGTATCACCTGTCCCGAAACTCCGGGCCGCGGTCAATCCTTCGTGAAGCCTTCCTCGATCAGCCAGTTGACATCCTCGTCGGCCAACGTTCCCATGGCGCCCCCGGCAATCCGGATAGACACCGAAGCCGCACCGCCGGTCTCGGCGATGAACGAGCTCGCGCCCGAGTCATACCCCGGCACGGTGATGCGTGCCGTGTACGAGCCGGCAGGAATCCGGAAGCTCCCGACCGGATGCTCGCCGCAGAGCGAGACGACCTGGCTGCTGTAGACCGTCTGCCAGTAGGCGTCGGTCACGGTCAACGTTCCCAGGCTGTAGGTATACTCGTCAGCGCACGAAACGCCGCCATCCGTCGTCAGGTACACCTGGACGCTCGGGTTCGGGTGGAAAACGATCGTCATCGGGACGACCACCCGGCTCCCGGCCACGACCTCGATCTCCTGGTACGCGATCTCGAACTCGTTCGCGGAAACCTGCAGCGAGTAGACGCCAGCCGGGAGCGTGAACACATCGGCATCGATCCCCAGGCAGGTTGTGAACCTTGGGATCATGGTCGTCGTGGAGACCGACCCGGTATTCATGTCGAGCGCCTTCACGGTAAAGACCAACGGCGCTTTGGTGTAATCGCAGGCATCGACGCCGACGACCGTCAAGGCGACCGCCACGTCGCCTTCTCCACTCTGGGCGAACGTCGCCATCGGAGCCAGGCTCATCATCACGACCGCGAACACCAACCCGACACAACACAGAACCATCCGGAACATCGACAACGACCTCTCATGGTCACTGTGGGCCACGGGACGCGATCAGCGCCCGGGAGCCCCACTCACCACCAACCGTTCAATACAAAAATACGTGAATCCCGGCCTGTTTTCACATAATATCAAGAATCATCCCAAGACAGCGCGAAGCCCGGCAGGAGATATTCCCTACCGGGCCTCGCGTCGTTCTGGATGCCGGAGCGTAAACTACGCCTCGCCGCCCTCAACCATCTGGGCGCGGCTGCCGGAGACTCCACCAGCGCTCAGCTTGCCGAGCGTGCAGACAACCATCGTGTAGACACCGCCTTCACCGTCCGGCTGCACCGAAACCTCGCGCACGCGGAGGTTGGCATACGGAGAACCGGAGCGATCCTTGCCCAGCCACGTATTCACGGCATCCATGGCGCCGCTGGCGTCGCGCGCCGCATTCGACGAGTGAAAGAGGAAGACCCGGGTATCCGAAGGAGAAAGATCGAGCGACATGCAAGGTTCCTTTCGTGCGTGCGAATGGATGCACCGGGTCTCATCCCGGCACATGAGCGGGCCCGGATTCCGTGAAACCCGCCCGGCTACGTGAGAGTATACGAGCAGTGCCGGATTCGGCATCGTCTTTCATCAGATCGAGGGAGAAATACGCCCGTGGGAATCCGCGTCCTGGTCGTCGGCGGTGGCGGCCGAGAACACGCCATCGTCTGGAAACTGCATCGCAGCACGCGCGTCGACGAGATCATCTGCGCTCCGGGCAATCCCGGCATCGCGAAGATCGCCGAATGCGTTGACATCCCCGTCACGGATCTCCCTGCTCTCGTCGACCTCGCCAGGTCAGGCGCGGTCGATCTCGTCGTCGTCGGCCCGGAAGACCCGCTGGCCAACGGTCTCGCTGACATGATCGAGGATGCGGGCATCCCCGTCGTCGGTCCCAGGGCGGCCGCGGCACGCCTGGAATCGAGCAAGTCCTTCGCGAAAGAGATTATGGAGGCCGCAGGCGTCCCCACGGCTCGGTCGATCACCGTCACCGATCATGACGCCGGCATCGCCGCGATCCAGGAGATCGGAGGCGGCGGCCCCGTCGTCGTCAAGGCCGATGGTCTCACCGCCGGCAAGGGCGTGGTCGTCGCTCCCACCACCGACGAAGCGATCGCCGCCCTCGACGCGTTCCTCATCGACCGCACGATGGGCGATGCCGGAACCAGCGTCGTCATCGAAACATTCCTGCAGGGGCCGGAAGTCTCCGTGCTGGCGCTCACCGATGGCACGACGATCTACCCGCTCGCCCCGTCCTGCGATTACAAACGTGCCTTTGATAACGACGAAGGCCCGAATACGGGAGGCATGGGCGTCTACACACCGACTCGTCTCATGGACGACGCCATACTGGCACAGGTTCGGGAAACGATCCTGCAACCGGTCATCGACGAGATGCGTCACCGCGGTACACCCATGCGCGGCATCCTGTACGCCGGGTTGATCCTGACCGCATCCGGCCCGCAGGTGCTGGAGTTCAACTGCCGCTTCGGCGATCCGGAGACGCAAGTCGTCCTCCCGACCCTGAATGCCGATCTTGGCGTCCTTCTCGAGGCCGTGGCCAACGGCACCCTGGCGGATGTTCCCGCGCCGACTGCATCAGGCGTCGCCGTGGGCGTCATCCTCGCCTCCGGCGGCTATCCCGTCTCGTATCCGAAGGGACTACCGATCTCCGGGCTCGATGATGTGGATGATGAGGACACGATCGTCTTCCACGCCGGAACGGCGCGCAACTCCGCCGGTCAGATCGTCACCAATGGCGGCCGTGTCCTCAACGTCGTCGCCCTGGGGAACGACATCGCCTCCGCCCGCGCCCGGGCCTACGCCGCCGCCGACCGCATCACCTTCGACGGTCTCCAGCGCCGCGAGGACATCGCCTTGCGAGAAGCCTGATACGGAATCCGGATGATCAATCGGGCCAGCGCATGTATATCGTAGTCTCGGGTCCTGTGCCCGAGACATGCCCATAACGATGAGTCCAGAGCGGCATCACGGCGACTCGCGAGCATACATCCGGATTCCGTATCAGGCCATCCACCGTCTTCCCGACCACGTGAGCGAGCTCCTCTTTCCCCGTCATCCCGAGCCGGAGCCGCGAGCGGAGCGAGTGGCGACGTGTCGAGGGATCTTTGCCTCTGGCCACCACGGTGGTTCAGGTGGGCAAAGATCCCTCGACACCGTTCGGCGACTCCGTCACCTCACGGGCTCGGGATGACGGGACGTTGACGAAGAATGGCGGCGTTTTGGTGTGAGGGGATGGCCTCTGGATCACAGCGACGTGCCAACACCGATCCGACAGGCTACCGCGGCTCTACGCCAACCCCAGCCGGCACAGCCACAACAACCCGAGCAGCGTCTGCGCATCCCCGACCCTGTCATCGCCCGCGACGATCAGGCGGGGAATGTCCGTCAGTGGCACATACATCATCTGGATTGGCTCATCCGGATCGTCTTCGGCGTTCACCGGCATGCAATTCTCCGCGAGGAAGATCGTCGTCTTTTCCTCCGTGTATCCGGGGCTCATGTAGACCGTGCTCAGGGCACGAATCCCGCCGGGTACGTGCGCGACCTCTTCCTTCAACTCCCGGATCGCCGTCTCCTCCGGCGTCTCGCCCTCATCCACCAACCCGGCAGGAAGCTCCAGCAGGTACTCGCCGATCGCATAGCGGAACTGCCGCACGAAGATCACCCGTCCATCGGTCGTCACGGGAATGATCACCGCCGAACCGGGATGCTCGACCAGTTCCCGATCCGCCTCCTTGCCGGACGGCAACCGCACCTTGTCGACACGAACGGTCAGCATCTTGCCCCGGAACGGATACTCCGTCGACTGATGCTCTTCGTGCGGCATCTCCGGCGCATCATCGAACGAATCAATCACCTGGGGCATCAGCGTCTCCTGTCACGAATCATTCCGATCCTGATACGAATCCGGCCGGGCGGTGATACCGGGGATCGCTGCCGTCCGCACCGGATCGACCGGCTTTCGATGAGACCCGTAAGATGCATTTCCCGTGCCGATCAACGCGCACAGCAGGGCCCACCCGTTCGCCGGAGCGATCGAGCCAGAGGCCACGACAGAAGTTAAAACCTGTGAGTCTGGAGGCGCCAGCCGGATTCGAACCGGCGGTCAGGGTGTTGCAGACCCGTGCCTTACCACTTGGCTATGGCGCCCAGTGCCGAACGCGCTCCGCCATCCCGGAAAAGCGCATCCTGCGGCAAGGATTGTACCACGGGCCATGATCCCTATCCGAACATCCTGACACGCAGGATCGTCCTGAGCTTCTCCGGGGCCGTTCGGCGCGGATCGCTCAGGTAAATCTCGCGATGCCCCAGTTCCGGATCGCTGCCTGCAGCCACGATCGCCTCATGAATCCGGTCTCTTGTTGCCGGTTCGTCGGAGTACGGACCGATGTGCAGCATGGTTGCCGCAGGACCGCCGGGCAGATCCAGCAGATGGACATCCGTGAGTCGAACCAGTGCCGGATTCTTCTGCAGCGCCGTGTGCCGTACGGTCTCAAGCTCATCAGCCGTCACATCGTCCGGCTGCACGATCTGGAGCGACCACTGCAACTGCGCCCTCACCTCCGGATCTTCCGAAAACGGAATCCCCGGCAACGTCCAAAACCCTTCGAGCGGCATCACCTTGATAACTGCGGACGGATCCCGCTGCTTCCTATGGGCGCGAATGCCCCAGGCTGCGGTCATCAGGGCCTGCACCGACTCCCGATACTCAACCGAAATCGCGGGATCACCCACGCCCTCGACCGCGATGACGGTCAGGTCCGGAACATCGACCAGCGCCGGCGCTTTCACGCCGACGCTGTACAACTCGCCTAGTGATAATCGAAGATCGAGCCGATCAGGCATTGTGCCCAAGCCCTGCCGGTGCCGGTCGTCCCGCGACGGACCCCAGTTGCTCCCGGCATCGATCGTCCATCGCTTCGCCAATCCGGATCAGCGCCTGCCCGAGCTGGACCCGGGCGTCATGCCAGAACCGGCTATTGTGAATGGCGGCGAAGTCCTCGGCGATCCGCTGCTGACGATAGGCCACCTGCTCGTTCATTGATTCAAGATGCGTGTTCATTCATACGTCCTTTCCTGCTGAAAGGGGCACGCCGAATGCGACCGTGTCATGCGGCGCCACCCGGATATCCTGCCCCGGGTATGGCGTGAATTGCAGGCAGAGATTCGTGTAGCCGACGATCTGCTCCGCCGACAACACCACCCCGCCAAAATCAAGATCGTCCGTGGTGTGCGCATCCGAGACCAGCGTCAGGTCGTAGCCCTCCGCCATTGCCCGGTTCGTCGTCGAACGGATACACGCCATCGATTGCGCTCCGGTCACGACCAGATGCGAAACATCGAGGTCCGCAAGTGTCCGCTCGAACTCCGTCTCCACGAACGCATCGGGGTACTGCTTGTGGATCAGCGGCTCATCCTCGCGACGAACGAGCGCATCCACGAAACGCCAGCCCCCGGTATCCTTCACCAGCTCCTCGTCCTCGTGCTGGACGAAAATTACCGGCGTCTCTGTCTCTCGTGCCCGATCGATCAACTTCACGATGTTCGCGATCACGTCGTCCCGTCGCCAGGCATTCACCATCACGTCGTTCTGGACATCAATCACCACGAGCGCTGTTTGTCCTTGTCGAATCGTTGCCACTTGAGAACCTCCTGTATCATCTGTCCTGGGTCCAGAATAGATCGGAACACGGACATCTCGCGTCCGCCTTCACGAACATCTGTACGAGAAATCGAAATGCTGGATACATCTCGCCCCGCAAGCCGCATCCTGGCCGTACTCGAACTGCTGCAAAACCGTCCCGGCATCACCGGGCCACAGCTCGCCGAGGAGCTGGAGGTCAGCAGCCGGACCGTCCGCCGCTATATCACGACCCTGCAGGACATGGGCGTCCCGGTGGAAACGACGACCGGTCGCTTCGGTGGCTACTCGCTCCTGCCCGGTTTCCGCCTGCCGCCCATGATGTTCAGCGACGACGAGGCACTCGGGCTCGCGATGGCCCTCCTCGCGACCCGCCATACCCGGGAGATGGAACTCACCCCCGGTGTGCAAAGCGCGCTCACGAAAATCGAGCGCATCCTGCCGCCGGATCTCGTCGGCCGCATGAACGCCTTGCGGGAGGGCATATCCTATCCGGAGATTCCCGAGCTCGGACAGGCATCCTTCCCCGATCCGACCTTGCTCGCGCGTCTCGCCCAGGCATGCCTCGCGACCAACCGCATCTGGATGCGCTACAGCCGCCCGAATGGCGAGGAATCTGCCCGCACCGTCGATCCCTACGGAATCGGCGCGTTGTTCGGTCGCTGGTACCTTCACGGCTGGTGCCACCTGCGCAACGAACGCCGGACGTTCCGCATCGACCGCATTCGACGAATCGACGTGCTGGAAGAGACATTCGAGCCGCCAGACGATATCGATGTGATGGATGCGATCGAGCGCTCCCTCGCATTGGCCTGGAGCGGCTGGAACATCCGGCTCGAGGTCGCGGCCCCGGCGGAAGATGTCAGCACCTTCCTGCCGCGCCATTTCGCGATCGTCGAGCCGATCGACGAGGATCGCTGCCTCGTCAGCGCTGCCAGCTCCGATCTCGAGTGGTTTGCCTGGCGTCTTGCCCGGCTGCCCTATCCGATGCACGTCCTGGAGCCACCCGAATTGCGAGACGCCTTCCGTCAGCACGCCGACCGCCTCGCCGCCATCGCGGGCGGGGAAGATTTGCCGAACCGGTAGGTAACGCCGGGCACTGCGACCCCTTGCGCCGCCTTCTTCCTGTGGGCGAACGATGTTCAGGTCAACGATGCACCAGCATCACCCGTCATCCTCAACGGCGCGTCAACACCAAATGGCCATGTCCCTGCACCCACAAACACCGTCATCCCGAATGCAGTCGAGAGATCTCGTCGCTGATGTGTTCCGCGATCCCTCGACACTGTTCGGAGGCTTCACCACCTCACGGGCTCGGGATGACGGCCAGGGGGCCGTCACACACCACTGGGCACAGCAACGATCCTGTCGCGCAGCCGCGATCATGAAAATCTCCGGGCAAAGCACAATGCGCAATCGGTGAGCGTTGCGCCCTTCGGGAACCGGCTTCGCCGGGGGATTCTTCGCTCCACCCAGAATGTCGAAAGAGGGAGACCGGGACACAAAGATCACATCAAGGCCCAGACCGTGGAAGAGGTGGCGCCAATAGACACCGGAGCGCCAGCTCCCCTGACCCATGTGCGCGGATACCTCATTTTCGAGTACGGTTCGCACTGACGCCCGCATTTGCGCGGGCGTCGTCCTTGTACCCTCCCGGAAATACGCACATGCCATCCCCAGCAACGACGACACCTGCAAAAATCACGTACCGTAGCCTGTTCGAGGGACCGGGCACGGCGACCTTCTTCATCGCGACCTTCCTCGGCCGTATCCCGGTCGCGATGCGTGGGTTGGGCGTCGTCCTCCTGATCCAGTTGCTCACCGGCTCGTTCAGCCTCGCCGGGGTCGTCGGTGCCACACAAACGCTCGTCGCCGCCTTCGCCTCGCCTCGCCTGGGTCGCTTTGCCGATCGATACGGTGAGCGCACCTTGCTGATCTGGAGCGCAATCCTCCATGTCGTCGGCATGACATGGCTGATCATCGCCGCCTATCTGGCGCCGAACCCGATCATGCTCATGATCGGCGCCGCATTGACCGGAGCCTCGTCAATGCCCTTCGGCTCGCTCAGCCGCGCCCGTTGGGTCGAACGGATCGGAAAGGGGAGACGACTGGAAAAGGCCTACGCGTTGGAAAGCATGGCTGACGAGATGGGCTTCATCATCGGACCGACCATGGTCGTGCCGCTCTCCGTCAGCGTCAACGCCGCCGCCGGACTCGTCGTCTCCTTGCTGATGACGATCCTCGCCTCCGCCATCCTGGTGGCGCAGAACAAACCGGAAACGAACGTCCGCATGGCACCGCGCTCGGTGACGACGGTGGAAGGCGCGTCCGTCGTCACCATCCCGGGCATCCAGGTCCTGATGGCATCCCTGCTCTTTCTCGGGATCATCTTCGGTGCGGTCGAGATCGTGATGGTCGCCTTTGCCGAGCACCTGAACCAGCCAAACTCGGCCAGCATCATGGCCGCCGTCTTCGCCGCCGGTTCGTTTATCGGCGCGGCGATCTACGGCGGAGTGACGTGGCACTCGCCCGTCGACAAGCGCTACAAGATCGCGATCTGGTGGATGGCGCTGGGCACGGTGCCGATTTTGCTCGCCAACACCGTGCTCGCGATGTCGCTGGCCGTGTTCATCACCGGGTTGGCGATCTCGCCGGGGATGATCGCCGCAAATACCGTCGTCGAGCACCTTTCTCCACCGAAGATGCTGACCGAAGCGTTCTCATGGCTCGGCTCCGCAATCGCGACCGGCGCGGCGGGGGGCTCGATCATCGCCGGTTTCGTGCTGGATCACATCGGCATCCGGGGTGGACAAGCCGTGGGGGTCGTCGGTGGCGTCCTGACCTCGCTGGTCGTCCTGATCTGGGCGAAACACCTGCGTGGGGAACGACCGCCGGAAACGGTCGCGTAATCACCTACTCCGGGTCGCAGGAAGGTGGATACGCCCCTTCCGCTCCCTTCGGGCATCCCTCCACCCTGTCATCCAGACCATCTCCCTTGTCATCCCGAACGACGTGAGGGATCCCCCGGCGCCCGCAGCGCCAGTTTCTCCGCGGCGTTGCCGCTGGCGGCTTCCGGACCCGTGATGCACTCAGCGCAATATGGGGCGACATCGCCCGATGATCGACCCATTCGCTTCGCTCAGGGCAGGCTCGGGCGCCGAGAGGGCGGCGAGCCGCCCCTACGTCCAATCGTGTCAATCCTCCTGAAACTGGCTCTACAGTGATTTGCAGATTGGTTGACACGGCGCACGCGCATCGCTCGTAGGGGCGGACTCTTATGTCCGCCCGGTGTTGCATCCAAAGGGCGGACATAAGAGTCCGCCCCTACCAAATCAACCATTGTGCAATTCGCCCAAAGCCGTCTTCAGGGCCTGCGCGGATTGCTGGATCGCGGCCCGCGTCGCATTGGTTCCCGCCAGGTCGTTGAGCATCATGAAGTCGTGGAAGACACCTTCATACCGCACCGCGGTCACGTCGACTCCAGCCTGACGTAATTTGCGTCCGTAGGCCTCCCCCTCATCGCGAAGCACGTCGGCCTCATCAGTGATGACCAGGGCTGGCGGCAGTCCAGCCAATTGTGCGAGCGTGGCCTGCAACGGGGATGCTGTCGGCTCGGCGCGAACCGAAGGATCCGGGGCGTAGGCATCCCAGAACCAGGCCATCGCCTTACGCGTCAACCACGGACCGTCGGCAAACTGGTCATAGGTATCCGTGTCGAAATCGGCGTTCGTGACCGGGTAGAGAAGCACCTGGTACCGGATCGTCGGCCCGCCACGCCCCTTGGCCAGCAGGGTCACCGCGGCGGCCATGTTACCGCCAACGCTGTCGCCTGCGATGGCCAGCCGCTCGCCGTCGATCCCGATCTCGTCTCCATGCCCGGCCATCCACACCAACGTATCGTACGCCTGCTCGATCGCCACGGGATAGTGCGCCTCTGGCGAAGGCGTGTAGTTGACGAAGACGAAGACGGCCCCCGTCTGCTGAACCAGGCCCCTGACAAGCCGCTCGTGCGTTTCGAAGTTGCCGAGAATCCAGCCGCCGCCATGGATATACAGGACGGCCGGGAGAATGCTCGAAGTCCCTTCGGGTCGCACGATCGTGATCGAAACCTCCCCCTGGCCGCCCGGGATCGTGCGATGCTCGATCGCGGCAGGAGTCATGACGACATCACCCGCCTGCGCCTGATCCAGCACTGCCCGTGCGTCCACGGGAGAAAGCGTGTACAGCGGTGGTTCGTCACTCGCAGCCAGCGCGTCTGCGACGGCCTGCGCGGCGGGCTCCAAAACCACAGATGAAATCATTTCCTTCGTCGCGTTTTTCGTGACCATGCTGCCTCTCCTTCTGAATCATACGATGTGAGAACATCCACCTCCCTGCCGTGTCTCGCCTGGCCCCGGGTGCGCAGGTGATCGCGGGGAGGAACGGTGAATCCGACGTGCCCCAACGTGCCGAGCGCCAGGGCATGGTTCGACCCTACGCTCGCGCAGGCGCGAGCGCATCAGGCGAATGCCGTGTTCGTATGCGACGAGTTTTCGGTTGCGATCGATAACCCTCAGTAGGGCGATCGCCCGAGGACGAGGAAAGGGTAGCGCTATGCCAGACCATGCTCGAGCGCGATGCGGGTCGCACTCGCGCGCGATGTGACACCGAGTTTCGCAAAGATGTTGACGAGGTGGGAACTGACGGTCTTGGGGCTGATGTAGAGGTGATCGGCGATCTGGACATTCGTGAGTCCATCGGCGACGAGTCGAAGCACCTCGACTTCACGCTCGCTCAACCCCATCGGGAATGGCAGATGATCAGGCTCTCCCGATTCGGCCCGTGCCAGCACCGCGCGAACTTCCGACGCCGCCAGGAAATCAGCGCGCAACTCCGGCTTGCGCAGGTTCTCCGCAATACCGTCGATGATGTGGGCCGCCTCGATAAATCGCGCGTGCGCCTCACCCCGACGTCCGCACTGGAGCAACGCGTCCCCCAGGTGAGCGAGGCTGCGCCAGAAACCCGCCAGATATCCGATTTCGCCGGAGATGGATACAGCCTGCTCCAGCCGGGCGACCGCGTCCTCGTGACGTCCCGAGGCAGCCAGGACACGTCCGGCCAGGTCGTGCGCCTGATGCACGTGTTTCGCAGAGTCGGTCGCGGTCGCCTGCGCCAGTGCGTCAGCCGCAAGATCGAGGGCACGCGCGGCACGACCGCGCGCAAGCGCCAACTCTCCCCAGGCGAGGGTCAGGCGGGTGGCACTCCGCCAACGCAGATAATCGCTTTGGTTGACAGCGCCCTCGGCCCGGTTCAGCGCATCCTCGGCCCGATCCGGGCGGCCGAGAAGAATAAGATCCGTTCCCAGATTGATGAGGCTGTTCGCTGTCGCCTTGAAGTGGCAAATTCCGCCGTAATCGTCCGGTTCGGTGCACGCAAGCTCGTCCCAGGGCAACGCCTGCTCGACGAGCGCCAGTTCACGGTATATCCAGCCGATGGTGTTGGGCACACGGGCCGCGTAAAACGGCTCCCCCAATGTCTTTGAAAGGTCGAGGAGTTGCTGCAAGGTAGCAAGCGCCCGTTCGTATTCACCGCACCCTCCCAAGGAGAGCGCAAGACTAAAGCGGGCATCCGCGAGAGCCGCGGCATCGTGCATCGACTCCGCCATATGGATGGCCTCTTCGCAACGAGCGATGGACTCCTGATACCGTCCCCGCCAGGATGCGGTGAGACCGGCATAGGTGATCCCTTTCAGGACGATCTCCCGTTTTCCCGCCTGCTCCGCCAGGGGGATCGCCTGGCGAAAGTCTTCGTCCGCGTCATCCAGCAGTCCCCGTGCGCTGGAGAGGATGCCCCGGGTCGCCAGCGCGGTTGCGAGCAAGCCTGCATCGCCCAGTTTGTCGGCAATCAGCCTTCCCTGCTCGAGCCCCGTCTCGATCTCCGCGAAGCGCTCGGAGAAAGTATCGGCTCCCGCAATCTGGATCAGGGCCCAGGCCTCGGCAGTCCGGTCACCAACCTCAGCGGCCCGTGCCGCCATCTCTCGCGCCGCGTGGGCCGCATCTTCGAGACGACCGATCCCCTGCAAGGTCGAGACAAGGCGATAATCAAGGGCCAGCTCCGCCGTTGCATCGACCGTGAGGTGGCCGGCACGGACGAACCCTCGCGCCCGATTGAAATGGACGAAGGCATCCTGACCGGCGACCACGTCCAGCGCCGCATCCCCAGCCGCCAACGATGCCTCATAGGCAAGCGACCATTCATGCGCCCGCTCGGCGTGATACGCGATCATCGCAGCATCCACACTCGCCGAAAGACGAAGCGATCGCGGCGAGGATTCGCGAGACAACACTTCCGATGCCCGCCCATGAAGTGCATGGCGCTCGTCACGCGGCAACGCCGCGTACAGTCCCTCACGCACGAGCGCGTGGGTGAAGCTGCCGTGCGACGGTCGCTCGCGACCGTCATCGCTTTCCAGCTGGAATAACCGCATGGCCACCGCCGGACTGAGGTCCTCGATCAGCTCGTCTTCCGGGCAACCGACCATGACGCCGAGAAGACGCAGGTGACAGCGCGTGCCGAGCACCGCCGCCGCGTGGAGGACCTGACGGGTCGCCGGAGGCACGTGATCGAGTTGGCGGACCACACTCGCCGCGATGCCAAAAGGCAGGCTCCCGCCTCCCCGCAGAGCAGAAACAATCTCCTGCCATCCAGATTCAGAAAGACTGGTGTGGCCCTCCGTCACGAGTTGCCGGACAAATTCCTCGATGAAGAAGGGCAGCCCGTCTGTCCGTGCATAGACAACATCGGGCAAGTGAGGCTCGACCATCCCCAGGAGCCCCCTGACCAGCTCGTCGGATCCCGATTTGTCGAGCGGCCCAAGGGGGATTTCCAAAAGCAGGCGTTCGCGGTTCCATTCGGCAAGGAGTTGACCCAGCGGAGAGCCGACCGACGATGCGCCGATACGGATGGTCGCCAGGACGACCCGTCTCCCTCCTCGACCACGACGAACCAGATACCGCAGGAGATCGACAGACGCGGCGTCGATCCATTCCATCTGGTCGATCAGGATGACACAAGGCGCTTCTCCAGCCCGGTCTACCAGCAGTTGATGGATCGGCTCGAACCGGTCCATCGGGGTGGCCGTCGAGTCCGCCGCAGCTATCGGTGCAGGAAACGGTGACAGGACAGTCTTGTCACCTTCGGTCCAATCAAGAAACGGGGAATAGGGCACATCGCGCAAATACTCGTCACATCGCAGACGGACAACCGCTCCCTCGAATCCGTCGGTTACCGCCTGGGCGAGACGCGTCTTTCCGACACCGGGTTCGCCACTGATCAGGATGACCCCACCCGATACCGGGTCAGACTCGGCGAGCCGCGCAGCAATAAGGCGACGTTCCGCCTCCCTGCCAACGAGGGGAACTCTGCCGATCGCCGTCAGCACTGACATTACCGCGCCGGTATCACCTGGAGTTGTGGGGCGCGGCTGGTTCCCAGCCGCCTCGTTCATGACTGTCCCTCCGGGAAACAGCTCCGGCGTCAATCCTGTACCTAGTGGAGTGCGGAGCTCGCCAACGGATCCCGCAACACCCGCCCTGTCTGCCCACTGGCGTATGAGGCAGCCGCGAGCGACCGCCGACAACGCGGCTATCGATCACTCCGATCTGCGACCGGACGCCGATCCGGAACATCCGGCCGGCTCACCCTCGTTTCCGGAATGACACGCTGGGGAAATGGACCTTCCCCATGCTACAGGGATTGGCCTTCGAGATACGTAATGTCCCAGGGACCAACTTAAACGAGGGAGGGTTGTGACAGGGGCGTAATTGGGATCGCAAAAACAATCTTCACTCTCACTATACACCCGCCCAAAGCACTGTCAATCGCCGGGTTTCGGCTCCCGTGTATGGACATGACGCCGCGCAACGCAGAGAAAGACGGCGCCGAGGTACGTACCCTGACGCCGTCTTCCGTCCCGGCTCCCGCATGAACGGGGGACGAGATTCCATTGTGATTGTTGTGAGCCGGGGACTCAGATCGCCTTCGCCTGGATATCGAAGTTCAACGTGACCTCGTTCTTGACGAGAACGCCACCGCCCTCAAGGGCCTGGTTCCAGGTCAGGCCGAAATCCATGCGGTTGATCGCTCCCCGGGCTTCAAACCCCGCAACCTCCACCCCCGCCGGATTAACCCCGCGTCCCTGATAGGACGCTGCGAGCACGACCGGACGCGTAACGTCCTTGATGGTGAGGTCGCCGTAGATCGTAAATGCTTCAATCGTTCCCTCGATACGGGTACTGCGATAGGTCGCCGTCGGATACCGGTCGACATCGAAGAAATCCGCACTGCGGAGATGGTTGTCGCGAGGGGCGATAGTCGTGTTGATGCTGTCGGTCTGGATGGTGACATCGACGCGGGAATTGCGGATATCGTCGATATCGAAATCGATGATGCCCGTGAACGCGTCGAAACGCCCTTTCACCGTCGTGATCATCATGTGCCTGACGGCGAACTCGAGTACCGAATGGTTCACATCGATCTGCCAGGCGGTCGTGGCGCGCGAAACAGTATCGGTCATGGTTGTCTCTCCTCTTCCTCCCGACCCAGGGCGACGATCCTGGTCTCCCCGGACCACGCCATGGGGGCCCGGCGGGAGTCGCCAGGCCCCCTCAGACAACTACGCCCGGGTCGCCGCGTTGCTCTGGGCGGCCCAATCCTCGAACCGGATCGCCCCGATCCAGGCGTCATCCTCGGGAAGCAGCGTCCGCATACCGGGATGAATACCGTAGTACGTCGCTTCCGGATCGGTGACAACCTCACGCGGGTCATTGGCGGCACGCAAACGCTCGCGAATGAGCTCATCGAGCAGAAATTGCTCGGGGCCGGCGATCTCGATCACGCCGTTCACCGGAGCGCCCACCGCCGTTCGGGCGACTGCCGTGGCGACATCCTCCGCCGCCATCGGTTGGAAGAGCGCTGAGGGCAGGCGAACCGTGGTGCCATCCGTAGCGGCATCCGCGATTTTCTGGACGAACTCGAAGAACTGCGTAGCGTGGATGATGGTGTAGGGAATCGGGGAATGGCGAATCAGCTTCTCCTGGGCGATCTTGGCGCGAAAATACCCGCTCTCGGCCAACCGGTCGGTCCCGACGACCGACAGCGCCACATGGTGCCCGACGCCCGCCGCGACCTCTGCATCGCGCAGATTACGCGTGGATGTCTCGAAGAAGTTCAACACCGCAGCATCTTCCCAGACGGGCGCGTTGGAGACATCGACGACGACAGATGCACCGTCGAGCGCGTCGGCCAGTCCTTCCCCGGTGAGGGTGTTGACACCCAACCGGGGCGACGCAGCCACCGCTTCGTAACCGTGCTCCTGAAGCTTGCTCACGACCCTGGAACCAATCAGGCCAGTGCCACCGATAACGACGATCTTCATAGGTTTTCTCCCTTTCAAAATGCTATCTGATTTGGATGGTTTTAGGATGGTTCCCGGCGTTATGCGACGCCCTTGAGGGCAGTGAGGATGACGTCGGTGACCGCTTGCGGCTGGGAGATCATGATCGCGTGCGAGCCCTCGACCTCGACGACGGTCGCCCCGGCACGATCGGCCATGGTGCGCAGGACATCGGCGCCCGCGGCCTTGTCTCCCGTGGGAATCACTGCCCAGGAGGGAAGCGACTTCCAGGCAGGAGTTCCCGAGACCTCGGAAAACGCGAGGGCCGCCGCCGGCCGCTGGGAGACGGCCATGATCCGCGTCTGTTCCTCGGGCATATCCGCTGCGAACGCGTCGTGATAGCGCGCGGGATCGATGACGAACTCGATTCCGGGTTCCGCGCCATCCTCCAGCGGATACTGAAGCGGGAGCAGTGAGCTGTTCAGCACGCTGTCTTTCGAGTCCACCTCGATGTCCATCAGGCTCTCGCCCTCATCGGGCGCAAACCCGGCGACGAATACCAGCCCAACGACATTCTCCGCACCAGCAGCGGCATTCGTGATGACCACGCCACCGTACGAGTGGCCGACGAGCAGCACTGGCCCCTCGATCTGGTGCAACAGGCTGGCCAGATACGCGGAATCCTGCGTCACGCTACGCAGCGGGTTGACCGCAGTCGTGACCTCCACGCCGGCGCCCTGCAGCCGGTCGATCACGCCGGCCCACCCAGACGAGTCGGCGAAAGCACCGTGAACAAGGACAACGGTTGGCGAGGTCGTACTGGCGACCGGTGTGTTCTCGCTCATGAACGTTCCTTTTCTGGCATGTACGACGGATGAACGTCCGCTCGCGGACGCATCCTGGACGCAAAAGCGGCTGCTCCCGAAACCGGCCACCGCCGCAACGACGGCAGCACCACCGACACCCCGCCGAACGACCGCCCGACGAGACAGGTGCCCGGGAGGAATTCCCGAAAAACGACTGTGATCCATAACCTGCGCCTCTCCATGAAACCGTGCCGGAGCGAGCAATGTCCCGCTGGCATGACTCCAAACTAGAGACGCGGCGCCCAAATCACATGAGGCATTTCCCCGGCTTTTCTGGTCGTCCCGACCAATGCCCGGCAGGCAACCGGCTAGGGCAAACACCCGATGGCCCGCCGACATTTCCCGGGGGAAACACGCTGTGCGATACTGGCGAGAACATGCCCTTCCCCGCGAAGGGCGCTATGGAATACCGCCGGATCGAGCGGATTCCACACATCGGTATCGGCACCGGACGGACAATCCCGCCCAACAATGACATCTGGAGCACCTGGTATGGCGTTCGACACGACAATGGAGTACGCATTCTTCGAGGGCGAGATCGTTCCCTTTTCCGAGGCGAAGGTCAGCATCGGCACCCACGCCCTCCAGTACGGGACGGGCGCGTTCGCCGGCATCCGCGGCTACCTCTCAGAGGACGGCCAGACGATCAACATCTTCCGCCTGCAGGACCACACAGCCCGGTTGCTGCGCTCGGCGAAGCTGCTGCGCATGGATCTCCCCTTCACGCCGGAGACGCTGGGCGACAAGATCGTCGAGCTGACGAAGAAAAATGCCCCGACATCCGATGTCTACTACCGGCCGTTCGTCTACAAGGCGTCGGTCCAGCTCTCACCGAGCCTGCAGAACATGGACGATGAGGTCGCCGTCTACATGCTGCCGATGGGCGACTACCTGGACACGACCCGCGGTCAGAATGCGATCGTGACCTCGTGGACCCGCTCGGCCGATAACGCTATCCCGAGCCGTGGCAAGATCACGGGATCCTACATCAATGCATCGCTCGCCAAGGATCAGGCGATGGCCTACGGGGCGGACGACGCCATCATGCTCAACGCCGATGGCAAGATCGCCGAGGGCAGCGCCTGCAACATGTTCATCGTGCGTGATGGCGTGCTGATCACCCCGCCGATCAACAGCGATATCCTGGAAGGAATCACGCGCCGCACGATCATGGAGCTGGCGGACGAGCTCGGCATCCCGACCGCAGAGCGCGGTATCGATCGCTCCGAGCTGTATCTGGCCGACGAGGCCTTCTTCTGCGGCACCGGCGTCCAGGTCGCGTGGATCGAGAAGATCGACGGCCGCTCGATCGGTGACGGCACCCGCGGCCCGATCGCGAAACAGCTCTACGACGCGATGTTCGATATCTTCCGCGGCCGCAACGAGAAGCACGCCGACTGGCTGACCAAGGTGCCGGTCAAGGGATAGCCTTCCGCGCCGAATACCGCCGCAGAAAACAGAAACAGGTAGCCCCGACCCGGAGTGGTCGGGGTTCACCATGTCCGGCAACCACGCACAAACGCCAGCCACTCCGGGAATGTGTGCCGCCTTATACGGAATCCGGCTGATTGGTCGGAGGCTGCCATGACGCCGCTCCGCGGCGTGTCTCGGGCACAGGACCCGAGACTACGATCTCGCCATCAGCTCTGAACTGCGATTGATTATCCGGATTCGGCATAAACCATTACGCCGACTCACCGCTCACCCTTCATCCTGAGCGGAGCGAAGGATCCCCGTGCGAAGCACATCCAGAGCGCGAGGGCATCCCGTTCTGCCCGGCGGGCAGCGGCTTCGCCGGAGGATCCTTTCCTTGTCATCCCGAGCCCGTGAGGTGACGGAGTCGCCGAACGGTGTCGAGGGATCTTTGTCTCTGGCCACCACGGCGATGTGCGGGAGCCAGGATCCCTCGACACGTCGCCACTCGCTCCGCTCGCGGCTCCGGCTCGGGATGACCGGGAAAGGGTGTGGGGCTCACCACATCATGTGTAGGGGCGGATGGCCGCAGGCTCTCCGCCCTCTCGGCGCCCGCAGGGCGTCGAGCATCAGGCGACTTCTTCCCACATTACGCTCTATGCCTCAAGGGCCCGGAATCTGCCAGCGGCAGGGCCGAGGAGAGACCGGCGCTGCGGCACCGGGGGATCCCTCACTACGTTCGGGATGACAGGGTGGCGTTCAGGATGACAGGACGACGCTCGGGATGAGGCCTACCGGTTTCGCGCTTCGTCGATGAATCCAGCGAGGTCGTGGATGTCCATCGCGTTCATGATAATCGCGGAGATGTTCCCCTCAGGGTCGATCACATATGTCGTCGGGTACGCCACGATGCTGTAGTCCTTCGTGATCTGACCCGCCGCGACCGTCCCGCCTTCGGTATCGCGTCCGATCGGGTAGGTCACCCCGAACTCATCCGCGAAGGCCATCGCCTTGTCCTCCGGATCGCGCTTGGAGCCGACGCCGACGAACGTGACGTCAGGGTCAGCGTTCTCCCAGGCACTCTGGAACGCCGGCATCTCATCCCGGCAGGGATCGCACCAAGACCCCCAGAAGTTGACGATCACCACCTCGCCCCGATGATCGGAAAGGCGGAAGGTGTCGCCCTCGAACGTCTCCATCGCGAAATCCGGCGCTGGATCGCCGATCCTGGCGAGCCCCACATTTCCGCTGGCGTCATCACCACCGCCGCTTCGCTGGATCACCGCGAAAAGGCCGATAACGGCGACCACCGCGACCAGCGTCAAGCCGAGCATCCATGAGGATTTCCGCTCGTTCCGGCCATAGCCGATGCGGCCGCGTTCCGACTGCGCATCCTCGTCATCGGCGAGAGAAGCGTCATCGACGGGGACATACACGTGCGGTTCAGGAGTATTGTCAGATGTGTTGTTCATGGATATGGATACCTACGGCAGGGACGCGATCACATCCCCGACTGACTTGACGAGCGCATCATCCCCGCCGACGAGGATGGCGATCACATTGCTCCCCTGAAAGATATGCACTTCTTCGCCCTCGTTCAACGGGCGTTCGGCACTCCGTGACGTTAATGTCAACGTCTCCGGATCGAGATCGGTCGCATCCGCCTTGCGGTCCGCAATCGCGTGCTCCCCATCCGCATCGGGATAGATGAAGACGAAGAGGTTGTGATCGTTCACCTCAATCGTCTGCCCCGGCTGGTCGAGCTGGTTCGCCGTCGCGGTATAGCGACCCGGCTGGGCGTGAAGCCCCGCATCCTTGAGTCCATCGACAACGCTGGCGAACTCGTTGAGCCCGGGTTGCGCTGTGGGACGCTCAGGCGCCGATGGCGTGTTCTTCCCGTCGATATAAAGGTAGACGGCCGCCACGGCAAAGCCGATTGCGGCAATGAAGAGGATCGTGCTGAGCAGGTGCGGCCAGCGCGGCCCGGAAGAACGTCTCGGCTGGGTTGAAGCGTCGGACATCAATACCCTTCCCGGGGCAGGCAATAAAGCATGGCGCAGGCGCACCACGTCCGTCATATGTAGCACATCCACCGCCCTCCACGCCCGGCAACTGTCAGCAGGCGTGCCTCGAACGTTTGGTGTATGCACCGTGAATCACACGCCATGCCACCGTTCGCCCGCAGTTGGGCACGCCTTCCTCTTTATCACGATATGCGCATGAGCTATTGACTATCTATCCGTATATCGCTATAATCATATACAGCAGCGGAGGGAAAGACCTCCGGGATGTCAACAGCGCAGTTGACGCAGAAGGAGTAGGACTATGAACCTGATTCGCCGCATCTTCACTCGTACCAGCGCCGCCGCCGGCTCGCGCCGCTTCGATCGCTATTACGGCCGCGTTGCCCGCTCGGGCTCCGGTTACCCGACCGCCGACGAGGCACGCCGCGACCTTCAGTCGTACGATCGCACCACCATGCCTTTTGGCTGGCCGCACTAATCAGCCGTTTTCCGCCGGTCACGGACGAGCGTCCTCCCCTGGATTGTGACGCTCCCGCGTTCCAGCGCACCACCTGATAGCGCGGAATCCACGATCTCCCCTGTCGCGTTCCGGGGCCGGAATTTCGAGACACGAAGCCTCCTGATGGTGATCACCATCAGGAGGCTTCCTCGTTAAACACATATCACTGATCCGGCATAGAGAAACGTCTTCCACCCGGCAGGTTGTGAAGAATATCACCATGTTGATTTACGGCTCTCGCGCATGTACGGTGTCTGCTAATCCGCATTAGCTAATACGCTTTAGCTCCGGCCTCATGATCAGGACCGACCATGAAGCGATCGACACGACCGACCCAACACGATATCGCACGGGCCGCCGGCGTCTCCACCGCCGTCGTTTCCCTGGTCGTGAACGGCCGCGCCGACGGGAAGGTCAAGATTTCCGGGGCAACCCAGGAACGCGTCCGCCAGGCGATCCGCGATCTTGGCTATGTCCCCAACCTCGCCGCCCGTCAACTGGCGGGTGGTGTCACCCACACCATCGGCATCTTCACCTACGACCCGATCTTCCCAATGCAACCCTCCAGCTTTTACCAGCCCTTTCTCGTCGGGATTGAGGAGCAGGCCGCGGTCAGCGACTACAATCTCCTGCTTTTCACCCGCGGTACCTATCCCCGCAAGATCTATCGCGATGGCGTCAACGAGCTTCTGGCCACCCAGGGCGCGATCCTCCTCGGCACGAACGAGGACCGCACCGAGCTCGCCCGCCTGCGGGACGATGGCTTTCCCTTCGTCTTCGTCGGTCGCCGCGAGATCGAAGGCCGTTCCATCCCGTGTACCGCGGCGGCCTATGCCGACGCCTCGGCGCATCTCGTCGACCGTCTTCTCGACGCCGGGCACCGACGCATCCTCTATGTCGGGATACCCGACGGGAATGAATCCGCCGCCGACCGCGAATCGGGCTTTCTCATGAGCATGGCCAGCGCGGGAATCCCGCATCCGGAATCGCTCGTCCAGCGTCTCGACCCCGGCTTGATCGACGCCGCCTGGCTCCGACACCACCGGGAGGCCGGGATCACCGCGTTCGCCCTCGAGCAAACATTTGTCGCCACCCACATCCTGTCCATCACCCGGACCATCGGTCTCGCCGTTCCGCATGACCTCTCGCTCGTCGCGCTCGGCAAGGCGGACGACCCAATGCAGGATCCCCAGGATATCGACACATTCTTCATCCCGCACCGGGAGATGGGCGCCGAAGCCGTGCGCTTGCTCGACCGGATGCTCACCGACCCCGCCACCGACACCTCCCAACCGATCACCATTCCGTGCCAGCCAGCCCCGGGCCACACCATCGGCCCACCGGTATCGACCACTACGTGAAAGGGGGCGCCCGCCACACCAATCCATATCGATTTCCGGGTACCTCGGCGTTTTTCGACCCGCGCGAATGAAAGGATGTTCACGCATGTCCAGGCATCGATCGTTCCAGCCGAACCGTCGCCAGCTTCTGCAGGGTGCGGGAGGCCTCGCCGCCTTCGCCGCCCTCGGATCGCCCGCCACGCATCAAGCGCTCGCCCAGGACGCCGCCATCACCCTCGATTACTGGAACTGGTGGGATGTCCAGCGCCAGGAGCTGATGGACGCCATCATTGCCGATTTCCAGGAAGAATTTCCCGACATCGTCGTCAACAATGTCCCGCAAACCTGGGATCGCCGGGCGGAAGTCGTCACCACGGCGCTGGCCGGCGGCGATCCTCCGGAAATCATCATGGCCTCGCGTCAGGAGATCGTGCAGTTCGCCGATAGTGGCGCGATTGCTCCGATTACGCAGTTCGTCGAGACCGAGGGACTGGATCTGGACCGGTACTACCCGTCCGAGATCGCCTCGATGTGGTGGAATGACGAGCTCTACGCGCTCCCGATGCCGACGGCCGGTGGCGAAACAGGACTCTACGTCTACAACGCCCAGCTCTTCGAGGAAGCCGGGCTCGATCCGGAAAATCCGCCGGAGACGTGGGACGAGCTGGACGAGGCAACGGCCGCGCTGACCAAACTGACCGACAATGGCGCGCTGGATATCCCCGGCTCGAACCTCTCGATGTCCGCTCAGGGGTTCCTGGCCCAGCTCTATACCAACAACGGGACCCTGTATTCCGATGACCTGAAGACGGTGACCTGGAACAGCCCGGAAGGCGTCGAAGCCCTGACCTGGCTGTTCGAGTACGTCCAGCGACACTTCGGCGGTCACCAGAACCAGCTCGACTGGACGAACGCGATCCAGCCCGGCGAGCGCCGGTTCGATCAGGGGCGATTGGCGATCGAATTCACGAACGTCTCCGTCTTCTTCCACATCAGGAACAACGCCCCGGATCTGCAATACGGCGTCGGATTCCGGCCGTACAACAGCAACAATGCCGACGCGAAGAGCCAGGGCGTGGCCGCGCTCAGCTTCGGCTGGGGCTACATCATCCCGAGCAGCCTCGATGAAGCGACTCAGGAAGCGGCCTTCAAGTTCATCAAGCGGATCACCTACGATGATGCGGCCGCCGATTTCATGCTTCAGCAGGAGCGCCCAAGCCCGCTGATCGACGCCAACGAGAATCCCGAATACCAGGACATCAATCCGCACTGGGACAAGGTCATCCAGAGCATGGAGCACGACGTCTCCGTCGGCATCGTGCCGGTCCAGACCGAGATCATCTCCGTCCTGACGGACTACGTGGATCTGGTGGCCTTCGAAGAGATGAGCCCCGAAGAAGGACTCAACATGGCCGCCGAAGAGGCCCAGGGCATCCTCGACGAGTACTGGAGCAGCGCATCGTGACAAGCCGGAGCATTCCGGCGCGAAACCGATCACTGGAGGGCGTGCAGGCGCCCTCCACCCGGACATCCCTGACATGGCGGCTGCGAAAATACCTCGGGTTCGTCTTCATCGCTCCGTGGCTGATCGCGTTTCTCGCCTTTGACCTCATTCCGACAGCATCGGCCTTTTACTACAGTTTCACCGACTGGAACGTCATCGCGAAGACCAGTAACTGGGTGGGGCTCGCCAACTACGAGAAGATGTTCACCGGCGATCGCCTCTTCTGGCCGTCGGTCTGGAACACCCTCTACTACGTCGCCTTCGCCGTTCCGCTTGGCGTCATCGCGGGATTCCTGCTCGCGCTGCTCCTGAACACGAAAGTCAGGTTCCAGGGACTCTTCCGCACGCTCTTCTACCTGCCGGCCGTGGTGCCTTCGGTCGCCGCGATCATGGTGTGGCTGTGGATCTTCAACACCAACAACGGCATTCTCAACTGGTTCCTCGGGTTCTTTGGCATCGATCCGATCCGCTGGCTGACCAGCCCGGACTACAGCAAACCGGCCCTGATCATCATGAGCCTGTGGACGATCGGCAGCGGTATGGTGATCTACCTGGCCGGGCTCCAGAACATTCCGGACGACCTCTACGAGGCTGCCGACATTGACGGAGCCAATGCCTGGAACAAGTTGATCAACATCACGATTCCGCTGATGACGCCGACCATCTTCTTCAATCTGCTCCTCGGGCTCATCGGATCCTTCCAGATTTTCAACGCTGCCTTCATCATGACGGAAGGAGGCCCGGTCAACAGTACCCGCTTCTACATGCTGCATCTCTACGAAAAGGCGTTCCAGCAATCACAAATGGGCTACGCCTCGGCGATGGCCGTGCTGCTCTTCGTCGTGGTGTTGCTGATCACGATCTTCGTGAACTGGTCGTCGAAACGGTGGGTCTTCTATGGCTAGAGATCTAACACAGGACCGGCCAGCACAACGGTCGTCACGCCATCGCGTCGATATCGGCATGCTCGTCATCTACGTGTTGCTCCTGGCCGGGGTCGCCGTCACCATCACCCCGCTGCTCTGGACGGTATCGACCTCGCTGAAGACGGCCCAGCAACTCAACACGTGGCCGCCCGAGTGGATTCCGAACCCGATCGCCTGGTCGAACTACTCCGAAGCGCTCACGATGCTGCCCTTCGGACGGTATTTCCTGAATACGATGGTGCTGGTGGTGGCCGCTGAGATCGGCGCCCTCATCACCTGCTCCTTCGTCGCCTACGGGTTCGCGCGGCTCGAGCTTCCCGGACGGGAGGCCCTCTTCCTGCTGCTGATCTCGACGATGCTGATGCCCTACATCGTGCGGCTCGTACCGCTCTTCGTCTTCTACGGCAATATCGGCTGGCTGGGCACCTACCTGCCGATCGCCGTGCCCGACCTGCTCGGACGCAACGCGTTCTACATCTTCCTGCTGCGCCAGTTTTTCCGGGGCATCCCGAACGATCTCTCCGACGCGGCGCGGATCGACGGCGCGAACGACTTCCGCATCTGGTGGTCGATCGTGCTGCCATTGTCGAAACCGGTATTGGCGACGGTCGGTATCTTCGCCTTCCAAAGCACATGGGACGATTTCCTCGGTCCCCTGATCTACATGGGGCAAAACCCGCATATGCGCACGCTGGCGGTCGGACTCTACCAGTTCCGGAACCAGCCGGGCGGCGAGAACCTGATGCCGTACCTGATGGCCGTCTCCACAGTGATGATGCTGCCTATCCTGCTGATCTTCGGCTTCGGCCAGCGCTACCTCATCCGTGGCGTTACGATGAGCGGCCTGAAGGGGTGAGATGGGAATCATGCAACACATCCGAGCGGTATCGAAGGATCCCGTATTCGGTAGCACCGACCCGAAATTGCCGGTGCCGTTCAGATGCATCGGCATCCCCGTCATCCTGAGCGCAGCGAAGGATCCCCGTGCGAAGCACGATGCTCGGCGACCGCGCGTGATGTCTTGTGGGCACCGGCTTCGCCGGGGGATTCTTCGCATTCGCTCAGAATGACAACGATGTGTTCGATGCTACCGGGATCACAAACGTTTTCACGAGAGTCGTGAGGTAGTTGAACCTCTTGCAACATGTTGAACAGGAGTTTTCATCGTGCACGAAGCGCAAACAGATATTCTCATCGTTGGAGGCGGACTCGGCGGAGTTGCGGCCGCGCTCGCCGCTGTCCGGCTGGGCAAGCGGGTCGTCCTCACCGAGGAAACCGACTGGATCGGCGGCCAGATCACCTCGCAGGGCGTACCACCAGACGAGAACCCGTGGATCGAGCAATTCGGCGCCACCGCCAGCTACCGGCGGTTTCGCGAGGGTGTCCGCGATTACTACCGCCGGAACTACCCGCTCCTGCCCGGACCCCGCCAGGATCCACGCCTGAACCCCGGTCAGGGGAACGTCAGCCGGCTCTGCCACGAACCGCGCGTCGCTCTCGCCGTCATGGACGAGATGCTTGCCCCCTGGATCAGCAATGGCCAGCTCCAGCTCTGGCTCACCACCATCCCCACCGCCGTCGAGATGGACGGCGATCGCGTCCGCGCCGTCACCCTGCTGGACACCAGCACCGGCGACGAGACGGTCGTTGTCGCCCCGTACGTGCTGGATGCGACCGAAACCGGCGATCTGCTCGCGCTCGGCGACATCGAGCACGTCCTGGGCTCGGAGGCAAAATCGGAGACAAACGAGCTTCACGCGCTGGACACGGCCGATCCGCTGGACCAACAGGCCGTGACGTGGTGCTTCCCGATGAGCTATCACCCCGGCGAAGATCATACGATCGACAAACCCGCCCAGTACGATTTCTGGAACAGCTACCAGGCCGACTTCTGGCCCGACAAGCAGTTCTCCTGGTACGACGTGCACCCGATCACCCTCGAGAAGCGTCACCGCGCCGTCTTCGCCTTCCCCGATGAGATCGGAAACAATGCCGGCACGCGATTCTCCCAACTCGAGGGTCGGAATCGCCATCCCGACTGGTCACCGCCCGATTTCTGGCACTACCGGCGGATCGTCTTCGCCGGGCACTATCCGGAAGGCTTTGCCACCGACGTCACGATGGTCAACTGGCCGCAGATCGACTATTGGCTCAAGCCGATCGTTGGCGTGCCGGAGGACGAGCGCCAGCAGAATCTGGAAGCGTCCCGTCAGCTCAGTCTCTCCTTCCTGTACTGGATGCAAACCGAGGCGCCGCGTCATGATGGTGGTACCGGCTATCCGGGCCTGAAGATCCGACCCGACCTGATGGATACGAAGGACGGTCTCGCCAAGTACGTCTATATCCGTGAGAGCCGCCGCATCCGGGCCGAGTTCACCGTGCGGGAGGAGCACGTCGGCGTCGAGCAGCGCAAACAGATGGGACACGACATCCCCGCGCGCTTCGATGACAGCGCCGGCATCGGCTACTACCGGATCGACCTGCATCCGTCGTCCGGCCTGCGCACCTACGTCGATATCAGCAGCTTCCCGTTCCAGATTCCGCTCGGATCGTTGATCCCGCAGCGGGTGACGAACCTGCTGGCGGCGAACAAGAACATCGGCAGTACGCACATCACCAACGGTTGCTACCGCCTGCACCCGGTGGAGTGGAATATCGGGGAGGCCGCTGGCGCATTGGCGGCGTGGAGCCTGTCGCAGGACGAAACGCCATCCGGCATTCGCAATGACGACGCCTCACTCCGTGGCTTCCAGGACATGCTGGTACGGCAACTTGGCTTCGAGCTGGAGTGGCCCCACGTCACCGCTCCCTCGTAAAGTCCGGGCACGCAATCCGGTATATCCCGAAGGGGCGGACGCTTTGTTCGCCCCTTCGCGGCATCCGTCCTGCACGGATCGTCTCTCCTTTCGTCCGGCACAGGAGGACCCTGAGATTGAATGTCCAGGAACAGCTCGGCCAATTACTCGCGGAGCAAACGACGTCGTGGCATTCCGCCATTCCGTTCACTCGCGAGGATGCAGTCGTTGCGGTGGTTCGCGAGCTCGACCGACGATCGGGTTCTCAAGACGCATCCAGGCCAGACATCGTGGCCGGGCTCCATATGCCTACGCTCGGTGGCAATCGCGCGCTCCAGCGTTGTCTCGAATCGACCAGCAGCGACAACGTTTCGGACAAGAGCCTGGAATCATGGGCGACATCGTTACTCGACAGTTGCGAACAACGCATGAGCGCCGAGATCGTGCTTTCGCATTGTGAAACCGGTTTCATGCATCTTGCTGAGGACAGGGATGGCACGTTCGACGCATGGATCGCGACGAAGCAGCTTCCGGCAAGCTGGCGCGAGCGGGACGATATCGATTGGTGGGCAACCTGGCTCGCCAGACGGTTCAGTGCCGCGTCCGCCGGATCGTTTCATGCCATGGCTGACATCTCCCTCCAGATGATGGCCTACCAGCTTCCCTATCCTCAAAATGCCCGCATCGGAGGGCTCCCGATCCGAATCTGGTTGGATATCCTCGGTCTTCTCATCGCCCGCGCACTGGAAGCGCACGATTGCGGCGAGGCTGCCCCATGGGCATCACAGGCCGAGCTCACGAACGACATCGCCCACGCGCTCGATATGGACGCCAGCGCGATCGGCGGAGCAATTGCGGCGTTCACGATGAACAGGGAGAACGCCGCCTGGCATGGTGCCACCCCGGGTTCGGCGGCAGCCCCACTGATCGGCATCGGCGGGGATCGACTGGTGCTGTCACATCACGGTCTCACCACGGAGCCACTCTTCTTCCTACTCCGCGAGCTCCGACGACGAGACCCGGAGGACTACCACAACGCGGCACAGTTCCGGGAAGCGGCGTTCCGACAGGATCTCTACGCATGCTTCGCGGACAAGCGATTTGTCACCAGCGAAAACCGGCTGCGACTGCGACGGGACGCCGGGAACCTGCGCACCGATATCGACGCCGCCATCTTCGACCGAAAAACGGGAACCCTGGGCATCTTCGAGCTCAAGTCACAGGATCCCGTCGCCAGGTCAGCCGCTGCACTCGAACGACAGCGGGAAAACCTTCTTTATGCCAATCGACAGGTCGGCGGCATTTTGGACTGGGTGAAAAGGAACGGCGCCAACGAGATCGTCAAACGGATCGATCCCCGTCTCACGAAGACCTTCAGGGCGCACAAAATCTACCCGTTCGTGCTGGGTCGCTATCTCGTACCCGCGGGAAACGGAGCGCAACCAGACCCGCGTGCCGCATGGGGAACGTGGCCAGGCCTGCTGCGACTGCTGGACGAGCGCCCGATCGGGACACGGGACACGAATCCGATCGCGTCCCTGCACGCACGTCTCGCGAACGCGCCGGGACCGGTGCACCCACAGGCGCCCGGCCGGGAGGTTCATACAGGCGAAATCCGCATTCGCGTGCATCCTTCGTGGGCCTCACTCCAGGTCAAATCCGAATGAGTGGCGACGGATCCTCACGCATGCGGGCGTCGTCGTCTCACATCTCGCAGCTGCAGCCGGTGCGCGACATGCCCATCACCATGCGTGCGGAGCGGCGTCCTGACGACATCCGCCGAATCATCAGGACCCGGTATATCCCCGAGCCCGTAAGACCACGGAGCGGTCGAGCCCTGAACGAATGTGAAGGATGTCGAGGGATTCCGGCTCTCCGCATTCGTGGATCAGGCTGAAGCAAAGATCCCTCGACTGCGCTCGGGATGACGAGGGCTGGGGTGTGGGATGCCGCCCCGGAAGCTCGCCGCCCTACACCTCTTAGTGCATCTCGCAATCTCCTGCAATGCGTTGTAGTTCATCCGAATCCAGACTGGAACACGCTATGCCGCGGCGTTCCCCTCACCGGAAAGACATTCGTGAAGAAACCGGCCCCGCATATACGGGAGCCGGTTTCTTCACGAGCCTGTTTTTTCAGTAGGGACCTACAGCACCCCGGTCGCAGCCAGAATCTCGCGGATACGGCCGGTTTCCTCGTCGTTCAGCCGCGTCATCGGTCGCCCCATCACGTTGGTCGCGATCACGCCCTGCAGCATCAACGCCGTCTTGAAACCGCCGAGCGCCGACGCCGTGAAACCGGTCCGGTTCGCGCCCTGCCAGATGATCTCGAAGAGGCGACACAACCGTTCCTGCTCCTCGCGGGCCGCATCGAGATCGCCCGCCCGGACGGCATCGAAAAGACGCACGTACCCGGCAGGATCGACGTTCCCCAGACCAGGCACGACCCCATCGGCTCCCATCAGCAGGGCCGAGTCGACCGTCAGCTCAGCGCCGGTGAACATCGCGAAGCCCGCGACATCCCGCGTGTCCAGCAGCACGTTGCGGAAGTTCCCCTCATTACCGCTGCTGTCCTTCATCCCGACGATCAACCCCTCGCGCGCCATCGCGACCATGGTTGCACGCGCGATCGAGGTCTGCACATTCGACGGGATCTCGTACGCGAAAATCGGCAGCGACGTCGCCGCATGGAGCATCCGGAAATGCTCGACGATCTCATCCTGCGAGGGGCGGATATAGAACGGCGCGGTGGACACGAAGCCATCGACCCCCAGCTCCTCCGCGATCCGCATGTGATCGAGCACCTGCGCCGTGCTGAAATCGATCACCCCGGCCAGCACCGGCACCTGACCGCCCACGGTCTTCACCACGATCTCCAGCACCTGACGACGCTGATCGTCCGTGATTGCCGCGGTTTCGCTGGTGGACCCCAACATGAACACCCCGTGCACCCCGGCATCAAGCTGGAACCGGATCAGCTTCTCCAGCGATGGCACGTCGATCTCGTACGATTCGGTCAGCGGGGTACACACCGGCGGCACGACACCGCCAAACTTCTCAAGCATGGACACACAAACTCCTCTTTTGTATCTGCACAACTACTCGCTTACACGACCGCGGATACCCGCAAAGTGGTCGGACATGGCCTGCTCTGCTGCGGTGCCATCCCGATTCCTCAGTGCATCAGTGATGCGCCGGTGATGTGCGACAATCTCACCCAAGTCGCCGATCACCTCAGGAAGATCTGCTCGGAGCCGGTCGAACACATCCCAGAAAGCATGGATCAGCTGAACGATTAGCGGGTTACCCAACTCTGTATATAGGATCTGGTGAAACTCCCGATCCTCTTCCGAAAACTCCTCTTTAGCCACAGCACGTTGCTCCATCCGCCCAACCAGATGATCCAGCTCCTGGATCACTTCCTCACTGGTGCTGGCGGCCACGTCTGTGATCAACGATCGCTCCAGGAGCTCACGCACCTGCAAAAGCTCCCGGATTGTTCTTACGGCCGACTCATCGCTCTGAATGCGGATATTGAAGGCAAGGCCATCCACCAAGGGGTTCAAGGAAAATTCACCAACAAACGTTCCGGTCCCGTGGCGAGACTCCACAACGCCGAGCGTTTGCAGAACCCGGATGGCTTCCCGAAGAGAGGGGCGACTGATTCCCAGCTTTTGCGCCAACTCCGCCTCAGTCGGGAGCGCATCACCTGACCGATAACCGCGCTCGATAATATATTGCTCTACTCGATCCTGAATTGATTGGCGGAGCGGCTGACGTCGGAGCGGCTGATCACGAGAAGTCATTGAGGATGGCCCAATCCAAGATATCAAATCCCAAATTCTATGATGTGTATTAGTGGTCAGACGTCAGACATTTGACGTCTGACCACTTCGATGGTAGCTTACGGTTACTATCGTGGCAATGCATTGAGTAGAAGGACTGCATTCATGGGCTCCACCTCGCGCGGCATCGCGACCCGCAGCATTTCCCTTCAGCCGTCCCGGCGGCAATTCGTCACCACAGCACTCGCCGCTCCCGCATTGCTCGCGCTATGCCGAAAGGGCTTGCCGGCGAGCACAGCATCAGCAGCTTTCCAGGGATCGGAACAAACTCTGAACGTTATGTTTGGCAGCGCAGTTGAAGATCGTGTCGGGGGTTTGGGATGGCACGGTTCCGGTTTTCCCTCCGGACTTTTATTCCGGGCATTGTTCCTTCCGGAAAAAAATCTGCACGATGTTCAGCCCGATCTCGCTTCGGACTATCAATTTTCAGACGATAACCTGACGTTCACGGCAACTATGCGTGATGACGTGGTATGGCAAGACGGGGAGAAGGTGACGGCAGATGATGTCGTCTGGAGCATCAACACCGTCCTTAAGGCCTCTCAAGCACTCTCACTTTTCACAAACACCTTCGCATTGATCGAAGGAGCAGATGCGGTTGTCGACGGCACTGCTGAAGAGGCGAGTGGGCTCGTCGCTGACGGCAATACCATCACCTTGAAGCTCGTGGAGCCAGTGGGAGACCTGCTGCCTGCACTCGGTCAATTCTTGATCTACCCGAAGCATCTTTTGGAAGGAAGCGATCCGCTTCAAATCCACAACGATCCGTTCGGTCAGAATCCCGTTGGCAACGGGATGTACAAGGTTCAGGAACTCAATGTCGGAAACTATATCGTTCTGACTCCTTCCGAAACGTATGAGGGTACTCCTCCTAAAATCCAGGAGATCGTGCTTATCGGGTCGACAGATCCGGTTTCGGATGCGAAGGCCGGAAGACTTCATCTTTTCAACACAAACCAGCCGGACGTCATCCGCGGTATGGCAGAGGTAACGACGTTCAGTGCCTATCCTATTGATGCGCTCTTCTACCGATATTTCGTGATCAATGCAGTCGACAATCCGGTCATGCAGGACGTCAAGGTTCGCAAGGCGATCCTTCATGCGATTGACAGGACTGGCCTGACCCAAGCGATCTATGGCGACGTGTCCGCAGTTATCAATAGCGGTGTTCCTGATACTCATCCGATGCATCTCGACGGGCTGGAAACGTATCCGTTCGATCCGGATCTCGCGCGCCAACTTCTGGATGAGGGCGGATATGACTTCAACCACACCTTCCGCCTGCGTTATTACTACGGCGATGACATCTCCCGGACATTTATGACGGCGATTGCCCAGCAACTGCAGGACGTGGGGATGAAAGTGGAGGTGTTGCAGTTCCAGGGCGATGCCACAACTGAGCTTTATGAGGTTCGGAACTACGATCTGGCGCTCAAGGGGCTCTCGGCCTTCAATCTCCGGGACTGGTACGCGGAATACAGTTGGGCGAATTTCGTCCAGATCATTGGCGAACAACCTGACATGGCGGAGATGATCAGACAACTCGAGCAGACGGCAGATGAATCCGAGCAAAAGTCGATCCTTGCCGAGATGCAGAAATGGGAGCAAGAAAATCTCTGGAAGCTGCCACTCCTCACGCTCTCCATCTATCAATACCTCAGCAAGAGTGTGAGCACACCGGAGAACCCATTCAGCAACCCATGGTGGGATTACGATATGGGATTTGAGGAGTGGGAGATTCAGGGGTGAGTTAACCGTCGTTGGAAGATTGGTGAAATGCAGGGGTGGCGTACTTGTTACCCCTGCATCTAGATTACCACGAGTCCTTCGCTACACCACATATGCGGTTGATTGCCTCGACGATGGGAGTAGAAATACGTGACATCGTTTGTCACACGAAAACTGCTACAACTTGTGCCCATGACATTGGCGATCAGCGCAATAGTGTTCTTCGCGATCAGGCTTTCTCCTGTTGATCCCATTACTTACGCGATCAACCCGGATGCAAGCATCAGCCAGGAGCGTCTCGATGATCTGCGGGAGCAACTGGGGCTGAACGACCCATTGATCTTGCAGTATTTTCGCTGGCTGGGCGACGTGCTGGAGGGTGATTGGGGATATAGCATCCAGACGGGACGTCCCATCACCCAGATTCTCAGGGAGCGGTTTCCTGCAACCCTGGAACTGACCGTGACCGCTTTCGTGATTTCCACGGTGTTGGGCATTGTATGGGGATTACTCTCTGCCGCCAAGCCAAACGGAATCGCGGACTATGCGGGTCGCCTGATGGGTGTTCTCAGCGTGGCCGTCCCTGGTTTCTTTTTTGCCATCCTGCTGCTTCAAGTTTTCTCCTATCAATTGGAGTGGTTTAACCCCGGCGGTCGGGTTTACCCCGGTGAGACCGGGTTAATCGATCGCTTACCCAACCTCGTCTTGCCTGTGGTCACGCTGGTATTTGGCATGGTGGGCATCCTGATCCGTTACACACGGAATTCTGCCCTGGACGTAATGAGTCGCGAGTATATCAAGACGGCCCGCAGCAAGGGCCTCTCCGAACGTCAAATCCTTTTCCGGCATGTGATGCGGAATTCGCTTGGCCCGGTCCTTGTCATTCTCGTGTTTCGGCTTCCCATACTCGTTGGTGGCTCGGTCCTCGTCGAGTACGTTTTCCGCTGGCCAGGTATCGGGAATATCATCGTGACGTCCATCGCGTCAAGCGACTATCCAGTTGTCATGATCACAACTATGCTGGTCGCTGTCGCCATCCTCATCGCGAGCTTCCTCGTTGATGTCGTCAAAGCTATTGCCGACCCCCGGGTCCGCCTCAATTGATGGAGGTGCTTGATGTCAACGACTGTGCCTGATGTCCTGCGGAGTTCCCGCAAACCTTGGTCCAGCCGGTATCTCAGGCGTTCAGTTCGCAACAAGACCGCTATCGTGGGAGCCCTTGTCCTCGCCATTATTGTGCTATCCGCCATTTTGGCACCTGTCCTCACACATTATGGCCCCAGTCAGATGGACCTTATGTCCGTGACAAAACCACCGTCCTCCAACCATTGGCTGGGGACTGACCAACTGGGCAAAGATGTCTTCACAATTCTGCTCTATGGGGCCAGGACATCTCTGTATATCGGCTTCGTCTCAGCCCTGGGCGGCACGATAATCGGGGTCTTCCTGGGAGCAATCACAGGATATTTCGGCGGCTGGTTCGATGCCGTGGTGATCCGGTTTTCTGAACTGATCATGACCTTTCCGGAATTGATCCTGGTCATGGTCCTCGTCACGCTGATCGGACAGGGTGTCAATAACGTGATCCTCGTCTTCGTCTTCACCGGTTGGATGACGACCTTCAGGATTGTGCGTACGGAGTTCCTGTCCATCCGCCAGGAAACATTCATCGACTCAGGTCGATCTTTAGGCTTGCCTACACGGTCGCTTATCTTTCGCCACATGCTACCAAACGTTATGAGCCCGATCGTCGTATCGTTCACGGTTAATTTTGCCCTTTATATTCTGGCCGAGGCGGGCCTGAGTTTTCTCGGCCTAGGAGTTCCGGCAACAACCCCAACCTGGGGGAACATGCTGAGCGCCGCACAATCAACAGATGTGGTTCGTAACTTTTGGTGGCTCTGGGTATCCCCAGGCATCGCCATTGTTCTTCTTGTTATCGCAGCGAACCTCGTCGGAGACGCGCTCCGCGACATCATGGATCCTAAAGGTGAAGATTGATGGAGCAACACAACACGCTTGAAATTCACGATTTGGAAATCAGTTTCGGATCTGATGATGACGAAGTTGACATCATCAAGAGGCTTTCCCTTTCCGTCCCGAAGGGATCTATCGTTACCATCGTCGGTGAATCTGGCTGTGGAAAGAGCATCACGGCCCACTCAATCATGCAGCTTCTGCCTGACTCGGGGCGTATCAAGGGTGGATCGATCATCCTGCACGGAAATGAAGGGCCACCAATCGACCTCGCACAACTAAATCCCAACGAGATACAGATGCGACGCATCCGGGGGCAGAGGCTCGGGATGATCTTTCAGGACACGATGTCTTCATTGAATCCGGTTCAGACAGTTGGGCATCAGGTCGCAGAGAAACTTGTACTCAATGCTGATGTGTCCAAACGAGCGGCGAGGCAGAGCGTGGTCGAGATGTTTTCCCATCTTGGTATTCCCTCGCCCGAACAGCGATACGATCAATACCCTCACGAATTCAGCGGTGGTATGAGGCAGCGAGTCATGATCGCCATGGCCATGATTTGCGATCCCGATCTGATCATTGCTGATGAGCCAACCACGGCGCTTGACGTAACGATTCAGGCTCAAATCACTGAAATCCTGCTCCAACTCGCGAAGGAGCGCGGAAAGTCAATCATTCTTATTACCCATAACATGGGACTTGTCGCTGAAATGGCCGACTTCGTGGCAGTCATGTATATGGGACGTGTCGTCGAACACGGACCTGTGCAGGATATCTTCACCGCACCGACCCACCCATACACTCGGGCGCTACTTGCCTCGGTCCCCGTGTTGAATATGGATCGTGACAAGCCTCTCGCCACTATTGCCGGGACCACTCCGGATCCCCGCCAGTTAGGATCGCGATGCGACTTTGCCGATCGCTGCCCGTTCGTTCATGACACTTGCCTTGAGGAAGCCGTTCCCATGCATATTGTCAACGAGAGACACAGCGCCCGTTGCGTGCTGGTGAAGAGGGGAAAGGTAGCCACCTATGCAAACGGATGAGACGCAACCGTCAAATCCGTCGGGCGCGCGGTCTCACAACGTGCTCTATCGTGTATCCGCAATTTCCAAGGCATTCCCCGTTACAGGGGGCGTGTTTAAACGCAAGATCGGTGAGGTAAAGGCGCTCGAAGACGTCAATCTGTCTGTCCATCGATCCAGAACCCTCGGTATTGTGGGCGAATCCGGATGTGGAAAAACCACTCTCGGGCGCATCATGGCTCTCCTTGAGCGCCCTACAGGTGGCCACCTCTCGTATGATTTCGGATCCGGTTTAGAGAATCTGGCAACCCTTGCCGGACGAGACCAGCTCAAGTTTCGCCGTCATGTACAGATGATTTTCCAGGATCCATATACCGCTCTCAATCCCCGTGAGGAAATCTGGAGGCAATTCGATGAACCATTGCGTGTCCACGGGCTACGGACAGAAAAGGAGCGCCTGGAAAGGATCGAGGAGGCATTCAGTTACGTCAATTTACGACTCGACATCCTGAAACGGTTGCCTCACGAATTTTCGGGTGGGCAGCGCCAACGTATCTGTATTGCCCGCGCACTGTGCGTGCGACCCGAGCTCATTATCGCCGATGAGCCTGTCTCGGCACTCGATGTCTCCATTCAAGCCCAGACGCTCAACTACTTGCGTGAAGTTCAACGAGACCGTGATGTCAGCTATGTGTTCATCGCTCACGATCTCAGTGTCGTTCAGTACATGAGCGATGAGATCGTCGTGCTCTATCTGGGAAAGGTGGTCGAGACATTTCCTTCCGCCGAGCTGGAACGAGCCCGGCATCCATACACCGAAGCATTAGTTTCCGCTATCCCCAAGCCGGAGGTGGGAAAGAGGCGTGAGCGTATCGTCCTCAGCGGAGATGTCCCAAGCCCGATGAATAAGCCCACTGGGTGCCCGTTTGTCACCCGGTGCCCCAAGCGTTTCGAACCATGCGCAACAGTTAACCCGCCACTGGTCGAGATTGAACCAGGCCATCACGTAGCCTGCCACCTGTTTCCGCGTACCCGGCAAGCGTCGGGCGTACAAGGTGAGTCAAGGAGAAATCTATAGTGTCCATGCAGAAGACCTACCTGTTCGTTTCCAGTGATTTATTTTCCTGGCATCACATGGAAAACATTCAATGGAGAGTTCGTCCTGTCCTGAAGCATGAGAAGAGCCCCTTCTTCACAGAAGCCCTGATTAGCAACACCGGTCGGCCATGGGAGGTCCGTTACGATAATGGGTATCCCAATGTCATTCATGACCGTGAGAACGATATTTTTCGACTCTACTACTCCACCTTCATTACAGATGAGGAATCCCGGTGCCGTCCGTTGGCAGAACGCCCGAGCGCGGCATACATCCCGACCTCGCGCCGTGTGGTGGCGACATGCTATGCGGAATCAAAGGACGGGATTCACTGGACCAAGCCAAGCCTTGGCAAAGTCGTGTGGAATGGCTCCTCGGATAACAACATCCTCATGGCCCAGACGCACGGAGCCGGTATCTTTCTCGATGATCAGGAGCCCGACCCAAAGAAACGGTACAAGATGCTGACCCGCATTGACCTCGGCTCAGGCCATGTCATGGCTGTCTGCTACTCAGAAGATGGACTGAATTTCACTGATCCGATTGAGATCCGGGGCCTCGGGCCCCAAGCGGATACTCACAATGTAGTATTCCGCGACCGGGACTCAGGACGATTTGTGCTCATCACAAGAATATGGAAGGATGGTGTACGGATCGCGGCCAAGAGCGTGAGCGACAACTTCATTGATTGGTCAATACCCGTTGAAATCCTTCGCGGCTTTGGTCCAGAGTGGCAAGTGTATTCCATGCCCGTATTCCAGGAGGCTGATCTCTACCTCGGTCTCCCCTCAATGTATCGCGAGGGAGATCGCACCATGCCCGACTTCGATAAGGTCGATGTCTCGCTTGCCTTTTCCAGGGACCTTGATCGTTTCGATTTTACCGCCGGCGGAGACCCCATCATTCCACGGGGCGAAGGCTCTTACCCGGACGGGGCTTTTGATGCGGGATGCGTGTATGCATCCGCGCCGATTTTTACGGATGACCGCATTCTCATATATTACGTTGGGGGCAATGGACTGCACACCGGCTTCCGGGAAGGTTCACTTGCGCTCGGCTATCTGGAACGCGACAAGTACGCTTTCCTGGAACCCCGCGATAGCAGCACGTCAGGTATTGTCGTGACCCGGCCTTTCAAGATGCTCGGCGGGGAGGTTCGTCTCCTAACGGAAATCGAGGACGGTGGGAGCATAGAATACGAACTCTACGATCCCCGTACATCAACGGCCGTTGATGGCTTCACGGCGAACGACGTAACGCCAATTACCGAGAGTGGTTGGGTCTCGTTGGCTTTCAATGCCGATCCATCAGAGTACCCGGTCGAACCGGTCTCTATCCGAATGACGCTTCGCGGCGCTCGAGTGTTCGGCATTCAGGGTGATTTGTGGCTCCGCACGAGATAGGGGGCGCGATTTCTTCGCGATCGGATTCGGATCCTCCCTCTAAATCCACACCTCTAGATCCATGAGCTTTGGAGAGGTAACGGCATACGGCGATGGATTGACTCCATGGATCAAACGTGGCCTCACGATCCGCGGAAATCAGGAGCCGGGGGCGCAGGAATTCCTGCGCCCCCGGCTCTTGGAGAGAGTCGAGACGGGCAGTGCCCCTACCCCTCGACCTCCTGGATCTGCTCCAGAACCGGTTCCTTGTCGGTGTCGAGAATGCCCGACGTCTCCGCCCAGGCCTCATCGGCTGGCCGATCGTTGACGAGGATCTGCTCCCAACCCTGACCGATGATCTGCGCCCCGTTCGGGACCATGACCATGACAGTGTCGACCTGCTGCACCTTCTCCAGTTGGTCGACCGCGGTCTTCGAGTTCGGGTGCTCCGTGAAGAACGCCTGCATCTCGTCGCTGTCGCGCGCGGAGACGCGGACCGGCATGTAGCCGGTGGTCTGCGACCAGTAGGTCGTGACCTCGGTGCTGGTGCTGTACTCGATGAACTTGAAGGCCGCTTGCTGGACCTCCTCCGGCGAGGTGTTGACGATCGCCATGCCGGAGCCGCCAGTCCCGCAACCGAAGCTCTTCTGCGTCGGCAGGAAAGCGGTCTTGAAGTTGAAGTCGACCGAATCTGTGATGTTCCCCAGCGAACCGGTGGAGCCGAAGGTCGCGGCGGTGACACCGGTCTTGAAGTCCTGTACCGGATCGGCCACGGCAGCTGCGATTTTGTCGCCAACCAGCTTGCGCATGAACTCTCCGGCCTCGACAGCGCCCGGCTCGGTGAGAAGGATGTTCAGATCCTCATCGGAGTACGCGCCATCGAAGTTCCAGACCGCGCCCTGCAAGAACCAGGCACCGTATCCGGCCGCGCTTCCAAAGGCGAAGGCCACCTCGGCATCGCTGTCCGCGATCACCGCCGGGCCATTCTCCGCAATACCGTCCCACGTCTCGTACATGCCGACGTCGAGACCGGCCTGGTCCAGATAATCCGTGTTGATGTAGAGCAGCGGCGTGGATCGCGCGAACGGGATCGCATACTGCCCGCCGTTGCGCTGGTATTCGACGAACAGGGACTGCACGTAATCGTCCGCATTCGTCTCGTCGGTAATCAACTCGTTCAGGTCCCGGAGCACGCCAGCGAGGTAGAAGCGGAACCACCATGCTTCCGAGAAGAGAGTCAGATCCGGGTTGTCGCCGGTCTGCAGACCGGTGATGAGCGCCTGGGCGATGGTTTCGTAGCTCTCGTAGGCCGTCGGGACGACCTCGATGTCATCCTGGCTCGCGTTGAAATCGTCGATCAACTTCTGCTGGGCCCGACCGTTCACGTCAGCGCCGAACGAGGTCCAGTAGTTCACTTTGACCTTGCCATCCTGCGCGCGGATCAGCGCCGGAGCAGAGTATCGGGAGCTGGCACGTGCCCGGAGACCGATGAGTCCAGTTGCACCGAGCGCCGCACCGGCACCGGCGAATGCGCGCCGGGAAAATGTCTTGCTGGTCATGCACCTACCCCTTGATACGGAAAACGATGTTGCTGGCACCGTGCCGTACGGTCCCAACGATCATCATATCGTTTTCCATAGAAGCGGGTGCTCGAAAATGAGGAATCCCCGCCCTGATCGGATTCTCACTCCATCGGGTAATACACTCCGAACATCCCCGGATCGAACGGGCAAGGATCATCCCCCAGCTCCGTCGCGACCAGCGCATTGAGCTTGTCCAGCATGCGCCCGACCACCGCCCGGTCGAAGCACGGATGGTCCGGGTTGCCGATATTCTCCAGCTCGCCTGGATCGTTCACCAGATCGTGCATCGTTACATCGCTCCGGCGGTAAAGATCGTCGACGGTTACGGGACAACCGTAGTCATTCGGGCTGAACCACCGCACCAGCTTGTACCGGCCATCGACTACCGCCCGGAAGAACGTCCTCCGCCCGAAATCCGGCGTGCCGTACCACCTGCCCACCTCTTTCAGGGCCGCCAGCTTCCCACGCTCGTCAGTCGGGAGATTCGTCAAGGCGCCCAACGCCCCGCTCGCGTTCCATGTGGCATCGAGCATGTTCAACCCGTCCCAGGTGAACAGAGCGCCATCTCCCGGTTGCTCGACCGAGCCGCGCGGACCGGGGCGATCCGGGTGCACGATCGACTCGCGCAGAGATCGGCCCCGAAGCTGGGGATAGCGTTGCCGCTGCTGGTCCACATCCACGCCCGCGAAATCGAGCAGTGTCGGCACCAGATCGAGATGCGAGCCGATCGCCGAAGTCCGCATTCCCTGCGGACCACCCGGCACGACCGCGGTCAGGTTGACGACCGCCGCTTCGTCGAAATGAATCCCGCCCTTCTGGTGAAGTCGATGGGCGCCGTTCATCTCGCCGTGGTCGCCAGTATAGATGACGATCGTGTTCTCCCAGAGATCCAGGCGATCCATCGCATCGAGGATCTTCTGGAACTCCCGATCGACCAGGCGCATGCAGTTGATAAGGTAATTCCGCCGCGCCGCCCACAAGTCCTCGCGGTCATCCGGCGGCGCACCGTACTCCATCGCGATGTTTTCCTTGAACGAGCGGGCGGCGGCGGGTTGCTGGGCGAGATCATCGGCGAAGTTCGCCGGCAATCCCGGATTCCAGTCGCGGAAGAACCCGAGCGATTGCGCGGTCGTCATCCGCGCCCGCAGCTCCGGGGAGAGGTGGGCAAGCTCCGCCCCGGCGTCGGAATGGAAGTACATGATGTCGTGCGGATTCACCATGCTGTTGACGAGCAACCAAGGCTGATCCAGCTCCGGCGTCTTCGTCTCCAGCCAGTCGATCGTCTGCATGGCAACAGTGCCATCCAGCATCTCGCCCTGCAGCGGCCGACCATACATGTCGCCCCACTGCTGGTAATCGGCGAATCCGTACTCCTCCAGCATGTCCTCGCCCGGACGCGACTCGCTGAGATGCCACTTGCCCTTGAACGCCGTGTAGTATCCCCGTTCGCGCAGCATCATCCCGAGCGTCGGGGTCTCCGGTGAGAGACGTCCGGACGAGATCCAGGCGAAATTCGTGTTGTCCCACATGCCGACCTGCTTCGCGTGCTGTCCAGTCCACATCGTGGCACGGGACGGCGTGCAGATCGGCACGGTGCAATAGTGGCGGTCGAAGGTCACGCCACGGTCCTGCAACCGTTCCAGCGCCGGAAGCTCGACATCCTCCGGCAACGCCATGTGCGTATCCCACTGGTCGATACAGAGCACGAGGATATTGGGGCGATTCACCACGAGGCGCGTGATCCCTTCATCAACAACTCACATCGGACGCATCGGCGGCAGCGCCCCGCCATTCGTCGCGCGGAGCACCGTCTTCAGGCCTTCGCGCATCTCCTCGATCATCTCATGCCCCAGCACATCGGCCCACTCCGCTTCGAGATCGGCATAGATACGCTCCACCGACATCAGCAATCGGCGCCCCTGCTCCGAAATCGCGACCGATTTCGCCCGCGAGTCGGTGGGATGAGGACCGATATCGACCAACCCGTCGCGCTCCATCTGCTCGACAAGTTTCGAGGACGCTTGCTTGGTGATGCCGAGAAATGCGGCGAGCTCGACGATCGTCGCCGGTTGCGCGCGAACGCGGGAGAGGACAAACCCGTAGGAAGGACGAATCGGTCTCCACCCTTCCTCCTCCAGCCGATCGTGCATTCGGGAAACGAGCTGTCCCGCTCCCATCACAAACAGACGCGCCAGGGGAATCGACATCTCCGCCATTACACGGCCCAGGGCGGCGTGAACGGAGTCCCATCTCCGACGATCGCCTGACCATCGATCGGCATGCAGACATGCGCCCGGAACGGCGTACTGCCCTGCACCTCGAGTGCGAACAACGTCTCCGCCGGCACGACGATCGTATCGCCAGCGCGCGCCCGGCTGGATTCCTCGCCGAGACGCACGTCCGCTTCGCCCGCGAGAACCACGAACACCTCGGTCCTGGTCACTCGGTGGGGGACCGGCTTCGTCCTTGGCTGAATCTCGACATGCCACACACTAACATCCGCGCCACCCCGGCTCGGCGTCGCCAGCGAGGTAAAACGCGTTCCGGGAAGTTCGTGCGTCGCATCGTTCTGAACTGGCAAGACAGGCATAAAGCACTCCTCTCAAAATAGTCAACAATGTTGACCATGAGAGGTATGATAACGACCGAGGGTCTGATAGTCAATCATATTGACTATCAGACCCTCGGTTCAAGAGAAAATCTTGGGAGCACCGCTTAGCAATGCGCTCTACGCCGCCATCTTCGCCATCTCGCGGCAGGATTCCGCGCATTTCCGGCACATCTCGACGCACTCGGCCATCAACTCATCACCCTGGTTGATCCTCTCGCAACTGTCGGCGCAACGCTCGCAGGCTTCGGCGCAGACGCCGCAGGTTTTCGGGTGCAGGTCCGAGTCGCGCAGCATGAAATCGGCGCTGGTGGCGCACATCCGGGCGCAATCCTGCAACGTCCGGATGTGCTCGATCTCCCCGTACTTGTCGCCCATCTCGATGTTCTGGTTCAGCGTCTCGACGCAGATGTTGTGGCAATTCGTGCAATTGTCGATACACTGCTGCATCTGATCGTTCCGGTCGCGTGGCATCGATGTTCCTCCTTGTCCAGACCCGAATAGGTCTGTCCGGAGAGTCGCAGACCCGGTGCCAGCCGGTGCGTGTCTTGCGTATGATCGACGCGATGCGCACGCTTGTTTTCCGACAGGAGTCCGATGACATGTTCACCCATTCCACACCATCTTTCCCCGCAATTGTGGCTCGCGCGGCGCTGTTCGGCGTCGCGGCCGGATTGCGATCCATGACACCGAACGGTGTGCTCGCCAGCGAGCGCAATGACTCGTCGGTGCATGGGCGCTGGAAGACCTGGCCGGTGTTGCGATCGAACCGCGGCCGCATTGCTTTACAACTGGCATGGATTGGCGAGCTGGTAGGGGACAAGCTGCCGGGCGTGCCACCCCGGACCAATCCCGGTCCTCTGGCTGGTCGGACGCTGTTCGGCGCGCTGGCCGGTGCCGCCATCGGCACGCAGCGAGAGGGCGCAAGCTCGATGATCGCCAGCGTATTGGCCGGCGCCGCTGGAGGGTTCGCCGGATCGCATGCCGGATACCTTTACCGGAGCAGACTCGCGGCAAAAACCGGCCTGCCGGATCTGCCTCTCGCCCTGGCTGAAGATGTGGCCGCATGGGCGATCGCGGAGAAGGCGCTGCGAGGTTGATCGGGATCAGCCCGCCGTCAACCCCTCGAACGTCCGGTCACCCCAATTCGACGATGTTTTCGCGTGGTGACGCGAGATCAGCGTGGCAATCCACGCGCTCAGCTCTTCCGGTTTGGTGTCGAGCATACCGGGCAGGTAGAGCGTGTCGCCACCACCGAACGCAGAGTTCAGTTTCGTCAACATCCGGCTCGCCGGGTTGAGCCGGGCCTGGTACTCCCGCATGTAGGACGGGGCCACCTTCAGTGTCACCATGGCAGGTCCCCGATACGACCAGACTCCCGTATCGACGATCTCGCCCCATGGCACCAACACGTTATTCGTGAGCCGAACCCCGTCCGTTTCGACCACGACGGTCTTCTTCCGGCTCCAGAGAATGGACCAGGTAAAGACAACCAGGAGGATCGGGATCACAATGAGGGCGCTCAACACAAAGGCTGATGTGTCGCCAACACCGCTGGACCAGTAACCGAGAAACAGACCGATCAGGGCCGCCGCGATCGCCCCGGCAAAACTGAGCAGGATCTTCGTCAACTTGTGCCGGAAAACGACTTTGCCGAAGCCCTGGAGTCGCTCGTCCCATTCATTCGCCGTCCCGGACACAGGCCGCAGCACATCATTCGAATTCATCGCGCCCTCTCCTCCGGATGCCCCGATATGCGGGAGACGATCGTCTCTCACGTTTCCCGCCACTGCGGAATCAACGAGATCGCGCGCATCCTGGTTCCGCGGACGACCGTCGTCACCTTGGTGGAGCTGTCAGGGGAAAGAATCGGGCGGGAGGAGATTCCGGCGAAGATGTGACGCCACCTGTCACGAGGCAGCCGCGTCCACCTCATGCGAAGCATCGAGCCCGGCCTTGTAGACCGCCTCGCCAATCCCGGCGTACCGCGCCATCGCCGTGATCCGGTCGCCATCCACCGTGAAGGCGATACCCCAGAGCGTACGATCGGTGATGCGTCCGGTCGATTTCGAGCGCCACTCGACCAGTTCCTCAACGACGACGGTGGCGTCCTTCTGGAACCAGCGCTGCGGCGTCATCGTCGTCGTGGCCCGGCCAACCCATTCCTCCAGGAACCGTTTGCCGGAATCCTTACCGCGAGCGCCGCCGATCGCGATATCGTCGGTCGCCATTGCCAGTACCGCATCCCGCTCGCCGGCGTTGAAGTGCTCATGAAAGGTCTGGACAGTCGTTTTCGGGTCGCTCATGGGAAAGTCTGCCTCTGGATCGATGTGACGGGGACTGCGGGCGATGCCCGTTACCCTATTGTCGCATGCAGATACCATCGGTCCGGAGGATGATGACGTAGGGGAGACTCTTATCTCTGCCCTCGCTTCACGATACGATGACGCCATCGAATCAACGCCCGTCATCTTGAGCCGATGAGGTCATGCAGCGACCAGCCTGCTCTGCGCGAGTGCAACGAGTCGAACGGGTGGCGCAGGATCTCGGGACACACCTGTGACGAGATCCCTCGACTTCGCTCGGGATGACGGGGTTTGGGCGTAGGAACATGCCTGTGTAATCATGTAATGTTGACGCATCACTGATACGAATACGAAGGCCCCCGTACGAAGCCACAATGTGCCAGATCGCGCCATCGACCCTGGGCACAGCGGCTTCGCCGGGAGATTCTTCGCTAACGCTCAGAATGACGAGGTATCCATTTGGCTCGAATGCCCATCCGTCCCTCGTGCCTTGCCAGATGTAACGTGCGGTCTCCCCACCCAGGCGTCGTCATTCCGAGCTTGTCGAGGAATCTGTGCTCGTGCATACCGAAGTTGGCGGCATGGAGCCAGGATCCCTCGACACCGCTCGATCGCTATGCGATCTCACGGGCTCGGGATGACAGATGGGCGGCAGCAGAGATCTGCCAGGCGCTTACCGCGAATTGCACAATGGTTGACACAGTCGAAGCTCTCGCACGTCGGGTCGGATGGCCGGAGGGGTGAGACCGCAGGCCGAAACGCGAGAGCGGCCCCGTTCGCCCTCGCGGCACCCGAGCCTGTCCTGAGCGCAGCGAATGGGTCGATCATCAGGTCACCATGTCAACCATTCTGCGATTTGTCTAGTACATCTCCAGATAGCGGTCGCGCTCCCACTGGGAGACATGGGTGCGGAACTCCAGCCACTCCGCCGTCTGCGCCTCGGTCAGCCGCTCGAAGACGTGCTCTCCGAGAGCATCCCGCACCACCTCGTCGCGACCCATCTCCTCGATCGCCTCGCCCAGCGTCGTCGGCAAGGTCGGGATGTTGCGCCGCCGCAGATCCTCGTCGGTGAAGTGATAGAGGTTCTCCTCGATCGCATCTTCCAGCGGCAACTCGTTCACGATGCCGTCGATACCGGCGGCCAGCATCACCGAGAAGGCGAGGTACGGGTTGCATGATGGATCCGGGCAGCGCAGCTCGATCCGCGTCGCATTGTAGTTTCCGCCGCGAATCGCCGGGATGCGGATCAGCGCCGAGCGGTTCGTCCGCGCCCAGGAGACATAGACCGGCGCCTCGTATCCCGGAACCAGCCGCCGGTAGGAGTTCACCAGCGGCGCGAGAACGGCGCTCATGCCACGGGCATGCTTGAGCTGACCGGCGATGAAGTGCCGAGCGACCTGCGAGAGGCCGTACTCGTCGTTCTCGTCGACAAATGCGTTCTTGCCACGCGACCGGTCGAGAAAGCCCAGGCTCTGGTGGCAATGCATGCCAGAACCATTGATTCCCGAAAGCGGCTTCGGCATAAACGTCGCGTGCAACCCGTGCTGCTGGCTGATCGCCTTGAGGATGTACTTGAAGGTCACCGCCCGATCGGCGGTGGGGATGGCAGGACCGTATTCGAAGCCGATCTCATGCTGGCCGTCCGCCACTTCATGGTGACTGGCCTCGACCTCGATACCCATTTCCTCCAGGTTGCGCACCATATCCTTGCGGACGAGCGACGCAAGGTCGGTCGTGAGATCGAAATAGCTTCCACGATCGTGGGGGAGCGGAGCGATATTCCCGCTGCCGTCGCGGCCGAAGAGGAAGAACTCCAGCTCCGGACCAACCTGATAGGTATAGCCAAGCTCGGCGAGACGCTCCAGCTGTCGATACAGGACGTGACGCGGATCGCCGGGGAAGGGCTCGCCGTTCGGGTTGTGCACCCAGCAGATAACCCGGGCGGTTGTGAATTCGTCACGCTCCCACGGAATCACCTTGTAGGTCGAGAGATCCGGCTGCAGGTACATGTCGGATTCCGCGATCCGGGCGAATCCGGCGATGGACGAGCCATCGATCCACTGGCCTCGCTCGACGACATCGGGGAACCATTTTGAGGGGATCGTGACATTCTTGACGAGGCCCATCACATCGGTGAATTCAAGATTGATGAACTGGACGCCCTCGGCCTTGATCTTCGCGTAAATCTCCTGCGGGCTCGGTCCCTCACCGAGCAACGAGGTGCGGGTATCTTCCAGTGTCGCGACCATGATTCTGCCTCCAGGTGTCGTCGTGTGCGACCGTCCGCACGTTCCGAGAGTACTGCCCGGCGACATCAGAGGCATCGTGCATGTCGGTGATATTTTTCACGGGTTTCTGTGCAATTTGCACAACGCAAGTTCAGGGCCTATACGGGCGATATCCATCGTCTCCCTCTCATGTGTCCTCACCCCCGGTCACGAGGTACGGGCGATGACAAGCATCGCCCGTATCTCGTGACCATCCATTATCCGAAACCGCGACGGACGGTGTCTGCCTGGCGAAACCTCCGCCAGGGACGTTGCCTACTGGCCGCCCTCGACCGGTTCCAGCCAGCCCGTGTACATCAGCATCACCGGGATGCCATCCGCATACGGGCTGTTCTTGTAGATCAGATCGCCATCGGCCGGCCATTCCTTGACCCGCACGCCTTCCAGGGCGGCATTGTTGCCGTAACGCTCGAAGAGCGGCACGATCGGCAACAGCTCGTTGAAGACCTCCGCGATCGTCGTCACGTTCTTCTTCTGCGCGTTGATATCGAGCCCCTCGGCGGAATCGACGGTCAGCTTGTCGAGATCGACCTCGCCCGCAACCTTCGTGTCCTGCGTCAGCGGGAAATCGATCCCCGAGCCGCCGTTCAGCCGCGCCTGCGTGTTGTGGGTGAAGAACGCCTGCGCGTAGGAATAGTGCGGGTGCGGGTTATTCGAGCTGCCCCATCCCTGGATCGCGAGCTGGAAGTCACCCTTGTCGAGATCGATCGGCTGCTGGGTGTACGTGATCGCACGCGGGTTGATCTGGATGCCGAAGTCCGTCAGTTGCTCGGCGAGGTCCTGCCCGGCCGCCGACCAGTCGGCGAACTCCGCCGGGAAGGTGAGATCGTAGCTGGCGTCCTTGCCGTCCGGCGTCTTCCAGGTGTCGCCGTCCTTGGTCCAGCCCACCTCTTGCAGGAGGGAAGCCGCCTTGTCCTGGTCGTACTCGTACTGATTGAGCGCATCGATGGCATCCTGCGGCATCCACTGCGGCACGAGATTGTCGCTCATCCCGGTCATGTACTTCTGCGCGATACCCGATTCCCCGAGCGCGATCTGACCGTTCTGGGCGCGATTCACGGCCATGGCGATCGCCTGCCGCACCCGCTCGTCAGCGAATTCCGTGAGCGTCCCGTAGTTGATGTAGATTGCCGGGCCAGAGTAGACCGGCGGACGCACGACGCGAATGCCGGAATCCAGCATCTGCTTCTCCGTGGCGACCGAGAAACCGTGCGTCGCGTAGTCGATCTCCTTGGAGAGCACCACCGCCGAAATCGTGTCCGTCTCACCGTTGTAGTTGATGATGCGGTCGAATTTCGCGTTCTCGGCGTTCCACGCCTTGTCGTTCTTGTTCAATGTCATCTGGGCGTTGGTGATACTGCCGGGGTCGATCTGGTACGGTCCGGAGACCGGGTAGTTCCCATCCGGTCGGAAGTCGGTGAATTGGTCCAGCAGTTGCTTCAGCTCCGGATCGTCATTGGTCTTCCCGGAGCTGTACAAATCCCTCGCCTTGTCCGCCCATTCGCCATACACCGACGATGGTCGCGGGTAGGCAATACGGATGACGTAACGCTCAACCTCGGTCGAGGGCAGGCTCATGTGACAGTGAACAGTGTAGTCATCGACGGCGGTGACATCGTCGAGATACTTCCACTCGGTCTGGAGCATCAGACGGCGCAACCAGAGCGTATCGACGACATCCTTCGACGTGATCGGCGTTCCATCCGACCAGTTGGCGCCCTGACGGAGCTTGACCTCGAAGGTGTCGGCGCTGAGGTCGATCTCACCCATCTTGTACAACGGCTGGGCGTCGGCGCCAGCGGGTTCCCCGCCAGATGTTGCCGGGCTCGCTTCCGCGGCAGCCTCGACCGGGCTGGCTTCGGCGCTCGCGACCGGGGAAGCGGTTCCCTGTCCGGTTGAGATGAACGACCATTCGGTCGCCAGCAGCGGCAGCCACTCACCGGTCGCCCAGTAGTACATCCCGAGCGGTTGCAGAATCAGGTCGCCATAGACCGTGCCGGGAACGAGTTGGGTCAGGATCGCATTGGTGACGAAGCTGTTGAAATGACCGCCAGAACCAGGATCGAGATACGGGTAGGCGGCGTGGAATTCGGTGCCGCCGTCCTGTGCCATCACAACCTTGCCGAATCCGGAGGGCAACACGCCTCCGGCGAGCAGGGCTGCTGCGAAACCGGCGCCGGTCGTTCCGAGAAAACGACGACGTGACAACGTGAGGGATGTGCGCTCGGGAGTCATGGTGAATCCTTCCCGTTGAATATGAACAATGCGAGGAGCTGTCGCCTCGCGTATGTTGTTGCGTTCCCACCTGCCAGTATATATCCAGCTCCAGCAGCCCCCGGAACCGTGTCCGGGCGCCGGGCTCACCGTTACTTCGAGGCAGCGGGATCGACCGCGCAACGCGCATCCGATTCGTTCGCATAAATCCGGCCAAAACTCCACATTCCGCCGTGTCGTCCCCGAATCCAGCCATCCCGATACAATGGTCACCTGAGCATGACGACATGAAAGGCAGCGCCATGAACACCCGAACCAGCATCTCTCGCAGCACCTGGGGCGAGATCGACGGTCGCCCGGTCGAGCGTTTCGTCCTCACCAACGGCACCATCTCCACGGCCATCCTCTCCTTCGGCGCCATCATCCAGGAGCTCCATGTCCCCGATCGCCACGGAGAGACGGCGAACGTCGTTCTCGGCTTCGACAACCTCGACCAGTACATCGCGAAGAATCCGCACTTCGGCTCCGTTCTCGGCCGCTTCGCCAACCGTATCGGAGGCGCCAGGTTCACCCTTGATGGCTCCGTCTACGAGCTCACCCCCAACAAGGGGACCTTCACCGCCCATGGCGGCGCCAAGCCCTTCGATCGCTATATCTGGCAGGCGGACATTGTCGAAACGGACTGTGGTTCCGGCGTGAAGCTCACGCATACGAGTCCCGACGGCGATGAAGGCTTTCCCGGCGAGTTCACGGTGACCGTCACCTATTTACTGACGCCGGATCAGGGGCTACGTCTGGGCTACACCGCGACGACAACGAAGCCGACCGTCCAGAATCTCACGAACCACAGCTATTTCAATCTGGGCGGAGAGGCGTCCGGCACGGTCGAGAATCAGCTCCTGACGATTCATGCGACGCACTACACCCCGACCGGACCGGACCAGATCCCGACCGGGGAGATCGCGCCTCTCGCCGGGACCGGGCTGGATTTCTCAACGCCGCGCCCGATCGGCGATGCCGTGCGCGATGGGGCCGATCCCCAGATTCGCATTGCCCGGGGCGTCGATCACAACTACGTCATCACACGCGATCCCGGCACGAACGAGCTGGTTTCCGCGGCAAGGCTTGTCGATCCTGACTCCGGTCGGATGATGGATGTCGAAACCACCATGCCCGGCATGCAGGTCTATACGTCGAACTCACTCGATGGCGCACTCGCGGGATACAGCGGCCGTCTCTACCGGCAAACCGATGCGATCTGTTTCGAAACCCAGCAATTCCCCGACGCACCGAACCACCCGGAGTTTCCTTCCGCCGTCCTTCGCCCCGACGAGGAGTTCCACTCGACCACCATCTATCGCTTTTCCACAGTGGAGTGATTGTTGCGTTGACCGGGTTATCTCAACCGTTGCACGCGCGACGCACGACCGCTCCGGTCGGCATCCCGATGTCGACGCCTGATGACGCCTGTCGTCCGAAAGGAAAACCATGACCGACCATGTCCCTGTCATCGACAGTCATCAACACTTCTGGAATCCCGGTACCCGGACCTACCCGTGGCTCTCGGACCCGCGCATCAACCGCGCCTTCGGTCCGTACGATCTCAAGCCCCTTCTCGACGCGAACGGTGTTACGGCCTCGGTGCTCGTCCAGACCGTCTCCGATCTCGACGAAACCCGCGAATTCCTCCGGATCGCCGCCGATCACTCCTTCGTGGCCGGGGTTGTGGGCTGGGCCGATCTCACCGATCCCCAGCTCGGAGCCACGCTGGAGGAGTTACGCGCCACCGACACCGGCTCGTGGCTCGTGGGACTGCGGCACCAGGTCGAGGATGAAGAAGACGATGCGTGGCTCGGCCGCGACGACGTCCAGCGCGGGCTCACCACCATCGCGGAGTCCGGCCTGGTCTATGACTTCCTGCTTCGCCCCCGGCATCTCCCGGTCGCACTCAACGTCGCCCGCGATTTTCCGCATCTCCGCTTCGTCATCGACCATATGGCGAAACCGGATATCGCCCACGAAGCGTTCGACGACTGGAACGCCGCTATCCACGAGTTCGCAGGACTCGAGAATGTCGCCTGCAAGCTCTCCGGCATTCTGACGGAGGCGGGAGATGACTGGACTGTCGATGACATACGCCCATACGTGCGTTCCGTCGTCGAGGTCTTCGGTCCGCACCGGCTCATGTTCGGGTCGGACTGGCCGGTCAGCCTGATGGCCGCCGAATACGCCACCACCATGCGGACACTGCGCGAATCACTGGACGGCCTGGGACTCACCGATGACGATATCGACGCGATCTTCGGCCGCACGGCGATCCATTGGTACGGCCTGGAATCGAAGATCCCGACATCCAATCTGTGAGACGGGTGACGAGACCATCGCCCGCCTCTCTCGAAGTGCCTGCACCCGATCGCCGTCAGTACAGTCGCGTTCGGTACTCTTCGTTGCGTTTGCCCTGCGACTCGTCCGGCGGTGTGAGGTGCAATTGCTCCGCCATGATCGCCGCCAGCGTCGGCACCTCGTCCGGATCGCCCCACGACTCCGGCACCCACAGCTTCGAGCGCAGGATCGACCGCGCACAATGCGCGAAAACCTCCTGAATCTCGACCACGATGGCCAATTGCGGCAGCTTGCCACGTATCGCGTATGGTGCCAGCAGCTCGGGATCGCGCGTGATGGTGGCACGCCCGTTGATGCGAACCGTCTCGTCGACCGCCGGGATCAGGAACAACAACCCGATATGCGGATTCGACACGATGTTCTTGAGCGAGTCGATCCGCCTGTTTCCCGGTCGTTCCGGCAGAACCAATGTCCGCTCATCCAGCACGCCGAATGACCCCACCGGATCACCACGCGGCGAGACATCACACGCTCCATCCGCCGAGGCGGTCGCCAGCAGGTAATACGGGGATTTCTGCAGGAACTCGGTCACCAGCGGGGTGAGATACGGTGTCGATTTGTTGGCGATGATTTTTCCGGGCTCGCCGACGATCGAGACCAGTTCCTCCACGGTCGTGACCGTATAATCTGACCCGCGAATATGTGCCTGCCGATCGATTGTCTCCATGGGTATCTTCATCCTCCTGTCGAGAGCATATCGTAGCCTGTTTCCCTGAAAGTGAATATCCTTCCCGGACGTCGCTCCCTGCGACGGGCACAGGACGTGCATATTCGCATTAATATTGGTTTGTATTCTCCTGCCTTATAGAGAAGGTACTGTATTTCATGTCCCAACGCACCGTGATCACCGGCGGCACGATCGTCACCGGCACTGAAGAGATTCGCGCCGATCTCGTGATCGATGACGAGCAAATCGTCGCCATGCTGGACGATGCGACCGGCGTCGATGCCGATGAGGTGGTCGATGCTGCAGATCTCCTCGTGCTGCCCGGCTTCGTCGATCTCGACGGTCCTGTCCCGGCGGCAACGTCCACGCCGCGGACGATCGCCGATCAACGCGCCGCGACGGCTGGCGGCACGACGACGATCGTCACCGACCTCGTCAATGCCGGTTCACCGGAAGGCGCCCGCACCGGCCAGACGGCAGATGTCGCGTACTGGTACCCGATCGGTGCGGGACCGTTGCCCACCGCCGAGCAGGTTTCACGCATGGCCCAGACCGGCATCGCCGGATTTGCCACATCAATGCGGGCATCCGGCGGGCACGACACGGCGATCCCGGATGCCGACCTGCTGGGCCTGATGACATTGCTCGCCCGGCTCGATCTGCCGCTCTCGCTCTCGGCACTCCACCCGGGGTTGAAGATCGCGCATCCCCTCGCGGAGATCACGGCCGTCAGCACCGCGCTGCTCCTCGCGGAACATACCGGGGCCTGGGTGCACCTGCGGGGAGTTTCCACCGGTGAAGCGCTTCACCGGGTGGCGGACGCACGGGTACGCGGCACGCGGGTCACGGTCTCGGTACCGGCGTTGCATCTCAGCCTTGCCGCAAACGACGCGACGCGATTGCTACAACCGGTTCCGCCGTTGCGACCGCAGGAAACGATCGACGATCTGTGGCCATTCGTGCTGGACGAGACGGTCGATTGCATCACCTCGACACGCGTCCAGCGGAAGGGCCGCGATGGCGAACCGATCTGTGATTCGCAGACAGTCCCGGCGCTATTTTGGGACGAGGCCGTCTCGCAACGCCACATGTCAGCCGCCCAGGCAGGGCGAATGCTGGCCGGAAATCCAGCGCAGATTGCCGGGCTGCAACGACGCAAGGGCGCGATCCGGATCGGGAGCGACGCCGATCTCGTCCTGTTCGATCCGAAGGGTGTCTGGGCTGTGCGTAGCCGGGACATGCTGACAGAGGACGCATGGTCGCCGCTGGCCGAACGCGAGTTGACCGGTTTCGTCGTCCGCACGATCCGCCGCGGCCGGACGATCTACGATGCCGACCGCCACGACGACGCGACCCTGCTGCCCGAGGGGAGCGGCGCCCTGCTGGCCCGAGGCTGAAACCAGCCGGTCGGAATGGATGCGGAATCCGGAAAGCTCTCTACGATGTCCGCCTTGCGAGCCATCGTTCGCGCCATGCCTCGATCCGGAACGCCACCATCAACGCCGCCACGGTAATCAACGATCCGGCAATACCGTCCACGATCAGGTGGTTGGCGGTGAGGATCGTCGCCAGGTACATCGCCAGCGGCATCAATACCGCGAAAGTCCGCCAAAAGCGGTTCCGCGTATTGCGGAAAATGGCGATTCCCATCAGCAGGTTCCACCCGACGTGCAGGCTCGGCATCGCCGCGTACTGGTTGGTGAAAGCCGGCGGCTGCAACACGCGATAGGCCCGGGAGTGGAGCGTGACGGTATCGACGAAACCGAGATCGGAAAGCATCCTCGGCGGAGCGACCGGAAAGAGGACGAAGATCACCATGCCGACGATGGCGGAGAGGATCAGTGCCGTGCGGAAACGGGCGAACTCCCGCCGGTGCCGGGTCAGCAACCAAACGAGCGTCGTGATCACGACGGGCCAGTGACCGAATATGTAGATATCATCGACGGTTGTGACGAGATGATCCTGCTTCAGGGCCCATTGCTGGATTTCCGGCTCGACGAAGATGCCGAGTTGCCGCTCGAAGTCCACAACCCGGGATGCATTGTCCAGGGCCTTGGTCACGTTGGCGTCGATAAGACCGCGTCCGAAGAAATAGAAGAAGATGGCGAATGCCACGATCAACACTTCGCTGATGGTGGCAACCGCGCTCATGCGCCCGTTGCGCCGGATCTCAGTCGATCCCGAGGCCACGTCGGTCTCTGACGATGATGTGAGTTTCCCGCGCATGGACATGCCCCTGCAAAATGACGTCGTGTTGCGGTCCCCAGGCCCGCACCTGCATCCGGGCAAGTGCGCAAGGCGACGGCCATCTCATCAACCGCGCCGGGCGATCGGAAGTTGAATGGTAAACGTTGTGCCTGCGCCCGGTACGCTGGTTACTTCGACCGTGCCGCCATTCTGCACCACGATCTGCTGAGCAATGGAGAGTCCAGGCCCGTTGCCATGCATCGTCCGCGAGGCGTCAGCGCGCCAGACCTCGCGGGTATCGGTGTTGATTTCCGGCGTGCCGATCCGAAGAACACGATCCATCTGCGAGCGGCGCAGCACGGCGCGCATCCGGGCGACGAGTTCATCGAGTTTAGAGCGAATTGCACAATGGTTGGCATCGATCACGCACATGAGACGTAGGGGCGGATGGCCGCAGGCTCTCCACCCTATCGGCGCCCGCAGGGCGTCGATCATCTCGAGATTCCGGATCTTGTCGCGATCGGCATCCCGCGCCATGAGCATGATGACCGGGATACGAATACCTTGTTGGCGGAGCTTATGCAGTATCCGCTCGCCATCCATACCGGGCAGCCTGATGTCGAGAAGAATGACATCGTGCCGGCGTTGTTCGGCGAGGGCGATGCCGATGAGGCCATCGGGAACAATCTGCACGTCAAATCCCCGGTGCTGAAGCTCAAGCTCCAGCAACCGGGCGATCGACTGATCATCTTCAACGACAAGAATCCGGATCCGGGTCGGTATCAGGCTGCTTCCAGATGTTCCCGCCTCGTCTCGATCAGGACCGGTGCGCTGGTCGTGGGTCGCAGGGTCGGCCCACTGATTCGCATCGCGATCGCAAGTCCGGTAATGGCAACGATCGACCCGATGATGCCATCGAGAAAGAAATGGTTGGCGGTCAGGATCGTCGCCAGGTACATCGCCAACGGCATCAATACCGCGAAAGTCCGCCAGATTCGATTCCCGGTCGTGCGGAAGATGGCGATTCCCATCAACAGGTTCCATCCGACGTGCAGGCTCGGCATCGATGCGTACTGGTTGGTGAAGGCCGGCGGCTGCAACACCCGGTACGCGTTGGTGTGCAGGGTGACGGTATCGACGAAGCCGAGATCGGGCAGGAATCTGGGGGGCGCCATCGGGAAGGTGACGAAGACGACCAGCCCGATCGCACCGGAGATGAGCAGGGCACTCCGGTAGATCGGAAACTGCGCCGGGCGCTTCCAGACCAGCCAGATCATTGTCGCGATCAGGACCGGCCAATGCCCATACATATAGACGGCGTTGACCGTCCAGACGAGCCAGTCATGGCGAAGCACCCAATCCTGCACTTGGGGCTCGCGGAAGATCCCCAGCCAGCGTTCGATATCGACGAGGCGATAGGCGTGCGATTCCGCGAGGGACGCGCTGCTGTCCATCAGCCCCCGTACGAAGAAGTAGAGGAACACCGCCAGGGAGACGATCCCGACCTCGCGGACCGTCCTCAATACCTGGAAGCGTGACTGGGAGTCGCCCTGCGGATGTGCGCTGTGGGAGGGCACACGCCGCGACGGCATTTGAGAAAGTGACGTGCTCATGAGAACGGCCTTTGACAGATACGAGATATGACCAGTTGGGTCCCGTCATCCCTGGTTTCCCCGATTTTGGTGTGCGTCCGTCACACACCGTGGTCCGATCTGTCACGGTTCTGTGAAGCGACCTCCGGGAGAGACCATCACCGGATGAATCCGGCTGCATTCATGGTCGTCTCCCAGCGTCGATGGCGATATGCGGCCACCGGTCGGTTTGGGGGGTGTGATTTTGTTATCCCCAAGGTGGGGTTATCCGGAAGTCCGACGTCAAGCCGTGCCTTCCGGCGATGTGGCGGATGCTGGTTTGCGAAGCAGCCCGAACGCTTGCTGGAAAAGCCATCCGCCAAGTATCAACAGCACCGCGCCGTTGAGTGGATGGAAGGCGTGGACAAAACCGTCGCCCGCCTCAATGAAAGCGTATTGCGCCTCGAATGCGACGAACAGCAGTACCGATGCGATGATCACCCCGCGACCGGCTTTGCCCAGCACCGCCGGAATCCAGATCGCCCACGGCAGCATGCCGAGGATATGTCCCAGGTTTTCGTGATCCTTCCAGCGGGAAGGGTCATCGAAATAGCTGAGTCCCACAAGGAAGAATTGTCCGAACGCACCGAGGAGAAACAGGAGGGTGAGTGCCGCTAGCACCCATCTCGATCCCTTCACCACGCCAGATGGTTTCGTTGTGTCAGTCATATGTGTCTCCTTACCCATGATTGTCCTGCGCACTGGCCAGAGTGGCTCGATCGCGCCGGATTCGTCGGACGAGACCCATGATCATGCCTGGAGACCGGTGACGTGATGACGCCACCGGCCGATTTTAGGGTTGGGTTATCCCTCCCCACCGAGCTGCGTCGGTCGCGGCGCGAGCCATCCCAGCCGCGCGGGCAACCACCAGTTCCAATGTCCCATCAGCGAAACCAGAGCCGGCATCAACTGCGTCGCAACGGCGTCCGGGTGTCGAAGAAGACGGTATGGAGCCTGATGCGCCACATGGGGCTGGTTTGCCCGGTGCGGCGGCGACGCTCTCAGGCCGTACCGGGGCGAGGTCGGGCAGTTTCCCCGAATGTGCGAACCCGCGCATACACCTGCACCATCGCAGGGTGACTTGCGGTCCTTTTGCCTCTCCAGCTTTTGGGGATCAGCTCGTATACACCGTCATTCTGAGCGTCAGCGAAGAATCCCCATGGGAAGGACATCAAAACGCCCGCAGGCTTCCATTTCTGCCCTGCGGGCAGCGGCTTCGCCGGGGGATTCCTCCCGTTGGTCGGAATGACAGGGTGGGTCGTCGGGCGAAGGGTCTCCTCTATCGCGCACGGACGGTAGCGGAGGTAGCGTCGACCCGGCGTGGTTCTGGTCGTACCGTCCGGCGTGGTTCTGGTAGCACCGACCCGAAGTGGTCGGTGTCGCTGATCTCGCCAATACACCGACCACTTCGGGTCGGTGCTACCAAAGAGAAGGTGCTACCAGAGAATCAATGGTGCCCTGAATCGAGCGTACGGGAAACGGTGTCCTCCGTACCGGGGGTAACATCGCGGCATCAGGTTTACCGAGACCAGTCTGACGGAAGAATCTGTGAGGAGCCTGAGAAACGTCAGGCCTGCCGCACGCACTCGGCGGTGTCCGGTTCAGACGGTACCGGAATCTGGCGGCGAAGGCGCGCATTGCGGCGCTGGACGAACCAGGCGACGACGCCGATCAGGCCGGAAAGGGCGAACCCGCCAAGTACGATCCACCAGAACCACCCCATCGCGGCGTCGCCCAGCCAGGCGTAGACGAGCGACTGCGGGATATATCCGGCCGCGGTGGCGAGGATGTAGGTGCGAAGCCGGATATTCGTCAGGCCCGCGACATAGGAAACGAAATCCGAGGGCATACCGGGGATAGCCCGAACGACGAAAAGCGCGCGGCCACCCCAGCGGTCCACCCAACTCTCGAACGCATTCCCGCTGATCTTGCCGATCAGCTTCTCGACGGTCCGCTTCCCGAGCATCCGGGCGATGAAAAACGCCATGATCGCGCCGGCCATCTGACCGACGAAATTCAGGATCGTTCCCCAGAATTTCCCGTACACGACCCCGTTGGCGAGCTGCACCACCGAGGCCGGGATCGGCGCAAACACGACCTGGGCCATCATCAACAGCACCGAAACGATCGGACCCAGCGCGCCATACCCACGCAGGTAATCCCGGATACGCTGCTGGTCGCCACTGGTCAGGACGTGAAAGACCTCGACGATCTCTGCCCGGAAGGACTCGAAGATGAACGCTGTCAGGGCAACCGACAATGCGATCGCGCCGACAACCAGCCACGGCAACGCCGTCAGCCAGTTCTCGCGCCACCACGCCCGGGTCCACACGGCACGGATGTTCGCCTGAATTCGAAACAGGAATCGGGGGAGAAATCGTCGTTGATGCAAGCTGATACGTGTCCAATCCCGGAACGTGGCGGTATGGGATGCATACCGGTTTCATGCATGGTGTTGGCCAACCGCGTCTATTGTGCCCCACGGTCACCCGTAACATGCGTCAAATATATGAAGATGGAATCAATGTGCCGGGGGTTGCGAGCGAAATGACCCCTTCATACCATGTTTTCAACTAATCCTAGCAGTCGTGAACAGGAGTCTCCCATGAACAACGCGATGATTATCCGGAATGTTCGACCGATCGGCCAGGATGCGCTCGATATTCTCGTTCGCGATGGCCACATCGCCGCGATCGGACCATCGCTTGCCACCGACGATGCGGCCGAAGAAATCGACGGCGCCGGTCGCCTGCTCTTCCAGGGCATGGTCGACGCCCACACGCATATGGACAAGACGCTGCTCGGGCTTCCCTGGCATCGGCACACCACGGGGTCCGCCTTGCTGGACAAGATCGAGGGCGAACGTCGACTGCGGCAGGAGGAGGGGATCGACGCTCACCAACAATCCGCCCGGCACGCCGAACGCGCGATCGTCAGCGGCACAACGCACATCCGCTCGTTCGCCGATATCGATACCGAGTGGGAGCTGAACGGTTTTCGCGGGCTGATGCAGACCCGCGAGGACCTGAAAGACCGCGTCACGATCCAGATCGTCGCATTTCCCCAGAGCGGGATGCTCGTCCGCCCGGGTACCGTCGAGTTGATGGAGCAGGCGCTGAGGGAAGGGGCCGATGTTGTCGGTGGACTCGATCCTTCGACGATCGACCGCGATCCAAAGGGGCATCTCGACACGATCTTCGCGCTCGCCGAAAAGTATGACGTCGATGTCGATATCCACCTGCACGAGCCGGGCGAGCTGGGCGCGTTCGACATGGAGCTGATCGCCGAACGCACGCTGGCGCTCGGAATGGAAGGCCGGGTGACGATCAGCCACGCGTTCGCGCTCGGCGGGGTCGATCCCGCCCGGTACGAGCATCTGGTCGATCTCATCCTCGGAGCCGACATCGCGATCATGAGCCACGGACCGAGCGGCGGCAAACCCGCTCCGCCCATCGGTCAGCTTCGTGCGGCCGGAGTGCGAATGTGCGCCGGAAACGACGGTATCCAGGATGCCTGGGGACCGCTGAACCGGCCCGAGATGCTGCTCCGGGCCTACCTGATCGCCTACCGCAACAACTTCCGGCGCGATGACGAGATCGAGGACGTCATCGACATCATCACCAATGGCGGTGCCGATGCGATGCGCGTGGAGGACTACGGTTTCGCCGAAGGCGCGTCCGCCGATCTCGTGCTGGTCGACGGGGAAACGCACGTCTCCGCCGTCATCAACCAACCGGTGCCCTGGCTCGTCATGAAACACGGCCGCATCGCCGCCCGGGAGGGACAACTCGCCTGAGCGCAACATCCATCTGCGGGTCATCGGCCCCGGCGGAAGGCACAATGCAACGAACGTGGCATCCAACTTGTATGAGGAGGGACAACGCCGTGCGCCCGGATGAGCGCACGTCCACCAACGGAGGTTTCCCACCATGGTCCAGATTGGTTACACGCTTTCCAGCGAGGAATTTCGCCCGACCGAGCTCGTGGAGCAGGCGGTCAAGGCCGAACAGGCCGGATTCCCCTTCGCCGGGATCTCCGACCATTACCACCCGTGGATGGATTCGCAGGGGCAGGCGCCTCTCGTCTGGACCACGCTCGGCGGGATCGCGGCGCGGACATCGTCGCTCAGGGTGATGACCGGTGTCACCGCGCCGATCATCCGCTACCACCCCACTATCGTCGCCCAGGCCGCCGCAACCGTCGCCGACATGATGCCGGGGCGCTTCACCCTCGGTGTGGGCACCGGCGAGATGCTGAACGAGCACATCAACGGCGACCAGTGGCCGCCGATCTCGATCCGGCAGGAGATGCTGGCCGAGGCGATCGATATCATCCGCGAGCTCTGGCAGGGTGGCTACACCACCATCCAGGGCAACTACTACGAGGTCCAGAACGCCCGTCTGTACACGCTGCCGGAGACGCTCCCGGGTATCTACGTCGCGGCATCCGGCGCCGAGAGCGGCACGCTGGCCGGACGCATGGGGGACGGGCTGGTCTCGACCTCGCCGGACAAGCAAACCGTCGATGCGTTCAACGCGGCAGGGGGACGGAGCAAGCCGAAGATTGGCCAGCTCACCGCCTGCTGGGCGAAGGACGAGAACGAGGCGGCCGAGACAGCGTTGAAATACTGGGGGTACACGGCGCTCGGCAGCCAGCTCTCACAAGAGCTCGCGCTCCCCAAGTACTTCCAGGAATCGACGGAGAAGCTCGTCACCACGGATATGATCAAGAAAACCGTTGTCTGCGGACCGGATCCCGCGAAATACCACGAACAGATCCAGCAGTACATCGACGCCGGCTTCGATCACGTCTACATCCACCAGATCGGTCCGGACCAGGACGGGTACATCGACTTCGCCAGGCAGGAGATCCTGCCCCACTACGGATGATTTCGAGTATCCGGTACTGTCCGGCGGGCATCCCGATAGTCCCTGGCGGGCCGTCAGCCTGCTTCACGCCCCCGCCATCCTGAGCCCGCGAGGTCGAGGCACCCCTTCTCCTCCGTCATCCTGAGCGAATGCGAAGAATCCCCGTGCGAAGCACATTGCGCAGGGGAAACGCGATTCCCTTCGAGTATCCGCATCGCATGATGGCTCGTGATAGCCGGATCTGTCTCACCTCCCCTCTCCCCTCCGTCATCCCGAGCGAAGTCGAGGGATCTTTGTCTCTGGCCACCACGATGGTTTGCTGGAGCAAAGATCCCTCGACACCGTTCGACCGCTTCGCGATCTCACGGGCTCGGGATGACAGGGAAAGGGGCGACGACGGATCTCGGGACACACGAGCGACGGGATCCCTCGACTTCGCTCGGGATGACGGGGGCGTGAAGGCGGTGACTCAACCTACCGCGCTCGGGATGACAGGGGCGTCATACGGAATCCGGGCGATTTGTTGGGGTTGCCACGACGCCGCTCCGCACTCATGGTTCTGGGCTTGTCTCGGGCACAGGACCCGAGACGACGAGACCGTCGTCTCGCTACGGTCTCGTCGTCCATGCTGACTCGCAATTGACTATCCGGATTCCGTATGACACGGCACCTCGCCCACATCTTGCCTTCTTGTCACTGTACGTATAGAACTTCTGTTCTTTATCTGCTACACTCGGCCCTACGTAACGTGACGATCAACGCGGAAGGCGACTTCATGGCAACGTCGACACTCCTGGGCCCAAACGATATCGCAGTCGATCACCGGAACATGGTGCAACGCATTGTCGGGATCATGCGCTCCAGCGACGAGCCGATGACGCTGGACGACCTCGCGGAGATGGCCGGCCTCAGCCCGTTCTACTTCGCACGGACCTTCCGCTCGATCGTTGGTCTCCCTCCGGGCGAGTTCCAGGCAGCGTTGCGGTTCGAGCGAGCCAAGCACCTGCTCCTGAGCTCTCCGGCCAGCGTCACGGAGATTTGTTTCGAGATTGGGTACGATTCGCTGGGAACCTTCTCCAGCCGGTTCAAGCGCCTCGTCGGCATGAGCCCGGCCCAGTTCCGGGAGCTGCCGCATATCGTCGCCGACACCGATCTCGAGCAGAGGATCGAGCAGAACCTCCTGCGACCGGTAGGACCATCGTCCTCCAGCGTCGAGGGCACGATCTCCTCACCGGTCGACGTGCGCTCTCACGTCTACGTTGGCCTGTTCGCTGACCCAATCGCCGCAACGCGCCCGATCACCGGTCGCACCCTTCCCGGTCCCGGTCCGTTCTCGCTCAGGGATGTTCCTCCGGGAACGTGGTACCTGTTGTCGGCAGCGTTACCGGCAGAGGGGTCGCCGATCGACCAGCTCCTGCCGGGGCCGGACGTTCTCGTCGCCTCCGGCGGACCAATCGTGGTTCGCTCGAACCGGGAGCGGCACATCCGACCACTCACCCTCCGCCAGCCGATCCCGCTGGACCCGCCACTCCTGACCGCCCTCCCCGCGCTGCTGGTCTATCACTGTGCTTCCTGTAACGCGAGGCTGTAGGACGGCACCTTCACCATCGCGACCGCCGACAGGACCGTGATCCCCACGAGCGCCCAGATAACCGGCGGATAGCCGCCAGCGAGCGTGTACGCGGCGCCGGTTGCGACCGGGGCAAGGGCCCGGGCGGCCGCCATGATCATCGTCTGTACGCCGTTGATGGTGCCGAAGTGACGCCGACCGTAGAGATCGGCCAACAACATCGGCCGGATCAGCGTGATCGCGCCACGCCCCATCCCGAGCAGGATGACCGAGGCGATCACCCCCGCCGGCGTCGCCCAGACCAGCAACACCGCCAATGCGACCGCTTGCAGCAGGAAAACGAACGAGGTCATCACCACCGGCGACACACGCCGCTCCAGCATCGTGGTAACGATCCGGGCGGCGACCTGCGCCGCGCCGATCAGCCCGGTCGCCGTGGCAGCGAACGTCGCCCCATCGCCGCGCTCCGTGAGGAACGCGATCAGGTGCACGCCGATCGCGATGGATGCCAGCGTCTGCAGGAAAAACGCGATCGACATCCAGCGAAAGCTGTCGCTATGGATGGCGGTCGCTGGTTCGAGCGACCGGCTCTCCGTCGCTCGCCGATCGCCCTTCGACTCCAGCTCCCCGTCGATCGGGATGGACAGGTCGCCCGGTTTGCCGCGGAGCAGGAGCGCATGCGGCAGGATCGTCGTGACCCCGAGGATAACGGCGAGGATCACCAGGGCCGAGCGCCAGCCATAGAGATGCTCCAACCAGCCAGTGAGCGGCAGGAAGATGGTGCTGGCGAAACCGGCGGCGATCGTGACGATCAGCATCGCCTTGGCCCGTCCCCGGTCGAACCATTGCGTCAGGACTGTGAAGGCGGGCTCGTAGAGGGTCGCGGCGGTCGCCAACCCGATTCCAATCCAGAGCAGATAAAACCCGGGCAGCGTCTGGATCCGTGCCCACGCGAACACCAGCAGGGTGCCGAGGATGGATCCCGCCGTCATCAGACCACGAGAACCCCGCCGATCGAGCCACCGGCCGACCAGCGGCGCAGCAAGCCCGGCAACGAGCATGGAAAGCGAATAAGCGCCGGTGATCGCGGTCGCGGACCAGCCGAACTCCTCCTGCATGGGTACGAGGAGCGCCGAGAAGGCATAGAAGAGAATACCCCACGAGACAGTCTCAGTGAGGGCAAGCGTCCACGTAATCGTCCAGCCGTAATATCGTCCGGATCGGCGTCTTTCAAAGGGCATCAACTGGGCTTCCCGGTTCAGGCAAACATGCTGCCCGCATCCTCCGGAAAATCAGTGATGACGTCAAGCGAATCTCGCATGTGTCCGTACTCTTGACATTTTTCGACCCAAAACCCAGCATACGCGCAGACTTTCATTTTCATTCGATCGCTATGTCGCCGGCATGGCGTGCTGGTCGTTGTCGTCCTTCTGGGGCTGGGTTGAGGTATGTCCGGAGTCGTCGTTATGGTCCGTCACCTCATACGATTGTGGGCGCTGGGACTCCTCCTCTTCGCCATTTTCGCAGGCACGCACCATGCGGCCGCAGCGGCCCCTCCATCGGGATCGGCATCCTGGGCGTTGCAATCGGACGGATTCGATCCCGGATTACCGAAAGAGCTCGATCCGGACGATGACGACGACGGTGTACCGGATTCCGTGGACTCGCATCCGAACGATCCAACCCGTGGCAGCAATCCACCGGCCGGTCCCACCGATCCCATTGCCGATGACGATGGCGACGGGCTTCCGAACGTGATGGATCCGGACGACAACAATAACGGCATCCCTGACCGGACAGAAGGTGTCTCCGCAGGCGGAGAGACTCCCTCTTCTGGTCAACCGCCGTCTTCCGGCACAGGAGGTTCGACGACATCCAGCTCGGGCGGACAATCGCTGGTGCGGGCGCTTCCCTCGACCGGGACAGGACGCACCAGGGCGGATACCCGGGTACCGATCCTGCTGATCGGCGGCACCGTCCTGCTCGCAACCGGGCACTGGACGCGACGGCGAACCCGGCCGTAATGCCTGGCCCGGCCTTCCCCGCGCTCGTAATCCGGGATACTACCCAAGGGTTTGTGCCCGGATTGCCGCGAAAGGAGGCCGCGCGATGTCATCGAACCAACCTGCCACTGCGCGACGACCGCCCCTGCTCCGGTGGCGGGACGGCGCGATCCCGACGGCGCTCATCCTCGTCGGGCTGGTCATTCTGTTCGGGTTGACGCGCACGAACGTCATTCACTACTCGCAGCAACACGATCTCTTCTACATCACCGCCGGACTGATCGCCTTGTCGGTGCCAGGTCCGATCGTGCGCATATGGGATATACCCGGTCAGCTCCTGCTCTGGAACGCGCTCGGTTGGGGTCTTGGGCTGGTGATCTTCGGGATGGCGTCGATCGGGGCGACGCCGATACTGCCGCTGGTGCTGCTCGGTGCCGCGCTCACGTTCTGGCCGCGCACCGAAGATGAACCGTCACCGTGGCTGGGCGCGACGATCGCACTGGCCGGTGGATTCATCGCGTGCTGGGTCCTGTGGGGGAACGTCTACCCGGATATCCCGTTCACAGCCGTGTAAATCCGCCGTCATTCCGAGCGACGTCAAGAAACCTCGTCACAAGAAAGGACCGAGATCCTTCGGCATCTTTCGCATTCGTTCAGGACTCGGCCGCTGCGCGATCCATTCGACGCGCGCCGCTCGCTCAAGGCAGACGACTACAACGAGTTGCAAGAAGGCTGACACGGCCCTCGCCCCTGCGTCCGTAGGACGTCGATCATCACCCGGCCCTGCCGAAAAAATGCACCTCGCAGGGGCGGACATAAGAGTCCTCCCCGACCAAATCGGCGTTCCTGATTCTGCCCTCCAGCGAATTGCAGGATAGTGACATGGTCCAGGTATTGCACGTCGGGGAGTGGCCGAAGGCTAGTGAGGTGAGGCCGCTACCCGCAACGGGAGAGTGCCCCCGTTCGCGTCCTGAGCGCCGCGAATGGGTCGAGCATCCGGACACGATGTTCAACCATTTTGCGATTCGCTCCGGACTCGGGATGACGAATGGAATGAGGCACTGCCCCTTGACATAGCCGGGATACTGGAAGCAAAGCGATTCAGGAATACGGCAATGTGAAGGGCGATGCGGTGATTCTCCGACCGGGATCTTCGTCTATCTTGCAGCGAGTCGCGCGATGAGCGGCGCTCCTCCCGCGCCTCGCTGGCCACACGACCGGTGGATCAGCCCAACCGCGCTGAAAGCATACGCCCAATGCCCGAAACGGGTTCGATTGCAGCATCTCGACGGGGTCGAGGCACCGTGGCACTTTTCGCTGAACCTGGCAAAGGGGCGAATCACGCATCTCGCGCTCAAACGAATCGCCGATGCCTTGGCCGCCGGACGCGTCCCGATCGACAACACCGAAGTGGCTATGATGGGCAGAAGGCAACTGCCGATTCAGGAATTCCCTTCCCGAGCGGCCTACGATGCGAGCCTGGCGGATATTGAGCGCTGGGTCGCTTATGGGCGGCGGTATCTCGAGCATATCCCCGATCCCGTCTGGCTGGTTATCGAGAAGAATCAGCGCCGGAAACTCACCGTACTTTCGGACCAAACACCCTACGCGCTGACGGCGAGACCAGATGTCGCCGTACTGCGACATGATGCAAGCGGTCCGCTGGTCGAGATCATCGACTACAAGACGGGCGTCATCCGTCCCGAACCCGACCCTCCGGTCATCATGCGCTTCGTGACCCGGAAACTCCTGCAAGAACTGGGCGATCCCTCCGCAATGCGCATCCGGTTTACCTACCTCTGGCTGGATCACGCCGATCGCACGGAGATCGACCTCAGCGTCGAGCATTGCACCGATGCCTGGCCTGCCATCACCCGGCAAGTGCAATCGCTGGTCAGCGAGACCGACTGGCGGGCGACGCCATCCTGGTGGTGCCGCTGGTGCCCGTATCACCAGAACGTCTGCACCGAGACGATTCCTCCCGACGAATCAGCGGTATGATCCCTGCAAGAGATCCGCACACACCAAGGAGACGCAACATGCCCGAGATCACCAATACCGTCGACGCCCTGGAATCAGTTCGCAGCGTACGACAAGTTCGACAGTACACTCCCGGCGATGTACCGACCGATGCGCTGAACACGATCCTCGAGATCGCCCGCTGGTCGGGCAGCTCCCGCAATACGCAGCCATGGCGGTTCATCGTCATCGACGACAAGGACATGCTGAAGCAGTTGTCGGAGCTACGGGAGAACATCACCTGGGTCGCGGAAGGCGCATTGGCGATCGCGATCGTGCTGCCGGGGCAGAATCCACCCCACGAGATGTACGACATGGGACGCGTCACCGAGCGGATCATGATCGCCGCGCATATGCTCGGGTTCGGATCTGGTACGGCGTGGTTCGGCGAGCCGGAACGCGAGGCGAAGGCGAAGACGCTGCTCGGTGTGCCAGACGACATGGCCTGCCCCTCGGTCGTCGTCGTCGGCCCCTATACGACGCACAAGGACCCCCGACCGACCGGTCCGAAGCCGGGTCGCAAACCACTGGACGAGCTCGTCAGCTACGGCAAATACGGCGAGAAGTAGGGATTCAGCTCGTTTCGTAGAGCGAATTGCACCTGGCCCGTGTCAGCCTTCCTGCAATTCGCTGCAGGAGGAGAGTTTTCGTTCGTTTGTGCCAACGTGTTCCTGTATACGGACGACTCCAGGAGCCTTCCACCACCACGCTTCCTTCATCCTGAGCGGAGCGAAGGATCTCCGTGCGAAGCACAATGCCAATGAGAAACGCGGTTCCCTTCGAGTATCTCATCGCATGAGACGCTCGGGATATTCCGGGCTGTCTCACCTCTCCCTCGTCATTCCGAGCAAAGTCGAGGGATCTTTGCTCGCGTAAACCGCATCGTGTATCTGGATCCCAGATCCCTCGACATCCTTCACATGCGTTCAGGACTCGGCGACTGCGTCACCTCACGGGCTCGGGACGATGGGTGAGTGGAGATGATGAGGCCGCTTTACGACCGCATGGGTTCGGATGACGGAGCTTTACAGCGCATTGCAGGAAGATTGATTTGGTAGGGGAGGACTCTTATGTCCGCCCTGGGCTACCCCATAGGGCGGACATAAGAGCCCTCCCCTACGAGATGCGTTTTGGGCAGGGTCGCCTGATGTCGTGAGCCTCGCAAGCTTCCTACAATGCGCCGTATTACCGCCGCTCGTTGCCATGCTTGTAGTTTCCGGTGGCCCGGGCGAGCAGATGCTGGATCTCCCGCCGGTCCGCCCCTTCGAGCCGTGCGATCAGCTTCGTGGCCTGCGGACCGGCGACGGTCGTCACGATCCGGCCACCGGTCGAGATGAGGACCTTGCCGTCTTTCGTCGTCCGGTGCGTGAAGATATCTTCGCCGAACCGGTTTCGTGCATCCATCGTCATAAATGTCCTGTATTCCTGCTATTCGTGATCGACCAGAAGATCCCGGAGGCGGCTCGCCAGCCACTCCCGATAGCGGGATACCGGTCGAGCGATCTGGATCTCGAGGGCACGCGTCCCGATCGCGAGGGCCTGAAGGCGCACCCGACCTATCACGTCGTCCGGCAACGGGTTGACACGCGAATACCCCGCAAGCACATGCGGCCATATTCGCGGACGCCCCGCCTCGCCATCGTGCAGGAGCAGGTGCCCGAGATCGTACAATCGATCCGCGCCGCGAATCTCGCCGAAATCGATGATCCCGGTGAACTTCCCGGTTTCGGGATCGACGTAGATGTGCGTGCTGTCGAAATCGCCATGCGCGAGCGCGGCTGGCGCGGTCTCCGGCAGGTGTGCCCAGGTTTCGATCGCTGACCGCAACTGCGCCGCGAGGTCGGACGAGAAGATTCCGGCCGCCACGATCCGATCCGCGGCATGCACGTACCCGGCGGCCCATGCGGCTCGATCCGGATGCTCCGCCAGCAGCGTGCCGTCATCCATCACACCGGTCACCCAACCGTATCCGCGCACGGGAATGCTGTTGATCGACGCCAACGTCTCACCAGCAAGGGCACCGATGTCCTCCGTCGATGCCGCCCCCGAAAGCTCCAGAAGCGGAACGCCCGGAATCCGTGATGTCAGCGCGATCGAGCGGTCGAGCTCCGGTGGATCGTCTTCGTAATTGAGGACGCACGGCACTGGCAGACCGAGCGCCCGGAGATGACGATGCGCGGTGATCTCGCCGATCCTCCGATCGCCGGGGTCTTCGCCCAATCGGATGAAGTGCGTCTGACCGTGTGCCTCCAGCCGAAAGACCGGTGTGGAGACGCCTCCGGACGCCGGTGTCACCGCGAACGTATCGCCGGGATACCAACGATGCAGCACCGCGAGAATCCTGGCGATCAGGTCCGGATCGCTCACGCTTTCGCCTGCAGCACGAGCGTGATCTCGTTCCGGTTGTGGAAGAGCTGCCGCGCGAAGACGATCTCCCACGCGGATTCCAGCAAACGCCTCACCTGGTGCACCAGCGGCAACGCATTCTCCGGCTGGAGCTTGACCGTCATGATGCCGAGACCTCCCGGCGCGAGGTGCCCGGCAGCAGCGTTCATCACAGACGCCGACAGGAGCGGCGCCATCCGCATATCATTGACGACGAGATTGAACCGCTCCTTGTTCTCCGCGAGGAAGGGACCGGCGGTCGTCCGGATGTGATGCAGGCCGGGACGTCCCGCCAGCCGCCGATCGAGATCGCCGGGATCGACCGCCCACACCTCGAACCCGCGCTCCAGCAGGATCCGGCTCCAGCCACCCGGCGACGCCCCGAGATCGAGCGCCTTGCCCGCGGCCGGAAGAGTCACCGCGCCGGTGCGGAAAAGCTCCTCCAGCTTGAACTCGGCCCGGGAGACCTGTCCCTTCGGCTTCGCCAGTTTCACCCGGCCACCTGGCCAGTCGGCGAGCGCATTCGCCACACCGTTCGAGCCGAAGATGACGCCCTGGCCCGTTATGCACGCGGAGAGGATGTGCGATGCACCACCCCGCCTGACCTCGATGTCAAGGTCGGCCAACGCCGCTTCGAGACGACGCCAAAGCTGGTCGGTGCGATAAGGCAGGTCGATCTGACCGCTTTGCCAGACTTGCAGCGACACGACGTTCGGCAGGGGGAATTGCTCCCAGAGGGCGATGGCGAAATCGCCCAACTCGCCGAGATCCTGTGCCTCGTCCAGCGGCACCATGCCGACTCCGCGCATCAGATGGCGGGTGAAGGCGAGGTGCTTCTCCCGGATCGTGTCCGCCAGCAAGGCGATGGAGACGCCCTCGTCCTCGAAGGCGCCCACATCCGGCCCCGCCGGCTCCATCCATGCATCCGGGAAATGCTCGCCGATCTCATCGGCGGCAGCCTGGAGAAAGGCTTCATCGGCGGAAAAGAAAATTCGGGAGATATCCACGCGGGCGATCCTTCAAGGAAGACGATTACACGCCCACCAGCATAAAACACCCCGCCAATTCACCTCGCCGCGAGCGGTCTCATACGGAATCCGGATGATTGGTCGGGGGTTGCCATGACGCCGCTCTGCGACGTGTCTCGGGCACAGGACCCGAGACTACGACGTTCGCATGGACGAAGACCCACCACCGTTCATCCAGATTCGGTCTCACGCCCCCGGTTTGACCGCCCGCACGAACGCACCGACGACTTTGCCGCCGGACTCGGCAAACCGCGCGTAGGCGCTCTCATCCCATGCCGCAGGAGTCTCCGCGCCCACGACGGGGCCACAGCACCCGCTGGTGCCAACCGCGTCGGACAGCTCCCGCGGATCGTACTCCCGGGTGACCTGCACCTCGATGTCCACAAACCCGGCATGCGCCAGCAGGGACCGGTACTCGCTCTCCTCCAACGCACCGGCGACGCAACCCACCCACGCTTCCATGTCCTGTCGCAGGTCGTCCGGCAAGGATCCTTGGGTCACGACATCCGAAACGGCGAAACGGCCGCCCGGTTTCAATACCCGGAATGCCTCGCGCAGCACCGGCTCCTTGTCCGCCGCAAGATTGATCACGCAATTGGAGATGATGACATCGACGGCATTGTCCGGCAGCGGAATCTCCTCGATCCGACCCCTGAGGAAGGTTACGTTTTCCGCCCCGGCCTCCCGCCGGTTTTGCTCGGCGAGCGCCAGCATCTCGTCAGTCATATCGAGACCGTAGGCATGACCGGTCGGACCGACCCGCTTCGCGGAAAGGAGGACATCGATGCCGCCGCCGCTCCCGAGATCCAGCACGATCTCTCCTGGCGCCAGCGAGGCCAGCGCGGTCGGATTGCCGCAGCCGAGAGAGGCGTTCAGCGCGTTGAGCGGGATCACCCCCGCCTCGTCCGCCGTATAGAGATTTCGCGTGATCGGATCGGTCCCGCCGATCGGCGAACAGCACGCTGCCCCGCCCTGCAGCACCTTCTGCGCGCCCGCCGCGTACTTGCCACGAACGGATTCGACGATGTCATCGGGTGTTCTGCTGATCATTGCTCGCTCCTTACATAGACATCTGTCTATATATTGTCGTAAAAAAGAGAGCCGCGCCTACGCCCGGCTTGTCACGGTCCCCAGCAACGCCCGCGATACCGTTTCCAACGCCTCTGCCCCATCCGGGTCGACCGCATAGTAGGCCCAGACCCCGCGCCGCGTGACGGTGATCAACCCTGCGTTTCGCAGCACCTTCAGATGATGCGCGATCGTCGGTTGGCTGACGTCAAACCGGTCGACGATATCGCAAGCACAGATCTCGCCATCCTGGGCGGCGATGAGACGGAAAACATCCAGCCGGGTGCCATCGCCGAGCGCCTTGAAGACGGCCAGCAGACGGTCGCGCGATGCCGGCGCGATCTCATTCGGCGGCGTCGCCGTGGAGCAGCAGGATTGGGACTGGATCACAGGTACCTTCGTCGCCATACCCGGAGAGTAACGAAGATATAGATGTCTGTCAATGTGACGATTCGATATGCCCTCTGAAATCGGGCAGGATGTGCTCGCCAAAGGTCTCGATGAATTGCGCTTGATTCCGGCCGACATTGTGCAGAAAAATGCCCTGCACGCCAAGGGCGAGATCCTGTTCGATCCAGGCCCGGTGCTGCCCGAGATCGGCGGAGATGCGAATCGCCGCATCCAGATCGTTCGGACGCACATGGGCCGTCGCGGCGGCGAAGTGCGCGACGGAGGAAAGATCCGCGCCGAGATCACCGGCGATCACGTTCGTTTTCCACTGGTCGAAAGCATTCTCCCTCGCCTCCTCGTCGGTCGCTGCCCAGGAGATGTGCGACTGGACGTACACCGGCGCATCGTCACCGGCAACCTCGCGAAACGCCGCGATCATCCGCCGGAGAGAATCGGGCGGTCCCTGTACGGTGATCATGCCGTCGGCCCACGTTCCGAGAACGCGCGCGGTCTCCTCACTGAGCGCAGCGCCGAAGATCGTGGGCATAGTCTCCGGACAGCTCCAGATACGGGCGTTATGAACGGTGACGAGCCCGTCGTGCGTCACCGTTTCCCCGGCAAGCAACGCGCGAATGACCTCCGCGCACTCCTTCAGGCGGGCATTGCGTACACTCTTCAAGGGCCACGGGTTGCCGGTGATATGCTCGTTGATCGCTTCGCCGGAGCCGAGCGCGACCCAGAAGCGACCGGGAAACATGACGTTCAGCGTGGCGATGGCCTGGGCGACGATCGCGGGGTGATAGCGGTCGCCCGGCGCGTTGACCGTCCCGAACGGCAGGGATGTCGCCTGCATCGCGGCGCCGAGCCACGACCACGCAAATCCGGATTCACCCTGTGTCTCCGACCACGGCGCGAAGTGATCCGAACACAGGACTCCCCCAAACCCGGCGTCTTCGGCGTGTTGCGCCCAGCGCAGCAAATCGGCGGGGGAGAATTGCTCGTGCGATGCGTGGTAGCCGATAAAGCTCATGCGTTCGTGTCTCCTTTCCGTTCCTCGGGGGCATCCGGGACGAACCAGGCGTAGCCAAACGACCCGAGCGTGACGGATTCGTCGTTCCACGTCACGCCCTCGCTCGACAATGCCGGTTCATGCTCGCCGGAAATACCGGGATCGACGGTCGCGTCTTCCGGAGAGAGGTTGTGGACGATCCGGACCGCGCCGTCCACATCCGCTCGCCGATAGATGAGTTGGAGAACGGACGTGGACGGCAAATCGATTTCCGGCCGCGTTTTCAACATCCAGTTGTTGGCATGTTTGCGGAGCCGGATGACGGCGCGGACCCAATTCAGGAAACTCGCGTCGTCCTCCCGCTGGTCCTCGACATTGACATGCCGGATTCCGAAGGGTCCATCTTTCAACACCGGCGTGATGAGGCTGTCGACGCCAGCTTCCGAAAAACCGCCGTTCGGTTCGTTCGCGGACCATTGCATCGGGAGTCGTGCGGCATCGCGTCCATCGAGCGCGAGGTTATCGCCCATGCCGATCTCATCGCCGGCAACGAACATCGGAGTGCCTGGCAAAGCGAAGATCAGACTGAAGGCCAACTCCATGCGGCGGCGGTCCCCATCGAGCAACGCCGCGAGACGGCGGCGCGATCCGCGATCGTAGATGTGCGTATCGGGATCGGGAGAAAGCGCATCGAGCACGGTCTGACGCTGGTCTTCGGTCAGGTGTTCGAGCGTCAGCTCGTCCTGATTGCGCAGGAATGTGAGCCACTGCAGGGAATCATGTCCCTGTGGCGTCATCTCGATCACCTGCCGCGCGTATCCGGCGTCCCCGGTCGCCAGCGCGAGAAAGAGGTATTGGGAGCCGAGGAAGTTGAACAGCGCCTGCGCCTGACCATCATTGACGTAGGCCTCCAGCTGCTCCCGGGCGAGATTGAGCTCCGGCAGAAGCGCAGTCTCCTCATGGATCCCGTGCGCCCATCGATGGATGTTCTCCAGCAATGCGTGACTGGCAACCGGATCGCGGTCCCGCTTTTGGCCGAAAAAGGCCGCGCCATCGACACGAAACCCGCGAACCCCGAGCCGAATCCAATACTCGATCATATTCTGGATCTCGGTCTGGAAATCGGGATTCTGGGTATTCAGGTCGGGTTCGAAATCATGGAAATGATGCAGGTAATATCCCCTGCCCCGGTCATCCCAGGTCCAGGTCGATTTCTGGATCGGGGGAAACACGACCGGATACTCGGGTGCGGTCTCCAGATCGTCGGTCCAGACGTACCAGCTCCGGCGGGGCGAATCCGGATCGCGGGATTCGTCAAACCACCGGTGATCGATGGAGGTGTGGTTGATCACGAGGTCGATCACCACGTCGATATCCCGGTGTTCGGCCTCGCGCAGGAAGGCGACGAAATCACCGGTGTTGCCGAGACGAGGGTCGATCTCGTAATGGTCCGTGACATCGTACCCGTTATCGTCACGGGGCGACCGATAAAACGGCAACAACCAGATTGCATCGATCCCAAGCCATTGCAGGTACTCGAGCTTTTCGGTCAACCCCCGAAAATCGCCGTAGCCGTTGCGATCGCTATCCCGGAACCGTGCCAGATCGACGCTGTAAAAGATGGCATCGACATACCACGGTGCCTGGTGTTTCGACGGGTCATTCAATCAGATACCCCCCTGCCTTGACATCTGGCCTGGGGATCGCAACCCGTATGCCGTCCGGATCACGAAAACCGGACCGGGGAATGATTCCCCGGTCCGGTATCGCGCGGTTCTGGTTATGGACAGAAAGGCGTTACACCAGCGTGCTGTCTGGCGCGTGCTCTTCCGTCATCATGGACGCCACGCCATCCTTGACGCGACTGGCCAGGTCGGCGTCGATTTGCTCGAAGTGCCCGAGCATCGCGTTCTGCACATCCTCCGTGCACTGGCTGAGCCCGGTCACGAAGTTCAGCACGAGATCGTCCCGCTCCTCGTCAGTCAGCATGTTCCGGTAGTGGTTTCCGGCCTGACCGTAATTGTTCGTGCGGTCAATCGGCGCCCGGGTAAGCTTCGTCGTCTCGATCACCGGTTCGTAGGTCACGTACGAATCGTCGGCCTCGACCATCCCGGCCGTGTACGACGGCTCGTAGTTCACCGAGGGATCTGCACCGCGCTCGTCGTGACCGTGCGACATGGCCCCGCCCTCCTGGTTCGTACGGACCGGGACAATCGGGCGGTTGATCGGCAACTGCAGGTAGTTCGGCCCGACGCGGTAGCGCTGGGTGTCACTGTACGAGTAGGTGCGACCGACGAGCATCTTGTCGTCCGAGAAATCCAGCCCGTCGACGAGCACGCCGGTACCGAAGGCGATCTGCTCGTTTTCGGAGAACTGGTTCTCCGGATTCTTGTTCAGCGTCATCATACCGACCGGAAGCAGCGGGAACTGGTCTTCCGGCCAGGTCTTCGTGTCATCCAGCGGATCGAAATCGAGCTCCGGATGCTCATCGTCGCTCATGATCTGGACGAAGAGCTCCCACTTCGGATAGTCGCCGCGCTCGATCGCCTCGTACAGATCGATCGTGTGGCTGACCAGCGTCTTCGCCTGGATTTCAGCGGCCTGGGCGGCCGTGAGGGATTCGATGCCCTGTTGCGATTTCCAGTGGTACTTGACGAGAACGCCCTCACCCTTCGCATTGACCATGCGGTAGGTGTTGACGCCGAAGCCATCCTGCTGGCGATAATTGGCGGGGATGCCACGCGGCGAGAAGAGCCACATCAACATGTGCATGGCCTCGGGCGAGGCGGCCCAGAAATCGAACGCGCGCTGGGCGACATTTTCCCGATTGCTGACCGGATCCGGCTTCTGCGAGTGGATGAAATCCGGGAACTTCGTCGCATCGCGGATGAAGAAGATCGGCAGGTTATTACCGACGAGATCCCAGTTGCCGTCCTCGGTGCGGAACTTCACGGCAAAACCGCGCGGGTCGCGCGCAACCTCGGACGATCCACTGCCACCGGCAACAGTCGAGAAGCGGATGGAGATCGGCGTCTGCTTGCCCTTCTCCTGGAAGAGCTTGGCGCGGGTGTAGGTGCTGGCCGGCTCATCGCCGATCATGCCGTAGGCCTCGAAGACACCGTGGGCGACGGTACCACGAGCGTGAACGACGCGCTCCGGGATACGCTCGCGGTCGAAGTGGCTGATCTTCTCGATGTAGTGGTAGTTCTCGAGCGTCGCCGGACCACGATTGCCGACGGTGCGCATCTCCTGGTTATTGTGAATCGGATGACCTTGTCGATTGGTCAGGACTGGCTTGTTTTGGGACACGAGGAACCCTCCTGATAGTACGGTGTAGCGAAAGGGGTCCTGTCCGGACACCACGCATTTACAATACCTAGCATACGCTTTCGGGGAGTGCTAATCAAGAATGATTCTCAAGTAAACCGGGAGTCGACCGATGAAACAGAGCGCTCTCCCCGCATATCCTCATCATCCTGAGCAAAGGCCTGGCCAACGCGAAACACGAGCATTATTCGTCACGCGGATGCCTCTTGACTTCCCGCCCAAGCTCCTCGATATCTCTGCCAGCAGAGCCGCTTTTTACGACCGAGGACGATATGCGACCGATTCCATTCGACCGGCCAGGCCGCTTTTTTCGCGGCAATCTCCACACCCACTCGACCTGCTCCGATGGCGACCGCACGGTAGAACAGGTGGTGGGCGACTATCGGGACCGAGGCTACGATTTCGTCTGCATCTCGGATCATTTCCTGCCGAAAAATGGCAATCCCGCGACGGTGACGGACGCCCGCGCCTGCGACACGGACGATTTCGTGACCATCCCCGGCGCGGAAATTCATGGGCCGGGGATGGAAAACGGCGAATGGTGGCACATCGTCGCGAACGGGTTGCCGCTCGACTTCGCCCCGCCGGCGAAAGGGGAGTCCGGGCTGGATATCGCCCGACGGGCGGTGGGTGCCGGTGCTTTCGTCAGCCTCGCGCATCCATTCTGGAACAGCGTGACCGATACCGATGCGGTGGCCGCCGCAGGCATCGTCCACAGTGTGGAGATCTACAACCACAACTGCGAAGCGGAGGTCGCTCGCGGCGACGGGCTGCATCAGGCCGAAATCCTGCTCGGGAAGGGGCACCGGCTGACGCTCAATGCGGCGGACGACGCGCATTTCCATCACCCGAGCGGGACATTCGCCGATGCGTTCGGCGGATGGGTCATGGTCCGCGCCAGTGAACTGACCGCCAGCGCGATCGTGGCAGCATTGAAGGAAGGCGCATTCTACGCGTCACAGGGACCGGAGATCCACGATATCGAGATCACCGATGGCGAGATCCGCGTATCCTGCTCGCCGGTCGACCATATCCTCTTCACCGGCAAAGGCTCGACGGGGCGGTTCTTCCATGAGCCGTCAATGATCGGGGCGAGCGCGCCCCTGCCCGATCCAGCGCGGTCACCGTACATCCGTGTCACCGTCACCGATTCCGCTGGCCGCAGCGCGTGGAGCAACCCGATCTGGCTGGGGTGATGGCGCTTCGGTTAGGAGGGTATTGAACGTGAGGACGAGAATGCGGTTCACCCCGGTACCCATCCTCACATGACAATTGTCAGGCGCCGATCCTGACAGCCAGCACTATCGACATCACGCCTCCCTGCCCAGACTGGAATCAGTCCGATCTGGACGCAAACAGGAGGCACAGACCCGTGACAAGACCTTTTCCCGCATCTCCAGCGGTCGAGCTGCGTCACGTCTCGAAGCGATTCGGTGATATGCATGCGCTGCGTGACATCTCGCTCGATGTCCGCCCCGGCGAGGTGGTCGCGATCCTCGGTCCGAACGGCGCCGGCAAAACGACGGCGATCAGCATCATGCTGGGTATCCGACAACCCACGTCCGGTGTGGCCCGCATCTTCGGGCTTGAGCCGCGCGACATACACGGGCGTAGCCAGTGCGGTGTGATGCTGCAGGACACCGGCTTGCCCTGGAACCTGCGCGTCGGTGAGCTGGTTGCCCTATTCCGCACCTACTACCCCGCCCCACTCCCGATGGCGGAGATCATGGAGACGGCTGGCATCGCCAATCTCGCCCGCGTCCGGGCAGGCGATCTCTCCGGCGGCCAGCGACAACGGCTCGCCTTTGCCCTTGCGATCTGCGGCAATCCGTCGCTCCTCTTCCTGGACGAGCCGACGACCGGGCTGGATGTCGATGCCCGTCACGGTTTCTGGCGAGAGATGAAGCGCCGGGCCGGAAACGGCAACTCCATCGTGCTGACAACGCACTACATGGAAGAAGCGGAGGCGCTCGCGGACAGGATCGTGATCGTCCACGAAGGGACGATCGTGGCCGACGCCCCGGCAGATGCGCTGACGTCCCGCGTTCGTGGCAAGCACGTTCGCCTCATTGTTCCGGACGGCATCACAGTGACCGCGTTCGCCGGTTTGCCGGTCGACAGGCTCGAGATCGCCGGAACGAATGTCACTTTCGTGACCGCTAGGCCGGAAGAAGTCCTTCGTGCGCTATGGCAGCGTGGCGTGACATACGAGATGCAGGAGATCCGGGGAGCCGCCCTCGAAGACGCCGTCTCGGCGCTGACACATGAAACGGAGATCGATCATGCTGGCATTGCCTAAACGCGAATCGTCCCTGGCACCAATCCGGCCAATGCTGGCGCGGCAAGTCTGGTGCGAGTTCCTGCTCCAGATCCGGATGCCGATGGGGCTCATCTGGTCGCTTATCATCACCTCGATCCTCTATCTTTTCCTCGGCCTCGGGTACGCCGGGCAGGATGTCGCCGGAATCGATGGCAAGACCTACATGCTGGCCTCGTTCGCGGCGCTGGGAACGTTCAACACCATGCTCTTCACCTTCGGCGGGGGCGTCGCTTCCGATCGCGGAGCCCGCCGCCATATCCTGTACCGGGCGATGCCGGTGCGACCGGCCGTGCTGCTCGGAGCCCGGGCGATCGTCGCCTGCGCCCTGACCGCGGTGATGGTCGGCCTGGTGACCGGGACGGGAATCGCGATTGGCGTCCGGATATCGCCGATCGCCGCATGTTCGCTGATCGCGCGGTTGACGCTCGGTGGCATTCCCTTCCTCGCGATGGGGCTCATGATCGGGTATCTCATCCGTCCCTCCTCCGTCGCGGTCGTCTTCAACGTGCTGTCGCTCGGTTTCGCGTTCCTGTCGGGTATCTACGTGCCGATTCCGGTGACAGACGGGGCACTGCAGCCGGTCGCCAACCTGATGCCGACCTACCGCCTGGCGGAGCTCGGGTGGGATGCCGTCGGAGCGCAGACCGCGAACAGCATGTTCCATACTGTGCTCGTACTCGTTCTCTACACCGCAGTCTTCACGCTGCTGGCCCTTCGCGCATACCAGCGCGAGGAGAAACGGACGTTTGAGTGAGTCATCTGTACGACCGGCTGCCACGCCTGGCGATATCGAAGAGCGCGCGGGACATGACTCTCCGCACATTACTGGCGCTCTTCTCGTGGCTCTGGGTCCTCCAGATCCTCATTCCGCTCCAGGAGACCTGGCGGGACGAGTCCTCGCGAAATGTCCGGATCGGCGTCACGGCGCTCGCCGTCGCCTTCATCGCGGCATACACATCGATCATCTTCCGGATGTATTTCTATCGCCGGTCATGGTCAGTGATCTTCACGACCCGTGAGCGCTGGATCCTGCGAGCAATCGTCACCGGCATCTCTATCGCGCTGGTCTTTTGGCAAGGGAATGCGTGGGCGCTCACACTGGTATTCTCGGCGATCACGATCATCATCACGGCTCCGCCGCTCCGGGCGTTTACGGCCATTTTCCAGGCGATGATCGCGATCACCGCCGTCCTTCTCCTGGCACCCGTCGAGCAAAGCATGCGGTTCAGCGTCCTGGCCATCTCGTTCGTGCTCGGTCTCCTGATCGCCTCGCAACTGCAGCAGGGCGGCCAGATGGGCGAGCTCATCGAGGCACGTTACAGGGAGGCCCGGATCGCCGCGTCCGACGAGCGGCTCCGCATCGCACGCGATCTGCACGACGTGCTGGGTCACACCCTCTCCCTGGTCACCCTGAAGAGCGAGCTGGCCAGCCGCCTGGTCGATGCCGACCCCGCGCGGGCACAGCAGGAGATGCGCGAGGTTGAGCGCATTGCGCGATCCGCCATGGCGGAGGTCCGCCGCACGGTGGCCGGAGAGCGGCAACTTGTCCTGGCATCCGAAATCGATGCTGCCCGGCAGCTACTCGCCGCCGCAGACATCGACCTGCAAGTGGACGGCGAGGAGGGATCGCTGTCGAACGAGGTCACCTCGCTGTTCGCCTGGAGCGTGCGCGAGGGTGTCACGAACGTGGTCCGTCACAGTCGCGCCCGGCGATGTACCATCCTTCTCCGCACCGATGACGATGTGGCGCAACTCACGATCCTGGACGACGGGCCAGATACCGTCAGACCGGGATCGGGCTCAGGGCTTCCGAACCTGCGCCAGCGGGCGGAGGATCTGGGCGGATCGGTGTCGTTTGAGGTCAGACCGGGCAGGGCAGGACACCGTCTGTGCATGCAGGTGCCGATAGCAACGAGCGAGGGAGCGGAATGATCCGGGTCATGATCGCGGAAGATCAGGCGATGGTGCGGGGAGCGCTCGTGGCGTTACTCGGGCTGGAGCCGGATATCGAGGTTGTCGCCGATGTCGCCTCGGGAGATGTCGTCGTCGAGACCGTTCTCCGGATACAACCGGATGTCGTCCTGATGGATATCGAGATGCCCAGGATGAACGGCATCACCGCCGCCGGAGCAATCCACGAGCATGTGCCGGACTGCAAGGTGCTGATTCTGACCACCTTCGGCCGGCCGGGGTACCTGCGTGGTGCGATGGACGCCGGGGCGGTCGGCTTTCTGGTCAAGGATGCTCCGGCCTCCGAGCTGGCCGACGCGATCCGACGAGCCATGCGCGGCGAACGCGTGATCGATCCGGATCTCGCGATGGCGGCGCTCAGCAGCGGGCCCAATCCACTGACAGACCGGCAGCGTGAGGTGTTGAGGCTTTCACTGGGTGGCGCCTCGATCGCGGAGATGGCGCAGGCGCTCTTTCTCTCCGAGGGCACGGTCCGGAATTACCTCTCCGAAGCCATCGCCAAACTTGATGTCCGCAACCGTATCGAGGCGGCCCGGCTCGCCGAGGAGCGCGGCTGGTTATAGGGATGTCCTGCCCAGGCGAACATTCAGGGTGCATGGCAAGGCACACATCGGACCCTGTTTGTGCCCACTCTTTCATTGTCCATTCACGCATGAGCCGGTCGCTCAAGAGCCCCCACGACTCGTCATTCTGACGGGAGGGAAGAATCCCCCGGCGAAGCCGCTGCCCGGAGGGCAGAAATGGATGCCCTTCGGGCGATTTGACGTGCTTCGCACGGGGATCCTTCGCTCCGCTCAGGATGACGGGTGGTTTTCTGCCAAATCCTGTCATCCCGAGCCCGTGACCCTTTTCCCGTCATCCCGAGCCCGTGAGGTGACGGAGTCGCCGAACGGTGTCGAGGGATCTTTGTTCCAGCGAACCACTATGGTAGCCAAGAACAAAGATCCCTCGACACGTCGCCCCTCGCTCCGCTCGCGGCTCCGGCTCGGGATGACAAGGAAGGGAGACTCGCTCACGCGGTCCAGATGACGGGGGAAGAGGGGTTCGCTCACGCGGTCCGGAAGACAGGGGAAAGGGTGCGGTCGGGATAACGGTGGATGGTCTGATGCGGTCGGGAGGACGGTGGATGGCCCGATACCGAATCCAGATGATCGACCTCGGGTCAGCGCGATCGTCGTCTCGGGTCCTGTGCCCGAGACATGCCGCGGAGCGGCATCACGGCGACCCACAAGCATTCATGCGGATTCCGTACGAGCGAGTAGTCACAGGCGGAGGTGGCACACAGTATTGGAGCCTGCCCCTACCTTTGTTTCCGCTTCGGTTGCGGATCAACAGCCGGCACAACAAGCTGGACGTCGGCATTGAAGAAGGTCCTGTATCCCCACTCGACAAGGATCAGCACCGAGAACGAGACGCTGCCCATGATGCCAAGCATGATCGCGATCTGGTACTTGATCGCGATCAGCGGTGAGGTACCGGAAAGGATCTGGCCGGTCATCATCCCGGGCAGAATGACGATGCCCATGCCGACCATCGAGTTGATCGTCGGCAGGATGGCGGAGTCGAACGCCGAGCGGACGATCTCCCGGGTCGCGACGCGCGGGGTGGCACCCAGCATCAACGCGCTTTCGATCTCGCCACGATGACTGCGCACACCATCAACCAACCGGATCACGGCCAGGGTGACGCCGGTCATCGCATTCCCCACGATCATCCCGGCCAGCGGGATTACGTAGCGGGGATCCCGCCACGCATCACCGCCGACGACCACCACGAGGAAGAACGCCAGGCTGGCGAGCGTGCCGATGGGCAACGCGATCGCAATGATCTGGCGCATCTCCAGCGAGAGCCGCATATTCGCCCGCTTGATCGCGTTGTAAACGGCGAAGGTTTCCATGCCCGCCAGGACCAGCAGGATTAACCAGAACGAATCCTGGTCGAACAGGAAGATCAGCACATAACCGGCGATCACCAACTGGATCGTCATCCGCAACGAGGAGACGACGATCTGCAGCTCGCGCGGGATACCCATCAGACGGACGATTACGATGAGAACGACCGCGTAGGTGAACGCCAATGCCATCTGGAGGATGGAGATGTCGAGAATGTGGTTCACGATTCAGCCCTCACCGGAGAATCGACGCGGCCCTCGTTGATCTCGATCAGGTCATCGGCGATGCGTTCGGCCATCGCGCGGTTGTGCGTGACGATGACGAGCGTCACGCCCCCCTGCTTCGCCGCAGAAACCACGCGGTCGATGATCACCCGCTCTGTTCCCGCATCCAGCGCGGACGATGGCTCGTCCAGCAACGCGACCTCCGGCCGCATCGCGAGGACGCGGGCCAACGCAACCCGCTGTTTCTCACCGCCGGAAAGCTCGGAAGCATCGGCATCCAGTGGCTTGCCCAACTCCATCAGATCGACCAGTCGTCGAAGCTCGTCATCGGGTACCGGGTCACGGCCGGCAAAACCGAGGCCAACCAGCAGGTTATCCCGGATGGTTCCATCGAACATCACCGGTGTTTGCCCCAGCATCACGACCTGGCGGCGAAGCTGGACCGGATCGATCTCCTCCACCGGGGTATCACCGTAAAGGATCGTGCCGCTATCCGGCGTCACCATCCGGTTGAGCAGCTTCATCAGCGTCGTTTTGCCGCTGCCGCTCTTGCCGACGATGCAGGTGACCGCACCGGAACGAATCTCCAGTCGGGGAATGTCGAGGATAGTCCGGAAGCGGACATTTTTCAGGGTGAATGCGGGTATCGCCATATATCTCCTTCGAGGACCGCACTCGCGATCCGTTCCACGGTGATAATAGTGGGGACCTGCTCATCCCGGCATCGGGAATGCGAAAGATGCCTCAAAGCAGACAGGAGGTCCGGTATCATGGCTCACTTTTTCACACTCCGGGTCGATCTCGATGAATTGACCGACGCAATGTATGGTTTCGTGACCGACCCAACGCCAAAGCGCAACGAGCGCGAGGTGATCAAGGAACTGGACGACATCAACCCCGAAATCGTCGATGTGCTTGAATGCATGGTGCTCGACGGAACCGAGGAACGACAGGACGTCGCGGATTATGCGAACGCGCTGTTCGGCCCCCACGGAGTGGGTCCCGGCGCACGGGAGATGTGACGGTCGCTTATGTTCGTTCGCACCGACCCGACGCGGTCCCGGTAGCACCGACCCGGAGTGGTCGGTGTTCGTGGATCAGGGGATGAGAGGTCTTTGCCTGGACACCGGGCACTACGGCCCGGTGCTACCCAACGGCGGGCAGGCCCGATGCTATCAACGGCGGGCAGGGTCGGTGTTACCGAAGCCGTCAGACACCACTTCGCGTTGGGTTCATCGGGCTTCGCCCTTTGAATGACGATGGCTTTTGTGCGCCGGGCAGACCATCCGCCCCGTGCCCCGCGACAAGGACGGCATTCTCGGCGACAATGGGGACGGGACCTGCATGCGCTCGCATGCGGGTCCCGCGCTGTCTTTTCCTGCCGCGAACTTGAGCCTGCCTGTGATCGACGAGACAACCTCCGCCCCGCCGACCGATGCGCCCCCACCTTTCGAGCGTGATACCCGCTCGGGCGCGTTTTCATCATTGACCAACCCGTTCTTCGCCAGGTACCTCACCGCGCTCATCTTCTCGATGACGGGCACATGGGTGCGAATCACGGCGATGGGGTATCTCGTCTACGATCTGACCGGTGATCCCTTCAAACTCGGGCTGATCAGCTTCGCCCAGGCGGCACCAGAGCTCATCTTCGGTCCCTTCGCCGGCGCGCTGATCGACCGGGTCGACCGCAAACGCGTGCTGGTCGTGGTGCAGTTCACCTACATCGCGATGATGCTCCTGCTGACTGCGATCGTCGCCTCCGGCATCGTCCAATACTGGCATTTGCTGGTCATCGGCATCATCGTCGGCACAGCGACGGCATTCGACTGGCCCGCGCGACTCTCGATCGTGCCATCGTTGGTGGCGCGAAAACACCTCCAGAGCGCGGTCGCCCTGAATGCAGCGGCGTTCAACGGTAGCCGCGTGATCGGCCCCAGCATCGGTGGTTGGCTGATCGGCGCGGTGGGAGTAGGCATCTGCTTCGGATTCACGGCCGGGGCGGCGGTACCGTTCACGATCGTGTTGTTGCTGATGGCGTCGATCCGGCCCCGGCACGCGGTCGACGACGAATCGGAAAGCGCATGGTCGACGCTGGTCGAGGGATACCGGTACATCTGGCGTACTCCCGATATTCGGGCGATGCTATCAGTCGACATCATTCCGATCGCGCTCGGCATGAGCTACTCGACCATGGCCCCCGCCATCGCGCGGGACGTGCTCGGGATGGGTGCGGAAGGTCTCGGTTACCTGTTGACCGCAAACGGGATCGGCTCGCTGACCGGGACATTGCTGGTCGCGATGCTCTCGGGGATGCGAAACCGGGGCCGGGTCGTCGTACTTGGAGTTGGTGCGTTCGGGGCAATCCTCGTCGTCTTCGGCCTGTCCGGAAGTATCTGGTTATCGATCCCCACGATCATCATGCTGGGGCTCGTCTACTCGACCTACGGCACGATGAACGACACGCTGCTGCAAACGAACGTGGATGACGAGTACCGCGGCCGGGTCATGGCGACATACTCCATGTTCTGGGGTTTATCTCCGATCGGAGGGTTGCTGGCCGGCACATTGGCGGCCTATGTCGGCATCCAGTGGGCAGTGGCGATCAACGGGCTGCTGGTGCTGGTATATGTCCCGTACCTGTGGTTCGGGACGCCGCTACGGAAGGTGGATTGACGTACGGCTGCGGTCGCACCGGGATTGGACACGATCGATTACATGACGGAACACACACGATGAGTGCATCTGCTGCGACAACCAGGGAATCAACGCCAACAGGAGCCTTCGCGGCGCTGGCGAACAAGGTCTTTGCCCGGTACCTGATGGTATTGACGATGTCGCTGGCGGGCAACTGGATCCGGATCACGGCGATGGGGTATCTCGTCTACGACCTGACCGGCGATCCCTTCAAGCTGGGACTGATCAGCTTCGCCCAGGCAGCTCCGCAGCTCCTGCTCAGCCCGCTTGCTGGCGCGGTAGTCGACCGCGTCAACCGGCGAAAAGTGCTGGTGGCGGTCCAGGCGGCATTGATCTCGATGATGACGCTGCTGACCTGGCTCGTCTTCACCGAGCGCGTGACGTACGAATGGTTGCTCGGAATCGCGATCGTGGTGGGCGCGGCGACGACATTCGACTGGCCAGCGAGGCTCTCCATCGTCCCGGCGATGGTGAGCCGGAAGGAGCTACCCAGCGCCGTGGCGCTGAATGCAGCGGCCTTCAACGGCGCCCGCGTGGTCGGGCCGTCGGTCGCCGGTTTCCTGATCGCCTGGCTGGGCATGGCGGCGGCATTCGGCATCACGACGATTTCGGCGCTGCCGTTCCTCGTCGTCCTCTTCACAATCGCCGCCTTCCGCCCCTCGGGGACGGGAGCGGTGGCGAAACCCACCGAACCGCCGCTGCGGGCGCTGATCGATGGCTATCGTTACATCTGGCACCATCGCGAGCTTCGGGCGATGCTCTCCGTCGATGTCGTGCCGATCATCCTCGGCATGAGCTACTCGGCGATGGCGCCCGCCATTGCGGCCGATGTGCTGGGGCTCGGCAGTCAGGGTTTCGGGGTGATGCTCACGATCGGCGGCGTGGGATCGCTGATCGGGACGCTGGCAGTCGCCCACCTGAGCCGCAAGAGCGGTCGCGGGAAGATGGTGCTGACCGCGGTAACGATCTTCGCGTTCGGGTTGATCGGCTACGGTCTTTCCTCCTCGGTATGGCTGACGTTCCCTCTTATGGCGTTGCTGGGCTTGAGCTATGCGATCTCGAGCACGATGAACGACACGCTGATCCAGCTTCACGCCGACGATGCCTACCGGGGCCGCGTGATGGCGGTCTATTCGACGTTCTGGGGGCTCTCCCCGGCGGGCGGTCTGCTGGCCGGATTCCTGGCGAATCACATCGGCGTGCAGTGGGCGGTGGCGATCAACGGTTTCCTCGTACTGGCCTACATTCCCTGGCTTCTCTTCCGTACCCCGATGCGGCACGTCGATTAATGCAAAGTGCAGGAAGGTTGACATGGTGTCCTGGTGATCGACCCATTCGCTCCGCTCAGGGCAGGCTCGGGCGCCGATCCATTCGCTCCGCTCAGGACGCGAATGGCGCCGCTCCCACTTTTCGGCCGACAGCCTCACCCCACCAGCCTGCGGCCATCCGACCCCCCATCTGATATCGAATCCGGATGATCAATCGCGGATCAGCACATGTATGCATGTATATCGTAGTCTCGGGTCCTGTGCCCGAGACATGCCGCGGAGCGGCATCACAGCGACCCGCGCGCATACATCCGGATTCGGTATTCGAGCGGATTGCAAGAAGGTCAATTTGGTAGGGGCGGACATAAGAGTCCGCCCGGTGTCGCATCCAAAGGGCGGACATAAGAGTCCACCCCTACGAGAGCTATTTGCAAGAAGGTTGATATGGTCGTCGGATGATCGACTCCCTGCGGGAGCCGATGGGCAGCGAACCTTCGGACCGACCTTCCCTCCACCCAGTGTGATATGCCTCGCAACGATCCTGCAATTCACTACAGGATCGGTAGCGGGACTGCCGGGAGAACATACGATCCTCCCTTTCTGATGCCTCTATGCGTCGCCAATCCTGTGGGGATTCACTAACCAATTAGTATTTACAAACCAGTTAATAATCGTTATCATGGCGATCAACGAACCGTCCTGTTGAGGTGATGCCATGACGCAATCCGAACTCTTCGAACCGGCGCCGTTCCTGCCGGTTTCGGACCTGCAACAACTGAAAGCCTTTACCGATCCGCTGCGGACCCGGATCCTGCACCTTCTGGCCGATCGCGAGATGACCAACCAGCAACTGGCGTCGGCGCTCGATGAATCCCAGGCGAAGGTGCTCTACCATGTCCGGTTCCTGCTCGATGTCGGGCTGATCGTGCTGGTGGATCAACGGGTGAAGGGCGGGAATGTCGAGAAGTACTACCGGGCGTCGGCGCGGATCTATGGGTTCCGGCCCGATCCCGGAACAGAGGGAGACCTGCCACGATCGGTCTCCACGGCCGGGCTTCAGGCCGTGATGCAGGAATTTTCGGCAAGCCTCGCCCTCTGGCCGGAGCAGGAGCTGTACTGGGAGGGTCGCCGGGCGCGGCTCTCGCCAGAACGCGTCGAGGAATTCCACATACGCCTGAACGAACTGCTCGAGGAATTCTGGGGCGGGCTCACCGAAAGAATATATGAGGAATCGGATAATCCGATTATCTCCTTTGCCTCGACGGTGTATCGCTTCCCGGGTGGTGAGGAATGAATCGCCGCACAACGCCGATCTTCGCGCTGCTGGCGGCGAATACGCTCTCTTTCATCGCCGAGGGCATCTCGGTGGTGGCGATCCCGTGGTTCGTGCTGCAGCTCACCGGCAGCTATGCCCAGATGGGCATCATCGGCTTCTTTACCGTGCTCCCACGGGTCATCGCGACCTTTCTCGGGGGGCAGTTCGTCGACCGGATCGGATTCCGCACCTCTGGCGTCGCATCGGACATCCTCAGCGGGCTTTCGGTTTGCGGCATCCCGATCCTGCATGCAACGGACCATCTCTCCTTTACCTGGCTGATCGTGCTGGTCATCGTCGGTGCGGTATTCGACGGTCCTGGCGCGACGGCGAAGGAAGCGATGGTCCCGGAGCTGGCGGCGATGGCGGAGATCGACCTCGACCGGGTCAATGCCTTCTTCCAGGGATCGCGGCGCCTCTCGACGTTCATCGGCCCGATGATCGCCGGTTTCCTCGTCGCGTGGGTCGGCACCAGCAACGTGTTGTGGGTGAACGCGGTCGTCTTCGCGGCATCCGCCATTCTCATCATGACGCTGATCCCGCCGATGTCTTCACATCAGGATGGGGACGAAGTTCCGGCGTCGTTCGTCTCGAACATGTTGTTCGGGTTCCGGTTTTTGCGGCAGCATCGATTGTTGCTCTGGCTCGCGGGGATCATCTGCCTGACGAATTTCCTCGATGCTCCCCTGGCGACGGTGCAGATTCCGGCACTGGTGAACGAGTTCTACGGTTCGGCGGCGCTGGTCGGCGTGTTGCTGGGGGCGCACGGGATCGGTGCGGTGATCAGCACGATCATCTTCAGCGGCATCGCGCCCCGACTCTCCCGGCGAAAGACGTTTATCGTCTGCTTCCTCGCGGTCGCCCCCTCGGGGTTGATCATCTCGACGGTGCCGCCCTACCCGGTCGTGGTCGGTATCGCGGTGGTGATGGGTCTGTTCGCGGGACCGATCAACCCGATTCTGATGTCGGTGCGACAGGAGCGCGTACCCGTGCAATACCGGGCGCGCGTATTCGGATCGTTAACCGCGATCGCCTTCATCGCGATTCCGCTCGGTCAACTGCTGGGAGGATCACTGGTGGAGTGGTTCGGAGTGCGGCCAGTGTTCGCGGGCGTCTCCATCGTGTACACCCTGCTGGTCGTGTCGTTCTTCTTCACGCCAGCCCTGCGGGAAATGGACGAGCGACCGGGAATGCAAAAGGCTTCGCTGGTCCCGCAGTCGTGACCGCCCCGTCCGTAGCTGCGAGGTGCATGACGTAGTCTCGGGTCCTGTGCCCGAGACATGCTGCGGAGCGGCATCATGGCATCCCAAGCGAATATCCCGCTTCGACATCGTTCTACCGACTCCGACGCCACTCCACACACATGGTGATGGGCATGTCTCGGGCACAGGACCCGAGACTACGACTACATGGGCTGACCCGGGTTGAGGATATCTTGCCGCAGGGGTGGGCACTACCGGACCGGCAGGCCAGCGGAGACGGCGGGAAGATCGCGGACGTCGATGTCGTCGTCCAGCGGCAGCTCGGAGAGACGAAGCGAAAGCACCTGCGAGACGCCGTCGCCGCCCATGGTGACGCCGTACAGAGTATCCGCGATCTCGACGGTCCCCCGGTTATGGGTGATGACGATCGCCTGGGTCTCGTCGGCGAGAGTACGCAGCTCGTCGCGGAAGCGAACGACATTCGCCTCGTCGAGCGCGGCATCGACCTCGTCCAACAGCACGAAGGGCGACGGATTGACGCGCAGGATCGCGAAGAGAAGCGCGACGGCGGTCAGCGAACGCTCGCCACCGGAGAGCAGCGCCAGTCCCTGCAAGCGCTTACCGGGAGGTTGGGCGACGATGTCGATACCACCGGGCGCGCCCTCGTCGTCCGCCGTGAGGACCAGCCTCGCGGTCCCACCGCCAAAGAGAACGGTGAACGACTTCGAGAATTCCTCGGCGACCCGGGCGAACGTCTCCTCGAAACGCTGGCTCATCGTCTCATGCAACTCGGCGAGCATCTCGCGCAGGGACGTTGCTGCCTGCTGGACATCCGAAAGCTGCGTCTGGAGAAATGCGTGACGTTCCGATTCGCGCTCGTATTCCTCCACCGCATCGTCGCTGACGTAGCCCACACGGCGGAGACGATCGCGCAGTTTCTGGATGTCGCGTTCCGCGATGTCGTGGTCGTCGGGCAGGTCGACGGGATCGCTGCTGGTTGCGGTGACGCCGCTGCGCGGCGTGTCCCCGTCACAGGACCCGGAACGACGGACATCGACTTCGTCTCGCAGGAGATCGTCTGGATCCTCATAATCCAGATCGTCGGTGATTCGCTGATGGATCGCGGTCAGGTGGCTCTTCGCCCGCTCGACCGCAAGACCGCGTTGCCCAACCCGACGTTCCCGCTCCATCACCTCGCGGCGGGAGCGTTCGATCGCCTCGTCGTGTTTCTGAACGGCCTGCCCGGCAACCGCGAGCGCATCGTGCAGCGGCTGGCGCTCGTCCGTCGCGGTCGCGAGAGAAGCGGTAAGGGCATCGACCTGCTCAACGATCTCGTCGCGCTGGCTGGACAAGGTCTGCCACTCCCCTTCCAGTTCGGTGGCACGACGGACCCGGTGCTCTCTCTCCTGGGAGAGCCCTTGCCGTTGGGACGTCAGCGACCCGAGGTGACGCTCCTCCGCGCGGAGTCGCTCTTCCAGTGTCGCGAGCTCCTGGTTTCCGGCAGCGAGGGCCTGCTCCTCATCGGCGGCCCCGTCCCGCTCGGCCTGCAATGTCTTCCGGACACGTTCGTGTTCGTGGCGCAGCTCGATGGTCGCAGCGAGGATCGTCTCAAGATCGGATGAAAGCCTGGTGAGCTCCTGCTCGCGTTCCGCGCGGGACGTCTCCACCGAGCTGGCGCGTTTGTCAGCGGCATCCTGCTCCTTGCGAAGATCGCGTAGCCAGTTCAGCAGACGATCCCGCTGCCCCCCACGCTCCCGCTTCTGGGCCACGAGCCCGGCACGCTCGGATTCGGTCACGCTCCGGGTATCGAGCAACGCCCGGGTCTTTCCGGCGATGTCGTCCTGCGCCGCGCGGGCGGCCGCCCGCTCCCGCTCCAGCTTCGTGATGCGATCCGGAAGCTCGCGCAGCTCTCGCTCGCGGCCAAGAACGCCACTCTCGCGTACCGCGGAGCCACCGGTGACGGATCCTCCGGACCGCGCGATCTCTCCGGCGAGAGTCACGGTGCTCCAGCCACCCGGCAGGTCGCCCAGCAGGCGACGCGCGGTCGGAAGATCGTCGACGACGACGATCCGTCCGAGCAGGGCACGAACGACCACCGCCACATCGGCATCACTGTCGACCAGGTCGGAAGCCACCCCGTGCACACCGGAAACGCCTTCGATCTCACGCGGCACGGGGCGTTGGCGATCCCGCTGGCGAACCGTCTCGATCGGCTGGAACGTCGCCCGGCCGGCCCGGGCACGCTTCAGCATCTGGATCGCGGCGTCGGCATCTCGCCACGCATCGACCACAATGTCCTGTAAATGACCGCCAAGGGCGACTTCGAGCGCGGTATCGAAGGCGCGGTCGACGGCGATCAGCTCCTGCAAGGTGCCCCGGATACCACGAAGCTGGCCATCGCGCTGCCATTGCATGACCTGCCGCACCCCGGCGTGAAGCCCGGTGCCGCTTTCATGAACGCGCTGGAGGACATCGAGCCGGTTCGTCGCCTGCCCGTGAGCGCGATCGATCTCCGCCAGCTTCGCGACGGCATCGCGGGACGACGCCTGATGCGCATCGAGTGCGATCTGGATCTCCGCGAGCCGGGTCTCGAGCGCGGACGCCGCATCGACGATACGCTGGTCTTCCGCCTCGAACGCCGCCAACTCTTGCTCGAAACCGGCGATGCGTTCCGCACGGTCGGCAGATTCTCGACCGATGCGGTCATGTTCCGCATCCGACGATTCCCGGCGCTGGAGAAGCAGGGCGCGACGCTGCTCCAGCTCGTTCGCCCTGCGCTCGTTCCGGGTGATGGTGCGTTGCAGATCGTTTGCGCGTTGCTCCTGCTCGATACGGGATGACCGGGCAGCGGAAACCGCCTCGCGCAGGGAGGCGGCATGGGTGCGAGCGGAGTCAACCGCGGCGCGAATCTCTTCCACCGCGTCGTTCGCGGCCGCCAATCGGGATTCGACCCCGCGCATTTGCTCGTCGAGCCCCTCCTGCGTATCCCGCATATCAGCGCGGCGGCGTTTCAGGGCGCTCTGGCGCTCATCAAGCAGATCGCGCTCGTGAGAAAGACGGCGATGTTGCTCCCGCAGGGTCTCCAGCCGGGCATCGTGAGTCGCCAGCGCATCGGCGGCTTCGCGCTGCGCCTCCTGAAGAGCGACGCGTTCGGCGATGAGCGACTCCAGCGAGGTCTGGGCATCCAGCCACGCCGTCTCGTCGCTGCCGGCTTCCCGCTCGGCAACGGCCAGATCCTCGTGGGCTGCCACCAGCAATCGCCGGTAGTGTCCCCGCTGCAAGCCGACCAGACGGTCGTGCAGGCCCTTGTACTCGCGAGCCTGCCGGGCGGCGCGTTCCAGGCGCTTCAGGTTCGGCTCGACCTCGGCCAGCAGGTCGGTAAGCCGGGTGATGTTGGTGTCGGATTCCGCGAGATTACGCTCGGCCTCCTGCACCTTGAGCCGAAGCCCGGTGAGATCGGCGGCATGCTCGAAAAGCCCGCGCCGTTCCTCCGCCCGCTGGCTGAGCGCCTGATCGACCAACCCTTGTCCAACGACGGTATAGCTGTGACCGAGCGATGCGGTGAGCTGGGCGACATCCTTCAGGCGGACGCGACGGCCATTGATGAAATACTGGGTATCGCCACCACGAAAGGCCCGGCGGGTGACCGTGACCTCACTGAATTCGCTGGGAAGCCACCGATCCTCGTTGTCGAACGTGACCGTCACTTCGGCCAGACCAGAGGGAGCCTTGCCCTTGCCGCCGGCGAAGATGACGTCCTCGGTTTTCTTCGAGCGAAGGGCGCTGTAACTTGTCTCGCCAAGCACCCAGCGGATTGCATCGGAGATGTTCGATTTCCCGGATCCGTTTGGCCCGACAACGGCGGTGATGCCGGGTTCGAAGGCGAAAACGGTCTTCGAGGCGAAGCTCTTGAAGCCGTGCAGCTCGAGCCGGGTCAAGCGTGGTTTCGGTTGTGTCCCGGTCTCGTCCATGGTGCCCGTGCAGGAAGATCGATGCCCGATGGCATCACGAAAGGTCCGGGGCGCAGATGCCGGACGCAGCACCCAAGGGTACACCGGAATGGGGACACAGCGCCGGGGGCGAGGGGAGGGGCGATAACGAGCATCGCCCGTACGAGTGGTTATCATCGCCCTCGCAGGCGCCGGGGAGGGGCGATGACGAGCGGTCTTCGGCGGGGGAAACTCGTACGGGCGATATTCATTATCGCCCTCGCAAGCGCCGGAGGGGCGATGACGAGCAGTCTTCGGCGGGGGAAACTCGTACGGGCGATATTTATTATCGCCCCTCGCAAGCGCCGGGGAAGGGCGATGACAAGCATCGCCCGTACGAGTGGTTATCATCGCCCCTCGCGACTTGCCGGCCTTCGGGGGCGATGACAAGCATCGCCCGTACGAGCGATCTTTCTATCTCCCTCGCAAGCGGCGATGACCGGCCGCAGCTGCGAGCATCGTCCGTACGAGGCAATCGCGGCTAGATATCCTCGGGCATGCGGTAGTAACGATCGGTGTTCCAACGAGCTGGATTGTTCGCGATGTAGGTGCGGATGCGGTCGAGATCGCGTTCGTCGCGGACGATGTGCTCGTAGTAATTCCGGTGCCAGAACTCGCCGTCGTACCGCGGCCACCCCTGCTCGCGAACTCCGCGTCCATAATGGTGCCCGGTGGTGCCCTTGAACCATTTCATGATGTCGCCCAGGGCGACACCAGGCGCATCGTCTGGCCAGGGTTCGAGAAAGATGATGCCGTGGAGGTGATTCGGCATGATCACATAGGCATCGAGCGAAATATGGGGAAAGGTCTCCGGAATCGCGTTCCAGAACAGGCCGATCATCGCGCCGATGTCGTTGAGGTCCATCACGCTGTCGCGAATCTCGCCGAATCGGCAGATATTGCCGTGGGTGTTGGTGACGACATGATAGTATCCCGGCGTTCGATACTCGTAGCCTGGCAGCCTCGTCGCCTTCCGCCGCCGATCGGAATCCCTCACCATGGGGTCCACCTCTCTTGCCAGCCAGCCTCATCGATAACGAGCATGAAGATCATCAATATCGACATCATGCTGGTATCCAGGGGCGATGGCAAGCGGCGGGGGCGATGACGAGCATCGCCCGTACGAGTGGTTATTATCGCCCTCGCAAGCGCCGGGGGGCGATGACGAGCATCGCCCGTACGAGGCTGTCTTCTCGCCCCTCGCGACTTGCCGGTCATCGCCCCAAGGTGTCCAGGTTCTTTAGGGTTCGAAACCTGAGCATCTTGGGCACCTTGGATACCTTGGTGCGACCAAGGTGCCCAAGGTGTGAGAGAGGGATCTCTCAATTTCCCGATGGATACGCCAAGATGTCCAAGGTGTTCAGGTTTTGACCCTTAAGGGGAACCTGAGCACCTTGAGAGGTGAGCGGCAGTTTCCACATCCAGGGTCCATTGTATGCCTGACGGAATGACGAGACGCCGAGGGTCCCTTTTGCGCGGCGAACCGAGCTGACGCTCAGGCCCATCGATTTCATCGTCGCCATGATCTCCGATGCCTTCATCGGACCGTCGGCGAGAACCTCCCGCAGCAGTGTCTCCGCATCCTTCCGCTCCATCGGTTCGGGACCGCGCTTGCCGGTGGGCACCGTCGCAGCGAAGCACTCCTCGATGCCGACCGGGGATGCGCCGAGCCAGGCGATCGGGCCATCGAGCGGGCGGCGGAACCCCTGGGCGGCGGCCGGAATCGTGTAGTTGCTTTTCACGACCTGCATCACCTTGTGCTTGCCGCCGGTTTCGACATCGTCCGGCTGCTGGTCGTCGGGCAGGTCGGCGACCATGATGACGCTGCGGGCAAGCGCGGTGAAGGCGGTGCTGCCGAGCAGACGCTGGGCGGCGCGGCGGCCATCGCCGGATTTGCCGACGTGCATGATGCCGACGATCGCGACGCCGGTCTCCTCCGTCAGCCCGAGCAGGGGCTGGAGCGCATCGCGAATCTCCCCCTCGCTGTTGCGGTCGGCGTTCGGCAGGTAGCTGCTGAGCGGATCGATGATCACCAGCCCGATCTTGTGCCGGACGATCGTCTCGCGGATGACGCCGATATCCCGCTTCGCATCCAGCCATTTCCGGGTGCCATCGCCGGATATCGACCCCTTCAGCAGAAAGACCCGGCTCACGTCGGCACCGTGGATATCGAGCCGGGGCCGCACGATGTAGCCGGGGTCATCCTCGGCGCTGAGTATCAGGACGTTGGTGCGCGGCGCGCGGGAGCCATCGGGCAGCCGCCCCCCGATGCTGAGCGCGGCGGTGATCGCCGCCATGATGGTCGATTTGCCGTCACCCCCGTAGCCGCCGAGGATCGTCAGCATCCGACGGGGAATCCAGCCGTGCCAGAGCCATTCGAGCGACTCGGCGCGGACATCCTCAAGGCAGACGACATCCGGCACCAGCTCGCCAGCCGCAGGAGGCAGGGTCGGGGTCATGCAGCGGAAGAGAGCGCCGAGCGAACGACCGGCGGCGAAGAAGTCGTCCAGCCCGCATTTTTCGCCATCGTCCAGCGGCGGCATGATGCAGTATCCCACCTGCGCGCCCTTCCGCTTGAGGAAGGCGGACAGGCGATCCAGCGCCTCGCGCACCGACCGCTTGGTCATGCAGTCGCTGTCGAAGGCGATGATGACGGGACGACCGTTGAGCGCGATCTGCTCCCAGTCGGGCAGGGCGACCTTGCCACCCTTGTCGTTCGTGCCGCGCCAGTTCCAGACGCCGAGCAGGCCGATCACGCAATCGATCCCGTTGGAGAGCGCGGCGTCGACCTTTTTCGCTCCCTCGGTAATCCAGAGGGGCGTCGCGGGGTCACCGAGCAACGGCACGACGCGGCGGGGCACATCGAGACAGGGATGGGCGCCGGCGATGGTTTCGTATTTGACAGGTTTGCCAGCGGCGAGTCGCGGCCGGTCGGGTTTGAGCTGGAAGTTTCCCCGCTGCCCGTGCACCGTGTTGATCGGAATCATGAGGCCATCGCGGCGCTGGAAGGCGGGAATGACGTTCGGCAACTCCGCGGCGCGGAAGGATCGGTAGCCGCGCTCGGCGATGATCTCGGGGCTGATCGCGGAGCCATGCTCGAGCTCGTGGCGATGGGCGGGGGACAACAGATCGCGGGGTTCTTCGGCATGTATGGTCATGACCTCTCCTCGGCGAAACATCGAAATAAAACATGTGTTCTCTATTCAATACGCATCGACGAGGGTGAAATCGGCCATTTCGGGACGAAAATGCCTTCCCTGGTAGCACCGACGGGCGCCATTCCCGGTAGCACCGACCCGAAGTGGTCGGTGTTCGTGGATCAGGGGATGAAAGGTCTTTGCCTGGACACCGGGCACTCCGGCCCGGTGCGACCGATCGTCTCATACGGAATCAGGATGATTGGGTTGGGAGTTGCCATGACGCCGCTCCGCACGCAGGGGTATGGGCATGTTTCGGGCACGGAACCCGAGATGACGATTATGTGCGTTGGCCCGCGATCGATCATCCGGATTCGGTATCAGTGGTGCGTCTTTTCCGTCCCGTGACCTTCTGGAACATCTGAACGAATCGGAACGCAGGTGGTAGCATCGGATCACGTCCGCAAGGGCCCATACCGTCAACGTTTCGTCCCGGCCCGCATGCCGATTGTTTTTGTTATGGAAGGAGCACCGCGCGTGGATACCCCGCAAGAACCCACCGGTGCCCGTATTATCCCGCTGTTTCCCGATCGCCGGATCGCCCCACGGCGCACGGCGCACGCGTCTCCGTCCGACAACTCCGTCAACCAGCAACGCCGGGAGGAACTGGATCGGTTGCTGCAGGAGGCGATCCGGACCTCGCATCCGGGTGACGGCGATCTGCCCGGGAAAACCGGCGCCGTCGAGCTGGCGCTGTCGAGCGGTGCGCTTTACCCCCACGTCGCGACCGAGGACGTCCCGTACGAGGCCGCGAAACGCGGGTTTCGCACCGTCGAGCTGATGCTGCAAACCGCCGGGGAATACCAGCCGGAGTTCATCGCGATGACCGCCGCGAACGCGCGGGACGCAGGTGTGCGCATCCACTCCATCCACACGATGGAGAGCCTGCACCGGCTGATGTCTCCCTATGCACGGCGAGCGGAAGAAGGGCGCATCCTGTTCCAGCAGGCGATCGACGCCGCGACCACGCTCGGGGCCCGGGTGATCGTCTGGCATGGACCGGAGAAACACGAGGTCGCGACCGAAGAGACGTGGGAACGCTTCCTCGCGATCGCGCGGGAGCTGGCGAGCTCCTGTGGCGGAGCAGGGATCACCCTCGGGATCGAGAATGTCTCCCGCTGCGCGTTGTCGCAGGTCCGTCACGTCGCCCAGTTCGCCCGGACACTCGGCGAGATCGGCACCCGGGATGAGATCGGGTTCGTCTTCGACCCGTTCCAGGCAATGGAGGCCGGCGCAAACCCCTTCATGATGCTGGCCGCGATGGGCGACCGGGTCGTCGATGTCCATATCAGCGACTATCGGGAAGACGATCCCTCTGCACGGCACCTGCCCCCGGGCGATGGGGACTTGCCATGGTCCGCGCTGCTGCGGGCGATCGCCGGCAGCGGCTACAGTGGCCCCCTGATGATCGAAGGCGCACTGGGTACCGGCGATGATGTCCTCGCCCGGGTACGAGGTCGCATCGAACCGCTGATCGCCGATCTCTTCCGCCCATCCAGGGCACCGGTTCCGGACATCGCGCCAGCGGGGTTGCCCGAAGGCGTGCTGCAGGGGATCGCGCTGTTCAACCAGCGCAAGTTTTACGAGCAACATGAAGTGATCGAGCACGAGTGGCACGCCGAGAAGGGTCCTGTCCGTCGGCTTTATCAGGGAATCCTCCAGATCGGGGTCGGCTTGCACCACGCGCTGAGTGGAAACTGGCGGGGGGCGGTATCGCTGCTCACTGACGGGGTCGACAAGGTGTCCGCATTCCAGCCGGAAGCCCGGGGAATCGATACCGCCCGTCTGGTCGCCGATTCGCAGGCATGCCTGGACCAGATCGTCGCCCTCGGACCTGACAGAATGGACGAATTCGATACGAGCCGGATTCCGGTGATCCAGTTGGTGGTCTAGCATCAGCCGGCTTGCTCTCTGGCACAGCATCATTGCTGGCTACCGGGGTTTCTTCTCCCCTACCCTGCACACGACCCGGCAAGCGCATGTCGTCGCGACCGTTTCTTCTGCGAAGAACGGTGATGGCGGTGTATCCTGATATATTGCAAAGGGATCCACCTGTACGGGTGGATCCTGGAATGTGCGCCCGCAACGCGACGGTTGGAGGGACTGTCCACGCGAGCGATACCGCACTGGCCATCAGGCCATCCGATTCGTCTCGTCCACCACGTCGCGCAACGATCTCCCGTACAGGCACCACAGATGCCGCGAAAGGGTATGAGGCAAGCCCGTCATGCGAAATTTCTTCCAACGCCAGGGCAAATTCCGGCCACTGTTCCGGGGTGATGTCCGGGGCAAGGATGAGGAGCATCAGATCCCGGAAGATCTCTGGGTCAAATGCCCGAAATGCGGCGAACTCCTCTACTCTCGCGAGCTCGACCGTAATGCCCAGGTTTGCCCCAAATGCGGTCACCATTTCCGCCTTAACGCCCGCGAGCGAATCGCCCTGCTGGCCGACGCGGATTCCTACGAGGAGTGGGACACCGGGGTGCAGCCGCAGAACCCGTTGAAGTTCATCGACCCCTCTGGGCCATACGACGAGAAGCTGGCCAAGACCCAAAAGAAAACCGGCGAGACCGACTCGCTAATCACCGGCAAGGCAACGATCAAGGGCCGGCCGATCGTGCTGATCGTCGCCGAATTCAGCTTCATGGGCGCCAGCATGGGGTCCGTCTTCGGCGAGAAGATGACCCGGGCGGTGGAACGGGCAATCGAGGAGCGCCTGCCGGTCCTCACCGTCAATGCCTCTGGCGGCGCCCGGATGCACGAAGGTCTCTTCTCGCTGATGCAGATGGCGAAGACGATCGCCGCATTCCACCGGCTCGGCGAGAATCGCCTGCCTCACTTCTCCTTGCTGGTCGATCCATGTTACGGCGGCGTACCCGCCAGCTACGCCACGGTGGCCGACGTCATGCTGGCCGAACCGGGCGCCTTGATCGGCTTCGCCGGACAACGCGTGATCGAACAGGTAACGCGGCAAAAGCTGCCGGAAGGTTTCCAGACCGCCGAGTTCTTGCTGGAGCACGGGATGATCGACCAGATCGTCGACCGGAATCTCCACCGGGACATGCTGGGCACACTGGTCGACCATTATCTCGGATGCCCCGAGGGTGCGACCGCCCTGGATCCGCGCGAATACCGCTCCATGCGAGAACAGCAACAGGCCGACGAAACCGAGCAATCCGTCACGGCCGACACCGGAGAAGCGTCGTGACCGACTCATATCAGGAACAGGCTGTGCCAGAGATCGAGGGATCTGCACCGGAAGAGACACCGGAACTCTCGGCGATGGACCGGGTGCGGCTCGCCCGCCATCCGGAGCGTCCCGCCACGCTGGACTATATCCGCGAGCTTTTCACGCATTTTGTGGAATTGCGCGGGGACCGCAACTTCGGCGACGACAAGGCGATGATCGGCGGCCTGGCGACGTTCCGCGGCCGGTCGGTCGTCGTGCTCGGCCACCAGGGTGGCACCAACACGCGAGAGAATATCGAGCGTAACTTCGGAATGCCCCGGCCAGAGGGTTTCCGCAAGGCCCGGCGACTGATGCAGCACGCCGAGAAATTCGGTCTGCCGATCCTGACCTTCGTCGACACCTCGGGAGCCGATCCCGGGATTACCTCCGAGGAACGCGGGCAGGCGACTGCGATCGCCGAATGCCTGATGCAGATGATCGGGACAAAGGTGCCGATCGTCTGTACGGTGATCGGCGAAGGCGGTTCCGGGGGGGCACTCGCGATCAGTCTGGGCGATCGATTGCTGATGCTGGAGAACGCCGTCTATGCGGTGGCCTCGCCCGAAGCCTGTGCCGCAATTCTCTGGAAGGACGCCGGCAAGGCTTCGGAAGCGGCGGAGACAATGCGGGTAACGGCAGCCGATCTGGAGCGATTCGGGATCATCGACGAGCTGATTCCGGAGCTCGTTCCGGCACACGAAGCACCACGAGACACGATCCAGACGGTCGGGAACCGGATCGCTGCCCATCTCGATGACCTGTGCGCCAACCTTGTGCCGAGCAGCAACGAGAACATCGACGAATTGCTGGATCGCCGCTACGACAAATTCCGCGTCATTGGTGCATGGTCCGAAGACGGAATCTCGAATTAGCGTCCACCGTATATCCCAAACAGGTAAAACACAGAAAATGGACGAAACACCCGGTCTGGAACCTTTGACCGGGTGTTTCGCTGCGCAGCCGGGCATCGACACTTCCGCGACAGCGCTCAACGTGACGAAATGACCCCGGACCGGTGCTGTGGTGAGATCACCTGATCCTGCTCCCTGGGAAGGAGCGGCCATTTTGTCACCGACGCGGAAACCGTGACTCCCCGATTATCGCCAACTCGCCAGGCCTTCAGCGGAACCGGCGACATCAGGCAATCAACTGCACTGTGTCCCATGCAATGACATGACCGCTTCCCCAGCGACCCCGATAGATCGACCCGATGGCGCGACGAGATGAGGACCCCGCCGGTGGTGCAACCATTCGTGTCAGTCAAATCGCAATCCGGAAATAAACCTCTCCAGCAGAAATGCCATCGTGAGCGCCACTCCCCTATTATGCTCCTCCATCTTGTTTACGTCAATTACCAAGAGTGAATAAATGGACGTACTCATAAATCACAAAATCGTATCTATCGATTATGCACCTATCAAACAGCTATGGAGTCGAATGTGTTGAAATTCGCAACACGTGATCCTTCCCTGGATAGAATAACGCCGTATTCAGTATTTTAATCTTCTCTGAAAAAAACAGACATATTTCATGATGCGGATCATACAAGAGACCCTGCCTGTTGATTCAGGCAGGGTCTCTCATGACGTAGATGACCGATGAGCGAGCCATGGTGGCGCTTGTGAATCCAGTGGCCGCACCGGTCAGAGCAAACCGACCGGACGTCCCAGCCATGTGACATGGCACGAGACAGGCGAATCATCGCCCGGCCACCAACACAGGCGACTCGATCACCTCCCGGTTCCGAATACTGGAGTGGGGTGCGTCCAGCGTAGCGACGCAATCCAGTATCAACGGCGGCAGGTAGTCAGCTACGCACTTCCCCACGCTCGATACGGCTGCTTCCCCAGCAATCGCGTCGTTTCCGCTCCGGAGGCACGGCGAGTTGGGGGATCGCCGGTGGTGCCGCCAATCGGATCGAAAAGCGCGATGACCGTCTGGATTGACTCCTCCGATCAAGTGTATCGAACATGAGCGCCACGCCGTCAGTATGCACGACGTCATGTTTTACGTCAATTTGTTCCGTGTATTACCGAACGCTTCGTGTAAACCGTTCGATTGCCCGATTGAGCTCCTCAAGCCGATCTTCGCGATCCTCCGGCTGGGCATCGACGACGCAGCCACGGATATGGTCCTGGAGCAACAAGAGCCCGACGGATTGCGAGGAAGAGATGATCGCGGAGATCTGGGTGAGGATGTCGATACAGTATTTGTCCTCCTCGATCATCCGTCCGACTCCACGTACCTGACCTTCGATCCGGCGCAGCCGGGCAAGCAGCTTCGCCTTATCCTTCGCGTAGGAATCGCTGTGATCGGGAGAGCAGCAGGAGGTTACGGAGGTCGCCTCCGTCATCGGAAAATCGGTTCCCATTGTCAGAATCCTTTCCAATTCACCCGATCCAAACGGGCGAAATCCGGGTCCCGGAGCGCGGCGCAGTGATGAATATGGGTCCCGCAATTCAAGTATGGTCGTCGCCTCAGGGAAATGCCACACGATACCCATTATCGAACGGCCCCGAACCCCAAAAGCCCGATAAGCCGGCGCGAAACGGTGACCAGCCGTCCGACGTACGTGCTCTCGGTGTCACCTTGAGCCAGACCGCAGCCAAAACTCCCCTCCCTTCATCCTGAGCGCAGCGAAGAGCCTGTCCAGAGGGAGCGGCCGCGCCGCGACCGTGGGAATCCCTCGGCGAAGCCGCTGTGGAGGGGGCAACCGTGCTTCCCTGAGCATTGTGCTTCGCACGGAGATCCTTCGCATTCGCTCAGGATGACGAGGTTGTCTAGGATGTCGGAATTGGCATATCACTACACTCCTCCCTTGTCATCCCGAGCCCGTGAGATCGCCATCGCGGTCGAACGGAGTCGAGGAATGATGGGCGCGTGGCGGGGACTGTGACAGTTTTGTCGTGACGCGCCACTGAGCGCAGATCAGGATGAAGAAGTGGTTTCGAGCAGATTATACCGAATCCGGATGATCAATCGGAGGATCGCGCATGCGCGGAGATCGTCGTCTCGGGTCCTGCGCCCGAGATATGCCGCGCAGCGGCATCACGGTGACCTGCGAGTGCTCATGCGGAGTCCGTATCATTCTCTCCCGATGGCGCGTTCGATCGTTTTCGCGGCGATCTCGCAACCGTCGATCGCGTCTTCGAGTCGTGCGTAGATATCCTTCCAGCGAATGACATCCAGGAATTCCATCGTACCATCGAAAAGCGAGCGATAACTCGCTTCCCACAACGTATCTCCCTCGCCCTCGTACTCATGGATCCGGACCATGTACGGCCGGTGACCGGAACCCCCTTCAATATAGGAAACGAGCGATGCGACTTCACGCGTGATACGAACCAGGACACCGGCCATGTCCCGTGCGATCGGCGTGGCCTGCCGAACCCCGGCGAGCACCGCGATTTCCGCGGCGCCTTCGATCGCATCGACGATCTCGTCGATCTCCAGCGCGAGCTGCCGCATCACCGGTGCCGGCAAAGATGGAGTGTGCCCTCTTTCGAGACGCAACAGCAGATCGTGCGTGTTGGCGTCCGCCCGATGCTCGATATCGTCCAGAGGCACGAATGTGGCATCGGAGATCTCCCCCTCGAACAGTTGCACCAGCGCATTGGCGGCGTCGACGGTAAATGAGGCGGATCTCTCGAGGAGGGTGAGAAAGGTCGGGTCTGGCGTACGACGCCATATCATACGGATTCTCCTGAGGGCAAACGACGGCGCTGGTGTCGCAGATTGTGAGAAGATGATCGCATACTGAAGACCTACAATTCCGGACCGCACGGCGACGGGACTTCCAGGCGAAAGGATCAGCATCATGGCGGAGACCAACATCCTCATCGCGACCTTCGACGACGAGAGCAAAACCTACCAGGCGTTTTCCGACCTGAAGCGGGCGGCATCGCAGGGGCAACTCAAAATCGAGGGGATGACTATCGTTCATCGAACGCTGGACGGGCGATTCGAGGTGCGTGATGCAGCGATGAAACCGTTTGGCGGAGCAATGGCCGGCGGCATCATCGGCTCGCTGGTCGGTATCCTCGGCGGTCCGATCGGTATCCTCCTGGGATGGGGCGCCGGCTCGCTGATCGGCGGATTCCGCGATGCGCACGAGCTGCGGTCGGACCAGACCCTGTTCCAGCGTCTGACGGAGAACATGGAAGTGGGCGGCACGGCGCTGGTTGGCGAGTTCGAGGAGCACGACCAGAACGTCGCGAACCAGATTGTCCGAAAGCTCAGCGGTGAGCTCCTGCGGCGCCCAACCAGCGAGGTCCAGGCCGATATCCTCGCGGCGGAGCATGCCAGCGATGCCGCATCGCGCGAAGCCAGGCGGGTGATCCGCGAAGAGCGCCCGGGCAGCTTCCCCGGAACCGGTCCGGATGACCAGAAGTAACGAAATCCGCCAACGCGGGAAAGAAGCGTTGCGCTCCATTCCTGGCATTGTCGCACTCTATGAATTCGGATCCCACGCAAATGGGACCGCGGACGAATGGTCGGATATCGACTTTCAACTTTTCAGCGAGGATGTGGATATTTCGGTCTCCGGACGATGTGCGCCGCTCCTGGCGATCGCACCGGTGATGATCGAGTGGACGATCGTGCGGACGGAAAACGCGTGGGCATCCACCGTGCTTTTCGCCGATACCAGTCCATTGTGTCATCTGGATATCGGTATCAGCACCGCAGGATCCTTTGTCCACGACTCCATGCTGAGCGAATCCCGTCTTCATTGGACGCAGAAGGCCCGGTATCAATCGACGGGAATGGAACCCGCCTGGTTTGCACCCGAGCCGGGCGGCGCGGAGCATGCCATGCTCGGAGATATCCTCGGCGCGCTTCGATACGTGAAAGCCCGGCGCCGGGGCCAGGATCTGTTGTGCTGGAAATTCTTCTCGGCATTGGCAAACCGGATGCTGGAAGCAGCGTATCAGGTCCGCGTACATCGCGATCGTGGATTCGGGAAACCGCTGACATCCCACGAGCATATGCAGCTTCGCAAGGCATTGTCCCGGGCTGAAACCGATGACCTCGCCTCAATGATTGTCACCAGCGACGGTGCAAGCATGGACAGGAACATGGTCCAGCTCGGTCATGCCCTCGTCAAACTGATTGATGAACGGGAAGAGATCTCCTCCACCTGTCGAACAGCCGTGATGATGCTTCTGACGTGGATCGAACGCGCTCTTCTCGACCAGGAATTCAACGATGCCCTTTCATGACCTCGTATTCGAGGAAGCCCAGACAGTCATCCGTATGTTGTTGCGAGAGCTGGATGAGAAGTCGCCGGGTGTGATCGAGGACGTGTATATCGGCGGATCGATCGCATTGCGGGAACCGCATCGGATTCACAGCGACATCGATCTCGTGCTGATCCGACCGGAAGACATCGACAATGCACGGACGATGGCCGCGTTGGAGCCCGTTCTGGCCTGGGTGCGAGAGATGTATCCGAAACCGGAGATCGACGCCATCGTGTTGAGCGCGTCAGACCTTGCGGCCGGTCCGGACCGGATCGAAGGAATCCGCCCGGTAATCGTCGAAGGCGTGCCAGAGTTAAGCGAGACCGGGAGCCAGCGTAACCCGGTGACATGGGCAACCTTGCAGCAGTGCGGCATCACATGGCGCGGGCTGCCGCTTCCGAATGCCGATCTCTGGTACGACCGGGCGGCGCTCATCGACTGGGAGCGTCGCAACATCGACGACTACTGGAGACCCTGGCTCGCGATGAGCGACCACCTCGCCTCGCGCGGCGGCATTCTGACCTTTCGACCATATTTCATCGAGTGGGGCGTACTCGGCATAACGCGGCTCCACGCGACGATCGCGACCGGCGAGATATTCTCGAAATACCAGGCCGGCGAATATGGTCTCGATCACTTCGACGAGCGCTGGCGACACATTCTCAAGGAAGCGATGCGAATCCGATCCGGCCCGAACGACAACGGCGCGACATGTCCCTCCCTCTACGGGCGTAACCTGCTCAAGCGCCGCAGCGATGCGCGAGCCTACATTGCCACCGTGATCGAGGATATCGCCGGGCGGCGGTAATCCACATGTCCCGCCGATTTCCATAACGCTCCTCCGCTACGCCAGCACGCCGCCAGTCCCTTGACCCGCTGACACACCTCTCACGGCGTCCTGTGGATAAGTTGTGAGCCGATGTGGATAAGAGGTTGATTTTGGGGATAAAAGCATGCCAATTATCCCCAAATTGTGTACGTACAGTGTGTACCTGGCATGAGCGGTCTGGATGCCGTCGGGGACAGTCACATCTGTGAAAATTCTCGCCAGTGGACGTGTGGATGTCGCGCGTCGGTTGTCCACACGGCATTCTCCCGGCCGTCATCACGTAAACGGGACTTTTCCACACTATCCACACCCCCTATTACGAATACGATTTATCTATCTCTTTAAGAATTAATACGAGAACGATGGCACAGAACGGACGTGGAGATGTGACAACATCCACCATCGTTACATCGCATTGCAGGAAGGATGTGAGGAGCCTGCCCTGAGCGGAGCGAATGGGTCGATCATCAAGCGACCAGGTTAACCATGCTGCGATTCGCTCTAATAGAAAATCGTCGGGGTGAGATGATACGGAAGCGCATCCTTTGGCAAGGATTGCCCCTGTTCCCACAGCAACCAGTCGAGCTCGTGAGCGGCGATGACGTGACCGCGGCGGGTCATCTCCTGCCGCAGGAGTTCGCAGCCCCAAATCGTGGCGGCGCGGATCTCGATTTCCATCGCCGAGCCAGCCGGAATACGTTCACGCCGACTGATTCGGGCAATGAGATCGTTCGAGTAGCAAAGGATCCCGAGTCGATGGAGGACTTGCGGCACCTTGTAGTCGGCGAAGGCGGTCAGTTGTCCCAGATCGTGGAACCGGCCGTATGGTGTCCCCTGCAAGGCTCCAGAGAGATCCCCCACCAGGATTTGGGCACGTTTGTAGAAGCGGACCTCGTTGCCCGGAAGCCCGGTTTCCGCGCGCCGCCAGGTGACGACATCGTTGAATGACGGGAAGAGCCGGACGATGTCGCGGATCAACTCGATCGCAGAGCCATTCGCCCGGCGCAGGAGTTCCGTCGCCGGCGTATCGCTTTCCAGCGCGTTGAGACCACGGCCGAGCTCCCGGATGTTGCGGACGCGCTCTTCAAGAAGCGGGATTTCCTGCTGCCCCGGCGCCGGGCGTAGCAGGTGGGCGATCGATTCGCGATCCATCGCTGCCAGCCGATCGGGATCGTCCAGACGCTCACCTTCCCGTGCGCCTCGCTCAAGCGCGGCGACGAGAGCAACGTAGCCGTCCAGAAGCGTCCTGTCGCGCTCCACACGCCAGCGAATGTCCGGATTCGACCCCTGACCCCAAAAGCAGAAGTTGAGCGCGTCCAGGACCATCACCCACATCGTCAGGCGTTCGATATCGCCAGATACGATCCATGAGGGGTTGTGCAGCGTCGCGTCCCACTCCGGACTGACGTTGCGCGCCACGAGGCGATCGGCGACCGCGTTGATGGCGTCCGGCTCGATGGTGACATCACGGGTGAATTGCATGACCGCGGCGGTGGAGCGAAGTACGTACAGGGGATCAGGTCCGGTCTGGTCGAGGGCATCGGGCCAGATGATCGCGTGATTGGTCATCGTCCCTCCATATCGGGTTACCTGCGGATCATCGTCCAATGCGTGGGACCATTCTGCACCAGCCTGGCGGCCGGTTCGACCACCTTGAATCCGAACCGGGTATAGAAGCGGACGTTCCGTTCGGTCCCTGTTTCGAGATACGCGGGAAGACCGGCGTTCGCCGCCGCCTCGAGTCCCGGTTGGATGAGCGCGCTGCCGACGCCCCTGCCCTGCGCCAGTGGGGAGACGCCGAGCCCCAGCAGGTACCAGAACGGTTCGTCCGGAAAATAGGCGACTGCGGCTCGATCCTCGGCCCAGAGTCCGAGTGTCGGACGAAAGCGGATGGTGAGCATCCGGATATACGTAGGGGCCATTCTGAGACGATCCATCGTCTCCCGCCCCGGGCCGAGGGGAGGCACCCACTCGGCAACTCCGAGCAACACCCCTCCGTCGAATGCACCCCAGGCTGCCTGGTGGCGGATCGATTGCGCGATGGTGCCCCGGAAGAAGACGGATAACATCCGCAGACGCATCGCTTCATCGGGAAGGATCGCGACATAGCCCGGCTCGACGAGAAGGCTTCTGGCGAGGACATCGGCCGCGGTATCGACATCACGTGAGGTCAGGAGGCGGATATGGAGGGAACCCGGCTGCTGGGGATCAGTCATCTCTACCTTCCCGACGATATGATGCAAGGATGATTGCCTTTACGATGCCTTGCGAATTTCCTCGCGGTGTTTCGCGCTGAGTTGGCCGCAGGCGGCATCGATTTCAACGCCACGCGAGTAGCGAACGGTGGTCGGGATACCGGCCTCGCGCACGATGCTGGCGAATCGTTCGATCATCTCCGGGTTGGGACGCTCGAATTCGAGGACATCCACCGGGTTGAACGGGATCACGTTGACGTGGCAGAGGCGACCGCGCAGGAGTTGCCCGAGCTCGCGCGCAATCTCGTCGCTGTTGTTGATGCCATTCATCAGCGCGTACTCGAACGAGATACGGCGCCCGGTTTTCTCGGCGAAGCGATCGCAGGCGGCGAGGAGATCCTCGACTGGATATCGTCCGTTGATCGGCACGAGCTGCGAGCGGAGCTCGTTGTTTGGCGCGTGCAGCGAGACCGCCAGATTGACCTGGTACGGCTCATCGGCGAGGGCGTCGATGCGCGGGATGATGCCTGAGGTCGAGATCGTGATCCGACGGGCACCGAAGTTGAGCCCGCGCGGATCGTGGATGATCCCGATGAACTTCATCGTCTCGACGTAGTTCTGGAGTGGCTCGCCCATCCCCATCATCACCAGATTGGTGAGTTGCCGCCCCAGCTCCCGCGCCTTGCGGGCAGCATCGACGGTCTGCTGGACGATTTCCCCTGCGGAGAGGTTTCGTGTGAGTCCCCCGAGACCGGTGGCGCAGAAGGCGCAACCGACGGCGCAGCCTACCTGGCAGGAAACGCAGACCGTCGCGCGATCGGGGTAAAGCATCAACACCGTTTCCACGAACTGCCCGTCGAACGTCTGGTACAGCAGTTTGTAGGTGTCCCCGTTGTCGGAAACCAACTGGCGGATCGGCTTCATCGTCCGGAATGGAAGGTTCTCCGAGAACGATTCGACCAGAGGAGAAGGGACATTTCCCATGTCGCCGTAATCCTCGACCAGCTTGCCGTAGGCCCAGTCAAACATCTGCTGCGCGCGGTAGGTGGGCGCATTCATCTCCTGCAGACGTTCCTGCAGGGTCTCGAAGGGCAGATCGTAAAAGCCGGTGAGGCGCTTGCGGCGCGGGGGAACCGGAGCTCCGGTCACCGGGGACATAGGAACAGCGGGAGAAGTGGATTCGGTCATGAGGTCACTTTATGGGGAAGCCGGGTGGCTGCGGGACACGCGTGCCGGTCTCGGGGTACCGGCTTTTTCGAGTTCATTCTACCATTACGGCGAACGTTTTCCGCAGCCGCAATCCATGTGAGGACGATTAATCATGCCCGGAACCATTCGGATCGATATCAACAGCGACGTTGGCGAGAGCTACGGTGCATTTCGGCAAGGAGCGGATGATGAGTTGTTCCCGCTGATTTCGAGCGCGAATGTCGCGTGCGGGTTCCATGGTGGGGATCCACGTACGATGGAGCGGACCGTGCGTGCCCTGGCGAATCTCGGCGTTGCGATCGGGGCACATCCATCGTACCCGGATCTCGTCGGATTCGGGCGTCGGGTGATTCAGGCAACACCGGACGAAATCCGGACCGATGTGATCTATCAGATTGGCGCGTTGAAGGGATTCTGCGATATCGCCGGTGTGCCCTTGCATCATGTCAAGCCGCATGGCGCGTTGTACAACCTTGCGGCCAGGGACGCGGCAGTCGCGGGCGCGATCGTCGCGGCGGTGCATGCATTGGCGCCGGATGTCGCGATCTACGCACAGCCGGGAAGCGTGCTGGAATCTTCGGCGCGCGAGGCCGGGCTTCAGGTGATGCGCGAGGCATTCGCGGATCGCGCCTATCTGGCCAATGGCTCCCTGGCATCCCGTCATCTCCCCGGTGCGGTGTTGACCGACCCGCGTGAGGTCGGCGAACGCGTGATCCGGATGATTCGGGGAGAGGCGATTCCGACGGTTGATGGCGATCCGATCGCGATCGAGGCCGAGACGATCTGCATTCATTCCGATACGCCAACGGCAGTACCGATCGCCCGGGAGCTCCGGCGAATGCTGGGCGAAGCGGGTATTGCGGTGGAGACGATCGTATGACGGACGCCCCCTCGTTCGTGCCATTTTCCGAATCGTCGCTGCTGATGCGGGTCGGTGACCGGATCGATGTGGAGACTACCCGGCGCATCGCCGTCTTCGCCGACAGCATGCTGGCTCGCCCCATCGACGGGGTACGCGATTTTGTCCCCTCCTATCGCTCAATTCTGTTTATTTACGATTTGAATGTAACTTCGGTTGGCGACCTTCGGCGACAGGCGACAGCGCGCTGGCGAGACAGTTCTCCCCAGGAATCGGCGCTATCCACACCCGCTGTCACCATACCTGTCATTTATGGGGATAGCTTTGGGGACGATTTGTCCGAGGTTGCGGCGTTTCACGGGCTGTCTTCGGACGAGATCGTCGAGCGGCACACCGCCGGCTGCTACACAGTCGGCGCGTTGGGATTTTCGCCCGGCTTCGCATATCTGCTGGGGCTCGATCCCTCACTGGCCACGCCTCGGCGTAGCCGTCCCCGGACGCGGATTCCCGGTGGCTCGGTCGGCATCGGCGGCGCGCAAACAGGGACGTATGCCTTGCCGAGCCCCGGTGGCTGGAACCTGATCGGGCGCACCCCGATGCGGCTCTTCGACCCTTCCCGGGAGAATCCTCTGGCGTTGAGCCTTGGCGATGAGGTTCGATTCCAGCAGATTTCGCCGAAGGATGCTCCACCCTTCCCTGAATACGGCGCCCGGACAGAGTATCTGGCCGGAGAGGGACAGATCGAGGTGCTGTCCCCGGGACTGCAGACGACGGTGCAGGACCTCGGGCGATACGGATTTGGCCGGATGGGGTTTGCGCCCAATGGTGCGGCCGACACCGCCAGCCTGGTCGCCGCGAACCGGTTGGTCAGCAATCCTGATGATGCGGCCGGTCTGGAGATGACGTTATCCGGACCCACGATCCGGTTTCACCGGCGGACCGCGATCGCCCTGACCGGAGCGAACCTGAATGCGTTGCTGAATGGCTTGCCGCTCCTTCCCGGACGTCCCCAGGGAGTGATGCCGGGCGATGAGCTCGCCGTCAGGGGAGTGAGCGGACCGGGCGCGCGGGGATATCTCGCGGTGGCAGGCGGGATCGACGTGCCGGTTGTGTTGGGGAGCCGCTCGACCGATCTGACGGCGGGGATCGGAGGGCATGATGGCCGCGCGCTTCGCGCCGGCGACTGGTTGCCGATTGGAACGATGCGGCGCTCGAACGGGGCGGGGCCGATCTCCGCGACGGTGGTCGATCCCGGAGTGCCGCTGGCGGTGCATCCGGGACCGGAAGCGGATTGTTTCCCCGATGAAGCCTGGGAGGCGTTCCTGTCGGCCACATTCATCCTTGCGGCCGACTCCAACCGGATGGGGATCCGCCTGGAAGGGCCGCTTCTCCGGCCTGCCGGCCCAGCCGACATCATCTCGGAGGGCCTGGTGACCGGATCGATTCAGGTGACGGGCGAGGGGCAGCCGATCGTGATGCTGCCGGGGCATGCGACGATCGGGGGATACGCCCGTATCGCGACCGTGATCGACGCCGATCTCGATCGCCTGGGACAACTTCGTCCCGGAGACAGCGTCCGGTTCCGCCTCGCGTAGAGTGGCTTGTACGGTGATTTACCTGATTCGGATGATTCGTTTAGGGTTGATTGCATAGTGATTGGCGGTTGATACCGACCACGCCCAACACACGTAGGGGCGGATGGTCCGAAGGACTCTCCGCCCTCTCGGCGCCTGTAAGGCGTCGAGCATCCGGACACGATGTCAACCTTATACCGAATCCGGATGATTGGTCGGGGGTTGTCATGACGCCGCTCTGCGGCGTGTCTCGGGCACAGGACCCGAGACTACGAGGTCCGTGATGGGATGGATGCGGTCGCGGGGAGGCGATCATGGCGCTTGGGGGGGAGTTGCCCGGCGCGATCGGGTGTCCTACTTCCCGATACAGAACGAGCTGAAGATCTCGTTGAGGACTGCTTCGTCGACGTTCTCCCCGGTGACTTCGCCGATGGCATGCAGGGCCGCGCGAACGGATGTCGCGAGGAGATCCTGGGGTACGCCGAGGTCGTGACCGGCCTGTGCGTCCTGAAGATGGACCAGAGCGCGTTCGAGCGCCGATCGTTGCCGGGCGTTGACCAACGCGGGTTGTGCGCCACCGGATGCGTCGGCCATGAGTGTTTTGGCGAGCGCTTCTTCCAGCGTATCCAGTCCCTGCCCTGTCGTTGCCGAGACGTGAACCGGTTCGATCCCCGGCAAGGCGCTGGTGATCGCGTCCTGCGATGCCTGTGGCAAGTCCCGCTTGTTGACGATCAACACCACCGGCGTTTGCTGATCCCTCGGGCGGCTGGCAAGCGTTCGCGCAATGTCGAGGTCGCCTTCGGATGGCGACATGGAACCATCGACGATGAATGCGACCGCCGCTGCCGTTGCGAGTGCCTTGCGGCTGCGTTCGACGCCGATCTGCTCGACCGGGTCCTCGGTATCGACGATTCCGGCCGTATCCAGCAATGTCGTGGGGATGCCTCGCAGGTTTACCGTCTCCGCGATGACATCCCGGGTGGTTCCGGCAATCGGGGTGACGATGGAACGATCGGATCGTAATATCGCGTTGAGAAGACTGCTTTTGCCAACGTTCGGACGACCGACGAGCGCTACCTGCGTCCCTTCGCGATACAGCATCCCGGCATTGGAGCCAGCCACGACGCTCGCCAGCGCTGTTTCCGCCTGATCGAGTCCTTCACGAATATCTGCGAGGTCGATCTCGTCGTCGGGGAAGTCGGCCGAGGCATCGAGATAGGCGAGCAACGGGATCAACGCCGATGTTGCGGGTTCGAGCCGGCGCGATAGGTCACCGCCGAGATCGTCGACGGCGAGGCGGAGACTTTCAGATGTCCGCGCCCCGATCACGTTGAGCACGGATTCTGCCTGGGCCAGGTCGAGACGTCCGTTGAGGAAGGCGCGCAACGTGAATTCACCGCGCTCGGCATGCCGGGCACCCGCGGCGAGGGCGAGGCGAAGCGTCTCTCGTAGCGGAAGTGGTCCGCCGTGGCAGGATATCTCGACGGTGTCCTCGCGGGTGTAGGTATGTGGCCCCTTCATCCAGGCGAGGAGTACCTCGTCGATCGTCGTTCCCCGATCGTCTACGATATTTCCGTAGATAAGGCGGTGGGATGGTGTCGATGCCAGGTCGATTGCCGGACGACGACCCGACTTGCGGAAGATTCGGCTGGCGACCGAGGCGGCATCGGCGCCCGAGATGCGCACGACCCCGATGCCTCCCTCTCCGGGCGGGGTGGCGATCGCGGCGATGGTGGCGTGATCCATGAGTGTGCTTTCCTGCTGGTACTAGCGGCGACGGTCCCGGTGCTTCGGCATGGAGGTCGATTTGCGACCGGTATTTTTGGCCATCATTCTCATGAAGGCGATCAATCCAATGATCGAGACCGGGATGATGAAGGCGCCGAAAAATGCGTGGCTCCCGGATAATCGGGCAACAATGATGATGACGAAGAGCAGGCCGACGAAGGACTGGATGCTGACGCCTGAGGACGCTGGAGCGGATTGGGCTTGCCGCGGGTTGGCGTTTGCCAGCGTTTTTTCCGGAATGGGCGGTCCGTCGCTTCTGGCGCGGGTGTCAGGTTTTGCAGATCGCGGGCGAGATGTCGCGATCTGCTGCGTTGGTGGTGCCTTTTTCGGCCTGGGCTTTTCCGTCTCCGGTTTCGGGGAGAGACCGAGTGCTTGTCGCGCTTCGGCAAGACCGATCGGTTGATCGGATGGCATGGGCGGATCCGGGGGACGATCGGAATCATCGTTCGGTTCGTCCTTGCCGGCCTCGTCGTTCGGTTCGGGTTTATCGAGGTCGGCGGCGATTCGTGTTTCCTTCAACGCCTCGGTGACGGGGCTTTCGTGGATCATCTCGGTGGTGGGGAAAGCGTCGAGTGTGGGACGCTCGTCGTCGAGATCGTCCAGGCTTTTCGCCGTTACACTTTCGTACCTGTGTGCGGGTTGGTGGTCGTGTTCCTCGGGCTGACGTTTCGATTCCTGCTCGATTGGCCCAAGCTGCGGTGCCGATATCGTTGAGCCAGCGACGGGTGTGGTGGCGGACATCGTCCCGCTGGTCGATCCGGCAGGCGCCTCGTAGGCGGCAAGCAGGGCGCCGCAATGCGGGCAGGTGATATCCGCATCGCTCACCGCCTTGCCACAATGTCCGCATATTCGTGTTTCGTGTTGCATCTGCTGCTCCGTCCTGCGGATCGCGTTTATCCTCTCCTATGATATACAGAGTTGGACGGTGGCCTTGTGAATATTGTTCCGGGCCCCTGGGAATCCTTCGTGGTGACGGGCAGGGAGCCGCGGCCTGCGCTGAGCGAAACGGGAAGTGTGCGTGACGACTCCACCAGACCAGCCACAAGCAGAAAACCGGGAAGATCGCGGTCCTTTGATCTTTTGCGGGATGTGCGGTGCGCTGAACCCATCGACGAATTTCTATTGCGCCGCATGCGGTACGACTCTGGTGGATGCTTTCCACGCGACCGAAGGCATGCGCGTGTATGAGCGGCCGGATTCTGCCTCGCGTCTGATCGAGATCGTCCCTTCTGGGGAGGAGCTGGAGGTTGTTGAGGATCCGGATGCGCCCGAGGATTTCGTGCGGGTCCGGCTCGCCTACGGTCGGCTTGGCTACATCCGTCTGTCGGATGTGGAAGCCCTGGCCGAGCTGACTGCGGAGGTGCCGCGGACGACGCCCGCGGGCCGGCCACTGCCGAACGAGAATTCTCACGCCACAGGGTGCATCTCCTCGACCGCGGCGCTGGGCGCGGTGGTCCTGGTTGGCATGATCGGCCTGCTGATGATCGTGATCGCATGGCGGGCGGATGTCTACGATCAGGGGACGCTGGCGCTGATGTTCTGCGTCGGGGTCTTCCCGCTGATGATCATGACGGTGGCGTTTTATCTGTACGCGAAGAGTCGCGAGGATCGATTCGCCGACGAAGATGACGAGGCGATGTTGCAAAGCCAGTCATCGAAAGAGGGGTAATAGTGGACGTCGAGGGAACACTTGAGGGGCGGCAGGATTACACGATTCATGGTGAGTTGTATGCCCGCCTGTATTATTCGCTTCCGGACGATCCGGAGAACGTCCAGGCCTGCCAACTGCCGTCGGATGCCTTCGATGCGGAACTGAAACCCGGCGATCCGATCCGGATCACCCTTCTGCTGAAGACGGTGATGGAGATTCGCAAGGCGAGCTGAGGGAATCCTTCCTTCATGAACATGCTGGCACTCGCCCCTCCTTCGTCCTGACCGGATGTGAAGGATCCCCCGGCGAAGCCGCTGCCCGCCGGGCAGAACGAGATGCCCGTTCGTCCCAAGAGAATGATCTCGTACGGGCGATGCTTGTCATCGCCCTCTCGATGCAGGCCAGCCATGGGCGATGACAAGCATCGCCCGTACGCACTGTGCTGGAATCAGCCGGATTCGATCGCAGGCAGTCATCGGCTCTGGTGGACAGGCAGAGGCTCAAGACCGTCTGTAAAATCGCTTAATGGTCCAGTTCTTCCAGCATATCGGGGCCAGCGCCGCGATGGTTTCGACGGTGATCGGGTCGAGAAGGATCCCCCGGCGAAGCCGCTGCCCGCCGGGCAGAAATGGACGCCCTGTGGGCGATTTGATGTGCTTCGCACGGGGATCCTTCGCTCCGCTCAGGATGACGGGAGCTCTGTGATGGTAAACGGCGCGTCTACAGCGAATTTCAGAGAGGTTGATATGGTTGCACCATGATCGACGTCCTACGGACGCCGATAGGGCGAACGGGGCCGCTCTCGCTTTTCGGCCGCGATGCGACCTCACCCCACCATCCTGCGGCCATCCGCCCCTACGTACGTTGCATCTGGACCGTGTCAACCAGATTGCAATTCGCTGTAGTATGGGTTCTCCACATCCTGTGGATAGATTGTGGATAATCCGGTTGCTCATTATCCCTTGTTACGCTCGGCATCCCATAGTTGCCGGTGAATCTGAAGGTGGCCCAGATGAATACCGGTATGCTCCAGCATGTGCAGCAGGAAATGAGCGCGCGTCCATGTCGGATGGTTGGCGCGGACAGTGGTGGCGGGTTGCGCGAGGTCGATAGTGTCGAGCTCGTCCAGGTACATGCGGACATCGGCCAGCCAGTTCTGGAAGCCTGCCTCGATTTCCGCGAGCGATGATGTGGCGTGGAATTCGGCCTCACGGTCGCGTTCCACGTCCTTGCCAAGCACCTGATGCGTGAACATCCAGCGACCGGCCGAGGCGGTGTGGACAGCGATGGCGGCAAAGGTATTCATCTCTCCCCCGCCCTGCTGCTCGGCGGCGGGTTTCCAATGGTTGAGATCGTCTTCGGGGATGCCCTCCAGCGTCTTCATGATGTCGATCACAAGACCTTCGAGAACATCGTAGACTGCGGCGCCCGGCAGGTTCATGTTTCTTCTCCTGTGTTGTTTCTTCAGATAATGAGAATCCGTACGATTCAGGATTCGTTTGGAAGACGCTCGATCCACGGACGTTCCGCCCCGATCGTCGTGTGCTCGCCATGACCGGGGAAGACCCGAACATCGTCGGGGAGCGCGAGAAACCGGCGAAGCGTCCGGTTCATGGTTTGCTGGTCGGAGCCGGGAAGGTCCGTGCGGCCATGGCCACCGGGGAAAAGGACATCCCCACCGAGGATCACCCGATCGTCCTCACTGTAGAGGATGATGTGGGCGTCATCGTGGCCGGGCATCTCCATTACGGTGAAGATGTGCCCACCGACGTTGACGGTATCCCCTTCGGTGAGCTCCTCGTCGAGTTTTGCGGGCGGAATCACCACCGGAACCCCGGAGGATTGGGGAGATTCGAGACGGGGACGCAGGCGCGGATGTCCGGCGACGGGGGCGTCGAAGGCTTCGTGGAGGGCGGCGAGTTCCTGGATGTGGTCCCAGTGGCCGTGCGTCACGACGATGCGGTCGATGGTCGCGCCGAGATTGCGGGTTTCCTGGATGACGTCATCGACGATACCGCCCGGTGCATCGACGAGGATGGCATCGCCTGTGGCCGTATTGGCGACCAGGTAGGCGTTGGTTTCGATCGGGCCGCCGGTGATGCGGCGGATGGTCAGCGGCATATATTTCTCCTGAACGCGATGCGAATGTCGCTTCACCAGCATACCGGCCCCTGTCGAGAATGGGGACTGCCCTACGGAATTTGCTTCAAGTTTCTGGTCAGCTCGTGCGGTACGGAATATGCTAGATACCATCCGACGGAGGAGTCTCCGCGCCAGGGGATGCAACCTGGTTTGTGGTCCGGTGGAGAATGCAGGGGTGGTGCCTTGCTGACTGATCGCTCGTGCAAGAACAGACGGGGGTGGGGTCGCCACTGACGAAACGGGTCTGGATGTACTTCCATGTTGAATGCGCACGCAGTGCCCGGAGCCGACCCGCGCCACGGAGTGAACGTTGTGACCGGAGGGTCGACGGTTCTGATCGTAGATGACGAACGGCATATCGTGGATTTGCTGGACGATCTTTTTCGGGATGAGGGGTATCAGGTACGGAGGGCGTACGACGGTCTTGCAGCGCTGGCGGCGATAGATCGCGAGATGCCCGATCTGGTTATTGCCGATGTCATGATGCCCAGATTGGATGGTTTGGCCCTCTATAACAGGATCCGGGAACGGAGTAGCCGTTTGCCGGTGATCCTGATGAGTGCGGCCGTAACCCCGAGATTGCTCGACGCCACATTTGTGCCGAAGCCGTTCGACATCGAGATGCTGCTTGATGTGGTCGAAGAGAAGCTCAGCGATTCCCACTGACGCTTCTCTTCCTCACGGAAGAGGGATCGACAGAGTTCGAAGATGAGCCGTCCGCAAGGACGGATTTTGTCGTTATACGGAATAGGGGGTGAACTCGCGTGGATGGTGCCCGGCTATTGGCACTCATCAGGGACTCATACGGATTCCGCATGAATGCTCTCGGGTCGCCGCGATACCGCTGTGCACGCATGGTTCTGGGTATGTCTCGGGCACAGGACCCGAGACGACGAAGCGACGTTCCCGGCGAATCGCGCAAGATACGGTGTCGAGGGATCTCTGATCCAGCCTGACAAGATGGCTGGGAAAAGCAAGGATTCCTCGACTGCGCTCGGAATGACGGGGCTTGGGGTGGTGGATTCAGCACCAGATGCAAGTAGGTTGACACGGTGGCCGGATGATCGACCCATTCGTTTCGCTCGGGGCAAGCTCGCCGCCCGAGCCTGCGGCCAGCCGCCCCTACGGGCGATGGCGTCGACCGTGTCAACCATCCTGCAATTCGTTTGTTTCTCCGTTCTGCATTCGGTTAGCTGTTCTGCAGGATCTCCTCGACCTCTCTGAGATCGGGGATCGTGCCGACACCGACTTCGCGCAGGCTCAGCGCGGCGATGGCATTGGCGAAACGACCGGCTTCCAGCGCGGACACGCGTTTGTCGGCCGCTTTCAGGAAGAAGGCCGCCGCGAAGACATCTCCCGCACCGGTCAGGCTCTTGATATCGACCTTGATTCCCGGAATGTCGACCGTCTGGAACTTGCGGGCGCCGGGCATCCCGGTATCGTCGTCATCGTGCTTACTGAAGTAGATACGCGCGCCTTCGGGGCCACGTGTCATCACGCTGAGACGTCGTTCCGCGACCCGCTCGATCACCTCGCGTGCCTGGAAAATCTCCTCATCGCTGACAATCGCGCAGTCGAGCCGACCGATCAGGTCCGCCGGTAGCCGAAGGGGAATTTCCCGGACGCGTCCACCCCGTTCCCGCGGCCAATCGCGCATCCACCCCTGCGGCGTGACGCCGAGGAATCCGGTGGTCATACCCGCCACCGAACGACGATCGATCTCGTCGGCAACCGGTCCGAGGTGAACGACTTTCGCGTTGCGCCAGTGAGGCGGCAGCCCGCGGAGGTCGATTGGACCAGCCCAGTGCTTGATCGTCTGCACCCGACGGGTCGCGAGATATTCGTTGACGAAGGTGGTGGGAACATCGGCGTCCTGCACGATGATCTGGATATTCCCTGCGAATTCCTCAAGCCCGGGCACCTTCATCCCCGCGACTTCGCGGCCGAAGGCACCCCGCGTAAGGATGGCGACATTCGCGCCGAGCTTCGCGGCCGGGATCGCCGAGTAGAGCGCCGTTCCACCCAGACGGACCTCGCCATTGGCTTCGAGATCGGCGGTGATATGGCCAATGATCAGGTAGTCCGGCGTCCGGGACGTTTGCATGCGGCCCTGGGATGATGCGCCACGGAAGGGAGTGCGATCGCGCTTCTTCCGGCTTCCGGACGACGGAGTTGGCGCGGATGGCGGGGATTTGGGATCGTGCTGATCCTGGCCATTGGTGGTCATCGTGATGTCCTTTATGGGGACGACGGCCAGCGTGGTCGTCGCGAGTGCGAACCGGCGGCTTTGCGGCCGCCGGTGGTCAAATGCTTGTCTGTGTATAGAGGAATGGCAGGATCGTTGCCAAGTCGGTAGCACCGGGCCGCAGTGCCCGGTGTCCTTCACCGACCACTGCGGGTCGGTGCTACCCGGCTGCGTTGGTGCGAGCGGAACCACACCGGGTGGACGCTACCTCGCGGGTTCGATCGTGATCCGGCGCTGTTCCCCTTCCCCGCTGCTTTGCGTGGAGACATCCGGATGGGAACGAAGCGTGAGGTGGATGATTCGCCGCTCGTTGGGCGGCATCGGTTCCAGCACGATCGATCGACCGCTGCGGGCGACTTGCCGGGCGACACGCTCGGCGAGACCGACCAGCGATTCCTCGCGACGCGAGCGATACCCCTCGACATCGACGATCACCCGCGTCCATTCGTTCAGGCGACGATTGGCGACCGTGTTGACCAGGTATTGCAGATGGGAGAGGTGTTCGCCGCGGCGTCCGATCAGCATACCGAGATCATCGCCGACAACATCGAGGAAGATGGTCGGGGGATCGTCCGGCCCGAGCGCAACCGCCGAGGGATTGTCGACGGCCATGACATCGGCATCAACGCCCATGCGCTCGAGGAGCTCGGTCAGGATGTCTTTCGCGACCTGCTCGTCTTCCGCCGCGACTCGATCCGGCTGGCCGGCTTCCGGCGGAGGAGTTCCACGCTGGGAAGGGCGATCGTCACGCGAGGTGCGTCCACCCAGCCAGTCGCTCTTGCGTCCTCCCCGTCCCCGGCGCCGGGGGCGATCCGCTCGCCGTTCGGCCGGTTCCGGTTGCGACGCCTGCCCCTTGGCGGTGACACGCACGAGCGCCTCGGCGTCTTCCGCCGGACCCTCCTCCGAGAGGATTTCGATATCGACATCGTCGCGGGTGAGATCGAGCTGTTCGAGGGCGAGGCGGACGGCCTCGTCGACTGTCACAGCCTGAATCTCAACACTTGTGCGTTTCTGCATCATCACTTCCTTGTGGCACATCGCGAGATGCGGTGTTTTCGATGATCCTGATGCGTATCAGTGTGCCGCGTCGTCGCGGGTTCGTCCAGCCTGTGCAGGTGGGCTCATTCATGACTCTGTACAACAACATTCGTCATTTTGAGCGGTGCGTCACTACCACATTGGCATGGACCTGAACCCCAAACCCCGTCATCCCGAGCGCAGTCGAGGGATGACGGAGGTAGATGACGCAAAAGGCGTGACGCACCACTCAGGACGACGGAAGGCTCGCGGCGAGGAGCCGGCCCCCTACCGTTTCTTTTTCTTCTTGCCCTGGCGTGGCGGCTCTTGCGGTGTTTCCTCAGGTGCACCTGAGGAACGGTAGCGTGTGGCACTGGTCACGCGCGAGTTGTAATCGGCGCGCTTGCTGTTGGTTTCGGTCGCGGTCGTCTCGATCACCTCGTCCGCGTCTGCCTTGCCATTGCTGGAGGCGGATTTGGAGCCGGCGGCCTGGCTCTGACGGGCGTTGGCGGTAGCCTGCGCCTCTTCCATCTTCTTCGCCATCCAGGCCTGGAAACGACCCTGCTTCGGCTTCTCGCCGGAGACCATCACGAGGTCGTTGGGGTCCCGCGGGGCGGCGTAACCGAGGCGGCGGTGCTCCGGCAGCTCCGGCAACCAGGGGAACCACTCGCCGATGCTGCCCCAGCCGGTGATGAGCCACTGCTGGACGACCGAGTAGATGGCCTGGACGACCCAGTAGATCACGGCGCCCGAGAGGAAGCTCCAGCCGAAGAGCACCACGGTCAGCGGCATGAACGACATCATCGTGTTCATCATCTGCTGCTGGCTGTCGGTGACCTTCTGGTTTGCCGGGCGCATCATTCGCGCCTGGATGAACTGGAAGATGCCGGCGACGATCGGCAGGATGTGCAGGGGATCGGCTTCGTTAAGTGAAGGGAGCCAGAGGAAGCCACCATCCCAGAATCCGATGCCGCTTTGTGCCATGTGCCGGATGGCGAAGTAGACGCCGAAGAAGATCGGCATCTGGATCAACATCGGCAGACAGCCGGCCATCGGGTTGACGCCGTGGGCCTGGTACAGCGCCATCGTCTCGGCCGAGGCTTTCTGGCGATCCCCGCCGTGCTTTTTCTGGAGTTCCTTGATCTTCGGTGCAAGCTCCTGCATGGCCTTGCTGGAACGGATCGATTTGACCGTCAGCGGCAGCATCAGGGTCTTGACCAGGACGGTGAAGACGATAATCGCGAGTCCACCGCTATGTAGCAGGTTCGCGAGCTGGTTGAGCACCCACTCCATCAGGGAGACGTATTGATTCCAGATCGGAATGTTCGCCGCGGGTGCCAGGAGCGAGAGACTCCGGGTGAGAAGCCCGGCGCTGAGAGCAACGAATCCGGGAAGGTCAAAGAGCACGAGGGTTGGCCTCCTCCCGCGCGGGGGCGGGATGCGTGGAAGGGCACAGTGCCGCCACGCAGGGTTTGGTCGAGAACGCGATGTTGTTGGTCCGGAAAAACCGGCTGCCGGTTCTGGTTAAGCGGTGCTGGGTGTCCCTGCGATGATGATGCATGCCTGAATCAGGGCACCGGATCCCACCCGCTGCCGCCCCACGGATTGCACCGCAGGATGCGCCAGAGAGCGAGACGACCACCCTTAAGGATACCGTACTTCGTGATCGCCTCGTAGGCATATTCGGAGCACGTTGGCTGGAATCGGCATGAGGGCGGCGTCATCGGTGAGATGAATCGGCGATAAAAGGTGATGATCGCAAGGGCGATGAATTTCATTTCGTTCCCTCCGGGATATCCGGAGAAGCCCAGCCGGTTGTGATGGCACTGCCCGGTTTTGGCGCGTCGTGATCCTGGGGCAGGAGTTTGGCGCGGGATACGAGCGCGTGGACGGTTTGCTGGGCGGTGGTCAGGTCCGGCATCTCTTCGACGGTGCCGCGGCAAATGAAAATGACGTCGTGACCGGGCAGGAGATGCGGATGATATCCGCGAATGGCCTCTCGCACGAGGCGCTTGAGACGGTTGCGCTGGACGGCCTTGCCGCAGCGCTTGCCCGCAATCACAGTGTAGCGGTTTTGCGCCGGTTCGAGGTTGTTCGGCAGGTATTTGAGGACGAGGGGGCCCTGCGCCACTGCTCGTCCGCGCGAGCGCACGCGACGGACATCACTTTCTTCGCGGAGCCGGTATCTGCGCGCAATCACGGGGAAATGCCTCTATTGACGATTCGATACGGGGGCGATGAATGACAGATCGGGAGATGGTGTGCAAAGGCAAACACGAAAACGCGGGAAGAGCACATTGCCAGATGCGGCCATGCCCTCCCCGCGTTGTCACCGCACAAGCAATCTACTTGTTCTGGGTGAATTTTCTCTCCTCGGACACCGTCAGCGCGTGTCGTCCCTTGCGGCGCCGGGCGTTGAGGACGTGGCGGCCACCCTTGGTGGACATGCGGCTGAGAAATCCGAATTTGCGGATGCGCTTGAGGCGCTTTGGCTGGTATGTGCGCTTGGTGGACACGCGATTCCTCCCTGGATGTTGCTACGGCACCGGATCGTGACCCGGCGTGTCGCGCGGCATTGATCGAGTCCGGAGCCACGCGTCAGATATGATGACGTTGTTTGGTCGGGAAGCAGTGGCATGAAGCCATGCTGCCACGATTTTCTGCATCTCGTACCCGGGACATGACGAACCCGTCACCGTGGCACGGTGCGCAAGACGGTTGAGTATAGGCCGACCATTGACCCCGCGTCAAACGTCCGCTACGAACGTACGAGGGACGTTGGAGGTGAATCTCCTTCCATCACGGCCCGGGACGATGCAGCACACCGCCGCGTGGGCGTATGATCCCGGTGAAGGGACGTGAACAGAATTCGATCGATGTGGAGACCGGGAGATTTGTCATGATGACCGCGTTTATCTGCAAGACGTGCGGCACGCAATATCCGCCGCGGGAGACGCCTCCGGCGATGTGCCCGATCTGCGCGGACGATCGGCAATACATCCCCTTGCAGGGGCAGCAATGGACGACGCTGGAGGATCTCCGTGCAACCAGTACCAACCGGTTCGTGGACATCGAGCCGGGGATTACGGCGATCGTCAGCGAGCCGAAGGTCGGGATCGGGCAACAGGCGTACCTGGTGGAAACACCGCAGGGGAGCATCCTCTGGGATTGTATTGCCCTGATCGACGACGAGACGATCGCGGAGATCCAGCGTCGTGGTGGAGTCGCGGGGATCTCGATCTCGCACGCGCATTACTACACGACGATGGGCGAGTGGAGCCGGGCGCTGGGCAACGTCCCGATCTGGTTGCACGCGGCGAATCGTGGGTGGGTGATGAACCCGAGCGATGCGATCGAGTATTTCGACGATGACACGATCGAGCCGGTGCCGGGAATCACGGTGATTCGCACGGGCGGTCATTTTCCGGGCGGGATGGTGTTGCACCGGGCAGGCGACCCGGACGGGGCAGAGCCGGAGCGCCGGGATGGCGTGCTGCTTTCCGGCGATATCTTCACAGTGGTGGCGGATCGACGCTGGGTGACGTTCATGTACAGCTACCCGAACCAGATTCCGCTCGATCCCGCCACGGTGCGGCGCATGGTGGAGCTGGTCTCCCCCTATCCCTTCGAGCGCGTGCACGATGCATTCGACAGACACGTAACGGAGGACGGATTCGGCGCGGTCGAGCGCTCGGCGGATCGCTATATCGCACACATTCTCGGCGAGGCCGGCCCGACGATCGGGTGAGGACGGCCGATACGGAATCCGGATGAATGCGCGTGGGCCAGTACACGTGACGAGACCGTCGTCTCGTAGTCTCGGGTCCTGTGCCCGAGACATGCCGCGGAGCGGCATCACGACGACCCACTCGCATTCATCCGGATTCGCAATTCGCTTTATTCGGTATGCAGTGGATGGTGCGGCAGGGTGAACGAGAATGTCGACCCCTTGCCAAGGGTGCTTTCGGCCCCGATCGTCCCGCCGTGGGCCTGGACGATGTGCTTGGCGATCGCGAGGCCGAGGCCGGTGCCGACCGAGTGCCGCGCCTTGTCGGTCATGTAAAAGCGCTCGAACACACGCGGCAAATCTTCCGCCGAGATGCCGGAACCCGTATCGCTGACCGCGATGGACAGCATCTCGCCGGTGTCCGCTGCCTTGACGACAATTTCGCCACCGGACGGGGTGAACTTGATCGCATTCTGGATGAGGTTCTGCAGGACACGTTCGATGCGAGCCCGGTCGATGCGGATGGGGGCCAGGGTCGCGGGAGCTTCGAGACGTAGCACCAGGTCCCCTCGCTCGGCCTGAAGCCGCAACTGCTCCACGGTTCTTTCCAGCATCTCGCGCGGATCGTAGAGGTCCACGTCGAGCGCCATTGCGCCGGCGTCCAACCGTGCCAGCTCGAGCAGCTCACCGACGAGGACGACGAGGCGATCGGTTTCATTATCGATGCGCTCGAGGAAATCGTTGGCGACATCCGGATCGTGCATCGCCCCGCTCAGCAGCGTCTCGATGAGCGCCTTGATCGATGTGATCGGTGTGCGAAGGTCGTGCGACACGTTCGCGACGAACTCCCGCCGCATGCGTTCGAGCCGGTGCAGATCCGTGACATCGCGAAGGACCAGAAGCCCGAGGTGCTCGTCGCCCTCGCGGAGCGGCTGGGCCGATGCTTCCAGTACAGGACCTTCCTGCGTCGTGCCGATCGTGGTGGTGCGTGTCGATCCCGTTGACAATGCATTGGCCAGCAGGCCGGACAACTCATGATCCCGGGATACTTCGATAAAGGACCGATGCTCCGCGTTGGCAATCGTCGTTCGGAACATGCGCGCCGCCGCCCGGTTGAGCTGGAGCACCCGGCCGGTTTCGGTGGTGATAACGATCCCCTCTTTCAGCTCCACGAGCATGGCTTCCATGCGGTTCCGGGCTGTCTCGATCTCGGTCAACATGGAGCGTAGCCGGGTCGTCATCACGTTGAACGATCGACCCAGCTCGCCGATTTCGGTCGTTTGCGCGGGTGTCACGGTCACGTCGAGCTGCCCGTCGGCCACGGCTCGTGCCTGAAGACGCAGGGTGTCCAGTGGCCTCGTAATGCGTCTGGCGACGAATATCGACACGGCCGCCACGAGGAGCGCCGCAAGCAGGGTGATGATCATGATGTTTCGCTGGACGTCGGCCACCGTCCTGTTGACGTCATCAAGCGCCAACGCCGCGCGCACGACCGCAGGACCCGGGATCGGGATGGCGACGTACAGGAAATCCTTGTCAAGCGTCACGCTGTGTCGCTGGTTGCTGCCAATCCCGGCATCGAGCGCGGAGATTACCTCCGGCCGGTTGGCATGATTCCCCATCGTCTGTGGGTCCGCGATGGAATCCCCGAGGACCTCGCCCTGGGCGTCGATCACCGTCAACCGGGCATCGATTCCCGCGCCAAGCTGTTTGACGCGCTCGTCTATCTCCGCGGGCGTGCTGTGCGCCTCGATCATCGGCCCGACGACCGCGCCGACGATCTGGTCCTGCGTCGCGAGCTGCTGGGTGAGCCGATCGATGTAGAGATCGCGGATCTGGACCGTGAAATAGGTGCCGAGCACCAGGAGCACCGCGACGAAGAATCCTACGTAGGTCAGGACGAGACGACCGCGCAGCGTCTGCACCAATCCCTGCCAGGGGCGCTGACGGCTCATTGGCTTAATCCTCGTCCGGGACGAAGCGATACCCGACGCCGCGGACGGTTTCGATGTAGCGTGGCTGGCTGGGATCGACCTCGATCTTGCTGCGCAATGACCGGATGTGGACGTCGACCGTGCGAGTGTCGAAGGTGTAGTCGTAGTCCCAGACGTCGCGGAGCAAGCGATCGCGCGAGAGAACGGTGTTCGGGTGGAGCGCCAGGTATCGCAACAGGTCGAATTCCATGGGTTTCAGGGTGAGCGGTGTTCCGCCCAGGGATATTTCGTGCCGTGCCGGGTCGATGGTCAGGGAGCCGACGGTGTGCGGCAGTGCATCCGAGATGACCGGTGTCATCCGGGCTCGTCGCAGGAGCGCCCGGATACGAGCGAGGAGCTCGCGCATCGCGAACGGCTTCGTCAGGTAATCGTCGGCGCCGAACTCGAGACCCAGGACTCGATCCAGTTCCTCCCCGCGTGCCGAGAGGAGCAGGATGGGCACGTTGGACTCGGCCCGCAAGATCCGGCAGACATCGAAGCCATCGAGACCCGGCAGCATCACGTCGAGCACGATGGCATCGGGTCGTTCGGATCGGGCCAGGGAGAGTGCTTCGGGACCATCGGCCGCGAGCTTGACGGTATATCCCTCGCGAACGAGGTTGTACTGGACGGTTGCCCGCAGGGAGGGCTCATCGTCGACCACGAGGATGGTCGCCGGCTGGTGAGAAGCGGGTGAACTGTTTTGCATGCAATCCCCTGGGGAGATCTCCGAGGTGATGGTCAATCGGGATACACCAACGAAAGTATAGAGGCTGGACCGTCGAACAACCGGATCGGCGAATCATCGCCGTGTCCCGTGAAATACTATCGACGAATTCCTTCGCCGTGTCCGCATATCAGGCACGGTATTTTTATTGTTTCCCGGTGATAAACGTGATTTTACAAGGATTTTACCGAGGGGTTACCTGACGTTTACATAGGGTGAATACCATCAGGATTGTGGGACAGCAGCGCCGCTGTTCCAGGACGGGGCCCGGGTTCGAGCGATCAGGTAACGGCGCGTGTGGTGGGTTCTGTTCGACACATTCGGGTTCGGGCCGAGGCCCGACCGAGGACGTGTGATTCCCTATCCTCCCGCGTTTCCTGGAGGAATGTCAACTCCCCCTCCTCGGCTCGTGCCTGGCCCTTGTGCTTTCGGGATTGTCCCGATCGTTCGACAACACTGTGTTGGAGGAACATTACGCATGAATAACGTTCGTCTTTCTCGCCGTTCGCTGGCTGTTGCCACGACCGGTGCCGTCGCATTCGGTCTGTTCACACGCGGCTTTGCCCAGGAAGGCGGAGTGTCCTACGAGGCCCCGGCGGACATTGCGGATCTCACCGGCGAGTTCGAGGCTGATGGTTCCTCAACGCTGGGTCCGTTGACGGAAGCGGCGATCGAAGAGTTCGCGACGGTTGCTCCGAACGTTCGGATCACGAACGGTATTTCGGGTTCCGGCGGTGGCTTCGAGCGCTTCGCGAACGGCGAGATCGCGATCTCCAACGCGTCGCGCCCGATCAAGAATTCGGAAGCCGCCATCGCCGCCGAGAACGGCATTTCCTGGTACCGCTTCTCCATGGCGTATGACGGCATCACCGTCGTCGTCTCGGCCGAGAACGACTTCGTCGATGAGCTCACCGTCGAGGAGCTCCAGAAAATCTGGCAGGCGGATGGTGGCGTCACGACCTGGGCGGATGTCCGCGAGGGATTCCCGGACGAGCCGATCGAGCTTTACGGCCCGGGCACTGCGTCGGGTACATTCGACTACTTCAACGAGGAAATCCTCGGTGATCTCGACGTCCGGACCGATTACACGCCGAGCGAGGACGATAACGTGCTGGTCCAGGGTGTCGCTGGCAGCCCGTATGCCCTCGGCTACTTCGGGTTCTCGTACTTCGAAGAGAATCAGGACATCCTGAAGGCTGTTGCGGTCGACAATGGCGACGGACCGGTGGCCCCGAGCATCGAGACGATTGCCGACGGCTCCTACGCTCCTCTCTCCCGCACGCTGTACATCTACGTCAACGCCGATGAGCTTCAGAATCGGCCGGAAGTTGCGGAGTTCGTGAAGTTCTACGCCGCATCCGTTGGCGAGATCGCCCCGTCGGTTGGCTACATTGCCCTTCCGGAAGAGGCCGAGCAAGAGACGTACGACGCTGTTGTCGGTGCGATCGATGGCTCCCGCGTTCCGGACAGCGAGAGCTTCGGGACGCCCGAGGCGTCGCCGGCGGCATCGCCCGCCAGCTAGCCCGGGACTTCCTGTCAGGCGCGTTCGGTCATATGACCGGACGCGCCTTTCCTGCAGAGAGCTTCTCCCTTTTTCATGCGTTTACGTTCAGGAGAGCGATGCGTGTTAGAAACCGCCGGGGCGCCGGTCCGATCGAGCCCACGTCCGCCATTGGATCTTTCTGGCAAAAGGAGCCGCCGGACATCCGAGTATGTCATCCGGTGGCTCCTGATCGGTTGCTCGCTGGTTACCGTCCTGACCACGATCGGCATTATCGTCATTCTGGTCGTCGAATCCGTGAATTTCTTCCGGGAAGTTCCTGTTTTCGATTTCCTGTTCGGCAGGACCTGGACACCGCTTTTCGAGGGGAAGAATCAACAATTCGGTGTCTTGCCGTTGGTGGTGGGAACACTGATGACGACGGCGGTGGCCGCGATTATCGCCCTGCCCCTTGGTCTGATGGCGGCGATCTACCTGAGCGAATACGCCGGATCCACAATGCGCTCCTTCCTCAAGCCGGTGCTGGAGATGCTGGCCGGCGTGCCATCCATCGTGTACGGCTTCTTCGCGCTGACGTTCATTACGCCGGTCTTGCTCAAGCCGATTCTGGATGTCGGGACGTTCAACGGTCTCTCGGCAGGCATCGCCATCGGCATCATGACGCTGCCAATGGTGGCCTCCCTCTCCGAAGATGCGCTCCGGGCGGTTCCCGGGTCCCTGCGTGAGGCTTCGTACGCTCTCGGTGCGACGAAGCTGGAAACAACGGTGCGCGTTATTGTCCCGGCCGCGATTTCCGGCGTCATCGCGTCGTTCATCCTCGCGGTTTCGCGGGCGATCGGCGAAACCATGATCGTCGCGATCGCCGCGGGTCAGGCGCCGGCGGGGCAAACCGGCGGCAGCGGCGGCATGTGGGATCTCTCCCGAAGCATGCAAACGATGACAGGGTTCATCGCCTACACCTTCAGCAGCGACGTGGGACGCACCTCGGTTGCGTTCTATTCGTTGTTTGGGGTGGGATTGCTGCTGTTCATCATGACGTTTGCCATGAACATGTTGAGCCAGTGGATTACCACGCGATTCCGGGAAGCATACGAATGATTTCTCACACCGGAAAGGCGGCGACCGTGGCAGGGTATGAGCCGCGCGTCGCATCCCGCCGTATCACAGGACATATCTGGAAGTGGGTGTTCTTCTCGTCGACCGCGCTGGGTATCGTCCTCCTGATCATGCTCCTCTGGTCCGTATTCGAGCCCGGGGTCGGCTGGCTGAGCTGGCACCTCGTGCGGGACATGCCATCCCGGGTGCCGGAGAAGGCCGGGATGAACTCCGCCATCTGGGGTTCGATCTGGATCGTCGGGACCTCGGGCGTCGTGTCGTTCATCCTGGGTCTGGGCACCGCGATCTATCTTGAGGAATACGCCAGCCAGAACCGGTGGACGAACATCCTTCAGACAAACATCGCCAATCTCGCGGGTGTCCCCTCGATCGTCTATGGCCTTCTCGGTCTGGTGGTCTTTGTGGACTGGATGCACGCGGGCAGGTCGGTTCTGGCCGGGGGATTGACCATGGCGCTGCTGACCATGCCGATCGTGGTGGTGTCCTCGCGCGAGGCGATCCGGGCTGTTCCGCTCAGCTTGCGCCAGGCCGCCTACGGCGTGGGCGCCACGAAATGGCAGGCGATACGCCACCATGTCTTGCCTGCCGCGTTTCCGGGAATCATGACCGGTATCATCCTTGCCATGTCGCGTGCAATCGGGGAGACGGCGCCATTGCTCGCCGTCGGCGGTGCAAGTCAGGTCCTGTTCAATCCGACGGGGCCGCTGAGCAGCTTCATGGTGATGCCGCTTCAGATCTACAACTGGACGGGTCGTCCCCAGGCCGCATTCGAGCATCTGGCTGCCGCCGCCATCATCATCCTCATGGTCGTCCTCCTCGTGATGAATTCCCTGGCGATCGCACTCAGGGAGTATTTCAGTAGAAAGAACAGGTGGTGAGAAGTGAGTGCCCACGCCACAGTACGGAATGACACGCAGGAAACGGGATCCCGGCCGCAGGGGACTCCTTCTCAGGCGCCGTTCTCCGGCATCGCGAGAGATCTCGTGTCCGGACCGCACCCCGATCCCATGGAGCATGAGGTCATCCTCGATATCCGGGAGCTAAACGTTCATTATGGTGATTTTCACGCGGTGAAGGATGTGTCTCTGGCCGTCCCGCAGAGCAGCATCACCGCATTTATCGGCCCGTCCGGCTGCGGCAAGAGCACCGTGTTGCGCTGCATCAACCGCATGAACGATCTGGTGCCATCGGCGAGGGTGGACGGGACGATCGAGTATCAGGGGCAGGACCTGAACAGCCGGAACGTGGACCCCGTCGAAGTCCGGCGCCACATCGGTATGGTCTTCCAGCGCCCGAACCCGTTTCCGAAGAGCATCTACCAGAATGTTGCCTGGGGCGCGCGTATCAACGGGTACAAGGGCAACATGGACGATCTCGTCGAGCGATGCCTGACCCGGGCCGCCCTGTGGGACGAAGTGAAGGACAAGCTGAAGGAGAGCGGGCTCTCGCTTTCGGGTGGCCAGCAGCAGCGGCTGTGCATCGCACGCGCCCTTGCGACCGAGCCGGATGTGCTGCTTCTGGACGAGCCGGCGTCCGCGCTTGACCCGATCTCCACGCTGAAGATTGAGGAATTGCTGCGCGAGCTCCAGGCCGACTACACCATCGTCATCGTCACGCACAACATGCAGCAGGCGGCGCGGGTGTCCGACCAGACGGTCTTCTTCTCGCTGAATGACGATCGGCAGGGTGTCCTGGTAGAAGCAGGGCCGACGCAGAAGATCTTTACCAACCCGGGTGATTCGAGGACGGAAGGGTACATCACTGGCCGGTTCGGGTAGGCCGGACATCGTATGCGTGCCAATGACAAGAAGCGGGGAAGACAGGACGGTATGTCGATGCGGGTAGCGTATGAACATCAGCTCCAGGAGCTGAGCGACATCGTGGTAACGATGGCAAGCATGGTGGACAAGGCGATTGCGCGCGCCGTCGAGTCCCTTCGCAACCAGGATCTTGCGCTGGCGGCGGATGTTCGCCGGGCAGACAACGAGATCAATGCGTTGCAACGCCGGGGTGAGGAGATGGCGGTTCTCCTCATCGCCACTCAGGGGCCGATGGCCGGGGATGTGCGCCATATCGCGTCGGCCATGTCGATCCTTTCCAATCTCGAGCGCATGGGTGACTATGCGTCGGGAATTGCCAAGATCGTGATCGAAATGCGGGCCGAAGCGCCCCTGAAGCCGCTGATCAGCCTTCCTCTCATGGCCCAGATCTCGCGCGGGATGCTGACCGAGGCGGTGACCGCCTACATCGAGCACGATGCGGACGCCGCGCGTCAGATCGCCGTGCGCGATGACCAGGTGGACGATCTCTATGACGATATCTTCCAGGAACTGGTCGGATTCATGCAGCGGGATCCCACGACGATTCCGCGAGCGACCCGGCTTCTCTGGGTGGCGCACAATATCGAACGCATCGCCGACCGGGTCACGAATATCTGCGAGCGCGTCGTGTACACGAAGACCGGGGAGTTCGAGGAGCTCGATGGCGGGAGGCGGGAGCGTCAGAGCCTGATCTATCTCGATCCATCGAACAAGGGCGGGTTCCAGTAAGACGGAATCCGGATGAATGCGTGCGGGTCGCCATGATGCCGCCACGACCATGTTGGCGCGTACCATTCCTCTCCCTTCATCCTGAGCGGAGCGAAGGATCCACGTGCGAAGCACATCCACGGCGCGCGGGCGTCCCGTTCTGCCCTGCGGGCAGCGGCTTCGCCGGGGGATCCTCGCGGTTTCCGTGATGCCTGATGCCGCTCTGCGGCATGTCTCGGGCACAGGACCCGAGACTACGGCTCGCCACATGCGCTGACCTGCGATCGATCATCCGGTATGAGACGGCGTTTTCATGGAGGGCGGCGAGGTGCGGGACTCAGCCGGTCACTGGTCTTCCGGCGTGAGTTCGCCTGTTTGCTCCCGCAGCATTCGCACATTGTCGAGATGCATCTGGGCGCTGAGATCGCTGGAGGCGCGGGTCTCGTTGAGTTCCATGAGGATCGACGTGGCGAGGTCCTCGTTGGACTGGCTGGTCGGAGCATTGGCGACCAGACGCGGCAGATCCGTCAGGTACCGGCGGTCGAGATCGAGGCGTCGTTGGGCTTCGGTCCGGTCGGCAACGGCACCGTGGCCGGGGATGACCCACGAGACGCGGTCGATCACCCCTTGCAGGCGGTCGAGCGTCTCCAGATAGCGGTCGCGCTGCCCTTCCCCGTCGGCCAGGGACGGGATTTCGATGTCGGAGAGCGTGTCGGCAACGAAGGCGACATCGTGCTCCGGCAACACCACCGCGACCATGCCGTCGGCATGACCGGGAATCGGCACCAGCTCGCAATCGACCCCCGCGATCGTGCCGGGTCCGAGGGGCATCGGCCGGAAATCGAAGAACATCGAGCGATCCCATTGCGGACCCAGACCATACTCCTGCGCGACGTATTGCTCGAAGCCATCGAGATTTTTCGCGATGCGCTCAGCGTGACTCATGATGAGGTCGCAAGTTTCGGCGGAGGCATAGCGGGGCGAGATGCCGAGATTTGGCGTCCAGAGGATGTGGTCCCAATGGAAATGTGTGGCGAATCCGGCGACGATCGGCCTTCCCTGAAGGGATGCGACGAGATCGTCCAGCTCATTGGCCAGGATGCCGGGATCGACGAGGATGACGCCTTCGCCGGTATCGATGATGCCGGTATTCGTCTGCCAGACCTCACTTTGGCGCGTGGCGATCGTGTCGGAGATGTGGTTCATGGCGAAGTTCTCTCCCGGCGATAGTGTGTCATCGATACAGTGAGTCATACGATGGGTGGCGCGGACCACGCACATCGGACGTAGGAGCGGATGGCCGCAGGCTGGTGGGGTGCGGTCGTCGGCCGAAAAGCGGGAGCGGCCCCATTTGCCCTATCGACCCCCGCTATCCGGACTTGCTCTAAATCAGCGCCCGGACCAGCGGCGCGGAAACCGTCCTGAGCTTCGGCAGGGTATCGAGCAGCAGCCGGACACCGAACCAGCCGAGGACGACGGCGCTGACGATATCCACGATCCGCATGAGTCGATGCCCGGCGCGGGTGCTTCCCCACGCCACGACCCACGAGATGACCACACCCCACGCGGTCGCACCGATGAGGAAACAGGCCACGAGCGTGACGACCTCCGAAGGTGAGGGCGCGGCACTTCCGAAGATGCTGGCGCCGAGCCCGGACCAGAAGGCGATGCCGGCCGGATTGGCGAGCCCGAACGCGAGTCCGATGTGCAATGCGTTTCCTGATTGCAGCGTCGAGGTCGTGGTGTTGTTCGGGAAGAAGGCAGACTGGACGACCTCCTTGGTCAACCAGAGCATCAGACCCGCCCCGGCCAGGCCGAGCGCGGTGCCGACGATCTCGTTCCGGAGCAGGATAGCGACGCCAGTCAGCCCGATGAGCGCCCAGACGCCGTCGCCGATGAGCGATCCCGCCTGGACGGCGAAGCCGGAGCGAAACCCGCTGTGGGCGGCGCGGCGAATCGATTCCGTGGTGACGGGGCCGGGAATGGCGGCGTAGGCGAAACCGAGAACAATGGCGGTGAGAAAAAGCGGCACGCAGGTGTCCCCCAAAACGCGAATCCAATCCGGCTGATTGTAGCGCGGAAGCGCTCGCCCGGATGATGGGGATTTTCAGGATGCCGATGGAGAACGGTGCTTGCGAAAGAGGGATGACAGGCCACTAGGCTCCGTCGAGAAAGAGGCAGAAGGGATGACCGTCCGGGTCGAGCATGACACGGACATCATCCTGTGGCTGGAATTCCGCCTCGGTGGCGCCGCATTCCATCGCCCATGCGACGGCCTCGTCGAGATCGTCGACTTCGAGGTCGAGGTGCATCATCATCAGTGGCTTGCCGGCCTCGCCAGGCCAGACCGGCGGAATGTAATGCTTCTCTCGTTGGAATGAGAGGGCTGGTCTCTGGTTGTTCTGGCGAATCTGGACCCATTCCGGGTCACTGGTGACGATTTCCCAACCGAGCAGGCGAGCGTAAAACTTGCCGAGAGCTTGAGGGTCGGGAGAATCGAGAACGGTGGCGGCGTATCGCAGGGATGGCGGCGTCATGGACTGTCTCCTTGTTTCGGGATGCCAGCGCACGGAATGTGCCTCCCCTATTCCACCAGCCGGATCGGCTCATCCGGGAGGTCTCCGGCGAGGATCGGGGTGAGGAGCTTGGCGAGACCGAGGGGATAGACGATATCCCGCGTGGCGCGGAGCTCGTCGAGCGTCCACCAATGATGCCGCTGGTAGACGCGGCGTTCGTTCTCAAGCTGGTACGCGTTGGTGATCTCCCGCGTGGCACAGCGCACGAGGTAGTAACGCTCCCGGGCGAGGAGAGACTCGCCGGCGTAGGCTCCTTCTTTCTCGCGGGACCACAAGCACGGACCGAGTGGGACATCGGCAATACCCGTTTCCTCCCAGAGCTCGCGGCGGGCGGCGTCCTCCCAAGTTTCTCCCTCCTCCACTCCGCCGCCGGGCGTCACCCAGTACCGCAGGATGTGCGGCTCCTTCGGGTTCATGGGAACGGGGCTGTTGTGCTCGAAGAGGAAGATGCGGTCTGCGTCGTCGAGCAGGACGAGGCGGGCACTCTCGCGGATGTTCACATGTGTTCCTTCAATGCTGCAATGGCGTTTCCGGGACAAGGACACCGCCTCAGGCGATGATACTGTTACGAGGCAGATGGATCATCCGGATTCGGATGATCCATCGCCGGTCGCCGCGATGCCGCTCCGCGCCATGTCTCGGGCACAGGACCCGAGACTACGACTGCATGTGCTGACCCGCGATAGCCACGGACACCAGACTCCGTCATCCCGAGCCGATGAGACGCCCGGAATGCGTCGAATCGTGTCGAGGGATCTTTGTCTCTGGCCACCACGGCGGTATGCGAGAGCAAAGATCCCTCGACACGTCGCCACTCGCGGCTCCGGCTCGGGATGACAGGGAGAGAGGGCTCGCTCACGCGGTCGGGATGACAGGGAAAAGGGTGCGCGTTTTGGGCGACGGTAGAGGGGTGGGAGGAGGCGCCCACGGGCTCGGGATGACGAACGAGGGCGTTCCGGAATCTGCTCCGGAACGCCCTCCGCAAACCTCATCTGTCCTTCAAGGGATCAGATCGCGGATACCGTCATCGGTCCGCTGACGATCGTGCCGCATTCCGCGACGAAGCCGGCGCTACCGCCTGTCAACGGCGCGTTATCGTCCGTGGCTTCAAGCACGACCTCGCCATCGATGCTGCCGCGCAAGGTCGTGCCGTCGGCGCGCAGCTCGAAGGCGTACTCCCGGTCAATCTCCCAGTCGAAAGGCGTTTCCGCCAGTACCTGCACGTCACCGAGGCATTTGACCAGTTGCGCCTTGCCGCCCTCACGCAGGACGAGCGCGTAGTATCGCTGCATGCCTCCGATCCGGATCGCGACGCCGGCCGATGCTGCCAGCGGGATGCGGGCCGTGGCCGACACGGCATAATCCTTCCAGCCTTCGGTCCCCTGGGCGATCAGCCCGGTGCCATGATTTTGCGTCAGGTGGAAATCCTGGCTCCAGCGCGTCTCCCAATTGTCGACGCCGTCGACCCACGCCTGCCGCCACATCGTGCCGCTGCTGCGGCCGCGATCGAGCGTCACGGTCGGCGCGCCATCCCATGTGAGGGAGTCCAGCGCCAGCATGTCGTTTTCGGCGCCGGTGAGCTGAAGGCCAACCGCCTGGACCGGACAACTTCCAAGCGCGGGAATCGTCCACTCCATCGTTGCGGACTGGCCCGGCGCGATCGTGATCTCCGGTCCCGCGTGCGTCACGAGGACATCCTCGGTGTCGTAGGCGCGGAGCATCAGGCGAGCCGTAACTTCACCGCTGTTGGCCTCATCGGCATACACATTTCCGACCAGATTCTGACCCGGGTAGAGGGTCGGCGAGGCGAAGAGCCGGTACCCACGAGCCTGGAATGGCCGTGTCTCCTCGGGCGCGAAGGTTGGCGTGGTGATGGTGGCGCTGCCATCCGCATTCAACCGTAGCTCGAGACGGTCGTTCACCGGTTGGAGCTGCGCGGTCGCGTCGTCGTCCACGGTGAATCCCTGGACCGAGCCCGGCAGCGAGAAATGGAAGCGGGCTCCGTCCTTCGGCGCGACCGACGGCTCGCCAGCCAGAACTCGTGCGGCGTTCGCGATGCGGATCGTCTCGGTGACGGCATCGGTGATGCCGCGGCCACCCTCAGCCGTCGACAGATACATCTTGTCCGCGACCGGCAGGCGGTAATCCGGCGTCTGGGCGAAGGTGTCGAGACCATCGCGGATACCGAGGATACAGCCGACATTGCCGGCGTTGCAGTCCGTATCCCAGCCAGCCGTGTTGACGATCATCAGCGAGCGACGCAGATCACCTTCGCCATACAGCAGGGCCATGATGATCAGGGCGTGGTTGGGCACCATGTGGCAGGCGCCGCCGAACTTGTCGTACCCGTAGTGCTCCCCGATCAACGCTCGTGTCTCGTACCAGTCGTCGTGCTCGGCATGCCAGCGGCGGACGTCGGCGATGACGCGGGCGATGATCGAATCGCCGGGAATGAAGGCGAGCGCGGTATCGATTAGCGCATTCATGTCGGATTCGACGAATGCCTGGGCTTCGATCGCCGCGATCACCTGGGCGCCGTAGATCGCCTCGCCATCATGGCTGACGCTTGCCGCCCGCCGCGCCCAATCCACAGCGCGCTCCGGATCGCCGGGGAAGAGCATCGGCCAACCATCAATGAAGATCTGGGCGCCGATTTGCTCGGAAATCGTCTTGCCGTTCATCTCGCAGGAACCGCTGGCCGGGGCGTCGATCCCACTCTTCAGGCGCAGGTAGGCGGTGTGTTCGGTGGAGACGCCCATGCCGCCCCACCAGAGGACGGTGCGCTCCTCGATCAGGTAGTTCAGCCACGCCTGGCCGATTTGGGCCGGTGTGAGGTTCGGGTCGTATCCGTTGTCCTCAAGGGCGCGGAGAAACGTGAACGTTCCGGCGATATCGTCGTCGGTGACGATCAGCGGCATGTTGAATTGCTCGTGCACGTAGTGGTCGATCTCGCCGAGCTTTTCGACGATATCCTCATGCAGCCATCCCTCGAATGGCCGTCCCAGGTAGACCCCGATGATCTTGCCCAGTACGCCTGCGTACACGCGCTCGAGATAGTCCTGGGACGTGACATCGACCGCGTTTCGCATCCCTGTTTCCGTTGACATTTGCTCTCCCTTTGATTCTGTCTTCTACCGTGTTGCGATGGCTGGCCACAACGCGTTCCGTGGCCAGCCAGATGTTTGGGTCGTCGGGTGAATGGCTACCCTTTCAGTCCCCCTTGCGTAAGCCCTTCAACAAAGCGTCGCTGCAAGCTCAGGAAGATGACGATGATGGGCACGATCATCATCATCGCGGCCGCACTCGTCAGTCCCCAATCCCGGCTGAATCGTGAGGTGAAGTTGTAGTAGCTCGTCACGACCGTGAATTTGCTTTGGTCGGTGAGGAAGACCGTGGCCAGCAGGAACTCGTTCCAGACGGCCAGGGCCACCACGAGTCCCACGGTGAGGAACCCCGGCCAGGAGAGCGGAATGATGATCTGGGTGAATATCTTCCACTCGTTGGCGCCGTCGACCCGCGCTGCGTCTTCGAAATCTGCCGGAAGCTGGATCATGTAGGAGCGGAGCAGGAAGATCGCCAGCGGTGCATTGATCGCGATGTAGATGATCCCGAGACCCGGCAGGCTGTTCACCAGTCCCAGCTTTTGCCAGAGGAAGAAGAGCGGCACGAGGAAAAGCTGGATGGGCAGCGAGGAGCCGACCAGCAGATAGAGCATGACGGCCCCGGAACCCGGCAGGTCCAGCTTGGCGAGGCTGTAGGCGGCCATGCCGCCGAGGACCAGCACGCCGACGACCGTGATCGCGACGAGGATGCCACTGTTCTGCAGCGTCGTCGAAAAGTTGCCCACTCTCCAAGCATCGGGATAGTTCTGCCAGAGGAAGCCGCGCGGGAAGCCGAGCGGGTTGCGTCCGATTTCGGCGCGGCCCTTCAGCGAGTTGAAGGCCAGGATCACGATCGGCCCCAGCGCGAAGATGCCGAGCAGGATGAGCACGATGTAGTTGGGCAGGAACCGGAGTGCGGTCCGGCGTCTGACGAGCGAATTCGTGAATGTCTTTCCCGGAATCATCAAATATCCCACCCACGTTTGCGGAGAATCAGGAAGATGCCGATAACGATGCCCACGAAGAAGCTCATGCTGAGCCCGATTGCGCTGGCGTAGCCGGCTTCGAGCTTCATGAATGCGTTCTTGAAGACGAGCACCGAAAGGACTTCGGATGCGCCCGCCGGTCCGCCCTGGGTCAGGACCCAGATGTAGTCGAAGGTCAGAAAGGACCAGATACTGGTCATCAGCACCATGAAGACGAGCGTTGGCCGGATACCGGGGATCGTGATGTCGCGAAATTCCTGCCATTTCGAGGCGCCATCGAGTCGCGCGGCCTCGTACAGGTCGGCGGGGATGTTTTGCATGGAGGCCAGGAAGAGGACCATGAGAAAGCCCCAGAAGTGCCAGTTATCCACGAAGGCGATCGAGGGCAGGACCGTCTTTGAATCACCGAGCAGGGCCCGGTCGAACCCCGGCACGCCCCAATCCGTGAGGATGGCGGGGATACCGCGATCGGGATGCAGGAGCGAGCGCCAGATCGCCGCGACGACCACGCTTGGCAGGACGTACGGCAGGAAGAGGCCCATGCGGAAAACGAGTGCGCCGCGTCGCAACGGTGCGAGCAGGCTGGCGGCAACGAGGCTGATCGCCATCGGTACCGTCAGGAACATGGCCAGCCAGATCACATTGTTCCGGAAAGCGTGCCGAAACGACGGATCGTCGAGCAAAAGGCGCTTGAAGTTATCGAGGCCGATCCATTTGGCCTCGCCGATCCCGTTCCATTCCGTCATGGAATAGTAAAAAGCCGAGAGGGCCGGTCCAAGAACGACGCCGATATTGATGAGCAGGATTGGCAGGACGAAGAGCCAGGGTACGACCTTTCGTCGCCATGTCGCCCGCTGCCAGAATTTGAGCTGCGTTTCCCGAATCGTTGAGTTCGATGGGGCTGTTGCGTGAGCGTTCGTAAGCAAAAGGATGTCTCCCGCGTCTGAATGTCGCGTAGAGCGACCGGGTCAAGCGCGTTGTCTTGACCCGGCTGATTGCCCTACCCCCCTACTCCGTCACTTTCGTGGTACGCGGGGGTGCACCACGCGGATCGTCGTACGACGCTCGCTATCGTTCCGGCACTGGCGGCACATCGCCAGCGGCGAGCTCGGCCGAGAAGGTCTCCTGGATGCCCGCAAGGTAGTCGGCGACGGTCATGTCACCCGCCCAAACCTTCTCGATCTCCTCGATCAGGTAGGTTTCGGTCTTCGGCGGCCAGAAGGTCCACGTTGTGTAGCCGTACCCACCGCCGCTCGACGCCTCGTTGAGACGGTCGATCATGCGTGCCTGGCGAGGATCGATATCGCCCAGCAGATCTTCGGGGATGTCGACCGGAGCGGGCGCGAGACCGCCGCCGGCGACCTGCTTGGCCTGGGATTCCGGCGAGAAGAAGCTGTCCAGGAACTCGGCGGCCGCATCAGGCTGCTTCGAGTTCGCATTGACGCTGTACGTTGAGCCGATCCCGAGGTCGTAGATCTCCTCACCGGAGGTCGACGGCATCGGCACCCAGTCCCACTCCATACCGGACTCTTCGAAGAACCGGTTGGCATCGCTGATCAGCCAGGAGCCCTCGATCTTCATCGCGGCGTCGCCGTACGCCCAGTCGCCGGTCGCATCAGCGGTGGCTGTGGTGTAGTAGCGATCGAGGCCACCCATGAACCAGCCATTCTGCTGGCAGGTGTCGAGAAGGGTCAGGGCATCGACAAATACCTGGTCTGTCCAGGGGAGCTCGCCCTTCAGGGCCTGGTAGACCTTGTCCGGCCCGGCTCCGTGGTTCAGGAACTCGCCGATGAACCACTCGTTGGCGCCTTTCCACTCGGCGTTGGTGTGGGCGAACGGCACGATCCCGGCATCGTTGATGGTCCCGGCCAGGGTCATCATCTCATCGAGCGTCGTCGGGGGAGTCCAGCCGTTATCCTCGAAGACGGTCTTGTTGTAGTAAAGGACCAGGGTTTCGACTTCATCCGGCAGGGCCACGAGCTTGTCGCCGACCTTGCCGAGATCGATCGCCCACGGCGTGAAACGCTCATCCCATCCGTACGTTGCGGCGTAGTCATCAAGGGCGAGGACCTGACCGGCCTTGCCCAATTCCATGGAGAGCGACGGCCCCGGCGTGACGACAATGTCGGGTCCGGCACCTCCGGCGAGCGCCGTCTGGGTCGCGGTCCAGCCATTCGCCTGCATCGTCGCTTCGACCTGCACGCCGCCCAGATCGTTATATTCCTTGATCGTGTTGTCGATCAGCCACTGGGCCGTATCCGAGCCGCCGGTGATATCCAGCCAGAAGGTGATCGTCCCCTCGCCCTGTGCCGCTGCCGCGAGACCGCCGGCCGGAAGGCTGATACCGGTGATCGCGACACCCGCGCTCGCCAGCTTCAATGCGGTTCGCCGGTTCAGTGCTTTGTCGAAAATGCGCATGTGCGTGTTCCCTTTCGTGAATGACGTGATCGGTTCTCACGAATTTCCTGGTACGCCGATGACCATCGTTGTGGCCCTCCTGGCCACGGTAGGAGCGGACACGGTCGATCCGCCGCTCACGCTGATTCTCTCACCACGAGCTCGAAACCCAGTGATTCCCGCCGGGTTTCTCCCGTATAGGACCCGTCCAGACGCGAGTGCAACAATTCTGCGCAGCGCTGTCCCGTCGCATGCGCGTACTGGTCCAAGGTGGTCAATGCCGGATGAACGAGGCGGGCTGCGGGGATATCGTCGAAGCCTGCCAGCGCGATATCGTGCGGAACATCGACGCCGAGATCGCGACATGCCAGCAGCGCGCCCATCGCCATCAGGTCATTTGCGGCGAAGACCGCTGTCGGGCGTGGGGAGAGCATCAGGAGCTCGCGCATTGCCTCGTACCCACCGGCCTCAGTGAAATCACCTCCCCGGATCAACACCTCCTCTGATGCAACATGGTGAGCGGCCAGCGCCTGCCGGTATCCCCGCACCCGTGATTCGCGAGGAGGCGTCGCGATTTTCCCGGAGATCATTCCGATGCGCGTATGCCCCCGGTCAATGAGGTATTCCACCACTGTCCGTGCCGCATCCTCCCCGGAGATCGACACCATATCAAGGGGCTGCGGTTGCGTCTCGAACACGTCGTCATCGGATAGCTCGCCCAGGACGGTGATCGGTGTGCCGTCGTCCAGCAAGGGTCGCAGCGCGTCGGAGTCCATGAAGAACGGCACGATGATCAGGCCATCGGCATGCGCCCGCCGAACTGCCTCAAGCGAGGTGCGCTCGATCTCCTCCTCGCCATCCGTGTTGAACGACAGGACGTCGTACTCCCGGTCGCGGGCGACATCCTGGATGCCCCGGACAAACTCCGGATAGTAGGGATTCGTGATGTCCGGAATGATGACGGCGATCGTATTGGTCTTGCGCGAGCGCAGACTCCGGGCCGAGGGATTCGGGATGTAGTTGAGGTCCGCGATCGCCTTGTGGACGCGCTGCCGTGTTTCCGGCAGGATCGACACCGTCTGGTTCCCGTTCAACACGTACGACACGATCGCCTGGGAGACACCCGCTGCGCGCGCGACATCAAGCTGGGTTGGCCGACGGTGTTTGCTTGTCATGAGTCGCTTTCACATCCGGGCGCCTGGCGTTCGCAGGATTTCCCTCGTTGATTCGTATCAGTGATACGTATCAATCTACACTCGCCCTCATTTTCGCGCAACAGGTTGGGTTGTTGGATGTCCGAAATGGCATCAGACGAGAATGCTCGCCGGTCGTCGTGATGCCGCTCCGCGTCATGTCTCGGGTCCTGTGCCCGAGACTACGGTGACGTGCGCCGACCCGCGATCGCCACGGACACCAGACCCCGTCATCCCGAGCCGGAGCCGCGAGCGGAGCGAGTGGCGACGTGTCGAGGGATCTTTGCTCTCCCAAACCGCCGTGGTCGCCAGAGACAAGGATCCCTCGACACCGTTCGACCGCTGCGCGATCTCACGGGCTCGGGATGACAGGGAAAGAGTCACGAGGCCAGGAGACGGTGGAGGAGCATCGGCGCGGAATGACCGAAGGTGGACGGGGAATGACCGCCGTTCTGACCGGAGGGATGAGGCCGCTCTCGCTTTTCGGCCTGCGGCCTCATTTCACCAGCCTGCGGCCATCCGCCCCTACGTGCAATCGGCCTCGATCGTGTCAACCACTATGCAAACTGCTTTACCGGGGACGCAGCATCCCCGGTACGTTCCGGCTGGAGAGCGTACCGGGGATGACTCACTGCATCCACCTTTGTGGATTCAGGTGCGTCTTAGTTCTCGACGGTGATCGTGCCGAGCATTCCGGAGAGTGCGTGCGGGATGCAGAAGTAGCTGTAATCACCGGCGACAGTGAACGTGTAGCTCCAGGAATCGCCGGGCTGGAGGATTCCGGAGCTCCAGGCTTCCGCGCCGTCCGGGAGCTGCGCGAATTCGGGGTGCACGTCCGCAGCCGGGTTGAGCGACTCGTCATCGGTTGCTGAATGCGGCATCGCGCTGGCGTTCACCCAGGTCACCGTCTGGCCGGTATGGATGGTCAGATGCTCGGGCGAGAAGCGGAGCGCATCGGTCATCTCGACGGTGATCGCGGCCGGAGACCGGTCCGGGGTGGGGAGTGGCTTGTCGATACTGGCCACCGTACCCGCCGGCGCTGTGGTCGGTGCGACGGTAGGGATGACGGTAGATGTCGCCGTGGCGGGCGTTGCCGGGGCCGTTTCCTGGTCGGACACGGTCACTGTGAACTTGGCCGACGTGGACGGGTCGTACATCGTGTGGTCGTTTTGGGCGGTATCGATCTCGATGTGATGCTCACCCGGGCCCCAGGCAGACAGGTCGAGTGTGAAGGCGTTGGTGCCCGGCATCAACACCAGTCCGGCGAGGGAGGACATGTCGGCATCGACCCAGACATGATAGTGACCGTAACCGGGAACGTTGGTTTTGCCTTCGAGCGCGGTTGTCGGGAAGAAGTTCTGCGGGTGAACCTGAACGTCGAACACTGCCGGAACGGTTGCGCCATCCAGCGGCGAGACGAGCGTGACACCCGGATCACCGGTGAAATTCGCGACCGGAAGCGGTCGTGGTTGAGCTGGTTGGTAGTCGAACGTCACCGACTGCGCGGTATCCATGTTCGGGACGTGCGTGTTCGAGGCGAGCACGACCGCGAGCTGGTGCTCCCCGGCGGTGAGGCCGTCGGTTGGCACGAGGAACGATGTGGTGCAGTAGATATTCGTGAGCTGCGCGATGGTCGCGCCATCCAGAAATGCGAGGATCTGGCCGGTGCCATCCTCGTCAGCTGCGCCGGATTGCGCGCAACTGATGGTGAAATCGCTGACGTCGACCTGCACGAGGACGGCGTCGGTGTCGATCGTCGCGCCATTCGTGGGCGAAACGATCGCCAGTGCCGGTGCAACCTGCGCGGTGGCGGTCCCCGAGAGTGGGACAAAGGCGAATCCGACGAGCGCGAACAGCGCGCTCATCACGAACCGTACTACGACGAAACCCTTCATGAGTGTGAACCCCTTTTGACTCGGGCCGGGCAACCGGTCAGGGTCTCTGCAAGTCCGACCCCGATGGTCGGAAATATCATTGAAGGGGCGAGCATTTCCCGTTCCAGTACATCGCGTGGATCGAGCGTTATGTGCACGACTGCATGACGCAGCCGGTCACTCGTCTCCGGGTGGAGACGGGAGCTCCAACGAGCCGTCATCATCGGTCTCGCGTTGGTAGTCTTGCAGGTTCCATTCGTCGCCAGCAGGGTCCGGTGCATCGTCGCCGAGGGTGATGACGATCGCGTAGTCCTGATTTGACATGCCGGTGCCATCCCCCGCGGCATCGTCATGACCGAGGGTGATCGTGTCGGCACCGACGCCAATGAGCTGGGTAATGAGGGCGGAGGTGCCGAGGGTGTTCTCCCGATCCTGGATCGTCGTTTTGTCGTGACCGCTGCCATCTGCGTTGGCCACTTCGACATTCCAAAAGCCGTTCGCTTCGAGCATGGTGCCGATCCGTCCGGCAAGCCCGGAATTGGTGGTGCCATTCTCGATCAGGATCGGGATGCCGTAGTCCGGGTTGGCGAGTGCCGCCCCGGGCGGATCGATCTCGGCTCCGGCGAACTGCGTGAGAACCTCGCCGAGGGCATCCCAATCGGCGGTGAGGTAGTATGCGCCGTCGGCACCGTAGTCATCGTAAAGCGCCGGGATCAGGGAGACTTGCGAGATCCGGTCGCGCGGGATGCTGGAGCCCAGCTTCGCGAGTCGGACGGCGTCCTGGATCGAGATATCGGTGCGGACCGAGTTGCCGAACTGCCCGATCAATGTCGGAAGCTGCGGGATGAGGTCGAGATCGAGCGCCTGGTCCCGGATCGCCAGCAACACCTGCTGCTGGCGGGCGGAGCGGCGGGAGTCGCCATCCTGATGGCGAGTGCGGGCGTATTTCAGCGCCTGGTCGCCATCCATATGCTGCCAGCCCGCCGGGAAATAGATGCGCTGGTAGTTGTAATCCTCGGCGGGATACGTATCGTCCTTGATCGGATACGGCACATCGAGGGTGACGCCGCCAACGGTGTCGACCATATCGATGAAACCGTTGAAGTCGATTTGCACGAACGCCGAGATCGGGATGCCGAGGTTGGCCTCGATGGTGCGGATCGTGAGACCGGCTCCCCCACCCTGCACCTTGTTGAAATCGCCCAGGGCGAAGGCGGCGTTGATCTTGTCGATACCGTAACCGGGGATCACGACCTTGAGGTCCCGTGGGATGGAGAGCATGCTGGCGCTCTTCGTTTCCGGATCGATATTGACGAGGATGATCGTATCGGTCCGGGACGCGCCGCTCACCGATTTGTCGACCCCGAGGAGGAGGATGGTGATGCGGTCATCTCCCGACCAACCGAGTGTGGAGACGTCGGTTGGGGCGGCGACGAGCTCGGGCGTTCCCTCCTGGTTGAGCCGTGGCACGAAGGCGGACTGGATGTGCTCGGCGGAGTCGACCTGCACGTTGCGATACGCGCGGAAACCGGACCAGAGGATGGGGCTGGCGACGATGAGGACGACCAGCATCAGGATTGCCGGGATACCGATCGCCGGCATGAACCAGCGGGATTTCCTGATCCGTCGGAGCCGGTTTCGCGGGGAATTGCGAGTGCGGGTCTGTTCCTGCCGGGCCTCGGCGAAGGAGAGAGCCAGTGGCGTTTTTGCCGCGGTTGTCGAAGATGGCGATGGTGGTGCGCCCGTTTTCTGTTTCGGGGACCGATCTGCGTATCGTCGATATCTCTCGGCGGTGTTGCGGGGGTGCGAAGCTCGCGTTGCTTCTTTTCTTGCTGCGGCGGCTTTCGACCGGCGGGTGCGTGGAGCGTAGCTCGACCGGGAAACCGTCCCCGATGAGGGCGATTCATGTTCGGAAGACCGGGACGGGCGGGAATCGTCGTGAGACATGGATACCATCGGGCTGGCGGGCGGACAGGAGACGGATGGCGTTGCTGCTCTCGTGGCTGGTCGGTGATTCCGCCAGCAGGGAGTGTCCGGAGTCTACCATGCTGGGCGATAGAGCCGAAGTTCATATTATGTAAATATAATGGTAAGGATGTGAGGCCTGAATGCATGCGATAATGACCGGGTGAATGCACGTGCAGGTATGCAGGCGCTGCGTGATTGCTGAATTCGGGAGTGGTGATGCTCAATGGTGTTGTCGGATCGCGATATTCTGAAAGCGCTCGAGGCCGGTCGGATCAAGATCGACCCGGCTCCGGATGTCGAGAAGCAGCTCGGGTCCATCTCTGTCGATTTCCGGCTTGGCACGACGTTCATGGTCTTCGAGCACAGCCGGCACAGTTATATCGATCCGCGGCATCCGCAATCGATCGGTGATGCAATGCGCACGATCGAGGTGAGCGAGGACGAGCCCTTCATCATGCAGCCAGGCGATTTCGCGCTGGCCTCCACGATGGAATCGCTGGAATTGGCGAACGACCTGTTGGGGCGACTTGAGGGGCGATCCTCGATCGCCAGGCTCGGGATCACGGTGCACTCGACGGCGGCGGTGTTCGAGCCAGGATGGGTCGGCACGGCCACGATGGAGCTGAGCAACCTGGGCCGGATGGCGGTGGCGCTTTATCCCGGGATGCGAATCTGCGCCTTCTCGTTCGAGGATGTGTCCTCGCCGGTGATGATGCCCTATCGAAAAAAGAAGAACAACAAGTACGCCGGGCAGATCACGCCGCGGGCGAGCCAGTTGTCAGAGGAGAACCGGCAGGGAAACGCCTGAGGGGTTTCACGTGAAACATCGCCGGTGAGGAGAGGAGACGCGACATGTCGATTCAGGATTTGCGTGATGTGCGGGATCGGATGATGCCAATGCTGGAAGCAGTAAAGGAGCAATACGAGCTTCGCGTGCCTGCTGGTTATCCGAACATCGTCGACGATGTGGAACGTGGCACGATTGGCGTGGAGATCGACTCGAGCTACGCGTTGTACATCACATCGGATGGCGCGCATCTCTATGCAGAGGTGTACAAACGACAGCCGAGGACCGACAACCGGTCGAGCGCGGGATGGCAGAAGTATGCCGGGATGCCGTTCTCGGACAAGCGCCCCATGGCCAGCGTTCCGACCGACCAGGAGTTGCGAAACCTGATCGGCGAGATCAAGCAGGCGTTCAACTATCAGCCGGGCTTGCTGTACATCACCGAGGACTAGCCTCTGCTGGACGCGAAAACGAAGGGCCGCCAATTGGCGGCCTTTTTGCATTTCGGAGATCTGTCACCGCCATGATATGGAATCCGGATGCATGCTCGCGGGTCGCCATGATGCCGCTTCGCGCCAGGTCTCGGGCACAGGACCCGAGACTACAGTCTCCTCGCTCGCGCTGACCCAGGATCGCCACAGACACAAGATTCCGTCATCCCGAGCCCGAGTCGCGAGCGGAGCGAGTGACGAGGGGTCGAGGGATCTTTGATCCTGCCTGACATGGTGTCCTGATGATCGACTCCCTCCGGGAGCCGATGGGCGGCGAGTCCTTCGGACCGCCCGCCCCTACACCTGATGTCGTGAGCCCCGCAACCTTTCTGCCAACCGCTGTAATCGTAGTCTCGGGTCCCGTGCCCGAGACCTGGCGCGAAGCGGCATCACGGCGACTTGCGAGCATTCATGCGGATTCCGTGCCAGATGCGCGGCCCGCGCGGCTGTCCTGCGCAGCGATGCCCGCCACAAGGGTCGGATCGACGGATGATCTCTCACGGTTTCGCCATAGAGAGAACGAAGGGGGCGGGATGTTTCACGTGAAACATCCCGCCCCTTTCTCGTGTGTCGTTCGATCCGATTCGGGATTAGTCTTCGATGATCCAGCCATCAATCGCGCGGTCGTACTCGATGACGCCCGCATCGCCGAAGAAGTTGGCGACCTCGTTCCGGGCGCTCTCGGATCCGTCCGATGCATGGACCAGATTCCGGCCAATCGTCAGGCCGAAATCGGCGCGGATCGTGCCCGGCGCCGCAGCCGACGGATTCGTCGCGCCGTTCATGGTGCGGACGATGTCGATTGCGCCCGGCCCCTCGAGCACCATGAGCACCGAGGGTGCCGAGGTGATGTAGTCGACGAGACCCGCGAAGAATGGCTTGCCCTTGTGCTCGCCATAGTGCTTCTCGGCAGTCTCGCGGGAGACCGTTTCGAATTTCATCGCGGCGATCTTCAGCCCGCGCTTCTCGTATCGGGAGATGATCTCCCCCGCCAAACCGCGCTGAACCGCGTCCGGCTTGAGGATGACCAGTGTGCGCTCGTTATCTGCCATGTGTCTGTTCTCCATGCGCCTTCGTTGGCGCGCGTCTGCTCTAACTTCCGGACCGTCGATGATCCGGCACCGGTCACATACTACCCGCCCGCGCTGCCAGGCGTCGATTCCATTCCACGACGTTTCACGTGAAACGTTCATTCCGTCAACATGCCAAGTTTCGGCAGGGGATCACCATGGTCTATGCTGAAGCCGATGTCATCAATTCGAATAGGACAAAGGCACACAGGAGGAAACCGATCATGACTCTCGATGAGTATCTCGACCACGTCAATCAGGGAAAGACAGTCGAGGGAGGATCAGAAGCGCATCTGTTCATGATCGACGCAGCGCAGGATGCCATGCGGATCACCGCGGAGCTCAATGGTACCTACCATCGACCCGAGGAGGTCCGCGCGCTCATTTCAGAACTGATTGGGCGGCCTGTGGATGAGACGTTCTCCGTGTTTCCGCCGTTCTATGCCGACTTCGGCAAGAACATTTCCCTTGGGAAAGACGTCTTCATCAATTCGGGGTGCCGATTCCAGGATCACGGCGGCATTACCATCGGCGATCGGGCGCTCATCGGGCATGCGGTGGTGATGGCAACTCTCAACCATGATCTTGCTCCCGAAAAGCGTGCCACCATTCATCCCCGGCCGATCGTCCTCGGCAACGACGTCTGGATCGGCGCCAACGCCACGATCCTCCCGGGGGTGACCATCGGCGACAACGCTGTGGTGGCCGCCGGAGCCGTCGTCACGAAGGATGTTCCCGAGAATACGATCGTCGCTGGTGTCCCGGCCAAGGTCCTCAAGCGGATCGAGTAGCGATATCGCCTTTATCCGCCCGCGCTGTCAGGCGTCGATTCTGCCTCGGGCGTTTCACGTGAAACGTCCGTTGCCGCCTGCCGGGCCGCCCGGCGCGCCGCGGCTTCTTCCGGGCTGAGCGCCGCCTTGCGCTTCACGCCGATTTGCGCATCCGGACGATTTTGCCGCTTGCGCTTCCTGGCCTGGTCGATCGTCCAGATCGTCACGACCACCGCGACGATCAGCGGAACTCCGATCACGACCACGATCAGCAAAAACCATTCGAACGTCGTCATTTCACCATTCCGGTTAAAGCGAGTTGCAGAAAGGGTGGCCTGGCTCACGCACATTGGACGTAGGGGCGGATGGCCGGAGGCTTCCCGCCCTATCGGCGCCCAAGGGACGTCGATAAGTCGATAAAGAGATGGCCCCGTCAACTTTCCTGCAAACAGCTCTGGTCGCTTGCCGGCACTCCCGGCAACATCGCTCAATAGTACCCGCTTGCGAGCGGGCATGAAAAAAGCACCGGCAGGCATGCTTGCCGGTGCTTCTCTTCCATATGGCATATTTCGACAACATTCAGGCGATGGCCAGAATATGAGAAGTCAAAGGACAACGCTACTCGACCAGATCATCCTCTCTGGAGGGAAAGACGGAAAGGCGGTTCACCCAGGGCGATGGATCGGTCGACCAGTCGAGCTGATGCATCTGTTTCACCGAACGACGTCCGGATAACGCCCGCGATGCCTCGAATACGGAAGTCCGCAACTCCCCTTCGGGCTGACCCTCTCCAATCCCGATCGTCATTGATCCCGCAGAGATCCGCAAGGCAGGAACCGATTGCTCTCGAAAGACATCGTTTCGAGACCCGGCCATGAAGGCAACCGTTTCCGCCAATGCCAACGAGTCGCGATTTCCGCGAACGCCGAGAGCCCCGCGTAGATCCTGCTCATGAATCACAATATCGGGTAGCAGGCTGCCCGCGGCATCCGCAAGTGCATCCTCACCGGCTTTCCCTAACGTCTCGTCCCAGGCCCACTTGATCTCATCGACCGACGCTCCATGGAACTGCGCAATCTGGGTCGCTGTCCAGGGAGGCGTGCCAAGCCCATCCAGGTTTCCTGTCAAAACGTCCCTGAGGCAGCCCACCTGATGAGCCAACAGGTCACGGACGGTCCAATCGGGACAGGCGGGAACGATCGTCAGTTGGTTCTCCTTTGTTACGAGATTCACGAAGACATCTTTTGTCGCCAGATACGGTGCAAGCGGGTTGGCCACGTTCATCATCCTCTCGACATCAAACACATCGAATGTACGCTCTCACCATATCGATCAGTCTGCCGGCTCGCTTCTCTCATCTTGCGTTCATCATTCAGGCAAGTAGACGAAACACCGCATTCGCGATTGCGAATGCGGTGTTTCAACTCCTGGGCTATTGCGATCGATCAGCCGATCGCCAGCAGCATGGGATTCTCCAGATATTTCCGGACCGACTGGAGGAAGGTCGCCACCTCGGCACCATCGAGCGCCCGGTGGTCCGCCGAAAGCGTGACCTTCATCAGATGCCCGACGGCGATCTCACCATTCTTCACCACCGGCGTTTCGACCACCGAGCCGATCGCAAGGATCGCGACCTGCGGCGGGTTGATCACCGCGATGAACTCGTCGACATCGAACATGCCGAGATTGCTGATCGTGAAGGTGCCGCCCTGGTATTCCTCGGGCGTGAGACCGCCTTCGCGAGCCCGCTTGCCCAGATCCTTGGTCATCTTCGCGATCGACCCCAGGCTCTTCTCGTCGGCCGCAGGCACGAACGGGGCGATCAGGCCGCCATCCATCGCGATCGCGATGTTGACGTCAATCGCATCCTGCTGGTACAGCTCGCCATCGACGAAGGTCCGATTGACGTTCGGGTGGTCTCGCAGCGCCAGAGCAGCGGCTTTTACGATCAAATCGTTGACCGAGACGCGGATGCCGGTTTCCTCAAGCGATGCGTTGATCTGCTTACGGAAATCGAGCGAGGCACCCATATCGATCGAGGCGGTGACGTAATAGTGAGGAATGCCCAGCTTGGATTCGGTCATCCGCTTGCCGGTCGTCCGCTTGATCTTGGGCATGTCGACCTTCTCGCCCTTTGGCGTGCCGGTCGACGGCGTTGTGGTGGGTGCTACGGCCGGTTGGGCAGCCGCGGTCGGCTGAGGCGCCTGCTTCTCACCGGAGACATAGGGCTGGATGTCGGCGTTGATGATTCGCCCGCCCGGACCGGTACCGGCAACCTGCGACAGGTCGATGCCGTGCTCCTCCGCCAGACGCTTGACGAGCGGCGAGGCGCGGACACGCTCTCCGGGCTTCCGGTCGACGACCTGGGCTTCCGCCTTCTCGGCCGCGGACGGCGCTGCCATTGGCTGCTCTGTCGGAGCGTTTGCCTCAGCGGCCTTCTCTACTTCCTCGACGGCTGTCTCTGCCGCCGCCGGCGCCTTCTTCGCTGGCGCACCCTTGCCGATCTCGTCCTGCGCACCGATCGTGGCCACGGGTTCGCCGATCGGCACCACCGCCCCCTCGTCGACGAGGGTGTTGGTCAGGAAACCGTCCTCTTGCGCTTCCAGCTCGAGCGTGACCTTGTCGGTCTCGATCTCGGCGAGCGCATCACCTTCGGATACCTCGTCGCCAACCGCTTTGAGCCATTTGAGAAGGGTTCCCTCCTCCATAGCGTCGCCCATCTTGGGCATGATTACTTCGGCCATGCTTGTCTATGCCTCCAGATACAGAACGCGGCGGGCGGCGCTGACCACCTGTTCCACGCTCGGGAATGCAGCTACTTCGAGGTTGCGGGCGTACGGCGCCGGGACCTCCGCCCCGCTCACGCGCTCCACCGGCGCATCAAGGTCATCGAACGCCTGCTCCTGGATCACGGCGCAGACCTCCGATGCGACGCTGAAGAGACGCCACTGCTCCTGAACGACCACAGCACGATGAGTCTTGCGCACAGACTCCACGATCGTCGCGGCGTCGAACGGCCGGATCGAGCGGAGATCGACGACTTCCGCATCGATATCCTGCTCGGCAAGCTGGTCGGCGACCTTCAACAGCATCGGCACCTGACGGCCGTAGCTGATCAAGGTCACGTCCTTTCCTTCCCGGGCGATCCGGGCCTTGCCGAATTCGACCTCGTCATCGCCTTCGGGAACTTCGCCCTTGGTGCCATACAGGGCGCCAGCTTCGAGGAAGATCACCGGATCGGGATCGCGGATGGCGTGGAGCATCATGCCCTTGACATCCGCCGGGGTCGCTGGCGAGACGACCTTGAGTCCCGGGAAGTGGCCGTAGAAGCCTTCGAGCGAGTGGGTGTGCTGGGCGGAAAGCTGGACGCCACCGCCGTTCGGGCCGCGAATGACCAGCGGTACATTGACCTGGCCGCCGGAGAAGTAGCGGAGCTTGGCCGCATTCTGGATGATTTGGTCTGCGGCGAGGAACGAGAAGTTCCAGGTCATCATCTCGACGATGGGCTTGAGACCCGCCATCGCCATCCCGATCGCGGCGCCGGTGAAGCCGCCTTCGGCGATCGGGGTATCGATGACCCGTCTGGGGCCGAACTGGTCGATGAGGCCATTGGTGACGAGGTGGGTGCCGCCGTAGATACCGATGTCCTCGCCCATGAGGACGACGGTCTCGTCGCGCTCCATCTCTTCCGCCATCGCGCTGCGAAGAGCGTCGCGATAGGTCATGACTGGCATGAGCCGATTCCCTTTCTCAGATACGGATACCGGGTGCCGCGTCGTTGCGGTTGCCCGGCTGGACCGTGGAGCGTTTATCCCGCGGTTTCGACCTCGACATCCGAGGCATAGACGTCGGTTGTGAGTTCGGAGAGATCCGGTTCCGGGCTCTCTTCGGCGAACTTCACGGCCTCGTCCGCCTTCTGCTTCGCTTCAGCTCGAATCTCCTCGAGGGTCGATTCTTCAACGCCGAGATCCACCAGCCGCTTTTCGAGGGTGCCGATCGGATCCTTCTCACGCCATTTCTTGACTTCTTCCTTCGAGCGGTATTTCTCGAGGAAGTCGGCGGCGCCATGCGGCACGAGGCGGTAGGTGAAGGCTTCGATCGCGTAGGGCTTGCCCGTTTCGCGGACCTGCTTCGTGGCGCGTCCGGCGGCCTCCAGCACGGCTTCGAGGTCCATGCCGTCGACACGCTCCCACTCGATGCCGTAGGACTCGAACTTCTTGCCGAGCTCGGTCATCGCGGTGGCGCGTTCCACGCTGGTTCCCATACCGTACTGGTTGTTTTCGAGGATGAAGAGGCAGGGGCAGAGACCATCCTTGCCCCAGAGCCCCGCGAGGTTGGCGGCTTCGTGGAAGGCGCCGTTATGGATCGAGCCGTCACCGAGATAGAGCTGGACGATCCCCGGCTCCTCCCGGTAGCGCATGCCGTAGGCCATACCGACGCCGAGCGGGATATGGCCGCCCACGATGCCGTAGCCGCCGTACATGCCGCCTTCGGTGTAGAACAGGTGCATCGACCCGCCCTTGCCCTTGACGATGCCCGTGCCCTTGCCATAGAGCTCCGCCATCACCCGTCTGGGATCGGCTCCCTGCAGGATTGCGTGTGCATGGTCCCGATATGCTGTGATCGTGCGGTCGCCCTCCTGCATGTGATGGATGAAACCCATCGCAATGGGTTCCTGACCGCTGTAGACGTGGAGATAGCCGCCGATCTTGCCCTGGCGGAACCCACGGCTGGCAGCGTCCTCGAAGAGCCGGATTTCCACCATGGTGCGGTAGAAATCGAGCAGGGCATCTGCGTCGTATTGCACCTGCGTCTGTCCTTCCTGAGATTGGTCGGAGGCCGAATTCTCCGGCGCCGTCGCCGTTGCCTGCCGACTTGCCTTTCTCTTGCTGGTCGCCATGATTGAGGCCTCTCGAAACAGGGTCGATCGCTGTGCCGGGCACACCGGTCAACCGCTTGTGGGAATTGCGTCCAGAGGGAGGAGGCGGGGTGATGCCGGATATTTGGCTCCGGCGGAGAGATCGCCCTCTGTCACACGGGCATCGACGTGGGGCACCATGGCCCGAGACGGAGCATGCCCGCTTGTCAATCTCCGGAATTGTACCGCACAACCGGGAAAATACTTCGGTATCGATTGTCTGCTGAATGGGCAGGAAAGAGCCGGGGATGAGATCACGCTGAGCATGGATTCGGGATCGTGCAGCAATCCCCGCCCTGCTGGACCGGTGGGCATGGCACATCGCCATAGGAGCAAAAGACGCAGCAATCACCCGGTTTCGGCCGGATGACTGCTGCGCAATGCGGGCATGTGAAAAAGAACTGGCAGGTGTCGAGCGGCATGGTTGCGACCGTGGTTTTCCTGCATTGGGGGCAGACGAGTCGGGATATCGTCACAAGCTCAGCCATCCGTCACCCTGCCTCCGCGTGACTACTCGCCCGGCTCGAACCGTCGCTCCGGTCGGGACTGGGCCTGGAGCATCGCCAGCCGATTGTTCGGCATGTGGATACCGGCGGCCAATGCATAGCCGGCTGTCGGACGCTGCGGCGTGCGAAGCATGCCGCCGAAGGCCTTGCGCTGCTCTTCCGGACTGGGCGGTGTTTGCTCGAACCGGTTCGGATCGGAGACGTCCTTCTTTTGGTAGACGCCCATGATCTCTTCAGCCGTGCCGTATTGCGTCAATGGCCGCGTCGATTCGCCCTGGATCGCGGGCGCCGGCACCGGGAGCACGCCTTCGTCCGGGATCGTCGAGCGATCCGGAACCTCACCGGGGACCTGGGGCGATTTCACGGCGCCCGGTGCCGGGGGCGCGAAAAACCGGCCGGTGGATACGTTCTTTCCCGCTTGTGCAAATCGTCGAGTCACGAACCCCATGGCTATCTCTGTCTCCCGCACACGCCCTGTGTGCACACACTCCGGGCGGGACCGTTTCATTCGTCCCGCGAATCATTTTCCTATAGTAGCAGCGTCGGCGGACAGAGGGAGGGGAGTCGATCCCAAAGGCTGACAATGGTCGGTAAATTGCTTTCAAAGTCGGCAGAAAGTGTCATGATGACCCCGTACCATCCGTATCCGGGCGAGTGGTGACGTATTGCTCCCCACCGCGTGAATCGGTATCCTCATGGCAACCATCCAGTCAGGTTTAAGTGTCTTTTCGCGACGAATTCACGAGAAGTTCTTTTTGGCGTTTTCGCAGTTGCCGGCGACGGTAGCTGAATTGGCAGGAAGCAATATGCTGAATCTACTCCATCGTCGAACCAACCAACTGTCAGCACAGGAACGATCCAAAGCTATCAGGCTTCTTGATGAAGATAATGAGCTGAAAGCCCTTGACATCGTTGAGGCGGAGGGAGCTCGATATGATCTCACATCAGATCCTTCTGGTCGTGCGGTCCTTGTGATGCCCAACAAGGTATTTGATGTCGTTGCCAAACAATTGAACGACCAGAAAATCGCATTCGATGTAATACAGGTCCGGTCGATGAGCACGCTTCCCGCCGATGTGCGAAGGCGTGTGAGACATTAATCGCTTCCAGTAAATTGGAACAATTTATCGATTGATCTAGCCCTGGTGTTTGGGGGACATTTGGGACGAGAGGAGTGCGTGTTGGTTAATGGGACTCGCGTGCAAGTTTATCTTCCCGTGAATACGACTCATGAGAAAAGCGCTGCTCGCAGAGTGATTAAGTTTCTGTATGACACCTATGAAGGGGTAACACAAAGTAGCCTCTCGGAGAGCATCTACCGTGGGTATTGGTTCGATGCTGACAACGAGGTGCTTTACCAGGACGATATTGCAATAGCATGGGTCGATATTCGGCATTTGATTGACGATCAGGACGCATGTGCGCAAATGGATCTGATCCGGAATCGAGCCGCGATTGTCTATAGCGAATTGGGGTCACCTCAACTCGAAATCTGGATCACCGCCGAGTCTGTCATCCTGCCGTCCTGACGGTAGAACCGGGTGCCTGTCGGGTAAATCACACTCACTCCCCCTCGCGGATCGAGGAGAAGGAGATGTCCGGATCGGTGCATTTTGGACTGCCATTCCCGTTGAGCTGCATTTCGAGCTCGGTTTCCGCCTCGCTCTCGAGCCGGGGAACGGTCTCGATCGCCGAGACGTAGCCGTTGTCCCCACACTGGACGAGTGCCTGGGCATTTTCGACCGGTTTATCGCCCGTGTTCTTGATCCTGAGGTCGATCTGGACAGTGGCGGAGTCCGCACCTGAGGCTGCGGTGACGACATCGAAGCCGGACACCGTGAGTGCCGTCGCCGGGTCGACCGCATTGTCTCCCCGGCCAGGGAGGATGTTGAAGGCAAGCATCCCGAAGATGGCCATCGCGGCCAGCAACAGGACCGAGAGAAACACAAGGATGACGATCGGGCCGGACGTTCCCCGGCCGGTTTTGGGTGGTTCGATACTCACGCGTACTTCCCTCAGTCCGGCGATTCATTCCTGCGCCTGACTATACCGCGACGGACCGGGATTGGTGCCGCGTTCTCGCATGGCTGCCAAAGGGCAGCATCCGGACTTGACGGCCTCCATGCTGCGGGGACAATGACAACAGGCATCGAGCATCGTGGCTCACAGGGCCAATGGAGGCAAAAACATGCAAACACACGAGAGTATCGCGCGGATGTTCGCGGCATTGCCGCAAACACGCGGGTACGACACCAGCCAGATGCGGATCGAGCACGATTCGCTCGGCGAAGTGGAGATTCCCGCCAGCGCCTATTGGGGCGTTCACACTGCCCGCGCCTTGCAGAATTTTCCGATTTCCGGCAAGCCCATCTCGATCTATCCCGACCTGATCGCCGCCTATGCCGCCGTGAAGCAGGCGGCCGCCCGGGCCAACGCGGAGATCGGCGCCCTGAGCCAGGAACACGCCGACCTGATCGATGCAGCGGCGGAGGAGGTGCGGAACGGCGCCCTGCGCGAGGAGTTCGTCGTCGATATCCTGCAGGGTGGGGCCGGCACCTCGACCAACATGAATGTGAACGAGGTGCTCGCCAACCGGGCGCTCGAGATCGGGGGGTACGTCAAGGGCGATTACCACCATCTGCACCCGCTGGACGACGTGAATCGTAGCCAGAGCACCAACGATACATATCCGACGGCGTTCAAGATCGGTTTGCAGATCGCCCTGCGGCGGTTAATCGATGAGCTGCAGCTGCTGGAGGAGGCCTTCGCCGCGAAGGGCCGCGAGTTCGCTGGCATCCTCAAGGTTGGGCGTACCCAGTTGCAGGATGCGGTCCCGATGACGCTCGGGCAGGAATTCTCCAGCTTCGCGACGACACTGGAGGAAGATCACTCTGACCTCGAGGCGATTTTTCCGTACCTGCGGGAGATCAACCTTGGCGCGACGGCGATCGGAACGGGTATCGCCTCCGATCCGACCTACGCCGAGGCGGCCCGCCGACACCTGAGCGAGATCGTGGGTTTCGAGTTGATCACTGCGAGAAATCTCGTCGCGGCCACGAGCGATGTGGGCGTCTTTCTCAAGCTGTCCGGCGTGCTGAAAACCTCCGCGATGAAGCTCGCCAAGATCGCGAACGACCTGCGCCTGCTGGCCTCCGGTCCCCAGGCTGGCCTGGGCGAAATTCATTTGCCATCGGTGCAGGCGGGGTCGAGCATCATGCCGGGTAAGGTGAACCCCGTGATTCCGGAATCCGTGGATCAGGTCGCCTTCACCGTTGCCGGGGCCGATCAGGTTGTCACGATGGCCGCGCAGGCGGGGCAGCTCCAGCTCAATGCGTTCCTGCCGGTGGTGGCACATTCCCTCTTCCAGAGCCTGCAGTGGATGACCGCCGTGATGGGCAATCTTCGCGAACGCTGCGTGGTCGGGATCGAGGCGAACACCGATCGGTTGCAGCAGATGGTGTCTACCTCGGTTGGCGTCGTCACCGCGCTGGTGCCGATCATCGGGTATGAGGAGGCGGCCGAGATCGCGAAGCGCGGACTTGCCACCGGTGAGTCGATCGCCGACATGGTCGTCGAGCGCGGCCTGATGTCGCGGGCGGATGTCGAGTCGCATCTCACCCCGGCGCGGCTGGCGCGGGAAACACCGGTCGAGAGCGAGGTCTAGCTCCGCAACCAATGCTCTGCCCCTGGCGATCCTGTTTTCAGCCGGATATCGTCGCGTACCTTCATGTTCCGGAACGAGAACGTAAAATGTATCGTATTCTCGTTCCGGAACATCCGGCGACAGGTTGAATGATGGCTTGATCTCGGGAGTAGGGCATGGTGGGGCAACGAATCCGGAGAGGTGTGCGATTTCGCCAGGGGCGCGTCGCGTCGGCCACGGCGCCCCGCGTGCCATTCCTCGCGTCCGACGGTCGGCGGGCGGTCATCGCGGCGCTCCTCTCGCTCATCCCCGGCATCGCCCTTGATGAGTTGCTGATTCATCTCGATTTCGGACCGGACGAGCTGATGGCCGACATTTCGCTGGTCATGTGCTCGTTCCTCTTCCGTTGGGTCTTCTTCGCCGGAATCTATGCCCTGCTGACCGTCATCGTCATGGTCCGGGCAGATGGCGACACATTCACGGGCTGGCTGCGGGATAGCGCGCCTCGATCCCGGGCGGCGCGCTTCTTCCACAACTCCACGGGTGGAACCCTGACCGTCCTGACCTCCTATGGCTCAATGATGGCGGTGTTCTCGGTGTTGGTGCTTTCGCTGAATCCGGAACTGAGGACGGCACCCCTCGTTGTCGTTGCGGGGGTGGTGGCGGTAGCGGCCTCGTGGCTGCTGAATGTCGTGAGTTTTGCCGTGCACTATGCCCGAAAGGATGCTGCCGGGCCGGGCTTAAGTTTTCCCGGTGAGGACAAGGCGGTCTTCGGCGATTATTTCTATCTTGCGGCCCAGGTCGCGACATCGTATTCGTTGGGCGATGTCGCGACCCTGAACCGACCGATACGGCGGGCCGTGACGCGGCAGTCGATCCTGTCGTTCCTGTTCAATACGGTCATCATTGCCGTGCTGGTGTCGGTGCTGATTTCCTCGGGAGGATGAGGGACGGCATACAACCGGCCAGCGGAAGGCCGGTTGTATGGGGAAACAGCTACGCCCCCAGGACCGACCGCAGCGCAGTGAGGACGAGCTCAGCCTCACCGGACTGGAGCGTTTGCGGATTGAGCGCGAGGATGTCCTCGCCCTCGCTGAGGACGGCAATGCGCGGCGTCCTCTCCCAGAGCGCATCGTGGATCGCATCCCGCGTCAACGGAGAGTCCGGGAGCACCCGGACGATCGCCCGCGCGTGGGGTTGTCCGGCTTCACTCGGGAATCCGCGACTCACCTCGATCCCCGGAAGACCCTGGAGTCCATCGGTCCACGTCCTTACGATTTGATCGTAGGATTCGATCTGCGACAATTCATCTTGGGCGAGGGACCATTCCACGGCCGCGAGAATGCCGAAGAGTTCCTCCTTGCCCACCTTCATCGGGCGCCCGATCGAATAATTGGGCGACGCGTTGATGCCGACCGCGTCGATCAACGAGCGCTTGCCGAGGATCAATCCGCTGGATTGTGGGCCTCGTAAGCCCTTGCCGCCGCTGAAAATCGCGATATCCGCGCCGCAATCGCGGGTGAAGTGCCAGAGATTGGCGATCGGGGGGATCTGCGCCGCCGCATCGACGATCACCGGCACACCAGCCTCGTGGGCCACCGCGACGATCTCCTCGATCGGCGGGGAGTCGCCGCGCAGACGGGTGCCTGCGAACCACAGGATCGCAGCGGTGCGCTCGTCGATCAATGAGGCAAGATGTCCCGGATCGGCGCTGACATCGATCATCCGCACGCCGGTGACCGCAGCGGCGTAATCGTAACCATTCCGCTGCGTGCGGTAAACGAGGACCTCATTGCGCGGAAAAGCGGCGGGGTCAGGGAAAGCGCGGACGAGATCACGGTCGTTTCCGGTCATACAGGCTGCGATCGACAGCGTGATTCCCGCTGCCGCGCCCGAGCTGATGTAGGCGGCCTCGTTGTGTGTGATCTCGGCGATGCGTTTGCCGACCGCGGATTGCAGCTCCCGGTAATCGACGAAATGCCGGGCGCCTTCCACCATCGCCTCGACGACCTCCGGCGGCATCAGCGAGCCGCCGAGCGCGGTCAGGGTAGCGGCGGCGTTGATCACCGGACGGAGACCCAGCTCATCAAGTCGTTTCGTCTCGCTCATATCGACCAGGCTCCGATCTCGGCCGGGGTCCAGCTCCGGGGGAAGGGCTGGACGCCAAGCTGATCCGCCAGCCAGGCATCGACCGCGTCGTAGTCGACCTGACCGCGATGGGTCATGTCGAGGAACGTCGCCTTCGTGGCGAATCGGGAAACGAGCGGGGAGAACCAGTCGTCATTCTGCACCGGACTCGCCTGCTCCCGATAGAAGAGCGTTTCGGCGGAGACTCGTTCGGCTTGATGGAGCGGATCCAGGGTGTCCAGCGTGCGCGCGACGGATTCCCGCGTCTGGGACCAGGTCCGCAGGTGATCGTTGATCTCTTCCAGGGGATAGGCGTCCGTCTGACCGGCGTTCTCCAGCATTCGGTAGAAGAAGCTGCCGTTGACGTGGACCGCCTTCGCACCGGGACGCCGGGCGTTGACGAGCAGGCCGAGATCGTTACCAAAGATCGCCATCCGGTCCGGGTCGACCTGGGATAGCTCACCCAGCACTTCCCAGGCGCGGATCGCATCCGCCACGACACCGCGGAAGATCCACGTACCGGGATCTTCGATACCGACCGTCAGATGTCCCGGAAAGGCGGCGGCATACGGTTTGTCCGCTCCCCGTTGGCCACGACTCACCACGGTCATCGTCACCATGCGGGCGCGATATTCATACGGGGCCGGGACGACGACGCTCATGTACGAGGGCGGATACATGACGGCGGGGAAGGGCCCTTCGCCCTTCGGGATGGTCAGCCACGCGGCGATGACGTAGCCGTCGAGGCTCGTTATTTGCAGCCAGTAGGTATCGAGAACATCGCTCGATCGCAAGGGATCGAAGGTCAGCTCCGGTCGTGCCGGGTATCGGGCAAGGTCGGCGTCGAGCTGATCCCACCATTGATCATGTGCGGCGCTCATTCAGAAATCCTCCCGGGTATCGGTTTCGGTCAGGGCCGGTGTCGCAGGATGCAAATGACTGGCGAGAAAGGCTTCGACATTGGCCATTTCCCAGTAGACGCCGGATTCGTGACCGCATCCCGCATTGGGGTGAAGGGTGACATCGCAGGTGAGGCGCTCGACGAGGTTATAGGCGGTTTCCGGGGGGCAGACATCGTCGGCGAGACCGATGTAGATCAGCATCGGCGCGGTGATCCGTGGCGCGAAATTGAGGCAATCGAAGTAGCTGACCGTCTCCCGCATCTGCCCGATTCGGTCCGGATACAGCCGCATGTACTCGTTCATCTCCTCGTAAGGGTAGGAGCGGGTCAGGGCAGCGGAGTCCATGAACCCGGTGAGATAGGGCGCCGCGAGAGCCGCGCAGGTGACGACATCGGAGCGGAGCGCCGAGGTGACGAGCGAGAGCGCGCCGCCCTGACTGCCGCCATGGACGCCGATCCTTTCCGGCGCGATCTCCGGTCGGGTGCGCATGAAGTCGATCGCCCGCAACGCATCCGCATAGAAGCCGCGGTAGGCGTAGCTCTCCTTGTCGATGATCCGGTCGATCAGGAGACCGGGATACCCGGGGTTGTATTGGGCGTTGGAGCGGAGTTTGCCACGCGGAGCGACCCCGACCGCCGCGTAGCCGAGTTTCGCCCACGATTTCGGCAGCGTCGGTTCCGACACGTAGCCGGGCAGGATCGCGAGACCGGGATATGGGCCCGGGATGTACTCCGGCTTCGGCGTGCAATACCATCCGGCGATACGAAGTCCGCCGAGGCTGGTGTAGTGGATCTCGAAGACGTCGACCTCCGGCGTCGACCGTTCGGGGACGTGGACGATCTCCGGATCGAGCGGGATCTCATCCAGTTCCTGCTCGACCCGCTCCCAGAAGTCGTCGAAATCGTCCGGTTTCGTGATGGATGATACGAACTGGTCTGGCTGGCCGCGTTGCATCTGGCTCTCCATCGGGTGTGATCGATAGTCGATGCCGCATGATGCCGCGATTTGCGGGAATTGGGAAGACGCCTGACTGGATGCTGTCATCCTTCAGATCGCTAGGCCGAAGCTCCAGTGTAGTGCCGCAGGGCGTAGCGCCAGAAGAGGCGGGCCGCCGTGACGAACGCCGCTGCGAGGACGAGCGTGCCGAGGGCGGTCGCCCAGGTGAGGCGACCGGTGAGGCTTTCGGCGGGGATCGTCACGGCGAAAGCGACCGGGACGACGAATGTGAGTGAGGCACGGAGCCAGCCGGGATAGATCGTGATCGGCCACGAACCGGCGTTGCCGAACATCGTATTGAAGATGACGAGCACATTCTCCAGCTTCACGAACCAGAAGGCGAGGGTGGAAAGCACCAGCATGAAGCTGTAGATGATCAGCATCCCCGCGAGCATCATCACGATGAACAGCGCGATGATGCCGGGCGTCAGGGCGGAACCCAGACGAATCATCCCGGCGGCGATGACGGCGAGCCCGAAGATCACATAGGTGACAGACGACGGGACGACAGTCTGCAGGCTGGCGAGGAGCTGGGAATCGACCGGTTTCGTCAGCACGAAATCGAATGTGCCGAGACGCACGCCTTCCATCAATGCTTGCATCGAGGGCGTGATGACGAGTCCGAGCAGACCGCGCACGAGCAGGTGGATGCCGACCAGGACGATCATGTCGTTTTGGGACCAGCCTTTGAGGTCGGTGGTCTGCCCGAAGATGACCTGCAGGCCGATCAACTGCGTCCCGAGCGAGATCACGACGTTCAGCACCGCGATGAAGAAATCGGCGCGGTACTGAATGAAATTGAGAAGCCCGAGCCGGAAGAAGGTGCGGGCGACGGTCAGGGCATGCATGAGGCAGCGTCTTTCTGCTCGGCAAGCGTTGCCTCGCCTGTAACAAGACCCTCGTCATTCTGACCGAAGGGAAGAATCCCTGTGCGAAGCACATCAAAACGCCCGAAGGGTCTCCATGCTGCCCTGCGGGCAGCGGCCACACCGCAAATCGCGAGGGGCTCCGTGTGAGGCGCTCGGCACACGTGCATCGACGTTCTACACAACCACGTCATGACGCCCGAAGGGCATTCCGCTCTGCCCTGCGGGCAGCGGCTTCGCCGGGGGATTCCTCGCATTCGCTCGGAATGACGAGGTCCAATACGAAATCCGGATGAGCGATCACGGGTCAGCACACATAACCGTAGTCTCGGGTCCTGTGCCCGAGACATGCCGCGGAGCGGCATCATGGCGACCCGTGATCGCTCATCCGGATTCCGTATAAGGGGAGGGATGTGTGTCTTCATCACGATCCCACCGCGCTGTATTTGCTGACCGCGTGACGCCAGACGAGAGCGAGGACGGCGCTGGCGACGGCGATCCAGGCGAGTTGCGCTCCATAGCCGATCAGGATGTCCGATCCCGAGCGTTGACCGAGGGCGACCTCGACCGGAAAGGCGATGCTCCACGGGAAGGGCGAGAGGAACGCCAGCGTCTGGATCCAGCCGGGCATCACGTCGAGCGGGGCGAACTGACCGCCGAGAAAGAGGAAGAAGACGTCGAAGAGGTCGTTCAGCGCCGACACCTTCGTCAGCCAGAAGGCGGCGAGGGCAAGCGTCCATTCGAGGATGAAGCGCAGTGCCATCGCGAAGAGCAGTGCCGGGATGAACGCGACGATGTGCCCCGGCGTGGTGCCGCCGAAATCGGCGTGGAAGACGATCCCGATGACGATCGCGGCCGGGACGACGCCGACGAGGCCGATGGTCTTGAAGCTGAGATTCTCGCTGATATCGTTGTGGATCGGATGAATCGGCCGCAGGAGGAGGGGAGAGAAGGCCCCGGTCCGGATGCGCCACTCGAACTCCCACATATGCCAGATGAACGTCAGGTTGCTGACGATCAACACCATGATGAAGTAGGCAGTGTACTGGTTCGCCGTAAACCCGCCCGCCTCGCCGTCCGGACCGGCCACGGTGCGCCAGACGACGAGGGAGACGAGCGGCTGCATGATCGAGGACAGCACCCAGATCGCCGCCGCACCGCGGTAGGCGAGATTGAGCGAGAGGTTGATCGCGAACTGGCGACGGTAGTAATCCCGCAACAGCCGCCATGAAGGGAGCGATCGTCTCATGTGACGATGACCTCGCTGGAGACAGCTCTCTCTTCGCTGGCGAAAACCTTCTCGATCACCTCCTCAAAAGGAGGCTCCTCGATCGTGAGGTCCGCGACGGGCAATTCGGCGAGGAGGCGGCTGGCGACATGGGCCGTCTCCGCTTTCGGCACGGTCAGCGTCATGCCCGCCTCGGAGCGCGAGATGATCTCCGCGTCCAACGGGAGGAGACCGGTCAGATCGACATCCGGAACCGACGCATCCGGTTCGAATTCGACGGCGATCGTCTTTTGCGGCGCGAACTCCCGCGATAACCCGACGAGATCGCCATCGTAGAGCAATGTGCCGTGATGGATGACGATGACGCGCTTGCAGAGTGCTTCGACATCGCCCATGTAGTGACTGGTGAGCATGACGGAGGCGCCGGTGCGGGCATTGTATTCGGCGACGAACGAGCGGATCTTCCGCTGCATTGCGACATCCAGCCCGATCGTCGGTTCATCGAGATAGAGGATCTTCGGGTAGTGCAGCAGCGATCCGGCGATCTCGCACTTCATCCGTTCTCCGAGCGAGAGGTTGCGCACCGGTTTGTTGATCAAGTCTGCGAGGTCGAGCCAGTCGACCAGCTCGTCGAGACGTTGCCGGTAGTCGGTATCGCTGATCTGGAAGATCGCCTTGTTGAGCTGGTAGGAGTCGATAACCGGGATGTCCCACTGGAGCTGGTTGCGCTGTCCCATGATCAGCGCCATCTGACGCAGGTAGGCGCGGTCGCGCTCCCACGGGGTGAAGCCGAGGACATCGACATCGCCGGAGGTTGGATGCAGGAGGCCGGAGAGCATCTTCAGCGTCGTCGTCTTGCCGGCGCCGTTCGGACCGAGAAAACCGACGATCTCGCCCGGCGCGATGTCGAAGCTGATCTCGCGTACCGCCTCGACCTCGCGCGTCCGGCGGCGGACGAGGCTGCCGAGCGCCGCCTTCAGCCCGGCCTCGCGCTCGGGCACGACGTAGGTTTTGCGCAGATCGCGCACGGTGATCGCAGATTTGGTTGGTAGGGATCGAGAAGCTGGCATATACCTGAATCCGACTTGTCGACGTAAGGCCTTTGTTTGCAAGCCGATACTAGATTGCTATCTCAAGCAATGTAATTCTACAATTGAGGAGGTCATTAGGAAGTTACGATACGTCGATTTGCAGAGCCAACCTCATCATGAGGAGGAGATTTTCTTGGAATTCCCATACGCTGTTGGAGTAGGAAAAATACCTCTCTTGTTCGAAACTATTGGGACCAAAGGAATCCCTGCCAAGGTCAATGGAAAATGGCTAGAGCAGTATGGGATGACATCGAGTAACGATAGGCGACTTATCTCGATACTTCGGTTCCTTGGGTTCATTGATGCCAATAATGCACCCTCTGAGATTTGGCGGGAGTATCGAGGCGCAGATAGTCGTATTGTGTTGGCCTCCGCGATTAGAAAGTCATATTCCGAACTCTTCAGTGCGTACCCCGACGCTCATGACATCACGTCACAAGATCTGACCAACTTTGTTCGGTCAAATTCGAGTTTGGGTGGCGAAGCGATTTCCAAGGTGGTGAGTACGTATCGAGCCTTGGTTGGACTCGCAGATTTTAGGAGTCCCGACAACACTGCCTCCGATACTGATGCAATTGGCGGGCAAGGTGAGGCTTCGGAACGGAATTCACAGAGTGGAACTGATACGCGCGAGCAAGCGGTTCATCCTGATAAGCTGGTTAGGGAGGCTAGGAAAGAAGTCGTCGTCAACGTCAATTTGCAGCTGACATTGCCGGAGTCGACGGATCCATCAGTATATGAAGCTCTTTTCGCTGCACTGAACAAGCATATGTTATCGGACGGAAACAGTGAACACTGATATCAGATGCAATGAGGAGGTGATCCGGGATTATCAGCAGCGCGTATCTGAGTTCTCTGCGGAGGCTCACAAGATTCTTAGCCGTTTCGAGACCGCTACCAAGTCGAGAGTAATGTCGGTCGACGAGTCTCTTCGTCAATTAACGGGCCTGTCGCTCTCCCAAGATGCTTTGTTTAGAGAGGCACTTAACTGTATAAGCTTTGGGCTTTACCGTTCCGCGCATGTCGCGGCATGGCAGGCGTTCATGGATTTTCTTGAACAGAAATTGGCGTCTGATGGTTTAATGAAGCTTCGACAGGTTAGACCCAAATGGCCTCAGAACAAATCCATTGAGGAGCTGAGAGAACAGTTCCCAGAATTTCAATTACTAGAAGTTGCGCGTGATGTTGGCCTCTTGAGTAAGAACGCGACAAAGAGCCTTCAGGGAATGTTGTCTACTCGCAATGATTGTGCACATCCAAGTCATTATTCGCCGAGTCTCAATTCGGCTCTTGGATATGTAACTGATTTGATAGATAGAATTGTAGCTTTGCAGCGGAAGAAGTACTGAATTTTACTCAATACCGATCTTTCTCTGGAGGATTTCTGTAGCTCGGGAAACGTATATTCTCAAAAGTCCCCTTGTCGTCGCAAGATATCGTATCAGTCGGCTACCAAACTACCCTCTTGGGCGATCCACTTGAGGTGGCCCTTGCCGGATGACGGCGAGGACCTCGTCGATGCTGGCGGCGAGGTGTAATCCCTGCATCGACCAGGTGACGCCAGCATCCTCCAGCGCCGCGAGCTCCGAGAGGTACTCATCGGAGGGGAGGGGATCGGTCTTGCCGGGTTCGTGGGATTTGGTGGAGATCACGACGTCGAAGGGAGCCTCGCTGGTGCGGAATCGTCGAATGTAATCGACCATCGCCCGGATCTCTTCCGGCGGGAAGACGCCGTCGGGGCGATAGAGCGGGAAGATGCCGTCCCATTTCGCGGCCCGCTGGAAGGGCTTCGTGCCGGGCCAGATGCCCGCCAGCCAGATCGGAATCCGGGGCTGCTGCACCGGAGTGGGATTGAACGTGATGTTCTCAAGATGGTAATGCTCGCCATCGAACGTCACGGATTCGCCCGTCCAGAGCCGGTCGAGGATTTCGAGCGCCTCATCCAGCTTCGCCGCATGCAGCCGGTCGCCAACCGGCTCGCCGAACCCACTGAACTCGCGGTAATAATCACCGCCGATCCCGGCACCGACGATGAGACGCCCGTTGGAGAGGTGGTCGAGCGTGACGGTCTCCCGGGCGACCTTCCACGGCCGGCGCCGCGACAGGGGCGTGACCATCGCGCCGAGGCGCAGGCGTTCCGTCTGGCTGGCGATGGCGGCCATCGCGATCCACGGATCGATGACCGGACCATCCGGCGGGAGGTCGATCGTCTGCAGGTGATCCCACAGGAAGAATCCGTCCCATCCGGCGGCATCCGCCTCCCGGGTGAACTCGACAAGCCGGGTGATATCGCCGAATGTGCCGAAGTTGGGTGCGGTCAAGCCGTGTTTCATGAGTCTCTCCATTTCATTCATCAAATCCCATTGTCGCCCAAAACGGAAGGAAAGGGGTGCCCGGTGGACGTACTCGTCACCGTCGGGTCGGGAGTGCGTGCGCGGTCCCGGCGGTGCCACTCCCGGTATCCATGGAAGCGGCACAGATTGTGCAGCCCACATTCGGGTGTACAGTAGATGTGTCGTTCCACGAGTATTCGACAGGGGAGATCACCGTGAGGCAACGGGACAAGGCTGCGGTCGTCTCGGTCGTCGTGACCGTTATCACGCTCATCCTCATCTATATTGGATCGCAGGGCCTCGCGACGTTCGATTCCGCGCTGATCGGGTATGCCGTGGCGACCGTCTTCGCGATCGCGGCGCTGGCCTATCGCTATACCCTGTGGCTCGGGCGACCACCGACCCGGAAATACTTCAACGCCGGATGGTCGCATTTCCTTTCGTGGGAGAACTTTCGCAAGTACACCCTGCTGATCCCGAAGGCGTGGTGGACCGATATCTTCGCCCAGACCTTCATCAAGAAGCGCTCGAATACCCGCTGGGTGATGCACCTCGCCATTTTCTGGGGCGTGATCGTGTCGCTGATGGTGACCGTACCGCTTACCTTTGGATGGATTCGCTTCACGCTGGTCGAGCCGGATCGTTACAAGGCGTGGTTCTTCGGCGTCCCGCTCCTGACCTTCCCGATCGAGGCGGGGACCGGCTTTGCCATCTACCACATCCTCGATTTCACCGCCGTCCTCCTGATCGTCGGGATCGTCATCGCGCTTTGGCGCCGCATGAACGATGTCGGATTGCTCGCCACTCAGCGATTCGGCTTCGACCTGATGCCGCTCTTCCTGCTCTTCGCGATCGCCATTACCGGGTTGGCGTTGACGGCCTCGTACGACTGGTGGGATGGCCGGTTCTACTGGTTCCTGTCGCTGACGCATCAGGTCACGGTCGTGCTCTGGCTGCTCTCGCTGCCATTCGGCAAGTTCTTCCACATCATCCAGCGCCCGGCCAGCATCGGCGTCACCCTTTATCAGCAAGTCAATCAGGACATGCAGCACTACGCGCCGGTGCAGTCCCATGGCACGTGCGCCCGTTGTGGACAGGAGTTCCCGTCGGCGCAGTTCATCAGCGATCTCAAGGGCGTGCTTGGCGAGCTGGGGCAGAACTATGACCTCGGGGATGACAACGGTGTCCTCCAGGATTATTGCCCTACCTGCAAGCGCGTGATTCGCGGCGAGTCCTACTACCGCGTGCTGGAGCGGCGTTTCGTCTGATGGGACATCGGTAGCACCGGGCCGACGTGGTCCTGGTAGCACCGACCCGAAGTGCCCGGTGCTACCGGGAAAGTGACGGCCGGTGCTACTGAAACTGGTGACAGGGAGAACACGATGGCGGTGAACAAGGATATTTTCGAGCCGCAGCGCGAGTTCAACTACGACTTCCAGGAGGAAGGCCGGAGTCCGCTGCAGTGGCATGAGGGAAGCCAGCTTCCCGATGGGCTGGTGGCGACGCATTGCGCGTTCTGCGGCGTGCAGTGCGGTATGTATTTGCGGGTCGAGAACAAGAAGGTGGTCGGTGTCGAACCGCGCAACTATCCGCACAATCGCGGGTCGCTCTGTCCGAAGGGGGTCGTTGCCTACCAGCAGGTGAATCATCCCGAGCGCCTGAAATACCCGATGATCCGCAAGGGTGGCAAGGGCGCCCCGCTGGAGCGGGTTTCCTGGGACGAGGCCTACGACTACATCGTTTCCACCTGGCAGCGTATCCAGGCCGAGCACGGCAGGAACGCGGTGTCGATCTACAGCGGCTCCTCGATGACCAACGAGAAGTGCTACATCATGGGCAAGTTCGCCCGCGTCGGTTTGCAAACGCGTCATGTCGACTACAACGGACGGCTCTGCATGTCGTCGGCCGCCGGAGGGTACGCCAAGGCGTTCGGGATCGACCGGGCACCGTTGCCGATGACGGATGTGCCGCTGGCCGATTGCATGGTCGTCATCGGGTCCAATGTTGCCGAGTGCTTTCCGGTGATGACGCAGTGGTTGTGGCGGGCGCGGGATCGGGGAGCGAGCCTGATCGTGATCGATCCCCGCGAGACACCGACGGCACGGACGGCCGATCTTTGGCTGCCGGTGAAGCCGGGCACGGATATCGCCCTGCTCAATGCGATGTTGCGCGTGCTGATCCATGAAGACCTGATCGACGAGGAGTATCTCCGCGAGCGAACCAACGGTTGGGATGCCGTCCGCGAGGAAGCGGAGAAGATGACGCTGGAGGAGGCCGAGCGTCTCACCGGTGTTCCCGCTACACGCATCCTGGCGGCGGCGCGGCTATATGGCCGGGCCACGACATCGCTGATCATGCACGCCCGGGGAATCGAGCACAGCACGCATGGTGTCGACAATGTGCTGGCCTGCATCAATCTCGCCCTGGCGCGCGGGCAGGTCGGCAAGCCCGGTGGCGGGGTGACGATGCTGACCGGGCAAGGCAACGGGCAGGGCGGCCGCGAGGTCGGACAGAAGGCGAGCCAGCTTCCCGGCTACCGGCATATCGATGTGCTGGAGGATCGCCAGTACATCGCCGATGTCTGGGGGATTCCGGAGCCGGAGATCCCCGATGCCGGTGCCTCGGCGCCGGAGCAGGTCCACCTGATGGCGAACGGCGAGATCAAAAGCTGCATGGTCGTCTGCTCCAACCTGATGGTGTCGTTGCCGGACAACACGGTCGTGCAAAAGGCGCTCGACAATCTCGAGATGCTGGTGGTCGTCGATTTCTTCATGTCGGAGACGGCCGAGCGCGCCGATGTCGTGCTGCCCGGGTCGGTCTGGTGCGAGGACGAAGGGACGACGACGAATCTCGAAGGCCGGGTGATCAAGATCAACGCGGCAGTCGATCCGCCCGGCGAGGCGAAGCGGGATTGGGAGATCGTCACCGAGCTGGCACGGCGGTTGGGTCGCGGGCAGTACTTCCCGTACGCCTCTGCACTCGATATCTGGAACGAGCTGCGGGTCGCGTCCAGGGGAGGTGTCTCCGATTATTACGGCATTACCTGGGAGAAGATCGACAAGCAGGAGGGCGTTTTCTGGCCTTGCCCGAGCGAGGATCACCCCGGTACGCCGCGCCTCTTCACCGAGCGCTTCAACTTCCCGGACGGCAGGGCCCGAATGTCGGCGATCCCGTATCAGCCGCCAGCCGAGGAGCCGAACGTGAACTTCCCGTTCCGCCTCACCAGTGGTCGGGTCGTCTACCACTACCTGAGCGGCACGCAGACGCGGCGGATCGGGTTCCTCAACGAGCAGGCGCCGGAGCCCTGGGTGGAAGTGCATCCAGATGCCGCCAGACGGGTCGGGATCAGGAACGACGACATCGTGCGCGTGCGTACGCCGCGGGCGTCGATGGAGCTGAAGGCGTTGGTCGTGCCGACGATCCGTCCCGATACGCTGTTCATCCCGTTCCATTACGGACACCGGCAGGCGGTCAATCAGCTGACCAATCCGGCGGTGGATCCGGGCGTGAAGATTCCGGAGTTCAAGGCCTGCGCCGCCATCATCGAGCGGCTCGATGCGCCGATTCCCGAGCGGGGTAGCCAGCGCGCGAAGGAGAACTTCACACCGGAGACCCGGCCGGAGCTGTTTCCCTACGCCGTCGGTGAGGCAAGCGCGAACAAGGCTGCCGGCGGGAAGTCGGTGTCGTGATGCAGGCCGCTGTTTTCACCATACATACCCGTACCCGTCATCCTGACCGCAGGGAAGGATCCCCCGGCGAAGCCGCTGCCCGCAGGGCAGAACGGAAGCCCTTCGGGCGTTTTGACGTGCTTCGCACGGGGATCCTTCGCATTCGCTCAGGATGAAGAATCGTTTTTGCCGGGGATGACCGACCCCACCCATGACGAAAGCCGGCAAGCAGGAAAGGAAGACCTCATGGTCAAAACGATGTTTGTGGATCCGTCGCGATGTATCGGATGCCGCGCCTGCGAGGCGGCCTGCCGCGAATGCGATTCGCACAAGGGCGAAAGTATGATCATGGTCGATTTCATCGACCGTCAGTGGAGCGTCGCGACGCAGCCGACATTGTGCATGCATTGCTCGGATCCGGTGGCTCCCTGCGCCCAGGTCTGCCCGGTGCTGGCGATCTCGATCACGGCGGACGGCGTCGTTCAGCAAGCCGAGCCGTCCCGGTGCATCGGGTGTCGTAATTGCGTCTATGCATGCCCGTTCGGTGTGCCGAAGTTCGACATCGAAGCCCGCCTGATGAAGAAGTGCAATCTTTGCTACGACCGTACCAGCCAGGGACTGAAGCCGTGGTGCGCGCAAGCCTGCCCGACCCAGGCGATCTGGTATGGCGACTACGAGGAGTTCGTCAACGAACGGGAAGGGCGGCCGGTCAATATCACCAACTTCGGGACGCAGCAGGTCAAAACCAAGGTCTATCACGTCGTGCCGGATGAAACTCCGCAGTTGAACGTCGCCATGCTCCTGGCTGAGGCCGAGGCGGATGTGAAGGCGGCGACCTCCGGTGCGCATGAGGAGGCGTGGGTACTGTGAGCGCCAATTTCGACGCGAAAGACGACGATCGCTACGCCAGCAACCGGACCAGTGCTGGCCGATGGCAGGTTGAATTCCCCTACGAGTGGGATGCCGACGATCTGGTCGGGCGGCGCCAGATGCTTCGCTGGTCCGTTGGTGTCGCGGGCGCCCTGTTCGCGATGACCAGCTTGCTGGCAGGTATGAGCTTTGCGCGAACCCGGCGCCGGGTGGCGGAGCAGCAGATCGTTGCCGCGGCCGATGTCCCGGTCGGAGGCGTCCACTATTTCCGCTACCCCAACGTCAACGACAAGTGGGATTTCGGCGTCCTGCTCCGGTTGGAGAACGAGGATTTCGTCGCCTACAGCGGGGTGTGCACGCATCTCTCCTGCGAGGTGTATTGGGATCCAGCACAGAACGAGCTGATCTGCCCCTGCCATAACGGGCGGTTCAATCCGGCCAATGGCGATGTCATCGCCGGCCCTCCGTCGCGTCCGTTGCCCCAAATCCACGTTGAAAACCGGAACGGAACGATCTACGCCGTGGATCAGGAGTTTGTCGATGCCTGATTATCAGGAACGCCAACGATGGCGACGGGAGCGGTATTCGATACACGGCCCCGGCGGGTATTCGACCGAGGAGCGGGAAAACCTGCCACCCGTCGGCCAGAGCAATCTCGCCACGATGGGGTTGGCGATCGGGTTGCTGCTCATGGTCATCCAGTTGTGGCTGCTCACCATCGCCTTCGATGCCTATCTGGCGGGGAATCGGGGTCAGACGCTTGGCGTTGCGATATGCTCCGGGCTGGTTTTCCTCGGAGGGTTGCTCATGCTCCGCTTCCTGAACCGGCGTCCCGCGCGCTGGCGTTGAGCGGTGCTGATGACCGAACCCTCGCCTCAATCTCGCCGGACTCCGGGTCCTCCGCCGCCGGTTGGCCCGATCGGAGGTCAGCTCTACCGGATCGTGCGCGGGTTGGCCCAGCGCTTCCAGCTTCGCCGTCTGGAGAACCGGTACGATCGTCTGGTCGTGCTTGGTGCGTTCAGCTTCATCAATGGCTGTCTCTCCATCGCGATCATGGCCCTGCTGGCGTGGGTCACCCGTCAGGCATTCATCTTCCCGTCGCTGGGGCCGACCGCGTTTCTCTTCTTTTACACACCCCTCGCGCCGGCCGCGAGTCCGCGCAACGCTGTCTACGGTCACCTGATCGGCGTGCTGGCTGGCTATGGCAGTCTCGCGCTCTTTGGGTTGCTCGATGCCGGGCCCGCCATGGCCGAGGGGGTGAGCCCGGCGCGGATCGGGGCGGCGGCCCTCTCGCTGGGACTGACCAGCGGCGCGATGGTGATGCTCAAGGCGCCGCATCCGCCCGCGGGAGCGACGACGCTGATCATCTCGCTCGGGATCTTGCATGAGCCGTGGCAGCTTGTGGTGCTGATGATCGCCGTGCTGCTATTGACGACGCAGGCGATCGTCATTAATCGGCTCGCCGGATTGCCCTATCCCTTGTGGGCGGTGCGTGCTGATGAGTGACGGATGTACCCGCGATGGTGTTGCCCGGTAGCACCGCGCCGCGGTGCGCGGTGTTGTGGCGACATCGATGACACGCGGTATTTCAGGACACCGACCACTTCGGGTCGGTGCTACCGGAGGCGGAAGGCGACGTACATGAACAAGGAACCGCCCGTGATGCTTCCTGTCTCCGCCGCGATCCTGACCGGTGGGAAGAGCCGCCGGATGGGCGAACCGAAGGCGCTTCTGCGGCTGGAGCCGGCAGGCCCAACGCTGATCGAGCGCGTTGTCGGGACACTTCGCGCTGTCGCGGAGGATGTCTTCCTCGTCGGGCGACCGGACTGGCCGCCCCCGGATGCCCTCGCGGCAATGCGGATGGTTGAGGATGACCGGCAGGGAGCCGCGGATGGCCTGATCGCCGCCCTCGCCGGTGCCCGGCACGAGCTCTGCATCGTCACCGCCTGCGATATGCCTTTTCTCGACGCCGGCTTCCTCGCGGAGATGATCGCGATCGCCCGGGATCGCGGTCGTAGCGTACTCGCAAGGGACGATACCGGTAGGCATCCCCTCCATGCAGTGTATCGCCGGGTCGATCTGCCGCAGATCCGGCAAGACGTGTCTGCCGGGGATCGCTCGTTGATCCGGTTATGCGAGGCAATCGAGGCGATTCCGATGGATACGGGCAGGGATCGGGCGCGAGGGTGGTCCGTGTTCAACATCAATACTCCGGATGATCTTGCAGAGGCGCGTCGATACGACCGCCTACTCAAGGAGCACCCTGTTCATGATTGACGAGCGAGCCAGTCGCATCCGGTCCGGTGTATTGACTCCTGATGAGGCCCGATCCCGGATTCTCGCGGCCCTGAATCCTCTCCCCGCGACCGATTTGCCGTTGGATGAGGCGTCGGGTCTCATCTTGGCGCAGGATGTATCCGCCAAACGAGATCTGCCGCCGTTCGATAACTCCGCGATGGACGGCTTTGCGCTGATCGCCGCTGACACCGTGCAAGCGTGTGACGACGAGCCGGTGACGCTCGCCATCTCCGGGGAGATCCCGGCGGGACACACCTCGGCGAGCCGCATTGAGCCTGGGCAGGCGATGCGGATCATGACCGGTGCGCCAATTCCGGCCGGAGCGGATGCCGTCGAGCGTATCGAGAATGTCGATCTTCCCGGTGAGGATCGCATCGCGCTTCGGCAACCGGTGAAACAGGGCGAGAACATCCGCCCCGCTGGAGAAGATGCCCGCGCCGGTGACATCGTTCTGCGCGCCGGGACGCGATTGCACCCCGGCGCGATCGGGCTGCTCGCGGCGACCGGACATGCGAGCGCATTGGTCCACCGGCGGCCGGCGGTCGGGGTGCTGGTGACGGGCGATGAAGTCGTCTCACCGGGGGAGCCCCTGGCACCGGGCCAAATCTGGAACAGCAATGGTCCCATGATTGCCGCGCTGGTCCGGCAGTGCGGTGGGGTTCCGGTGTCGTTGGGAACGGCGGGAGACAATGCCGACGCGTTGCGGGAGCGAATACGTGGAGCGGATGAGGTCGATATGTTGATTACGACCGGGGGTGTCTCGGTCGGGGATTTCGATCTCGTCAAGGATGTCTTGCGCGCTGAGGGTGATGTCGATGTCTGGCGGTTGAAGATCCGGCCGGGCAAGCCTCTCGCCTTCGGGAAACTGGGCCGGACGATTGTGCTCGGATTACCGGGAAACCCGGTCGCGGCGGCAGTCGCGTACTGGCAGTTCGGGCGCGTCGCGATCCTGGCCATGCTGGGATGGCGCGACACACGAATCCCGGAGATCGAGGCGCGGGTGACGGAGCGAATTGTGAATCGGGGCGGGAGAACGAACTACGTCCGGGTCCAGATCTCATGGGAAGCGAATGGGTATGTCGCGAGCCTCGCCGGGCACCAGGGATCGGCCATGCTGACATCATTGGCCCGGGCGGATGGCTTGCTGGTCATTCCCGAAGAGTGTGAGGTCGCCGAACCGGGGATGATGTTTCGCGTCCAGATGCCGCATTGGGGATTGGGGTAGGGAGGCACATCCGCCGGTAGCACCGGGCCGCCAGTGCCCGGTGGACCTCACCGACCACTCCGGGTCGGTGCTACCGGGTCGGCGGGTTGGTGCGACCGGGAGCGGTCCCTGTCAGAGATACCGTCGGAACCATGCGATGGCGTGATCGATGACCTGCTCCATCGTGCCGGGCTCCTCGAATAGATGCGTCGCGCCCGGGATGATGACGAGATCCGACTGGCCGGTAAGCCGTGCCTGTGCGGACCGGTTCATCTCGATCACCGCGGTATCCAGCCCACCGACGATCAGCAACGTCGGCGCCTTGACCCGGTCGAGCGCATCTCCCGCCAGATCGGGACGTCCGCCGCGGGACACGACGGCGCGTATCGCCGGTCGCTCCGCCGCGGCGATGAGTGCGGCTGCCGCGCCGGTACTGGCGCCGAAGACGCCGACCGGGAGCGACATGGCATCGGGTTGCCTGTCCAGCCAGTCCATCACGATCACCATTCGCTGCCCCAGCAGCGGGATATCGAAGCGATGCTTCCGGGTACGGCGGTCGACGACCTCCTCGGATTCGGTCAGCAAATCGAAGAGGAGGGTAGCGAATCCGGCCTGTTGGAGCGCGTCGGCGACATCCTGGTTACGGGGGCTGAACCGGCTGCTGCCGCTGCCATGCGCGAAAACGACGATGCCTGTAGCCTCACGGGGGACGGCGAGCGTGCCGTACAGTTGTCCGTTCGGGACATCGATGCTGATATCGAGTGACTGTGACATAGACTGTTCCTTTTCGTCGGGCCTCGCTCCCGGTCTCACCGACCCGGAATTGTCGGTGTTCGTGGATCGCGCGAATCGTCGACGTCGCCATGACACCGGGCACTGCGGCCCGGTGCGACCGGCGATCGGTGAATCTCACCGGGGCGGGACATCGCCGGTCGGGAATGTCTCCGGAGCCTCGTGCTCGGAATCTTCGGGTAATGGATCCAACGGGGTCAGCGCGGTCGTACGATCGTGGTGCAGGATGACATCGAACTGCCGGGCAAGGCGTGCTTCGAAGTAGTGACTGGCCCGCTCGGTTTCCGGCCGGTAGATCACGCCGATCGCCCGCTCCAGGCTCTGGTCGGGGACGGTTTCACCGTGCTGCCGTAACGAGAGCATGAAGCTGTCGACCTCGACATCATGGAAAAGGTTCTCGTAGCTGCCAGGAAGTCCGGGTTGGACAGTCTTGCGTTGGGCGGGTTCGTCCCAGTCGGATGCGGCGGTGACGGTGCCATCGTAGGTGGTCTGCCCGATCAGGAACGCACTGCCGGTATGCCGGGTGCGGGCCAGTTGGCCCAGATTGAGCTCACCAACAGCGCTCATCTCCGTTGCCCGCGCATCTCCGAGATGGGAATTGTGTGCCCAGACGACGAGCTTCGCCGGATGGTTGTTGCGTTTCGTGAGGTAGTCGAGCAAGGCATCCATCGTTTCGGCCATGTGCATGTCCCGCAGGTTCCACGAGGAAATCCGGCCGCGGAACATCGCCCGATAGTACTCCTCCGCGTTTTTCGCAAGCCGCGCATTTTGCTGGGCCGAGAAGAATTCGTCTTCGGCGGCCATGCCGTCCTGCATAGCGAGTTGGGCGGCATGAGTATGGAGCTCGATCAATTGCTCGACGACGGCGTCTTCGCAGGGCTCGGCTGCGCCATAGCTCGTCGCGAGTCCGTAGGACTGGGGGTCCTGTCCGAAATGGTCGAAGCAACTGTAACGCGCCCGGGCCCGGTTGGCGGCCTCGGGATCGACCTTGTCGAGATAGGCGACGACGGCCTCCATCGAGGCGGTGAGGCTGTAGAGATCGAGACCGTAGAATCCGGTTTTGGCTGCCGCGTGCGCATCGTTGTAGTCGCGCAGCCAGCGCACGAAATCGAGGACGACGGTGTTTCGCCACGTCCATTGCGGGAACCGGCGGAAATCCCCGAGCGAGTTTCGGGCGCTCGTATCGTCGCTGGCATGACGGACATAGCGGTTGATGCGGAAGGCATCGGGCCAGTCCGCCTCCGCCGCGATCGCATCGAAGCCGCGTTCCTCGATCAAGCGGCGGGTAATCTCGGCGCGGACACGATAGAAATCGTCCGTCCCATGACTGCCTTCGCCGATGAGAACCAGTCGGCTATCGCCGATCTCACCCAGCACGGGATCGAAGTCGCTTGCCTGCTCGGTGAGGGGGTGGAGAGAGGGGGAGAGGAGGTCGATGTACGCGAGCGTAGCGGGGGTCTGATGGGCCATGGGATGATCCCTCCTTTCAGCAGGAATCACCCGGCAAAACACGCGCCATGATAGCCGCGGATATTCCCGATCGCGAGGAGATCGCTCCGATCCTGGGGAGCGATGCCGAAATCGACGTTAACGATCCCGCTGGAGCATCGCGACGGCCGCTGCCTGGGAGCGGACGCCCAGTTTGCCCCGGATGTTGGCCATGTGCCGCTTGACGGTGTGCGGACTGACAAAGAGCTCGGCCGCGATCTGCGGCGATGTCTTGCCATCCGCGACCATGTACAGGATTTCCAGCTCCCGATCGGACAGGATGCCATCGAGCGGCGATGTTGGGGTGGTCCGCCGTCCCGGTGATTGCCAGGCACCGACCTGACTGACGAGCTGGGCGAGGGTGGGTTCCGGGGGGACCGGGTCCGGGTTGCCCGCCTGGATCTGCAACCTGTGCAGAAGGGAGGCGATCTCCTCCCGCTCTTCGGGCGAGCGCTGGATGTGCCAGGTCCGGCGCAGGTGCTCGACCGAGGCTACGAGCGTACCCGCGAGCTCGCTGTCTCCCGCTTCCTCGATCGTCATGATCGCGATATCCAGCCCGAGCAGGATATTCGAGATATCCCCGCCGGTCTGGAGGATGGGGAGCGCCTCCTGAATCCGCGCGAGCGCCTGGGGGAACTGCTTCGCCTGCCGGTCAACCTGGCCGAGATAGATGAGGTTCATGGCGATGCTTTGGTGGTCCCCGGATGCCCGGGCGAGTTTTAGCGCATCGTTCAGGTGCTCGCCTGCCTCGTCAAAGGAGCCAGCGAGATACAGGTGGATACCCAGGGAGTAGTAGGCGGCGGAAAGCTCGAACGATGCGTCCGGCCGGGTCTTGCCGAGCTGGACGGTTTCCCGCAGTTTGGCAATCGCCCCGGTGGGATCTTTTTCCTCGTTCCGGATCAGGTACGCCTCGCCGATCGCACCGCGTAACGAGGCGGGATCGGTGCGATCGGGAAGGTATCGGGTGGCCTCCCGGAAGTGCCAGGCGGCACGGTACGATTGGGTTTGACGAAGGGCGAACCAGCCAGCCGCAACATGTGCGGTCCCTCGTGCGTGGTCCGGCGTGTCCTCGGATGCATTTGCCAGGATGGTTTCGAGACGCGGTAGGATCCACGATTCCCGGTTGCGGGTGAACCAGTACCAGAACATCGGGTCGACCAGCTCGATTGCCGGCGTGATCAGTTCCGGCGTGGTCCGGGCGCCATCGATGATCGCCTCGATGTTCCGAAGGTCGTGGTCAATGGTCTGGAAGGCCGCGACATATCCGGAATTGTGCCAGTCCCGGGAAGCGTCACGCGCAATCTCGAGATAGACGGTCGCTCGTCTCCGGAGCGCGGCCGCATGGTTGTCCGGCTCCTGCTCCAGCAGATACCGGGCGCCAGCCTGGAGCGTCTGCAGGATCGAGAATCGGGGGAGGGGTGCCGGACGGGCGGGATCGGAGGCGGATCTCGCGATCAGGCTCTTGTCGGCGAAGTTGGTCAGCACCTCCCAGCCCTCGATATCCGGAATCTCCATGATACGGAATGCAGTTTCCGGTGTGAAATCGTTCTCGAGAATCGAGAGCCGGAGGAAGCGCTGGCGATTTGCCGGGCACAACTGGTTCAGGCTCCATGTGGTCATGTTGATGAGCGACCGGTGTCGTTCCGGCAGGTCGCGCGCGCCACTGGCGAGGGAGGTGAGCGATCGCTCCAGTTGTTGTCGCAGCTCGGCCGGCGAGAAATGCCGCGTCTGCCCGGCGGCAAGCTCGATCGCCAGCGGCAAGCCGTCCAGCAGATGCACGATCGCGGCGATATCTGCCGCATTGTTCTCATCAACCTCGAAGGACGGATTTCGGCGACGCGCTCTGAGGGCGAAGAGCCGGACGGCACTGGATAGCTTGATCTGGTCCGGCCCATCCTGATGAGTCGGTAGATCGAGGGGGCGCAGCCAGAGCTCCTGTTCGATCTCCAACTGAAGCGGGGTTTGGCTCGTGGCCATGATCATGACCCCGGGACACTGGGAAATGACCTCTGGCAATACTGTGAATGCATCGCAAACATGTTCGCAATCATCCAGGACGATCAGCATATTGCGGCTCGAAAGTGCCTGCCCGACGGCCTCATGCCAGGAACCATCAGCGAGGTAGGGAATCCCGAGAGACCGGGCGATTGTCTCCCAGACACTGGACGGTGTTTCGTGCGTGAGCGGGATGAACGCGACACCATCGTCGAATGTGTCGGCGAGGTCCCAGGCGGCGGTGAGGGCGAGCCGCGTCTTGCCGACCCCGCCCGGGCCGATGATCGTCAGCACCTGTGCGGAGGAGCTGGTGATCGATTCGACCACCTTCCACAGGTCGTCATCGCGTCCCACGATGCGTGGGGAGGGCAAGGGTGGCAATTTTGCCTCTTGGGCAGGCGGCGTGAACCCCGGGAATCGTGCCCCTGTGTCACGGTCGGGGCCAGAGTCACGTGGAATGGCGGATACAGTTGGGAACTCTCTCATACCGCGACCGATCTCTCTGCGTATAGCGGGGCCAAGGCATCGCGCAAAATCGCCCTATACAGCCCAAGATGTATATGAGTAGCTCCCCAGCTGAGCACATTGTATACCATGTGTGATTATTTGGGAGCATACTATGGAATTGGAAATGATCCCAAGGGGCCATATCGTTTATGTCCCCTCTGCATCATTATGTGATCGGGATCAATAGAGCCCAGAAAGTCAGAACAGGATCGGGGTGGTGCCCGATCTCAAGGGCTGGGGTGGTGCCCGGTCTGAGAGGTGACTTCATGATTAGTCCGTATGCACTTCGCACGATTCATCGTCGTGGCGTTATATCATTATCTTCCCCCGCAAAACCCACAACATACCGGAGTCCTCGTTTGGGCTATCTGGTGTCTTGGGGCACATTTTGGTCGATCGTTTCCGAAGCCGGGGACGATGGACATCCGTCGGCCGAGTCTGTGACATTGCAAGACCACACCGGGCGAACCCAGGTGACGATGGTCAGCGCCAATCGTTGCGAAATGCTCGATCCGGGAGAAACGGTTCGTTTCTGGAACTCACCCGGTTATCTCTCCAGCTTCATGGAGCCCGGGACGATCGTGGCGATTTCCGAGCACAATCGGTGTGCCGGAGCGATCGTGCTGGTCGGTCCAGGCGAGGATGACGGGGAGCTGATGGTGACCGTCAAGGAGATTTACTCGACCGGGATGCGGGCGTCGGTCCGCGTGACGTTGACCACACCTCTCGAAACATTCGACGAGGTGTATCGCATGGCCCAGGAGACATTGCAGATCGATCACCGGCCGATGTTCCGGTTCTTCGCGAGTGATGTCCTGGACGCCGTCCTCGGATAACGAACGATATCCAGAGAAATAAAGTGGACATTCCCGGACGGCTCGAGCCGTCCGGGAATGTTTGCATGCCGGATGCTGGCACTACCAGCGGTCGCGGTGCAGGACGTCTTCCAGCTTGCGGCGCCCTCGCTTGAGGGACCCGGACTTCTTGTCCGGGGCGCTGTGGCCTACCAGGGCGATGCCGATCGGCATGTAGTCGTCCGGGATACCCAGCAGCTCCTGCAGTTGGCTTGGATCCGCGACCCCGATGAAGGTGCTGCCGAGGCCCTCGTTGGTCGCGGCCAGCAGCACGGCCATCATTGAGGCGCCGGCATCGGTGTGCCAGTAGGGGACAGGCCAGTTGATCTCGTCCTCGCCTTCGGGTTTCTTGTCGGGCTCGTTGTAGCGCTCATGATAAATGCGCTCGCAGGTGCAGATGATGATCTGAACCGGCGCGCCGGAGATGAAATTATCGAACCCTCCGGCGACGTAGTTCTCCTCCCCGGCGATCTTCCCGATAGCCTTGCGGGTGTCCTCGTTCGTTACGACGACATAGACGACACCTTGGCTGAACCCGGCGCTGGGCGCATGCTGCCCGGCGGACACGATACGCTCGATCACCTCGTCGGCCACCGGCTCGTCGGTGTAGTTGCGCACCATGCGCCGTTTGTGGAGAACGTCTGTAAATTCCATATTCGCAAGTATCCCTCGTGTGTCGTGCGCGCATGATCGTCTGGCCGTCAGGCGAGCGCCCGCGCTCTTCGAATGCCAACCAGCCAAGTGTCTCAATTTCTCCGGTGAGTGCAAGTCGTGAGCGAGATGTACTGCCGCCGGGAAACAACTCGACCCCGGCTGGAACGCTCCAGCCGGGGTCGAGTCGGGGAATATCTACGGGAGAGGTTTACTCGGCCTGGATCAGGGCCATCCCGCCGTGGGCCGCATGGCCGAACGAGTGGTTGACGGCGACGTAGGTGCCCGGCTCGGCGAATGTGAGCTCGCAGGCAACACCGTCGCCAGGGCCAACGGTCACTCCCTGCATGCCCTCGAACGCGTTCTTCGGATTCGCGTTCATGTACACATGCGAGAAGATCGCGCCGACGACGTGGAACGAGGACCAGACGTTCGGACCCATGTTGACGAAGTAGATGCGGACCAGCTCGCCAGCCTTCACCTTGATCGGCTCGTCCACATACTGGCCGGCGTGACCGTTGAAGGCGATGACCTGCGGCGCGGTGTTGTTCTGGAACAGGTTTGCCGTGTCGGTGACGAAGATCCCGTCTTCCGTTTCCAGCGGGTAGAACTCGCTCTGGGACAGGACGATCTCCTGAGCCGGCGCGAACATATCCTCGGCCGGATCCACGATCATCGGCAGGTACATGCCGGTTGCGATGTGCATCAGCACCGGCGCGGTGCCGCAGTGAACCATGAAGGCGCCGGGATAATCGACCTTCAGGTTCCATTCAAAGGTTTCGCCCGGGGCAACGTTCTGGTAGCCGTGTTCCGGGGAGACCTGGGCCGAGTGGAAGTCGACCGAGTGGGTCATTTCCGCCTCGTTCTTCACCGTGACATGGACGGTATCACCCTGGACCGCGCGGATCGGCCGGGCCGGCACGGTCCCGTTGAAGGTCCAGGCCGCGTACTTCATGCCGCTCTTGATCTCGACGATGCGATCCTGGGCGATGAGCGTGGCTTCCTTGTCGCCCGCCTCGACTGGCTGAAGGAAGGGATCGTAACGCTCGAATGGAGTTTCCTGGACGCCGATTCCCGGCGTGGCCTCTCCGGTGGTTTCATTGGATGCATCGGATCCGACATAGGTTCCGCCACCGCCCGATTGCGGGGTGCCGTGGTCGTGATCCTGGGCAAAGACATTGCCGAAAGCGCCCGCAGCGCCGATTCCGAGACCGAGCCCTGCCGCGCCGCGAATGACATTGCGGCGGGTGGTTTGCCGGGTGGGCATGATCAGGTTCGCTGGCATACGAATGATGGACATGTGGCTCTCCTTCATCTCTTCGGCCCGTTCGCTGGCCGAACGTCCTTAGTCATCATGGTAGGTTGCGGACCACGAATTGTCGGCACCCCTAGACGTGGTTTGGCCGTCCATGACGGGGTGGGAAATCTCCTACCCAAGAGGCGGAGCCCGGTGTGTGGATGTACGTTGCAGGGCAAACCTCCTTCCGGCGTGATTCGCGACGGAATCCCGTCTCTCTTCCGGTGCGGGAAACCCCACCGCACCGGGTCCACAAGATGTGTCTGGCGAAGAAGCATCGCATGTTGGATACCGTCTCGCGAGAGTCCCGGCGGACGATTCTGGTTGTCGGTGGGTTGAACCTGTCATTTACGCTTGGTGTATGACGGATTGGCAGATCATCGTATCGGAATGAACTCGTGCAGCGACAGCAGATCCCCGTACCCAGGCCACCGATTCGCAAGGCCTTCGCGTATATCACCTCCGGCACGCGCGTGTTGCTCTTCACGCATCCCGATCATCCCGAAGCGGGGATTCAGGTACCGGCCGGGACGATCGAGCGAGGGGAATCGCCCGCGGATGCGGCCCTGCGAGAGGCGAGGGAAGAGACGAACCTTGCAGACCTGACGCCGGGGCGTTGGCTCGGCCGCGATGTCTTCGATGCCCATGCGATCGGTCGGCACGAGCTGCACGACCGCTGGTTTTGGCATATCACTGCAGGGGACGATGTCCCGGAAACCTGGCGTCATGGCGAGATGTTCGGATCCAACGGAAGCCGCGAACACATCGCCTTCGACTTCTTCTGGGCTGACCTTCGTGAGCCCCTGCCTCCCCTGATCGCCGATCACGACCGGTTCATCCCTGAATTGAAGGCCGTGTTGGGGATCGAGTGATGTCTCTTCTTGAGATGTCCTCAAGATGTGTAGTCGGAGACACCTGTCTGCCGAAGGGTGACGCGGGTACTCATAGTTGTGTTCAAGATGCTGCAAGAACCTCTGCTACATACGTTCGCTTTAATGCTTGTCTGAGGGGAGCAGCAATTCAATCTGCCGTAATACGCTTGGTATATGAATTGTTGCTGCCTCCCAGATGATGACATCATCAATATCTTCAAGGTAGCCATGTGCGAGGCGATGACGTAACCCGATGATCGCCCCGCTACTTTCGAATGATTCGGCAAGGCGAGGTTCGACTCGCTGAAGACGGATCATCGCCTCACCAAGTGTTTGGAAGTTTCGTTCGACCGCATGCCTGAGCATGGGATGCTGCATGTACTGCTCGAACGTTGAGTCCTTGGTGAACTCTACGATGTATTCGCAGAATGTTTGGATGTCACTAAGCAGTGATTCCGATTTGCGATGCATCGAAGATCGCTCTCCGGGTTGCGTCGGCCTGGCGCCGAAAGTAAATGTTCTTCCTTGCCACACTGGTTGAGGAAAGAACATCAACATCCCGGCCGAGCATATCGCTCAGCCGCTCTTCGATTGAGAAAAAACGGGAACCCCACGGCCCGTAATCGAATCCGTCCGGAAGATGCACGATAAAGTCGACATCCGATTCATCGTCGAATGCATTGGTCACAATCGAACCGAAGACTTCGAGTTTCTCGATACCGAATTCCTGGCAGAGGGCTTCAATGGCGGTCCGGTTCTCTTCAATGAGCGGGTGCATATCCCTTATACTCCTGCGGATAACAGTGTATCGTGCTTTCCTATCTTATCTTAGAAAGTGTGTGAAAAGTCATGACGCGGATGCTAGCCGCCGGATCATGAGTCCGACCATCGCCCACCGAATCATGGCTTCCGAGGAAGGGATGGTCTGCTCATCATCCTTGCTCAAGCGCCGA